>Ga0080064_1000306_pt1 | contig 141289 bp, 147 predicted proteins | sample Subgrocontami54m_FD_69260 | JGI IMG/M metagenome (GOLD analysis project Ga0080064, IMG submission 69260) | Subsurface groundwater microbial communities from S. Glens Falls, New York, USA - GMW46 contaminated, 5.4 m (SPADES assembly) (version 2) ...
CGAATGAAAAAAGAGCTCATGCAAGAGGTGTACACCGGCAACTGCGATGCTGAAGCGTACGAAAAAAACCACAACAAGTAAAAAGCGCTCCGTCTCATATGACGGGGCGCTATTCTTTTGGAGGCGCGTCTTTCGTGCGGCACCTTTCATCTTCGACGAACGTCATTACCGAAACGCCGAAGGCGGGATGATCCGTCTGCCATTGCTGAAACAATTTCTTATAACTTTGATTAACGGCTTTCTTCATGGAAAGGCCGAGTAATTTTGCGACGCGCTCAATGACCGCTTTATCGCCTTCAAGTTCTATCCAATCGCCGATAAACGGGAGCGTATCATACGCAATGGCGATATGAGGACCTCGAAAATTATATCTGATCTTTTCGTAACGGAATGTTTCCACAAAACCGCAAAATAGAAATGTCTGTACCGCTTCTTGCGGCGAACCGAATCTGACGTATATTTCCTCCTCTGTCGTCACCTTAAACACGGGATCCGTATTGGGTCCTTTTTTGGTCAGTAAATACAGATATTCATACGCTCGCCCGCAATTCCTGTGCTCAATGATGCGCAAACGCACGCCCTCACCGACCGCGATCCCATTTGGATCGTGATACGCGAACCATATGTTCGTTTCGTGATCCGCGTTCGGCCCGTCCCCTTCTTCGTCAAAATCGAAAAATAGCGGCGGAACCATGCGCTGTAGCGCAACAATAATTTTATCTTTTTCTTCGATCTTCCACTTCAGTTCAGTTTCCTGACCGTCGGCCATGCGCTCCCTTTCAAGGTGCAAACCCGCTGGGCGGCTTATGCTTCAAAACAATGTGGGTATCGTACCGTTTTATTTTCTCACGCGCAACTCGGCCACGGAATGTTCCCGGCGTGCGGAACGCAACCCTATTTTTACGCATCCGTTTTGTGGAATAATTCTTCACTCAACCAACATTAAATATACCTGTCGGCAACCACCGACGCTGCAATGGATTCCGGTTTCCATTTAATATTTTCGAGAGAAAAACCGTAGCCGAGCAGCATACCAATAATCTCTCTCATGATCACCGACGTCCGGCCCGTTTCTCCAACATCCGCATGGACCTCAATAGTATTGAGAACATCATCTCCGACCAATTCCCGCAAACGCGTACGCAGCTCAACGGTTAATGTTCCGGTCAATATAACCTCCTGATAAATTCGCTTCGGATGAAATCCAGAACTTTTATATTCTTTTTCATCTCCCCACATGCTCGTTCTCCATGCCCGGGCGCCGTGTCCCACACGCCATAAAACAACAGCAGTAACAAACTTTGCGGCGCCGTGTATCTCCTCCGAATCGGTACCCACCGACACGCGGAGATTCTCACCGGGAAGCTCCCGATATGTTTTCACGATAATATCAACCACATCTTCAAAAGAACACGGGCCGCTCGTTATGCTTAAAAATTGCTGCGCTGCGAGATTTTGGGGCGTCATGCCTGAACTCTAACAAAAGAAAAACCTCCGCGCAATGCGTGGAGGTTTTAACGTACATATCGTACGACAAAGAACACTATGCCCAAAATGGCACACAGGAAGAAAAACGATGAAAAGCTTTCTTGAACGGTCGCAACAACAGACTCGGTCGAATCCCCTTCGCCCAAGACACTATCGACAGCTTCCGGCAAAGAAAGAATATTGCTTTCGGTAAAGAACTGACCGCCCGTACGCTCCGCGAGCAGACGGAGATCTCCATCTCGAACCGGCAGCGTCGTTGGGTCTTTTCCGACAACCGTTCCGTTCTTATCTCGAAGCCAGATGCGCTCATCGGGAGAACCAACGTTCACCGTAAACACAACAACTCCAAGCTCGGAAAGAGTCGTCAGCGCGACATCCCGAAACACGTCGGTGCCGTTATCACCATCGCTTATTACAACGATGACTTTCTTTCCCGCTTTGGGATCAAACTCTCTTCCCACCGCTGCGGCGGCCTGCCACACATTTGTCGCATTTTGCGCCTTCGACGCTCCCTGCAACATGCCGGCATTCACACTAACTTCGAAAAGCTCTTTGAATCCCGAACGGGAAACAGTAAACGGAAGCTGCGGTACAGTAATGTTTGAGAAGGCATACACGCCGACGGGAACACCAACGATTTTCTGGGCCGTCTGCACAATCGTCTTTTTGGCACGATCCACACGAAGCGGAGATTCCGCCGTCTGTGATCCTGCCATACTCAGCGAAACGTCCACCAGGAACGCAACCTGAGCATCGGTTCGTATGGGCGTTGTCTTCACCGTTTCAACATACGGCTGAGCCAACCCACCAGCGAACATCGCGACAATAGCACCGACAATCAGCGCTCTTCCGACAACAAATGAACGTGTATGGTAAACCGCTATTCCAAACGTCCGTGCAGTTCGTTCTGTTGAACGCATTGAGCGGAAAATAATGACTAGAAGCGGTATTATACCCAACAACAGAAGCAGAAAGGCCGGTTCTCGAAGAGCTATACCGCCCATCTCAATACCCGCCCTGTCCGACTTCAATACCGCCGGGTCCGGTTGGTCCTTCGTCATCGCCGTTACCGTCGCCATCGGTCGGACCTTCGCCCGAAGCCTTCATCTTCAACAACAACTCAAGGTTCCACTTGGCATCCATATGCGTTGGATCGAGGCGCAAAACCGTCATATAAAGTCCTTCTGCAGCATCAAGCATCTGCGCGTCCTGATTTTCAATCGCGAGCTCAAAATACAACGTTGCTAAAGCAAATGCCGTCGACACAAGAACTTCCCTGTTGTCTGAGGCCGTCGCTTCGACATACGCTTCTTCAAGAATCGTCCTGGTAATATACCGAGGATAGCCTTTTTCTCTCGCTTCACCGCGCGTGTACTCATTGAAGTATGAGACGGCACGATTGAAAAGCCCCGCCTCGGAACTTTCTCGCGTTATGAATGTATCGGTTTGTGAATATTGCACCCACGCCACGCGGTCAATCTGACCGGCAAAAAAAGCGTCGGCGTCCCGCTCTGCTTCAATCGCAAAACGGATCATAACAATACCCCACACCGAAACAAGAATACTTACGCTTAAAAGAAGAATTATAACGGGGGCCATAATCAACCTCGCATGGTTGATATATTTTCTATTCATTCCATTCTCCTTAGCGTGAATACTCGGCGTACAAGCCAATTCACGCATACGAACGCGCAAAACAGCATGAAGCCTACAATCACCGCGACAATCTGTTCACGACTCATTGCGGACGAAAGCGAGATGTCTTGTGGCGCAGAAGAAAACTCGGGAAGAGGTCCTATGACCTCTGCTTCCTCGATTGTTGATGCGGCAAGAAAGCTGGCGCCTTGAGATGTGGCGAGCCCCTGAACGGTGACAAAAAGATTACCGCTTGCCGGAGTCGATGTGATCATAACAAGATCAAGTTCAATGTTGTTCTTTCGAATTGACGAAAGAGCATCAAAGAATTTCACATAATCGTTGTCTTGCATGTCGCCAATAAAAACGATCCGCTTTTGCGCTGCCCGACTGCGGTTCAAGAACCGCATTGCCTCGACGATTCCTTCGGGGCCATCCGTTCCTCCGCTTATCGAAGAAACAAGATTGCTCTTAACAAAATCGTCCTTAACAAAGTTAGAGAAAAGCTCATGATTTTTCGTCGGAAGGAACGCGTAAAATGCGTAACTCGAGAAAAATACGAGCCCTATCCTGCTGTTCGGATGCGCTCCTATTGTACGCAACATCGCTTCGCGAACTACAGCGAACTGTTTTTCGTTGGTCATACTTCCGGAAATATCAACGATCATGACCACGTCTTCCTGAATCGCCTGTGGCGGATCGGGACGCGCATCATATGTCGGAGGATATATGGAAGCAAACGCAAGCGTTGCGCACGAAATAAACGCAAGAAAAGCGACGCCTATGCGCAGCTTTCGCGATGCGGAACCGCGCGAACGGATTTCGCCGAGTTCCGTATACGACAACGATGTTTTTTTGTTCTGGCGCAAAGCGCTCACGGCAAGTAATACCGTCGCGCACATGAACACAAGTACAATAACCGGCGACGCGGTGAAAACCCGCATGATATTCTCAATCACAACGCGCCTCCGTAGGATTCGCGCCTTGCTATAAGCTCGACAACCGCATTGATTGCCTCAATTGCCGTTTGTTCGCTCGGTTCTTCTTCGCTGCACGCAATGCGATCCAACGAAGTCCGCAGTCGGTGCGCAGCAACAGTCCATTCATTTGCCCGAACGCTCTGCGCCAACGCATCATCCATCACATCCGTGCAGGCAATAAGCAACGCTCGGATATCATGCTCTTCTTCAAGCAATTTTTGAATCGCCCAAAGACGGACAGCAAATGGATCCATCGGGAGACGGTTTTCCTCGGTCGCGCTATTTGGAGTCCGCTTCTTTCGGGAACCGTACAGTGCGCGTGCCATGATCATGGTTATTGCGATACCCGCAAAACCGAAAATAATTGCGCCCGCAAAAAGCGGTTTTTGTGTCGGAGCAAGGGCTTCGTTTGGATAACGAATACGCGCATTACTGCCGTCCACGGCAATCATCTCGGAAACATGAATGGGCTCAACATACACAGAAATAGCTTTCCTGATGGCCTCCCCCTTCATCTGATATACAACAACCATCCGCGGGAACGAATATGTCGCTCCCGGAACGCAGTTGAGACACTGAAGGCGCCATCGCATCGTAAGTCGACCGTCATTATATTCCGTATTTTGATTGAGCAACACGAATGGCGCAAAATCAACACGGACATCCTGAGGGTCAACGCTTGTGTAAAGACGTGAGAATCGAACGTCAAGCGCTATCTCAACGATATCACCGACGAAATTTTGTGCTGGCAAACGCGTAACCGACGCAACGGGACGCTCCGGATCAACGTGCGATACAACCGGCTCAAATATAGCAACCGCTCCAGCAAGACACGCAAGGAGGATCGCTGAGACAAGAAGCGCTCGTACGCGCTTTTTCTTCATGACAACCTCCTTTCTTATCCCCGAACGGTTCGTTTGGCTCGGGATTCTGCCCAGGCGCTAAAAACGCCTCTGCATTCATCCCAATCATCCGTAAGCAACGTTATTGGCTCAACGCCCACATCAGAAAAAAACCGTATTATGTTCTCGTGCCGCGCTTCATGTTTCGCGCGCAATTGAGCGGACGTGGCCTTCGTAAAGAAGGCTTCTACCTGCTCGCCGCTTGCTGCATCCTCAAACGAAAGCGTTCCCCGAAAAACGGGGAAGCTGCGCTCCCACACAGGATGCTGAACGATTACCGGCTGCACATCATACCTGCCCAAAATTTCTCGCATGAGATTTTCTGGCGGAAGGACGAAAAAGTCCGAAAACACGAACACAAGACTCCCTTGCGGAAGGTCGTTCCGTAAAGAATCGAGTGTTTCCAGATGCTCAACAACATTTTGTTCGACGGCTCGGAAATTCGCGTTCGTGGTCGAACGGCGTATGCGCGCAATCCATTTACCCGCAGCGCCGGAACCTTCAGACGCGTTGCGGTAATGACGTCTTCCTTTTGCCGAATCAAGATATCCAATTGAAAGATTTTTTACCACGGCGCCGTTAATGATGGCGCCTGAGGCAACTTTCATGATTTCGTGCTTATAGCGACCGTACGCCGCCATTCGGGGCGCGCGATCAAACACGATCATAATGTATGGACTTCGTTCGGCATACGTTTCACGCACGATCAGTTTTCCGCTTCTTGCGGTTGCCTGATGATGAATGCGCCGCATATCATCGCCATATGCATAATCGCGCAAGCTGGCGAAATCATATCCGTCGCCTCTGTAAACACTTTCCCACGTGCCCAGCTGATGACTATGTACCCGCCCAAGCGGAGACAAATCAACGGCAAAGTCTGGTATCACGATTGCTCGCGTGTCCATCGCTCTATTCCTTTTCAAATAGCAATCAAAAACGGTACCTTTATGGTACCGCTATTAAATAGTAAATATCCTTATATGTCAATGGTTTTTCCTGGGCGCTTCCCTCGCAATAAATTCTTTGATTCTCCTTCCGGCCTCCTCTTCGCCCAGGCTTTCTCTTCGCAACCGCGCTTTTTCTTCTCGTATACGCTTCCGTATATTTTTTGGAATGTCTTGTCTACTCATAGCGAGACGTAGTGTATGGTATAAACTCAAAAAAATCAAGAATGCGGCAACGTTTCCGCTAAAATATCACGGCAAACTTCGCGATCATCCCATGGAATGCGCTTTCCGTCTTTTACCATCATAACGCTCTCAGAACCTTTCCCGGTCACGACAACAACGTCATTATCGCCCGCCGCATTGATGGCCCGACGAATCGCTTCTCTACGATCCAATATAATCTCGTATCCGTCCCTGGCCGAACCGACTCCCTGCACGCCGCGCTCGATCTGTGCGATTATTTCCTGCGGATCCTCGTCGTAGGGGTCCTCGTCGGTTAAAATCACGCGACGGCATTTTCGCGCAGCAATCTTCCCAAGCTCGGGCCGCTTCCACTTATCTCTTCCTCCCCCCGCAGCACCCAATACACACACCAATGAAGCATCTCCGAAGGCGCCATATACCGCCTCGAGGGCTGCCGGCGTATGCGCATAATCGACGAATACTCGCTTTCCCTTATCGTTCACAATTTCTTCTACCCGCCCGGGTACGCGAACACCATTTTTAAGACTGGCGGCCATATCGGGAAAACCAACACCACATCTTACGCCAACGCTTATTGCCGCAAGCATATTCTCTATATTGAATAATCCACGTAAAGGCGATGAGAACAGGGCATTCTCTACCGTGAACGAAACGCCCTGAGGGCCGACAATTTCGGTTTCAGAAATAAGCTCCATCGCTCCGGAAGGCGGTACGGCCGCCCGTTGTTTGCTTCCGGAACGAAAACATATATATTTGTCCGCACGAAATCCGAGAAATAATTTTGCTTCGTTGTCTGCGATATTTACTATCGCCGTCCGTGCCAACTTTCTGCTTCGCGACAAAGCTTCAAATAATCGGAGTTTTGCCGCGCGATATTTCTCGTATCCACCGTGGCGTTCGATATGCTCTCTGCTCAGATTCAAAAATACGACGGCATCAAAATCGATATAGGCGTGCCTATTTTGCAAAATACCTTCACTTGTCACCTCGATAACCGCGTGAGTACATTTCTCGCGCACCGCCTGAGCCAAAAATCCCTGAAGAAACGATCGGCCGGGCATTGTCATTTTAAACTCGTTGGGCCATACCCGATCCCCTATTTGAAATTGAATTGATGAGGAAACCGCAACTTTATACCCCGAATCCGTCAGAATTTTCCCCACAAGAAACGCGGTCGTTGATTTTCCATTTGTGCCCGTTATGCCGATAACAAAAATTTTACGTGAGGGAAATCCATATCGCGCGGCTCCAACCGCGGCCAACGCCGCGTGATATACGCGCATAAGCGACCCCGGTATGATTTTTCTCAAAATCTTCATCATAAAAATCGTTTGATGCTGGTATACAGAGCGTATCGCATTGCGCCCACCGGAGCATCCATGGCGTTGTCGTATACTTCCTCCGTTCCGCCGAAACCTCGTTTGAAACGAGTCAGGCCTGGCCATCGCACATCATCAACTCCCCCCATATCATATTCGTTGCACCCGCGAGCTTTCGCGTCTCGCATAATCGCCCAATGCAACGCATATGGCGCCATGGTTTCCTTATGCGTTTGAAGGGAACCGCCGTGCACATACGTGACACGTCCGGAAAAAAACATAACAAACGCCACCGCCTGCACACCCCCCCCAAATGTCGCAACGAATAACGCCCCACCGGACCCGCACAGCACGCGAAGCATAGTTTCATAATAATCCCGTCCGTATATTTTTATCTTCTGTCTGTGGGCGGTCTCTCCCATAAGCGAGACGAACGCGCGCACATCTCGCTCATTAACACTATCCTTTCTTTCCACGACAACATTGTATCTCTTAGCAACTCCGATATTATATCGCGTCTTTGCGTGCATGCGCTCGCGCGCTTCTTCCTCGCTACCGTTAAGCCCGATAATAAAATTTCTTTTCGGTTGTATGGCGCGCCCGATATCCCGAAAGCCCCGTTCGACGAGCGCATCGCGCATTCCGGACGCCGGATCAACGCGCACGAACGCTATTCTCTCATCGCCGGCATATTCCAAAGCGGAATCAATGACTTCTCCAATAATTTCTTCGTCACCAAGATACAACGGACCCCGGGGAATATATAAATATGAGCCAAACGGAAACTTATACTGCGCACCCGAAAAACCACCCGCCACCCGCTCATTATTTTTCTTTTCTTCCCGGAAAACCAGCGCTGTTTTTCGCCCCAGGTGCTCCTGAAACTTCGCCCATGCGCTTGTCTGTAAAAACGAACCGCCCGCGGCGGCAACAAACGTATCCCACTCAGAAAATTCCGTGTTTGAAAATCCGGCGCTCATACCCTACGCATTACCGAGATTCCTCAGCGCAGCTTTAACTTTTTCCTCTATTGTTGCGGCGTCATTTGGTATATGTCGCGCCGCCTCCCTGGCTTCTTTTTCGGAATATCCAAGTTTCTTCAGTATGTCCAAAAGATCCGAAGAGGCTGCCGCGCTGTCCCCCATAACCAACGCCAAGCCTTCATATTTTTCTTTCAGCTCAAATATTATTTTCTGTGCTTTCTTCTTTCCGATGCCCGCCACGCGCGTGAGCACTTGGTCGTCCCCGGAAGCAATCGCCAACTCAAGATCATCTACGGTCGCCTCTCCAAGAATGGCGAGCGCGCTACGAGGCCCGACGCCCTGAACGTCCAACAATACGTCAAAGAACAAAAGTTCCTTTGGTCCTAAAAAACCATACAGTTCGATCGTCTTATTTTCCCGAACGGCAAGATGCGTATATAGGCGAATTTCTTCGCCCTCTGCCAGCGTAGCCAGCGCCGCAGAAGACAAAAAAACGCGGTATCCGATACCGTTCGTTTCAATAATGGCAAAGCGCTCGGTTTTTAAAATGACCGTACCGCGGACAAACGAGATCATGAAACTGGCGAATGATTAAATACTATACTACTGTTATTGTATGATTTTTCGACTCAAAGCACCATTCGTCCCATCCGGCGATCAGCCGGCGGCGATTACACGTCTTTCCAACGGTCTTTCCTCCGGCCTGCCACATCAAACGCTCCTCGGTGTTACTGGTTCCGGCAAAACATTCACGGTAGCCAACACGATTTCGCAAATCCAAAAACCGGCACTCATTATATCGCACAACAAAGTACTTGCCGCGCAATTATGGGAAGAGTTCAAATCGTTTTTCCCGGAAGATGAGGTGCATTATTTTGTTTCTTATTATGACTACTACCAACCGGAGGCATATATCCCTCAAAGCGATACATACATCGAAAAAGACTCTTCGGTAAACGAAGAACTTGACCGTCTCCGCCACGCGACAACGCAAGCGCTACTTACAAAACAGAACGTTATCGCGATAGCCTCAGTTTCCTGTATATATAACATCGGCTCACCGCATGAATACAAAGAATTGTCTCTCGATCTTACCGTCGGACAAAAAACAACCGCGCGCAAAGTCGCTCTTTCGCTTATTTCTCTGCAATATACACGCAACGACATTGCGCCAACGTTGGGAACATTCCGCTTACGCGGTGCAAAACTATACGTATACCCTCCCGCAGGAAACGAAATGTACGAAATCGCTTTCAATAGCGGAAAAATTGAATCATTGCGCCGCGTCAAAAATGAACGCGCAGGCATAACAAATATCTCATTCTCACAAGCCCAAACGACAGAAACCGACTATATAAAAATTTTCCCTGCGAAATTTTGGGTTTCTCCACAAACATCTCTCGACATCGCGGTACATAATATTGAAGCGGAACTGGCACAACGAGTCGCAGAGCTTGAGCGCACCGGAAAAATACTTGAGGCGGCCCGCCTGAAGCAGCGGACTAATTTTGACATGGCAATGATACGAGAAACCGGTTATTGCCACGGTATCGAGAATTATTCACGACACTTTGAATTTCGCGTCCCGGGAGATCCGCCATACACGCTTATCGATTATTTCAATACCGCCTATGGGCGGGATGGCTGGATAACGGTCATCGACGAATCTCATATGACAATCCCTCAAATACGTGGAATGGTCCACGGCGACTGGGCGCGAAAAGATATACTTATCGATTATGGTTTCCGTTTGCCCTCGGCCAGAGACAACCGGCCTCTTTTATTCAAGGAATTCACAGAAAAGATCGGCCAAGCGCTATATACGTCGGCAACGCCCGGGGCGTGGGAACTTGAACGCTCTGAAACGCTTCGGAACGGCGTTCGTTCGCGCGGCGTCGTTGAACAAATTATCCGTCCGACCGGTTTACTTGATCCCACGATCGAAATACGCCCCAGCGCAAACCAAATAGAGAACCTGCTTAACGAAGTATCTTCCCGTGCGAAAAAGAACCAACGAACGCTTATTCTCACAATTACGAAACGTCTTGCCGAAGAACTCTCTTCGTATCTAAATGAACGCGGCGTACGCGTTGATTGGTTGCATTCCGAAGTAAAAACGCTTGATCGTCCGGAACGACTTTCGAATTTACGCAGAGGAGATGTTGATGCGATTGTCGGAATAAACCTCCTTCGCGAAGGCTTAGATCTTCCGGAGGTATCTCTCATCGCTATTTTGGATGCGGATAAAGAGGGATTTTTGAGGAATTTCCCGACCCTCATCCAAATGATCGGGCGAGCATCCCGCAACAGCGACGGACACGTTATTATGTACGCCGATACCACAACGAATTCTATGCGGGCCGCGATAGAAGAAACGGCGCGACGACGGAAACTACAAGAGACACACAATACGCAGCACGGGATAACCCCTCGCTCTGTTTTAAAAACAATATCCCGATCGCGGCTTATTCAGGAAAAACCGCCTGACGAAAAAGATATGCCGACGTCTTGGACAGGAGACCCCGCTATTATCGCCTCTCTTCGCAAAGAAATGACCGAACATGCAAAAAATCTCCGTTTCGAGGAAGCCGCGCGCATCCGCAACCTTATCCGACGACTTAGCGAAAACAAAACCATGCCCCCCGAAACACAATAATCCGTCTTTCTTGCATCATCGCCGCGTTTCTCGTACACTTATAAAAGCAAACTTTCATCCTTATTAACCTTCACCAACCAATCATGCCAATCACTCACTCAGCCAAAAAAGCCCTTCGCGCTTCTGCCAGAAAAAAAGACATGAATGATGCCCGTAAAAAAACACTTCTCTTCGCGGAAAAAAACGTTGAGCGTCTTTTGCGGACCGGAAAGACGCAGGAAGCGATCGCGTATTTGCCAAAAGCATTCAAGGCGATAGATAAATCGGCAAAAACCGGCGTTATCAAGAAAAATACCGCCGCACGGAAAAAATCGCGTCTTTCCCGCCTTATAACGAAGCGCTCAAAATAATTTACACACCCACAGCGAGTAGAGTTGCGGCCAGGCGCACATCACACGCGCCTGTTTTTGTGGCGACATCATATTGCGCACATTTCTTCAACGTACGTTCAAGATCGGCGTGGGACCATTTTTTCAATTGCGCATAGAGCTTATTAACAACATACGGATGCGCTCCAATTTTTTTTGCGGTATCTGCCGGTAAGCGCCCTTCTTGGGTCAACCCAAATAATTGGGCCATCTGCTCACATTGCCGTATCGCCATAAATAAAAGAGCCGACTCGTCTCCACCGGAAATCAACATCCGTTCAAGCTCCGCAACCGATTGTTTTTGAGATCGGGCTGAAATGCCGTCCAAAAAAGGAAACGGAACTCCGGCGGTTTCTTCAAACCGGACCAGTCGTCTTATATCCGCAATACGCACGCGTGTATTTTTTTTATACCCGTACCATAAAGCAAGCTTCTTACATTCATTATCCATTCTCCACAAATCGGGACCGATCCCGCCAACAATATATTCAAGCGCATCCACATCAATCTCCATGTCATGCGCCGCAAAATAATCACGAACCCATCGGGCAAGATGCGCATTGGATAAAAGCGGGAACTCCTGAAGCTTCCCTTTCTGTTGACATAACTGCCGCACCGCGTCTTTGTCTTCCAAAGGTCCGGCAACAACAACCACAATTGCGGCCGCAGACGTATCAAGCGAAAACCGATCCACAAGACGCTCCAGCGCCGCGGCGTCTTTAGTTCCTTGGATATTCTTTAAAACAATCAGGCGTGTGGGCGCGAATAAGGAAGGTGATTCAAAATCTTTCGCCGCCGTCTCAATGGGCTGTTCATCCGCATCAATTTGAACGTGCGCCAAATTCGTCCCGTGCACGGCACGGGCTCGCGCAACAATCTCTTGAAATCGCTTATGGATGCGAAAACCATCCGAACCGAATAAAAGATATATCATTTGGCGGGGGTTACGAGTATTTTCGTTGTCCGATCGACATATTCAAGCCAAATGGTGCCGGACGCAAGCGGAATTTCATTCCCCGAACCGTCAACAAACAAGATCCTGTTCGACAAAAAACCGGGGTCTTTTTTCCACTTTCCTACCGTTTCTGTACCCAACCGGTATATTCTTGCTTCCCCCTCCCCCGTTACCTTCACGTCATTATACTGACCCTCTATTTGTTTTATGCTTGTACTTAAAACTATCACATTCGATGTGACAACCCGAAGTCCGGTATTTTTATCGGTCTCTTCTTTCCCGCCACGGCTTCGCGCGTATGTTTTCTTAACCGGATCATATGTCCATGATACACCGAACTGTCCGGGATACCCGATGCTTATCGTGGTCCCGGTCGCCGCCCCCCGCTCGGATTCATCCAGACGCACATACTCATATCCTTCTTTTTTGATCACGCGATAACCTTTTTTTTCTGCGGCTGTTCGCATTCGAGAAAGACTCGAAAATCCGTTATTGGGCGACGCAACGCCTTTTTTCCTGAAATATGCATTATATGGATTTTGCAGAGCGTCGATATTATCGATAACTCCTTTTTTTAATTCATCTAAAGCAAAATGGGATCCGCCCCAATGTCCGTATATCGCATCAAACGCCGCCGCCACAGGAATAAAATCGTCACGCGCGCTACGAATTGAACCGATTTCCGGAGCGTCTGCGCATTGAAATATGGCGAGGAATCGATTTATCCCCCCGGTAATGACCGGCATTTCCACCACAACATCAGCCTGCCCGATACCGGACAAAGGACGAACTGTCGCATCTCCGGCTAACATAACACCAATAGGACGAATTTTGGTTCCGTCATCTCTTACTCCATGCGCGCATTTATTTCCGTCGGAAGCGGCAAGCAATGTGCCAACTCCCGCTTCTTCCGTCGCGTTATCAACGCGCATATTCCCGGAATTATCAACAACAATGCTCCGCTCATTATAAAAAACCGCGAGCCCATAAAACATCGTAACGGCTGCCGCGCACGCAAAAACCATCCCGACCGTAATTCGCTTTTTCATATTCCACGCCCGCATATGTATATAGTAACAAAAATCCCGGCACTATGGGCCGAGACGTCTCCGCTCATCACGCAACGATCTTATTTATGACCTTCGTTCAAAATCGCTTTTATTTTTGTAATAATTTCCCCGGGGGTGAAATGGGCTTTTATTAAGAAATCGGTTGCGCCCAACCCAAGCCCTTTTTCAACATCTTCTCTCTGTCCAAGATTAGACAAAATAACCACCGGAATGCCGCTCGTGTCGGGTCCTTCTTTTACTTTTTTCAAAACATCAAACCCTCCGATGCCCGGAAGAATGAGATCGAGGAGAATAATCTCCGGCTTTCTTTCTCCCACTTTTCGCAACGCCTCCTCGCCATCAACCGCCTGCATCACATCAAATCCCTCCCGCTCAAGCTTCTGCGCAATAAGCTCGCGAAGAAACCTGTCGTCCTCAACAAGCAAAACTTTAATACCGCCGGTCGTCGGGGCGGCGGGCGTTGTTGCTTGCTCCTGTTTTGGTTGTTGTTCATCCATACGCGATAGCTTTTTTAATTATACATCACCTTTCGTTATATGCGCAATTTTTCCTCCCAAACACGACACGTTCCGACGCTACCCTATTTCTGCCCACGGCACCACGCCACCCCATCGCTTCCCCACCGCAATATCCACCTCAAGCCCAAAAGGAACATTCTTAAGGTTTTCCATGGCGTCCCTAATCTGCGGTATCAATTCGGTTATTTTTTCTTCCTCAATTTCGAGCAGAATTTCGTCGTGTACCTGTAAAATCATATCTGCGTGCTTTGCGCTCCCGCGCAAAAGATCGGCACAACTCACAAGAGCCATTTTCACGACATCGGCCGCCGTACCCTGAATCGGGGTATTAACAGCGAGGCGTTCGCCCTGCGCCCGGATACCCGCTTTTTCGGAAAGAATCTCCGGAAGCATGCGCCTCCTCCCAAACATTGTTTCCGCATATCCGCTCTCTCGGGCGGCTTGTTTAGCAGATTCCATCCAATGCCTTACGGCGGGAAATTGAGCAAAATATTGTTCAATAAAATCCACCGCCTCCTCGTATGACATATTTGTTTCTTCGGCAAGCCGCCGCGGGCCCATCCCGTACAAAATTCCAAAATTCAGGGTTTTCGCCCGATTTCTCATATCCTTCGTGATACCGGCAATTTCTGCACCAAAAACTTTTGCCGCAGTACGAGCATGAATGTCCTCACCGGCCGCGAATGCGGCGATCATCGTCTCATCCCCGGATAAATGCGCGATTACCCGCAATTCTATTTGTGAATAATCCGCGGACACAAAAACTTTTTTTGGAGATGCGATAAACGCGTTTCTAACACTTCTTCCGTATTCCGTTTTGACCGGAATGTTCTGTAAATTCGGATTCACAGAACTAATGCGCCCGGTCGCGGTCCCAAGCTGTAAAAATGTCGTGTGTATTTTTCCATCTTTCGGCGACACGCTTCTCGGAAGCGCGTCAACGTATGTAGAAAGCAGTTTTGCGAGCTCGCGCCACGCAAGAATATTCTTAATAAACGGCTCATCCTCTCCCAGTCTTTTTAACTCCCGCATCGCCGTCGAAGATTTTCCGCCCGGGGTCCGGCGGGCTTTTTTCATTTTTTCTCCCACCACCCGCAATAATACTTCCCGCACCTGGTCGCTTGATGCGGGATTAAACGGTTTCCCGGCAAGAGCAATTAGTTGTTTTTCTATAATCTCTTTTTTCTCGGCGAATTCTCTCGAGAGCTCAGATAAATATTTTGTGTCAACTAAAATTCCCGTTTTTGTCATTTGCGAAAAAATAGGTATCAGCTTCCGCTCGAGTTCGGCTATTTCCGGCGGGAAAAGACCCTTTGCTTCCGCACCGGCGATCAGCTCTTCCGTAACGTTTTTTTGCGCAGATTCGCTTGCGCGACCGTCACTTCCCGATTTTTCGAGCAATCCCCGGAAACCCCATTTTCTAAACAGCACGGCGGCTGTTCCGCTATCGATCCCCCGCCACACCACATCGTTCAAAATAAATATAACCGGCGCATCTCTGCGTATTGTTGCGAGATCTTTTCCTACATACACTTCTGTTTTGTTCTCGCTGAGTTTATCTGTGAATTTTACAAGCGTTTTTTCCTTCTGTCCTTTGCTTTCAGCCAACGCATCATACATCGCATCAATAGAAGAAAATAACGATAACAATTTTTTTGTGGTTTTTTCTCCCATGCCACGAATTCCTTTTATGTTATCCGATGGGTCTCCGGCAAGCGCTTTAAACTCCGGGATTCTCACAGGCACAACACCAAACCGCTCCAAAACAGCATCTTCTCCGATGCGCTCCAGCTCGGAAACCCCCTTTTTTAAACTCAACACCGTGGTTTTATCATCGATCAGCTGCCACACGTCTTTATCTCCGGTTAAGATAAGAATGGAAACGTCCGGATATGCAGTTCGAACATCCTGAACAATACGCCCAATAACATCGTCCGCCTCAAACCCGTCGGCGCTGAGCATAGGTACGCCCAAGGCGCGCAAAAGTTCGGGTATTTTAGGAAATTGAGATTTAAGATCTTGTGGCGCTTCCGGACGATTTGCTTTATACGCATCCGATATCTCATGTCTGAATGTCTTTCCGGGCGAATCGAGCGCGGCGATAACATAATCCGGCTCAATATCACCAAGCACTTTCACCATCAACTTTGCCAACCCGAACACCGCCTGTATCGGCTCGCCTGCGGGAGTTGTAAGCGGCGGCAACGCATGCCACGCCCTGTGGAATAATGCGCTAATGTCTATAATTAAAATTTGTTTTGTTTTTCGAGACATAACGTTAACGACTTTGTCCTTTTGCTAAAACCCCACGACCGCCTGTTTTTCTGTGAGAAAACCGTATCGTCCGATATGGTTTTGGTATCATTCGAATAATTTTTTCCGGCCACTCGATAAGCACAATAGCGCGCCCGTCCTTCAACGCATCCGGAAGAAAAAGGTGTTCGGCGTCGTTCTTTGAACGCATGCGATATAAATCATAATGATATACAACACGAAAAGAAGCGGCGTGAATGGCGTATCGCTTCATAAAAACAAATGTTGGGCTTAGCATTCTTCGCCGAATTCCCATCCGCTTTCCGAAACCCTGTACAAATGTCGTTTTCCCGGCCCCTAAGTTTCCATACAGAGCAAATACGGCCGCTCGCCCGCTCCGCTTCCGTCGCCTCAACAGCCGCTTCGCTTCTTGTGCAGCAAACTCCAAAGTATCTGGCTTTTTATAAAGCACGCGCACCATCCTCTTAAGTATAGGCACTTGTCGCTTTTGCCACAAACAAAAACGTCCTTGAGAGGCGGCCATAAAACGCCTACAATGAAGAGGATGACTGATGTTTTCGCAGACGACAATCTTGCCCGTTCCCGCGAAGAAAGGGTGCAACGCCTTCGCCGGCAAGAAGAAGAACGGCTCGCCCAGCATATTGCGACGCAAAACAATCTCCCATATGTCGACCTTCTTCTCACGCCCATCGACGGAGCCGCTCTTACGCTGATTTCCCGCGACGTGGCCCATTCTGTTGGGGCTATTATTTTTTCGAAGAAAGACCGCGCCGTTACTATGGCGGCGAAAGATCCATCGTCTGGAGATGTTGCAACGCTGATAAAAAAACTCTCTGACGATGGGTGGCACGTATCGCTTGCGGTCACCTCAACTTCAAGCATCGAACACGGATTATCGCTATTCGAAAAATTCGCATATCTATCGACAAAAATAACCGGAGAGGTAGCGCTCGCCACAAATCTCATTGAACAATTCCGCGCTTCTATTAAAGATATTGCTTCGCTCCGGGCCGCTATTGAAAAAACCGCACCAAGCGATATTTCCGGACTTCTTGAGCTTATTGTAGGAGGCGCCATGACCGCGAGCGCATCGGATATACACATTGAACCGCAGGAGGAACAGGCTCGTATCCGTCTGCGTATCGACGGAGTTTTGTATGATCTCCTCTCAATAAAACCGAAAACATATCATTTTATACTTGAACGCATTAAATTGCTCTCCGGACTTAAATTGAATATTTCTGACAAAGGCCAGGACGGTCGCTTTTCGTTCCGCATCGGGAGCGAAGAGATAGAAATACGAACATCGACGCTTCCGGGAGAGCGGGGCGAGTATATTGTCATGCGCGTTTTGAACCCGTCCAAAATAGTTTCTGCGCATGATCTTGGTCTGCGACCGGATCTTTTTACCGTACTCGAAAAAGAATTAAAACGCCCCAACGGCATGATACTTACCAGCGGGCCGACGGGCTCCGGAAAAACAACCGCTCTCGCCGCATTTGTTCAGCATATAGCTTCTCCAGAAATTAAAGTTATTACGATCGAAGATCCTATTGAATACAAACTCGAGGGAGTGGAACAAACTCAGGTAAACGCCGAAGAAGGTTATGATTTTGCCAACGGACTCCGCTCAATAGTGAGACAGGACCCGGACGTTATTCTCGTCGGAGAAATACGCGACCTCGAAACCGCCCAGATCGGAATGCAGGCGGCGCTTACCGGCCATCTTGTTTTCTCAACTCTCCATAGCAATGACGCCGCCGGAGTTATCCCCCGCCTCGTGGAACTCGGCGTTAAGCCGGACACGATCGGCCCCGCTCTCAATATCGCTATGGCGCAGCGTCTAGTACGAAAACTGTGCCCGTCTTGTGTCACAAAAGAACGGATATCGCCGCAAGATCTCACGCGCCTGCAGAAATCACTTGAACGCGTTCCGGCAAATCTTTTCCCGCAAGAACTCACCGTTTCTCTGTCACTCCCCGTAGCGCGTGGCTGCCAGGAATGCAACAACACCGGATATCGTGGCAGGACCGGCATCTTTGAGTTCTTGCGCATAGACGGAGGCCTGGAAGAACTCATTCTGAGCAATCCGAGCAATCACGCCATACTGAAATGGAGCGTTGAAAACGGAATGATCCCTATGCAGCAGGACGGTATATTAAAAATCCTCGCCGGTCTGACGACCGTCGAGGAAATAGAGCGGATCACTGGACCCATCGGCTAAATCGTGAGTTGCCGGCACAAAACTCTAGGCTTGGGAACCCGAGAGCAAAGAACACTCCCGTGGAGCGGTTCAGTCGGAACCGAACCATCCGACTGCAGAATGCTCCTAACCCGCACCCACCAAAACCGTATATACCTGGTTATGGTGGGTACGGGCTACCGGCAACTCGCGATTTGGCCCATACGTCCTTTTTGTTTTACTGACGATAGTATATCAGAATAATTTCAAAATGTCAAGAGCTATGCCAACTCCTCCGGAACAAAACACTCCTCCTCCAAAAAACGACGACGCGCTATTGTCGCAAACGCTTCGGCCTCAAGATTTCAATGAATATATAGGACAAGAAACCGCAAAAAAAAATCTTGCGGTGGCTATTGAAGCAGCTCGTATGCGCAATGAGGTGCTCGAACACGTTCTTATCCACGGACCTGCCGGCATCGGAAAAACCACACTCGCATATCTCGTTGCGCGCGAGATGCGTGGAAATTTCCGCGTTACCTCTGGTCCCGCCATTGAACGCGTCGGTGATCTTGCAGCGATCTTAACGAATCTGGAACCCAACGATGTTTTATTCATTGATGAAGTACACAGGCTCTCGAAATTGGTGGAGGAGATTCTCTATCCCGCAATGGAATCCCGCTCCCTCGACATCGTTCTAGGAAAGGGTGGCGGCGCTCGGACAATACAACTTTCTCTGCCTCCCTTCACTCTTATCGCGGCAACAACCCGAGCGGGAATGCTTTCGGCACCACTCCGCTCACGTTTCGGCTCCACCTTCAACTTAGACTTTTATACTCCGGAAGAAATAGGGCGCATTATAACCCGCTCTGCCCGCCTCCTGGGCGTCACTATTTCCGACACGGCCCGCAAGCGTCTTGCCGCCGCATCGCGGTCAACGCCTCGGGTCGCAAACCGCCTGCTGAAGCGTTGTCGTGATGTCGCGCAAATCGAAAACAAAAACGTCATTGACGACGGCGTGGTTGAAAAAACACTGCACATGCTTAACGTAGACGAGCACGGATTAGAAACATCCGACAGAAAAATTCTTTCCGTATTAATCAAAAACTTCAACGGCGGCCCCGCCGGTATTCAGGCAATCGCCGCTTCCGCCGGAGAAGAAGAGGAAACTATTCTCGAAATATTCGAGCCCTATCTGCTTCGTATTGGCTTTCTTGCCCGCACGCCCCGAGGGCGCGTCGCAACGGCGGAAGCCTACAAACACCTCGGCCTGGAACCTCCTCAAACCAAAAACGATATACCGCCGTCAAATACCCTACTATAATGGATATATGCTTATTCCCGCCTTATTTTTGTTCATTATAGCCGCCAGCACACTTCTTCTCCTCACGTCTGTTATCACGGCTCATTTTTTTCGTTATGGCGTTCAAAAGGACAAATCACGCGTCATCGCGTTCGTTTTTGTTGCGGGCAGCATATTATTCCTTTCCGTTTCATCAGTGCTTTTTTTCTCTATTCCGTGGAACGCTCTCCCCGACCTTATTGCCGTTCCTAATTTCTCTTTATGATCGCGCTTCACCCGAACGAAAAGATCTTATCCGTAAATCGCAAAGTGTGGTATGTTTTTGCGGCCGCATATAGCGTCGGGGTCGGATTGATGCTGTTACCGTTTATTATAGTCCCGACTATCGGCGCGCTTTTTCCCGTTATTCGTGAAACACCGCCCCTCATCACTGTTTTATTCCTTACAAGCGTATTGTGGATGTGGTGTATATGGGTTTGGCTTTTTTTGTCTTTTGCTTCTTATTATCTGGATATTTTTATCGTGACAAACGAACGCGTGGTACATATCGAACAAAAAAATCTTTTTAACCGGATTATTTCCGAAGTTCGTTTATCGCGCGTTCAAGACATCACCATCACCATCGCGGGATTCTTTCCCACCATGCTCCACTACGGAGATATCAGGATACAAACGGCCGCAGAAGTTTCTGAATTCGCGTTTACGCAGGTTGCCCGCCCCGAACGTCTCAAAGAACTTATCATGCAGGAACATCGTCATGCGGTCTCAGAAGAAAATGCGCTGGGACGGAAAAGCATCAGTTGACGGCTGCGCAACAAAATTTTACAACAGAAAGCGTATGAAACTCCGTACGCTTATTTTTATTCTTCTCTTTTTATTTACTCCTTTTTATGGCTATGCTGCTTTCGCTTCGGTTTTTATAAGCGAAATTGCGTGGATGGGAACCGCAACTGACCCCGCCAACGAATGGTTTGAAATATATAATCCGACGTCCCACAACATAACGTTAGATGGCTGGACGCTTGTTTCTGCTGACGGTTCTCCGTCAATACGCCTTTCCGGTTCAATTGGCCCAAATTCATTTTTTCTTCTGGAAAGGACGGATGACGATACTGTCCCCGATAAGTCGGCAAACGGAATATATACAGGAGCCCTCAGTAATACAGGAGAAGCGCTCGCGTTAAGCGATTCGTCGGGCTCCACAATCGATTCTTTTCCTGGAGGCGCATGGCCCGCCGGTAATAACACCGACAAAACAACAATGGAAAGAATGATGGATGGCTTGTGAGCAACCAGCACCGTCATTGGTGGAACGCCTCAAAGCGCAAATTCGATTTGGACAACGCCGCCACCTCCCACGCCCACGCCTCCCCCGCCGTTACCACCGCCATCATCTTCCGAAACAGACTCATCCTCTCCCCCTCCCCCCACGCAACCGGCCCAGGAACCCAAAAAGACGCCGTATATTTTCATATCGGAATTGCTTCCAAACCCCGCCGGAACCGACAGTCAGTTGGAATTCGTAGAGTTTATCAATTCTGACAGCTCTTCCTTTGATATCTCCGGATGGCAGCTTTCAGACGGAACATCATCGTTTACCGTTCCTTCAGGCACCGTTCTGGGTCCAGGAGAATACCGCGCATTCTTTGCAACACAGACCCACATCTCGTTAAACAATGATGGAGATGCCGTAACGCTTAAAGACGCATTTGGCGCCTCTCGAGACGGAATCGAATACACAAGCTCAACAGAGGGCTTTTCCTTATCCAAACTGAACAACGCCTGGGTGTGGACATCGTCCCCGACCCCCGGAAAGGAAAATTCTTTTACGGAAGCCGCGCCGCCAAATCCCGAAAAAGACGGTTCTCTTACAGAAACCGTTCTTCAAAAAGCGCCGGATGCTCCCTCTGTTCAACAAAACAACGACTCCTCACGGTCGTCACGACCAAACGCCACAGAACAAGAACCGGACGAATCGTCCTCTGTGAGCTCTTTTTCGGTGCCAACCGCATTTTCCTCCCCAAACACAAAAATCATTTCACTTTTTGGCGCTCTCGCGGTAGGCCTCTCCGCGGGGGGTCTTGCTTTTTTCTTGCTCAAACGCGGCATACGGAAGTAAAATTGAAGTGCTGTTATGTCCGGACACTCGAAGTGGTCCACAATCAAACACCAAAAAGAAGCTCAGGATAAAAAACGCGGCCAAATCTTCGGAAAGTTGGCGCGTCTTATTGCTATTGCCGCAAAAAACGGTCCCGACCCGGAAAAAAACCCGCGTCTTCGCATGGAAATAGATCGCGCACGAAAATTCAATATGCCCAAAGAAAACATTCAACGGGCTATTGAACGTGGCAGCGGCGGCAGCGGAAACGAAAATCTTGAGGGTTTCATATATGAGGCGTTGGGACCGGAAAACGTTGGTATTATCGTTGAGGGCATCACGGACAATAGGAACCGAAGCGCTCCCGCCATAAAACAAATATTTACAAAACACGGTTGCAAACCAGCCGGGGAAGGTTCCGTTGTTTGGATGTTTTCCCGAGTCGGCATCATCTCCGTGGCGAAGCCCCAGGATCCGACCGCACTCGAAAACTTCTCTCTCGCCTGTATCGGCGAGGGCGCGGAAGATATCGCAGATAAAACCGATTCGCTCGAAATCGTGGTTTCTCCGGAAAAACTCGAGACCTTAAAGAATTTTGTTACCGAACAAAAAATCGAGATAACCGATGCATCGGTTTCGTGGATTCCCAAAAACCCCGTATCCGTTTCTGAAAATACCAAAAAACTGCTTTCTGAGCTCTATACCGCTCTTGACGAACACGACGATGTCCAGGATATCTATGACAACACCGCCGAATAATATGCGCGTTTTGGGTATTGATCCGGGGATCGCAATAGTCGGATGGGGTCTTGTGGAAAGCGTCGGTCAAAAACTTTCATGCCTTGGATTCGGAACAATTGAAACAGATAAGTCGCTATCCACACCGGAACGTCTCCGTGGAATTTTTTTAAATTTTGGCGTTCTTCTCGAATCGACCCGTCCGGACATAATTGTCATCGAAGAATTATTTTTCGCGAAAAACCGTAAAACCGCAATGAATGTCGCCCAAGCTCGGGGCACGCTTCTTGCCGCAGCATCCGTATACGGAGATGTGCTTGAAATTACACCGCCTCAAGTGAAACAATTTATTGCATTTTCCGGACGCGCACAGAAAGCGCGCGTAGGCGAAATGGTAAAGCGAATTCTTGATCTTCCGTCCGTACCGAAACCGGATGACGCCGCAGACGCTGTTGCTATCGCGCTGTGCGGAACATTCATAAAAACAACCGGCGCGTCCGCACGCTGGCGTGTAAAATAACCCCTCGTCGCAAAAACAAAAACCGCCCGAAGGCGGTTTTTGTGTCTTTATTCTTCGCTCCCGTCTGACTCCACGTCGTCATCCCCGAAGTCTTCATCCTCCAGATCGTCATCTTCAGTTTCTTCTGTCTCTTCGTTCGCGTCTTCGGCGGAATCCCCGAAGTCATCCTCCGGAGCATTGATGGTTGTATATAAAATTTCTTCGAAAATCATAATGCTCACCCCCTCTTGGAACGTTATGTTCGCTTAAATCATCGCCATTATAAACAGCCGCAAAAGAGTGTCAAGGTGGCCTCTATTCTTTTTTGGGCTTTATTTTTATTACCTTTTTACCTATCTTCACAATATGTTCTTTTGTGCGATCAACCTCCGGATATGGGTTATCCCCAACAAGCTCGCCGTCTAAATACACCGCCTTCTCTGCTATAAGCCTTCTTGCCGCGCTCGTTGATGTTGTCGCCCCGCTGGCCGACAAATAATGCGGCAAATCTAGCGGTTTTCCGGACTCAATAAAACCCTCCAGGGTTCTTGTGGGCATTTTCCCTTCCTGAAAAACCCTAGCGAATTCTTCCATCGATTTTTCCGCCTCTTCCTTACCCCACAGCCACTCCACAATAGTGTATGCAAGCAAAACTTTTTCGTCTCTCGGATTTTTCTGTCCGTCACTCATGGCACGCACCGCGGCATCTATTTCCTCAAGCGGTCGTCGGGTCAACAACAAAAAATATTGCATCATTGCCTCGTCGGATATAGACATTATTTTCCCGAACTGTTCCTGCGGAGGATCGCTCAATCCAATCGTGTTCCCCAACGACTGCGACATTTTTTGCTTTCCATCCGTACCGGACAACACTCCGGTTGCCACTATTTCTTGCGGTTGTTGATTATAGATTTTTTGCAAATGACGTCCTGCCAACTCGTTAAATATCTGGTCGGAACCAATAACCGTCATATCCGCTTTCAACATAACAGAATCATATCCCTGAAGAACCGGGTACAAAAGCTCATGCAGCGCAACTTCCCGGCCTCGCTTCATCCGTTCTTGAAACATATCCCGTTCCAACATTTGCGCAGTGGTAAATTTGGCTAAGATCGATAACAGTTCCTCGACTTTCATTTTTTCATACCATTCACTGTTAAAACGAATTTCGAGTTTTTTCGGGTCGAGAACTTTAGAAATCTGCGCAACATACGAATCGGCCAACTTTCTAACCTCGACAGCATCTCTCATGATACGTGGCTCGTTTTTCCCTGTGGGATCTCCGAATCGTGCCGTAAAATCCCCCACCAGAAACACGACCGTATGCCCCATTTCTTGAAGTTCCCGTAGCTTCCGATACACGACCGCGTATCCCAAGTGTATCTGTTTGCTAGAAGGGTCTATGCCGTGTTTTATGCGCAACGGTTTTCCGCTGAGAAGTTTTTTCTCGGCATCATCTTTTTTTATGATCTCGACAACGCCTCGAGAAAGAAATTCTTTTATTACCTGTTTTTCTTTTTGATCCGACATGTCACCATTATAACAATACGCCCTTTTGTGTGTAACATTGAAAACCCCGCCTGAAAAGCCTATAATATTATTCCGTATGGCCTTTCTTCCCCTTCGTCGTATTCTGAGAAACTCCGGCCTTCTTGTTCGTATATTCGTCACTTCCCTCATCCTCTTGCTTATGGGCGCTGGGGGTATTTTTATTTGGGCAGCACGGGATCTTCCTCCGCCGGAAGCATTTTCTGCACGCCGCGTCAGTCAGTCTACAAAACTATACGATCGGACAGGAACCGTCGTTTTATACGATGTGCACGGAGACGAAAAACGAACTGTTGTCCCTTTCGACACGATACCGCAATATGTAAAAGATGCTTTTGTTACCACTGAAGACGACCAGTTCTATAACCACGTCGGTATAGATATTACCGGAATAGTGCGCTCATTTTTTAAAAACATCCTCCGTGGACGGATCGAACAGGGCGGCTCCACAATAACCCAACAACTTATACGGAGCGCTATACTCACTCCGGAAAAAACCGTATCGCGAAAAATAAAAGAGGTTGTTTTGTCTTTGGAGATAGAAACAAAATATTCAAAGGATGAAATTTTGAATTTTTATCTCAACCAAATTCCTTTTGGTTCGAATATCTACGGCATTGAGGCGGCCAGCGAAGCGTATTTCGGAAAACATGTAAAAGACCTCAGCGTGGGCGAGAGCGCTATATTGGCGGCTTTACCAAAAGCGCCGACATATTATTCTCCCTGGGGGTCACACACCGATAAATTGCTGGAACGCCGCGACTTTGTCTTGAAACGTCTGCGTGAAAAAAACATCATATCAGAAGATATTTTACGCGAAGCGCTTGCTGAAGAACCGGTATTCTTCCCTCCCAAAAACAGTATCCGTGCTCCACATTTTGTTTTTGAGGTTCGGGAACAATTGGAAAAACAGTACGGGAAAGATGCTGTTGAAGAAGGTGGTCTGCGTGTTATCACGACCGTTGACTTGGACATGCAAAACACCGCCGAAGAGGTTGTGGAGACCGGAGCCGCAAAAAACAATAAATTGTGGCGCGCAACCAACGCTGCATTGGTCGCGGTTGATCCGCATACGGGAGAAGTGCTTGCTATGGTAGGTTCCCGGGATTATTTTGATGTTGCTCATGACGGAAACGTCAACGTAACCACCAGACCCAGGCAGCCCGGTTCTTCCTTCAAGCCTTTTGTATACGCAACAGCTTTCAAAAAAGGATATACGCCAAACACAATTCTCTTCGATGTCCCAACGGAATTCTCGACAGGAAACTCGCCTTCATACGCCCCGAATAATTATGACGGATTGACCCGTGGACCCATTACCATGCGCACGGCATTATCAAACTCTCTCAATATCCCGGCCGTACAAACCCTTTATCTCGCTGGAATATCCGACAGTATCGAAACCGCAAAAGACCTGGGCATAACAACGCTCCGAGACGCTGATACGTATGGCTTGGCTTTGGTATTAGGTGGCGCAGAAGTAAAACTTCTTGAGGAGACAGCTGCTTTCGGTATTTTTGCCGCAGACGGCCTAAAAACGTCACCAACTCTTATCCTACGTATAGAAGACAACAAAGGGACTGTTTTGTTCGAACACGAGCCTCGTCCGGTCCGCGTTCTTGATGAAGAGGTTTCGAGAAGCGTCACGAGCATTCTTTCGGATAATCAGGCTCGGTCTCTTGTTTTTGGCCTATCAACCCCATTAACATTAGCGGATCGTCCTGTTGCAGCAAAAACAGGAACCACGCAAGATTATCGTGACGGTTGGACCGTCGGCTACACCCCTTCCCTTTCGGTGGGGGTCTGGGTTGGAAATAACGATAATACTCCCATGAAAGCCGGCGCTGACGGTGTCGTCGTTGCGGCTCCTATTTGGAATTCTTTCATGAAAAAAATGTTGTCGGGAAAAGACATCGAAGAATTCCCAAAACCAAAAGATGTTGTTACCGGCAAACCCATCTTGGACGGCAATTACGTGATTGAAACTCCGGTCAAAATAGATAAAATATCCGGAAAACGAGCAACCTCGCTAACCCCGCCGGAATTTATCGAGGAACGAATATATCGCGAGGTGCATTCAATTTTGTACTGGGTCGACAAAAATGATCCGCGGGGCGCCGTTCCGGATGCTCCCGAATCCGATCCTCAATTCGCAAATTGGGAACATGGCATCCGTTTGTGGGTAACAGAGCACGCTTCTTCTCTACCGCCCTTGGGTCCACCACCGGACGCTTTTGATGACGCTCACACACAAGAGAAAACACCAAAAATATCCGTGCTCGCTCCCCAAGACGATTCGTTCTTACAAAAAAACCAACGCCTGGCTATAGAGACGTCTATCGATACTTTTTATGGCGTCAACCAGGTTTTGGTTCTTACTGATGGTTTTGTTGTTGGAAAGCTTTCGCAAAATACTTCCGGGACATATTCTTCTTTTTTCTCTCCACAATGGAAAAAAGATGATGTACAGCCGGGTTCCTTCGGTCCTTTTGAACATGTTGTCACGATCCGTGTTTTCGACCGCGCCGGGAACGTTGGGGAGCGGAGCGTTTCCGTTCTCCTCCAATAACGATCCGTATATCCTCAATGTCTATTTTTGAAAGCACGGCCTCCAATTCATCTTTTAACTGTTCTTTGAAGATAAATGTTTTTGCGGCCCACTGAGGATTTTTCGCTGCCACAATAAGTTTTTTCTTCACGTATGCAACAACAACAACGTTTTCGTTGTTGTCTTTTAATATCTTCTTCGCCAAAATAGCTTGGGCTATTTTAACAATATTCTGTTCCGCCATTTTTTCCTTAATGCCCAAAGAATCTATACGGCGTGGGAGAACGCTTTTTATATTCGTAAACATGTCATAAGTTTATTGGCATAAGCATATACAATTGTTTCCCGGACACTGTCTGTATTGAGCGCAGTACTCCCGGTTTTCCGTCCCCGGAGAAAGAAATATTTATTTTCTCCTCTTTGAACCCCTCCAATCCGTCCGTGAGATATCGGGCATTAAAAACAATGCTTCCGTTTTCCCCTTTTGCTTCTTCTGTTTCTATGGTTGTCTCAAACGCTCCTTTCGCCGGATCTTCACTTTTTATGCTGATGGTTTTAGTCCCTGGCTCATAAACAATATGGATATCGTTTAGTCTGCTCGTAAAAATACTGGCGCTTTTGATTTGCTGAAGTATTCGTGTCCGATCAACGACGAACTCCGCCTTTTTTTCCGTGGGTATTATATGAGCATAGTTGGGGTAATTTCCTTCAATAAGCCGCGAAATAAGGTTTGTTTTTCCGACCTCAACCGTAATATGATTTTTCTCCATATAAACGACTACTGTTTCCTCTTTCGTGGGTGAAAATATTCTGATTATTTCCTGAACTGTTTGAAGCGGAATAATGCTTATACTATCTGTGCTGTGCGATACGGAAAAACGACGTTCTCCTAAACGAAAGGTGTCGGTTCCTGCAATTACACACTCATTTTCGGAAAACGATAAAAAGATCCCTGATAGCTCCGGCCGTGCTTCCGACGGAGAAACAATAGGGATCAAAGAAATTATTGCTTCAAAAAATTGTGTTTTGGGAAGCGTGAATGCGTGCTTCGTATCCGTTTTCGGGAGGGTCGGAAATTCGATATCCGTCATTCCGTTTACTCGAGCAGATACTTTTCCGCACTCAAGTTGCAAAACGAACGGATTTTGTTTTGTGGTAAATAAACGGATTGGCTCGTTTGGAAGAGTTTGGATTGCTTCTAAAAGAAGTTTTGCTGGAATAACAAGACTTCCGGCAGTTTTTATTTTTGCCGAAATGGTCGTTGATACACCTATTTCCAGGTTTGTTGCCTGAAATAATACCCCCGTATCCACAGTTTTTAGGAGAATATTTTGAAGAACAGGAAGAGTCGATTGCTTTGCCGAAATCCGTTCAGTTATACGTAATCCTTCTTTTAAATATTCTTGTAAACAAACGAAGTCCATAATAACAAAACGATTCTTTTATATTGTTGTTATTGTTGTTGGGGGAAGAGGAAAAAGAAAAAAGACAAAAAAGGTTGGCATGAAAGGAAAAAAAAGAAAGAAGGTGCGAATAACGTGGGGATATCTCAAAACAAGAAGTGTTTTTTCGAGGGATTATTCGTGCAGACGAAGACGCTCTCGAATCGTATTAATTTCATCGAATACTTGTCCATTACCGCGTATTTCTTCTTCTATTTTTTCACATGCGTGCATGACGGTTGTATGGTCCCGTCCTCCGATTTTTCTTCCTATAAAAGGATAGGAATTTCCTAACTCTTCGCGCATGATATACATAATGACTTGTCTCGGACGAACAACCTCTTGGCGACGGCTTTTCTCGATAATTTCACGTTCTTCTACGTCGTAAAAATCCGCCACAATATTAATAACATCTTTCCACGTGCATTTTTTCTGGGTTTTAACCGTTCCGGAAAGCAGTTTTTTAACCTCGCTTTCATGCAAGTCTATCATTTCTCCGATTTGGACTTTTTTGGCGATCACAACGCGATTTAAAGCTCCCTCAAGTTCGCGAATGTTCTTTTGTATAACATTCGCAACAGCCGTAAGCGTTTGTTCAGACAACAACAATTGTCTTTCTGCGGCTTTGGTTTTGAGGATAGCCATTCGCGTCTCAAGATCTGGAGATGCTATATCCGCGATCATTCCCCCTTCAAAACGAGACCGAAGACGTTCTTCGAGGGTAGGAATTGCTTTTGGGGGCCTGTCGGAACTGAAAACAATTTGTTTGTTTTCCGCAGACAAAGAATTAAAAGTATGAAAAAGTTCTTCTTGGGTGCGTTCTTTTCCCGCTATGAACTGGATATCATCGATAATAAGAAGATCAAGTTGGCGGTAGCGCTCTTTAAAATCGCTTACAGAGCGGTTTTTTATAGAAGCAACAAAATCAGTAGTGAACTTTTCACAACTTATATATCTAATGCGAAGATCGGTTCGTTTTTTTAATATTTCGTTTCCTATCGCTTGGAGTAAATGCGTCTTTCCGAGTCCGACACCGCCATAGATAAATAACGGATTATACACGTTTCCAAGACGTTCTGTGACGGCCCGGGCTGCAGCATGAGCGACCTCATTGAACGGGCCAATAACAAACCCATCGAATGTAAAACGAGGATTTAGGTTAGTTTCTCTGTCAACCGTAGGTTGATGGAGAGGAAGCGCCAAAGAAGAACCGGATAAACGTTCTTTCTGGACAACAGGACGATCTTCTTTTGGAGACGTTTTTCCGATAACAAAAGAAAGGTCTTTTATGGCCGTATCATGCGCCCGAAGAGATTTTAATAAAGACCGGCGATATTTTGTTTCCAGCCATTCTTTCGCAAAGGCGTTGGGGACGCTGATTATCGCAAGACCATCTTTTCTGTCCAACAGAAAAGTTTTTTGGAACCACGTTAAGAAATTTGCACGTGAAAGAGAAACCTCAAGTTCTCCCAACACCGCTTGCCAGAGATCTTCTTTTGTCATATCAAAACACGAATTAGATCGAAATAACTGAAGCTATTATAAAGCATTTATATAAACATGCTACGCGTCTCAAAAAGCCCCTTATGTGCATACGATGTGGACAAAAGGAGGACAATGCCACGCTTTACTTATAGTGTATCCGGGCCACATAACGCAAGGAGGCGCGCGTCGTTCGTTTGACCGCGCTCCAGTGCGTGGTAGGATTTAAGGAGCTTGGAAATAGCAATTATTAACCGTTATGCTTTTACGACACCCTAAAAAATTACGAAGAAAAAGGAAACACGGTTTCCGGAGCCGGGCAAAGACGCACGGAGGGCGACGGACTATCGCCCGACGTAGGGCGAAAGGACGACGACGCCTTACGGTATAAGCATATGTTGCCCAAAAAACAACGTCTTGGAACGAGGGATATAAATCGAATCAGAGCGGTAGGCAAAACGCTTTCTACGGGAGGTTATGTTTTTTGGTGGATGCCGTCGGAAACAGCCGGATTTCGTTGTGCTGTTACCGCGACAGGGGCAGCGGGACGGAATGCTGTTGTGAGAAATAAGACGAGAAGAAGTGTATTTGAAGCGATTGAAAAAGAAAAAACACTGTTGCGAGAAGCGAAGCTCGATATTTTGATCGTATGCCGGAAAGAGCCACAAGAAGGAAACGAACGAGAAGAAACGAAAAAAGCGGTACGGCAAGCTGTTGAAATAATGAAACAAGAAAAAAAGCATGATACAAAAAGGAATTAAAATAGGACTTATTTTTATTATCCGTTGGTATCGCGAAACGGCTGGACACAACCGTTTATTCGGGGTTATTGCGCCGATGCCGTGTAAATATTTCCCGTCGTGTTCTAGTTTTGCTGAGGAGGCTATAACAAAATACGGCGTTGCAAAAGGCGTAGTTATGTCCGTTAAACGGATTGCGCGATGTCATCCGTTTGCACAAGGCGGATGGGATCCTGTTCAGTAAAAATATATGATAGGTCAAATTTTTCATACAACATTGTACCAACCGATTTTTAACGTTCTTATCGGAGCGTACGGGGTATTGCCCGTCAAAGACCTCGGGTTGGTTATTATTTTGGTGACGGTCGCAATCAGGATAATTTTCTATCCCCTATCGAAAAGCGCCGCCCGTTCTCAAAGAAACCTAGCGAAGATACAACCAAAGATAAAAGAACTACAGGAAAAACATAAAGGGAATAAAGAAGAACAAAGCAAGGCAATGATGGCATTCTATAAAGAGAACAAGGTGAATCCTATTGCCGGATGCGTGCCTATGCTGATTCAATTGCCCGTTCTCATAGCGCTTTTTGCCGTTTTCAATAACGGCCTTGACCCTGAAGCGTTTAAGGACCTTTATTCGTTTGTGCCCGCCCCCGGAGACATTAATACGCGTTCGTTCGGATTTCTTGAGTTAACCCAAAAAAGTCCTCTGTGGCTTGCTTTTGCCGCCGGCGCAGCGCAATTTGTACAGTCGGCAATGATGCTGAAAACAACGCAAAATATCGGGACAAAAGAAAAAAAAGAAGGGATGGATATGAATGCGATGATAGCGTTTCAAACAAAGTATTTTTTTCCTATAATGACCGTATTGTTTGCAATAAACTTTAAAACAGCGCTGGGGCTATACTTACTTGCGACAACCGCTGTTTCAGTTGTACAACAATATTTCATTAATAAATCCGTTATAAAAGGAGAAAACAGCGCGTAGTTTTATGATTATGGACCAGACTATTTTTATAAAAGATAAGATTGAGCAGTTGTTAGAAGCGGGTAATATAAAAACATCCGTTGGGGTCATGCAATTAAGCGACGACTCATTCTCGGCTTCTATACGCATTGATGAAGAAGCCGGACAATTCATCGGAAAAGGGGGCGAAAACCTTGAAGCATTCGAGCATGTTATTCGTTTGGTGGTGAATAAGGGAATAGAGCGGCCCGTTCGGATTTTTGTGGATATCAATAATTATAAAGAACGACGGGCGGCAGTATTGCGTGAGCGTGCGCGGGAAATAGCCGATGAGGTCCGGATAAGCGGACGGACGGAAACACTTGAGCCGATGAGCCCGTTCGAAAGACGCATTATACATCTGGAGTTAGCCGGCCGAGGAGATATTATTACTGAGTCTGTTGGTGAGAGAGACGAACGCCGGGTTGTGATAAAGCCGGCATAAAAAAGCTCTTATGAGCGCCACTATTGCAAGCAATGCGTTTATCGCAAGCGCCGGCCGAATTGTTGGCGGCGTTTTTGCTTTATTTACGACAATTTTTATAACGCGCTCGTTGGGAACATCCGGGTTCGGAGAATATTCAACAGCCGTTGCGTTTCTTTATATTTTTAACGCAATAGCCGATTTTGGTCTGTATTCATATCTCGTTCGTGAGATCTCGCGAACAAAAAACGATGAGCGGAGTATTGTGGGGCACACCATCACATTGCGCATGGCGTTCCTGGTGGTTTTGCTGTCAGCCGGCATATTGATAGGACAGGTGCTCCCCTATCCGGAGGCAGTGAAACGCGGAATGGTTTTTGCCGCGGTATCATATTTTTTCCTTTCTTCTTCCCAGGTTCTTATGGGTTTGTTCCAAAGATATTTGGTTATTTGGAAAGCGGCCGCCGCTGAAGTCATTTCAAGAGGTGTTCAATTGGCGTTTGTGTGTTTTTTGTTTCTATCCGACGAGATAAAAATAGAGGCATTTCTCGGGGTTTTGGCGGTGGCATCGTTCGTTAATTTTTGTGTAGTGATTTTTTTTGCGAGACAACACACCACGTTTACATTTGGTGTGTCGTGGAGCGCATGGAAGGCCATCGCCAAAGAAAGTTTCCCTATTGCGTTATCGCTGATATTTACGCTTATTTATTTCCGTCTGGATACCGTTCTGCTTTCGTTGTTCAAAAGCGCGCACGAGGTAGGTATTTATAATATTTCTTATAAATTGCTCGAAAATATAATTTTTTATCCCGCAATGTTTGTTGGTTTGCTTATGCCCGCGCTTTCACGAGAAGCAGAAAACCATAGTGAAAAATTCGCGGAGCTATTACAAAAGGGATCAAAAACACTTTTTGCTGTTGCCGTGCCAATGGTGTTCGGAGGCGTTATTCTGGCGCGGCCAATTATCGAGATGGTTGGCGGAACCGCATTTCGTGAGGCGCAGCAACCGTTTGTTGTTTTGTTGCTGGCGACCGCGTGCATTTTTTTTGGGACCATAGCCGGAGCCGCCGTTATTGCGTTGAATAAACAAAAACAAGCAATCCCTATATATTTTTGCGCTATGGTTTTTAATGTTCTTGTAAACCTTGTCTTCATCCCACAATACGGTTATATGGCAACCGCAATTACCACGCTTATCACTGAAGTTATCGTAACCGCGGGACTCTGCGGCATTGTGGGGGCGCGAAAAATACTTCCCAACCCCGCGTTTGCCGCAAAGGTTTTTTTAGCCGGAGGCGTAATGGTAACGCCGCTATTTTTGTTTTTCAACAGTTTTTACGATTCTATAGGTCTTGTGTCTCTTATTCCGGCAATAGTGGGTGGCCCGATCGTGTTTTTCGCCGCTCTTGTCGCGGTTGGGGGGTTTTCCAGAGACGATTTCAATTTTTTGTTTGGACGTATACACTAGATAAATGGAGCGAATGCTATTTTTTCTTCTCGCGGTTACGCCGATTATTCCGGTGATTCCGTTGGGGGGCGGGATTCCCGCCTTACGCCTCATCGTTCCGGCGGCGGTTTTCGTGTGGTTTATGCGGGGCGCGGCACGTAAAAGCCTTAAGATCCCTTTTACGCCAACATTTTTTTTGTTATTTTTGTTTATTTCATATTCGGTTCTATCTCTTTTATGGTCAAATGAACCGATGGCGGGGATCAGAAAAGCGATCTTGTGGTGCACTTTTTTTCCACTTACGCTTGTTCTTGCAGAGGCCGTCGAGGACGAAAAAACTTTTCATACTATCGTGAGGGGGGTGGGAGCGGGAGCCATTATTTCTGCCGTTGTGGGAAGCGGGCAATTTCTTTTACAGTTTATTTTCGGTCCCGAAGTCGTCGGGCGATTCGTTTTTTCATTTCTTCCTCTTTTTATAGGAGGCGGAGCGGCTAATGCTGTTTTTCAATTCCCCAGTTGGTTTGTTAATATCGCAGGAATAACGTTTTTGCGGAGCGGAGGTTTGTTCCCCGATCCGCATACATTTGCGCTTTATTCCGGAATGACGCTTCCGTTCGTTGCGTTATGTGTTATGAAACAAAAAGAGCCGGTGCGGTCTTTTTTTCTTCTGCTGCCGATAATCGCGGTTCTTTTCTCTTTTTCTAGAGGCGCATATTTTGCGCTTATTCTTTCCACAGCAAGCACAGCATTAATTTTTCGCCATAGAATCATATTTTTCGTTAGAACAAGAAAAAAGATTTTTGCGGGTCTTCTTTTCGCTCTAATGATCGCATTCGTAACGCTGCAGCCTATCGCTCAACGGTTTTTTAGCGCGTTTAACGCGAGAGAGGGTTCCAACGAACAGCGAATTGAGATTTGGAGACGCGCAATCGATGCCGCAAAAGAAAATCCGATTTTTGGTACCGGATTGGGTAATTTCCCGGCTACGCAAGATGTTTTTGCGGAAAACCGCTCCCCCATCAACGCCCACAATACGTATATTGAGGTTTTGGTTGATGAAGGAATAATTGGATTTTTGTTATTCCTATCTTTATTTATATCGTTATTATGGGGGCGCGGGAGAGCATGGGAACGGGCCGGTCCGAGTGAGCGCGGCATTATTGGAGCAACGTTATTTTCCGTTATATTTTTTTTATTGCACGGGATATTCGAGACGATTATTTTTTCTCCGCCAAATTTGGTTATATTGACCCTCCTTTTTGCGATAATGTTACGATATGCTCCCGCCAAACGCGTTTCTGCATACTAATGAATTAATAATAGGAGCCGTTGTATTGTACGGCGTATTCACGCACATGCGACCTGGATACGCCATTACCGGAGTCATGATGTTCGTTCCGCTATATCTTGTACGAACATCTTTTTTTGGGATTCCGACAACCGTGCTTGAAATAATGATACTTGCGACCGCGGGGGGGTGGGCGTGGTATGCGCAGCAACACAAAATACCCGTTCTGTATGCGCGACCAGTATTTATTTTGGGAGCCGGGTTAGTTTTTCTTGGCGCCGCGCTGTCTTCTTTTGTGACGAATGTAGAAATGTTCGTTTCAAGTTTTGGCGCAATGCGGGCGTTCGTTGCGGAACCGCTTATATTTGCTTTTATTGTGGGTGCGGCGGTGAAAGCGAGAGTGTTATCCCGTGAAAAAATAGTATTTGCGGCAGTGTGTTCTGTTTTTATGGTGGGAGTTGCGACTATGCTTGGCGGCACGTTCGGCATTTTTGATTGGATGACGTGGGATGGGCGCTTACGCGGTCCGTTTCTTTCTCCTAATCATTTGGCGATGCTTCTTGCGCCGGCGATACCGTTGTCGGGACTTTTGTTAGCAAAAAAAACAACTCATGCGGGAGGTGTTATTATAATGGTTCTTTTGGCGATTTTGATGTTTTTGACGGAGTCTCTCGGTGCAATATTTGGGGCCACGGTTGGAATTTTTGTGGCGTGGGCGTTTGTCGGAGCGAAGAGAATTCCCAAGAAAACAGTTTTGATAGCGCTGGCAGTAATCGCGGGCGGAGCCGCTATTTTTACGCTTAAAGCCGGGCTTTTTCTCGAGAATATAGAACGCTCCTCAATTGCGTCTCGTTTTATGATATGGAGAGCCGCTGTCAATATTTTATATGACCACCCGTTATGGGGTATTGGCGTTGGGACATTTCAAGAATATTATCTTTCGTACCAAAAATACTTTGAACCATATTTGGAATGGGCGGTTCCGCAACCGCATAACATATTACTTGCAACGTGGCTGCAGGTCGGTTTGATCGGTTTGGTCGGCTTCGTGATCGTTATCGCGGCGTTTTTCAGGCAAGTTTGGAAAGGAAGGAACGAGCAATCAAAAAAAGCGCTCTATGCGGCGCTTTTGGGTGCGATAGTTGCTGTTTTAGTTCACGGCTTGATAGATACGCCCGTATGGAAGAATGATCTTGCTGTTCTATTCTGGTCTTTCCTTGTGCTTATCTAGTGCAGCAATAAATATCGTATACGGGCGTTGTGCTTGTGCCGACATATCTTTTTTCCAATTGGCAATCCTGTCCGGACTTACAAGCCAAACTTGATTCGCTGCAGGAAAATTTGTCCGATGTCATAGCGTTTTCCGGAACGGCACTCTGTTTTCTTGTGCATGGGTCCGGATTGAAACGGGCGTTTCGTGTTGAGGGACAGAGAGCCGGGTTATCAACGGTTATTCGCGACGAGCTGAGTTCCGGAGGCGAAAAAATGATCAGGCTTTGATTGATTATGGATAGAATTACGTATGAGCATAGAATAAGAGCGAGGCCCGAAAGTGCGTTGTAAATACGCTCCTCCGCCTCTTTTTTGGCGCTCGGGTTTGCTCCCGATGTTGTGTATTGCACTCCGGCAACGACCATCATAACAAGCGCTAAAAATCCGGCTACTCCCGCAGCAAGCAAAAAGAAATAAACGAAAAAATCAGGAAGACTTTTATCCGGTTGGTATCCTCCGATCGTTGGAAGCGCAAGTCCCGATTCAAAGCTTATTCCGCGGGGAACTTCACAAATAGTTGCCGCTTCGGCCGGTGAGATGAAAAAGAGAAGTGCTCCTCCCCCAAAAGCGATAAGAGAGACAATAAGAGAAAGAAATAGTTTCATACAGTAGTATTATTGCAGGAAAACGATATTTTAGAAACCTATCGCGCGTCCTATGCCACCCAAGAAATCTCCGATAGCTCCAAAAATACTGCCTATGGCTTGGGCTCCTCCCGCCACCAAGAGAATTGCGATGAGAAATGGGACGAAAAGCGCAAAAAGCAGCAAAAAGAAAGCAAGAAAACCCAAAATCGATATTATAATAATTGTTCGCGCGGGGTGTTTTGCCCCTTCAGCTGCCGCTTGAAGCGCAAACCCCTGCGGAGTGAATTTCAGCGGCGTCGCCCCTCCCGTGAGCTGGGTGAGTTGTTGTATGGAGGCAGGCGCGCTTCCCAGACGTGCCCGGCGAAGCGCCGAAGCGTATCCGAATTCCCGCAAACGGGATGATTTTTGCTGCTCCTGATCGTCATCACGGCGCCGGCTTAGCTCATTCCGTATTTTATTTTGCGCCAAGTTTTGCGCCTCTTGGGCAAGACGTTGTTTGGCTTTTTGCGCGGCTCCTTGAGCCGCTTTTTTTGCAGCGGCCTGTGCCGCTGCGCGTGCCGCTAAAGCTACTGCCGGGAGAACCATACGGTTAGATCTTTGTTTGTTGTTTTAGTGCGATAAGTTGGGCGGGATCCGATGTTATGATCTGGTCTTCGGTATAGGACGATACAACCTTGATGGCCACATGCTTCACGCCGGCAAAAAACAAACCCTCCCCTACTCCGCCCTCGAGAAGCAGATATTTTTCTTCGTCGGTCAGACTGAATGCCTGTTGGACCGCATCAATAGTCGCCGGCGATTGTTTAAATAATATTTGTAGGGATGAATTCGTGATAATCGGCTGGCCATAGCGCGATTTCATGAAGTCATTTACGTCCTGCGTGATGGTGGAGACGCCCAAGAAATATTTTCGTGCCCGTTTTGCCATTGAGTAAAGGAAAGAAGCGCCCTCGTCGTATTGCATAACCCACCACGCCTCATCAACCACTAAAAGACGTTTTTTGAGAACTCCACGGACTACGTTCCATATATGATGCAATATCATATACATCGCGATGGGACGAAGAGCATCTTCGATGTCGCGGATGTTAAAGACAATCAAGTTGTTTGTAAGAGAAACATTGGAGGGTTGGTCAATGAACCCGGAGGCCGTTCCGGTGGTATATTTTTTAAGCCGGATGGCGAGCTCTTCTCCTCCCGATAAGCTTTCAAGCACGGTGATAAAATCGGCGAGCACCGGGGCGTGTATCGTTTTGAAATCGCTTTCCGGTGTGATGTTGCGGGAGGCATACGTTTCTTCGATAGCGGTATCGATGAGTGCGGCCTGCGTTTCGTTGATTTGCCCCGCCATGATCCGGATCAATCCAGCCAATTCAAGTAGGTGGGAGCGGAAGTTGTCCGCCTGCGATTCTCCTTCATTCGTTTGCGGCAGGTCAAACGGATTGATGTGGTGCGGGCTTGTAAGCGAAATGTGGTAATAACTTCCTCCCACGGCTTCGGCGAGACGCTGGTACTCGTTTTCCGGATCGATAATAATAACGTCCGCCCCGACCATAAGCGAGCGGAGTATTTCCAGTTTCATGGCATAGGATTTTCCGCCTCCGGATTGTCCGAAAATAACCGTATTTGCGTTCGGTAAACTGAACCGGTCAAAAATAACAAGGGAATTGTTGTGTCTGTTTACTCCATACATAATCCCTTTATCTGTAGTAAGGTCAAACGACACGAATGGAAAAATGGTCGCGAGCGACTCGGAATCAAGATTATTCGTAATGTGTAACCAGTCCTCATTGAACGGAAGCACCGATTTGAGGGCTTCGTTTTGCTGGAAAACAGCCGGTTTTGCGTATACGAGTTTTCCTTCAAGGAGCGAGCGGGTTACGGTTTCCAGTTTGTCGAGTTCTTCGGGTGTTTTGCTCCAGATCGTGAGATATAAGGAAAATTGGAATAAGTGGCTGGATGCCTGCTGCAGCTTATCGCGAAGATCTTCAATATCCTGATATGCGGTTTCGAGTATCGGGTCGCGCACCAACCCCTTTTCTTCTTGGATGGCGATTTGAGATTCGACTTCAGCGACTTTTTTGCGGAGTTTTTTGAGAATACTTGCCGTATCAACCGGATGAATGTGCATCGAGATATCCATCATGAGATCCATATTGATTATGGGCGCAAACCAATTTGTCGAAAGGTACCGCGGATATGTGAATACAAAAAGCGTTCGGGCGAAGCGCTCCCCCACCTTAATATAGTTCTGTCCCATCTCCAGGGCCGCAGGAGCAACGATATCCTTGAGTGTTGTAATTCCGCGTGAAAAAACCTGCTCTGCTTGGGCAAGCATGCGTTCGGTGTCTTGCGGAGACGAGTGAGGTTTTTTTGTACCGCCGAATAAAGCCATATATTTATGATTCCGTATTGAGAGCCCCGACATCGGGAACCCCGCCGAGCTCTTCTTTTTCCGGATTATAGAGACCCCACAAAAGCTCAATGAGTTCCTCGGTGGTCAGAAGGGTGGAGCGAAGACCCATGCCGCGCAGACCCTGTTGCACGAATTCTATGCGCTGCATAAGTTGGTTCCGCAGTTCACGGAACCGGCCGATATCGATGGAAAACTCTTTTTTATCTCCGCGCGAAAACATACCCGCCAGCGGATTTCCGGACGTCTTTTTTTCGGCCGCGGCTTCAAGTGAGAAGGGTATTACAATATAGAACGTTTTTGCCATTATTGAGACCGTCTCCACGAACGATTTTATGAATTCTACATATTCCTGAGTTTGTATTTTCAACAATTCATTTGTTTGTTGAGCCTGCAGGTCGCTTAATTTAGAAAGATATCCGGATATGTTGAGGCGGCGCGAATGAACGAAGATCTGAAGATCAAAATCAAGCGAATTAAGAAAATTCTGGAAGCCGAAAATAATCGCCTCCTGTTCTTCCTGGGATTTCAAGCCGAAATTCGTAGCCGAAACCATAAGAATGGCACGAAGACTCCCATCGCGCACAATAATGATATCGTCACGGATCTGTTCAAATTGCAGGAATGATTGTGTGGAAAAAGCCATAGTTATTGACGAGGATGCTCGTCGACATCAAGAAGCATCGCAAGCTCTTTTATTTTTTGCTGCGTTAGTTCTCCGCCCTGGCGGGAGGTTCGGGTCGGGATGGCGGTTTTATGCTCGCGAACCTTTATTTTTTGAGCTTCTTTCTGCCACACAAATTGCTTTGGATTTATAACAAACCGCATGGCGGAGAATAGAAACACACTGAACGGGCGCTCGTTTATTTTAATAAAAGCGAAACAAACGCCGGATACTACGGAGAGGAAAGCGCCAACAAGCCCAAGGGGCCCGCGGAGAACCACAAAGAAAATAGCCGCAATGACGCCCGCGGCAGCAAGATTAACGACCTGCCATAGCGTGAGGCCGTCGATTATCTTATCCTGAACATCTATAAATTTCGGTACTTTTGTCTGCATATGCGCATCGATGCTCCCGGGCTTCACGCGAGGGATTGCAACGGCGTGCATCCTTGGAACGAGCGTGAGAAGCGGAAGTTGTTTTATGGTTGCGGGTTTTCTCCCTTTAAATTAACGATATTGCCGTCAAGTTTCGGTTCCGGCCTGGGCGGCAGCGTTGGGGGCGGTGGAGAAACCAGTGGGTTTTCTTGTCTGGAGGATGGGGTTTGTGGGGGCGTGGGAGGCGCAATAGTTTGTTTTGGGGGTTCCGGAGTCGCTACGGGGTCAGGCGTTTTCGGTGGTATGCCGTAGAGGGAAATAAGCTCTTGTTTTACGGGTTGAAAAACGCTCACAGAAATATCAATAGCGATTGCTTTTGCTTTTTCAACGTCTAATCCCTCCTTTTCCACAATATTTTTTACTAAGAGATTTGGATGAAGTTCGCCCAAAAGAACCATACCCACAAGCCCGGAATAAGCGGATACGTGAGCGGCGACACCGTGTTTTGTGCACGCCTGAAATATCATCTCGCCCGTTTCCGGAGCAACGAGAGTATTTTTTATTGTCTGTGGAAGCCGATGATATAAAAGTTGTAATGTTGCCGCATTTTCCATATATTTTTATAATCCTATACCTTCGTTTTGGCCGCCCGAGGAACCGCGACCCCGGTAGTTATTTTGGTTACGTCTGAGTTCTTCTGCGGTTTCAAACGCACCTTTCTTCTCCGCCCGGTCCATAATTTCCTGAAGCTTTGTCGCATCAATACCGCTCGCAATAACCATCGGATTTTTTTGCAAATAATCTGCTGTCGGGCGGTTGTTGGAAACAAAATTTTGAAGTTGCGCTTCATCGCGGCCGAGACTTTCGATGAATTTATTGATTCCGATAGTCATTTTGCCGAGCGCATGACCCGCGTCCATAATAGAACCGATGGTGGTGCCGGTGACTTTTTGGCTATTCATGAATGCGTTCACAAAGTTATCGTTTTCGAATGTATCGGCGGTAACGAGAGCGGCGTTGGGGCGAGTATATAATTTATATTCATCGATAAGCGCAGCAAACGCCTTTTGAACGGCGGGGTCACCGGTTCTGAGCTCTTGAGAGGTTTTCCCGGCGATGTCGGCGGCGCTCACGCCACTTTTAGCAAAAAATGGCGCGTTTCTTTGAGCAAGCGTTTGTAGCGCAAGAGTCGGATTTGCGGCAACGAGCATACCCTCTTTGCCAAGGCCGCTTAAATACGTCAAAGACTTTTTGTAATCTTCCGCCGGCAACGGTTTGCCTTTTTCCGCGAGCGCAAGAAGGGCGGCGGATTTTTCCCGTTTATCCAAAATGCTACCAAGACGATTTTGCAGACTTTCTTGCGCTTTTGGTCCCAGAGATAATTCTTTGCGGTATTTATCCAGCTGTTCTCCCACAGCGGCTTCTTCGGAGCGAAGGCCTGCGCGTATGGGTGCGGATACTGCCGAGCCAACGAGTGGGATACGCTCAAGCCGGGACGAAACACCCTCACGCAGACCTCGCGTGCGGTCGGTAACCTCGCGGCCAGCCAGGCGCCGTCCCGTAGCAACGGAAGCGGCAATCGGCATCATCGCGGCCCCGGCAGCCCGGCCCGTCCAATGTCCGGCAATAGCCGCGCCTTCACTCGCCATACTCTTGGATACAGCCATCCCTTGCTGGAGAAAGACAAACACAAGAATATATTGTAACAAAGTTTTCCCGACGGTCAGAAAAGGAACGATGCCGCCTTCCGGGCTGATGGGATAGTTTGCAGACGCCCGGAAAAGATTGGTGGTGGTATCTCCTAGGTATGCGACCAGCCACACGCTGAGCCAGAGGAAGAATGATGCGAAAACGCCGAAAAGAGACCAGCGAAGAAGGTCGTTCCACCATTTGTTGTAATAACCCGACGTTTGCGGCAAAACGGTTGAGATCATTGCGATGGGAGAAAGAATAAGCGCGGCCCAGAGAGCAACGATACGTATAACGAACTGAATGCTCATATACACGAACAGACAAGCTGCGGCAAACGCAAAGATAATAGAAAAGATGAGATTAATTGTATGCAATTGTGTGGCCGAGATAGTCTCCGTAACTCCGGGACTCACCTCGATTTTTTCTGTGACATTCAGTTGAAAATCGCCCATGCGGAGTGCATTTATAAGCGTATCTCCAAGATTCCCCTGCTGGGTTCCAAAGCCGCTTGTGATGAAAAATCCCATCAGAACGTTCGAGATGTTTATAACAATTGCGCCCAAGAACAAACTGAAGTTGACCAGAAGAGCGGCAATGATCAGTTTTGGTAACAGGCGGCGCAGGTTATACTCTTGCATACCAAGAATCGTTCCTATCGCAATGACCGCAAGAATAATGGCAAAAAACATGTTCACGATATCTCGCACGAAGCCCCACCCGGCGCGAACCATTTGGTTGTCGAAGTAGCCTACATATTGGTTCAGATCAACGATAACGAACGTCAGGAACGTCGCGGCGATGGATACAAGGAAGAACATGAAGGCCTGTATGAGGGCCAAGAAAATATTTATGACCCACAGGAAAATATCGCACGGGTTTATTTTGAAAACATCGCCGATGACCTGAATATCGCAAAATGCGGCTTGCGCCCGGTTGGGAACAATAAGCAGAATTGAAACAAAAAGGAATGCGAACAAAGATAAGAATACCCGCTGTTTTGGCGAATGAAATATGGTGAGCAGCCGACGCAGCGCTTTTTTGTGGTTGCCTAGAATTGACATACCGTATTTGAAGAATTGTTTACGAAATTCTGGACAAACGGTCCGCCTATCTGTTTTTCGAGCATCCACGTCTTTACGTAACATGTCCAATCTCCCAGCGTGGGGGATGTGGAATATTTCGATTCATACATTTCCAATACGCGGTCATACCAGTCATTTGTCGCATAATCACTGCCGAGCCGTTTACTGCCCAGGTTGTCGTTAACCGGTGCGCCCCTCCACGTTGAATCTTCATTTATGGAGAAATAGTTGTAATCGCGCACGTTATAGTTATAGCCGGGGCGAACAATACTGCTGTTGTCTTCCCAGGGAGCGGGAAGACCGCTTCCGCCCGTGCTGGGGCCAACATAGCCCGTCCCAGGATTGGGAGCCGAACGGAAAACACTTACCGGTTTGAGCCACGGGCTAATTGTTAGACAGGTGTCCGTACCGTCTGTTTCGTTGTTGCAGATAGTCCGTTCCGCCGTGCTGGTCGCGTTCGTCGAAACGCGGTATTTACTCCGTATCGTGTTGTCTGCCGTACCGCTGATATCATCGGCGTTGAGATAAATAAATCCCTGGCCCGCAAGATCATATTGCGCCTGCGTTGCAGCCTGCATTTTTTGCAGTAAAATAACAGCCGGCGAAATAATGTATTCCGTATTAACAAAATAAGAATTATCCGGCGTAAAACAGTCCCAGAAATTGAAGATAGTGCATCCCGAACTTGGAAGCGTTTCAACGTTGTAGAGATATTCCGGGCGCAAACCCTGTCCGGCAAGGTATGTAAGGCTTCGAATGGCTTTTGTTTCATTTATTATGCGGTCCATGCCGGCCGATACCGCAGTGCGAATGCCTTGCAGTGAGTTGGTGCTGTTGAGCGTGCTCTGTACCAGTTCTTCAGAACGCACGTCTTTTCGGTTCACTAATGTAGAGCTTAGTGTCGGAAGACCGACAAGTTTGCGGATGTACGATTCGCCAAGCGTGGTGTCCGGGTTAACCTTGTTGAGCGATACGTCTTTGCGCGCCGTTATCATGTTTTCGCTGCGGGTTATTTCGAACACTCTATCGCAGACCGGTTTTGCCCGTAGGCGGCCGCCCGTCGGCGGGTCATGGTCGAAAAGATTTCCGATGAACGGATCTTCCTGGGATAGGCTTGCTCCCCCGCTCCCCTCCTGGTACCAGTGGCCGTAGTGCATGAGTATTCCGAACTCTCTCTTCAAGGCAACAAGATTATTAACGCTGCTTTGTCGTTGCGCCGTAACAGACGCAGAGTCTGTGGATGAATATGTTGTTTTCGGGTTTTCGTTCGGGGTTGTGTCCGAGGTGTCTCCGTCGGCGTTTACGTCCAGTTCGCCCTGTTGATCCCAAATAAGGTAGTTGATATAACAGGCCGCATACGCCCGTGCTTTTTGGACCGGCTCTCCGAAGATATATTCGAACGGATCATTGATCACGCGTGGACCTTTGAGAGGAGAAACCATGGGCGCCGCACCGGTTTTGGGATCGCGGGCCGCATACGCAAGACCGTAATCCTGCAGTTCTTTGAGAGTTTCCTGGTAGAGCTTGTTTACATCTTCGCGCGCTTTTTCTATCTTTGTGAGTTCGAACGCGGCCGTGAAATCTTCCTGGCGATTCGCAAGCGTGTCAAAAAGATCGGACATGAATGCCTCAAGACTTGTTTCGGTAATGCCCGGCGGTTGGTTAACGACAAATACCGGAACAGCCGCTGTTGCGATAAGCGGTGCTTGAAGCGCGAGCGAAAAAATAAATCCGTATATGCTAAATACGCGCATGAAGCGCGTTACAAATTGTGATCCGAGTGTTTTGTGCATGTGCAACGTATGCGCCGAAAAGAGAATCATTTTTCAGCGCGGTTCTACACAAAAATTCTTTTTTGCAGAACTGCGCGGAAAAAATATCAAAAAATTAATGAGGCAGAACGTCATCGGGAAGTGTAAACTCATATGTCGTTTCAATATTCCGTATTGCCTGGAGTATTGACGAGGCTTCGCGTATAAGGCGGGCGTGTTCTTGAGATTCCCATAACAATGTGACGTTTTGTGCGGAAGATTCGGCGATACGCTTTAAAAAATTTATATATTCGGATAACAACAAATTACTCCGCTCGTGTATGGAGCCGACTTCGGGAGGAGTGGGTAATGCGCGCAATACACTCAGCTGTTCGGAGAGTCCGGCAATGAGTGTCGTGAGCGGCGCGGAGTTTCCTTGTGCGGCACGGGATAAGGCGGACGCGAGCGATTCGGTATTATCGCCGAATCCAACTGCGGATGAGGCGACAAAATAACGGTAGACAGAACGCGCGGGTTCTTCTGTTGGCTCTTCCGCTTGCTGAGGATCGTTTTGCCCGGGATCGTCCGCGGGAGAAGTCGTGAATGTGCCCCTCTCCAGGTTTTTTATTGTGGAATACAGGGACTCATAATGCAGTGCGCTATTTTGAGCGTCTGTTGTGGAAGATGATTGAGCTCCGAATGATTTTGTCAAAAAGCCGAAGAGCGGGATTCCCTGCTCCGCCTTCATTATAGCACCGCTTTCTGAGGCCTGCTGTGTGGATAAGTGTTTAAAATCAAAGGATTTTTTTTGCCACGCGAAAAATCCCGCAATGAGCGGGATTGATAGGGCAAAAATGAGCAGCGGGACCGAGAGTTTTTTCATACTCCTCTCGTTATTATTGTGTGGTTTGTTCCGGTTGGGTTGCGGTTGGTGCCGGCGCCGAGGCGGGTGCGTATTGAGCAACAAGATCAAGGCGCAGGCGCTCAAGCCGGGCGCCTTCTTGGATGAGATCCCCACCCCAACGGACGTCACGCATAAGTTTTACGGGGTCACGTTCAATATCGTAGAGATCGGCAAAAAGTTCCCGCAGGCCTTTAAAAAGAGCGAGATATCCTTTTTGTAGCCCTTTTGCCTCCTGTGGCGTCGGAAGATTCCGTACGTGTTGTTCTGTTTGCGTTATGCCGGCAATGATGCCTTCCACCACGTCTTTTTTCTGCTCTTGAATAACGCTTTGGGCAACATCGAGATATGAGGCGGTTTCGGCAGGAAGTTGTATTTGCGAAAATTCATTAAGATAATTTTTCACTGCTTCCGTACCGTTATTCGGCGACGAGATTATTTCTTGGTCTGAAATTGCCGGCGCTTTGAATGTCGCAAGATCGCGTTCCGTGAGAAACGCGTCAATTTCATCTTCGTTGAGACGAGGGTCTTTATCTCCGGTTTTTTTCGCTTCCCACATAAAATATGTAACGGTGAGATTCGACATCAGCGCGATATTATCCTCAATTCGTGCGCTTCCGGTTAGTGTCGGGTCGTATCCATTTTCGACTTCGTCGCCGTCCTTATAGCCATCGAGGTCGGTATCTGCGTTCAAGCCGTCTGTTCCAAAAATTATTTCTTTTGCGTTCGAAAGACCGTCGGTATCGGCGTCATGAACGAATGATGCGACAAGCGATTGGTCGGCCGTATTGTTTCCGGATAATACAGAGGCTTTCAGAGAACGAAGCGCGGCACTATTCCATACGGAAAAACCGCCCTGTATCGCGAGCGTAATAAAAACAATAAAGAAAAGCGGCTTGATAAGTTTTCGCAAAAAACGCCTCATAGCTCTCTGCTAAGAGTATGAGACGCTTTTGTGTTTGAGGCAATAGCGGCCGTTACTCTACCGGGGCCTCTTCCGGAAGTTCTGAAAGCGTGTCGGATCCTTCAAATGTTGCCGCATCCTGCGTTTCTATCTCAATGACGGGCAGATATATATAGTCGTAGATGTCACTGGAATCTAAAAGCTGTTTTGCCCACAGTATGTTTCTGGCGGTCAATACAGGGTCCGTGTAGAGGCTTTGTTGCAGTTCGCGGAGCAGGTCCCGTAATTGTTGCATTGCGGCGATGTCATCTGCGACGTCTTGTCCCCATTCTGCGGTGTAGGATTTTATTTTCGCCAATTCATTTTGTGTTTCGTCCAATGCCAGCGCAAGATCGCTTATGGTTACGGAAAGCCCTTGTTCAAGGTCGAGTATTCTTGTCGGCAGTTCATCCACGGTCGTTTCGGTAAGCGCGGCATTCGCCTCAAGCAGAAATGTTGCCAGCTCCACGGGTATTTTGTCCGCATTCACATAGCGTTGTTCCAGATGCTGTTCAAGTTCGGTTCTCTGCGGGGTTCTGTTAATGACTGTAATCCCCGCCTGTGTGGGCGTAAGCGTTTTTTCCTGCACCACATCCAACCCCTTTTCTTTCAGGAATTGGTCGGTCTCCTCTTTTTGTATTGAAAGAGAATCCGTCGATTGGTGTTTTTTACGCCAATCATAGAATTGTAACGTAAGGTTTGATGCAAAATTCTCGTTTTCCGTCAGCGGCGCTCCCCCACTTTTGAGAGGATCGGTCCCTTGCGTTACCTCATCGCCGTCTGAAATACCATCTCCGTCGGTGTCGGCCACCGTCTCATCGGTGCCAAATGAGTTTTCCTGTTGGTTCGTTAAACCGTCGTTGTCGCCGTCTTCAAGGAGATTGGTTGGAGTTTCGTCTGCGTCTTCTCCAACAGTGATTTCCGGTTGCGATGCGGGTGTTTCTGGTTTGCGCAGACCGGTAATTATTCCAAAGACGATGATGAATAAAAACGCGACGCCTATGAGAATAAGCATTATTCGTATGCGCGGATTTGCAAGAAGAAATTTGAGCACAAACATTAAAAAATTAACGTATACAATCCCGCCCGTTGCAATTTGATGCTTGGCGCACCAGATTTATATCGCCCGCCGAGGGCCACACCTCTTTATCGCTTCCGGCGCCGGAGAACGTAAGATGGTTCATGAGTTTGTCGAGACCGGATTCGGTTTTATTTTCGCGGTCAGTAAGTCCCAGGGCGTGTCCCACCTCATGGTTAATAAGCCAGCGCGTGCAATTGTTGTAGCTGTAAATGCAGCCGCCGCCCGTTTCCATTCTGAAATAGTCGGCGTCTCCGTGGGGGAATTCGGTTGCGTCGGAGCTGCAGCTGTCTGATCTGCCGCCTCGCGCGCCCGCTTTATTCGCAACACCACGCTCTACCCACAGGTCCGTTGAGCCCGCAGGGTATCCTTGCGGCTCAATGTTGAATGTGACGCCAGCCTGCTTCCATCCGCGCGAATCGTTGAGAACGTCGGTCATAAAGCGTTTAAACGTGGAAGACAAATCAGAGTCGTATGCGACATCAATGCGTTTGGTTGAGCTGTGCAGCGCTCGCATATGCAATACACCGCGGGTGACCCCGCCCCTGCTGTCGTTGTTGCAGCTTCGGGAAGTGTATGCCTCTGCGTCCGGATTGGTGATGCGTTCGCTGCCGAAGAAGTAATCATAAATATCGTTATCGGTTCCGCCAAAGTATGGGAAGTATCCGTCCGTATAGCGTGTTGCCGCGTCAAAGGGGCATATGCTTTTTGGGCATACTCCGGTGCTGCTGCAGGAATTTCCTTGCGCGGTGCACCCGTTTTGGTTGGTACATATTGATGCGGTGTTGGCGACTGCAAGGCAAATTGATGAGCGGCATTCCAAATGTGTCCCGGAACGCACCGTGCTGACGCACGTTCCGACTTTTTGTCCCGCCGTAGCAGAGAAGTTTACGGAACCGGCCCGCGTGCCGGTGGAATTTTGTATACGCACGACTTTTGCGGGGATCGTATATGTGCCGAAATAAGAATATGTTCCTGAGCCGTCGATGACGGCGGTGCGGAGGTGGTCGTCTCCGGTATTCAGTGTGGTGGTGACTTCCTGGTCGAATGTCGGCAATACCCGGAGTTTTACAACGGTGCCGGGCGTCTCGTCTGTTCCAAGATAAAGGCGCGTGCCGTTGGGGCTGATGACTGCGCTGTTTACATACGGCGCATTTACCAATGTAAAGCCGCTCACACGGGAAAGGGCCGGTGAGAGCTCCATGCGGATGACCGTGCTGTTATTGTTTGCGCCGCTGTAGCGAGTTACGAAGTATGCAAAATTATTTTCACGGTCAATGGCAGAGGCCTGCAGACGGCTTTCGCCCGAGTTCAGCTGGTATGAAACCACAACCTGAAGCGGCGAGAGCCTGACCTTTACGATGCGGCCCGGGGATTCGTCGGTACCGAAATATACATATCCGCTGCTTGAGTCTGAGGCGTCGAGGGGGTCAATGACCGCGGTTGTGAAAAAACTTGCGCCCGTGATAGAGCTGACCGCGGCTGTTCGGGTGAGGTCGGAGAGGCGTACTTTGATTATGACACCGGGATTATTGTTCGTGCCAAAATACGCAAAACCGGCAGCGGTATCGATCGCGCCCGATTGAATATCGTTTTCACCGGCCGCAAGTGTCAGCGAATCGACAATTTTGAACGTTCCAAGGTCGATCTTATATATTTTTGAGGGGTCCGGCATTGTGGTACCGACCCGTCCTGTCGCGGCGTAGAGATATCCGTTTCCCGGATCAATAAGAAGGGCTCCGATAGACGCTTCCGGTAATACCAGGGCGGCAACGCGGGTGAAATCGGAAAGACGCACTTTTGCGATCTCTCCCGGATTTGTGTTGGCTCCAAAATACGCAAATCCGGAAAGATTATCGATAGCAGATACTTTTACGTTGTTTTGGTCATTTCCGATACAACGTTCTGTGGTGCAGGAGTTGTCATCCGCACATTCCGTGTCGGTTTCGCAGACCGTGGGTGGGGGCGTGATAACGGTGCAGTCGGTGTCGGCGAGACAATTGTTCGGTTCCCGTCCGGGAACCGCAATGCATTGGCCGTTGTTGCATTCCGTGTGATAGAAGGTGCCGCCACAGCTGTCGGCATCCGTGCAGGTTCCGGGTTCATTGCTGAGAGGCTGTTGTGGCTGGCCGCATCCGCAGAGATCCGATCTCGTATCGAGGAGATATCCGTTGTTGGCGCCGCCTATTATTTCGCAGACGATTTTGCATTCCGAGCAGCTTTGCGCTTCGGTCATTGGTCCCACAAAAATCCCCGTGGAAAGATCCCCTCCCCCGCAGTCCGATCCCAAATCCGTGATTGCTGCGCGAAGGCGTGATGCGGGCGAAACGAAAAATTGAATAAAAACAGCGATTACGAATGCAATCGTTACCAATAGTATGACTTTCCCGTTTTTTTCCACGTGTCTCGCCGTAATTGCGGTCATAAAATGCCGTATCGTTCGTTATTGTTTCATCTACCATTATACCTCAAAGTGCGACGCCAAACACCGCCATTGTTCCATGCTTACGTCTTGCGCGCGGGCTTGTTCCGGAATGCCGCACGATGCGAATGAAGAGGTCAGTGCGCTTTCGTCTATACTAAGATGTTTTTTGAGATTTGAACGCAGAAGTTTTCGCGGTTGGGAAAATCCCGCTTTGGCTACCAAAAAAAACCGTTTTTCTTCCGCGATATTTTTTGTTCTTTTTTCCAGATTAATATATATAACTGCGGAGTCGACTTCCGGCACGGGCCAGAATGCCGAACGCGGAACGGTTTTTAGGATGCGAGCCGCGCCGTAGTATTGGACAGAAACGCCCAGTAAGTTCATGTCTGGTGGAATAGAAACAATACGATGAGCTACTTCTTTTTGGACCATAAGCACTATGTCGCGAGGCGGATTTTCGGAACTTACAAGCGAGCGAATAAGGCGTCCGGTAAGATAATACGGAATGTTTGCAATAACGCGATATGGGGCTGTGTCGCTGGTGAACGGGAGCGGAGATAGGCGCAGTATGTCTCCTGGAATAATGCTGATATTCCGGTGTTCGCGCAGCGTGTTGTTAAGAATTTCACATAAACGAGTGTCTTTTTCTACAGCGACAACGGTTTTTGCTTTTGCTGCGAGTGCCGCCGTTAGCGCGCCAAGTCCGGGGCCGATTTCAAGAATTGAGTCGTCCGGTGAAATCTGTGCCGATTCGATAATATGCTCAAGAATAGTTCGCGAAACAAGAAAATTCTGTCCGAGTTGTTTTTTCGGTTTCAGGTCGTGTGCCGCAAGGACGGACAGCACTGTTTTTTTGTCGGTCATATCCATGACTAGAGAAGCTGTTCGACCCGGACAGGAATAACGCCACGACCAAGCGGGGCAAGGGCCTTGAATGCCGTGGCTTCAAGGTCAATAATGCGTCCCGGTATGGTCGGTCCGTAGTCGTTTATTTTCACGATAACCGACTTGTTATTTGTGAGGTTTGTGACGCGAACAAAACTTTTGCGCGGATACGTGGTGCTTGCCGCGTACATTCCTGGAAATGCGTTATACCAACTCCCGAAGCCCTCATCGCTCCGCCCAATCGTTATTTTTACTCCTCGCGTTTCTTCCTGCGCAACCGGTTCTCTGAGCGTTTCGCTGGAGATAAGTTTTTTTTGTATAACAACGCCGTCTTCTTTTACTATTTCGAATATTCCGTGTTTTTGTCCCGGTCGACCCTCGCTGATAACAGTAAGTTTTCCGTATGAGATATCCGGATCGTCATGCGTGATGCGGGGAAAGTCGATGTTTACGAGTTCGGTTGCGGTTTCTGTTGTGCGGCGCCGAATGCGCACGGTCATGTCCGGAACAATATTTGTTTCCGATACGGGTGAGAGAATGTCCAATTCGTGCAATGCGATATTTTGTTCCGTTAGCATGGCGCCAACAGTGCGTGCCTGCGTTGCTTTTTTTGATTTCGTTCCGCCGTCAATAAGCGTTAGGGGTGTGGCATGAAGGATGGTGATCGTTGAGCCGGGTACAATGGAATCGTGTGCGGCCGGAATAAGTATATCGCCTTCTGTAAATAAAAAACCCGCCCGTGATAATATTTCACCGACCGAGCTTCCGTTTGCCGGTATGCGGTATGAAATCGTCTGGTCCGTTACCGTTATTGTCTCCTCTAAACGACTCATTGTTTCTGCGACACCCGCGTGTGCATTAAAAACGCTCTGGTGGCCCAGCGTGAGTCCCTGAAAACCAGCAAAGATACCTGCGAGAAATAAAGCAAACGGCATAAAATCTCTTTATATACTAAGCATATTTCGTGAATGACTCAAGGAAAAGAGAGAAAATCACGGGTTGACAAGGCGGTTAGCAAAGGAGTAAAGTGGGCGTGTAGGCCTTCAGGGCCTTTTTTCATGAGCGAAACCTCTCCACAAGAGGCCATAGCGCCTGATCCTCAAAGCCTGAATGGCCAAAGGCCCTCCAAACGCATACGGCGGTTTGTTAGGGGCGGATGGTCATTGTTCGCAAAACGAACCTCTGCCGGAGCGCTTGCTGGCGTGGTCTTCCTTGGCTTATTCGGCGGTACTTCAGTATCGCTTGCCGGCCAGGGTTTTTTGTTTGCTGCCGATGATTCTTTTCCGGGAGGTTCATATATTGAAGAAGTCTATATTGAAGCTTTAACAGCACCCCAAGAAGATTCTCCATTTCTTGTTGCGGGTCCGGCGTTCTCTCAAGATTTTGCATTGCTTGATTACGATGAGTCACGGGACGATAATTACGACGCGTTTTTAATAGCATATCTCTCGCCGACAAATTTTCCTTCGTATGAGGCGGGAGTTGATCGCCGGGCAATCGTGCAGCATACGGTGCGGGAGAGCGAAACGCTTTCATATATTGCCGCAGCATATCATGTGAGTATTGATACCATAAAATGGGCGAACAAAATTTCGAATCCAGACGCATTGACCCCGGGCGTGGTGTTGGATATTCTTCCCGTTTCCGGCGTTGCGCACGTTGTGCGTAAGGGAGATACGATTGATGCTATTGCGATGAAGTATAAGGCGGATGCGCAAACCGTTATCGCATTTAATGCGTTGCCGGCCGACGGGGCGGTACGCGTTGGCGATACGCTTGTTGTGCCCGGAGGAGCATTGCCGGCACCGCCGAAAGCACCGGCCATATCGCGCGTGACGTCGCCTCGCGTTGCACAAAACGCGCAGACACTCGGCTATTTTATTGCTCCGACAACAGGACGAAATTGGGGTAGGCGTCACGCAAATAATGGCGTTGATGTCGCAAATTCATGCGGCACGCCGATTTATTCTGCGGCCGAAGGGACGGTAACAAAAGTTATGCTGACGGATAACCGTACGCGGCGGGCGAACGGCGGATATGGAAATTACGTTGTTGTTAAACATTCTAACGGAACAGAAACGTTGTATGCCCATCTTTTAGCGGATACGACACAGGTTTCGGTCGGGGCGGCGGTGAAACAGGGACAGCTTTTGGCGCAAATGGGCGGAAAGCCGGGCGCGCCCGGCGCGGGCCGTTCCACAGGATGTCATCTTCATTTTGAAGTTCACGGCGGCACCAATCCCCTTTTGCGGAGATAAGAGGATATCAGAAAAAACACCCTCACGCGAGGGTGTTTTTATTCATCGATACGCTGCCTGTACTGGATCGCTTCTGCAATGTGTTGCGCCGCAAGACGCGTTTCTTCTGCAAGGTCGGCAATGGTCCGAGCAACTTTGAGTATGCGATTGTGAGCGCGGGGCGAGAGATGGAATTTTTCGTGGGCATCACGGAGAAGACGTTCTGTTTCGGCATCAAGCCCGCAGAACATACGGACTTGTTTTGCGTTCATTTCAGCGTTCGTTTGTGTTGTCGTGCCGACAAACCGGGCGCGCTGCGTTATTCGTGCCCGTTCAACCCGGGCGCGTATTGCGTGTGACGCCTCCCCGTCTTCCCCGCGAAGTTTTTCAAACGGAAGACGCGGAACTTGAACGGTGATATCGATACGGTCAAGAATGGGCCCGGAAATTTTCCGTTTATACCGCGCGATATCAGAAGCGGAGCATGTGCAAGGAACTGCAGAGTCGTTGAGGTTTCCGCACGGACAAGGATTTTGTGCTGCAACGAGGGAAAATCGCGCGGGAAAAGAGACCGTTTCTTTTGCGCGCGCGACGGTCACTTCGCCGTCTTCAAGCGGCTGGCGGAGCGCTTCGAGAATTTGTTTAGGAAACTCCGGAAATTCATCCAAAAAAAGAATTCCCCGATGAGCGAGGCTGATCTCTCCGGGTCGAGGGAATGTACCGCCTCCGATTATTGAAACAAGTGATGAGGAGTGATGTGGTGTGCGGAACGGGCGTTCAAGAATAAGCGGGTGTTCCGGATGGAGGAGGCCGGCAACGCTCCATATCTTTGTGACATCAAGAGCCTCTTCTTCGGTCATCGAAGGAAATATTGTGGGCATGGAACGCGCCAGTATTGTTTTTCCGGAACCGGGCGAGCCGGTGAGAAGCGCGTGGTGTCCGCCCGCGGCCGCTATTTCAAGAGCCCGTTTCGCATGCTCCTGGCCGCGTATAAAACCCATATCGAAATCAGAAAAAGACGTCTGCGATGTTGGGGAGGGTAGACCCGTTCCTACGGTAACAGCGTCGAGCGATTTTTTTTCGAGCATCGCAATAAGCTCTTTAAGCGATGAGGCGGCAAGTACCGCGGCGCCACGGACAAGAAGTGCTTCCGGGGCGTTGTCGCGCGGAACGACAAGCGTTTTTTGCGCTTTTCTTGCCCAGAGAGCCATGGGGAGAATCCCTTGCACGGGACGTATGGAGCCGTCGAGCGCCAATTCTCCGGCAAAGATAAAATTATTTACGTCCGGTAAAATCAGCTGTTTCGATGCTGCAAGAAACGCGATCGCTATTGGAACATCAAAGGCCGGCCCCTGTTTTTTGAGGTCAGCCGGAGCAAGATTTACGATAACTTTTCTGTTGAGGCGTTGCGGTGGTTTTGCGCCGGCCGCTTTTATTGCGGCGCCAACGCGTTCTCGCGATTCTTCAACCGCCTTATCTCCCAGGCCGACTATTTTAAACGTGTGCAGTCCGGGGTCGAGATCTATTTCGACGATGACAGGCTTTACGTCCAGTCCCACAACGCTCAAACCGTTAAGTTTATGGGCCATGATGGGGTCTATGAATTTTTTGTTGAACTGCAAGCAGCACATAGTGCTGCTTCCGGAGAAGCATCAAGCCGCGCCGGCGGAATTTCTTTACCACATTGCGCACAGGTTCCGTATGTTTTGTTTTGTATTCGTTCAAGCGCGCTGCGGACCGAGCGAAGGCGTTCTTCTAAAGCCCGTTCGGCGGACAGTCTGGTTCCGTATTCGTTGACTGCGGCTATGGTCGCATCTTCGTCGGTTGGGTCTCCAAAGCTCGGGAATTCCGAAGTAAATTCATTGCTCGCGTCTTTGTTCTGTTTCGCGAACGATATAAGTGTTTCGCTTAAGTGATTCTCTTCTTGGCGCAGGCGCTTTTCGTATTCGTGAATATGTGAAGGAGTGAGGCTCATATGGGTATTTTTAGTCGTGTCTAATTATTACATATACAAAAAAAGCTCCGCAAGGGAGTTTCAAAAGAGTGTTTGGATGAGGGGCGCTAAACGCCCCATTCTTATGTGAATAGTGGGCGAAGCGCCCCTCAAGATGGCCTTAGAAAATGCTCGATTATGGAGCAAAGTACGCGATTATGGCGTAAAAAGGCCTGATAGTGCAGGCAAATCCGCAGAATTACCCGCTGGTGTATGTAAACCGAGCCGATCGCTGGTTTGTTAAGTTTGACCTCAAACTGCGGAGCAATCCGCAACGGTACCATCTATTATATCACGAAGCGAGCGGCATTCAAATGGTTGGTGTGGATAATATGCGGCCCTAACGTCCCAGGGCGGTGAGAGCCGCGCCCATGCTTGCGCGTGATGTCGTGAACACAAAAAGTGTTTCTGTGAATGTATAGTCGATGGAGAGATCTGGTTGTGCAAAATTTAAATAACGAATCGGTGCGGAACCCGCGCTATTTTCAGAAAATTCCGCAGGAGGCAATGTCCCCGGCGCTCCGAGAAGAGCAAAAAGTTGCGCGGTGTCCTGCGGTGCGGTTGTTTCCCAGGAACGGGCTGCGGTTTGGGCGGTCGTTGTATCTTTTATGCGGGCAACGAATCCCAGACGCGTTCCTTCCGGTTGTGTGTATGTGAACAATGTTCCCGCTTCCATATCGAGTCCTGCGCGCAAAAAGAACGGGAGATTAATATCGAATATTTGAAGCATTTCTTCAAACGTGAGATAGCGTTTAGGTTCGCTGTTTATTTTTACCAAAAGCCGGAACAAATCACGTTCTGCTTGTGGGCTTTGAATATGTTGTGCCACAAGGGTTTTGGCCTCAGCAATGCTCGTTGCTTCAATTGTAGTATCGGTATTTGTACCGATAAACGACTGCGGGATAGGGATTTCTTGAACGTGCGGAGCGGGTGATGGTTGCGGAGACGGTTGGGGTTCGGGAGACGTTTGGGCCGGCTGGGCGCGATTCAGGAAGAAAAAAATTCCAAGCGCTCCCCCGCCGATAATTAATATGACGAGAAAAAAGACGAGAAGAAAACGGAGCGGGATCTTCCGTTTTGATGCAGCGGGCTCTTCAAAAACGTTAGTTCGGATTTCCGGAGGCGCCGTGAGCGCATGAGAGAGAATATCGTGACCTTCTTTTTCGTCTATTGTTCGTTGGGGCGGCGCAACGAATGTGGGATAGTGCGGTTGGGGTGGAACAGCCGAAGGTTCCGGCGGACCGGAAATAGGTCGCGTTGGTGACGGTATGAAGATCGGTTGTTGTGGGGGCGCCTGCGCGACCGGCGGCTCGACGCCAACAGAAGCGGTTGACGGAACAGGCGTTATTCGTGGAAATGGGGAGCGATCCGCGGTTTTTTGGGCAGCTGCCGCAGCAAAGCGTATGTGTTCTTCTGACAAATTGAGAATATCGAATTCGGCGATACTTTTAATTTCAGAAATCGATATATGCGATTGCGGCGCGGTCGCGGGAGAAATCGGAGGTGGTTCATATGCAAGACGGTCCGCGGCGCGGTTTATAATTTCATTTCCGCGGGCAAGCTCTTTGTTGAGTTCTTGAATTGCCGAAGCCTGCGCTTCCGTTGCTCCGGGGGGCGGAGCAGGGGCTTCGGGTTGGAAATCTTCAATGCGGCGTGATGCCGTCATCGGCCTGTTTTGGTCTTCCCATGGATTGGGCGGCGGGACGGGGATAGTTACTTTTTCATCGGCAAAAACACGCGGTTTATATTCACCACGCTGGAGCATCGCGATGTCTTTTTGCATCGTCCGTATAGGGTCTAGCTGTTCGGAATCATCCGCAGCGGTCCGTTGCGGAGCCGCCGCAAATCCAGAGTTTTCCGCCATACGAATAGTATATCAGGTTTTCTGTTTGCGCGGACTAGAAGCGCCTTCGTCGACGGTCGCCGCGATCGTGCCCTCGAGGTGGTCCGCCCCGATGACGCGGTCGGTCATCGAAAGCAAATCCGGAAGGGGGCGCGGAGCCTTTTCGTTCGGGCATGAACGTATCTTGCGGGATAAGATTTATCCGGCCTTGCGCGTCAATTTCTTTAACTTCAACGGGCATGTGGTCTCCGGTTTTTACAAGATCCTCGGCGCTGCGAACTCCCCACTGAGCAACGGTGGAATTATGAATCAAGCCTTCTTGTCCGGGAACAATTTCAACCATGACACCGAACGGGAACATGCGCGTTACCGTTCCCTCAAACTTTTCCCCGGGCATAATTTCTCTTGTTAAATCGCGAACCCACGCGAGCGCTTTGTCTGCGGAAGCGGCATCTTTACCCGTAATATAGATCTTGCCCGTTTGTTCGATATCTATTTGCGTTCCGGTTGCTTCGGTTATGGCATTAATAACTTTGCCTCCCGGACCGATAACGTCGCGGATTTTATCTGGGTTGATATCAAGAGTAAGTATTCGAGGAGCAAATTCCGCAAGTTCTGGGCGCGGTTTCGTGATGGCTTGTTCCATAGCGTCGAGAATTTGCATACGAGCTTCACGGGTCTGTAAAAACGCTTTTTCCAGCATTTCAATGGTTGCGCCTTCTATTTTTACGTCCATTTGAACTGCGGTTATGCCATCCCTGGTCCCGGCAACCTTAAAATCCATATCGCCGTAATGGTCTTCCGGGCCTTGTATGTCGGTGAGAACCTTCCAATTTCCGTGCGCATCGCTCATTAGTCCCATAGCAACACCTGCGGCCATTTTTTTGATCGGCACTCCCCCATCCATTAATGCAAGACAACCGGCGCAAACCGAGGCCATTGAAGATGAGCCATTTGAAGAGAGGATTTCCGAAACAATACGAATTGTATACGGGAACGTTTCTTTATTCGGAATAAGCGGTACAAGTGCTCGTTCCGCCAGCGCGCCATGACCGATTTCCCGTCTGCCCGGTCCGCGGAACGGGCCCGTTTCTCCCACCGAGAACGGAGGGAAATTATAGTGAAGCATAAAGCGTTTGCTACGCTCGCCTTCCATGGTCTCAATGAGTTGTTCATCACTTGGAGCGCCCAACGTAAGCGTTGCAAGCGCTTTTGTGTTTCCGCGCGTGAAAAGAGATGAGCCGTGAGTGCGCGGGAGAAGTCCGACGCGCGCAGATAATGACCGCAGCTCATTGAGGGCACGCCCATCGGGGCGTTTGTTTTCGCCCAGTATTTTCTCGTGAACAACCCGGTCAGTTTCTTCTTCCAGCACCGCAAGGGCTTGCCGTGCAGTGATATCCGGATCGTTTTGTGCAGTAACGGCCGCGAGAAGCCCTTCTTTGATGGCGCTGATGGCTTCATATTTTTCTGTTTTATCCAGAGACGTATTGAAAAGAGCGTCAGTAAGCTTGGTTCCCAGAAAGTTTTTTACAAAAGAAACCGATTTTTCGTGAGGGCTTGCCAGGACAACGGTCGATTTTTTTACATGCGTTGCCTTCAATATTTCGTCTTGCAGAGCAAATAACGGGGCCATAGCTTTTTGAGCTTCTGTGATTATGGCAACAGCTTCGTGTTCGGTTATTTCGCTCAGTCCGCCTTCAAGCATATTGATGCGGTCTTTTGTGCCGGCAACAACAAAATCTACGCCGCTTTCGGCGCGCTCGGTCGTTGTGGGGAAGAAGACAAGTTCGCCTGTCTCTTTTTTTCCTACACGGATGCCCGCAAGGGGTCCGTTCCAGGGTATATTCGAGACGGATAAGGCTAGCGATGCGCCTAAAATCCCAAGCACATCAGGGTCATTTTCGTGGTCGTAAGATAACGTCGTTACAACGATCTGAACATCGTTGCGCATGAATGCGGGAAAAAGCGGACGAACGGTTCGATCAACCAATCGCGCTGAAAGAATTGCCTCATCTGACGGTCTTCCTTCCCGCTTCATGAAGCGGGAGCTTTTTATTTCCCCGGCGGCATAGAATTTCTCTTCAAATTCTACCGTGAGAGGAAAAAAATCAGTATCACGTGGCGTTTTGCCCATTACCGCGGTAACAAGGATTATTGTTCCGCCACACTGAATTTGCGCCTCTCCATTGGCTTGCTCGGCAAGCTTCGGGAAAGTCACTATTATTTCTTTTCCGCCGATTGTGGCGTGGAATTCTTTTTGTTCTGCCATGAAGGCGTGCTGCGGGCGCGTAGGCGCACGAGAGCTTTGTTCCCCGGTTTTTGTGGCGAGGGAATGAGAGTGAAAAGCACCCTTCTTTTTATTGATGCCCTTTACTCCAATTCCCTACGTTAATATATCCAGGATTTTATAAGATCTCGTGGCGTCGTTGACGCGCGCGGCGTTTATTAATTGCTATTAAAAATGAATGATTCTGTCCGATATCAAGAAAATCATCGGCGCTTTCCTTCAGCTTGGCCGATGCCGAGCGGCCAAATGCAGCAACCTCTACTTGGACACCTTTTTGCATTTTGAGGTATTCCACTAGAGGAATAAAATCTCCGTCGCCGGTAATAAGCACGATCGCATCAACAAGGCCGGACAGGCGTATTGCGTCTACGGCCATGCCGACATCCCAATCGGCTTTTTTTGTTCCTCCCGCGAAGATCTGTATATCTTTACTTTTTACTTCAAAATTGGCTTTTGTCAAAGCGTCGAAAAAGGCCTGTTCTTCTTCAAGCTCCCCTGACTTTACGACATAAGCGAGCGAACGGACGAGCATGCGGCCACCGACCACGCTTTCGAGGAGGTTTTTATAGTTTACGCGGGCGGAAAACAGATGTTTTGCTGAATGATACAGGTTCTGAACGTCTACGAGAACCGCCACGCGTTGATTCTGATGTTTAATTATCGGCATAGTATATAGTACGTTGAGACAGGAAAGCCGAAGGCCATAAACGACCCTCGGCCACGAGCAAAAGCGATATCGTTATTATTTGAGACCAAGTTTCTTTACTAGTGAATTGTAGCGCTTTTCGTCTTCGTCTTTGAGGTAATTAAGCAGACGGCGTCGTTTTGCCACCATCTTTAAAAGACCACGGCGCGAGTGGTTATCTTTGGTGTGTTTCTTAAGATGAGCGCTGAGGCGCGTGATTTCTTCAGAAAGTATAGCAATTTGAACCTCACTTGAGCCCGTATCGCTGTCGTGTATCTTATATTTTTTTATGATATTTTCTTTTACTCTCGTTGTTAGCATAAGTCAGCTTTTAAATCATAGCATAAGAATATTATTTTGAAAACCCCGGCAAAGACGTTGTTTCACAAAGACTTATTGTGTCGTACAATATAGATATGCCAAAGAGGTTATTGAACGAGTTAAAACAGCAATTTCTTGAATATATAGAAGTAGAACGCGGGCGCTCTGCGAAAACGGTCGAGAATTACGATCATTATATTGAGCGTTTTTTCGAATGGCTTGCGGCCTCAAAAAATGTTTCACGTGAAACAATTGAGTTGGAGCATATTACAGAAGATGCGATACGTTCATTTCGGGTGTGGTTGAATCGAAAGGAATTGTCGCGGAAAACCCAAAATTATCATATTATCGCTTTGCGCGTATTCTTGAAATTTTTGGCCCAAAAAGGAATTGATGCGCTTCCCGCAGAGCGCCTTGAGTTGGCGAAAACGGGAGCCAGAGAAGTTTCTTTTTTGGATGGAGATGATCTTCAGCGTCTTTTGGAAGCTCCGAAAGGAAATGACGCTCGTTCGTTGAGAGATAAGGCGATACTGAGCGTACTGTTTTCCACCGGTATGCGGGTCTCGGAATTATGTGGTCTCGATAGCGATAATATTAACCTGGAAACCGGTGAGTTTGCTGTGCTGGGAAAAGGGGGAAAAATACGCCCTGTTTTTCTTTCGCAACACGCGAAAGACGCTTTGAAAAAATATATGAATACGCGGGCGACCATTACCGAAAATGCTGTTTTTGTATCTATAGCAAAAGGGAAAAAGCATTCCGGCGCAAAAACCGGAGGCAGATTAACTCCCCGGTCAGTTCAACGGATTATTCAGAAATATGCAACCGGTGCGGGCATAGTTGGCAAACACGTCACTCCTCATGTCATGAGACATAGTTTCGCAACAGATCTTTTGCGGAACGGGGCAGATATTCGCTCGGTACAGGAGCTGCTTGGGCATTCTTCCATTACAACAACGCAAATATATACTCATGTGACAAATCCGCAGCTTAAAAAAGTTCACGAGAAGTTCCATAAAGAACCCGAATAAAAAACCAAGCAGAAATCCTGCTTGGTTGTTGGTGCGACGTCAGACGCCACGCATTTGGAACATTTTGACCCGAAGATACGCAATTTCAAGGTCGGTTTTATATACGGGATATCGATTCCCGTTTTTTGCCGCGATGAACGGTGTCGTTCGGTCTCGCGTTTCATAGAGGCGAACGATATCGTCATCAGAGACGATTATCGCTTCCTCTACGGGATATGGATCGAATTCACGGTCTCCCGAAGGATCAAGCCAACCACTTGGACTGATAGCTTTCGCGTTCCGTCCATTGTAGTAGACTTTTGCGCTGTCTTCGGCGGCGATGACATCGAGAATGTCGGTATCGGTGACGGTCACCCGAAGGCCTGTTTCTTTTACTGCCTCGCGCATTGCTCCATCGGCGGGCATTTCGTTGTCGTGCATCTTTCCGCCGGGCAGACCCCATCCGCGAGGTTTGTCGGTAATGAACTTCCCGCTTCCGGAAATGATCGGCTTGGGCGGGTTGAGCACGAAAACGACGCCGGGATTCCTCACTTTTCTGATCGGTATGCAAACCTTTACCGTGATATCGAATCCGTCAGTCACGAGTTGGCGGACTTGTTCCTGCAGTGACACAGTACGCTCCTTGGTTGTGCGAAGTACAATAGTAATACTATACAATAAAATTCTGTAAAAAGCAACTCTTGTTTCACGTGAAACAAAAAACGCGCTCAGCGAGAGGCGTTTTATTTTTGGTATTTATTAAAACGGAAAGAACAATATTGCGCAGAGCGATGCAATGAAACAAAAGAGCGCAATGAGCGTTTGGGACTTAAATACAGAGCGTCGGTACGGTTCTTTCGCTGCGGCCCAGAACAAAGCGTGTAGGATTGCGTCGATACCGAAGATGAATGCGAATATTGCAATGAATGCGATTTGGCCGTCTGTCACACTGTCTCTCCGTGCAATAAAACAACGAACGTTTGGTCCATTGTACAATCAAATGCGGTTATTGTCCCGCGTAAGCGCTCTGCGTTGTGGTGTGCGCGTGGGAGGAATCGAACCCCCAACCGTCTCCTTAAGAGGGAGCTGCTCTGCCAATTGAGCTACACGCGCGAAAACGCTTGTGACATATCGATATTACTCGTCTGCCGCAAGCAACATAGCGTTAATCTTATTTATCCAGAGGCAATGAAGCCGGTGTTTGAACTGCCACAAATCATTGTTGTTGTAGATGATTTGGTCGCGCGGAATAGCAGAAAGACAATCGCCAACTCGCTGTCCGTTTTGCTGCTGGTCAAACCCCATATCTATGCGGTCGAGTTCCTGGAACTGGGACCGCGTAATTACCCGTTCGAACCGTTCGCGCTCGCGTTTTTGGAATCTGGAACAACGTATCATGTGATGAGCTCGGATTCCGACGAACACACAACGGTCGTTGGTGATACGGCGGATTTCCGAAATTTCTCCCGGGTTTCGAACGCCGTCAATGATAACAAATGCGGCATGCGGCGTCGTTTCTGCGGCAAGCTCAAGTGCGCGGATGGCCAGCGCGCCGGGTCCTTGGGCGGAACGGAGCTCATTTCCAATATACTGGAGCTGGAGCGTTGATGGGCGCTCAATGCCACGTTCTTTTGCGATCGCGTAGAGGGGATCGGAGAGCCTGAAAATAGCGAAGTCGAGTCCGAACCCAAAGGGGTTTTGGGCTATTTGCTGAAAATAGCGGGCGGCTTCGCTTTTGCCGGCGGCCTTTTGGCCGACAAGCGCGATAACGAACGCGATCCTGTTTTCGGCCATGACCAGCGCCTCGTGGGAATGAGAAAGAACTTACTTAATTAAAGACCAAAGATTTTTTCAATGCAATAGCAAAAACACAACAGCGTTGTTAAAAAAATTCCCGGTGGGGACTTGGTTTTTCTGTGCGCCCGCGAGGATTCGAACCCCGAACCTCCTGGTCCGAAGCCAGGCACTCTATCCATTGAGCTACGGGCGCGTGAGTATGTATACAAAATACGTATATTATGCGGTAAAGTCAAAAGCGTTTGTGAAATGGCCGCGTGCGTGTTTAAGTTAATATATATGAGAGAGGCGATGCGTATGCCGGAAAAAATTAAAATTCCCGAAAAAATAGAAGCCCCTCAAGAAGTTTTGAGTATCATGAACGCGCTGAAAGAGCGTGGTTTTAGCGCATATATTGTTGGCGGGTGTCTTCGCGACATATTACTTCAGCGTGATCCGAAAGATTGGGATATAGCGACAGACGCAAAACCAGAACAGATCCAGGAATTATTTACAGATTCTGTGTATGAGAACGAATTCGGAACGGTGGGGATAAAAACGGAATCCGAGAACAAAGCGCTGAAAATTATTGAGGTAACAACATTCAGAACCGAGGGCGAATATAGCGACAAAAGACACCCCGACGCCGTTGAGTTCACCGATTCCATAGAGCAGGATCTTGCAAGAAGGGATTTTACGATCAATGCGATGGCGTGGGATGGCGCACATTTTGTTGACCCGTTCGGTGGGCAAAAAGATTTGGGCGAAGGGATTATCCGTACTGTTGGAGATCCGGACCGGCGTTTCAGCGAAGATGCATTGCGTCTTATGCGTGCCGTGCGTTTCAGTTCCGATCTTTCATTTGTCATAGAAAATGGTACTTCCGAGGCGATGCGAAAAAACGCTGGCTTGCTTGAGTTTGTGGCAAAAGAACGAATCGGAGACGAGTTTCGGCGTCTCGTTATGACTCCGTCTCCGGATGCGGGGATTGAGACAATGCGCGAACTCAAAATGTTGAAGCACGTTTTGCCGGAACTTGAAGAGGGGTGGGACGTTGAACAAAACAAACATCATATTTTTACGGTATGGGAACACAACATTCGCGCGCTTCGATATACCGTTGAGCAGAAATATCCGCTTGAGGTGCGTATGGCCGCTTTATTGCATGATGTCGGAAAGCCGCGCGCAAAACGGGGGAGCGGTCCCGACGCAACGTTTTGGGGACATGAGGTTGTGGGAGGAAGGCTTGCCGCAGAGGCGCTTGAACGACTTCATTTTTCCAAGAAAGAAATTGAGAAAATAGCGCTTTTGGTCCGCTCGCATATGTTTCAATATGATCCCGATATCGTTACCGATGCGTCTGTCCGGCGCCTTATCGCAAAAGTTGGAGCAGAAAATATGAAGGAACTTATCCAGGTTCGCGAAGCGGATCGTGTCGGCTCCGGAGTAAAAAAGGCAGTGCCGTATCGGTTGCGTCATTTTATGTTTAAAATAGAGAAACTTCTCACGGAGAGCGTATCGCGAAAAGACATGAAAATAGACGGAGTAGTTCTTATGAATACCCTTGGTGTTGCTCCCGGACTGCGCGTGGGAGCGATCCTGGAAGCGCTTTTCGAAGAGATATTGGATGAACCCGGAAAGAATGATACAGAGTATTTGGTGCGCCGTGCGCACGAACTGAACGAGCTTTCGGATACCGAGCTTGCCGCGCTTCGCCAGCAGGCAAAAGAAAAATATGAGGCGGTATTGCGTGAAGAGGAAGAGGCGATAAAGTCAAAATATCAGGTGTAGAAATTCGGGGTGTAGTATACCGGCAGTACGCACGCTTCGGGTGCGTGAAGACTGGGTTCGATTCCCAGCACCCCGACAAAAAACGCCGTCACGGCTTCGTGGCGGCTTTGTTGTATGGATGCGAAAAAATCAATAAATTATTACAACATATATCCATTAAAAAGTAAAACAACGAGGAAATATACCGTTGCCTTTTGTTGAAAAGTCAGTATAAAGAGAATAACGTTTTTTACAATTTTGCGTAGCGTACAGAAGGAATGCTGTGGCCGAGAAAATGCGCGTTATGACGCTTGTGGAACGTAAGGACATATCGCCGGATCTTGCCATATTCCGGTTTCAAACGGATACAAAATTCGTTTTTGAAGCCGGCCAGTTCTGCGTTGTTTCTTTGGGCGGAGTAAAAAGACCCTATAGTGTTTTTTCTTCTCCCCAGGATCCCGATATTGAATTGTTAATCAAGCTGGTTCCCGGTGGGGCACTGACGACGCTGCTGTGGAAGCTTTCTCCTGGAGACCGGGTGGAGATGTTCCAGGCGCGCGGGCGGGGGAATTTCCTGTTTGATGAATCCGTTGAACATCACGCGATGTTCGCCACCGGGACCGGTATCGCGCCGTTTCGGAGCATGGTCCGTCATTATGCCGCCACGGGCAGATGGAAGTTCTATATTTTTCAGGGCGTCAGTTATGTTGATGAGTTATCGGCGTGTTGTTTGGAGTTTTCCAAAACCCCGCATGTCATACACACACCCGCAGTAAGCCGTCCAAATGACCCCAGGAACACGGCGTGGGATGGTGTCGTTGGTCGTCTTCCAGAACAGGCATCGACGCTTATGGCAAAATTCGGTCTGACTCCCGCAAATTCTATTGTGTACGCTTGCGGTCATCTGGGCATGGTCGAGGGTATAAAAGAAGTTCTTGGCCCCGAAGGATTCAAGATCAAAGAAGAAAAATATTGAAGGCTTAGCGATAAGCCTTTTTATTTTGTGCGGCGAATGTCGTCCGGTGTGCCGTTCTTGAATCGTGTACATATACAATGTACGCTTGGTTATGCGGGCCCATAGTAAAGTGGTATTACGCGGCATTCGCATTGCCGAGGCGCGAGTTCGATTCTCGCTGGGTCCACCAAAAAAACCGTACGCATGCGCGTGCGGTTTTGCTTATCCGTTCTCTTGCGCGGGGGACTGGTCGGCGATAGGGTGGGGGAGGTAAGAAATACTAGAGGAGTCCGTCATGAATACTAAAGGCTACATGGAAGGCGCAACGCAAGAATTCCTGAAGTTTTATGATGCATATGCCGATGCGCTCTTTCGACATTGCTATTTTCGCGTTTATGAACGCGAGCGGGCCAAAGAACTCGTTCAGGATACGTTCATGAAGACGTGGGAATATCTCGCAAAAGGGAATGAGGTTAAAAATTTAAAAGCGTTTCTCTATCGAGTGGCGAACAATCTTGTCATCGACGAGTCACGTCGTCAGAAGCCGGTTTCCCTGGACGCGCTTCAGGACGAAGGGTTTGATCTTGCCGTGCATGATGCCGACCAGGTTCAGGCAAAGGCGGAGGCGGGGCGCATCAGCGAGCTTTTGGGTAAATTGGATGAGCATCACCGCAAAGTGGTCGTGCTGCGCTATATAGACGGGTTCGGGCCCAAAGAAATAGCTCATATTTTGGGTGAAAGCGAGAACGTTGTTTCGGTCCGTTTGCACAGGGCAATAAAACAAATTTCGACATTATATGAAGTTTCGTAAATTTCAATTTATAAGCAAAGAAGCGGAGAATATTCTTCTTTCCGTTCCGGAAAAAAGCGAGATGCGCGGCAATCTTGTTGCGTTCATGCGCACGCATCCGCCGGTCAGCGTGCAGCCGTCGAGCCGACATATATGGAGTGGTAGTTCGCGGTTCCGGTTTGCTAATTTTATCTTACGGCCTATGCCAATAGCGCTTGTTTTGCTTTTGTTGTTCGGTACCGGGACGGGAATATCGTTCGCGGCCGAGCAGGCGTTGCCGGGAGATGTTTTATATCCGGTGAAGGTCGGTGTTACCGAAGAGATCCGCGGAGCGTTCACGTTTTCGGCGCATGCGGGCGCGCAGTGGGAGGCAAAACGCGTTGAGCGGCGTCTTGAGGAAGCCGAAGAGCTTGCAAAGCAGGGACGTCTTACGGAAGATATCCGTGCTCAAATAGAATCGAATTTTGATATGCATGCCGAGCGCATCAACGAGCGGCTTTCCCAGATCGAGGCCCGCGGTGAAGCAGCGATAGCCGCCGAGGTAACGTCAGATTTTGAAGCGTCGCTGAAGGCGCATGAGGGCATTTTGGAGAGATTTGCTGAAGGGCGGGAGCGGGGAAGCGGTGACGATAACGAAGCCGAAGAATTATTACTCGCTATAAAAATACACCGCCTGGATATAGAAGATAAGCGGGCGGATACCGAGGATTCTCTTGTTGTTGAAACGCATACCGTCGCTCAGGCTGCCGCAGAGGAGCGTTTGAGAGAAGCGCAGGAAAGGATACAAGAGACGCAAAATCGGTTGGATGAGTCGGCTGGAACGTTGAATGCAGAAGCAAAAGCAGATGCGGAAATGAAATTGACCGCTGCGAAAGCCGCGCTTGCGGAAGGCAAGACAAGGCTTGAGGCGGGACAGTACGGACAAGCATTTGTTTCATTTCAGGAGGCCCATCGTCTCGCCCAGGAAGCAAATGTATCGCTCCGGGCAACCGGGAATCTTGATATATATAATGAAGGTAACGAGGGTGAACAGAGTGAAGGGAGCACAGAAGACGAAAAGCAAAACAGCGGCACGGAGCCTCAGGATGAAGAGGATAATGAAGATGATGAAGGAAGCGGAGGTGGCGGAGACGACAAAGAAGACCTGTTGCGTATTAATCTCGGCATTCAGCCGCCTGCGAATCTCTAAACCGATTTTTGAAAAAACCGTCCATTTCTGGACGGTTTTTGGATATGCCCGTGGTATAATATAGGTATTAATTTCAATACATTATGACACTTACACGAACAAAAATATTATTTGCGCTCATGGGCGGCATCGTTTTGATCGCATTTTTAGTAATGGGTCTTGGATATATAACAACCGGGGGAATGCCGGGCGGCTCTTCGCCGGTATATGAACGTTCCTCTGGCGGTGGAGTTACGGTTCAACAGCCCCCAGTGTTGACTGCTGATAGATATGGTTATTGGGGTGACGGAATTTTTGAGATGTTTCTGCGGCTTCTATTCTCCGGTGGATTCTGGCTTTTTATGGCCGTTATTATCGGTGGGTTTTTCGTATTTCGAGCGCGGAGCCAAAAAAACGCAATAACGCATGTTTCTCCGTTCCATAATATTTCTCCGGTAACCGCAATTTTTTCGACCCTGCTTACGTTGGCGCTGGTGGTATTATTTGCCCGCATTTGGCTTGACCTTGAGAATTGGGTGTCGGTCGGACAGAGCGCGGCAAGCGTATCCGAACATCTCGCCGTGCTGTTTGCGCACACCATGTTTATTGTGACCCTCACCAGCAGTTCATTTCTTATCTATTATGCATTGAAGAAGGAACAAAGCATCAACGCGATAGTCTCGCTGCCGTATTTTGTAGTGTCGGTAGTCTTTTCCGCATGGTTGCTTCTGGAAACGGCGTCATTCGCGCTCACAAATCTAGGGAACGCGGGAGTATATATTGTTCTCTTTTTTGTTGTAATTGTTTTCTCTGCGTTGCTGGTTTTGGCTCTTCGTTGGGAGCACGGCAAAAATACGACGCCTCCAAACCAGTTGGTATAGCGGTATAACATGAATATCTCATCGCGAAATGTTTTTCTGATCGCGGGAGCCCTAATGTTTCTGGGCGTTGCGGGCATAGCGGTCACTGTTTTTGTCTCCGGGGCTCTTTCGTCTCGGATACCACCCACGGTATCGTTTTATGCAACCCCGTCTACCGTAACGCTTGGTTCGCCCACGCGTCTCACGTGGACGTCTACGGGCGCCGAATCGTGCAGGGCCGCTGACGGATGGGGAGGAGAAAAGTCTTTGTACGGAAGCGAAGCCATTACCGCGGCAACGACAACGACATATACGTTAATTTGTCGTACGGGAATCAGCGTTGAGACAACAAAGTCAATTGTGGTAACAGTGGTCCCGAAAATCACAATAGATTTTTTTACCGCGATACCGAGTGAATGGTTGGTTGAAGGTCAGGCCGTTGAGCTTTCTTGGTCTTCCGCGGGCGCTTCTTTTTGCGAAGCGAGTTTTGGCTGGAGCGGACGAAAATCTGCCAGCGGAAAAGAGACGGTGTATCCGGTGAAAAATAAATATTCTAATACCGCGCAGTTTACCCTGAAGTGCGATGATGGTCACGGAAATAAGAGCGAGTATAAGAATATCGTTCTGACGTTTTCGGGCGTCCCGGACTATTTCGATGCTGTGCGGTACAGCGTGAAAAACGGAACCATGGTATCCGTGAGCGTTGAGCAGAAGATATTCAGTTTCCGATACGACGGCGAAATAAAAGATACGTTTATCGCGCTTGAAACACCCCCGAAATATTTTGTATGCGGCAAGTCGTCGGGAACATACGATTTGAAGGCCGGAAGTAAATATAGAGTTTCATCTGACCGGGGTGGGGGAAGCGGAATTCTCGGTGCGCAACTCCGAAATTCGCTTGTCGCCATAGATGATATTTCATCCTGTAAGTAACGGGAAAGGATTGTTGGCGAGCGTTGTTATTGTGGCACATGAGATGATACAGTGAATCCGCGTTAGTTTTATATATGTTGGTTTTGTTCAAAAAACATAAAATATTGGCGGCGGCCGTAATTATTATTGCGGGCGCGGTTGTTGTGTTTGCGGCAACGCGTGGGCCGAAAGAACCTCCCTATGAGCTTACAACCGTTCAGCGGGGTACGCTCGTTGAGAGGGTTTTGGCAACGGGAACTGTGAAAGCGTCGGAAGAGGTCGCGTTGTCATTTTTGGCTTCGGGACGTGTGGCGGCGGTGTTCGTGAGGGCGGGGGATCGTGTCGAGGCGAACCAGGAGCTCGCCCGGTTGGATACAGTTTCTCTTAATGCACAAGTTAAACAGGCAAGCGCGGCGCTCGATACCGCGCGGGCAAATTTAAATAAAGCGATTGCCGGCACATCTGCCGAGGACGTAGCGGTCGCTCAACGATCCGTTGATTCCGCGCAGACGGCTTTGGATAATGCGAACGCAAATGCGGAGGTCGCAATCTCGAAAACATACACCGATTCCCTGGATGTTCTTCAGAACATCCGGCTTAAGGCCGATGCCGCACTGCAGGCGCTGAATAATTTCTATGATATCTCGTGTTCGTATCAATGCATGAAGAAATTCGGTGTGTTTATTGTATCCGATGCGGCAAAACAAAAAGCCGAGATTCAAAAACCATTCGCCGACAGCGCGCTTGTTTCGGTAAAAACGACCGTAAACGGCATTACGACCGCTTCGTCGCGGGAAAATATAGATACTGCCATCAACAATTTGCAAGTATATCTTGAGGCGATACGACTTGCTTGCAGTTACACATACGACGCTCTTCAGACCGACGCAGATAAAACGATCGTAAAGAACGCTTGGACCGATTTGAATACCGTTATTACGCAGCTGAATGCGCAGGAGCAGATTATCGCGTCGACAAAGATAACGAACGATGGGGCTATCAAAACGGCCCAGGCGCAATTGGCGGCTGCCACAGCGCAACTTGAAGCAACAAAAGCACCCGCGCGGGAAGTTGATCTTGCGGGACTTCGCGCGCAGGTATCGCAAGCGGCGGCAAATCTTGATACCGCACGAGCGAACCTGGATAATTCGGTTCTCCGCGCGCCGACCAAAAGCGTTGTGACCGCCGTGAATATTAAAAAAGGAGAAGTTGCGACCGCAAGCGTTTCTGCGGTATCCCTCATTGCCGACACGCCGTTTGCCATCGAGGCCGATGTGCCGGAGGCGGATATTGCAAAAATAGAGGTTGGCGATCCTTTAATGATAACGCTGGATGCTATCTCCGGAGCCGAATTGAACGGAATAATTATTTCTGTTGATCCGGCATCCAAGATATTGGGCGGTGTTGTTACATATCGTATTCAGGCGAGTATCGAGAGCGCGGAGTTGCGGGTGAAAAGCGGTATGACTGCGAATTTAGACATTGAGACGAATCGCGCGGAAAATGTTTTATTCGTGCCTCAACGGGCTGTCATTGAGCGCGATGGGGGATTGTATGTCCGCGTTCCCAATGGGCAGGATGTCGGGTATGTCCAAGTGCAGGTCGGTATCCGGGCGGCGAATAGCACCATTGAAATACGGGGCGGTGTAGCCCAGGGCGACACAATAGTAAATTATATGAACGAATAATGAGGCGGCATGCTTATCGACGTACATAATCTCGAAAAACGGTATAACGACGACGATACTATGACGCGCGCCCTCAACGGCGTGTCTTTTTCCATTGCGCAAGGAGAATTCGTGGCGATTATGGGACCGTCCGGTTCCGGAAAATCAACGTTGCTGCATATTTTAAGTTTTCTTGACCGTCCCACGGAAGGTTCATATCATTTTGACGGTAAAGCCATGATTGATATGAACGATGAGGAACTTGCGATGACGCGGAACAAAAAAATGGGGTTTGTATTCCAGTCATTCAATCTTTTGCCGCGTACAAGCGTTCTTGCGAATGTTGAGTTGCCGCTGGTATATGCGGGGACAAGCGCGCGAATGCGACGAGAAAAAGCGCTTGCCGTTATTCAAAAAGTCGGCTTGTCTCACCGCGCTCATCATCTATCCAGTCAGTTGTCCGGTGGTGAACGCCAGCGCGTGGCGATCGCTCGTGCGCTCGTGAACGAGCCATCTATTATTTTTGCCGATGAGCCGACGGGAAACCTGGATTCGGCTTCTGGTCGGCAAGTTATGGAGCTTATCGTTGAGCTGCACACGACCGGCCACACGATCGTATTCGTGACACATGATTCCGGTAATGCGGGATACGCGCATCGAATGCTGCGTATGCGCGATGGAAAAATAGAAAGCGACACGGCCATCCATCATTAATGGTATGAAAGCACGAGACTTGTTCCAAACCTCATCCCGCGGTCTTGTATCGAATAAAGGCCGTTCCATGCTCACTATTTTGGGCATCGTTATCGGCGTGGCGTCCATAATAATGATCGTTTCCGTGGGGGACGGTGCGCGCGAATTGATATTGGGACAATTCCAGGGCATTGGAACCCGCGCGATGTTCATTGAACCGGGGCGCGAGCCGCAAGGACCATCGGCTTTTTTTGAGGTATTTACGGATTCGTTGAAAGAGCGTGACGTTGATGCAATAGTCGCGCGCGGGAATGTACCCGGGGTGGTGGATGCCGCGCCCATTAACGTGGGCACGTTTCCTATCACGTGGCGGGAAGAGAGCAAGCGCGTTACCGTGTTTGGGACAACCCGCATTTTTGCGGAGGTTATGGAGCTTTCGTCCAAGGAAGGGGATTTTTTTAACGATGATGATGTTCGCGCACGCGCTCCCGTTGCGGTGCTTGGGGAAGAGTTGCGCAATGATTTGTTCGGAGATTCCGACGCTATCGGTCAGGTGGTGAAAATAAAAAATGTCAGTTTCCGTATTGTCGGCGTTATGCCGAAGAAGGGTAATATAGGCGTTTTGAATATAGACGGGACTGCGATCGTCCCGTATACAACAGCGCAAAATTATCTTACCGGAACGGATTATTTTCAAAATATTACTGTGCGTGTCGAGAGTGAAGATATTATGCCGCGTGTAGAAGCCGATATTAAAGCGCTTCTGCGCGCCAACCACGGCATTAGTGATCCCGATAAAGACGATTTTCATATTACGACGCCCGCAGACGCGGTTGAGCGCGTATCTATGGTAACCGGTATTATGACGGCATTTCTGACTGCCGTTGCCGCGATTTCTCTTATTGTGGGCGGCATAGGAATCATGAATATCATGCTTGTATCCGTGACGGAGCGGACAAAAGAGATAGGTCTTCGCAAGGCCGTCGGGGCCACGAACAGCGATATCATGAACCAATTCATGCTTGAGGCTGTTTTGTTGACGGCAACGGGTGGTCTCATAGGTATTGCGGTGGGGACAAGTCTCGGTATTGTCGGAGCGATCGGCCTATCAACGGCGCTTGATGTATCGTGGGGATTTGTATTCCCGGTGCAGGCTATGGTTGCGGGCGTTGTGGTTTCCTCCGTTGTGGGATTGGTGTTCGGTTTATATCCCGCCAGGAAAGCGGCGCGGCTTGATCCCGTGGAGGCGCTTCGCTACGAATAGATTTTTGTGCGATTTCCGATATAATTAAAAACAATGTTCTTTGTGAGAGGAGATGCCTGTGCGTGTTTTGCTGCGGTTGTGCGGATCCGTAAGTTTTTTCGGCGGAATAATTGGCGGCATATATATTGCGGTTATTGATTTTGCCGGCCCGGCAATAGGATACTTTCTTGCGTCTTTTTCTTCCGCATCGATACGCGGAGGAACGGAGCTTTTCGCTCTTGGTATCATTCATCTTTTTCTCGTTATACCCGCGTTCTTTCTGATATGGTTGGCCGGCGCTGTCGGCATGTTTGTATTTTTTGTCCTATCCGGCTTATTCCGGAAATGAAATAGGCCGCGCAAAAGCAATGCGCGGTTTTTTCTTGCGATTGCCATAGGCGGTGGTATAACGGGTACATGCCGTGTTTTGAGTCTCGTGTAAAATAGGTTTAGGATACATATATGAAAGCTATAATTTTGGCGGGAGGGAAAGGAACGCGTCTGTATCCGGTGACGCTGGAGACGCCCAAGCCCCTGCTGACCGTAAATAAAAAACCGATAATCAATTATCTTGTCGAGCTGTTTTTTAAACATGGGGTTGAGGATGTCGGCATTACGGTAAATACGGACCATACCGAAGATTTTGATTGGTGGTACAAGCGTTATTGGGACGGGGCGCCAATCCGTTTTTTTGAAGAAACGGCGCCGTTGGGGACGTTCGGCACACTTGCTCTTGTTGCGCATTGGATAAAGAACCAAAATTTTTTCGTGAGTAACGGGGATGAGCTTAAGGATATCGACCTTTCCGCCCTGAAGAATTTTCATGTCGAGCAGAGTGCGCCGGCAACGGTAGCTTTGGTATCCGTCGAGAATCCGAGAGATTACGGTGTTGCGCTTACCGACGGGCACCGCATCACGGATTTTTTGGAAAAACCGAAAGATCCGCCATCTTCCTATATAAATGCGGGATTGTATTGTTTCTCACCGGAGATTTTTGAATATTATAAAGGCGAGAATAATGGGTTTGCCATGTTGGAGAAGGATCTGTTTCCGAGACTTGCACAAGAAGGGAAGTTATTCGGATTTCGTCATGAGGGGCGCTGGCAGGACTGCGGGACGTTTGATCGTTGGCAGAAAGCCATGACCGACTGGAAGGAGGAGTAGGGATAAGGGCCGCTTGTGCTTGTGCAAGATAGCAACGCAAAAGAAACAGGAAAACGCGGGGAAGACATCGCCGCAGAGTTTTTAAAGAAAAAAGGATATAAAATATTGACGCGAAATTGGCGTCCGGGCATGAAGGGCGCCGCCAATCTCGAGCTTGATATTGTTGCGCGTAAGGGAGAGGATACCGTGTTTGTCGAGGTGAAGGCGCTGTCGCGGGGCGATTTATTCTTGCCTGAAGACCATTTCACGGCCCCAAAAGCGAGGCGGGTTCGTACTGCCGCTCGTTTATGGCTTGCCGAAAACGGATTTGAGGCGGTACCGTGGCAGATTGATCTTATTGCCGTCGTTATTCGCGGAGAGTATCCGGATATCCGGCATTATGAGCGTGTCGCTTGACATGAGAGAGGTCGCCTGATAAGGTATTTCTGTTATCGGTTGAAACGATTTTCTTTGGTCCGTTTGAGCGGGCCTTTTTGTTTGTAAATTTTAATTAAAGTAGTTTCTCGTTGTTTCGTTTTCGGAATGCGCGGTAGTGCGGCCGAAGCGAGCGTGCGGGTAACAACGGCTTATGTTCGATTTAAAAAATTTCGGATCAGCTATATCTCAAATAGTCGAAGAAAAAGGCATTCCTGAGGGGAAAGTGGTTGAAACCATCGAGCTTGCTCTTGCGGCGGCATATAAGCGCGATTACGCCAGCCGGGGCGAAAATATAAAAGTTGAGTTCGATCCAAAAAGCGGCGACATGAAAGTATTTAAAGTGCTGCTTGTTGTTGATGAGAGCATGTTGAAGCCTGAGGAAGAAGAGGGCGTCGTTGAAGAAGAGGTGAAAGAAGAGAAGCCGCATGCGCGCCGGAAAAAAGAGGAGCCGGTAGAAGAAAAGACCATGACGGAAGGAGAAGAAGACTCGCGTATCCGTTTTAATGAAGCGCGGCATGTTATGGTCGCGGACGCGAAGAAGATGAAAAAAGGGGCTAAGGCCGGGGACGAGATATCGCTTTCTTTGGAGATACACGATACGTTCGGGCGTATTGCCGCACAAACCGCAAAACAGGTTATTATTCAACGTTTGCGCGAAGCCGAACGCGAAGCGGTATACGGTGAGTTTAAAGACAAGGAGGGAGAGCTTCTTTCCGGCATCGTACAGCGGGTTGAGGGCCGCACAGTCTATGTTGATATCGGTAAAACGTTGGGCGTTTTGTTCCCGCAGGAGCAGATTCCCGGCGAATATTACCGCATTGCGTCACGGTTGAGATTTTTCGTTGTGGAAGTGAATTCAAGCCCTAAGGGACCCCAGATAATTCTTTCCCGTTCTCATCCCAAAATGATCTCGAAGTTGTTTGAGCTTGAGGTGCCGGAAGTCGCAAGCGATGTGGTTGTTATAAAATCTGTTGCCCGCGAAGCCGGTTCGCGAACCAAAATAGCGGTCATGTCCACGCAGGAAGGCATTGATCCGATTGGTTCGTGTGTAGGTCATCGCGGTACGCGTATCGCAACCGTTATTAGCGAAATCGGTGGTGAAAAGATAGATGTTATCGAGTGGTCCGAGGACGCCCAGAAGTTCATTGCCAACGCGCTTTCTCCTGCGAAGGTATCTGCTGTTGAGCTGGGGGATAAGAATATCGCAAAAGCGATAGTGCCGGACGACCAATTATCGCTTGCAATAGGAAAAGAAGGACAGAATGTTCGTCTTGCCGCGAAACTGACCGGTTGGAAGATCGATATTCAGGGAGAAAGCGGAGAAACTCCCCAGATCGCGCAAGATAATCCTGTCGAAGAGTCGGCGGAAGAAATAGCGCCGGAAGAGAAAAAAGCCGCTGAAGAAAGCGAAAAGTAAACACGTATTGTATAAAATTATTTTTTAATTTTTTATCGTATGTACGAAACAATGATTATCGCAGCGGGTCTCGTCATTTTAGGATGCGCCGCCATACTTATTAAATGGGTGCTTGCGCAACCGCAGGGAACCGAACAAATGAACAGCATTTCTCTTGCTATTAGTCAGGGCTCCAACGCGTTCCTTCTTCGTCAGTACAAGACCGTTGCAATGGTTGCGGTACCGATAGTCGCAACGCTATTTGTGGTATTCGATTGGTACGTAGCGCTTGGTTTTGTTGTGGGCGCCGCCTCGTCGGCTGTTGCCGGCGTTGTGGGCATGCTTATTTCCGTGCGGGCGAATGTTCGCGTCGCAAAAGCGGCCGAGCGCGGGTTAAGCCACGCGCTTGTGGTCGCGTTCCGTGGCGGTTCCATCACAGGGTTTTTCGTCGTTGGTATGGGGCTTCTGGCTGTAACGGTATTTTGGATGTTTATTCGCACCGTTTCCGATGATATTTTCCCCCTGGTCGCCCTTGGGTTTGGCGCTTCTCTTATTTCGGTATTTGCCCGTCTCGGTGGTGGCATTTATACAAAAGGCGCCGATGTGGGCGCTGATCTTGTTGGAAAAGTTGAGGCCGGCATTCCCGAAGACGATCCGCGAAATCCGGCCGTCATCGCCGATAACGTCGGTGATAATGTCGGTGATTGCGCCGGCATGGCCGCAGATCTTTTTGAAACATATGTTGTGACCATTGTTGCGGCGTTTATTTTAATACATTCATTTTTTGAGGGCGTGTCGAATGCGTATTTGTTTCCATTGGCGCTTGCCGCCGTTGCGATTCTTGCGACACCAATAGGCATGTTCGCCGTCGGTACCGTGAAAGACGCAAGAGGGATCATGAATGCGCTGTATCGCTCGCTTGCGGCGACCGCCGTTTTATCCGCTGTTGGATTTTGGTTCGTTGCAGAGACAATACAGATCGAAGGAGGCCCCTCAAGCATGCAGTTGTGGGCGGCGTCACTGATAGGATTGGTTGTTACCGCGCTTATGGTCGTTATCACTGATTACTATACCGCGAAGCGTTTTCGTCCGGTGCGGGAAATAGCACGTGCGTCTCAGACGGGACATGGAACCAATATTATCTCCGGTCTTGCCGTCGGTCTTGAGTCAACGGCGGCTCCCATCCTTGTGGTGGTCGGCGGAATGCTTACGGCATATTTCGTGGTCGGCTCGGAATACGGTATTTTCGGTATTGCTGTTGCCGCGGTTTCTATGTTGTCGCTCGCGGGAATTGTTGTGGCGATCGATGCGTTCGGGCCAATTACTGATAACGCGGGGGGCATTGCCGAAATGGCACAGTTGCCGTCTTCCGTTCGTGAAGTGACCGACGCGCTGGATGCCGTTGGAAATACCACAAAAGCTGTTACGAAAGGATATGCAATTGCGTCTGCGGGGCTCGCCGCGCTTGTGTTGTTTGCCGGTTTTCGGGAAGAGCTTGTGAGCGTTACGGAGAATCTTGCAAGCGGGACCGATATTTCGGATTTTGATTTTAATATTACAAATGTGAAAGTTATTGCCGGTTTATTTCTCGGCGCGATGATCCCGTTTTTATTTTCTTCTCTTGCTATGCGATCGGTGGGGAAGGCGGCCGGCTCTATTGTTGAGGAGGTTCGTAAGCAATTCCGTGAAAAGCCGGGTATTATGCAGGGTACCGAAAAACCGGATTACGCGAAAGCCGTTGATATTGTGACGAAAGCGGCGCTTCGTGAAATGATACTTCCCACATTGCTTCCCGTCGGCGCCCCCATCGCCATTGCGTATCTCTTGGGTATTGAGGCGCTTGGAGGAGCACTTATCGGTGTTATTACGACCGGATTATTCGTAGCGATATCAATGACCGCAGGAGGAGCGGCGTGGGATAACGCAAAGAAATATATTGAAGAAGGGCATTATGGCGGTAAGGGTTCCGATGCGCACAAAGCGGCGGTTACAGGAGATACCGTCGGCGATCCGTATAAAGATACGGCCGGTCCCGCGATCAATCCTGTTATTAAAGTAATGAATATTATTGCCGTGTTGTTGGTTCGTTTGGTCGTACGGTAAATAAAAAAACCGCCTTAGCGTTAATGCAAGGCAGTATATTTTATTGTGATTCGCCGGCGCCGATATCAATATCGGAAAGACGGATCTCCGACAATTTGAGAAGGTCCTGCAGTTGTTTCAAGGAGAGGGCGCCCAGTTTTACAGTTTTGAGTTCCGGATCGCCTTCTTTTGTATGAATGCTGAGACCGGCGCTCAATGCTCTGGCGAACACTTCGCTTTTTGAATTCAGTATATACTCAACACGTCGTGGTTCCGCCCAGATCCAGTAACCGCCGGCGGGTACGGGAAATGATGGCACAAAAATGGCAAGTTCGAATGTTTTGTTCCGTGCCGGCACTAACTCGCCGTTTGCATTCAGCGTGTGGGCCCGCTTCACTTCAATCGCGGTAACAATAGCAAGTGTCCGGTTGCCGTCGAGACCCTCAAGCCGTACGAACGGAAATCGAAGTGCGATTTTCACCCAAAATGCTATCTTGAATGGGAGTGAAATGACGGGGATGCGCCAAATAAATCGTTGTACGGTCGGTATCTTAATGAAGAATCCGACCAGGCTTGCCAGAATAATGATGGCGAAATAGACGGCGCCGGGTATAGTAAGAACGGAGCCGGCTCCGATAAGTCCGAACAGCGGATTCATGAGCGCGGCGAAAAGGTTGTTGAAGAACGAGAGCAAGCTCGCGATAAGGGCAGATACGAAGAGAATGAAGAATCCGGGGAGGAAATAGTTGTTAAGTCCCTCCCGAACGCGTTTCATGGGCGTATCCTCCGCACGTGAAATGATCGCGTGTTGGTTATCTCTGCAATAGCATACCAGATTTTAATCCGCAAACCATGAATATACAAAGAGATCTACAAAAAAATCAACTTGTGTGGACCGTAACGATACCCGCGGAGGAACGCGGACCGTTTGAAGACGCGGCGCTTGTTGCGTTTGCGCAAAATCTCGAACTCCCCGGTTTCCGTAAAGGAAAAGTTCCGCTTGATGCGGCACGCTCTCACATTGGCGCGGAGGAGCTTTCATATGAGGCGGCATTCCTTGCGTCGAGAAAAATTGCGGCGCAGATTTTAGATGAAGAAAAAGAGGAATGGATCGGACAGCCAAATATCGAGATAGGCGCATATGGATCGGGAAAAGACCTTATTTTTTTACTTACGTGCGTTCTGCTTCAGAAGATTTCGCTGGGCAATTGGCAAAAGCGGATCAAAACAAAAAGAATGGCGGTGAATATCTCCGAGGACGACGTTGCTAAGGCGCTGGAGCACCTTCGGAAATCTCGGGCAGTATATCGGGCCGTTACGCGTCCCGCGCAGAAAGGCGATTTCGTTGAGATCTCGTTTATGGGGCGCGAGGGCGGCGTACAGATCGAAGGACTTACATCCGCCCGTCATCCGTTTATTGTGGGCGAAGGAAAGTTCATTGACGGCTTTGAAGATCACGTTGTGGGTATGACGGTGGGGGAGAGCAGGGATTTTTCTTTGGCAATTCCCAAAGAATGGGCGAATGCCGTAGTTGCCGGGCGAACAATAGATTTTCACGTGACGTTGGATACGCTCCAAGAGCGGCTTTTGCCGGAACCGAATGACGAGTTCGCGCGGGCCCTTGGTGCGTTCGAATCGCTTGATGCTCTTAAAAAAAGCATTTCCGACGGTTTGCGTATCGAAAAAGAAGATGCGGAGAAACGTTCGGTTCGTCTCAAGGCCCTGGATGAGATCGCCGACGGAGTCGCATTTGATGTTCCCGCATTGCTTCAGGAACAAGAAGCGGAACGGCTTTTCAGTGACTTCAAATCTTCCATAGAGTCCGGTGGATACGCGTTTGACGAATATCTTTCTCAGGTTGGGAAAAATCAGGAGGAGCTTCGCGAGGATTTCAAGAAAGGGGCGGACAAGCGGGTGAAAATAGCCGTCGTTTTGCGGGAGCTTGCCCGCGAGCTTGCCATCGAGCCGACGGATGAGGAAATAGAGGCATGTGTCGCCCAACAGATGAAGCAAGACCACGGCATTACGGAGGCGGGAAAAATTGACCTCGAGGAACGCAGGAATTATTGTAGAGGTATCGTGCGTAATGAGAAAGTCTTTTCGGCAATCGAGGATATTGTCGCGAAAAATTCACAATAAATATATGAAAAACGAAAATATAAAAAACGAATATCTTATCCCGACGGTTATTGAGAAGTCGCAGTTTGGTGAAAGAGCATACGATATATATTCCCGCCTGCTGAAAGACAGGATCATCTTTCTTGGGGGCCCGGTATCCGATGGGGTGGCAAATGCGGTTATTGCACAAATGCTGTTTTTAGAATCGCAGGATCCGAAAAAAGAAATAAAATTATATATTAATTCTCCTGGCGGTTCCGTTACCGCCGGTCTTGCGATTTACGACACCATGCAATATGTAAAACCGGAGGTCTCGACCATTTGTATCGGGATGGCGGCGTCCATGGCTGCGGTATTGCTTGCCGCGGGAGCAAAGGGAAAACGTTTTGCACTTGCGAATTCCGAGGTTCTCATACATCAGGTTATGGGAGAGGCGGGCGGACAGGCGGTTGAAATAGAGATTTCGGCGCGGCATATCCTGAAAATAAAGCATAAGCTTAACGATATTCTCTCGCGCCATACGGGTCAGAAAATAGATAAGATCGAGAAAGATACCGACCGGGATTACTATATGTCGGCACAGGAGGCAAAAGAGTACGGGATTATCGATAAAATTATCAGTCAAAAAAAGTAGCTGCCAAAGACCGCCCGCCCGTGGCGGTCTTGTGTATCTGAGGGGGCGCCTCGTGATATAATAGTTATATGGCCGCTGAGAAAGCGCCGTCTGGCGAAATGGACATACTTTCAGTCCAAAGTAGAAAAGATAGAGTGATGCAATTTTTACCGCTTGTATTTTCTTTTGCTGCGGCGGTTTTGATTATTGCGGGAACGTTTCTGTTCCGTGCTTCATCGGGAACGCCGTCGCAACAAGAGCCACAAGCGATCCTGGTACCGGACCCGACGATGCCGTATCTCGGGAAAGCCGATGCGAAATTGGATGTTATTCTTGTCGCCGATCCGCTGTGTCCCGGATGCAAGGCGTGGTTTGACGGTTCGGAACCGGAGTTTGTGAAGCGATATGTTGATACCGGCAAGGTGAAGCTTTATCACTGGCCGGCGGCTCTCACTGACCATTCGTACGAAGCTCTTGAGGCGATGTATTGTGCTGGTGATGAAGGAAAGTTTTGGGAATACAGAAGCGTTATGCTGGGGGTTCCGCGCGTGCCGCCGGAAGCGTGGGCGCAATTCACGACAGATGATTATAAAAAATTTGCCCAACAGACAGGTTTGAATGCGGCAAAGTTTTCTCAATGTCTCGCGGATAAACCGCATGATGCGTGGATACGGGAACGGGATGCCGAACGCTCGGCAAAGAATCTGAACGTGGGTCCCACTATCGTTGTATTAGATAAAGCGACGGCGCCGGCCGATTGGGGAACAGCGGCCCGGATCGTCGACCGCATACTTAATCGTCAATAAATTTTTATGCAAAACAAACATTTTATTTGGGGCGTGTCGGGTCTTATTTTTGGAATTGCGTTGGGTGTTCTTATCGCCAATGCCGGGTTGGTCGCTAAGGCGCCCCCGTCGCCGGAAGGAAGTGACGGAATAGCATTTGTTAACCCCGATATTGCCGCAAATCCGGTATTTGACGACTGGCGGGCAGACGTTCTTGGCGCAACGGTGGTTTCGATAGATGAGCGACGTCTGGTTGTGCAAAATAAAGACGGCGCCGAGGCAACCGTGAATTTGGTTTCAACGACCCTTTTTAAACAATGGCCGGAAAACGACAGGGAGATCGAAGAAGTTGTTCCTAAAGAAATTGTGCGCGCGGACGTGAAGCCAGGCGATAATGTATCAATCTCGGTTATTATTGTAGACGGTGAGGCGGAAGCGCAGCTGGTTACGTTGGTTCCCGCAAGTATTGCGGAGCGTGAGCCGGGCTCAAACTAGCACAATATTTTTTATGAGCAAATATATATTTGCAATCGCGGCGGGAATATTTTTAAGCATCGGTTTGGCTCAGACCGTCGATGCGGTTCACACGACCGCGGGTGCGTGTACGGGCGGCGCGCTTACTTGTACAAAAACATGCGGAACGTTTGAATATAGGGGAGGAAATTGCACGAGTAATTGTTCCACGAACTATTCCGGTGAGTTTTGCGCTGATGCGACTGGCAGTCCGTACAATGTTAACCAGGAGGGGCACAGATATCGAACGACTGGATGGTCTGTTATCACATGTAATCAAGCTGAAGGATATTGTGCGTGTCATGCTTCTGGAGTTGCCGAAGATACTGTGTTGAACTGCCGTATTGCCGAGGATTGTCCCAATAGTACTGCGGCCAACTGGCGTTATTATAACCGCGTATGTCTTGATTCCAATACGTGGGATGAAACATGCCGCCGGCGCGGATGTGATGATAACGGCGCAACGACCGCATGCGCGTATTATTATACGGGAACGCCCGCGTGCGTTGCGACGAATTGTCCCGGTGACAGTTACGCGTGCGTGAATTCAACGACCCAAAGACGGACATATTATACGTGTTCGGGCGGCGCGTGTGGGGCTCATACGGCGGATACAAATTGCGGAAGTGATTATTATCAATGTTCCGGTGATAATGTTCAGTTGTGCCAAGACGGGTGCAGTAGTTCCACGGGTAGGTGTATGGCGGTTTCGTGCGCAAATACCGGAACGGTATGCGCCGATACCATCGGCTCAAAGTATTGTTCGGGAACCGGAACAAACACGAAAGTTGTTCACAATGTAACGAACAGGTATTGTTCGAACGGCTCAAGCACATGCGGTACCGGCGCCACTACCGTGGCTACGGATGCTGCGTGTACGACCGCGTATTCTTGTCGAACAAGCACTGTCATTCAGGCGACGTGTACCGCAACCAGCAGTATTACCTGCGATGACACATGGGATTATGCAACATGCGGTGGATGGGGCGCATACGGAGCGTGGTCCTGTATTAACGCAACACAGCGCCAGCGTACACGCGCCGGAGATTTTTGCGGTTCCGGCTCAAACGCATGTCAGGCGCAGAGTGATACCGAAACGGATACGTGTGCGCAGGGGCAGGTTTGCTCTTCGGGCGCATGCGTTACGGCAATCGGAGTTGATCTGTTGCCCAATACCGCTTCTGGTCCCGCATCCCCGTCAACGTTTGCCGTTAATTTCACCGCCAACGTGACCGGTTCGGCCATCGGAACAATAAATTATTATTACGATTTCAATTTATCGGATGGCGATTGCACAACCGTTCCATCATGCGGCGGCGTGGGACAGGCGCAAGTAATTGGAATCGCTTCCATAGCCGATGCTCGTTCATTTACTTATAGTCTCGCGTCCGGTATTTATCAGGCAAAGGTTCGGGCGGATAGGGGAGGATATACGGCAACAGATATTTCACAAATTACGGTGAATAATACCGCACCGATTACCACAAGCTGTGCATTCACGGTATATCCTACCGGTAGCGGCACGACCCAAACGCGGTTCGATGTGACCGCGCGCGGATACGATGATAATACCGGAGACCAGATTTATTATCAGTACGACTGGGATTTGAACGGAACATCGGATGATAGAATGCCGGTGACCGGATATATAACATCGCGCAGTACGGCTATTGTGCCACAGACAATCACGCACTATTATCCGACCCCGGGCAGCTATACCGCTCGCGTGCGCGCCGTAGACACGCAGGGCCTTACCGGAAGTTGGGCAAGTTGTTCCGCGACCGTGGTTGCAAGCCCGACACTTACATTGACGCTTACTAACACGCCCGCGGACGATATATCCATGACGCCGAATGGTCCACGCGTCATTGAGTTTGAGCCCGTTACTATTACGGCGAATGTTGCCGGTACGATGATCGGAACGATAAATTATCGTTTTGACTGTGATAATGACGGCGTGTGGGAGCATTCCCGTATCGCAAAAACCGTTCCGCCCTCACCTCCGGATGCAGGCAACGACAGTTATAGCTATACATGTTCGTATGACAACACTACCGGGTTGGCTGCGCAGCGGTACGATGTGAATGTTCTGGTTGAGCGGGGAACGGGAACCGCGACGGCATCAAAACCCGTGTATGTTGACCCGCCGCCTCCACCCGTATCAAGTTGCGTGAATGATTGTTTCCCGCGAGGCGGAACGGAATGCACATCGCTGACAACATACCGCTTGTGTGGCGAGCAGGGCGATGGCGACCAGTGTTCCGAGTGGGTGCCCATTAACGCTCCGCCGGGCCCCGGATACCCGTGTCCTGCGCAGCAGACATGTATTGCTGGCGTGTGTCAGCCGATACCCGGATGGATAGAGATACGGCCGAAGTAAAAATAGGCGTGTGTTAGAAAAATACCCGGTATTGTGTTTAAAAAACAATGCCGGGTTTTATGTTAAAATACCATCATATGACGCCAGTTGTGTTAATTATTTTGGATGGTTTCGGTGTCGGAAAACCGGATCTTGGGAACGCCATTTATCGCGCCAAAACCCCGACATTTGATTATTTGAACAAAAACGCATTCATGACCTCTCTGCAGGCCTCGGGCACTGCGGTAGGATTGCCGTGGGGTGAGGCGGGAAATTCCGAAGTCGGACATTTAACGATAGGTGCCGGGCAAATTATTTATCAATATTTGCCGCGCATCAGCATGGCGATACGGGACGATTCTTTCTTTACGAATTGGGCGCTTGAGGGTGCGGTGAAGTATGTGAAAACGCAGGGGTCGCGTCTTCATATCATTGGGCTTGTGTCTTCCGGAAGTGTGCACGCGCATCTCGATCATTTACACGGTTTGTTTGAGCTTGCGAAGCGCAACGGGCTTTCAGATATTGCGCTCCATGCCTTTACGGATGGGAAAGACGCTTATGATCACGAAGCGTTAAAATTTCTGCCGGAAGTTGATGAACGAATGAAGGATATGGGGGTTGGGGGTATTGCGTCCATTATTGGTCGTCATTTTGCAATGGATCGTGACCAAAATTGGGATCGCACCGAAAAAGCATATCGTCTGCTTGTTCGGGGAGAGGGGATAGCGATCCAGGATATTGCAGGATATATTAATGCGTCCTACAAGCAGGGTATTGCGGACGATATGATACAGCCTGCGGTTATTGTTCCGCGGGGAGGGTCTCCCGTTGTTGTGCAGGATAAAGACGCAATTATATTCTTTAATTTTCGGGAAGACTCCGCCCGGCAACTCACGCATGTTTTTTGCGATGCACAGTTCGATCATTTTGAGCGCGTTGCATTGCCGAATCTTCATTTCATAACAATGACGGAATACGAAAAGGGACTGAGTGCCCGCGCGGCTTTCTTGCCCCCGCAAGTGAATGATACTCTTGGGAAAGCGGTAGCGGAAAAAGGTTTTCGGCAATTGCGGGTTGCCGAAACGGAAAAATACGCACATATCACCTATTTTTTCGACGGCGTGAAAGAAGTCGTGTATCCGCTTGAAGAACGGATATTGGTGCCTTCGCAAAGCATTGCACACACCGATGATCGTCCCGAAATGCGAGCTCCCGAAATTACCGATGTTATCACCGCGGCTTTGGATAAAGGAGAATTTTCTTTTATCGCGGCGAATTTTGCGAATGCCGATATGGTCGGGCACACGGGTAATATCGAAGCTGCGATACGGGCAATTGAAATACTCGACACGAGCCTCAATAGGATCTTGAGGGCAATGACGAAACACAATTATGTCCTTATCGTGACGGCCGATCACGGGAATGCGGAAGAGAAGCTCGATCCGAATTCCGGATACCGTCTTTCGGAACACACCACGAATCCGGTGCCGTTTTGGGCGATCGGGGCCGGTATTGTCGGACAGAATATTGAAGGGGCGCTCTATGAGCGGGAGCCCACGGGGTTTCTCTCCGATGTAGCCCCGACAGTACTTTCTCTTATGGAAATACCGCTTCCGAAAGAAATGACAGGACATAATCTTCTGGAGCATCGTGAGTAGATCGCTTATGGCGCGGAAGAAGCACATTGTTGTTATCGGCGGCGGCACAGGGACATTTACGGTGCTGAGTGCGTTAAAAAAACATCCCGTTCGTCTGACGGCCATCGTATCAATGGCCGACGACGGAGGTTCAACGGGCGCTTTGCGCGATCAATACGGCGTTTTGCCGCCCGGCGATATACGGCGCGCGTTGGTTGCGTTGTCGGAATCATCCGGAACGATGCGTGAGTTGTTCAATTACCGTTTTTCCGGCGGGGAGCTCGGCGGTCATAGTTTCGGAAATTTGTTCTTATCGTCGTTGGAAAAACTTACCGGAAGTTTTGCGGATGCGGTTGCGGAAGCATCGCGTATTTTAAATGTAGGTGGGGATGTTGTGCCGGTTACGTTGAACAACGTTCGTTTGTATGCCCGACTGTCTGACGGCACCGTTATTAAAGGGGAAACCAATATCGATATCCCGCGCGTTAAAGCAAGAAAGCCGATCCGGCGCGTCTGGCTTACACCAAAGGCCCGCATCAATCCGCGTGCCAAGAAAGCAATAATGAGCGCAGACCTTATTGTTATCGGTCCGGGTGATCTGTTTACAAGCATTATCCCGAATTTGCTGGTTGAAGGAGTTGCCGCAACGATACGGCGGTCACCCGCAAAAAAAGTTTATATTGCGAATCTCATGACAAAATTCGGGGAAACCAATGGGTTTTTTGCGAAAGATTTTATATCAGCGATCGAAAAATATCTGGGAAAAAATTCACTCGACTACGCGCTTTTTAATAAACGGAAGCCGTCAAAATCCCTTCTGGCGCGCTACCGCAGGGAGCGGGCCGAGTTTGTTGAACCCGTCGGGCTTGACGAAGCCAGTATTCGTCCGCGTATCGTTATTGCCGACTTGCTCGATAGGGGGCCGTTCATTCGTCACGCTCCGGAACATAAACTCGCAAAGCTTCTTTTGTCGTTGGCTCGCCGTCGATAATCATATGGGACCCAAAGTTTTATATCTGTCCCGCCAGAAGCAGGGTATGGCATACAAAAATACACTGCGGCAAAGCGCGGGCGTTTTATCGAGGGGGGGAGTTGTGGTTGCGCCTACTGATACGGTCTACGGCATTATGGCGCGCGCAGACGACATTCCGGCGGTGCGACGCATCCAGCGCATCAAGGGGAGGCATAGGGGAAAACCGATGCCGGTTCTTGTTTATTCCGTGAAAGACGTCGGGCGCATTGCTTTTATTTCAGTGTACCAAATGAAATTTCTGAAACGCGTGTGGCCCGGTCCGGTTACTGTTATTCTTGCGGCGCGAAAGAGGTTGCCGCGATATGTTATAGCGCGGAATGGAAGTATCGGAATTCGGGTTCCCGCCGACGCATGGATGCACGATCTGTTGCGCGTATCCGGGAAATTTCTTGTGGCGACATCGGCCAACAGAAGCGGGAAAGCGGTCGGGACAACATGTTCGCGCATACAGAAACAATTGTCGGTGTCAGGCCCGCAGCCGGATTTATATGTTGATGGGGGGCGGATAAAACGTCCTGCGTCGGATATCGTAGACGTTCGGGGGACGGCGCCGAAGCTTATACGTGGAAGTAAAAAACGCATTAACAAATATTTATAATGAAACGTTTGTTCGGCGATATAATGCGCACGCGAAATGTTTTTCCTGACAATATGCGGCGGGCGTATTTTGCTATTGCAACGCGCCATTTCGGCATTGCGATGATAGCGGTATTTGAGCCGCTGTATATTCTCAACATCTTGAAGGAGCACAATATTCCCGGCGGGTTGCCGTTGGTTATGGTATATTTTGGCGTTATTTTTTTATTTTTGGCCCTGCTGATGCCGTTTGGCGCGCGTCTTGCAAGTCGGGTCGGGTTGCGCGCGGTTATCCTTGCCAGCGTTCCATTTATGTTCGCATACTATACCGCATTATTTTTTGCGAACGATGATCCGCGTTTGTTTATTCTCGCCTCTATCATGCGCATAGCTGAATCGGTTTTGTTCTGGCCGGCATTCCACTTTTTTTTCGCCAAATCGGGCAAGGAAGCGGAGCGGGGGAGAGAGGTCTCAACATCTATTCTTGTTGCCGGAATGGCGAATTTAACGGGGCCTGCCGTGGGTGGAATAATCATCACAACATTTGGTTTTCCCGTTTTATTTGCGCTTGTATTCACGATGCTTACGTTCATGGCGCTCCCGTTCTTATTTGTTCAGGAAGAGCGGCCCGCATATAAGAACAGTTTGATATCCGAATTTCAAAACATATTTTCTCCGGAGTTTCGCCGCAATGCCGTTGCGTTTGCCGCCCGCGGCGTTGAGGATGCGGCAAATGCCGTATTGTGGCCTCTATTTATACATTTGCGTTCGATATCGTTTATTGCGCTGGGCTTTATTATGTCCGCGGCAACCGCAGTCATTCTTGCGGCGACGCTTATTGTCGGGCGTGTCGCCGACAGGGTCGATAAGCGAATAATTTTGCGTGGCGGAGTAAGTATTACGGCTCTCGCCTGGCTGTCCCGTATACTGGTCGTAAAACCCGTTGAGGCATTTGCGGCGAATATGTTTTACGGGTTCGGTATTACCATGACGGCGGTGCCGTTCGCATCGTTGTATTATGATCAAGTTGCCCGAGAACAGGTAAATCCGTATCATACGGTGATCGGCAGAGAAATCGCTATGAACCTCGGACGGGCGGCGTTCTTTGGTCTTTGCGCGGTGGTATTTCTGATAACGACATCCGTGGGTCTTATATTCCCGTTCATTTCGGTAATAACATTTTTGATAGCGGTAATATGACAAATGTTGAACCGTCAATTATTATATTATTCCAAGAATTCATACATCGTATGCCGATTTTTGGTCTTACTGTTTTTTTTATTGCCGAGATTTTTCCATATGTTCTTCTTGCCGGCATAGCAGCTTTTTTTGTGTGGCGCGCGCACGGCAGCGAGCAGAGACGGCTTGTGGCGGTTTCCGGTCTTGTCGGATGCGCTGCGGCCGTCATAGCGAGGTTTGGCGTAACGGTTTTTATACGAATGTTTGTTGATCGCCCCCGGCCATTCGAAGCTCTTTCGTTCCAACCGCTGTTTTCTCACGATATCGGTCATGCATTTCCTTCCGGTCACGCCGCATTTTTCTTTGCGTTTTTGCCGTTTGTGTTCGCCCGGTCAAAACGGGCAGGTATTATTTATGCGGTCGGTATTTTCTTAATGGGACTTGCCCGGGTTGCGGCGGGCGTTCATTGGCCTACCGATATTGTCGCAGGGGCGGCCGTCGGCATGGTTACCGGATACGTGCTCTTGCGCGTTTTGCCACGGTTCAGTAGAATGTCAACAACACAGAAAACTCATTTACAATGAGGTGATGAGTGAAAAAGCGCATCCGTGCCGCAATATGGGATTTGGACGGCACAATGATAGATTCCGGCGAACCCGGGATTGAGCGATTTCTTGCGGTTGCGCATGCCCGCGGGCTCCTGGACAGCGTTTCGGGAGAGACCGCCAGCGCGATTTCCTCCGAGCTCAAGCTGATGTGGGGAAAGCCCGGCACAAGTTTTGTTCAGCGGTTTTGGCCGGATGCCGACCCAAACGCGTTTTACGCGGCTTGGGAAGAATACGACTTGCGTCACCCTTATCGCGCACTTCGGGGCATTAAGGATGCGGTCGCGCAGTTGCATGCGCCGCGCCGTCTGTATCAGGCAGTTGCGACCAGCAGGCGCCGCAGAACGGCAATGCCGCAAGTAAGTTTTATTTGCGTCGAGCAATACCTGTCTCGGATTGTGTGCGGCGATGATACTCCGTACAAAAAGCCCGATCCGCGCGTTCTGGCCGGCATCGCTGATGATCTCAAGGCGAAGCGTATCGCATATCCCAAGCAAGTCGTGATAATAGGGGATACGCTCGAGGGCGACTATCAGCTCGCCGTTGATTCGGGCGCTATTCCGCTCATCGTACTTGAAGGCTCCATGACGACGCGGGAAGAATTTCTTTCCGCAGGTGTTCCGGAAGCGAATATTGTTTCTTCCAGTTCCGACATCGTTCCCTGGATAGATAATTATAATCGGTAATATAAAAACCTCCCAAAACAGGAGGTTTTTCTTTTGAGCGGGTAGGGGGAATCGAACCCCCGACGCCAGTTTGGAAAACTGGGGTATTACCACTATACGATACCCGCAATTATTGTGCGTGCAGCGCGTGACGTATGCGTTCTGCCTCCGCCTCAACGGTCGGGCCGTCATATTCGCCGCCGTGTGCATGTGTTCCCTGATATGATGGTTGCTTTTGGTCAAGGTGTAAAGCCAGGATGAGCGTTTCGGTCCGCAACGCCGGATAAATATGGAAACGGGGATATGTTTGACCCTGCAACGCGCGCTCATATGACACAACGCCCGTTGTTCTGTTTGCGTGTTCGGCGTATCCTATTTCGCGCATTGTCATGCGAAGATTTATGTTTGCGTTCTTGAGAAGTATATCCATATGCGGTTTGTTCTCTAACCAGTTTATGTTCTTTGCGGCGAGTAATCAATAAGCCTCTCTAGAGGAGAGGCTTTGTTTTTTGCGCTTTTGCGAGCCGGCGCTTAAGGAGACGATAACGTTTACGCGTCGAGAATTTCGGGTCTAACACGTATTCCCGTGAACGCTCTTCCGTATTTTCCGAAAACGTTGTTCCTTCGGGGAACTGGTTTCGCGTGAGGTCTATATGGACGCCGTCCGCCATCCGGACAAAATAATGTCCGATAGGAGCATCGTTGCCCGGCGTATATGCGTTCGTCCGGACAAGCGTCCCGCCGCAGGCGTCCTGGATCAGAAGCGCCGTAACGGCGCACTGTCCCCATGCGGGATTCTTCCGCGTCCATCCCTGCGGGTCGGCGCTTGTTGCGCGCGACCATGCGAGAGGAAGTATTACTTCTAATTCTTTGATCGCGGTTTGCGCCGACGGATCCACGGCAAGCCCTCGAATTTTAAACAAGTGCTTATGTCTTACCACGGTAACAAAAAAACGCAAGAATAATATTCTGCGTTTTAGAGCAATGTCGGGGTGCTGGGAATTGAACCCAGTCTACGTGCTCCCAAAGCACGCGTACTACCGGTATACGACACCCCGATTTTAATACTATTTTAGCGAGTTCCCGATATCTGTTTTTCCCGAAAAAGCGGCTTATGGGATCGTAAAACGCTACGCGGGAAATATGCTATAATATAGATATTATAAGCGGAAAACACAAGGAAAACCGCTTATCTATTATAGAGCCTTTGCAACGTCGCCAGAAGACCGTTTAAAAAGAATTTCTTTTTTAGCCGGCCTCTCGGGTGCGCATATATGGCCACCGCTTCAGGAGCCGCACTCCTTACATATTTAAAGGAAGAACTTGATGTTGTGGGACAATGCCGCAAATTGCGAGTCCCTTTATGGCAATGCCCGCGGCTTGTGTTCATAGTGATGGGCGGCGTTATAATTGCGGCCATAGTTGCCACATATTTCTTTCTTGTTGTACGCACCGAGCCGGAAATGGCGGCGCTCGTTGCGGTGGTCATTGCGGGGGTTCTGCTCATTCAAAGCTATATAATTTTACTTGCGACGGAAAATATTGCGGAGACGAGCCGTTTGAAAAGCGAATTTATCAATATCACATCTCACCAATTGCGTTCGCCGCTGACGGCGTCCCGTTGGGCAACCGATCTTTTGTTGTCGGATCTCTCGGTAAGTTTGCCGCAGGAAGTCGTTGAGAATTTACGGATCATCGAATCATCGAATGCCCGCATGAATAAGCTGGTATACTCTCTTCTTCAGGTCGCGCGCATAGAAACAAATACGTTCAAACAACGAAAGCGGGAGGTGTCTTTGAGCGAAGTGGTAAAAGAGATTACCGATGAGGCGGCGATGTTCGCCCGGGCATCAAATATAGATATTATTGTTTCCATCCCCGACAAGAAGCTTTTCGTGAAGTTCGATCCGGAACAACTCCGGTTCATAGTTCAGGAAGTTCTGGATAATGCCATACGCTATACCGGGGTGAAGGGGACCATACGGGTCACGGTTTCTACAAAGAACGGGAGCGGGACGGTGGAGATCGCGGATCAGGGCGTGGGCATTCCGATGGAAGAACAAAAAGATATTTTCCAGAAGTTCTACCGTGGTTCGAATATTTATACATTATCTCCTGCCGGCACGGGTCTCTCGTTATTTATTGTCAAAAAAGTTTTGGAGGCAGGCGGAGGAAAAATAGATTTTAAATCGACGGTCGGCAAGGGAAGTTCGTTCTGGTTTACGGTGCCCATCATATCTGAAACAAATATAATTTAAGAAATAACGGATCCTTGTGTCGAGGTATCCGAATAAATAAATCATATTATGAAAAAAATATTATTCGTTGAGGATGAACAGGCATTACAGCGCACTATTGGCGAGGCGCTTCGGCGCGAGGGATACGAGGTGGTCAGCGCCCTTGATGGGGAAAGCGGGGCGCGGATCGCAAAAGAAGAAAACCCTAATCTTATTTTACTCGATCTTATTTTGCCGAGACGTTCCGGTTTCGATGTTTTGAAAGAATTAAAAGCCGACGATGCCACAAGCGCCATACCCGTACTTGTTCTCACAAATCTTGAAAGTCCGGCCGACGTTGATCGTGCTATTGAGCTGGGAGCAACGACCTATTTAGTTAAAGCGAATTATGACCTTAGCGATATCGTTCGGAAAGTAAAAGCCGCGCTTGGCGAAGCATAAAGCGCGCTTATTGTTATGCGCGTTGAGGACTCTCAATTAAAATCTTTTATACTCGACGGCGGTTTAGTGCCGTCAGAAGAGATCGCGGCCGCCGAAAAGGAGGCTAGCGCAGGTAAGAAGCGCTTAAGCGATGTTATTCTTGCAAAAAAACTTCTCTCTGAAGAGGAGTTGTTGAAATTGCAGGCGTATATTTTAGGTATTCCGTTCATTAATCTCGAGGGGACGGAAGTTTCCATTGATGTGCTTCATATTATTCCGGAAGCCATAGCAAGGAAAAACAACATTATTGCGTTCCGGAAAGATAAAGGGAATTTGGAGGTTGCGATGATGGATCCAGAAGACTTGCAAACGATCGATTTTATTAGGCGTAAAGCTCATTTGAAGATCTTGCCGCGCCTTACGACAACCGCTTCCATTAAACATTTGCTTTTACAATATCAAAAAAGTCTCGAAGCGGAGTTCGGCGATATCATAAAAGAGGAATCAGGCGGCGTACGCGCGAGTGCGGAGGTCGCCGGCGGGGGAGAGGAAGGGGATCTGAAGCAGGCCGCTGAGGAGCTTCCCATCGTGCGTATTGTAGATACATTATTGAAGCACGCCGTGTTGCAGGGCGCATCAGATATTCATATAGAGCCTCAGGAAAAAGAAGTCGTTGTCCGCTATCGCATTGACGGTATTTTGCATGACGCCATGACCCTTCCTAAACAAGTCCATTCGGGGGTGGTCGCGCGCATAAAAATTCTTTCGAACCTCAAAATAGACGAACATCGCCTTCCGCAAGATGGTCGTTTCAAGCTCGAGACCGATGATTTCAAATATTCTCTGCGCGTGTCTATTCTTCCGGTGTTTGACGGCGAAAAAATAGTTATGCGTCTTTTGGCGGAGAGCAGTAAAGCTCTCACGCTTGAGGAGCTGGGATTTCAGGGAGATGCGCTTGACCGTTTGTATGAATCGATGCGAAAGCCGGTTGGTATGATATTGGTTACCGGGCCTACCGGATCGGGAAAAACAACGACGCTGTATTCCATGATGGAGATCTTGAATACGCCGAATGTAAATATTTCTACGGTAGAAGATCCGGTTGAATACAGGATGCCCCGCGTGAACCAAACCCAGATACGTCCCGAGATAGGATTGACATTCGCGAATGGTCTGCGTTCTCTGGTCCGCCAAGATCCAAACATCATTATGGTGGGGGAGATACGCGATAAAGAAACTGCCGATCTGGCAATAAACGCCGCGCTTACCGGCCATTTGGTTCTCTCAACCCTGCATACGAATTCCGCGCCCGGCGCTTTGCCCCGTCTTATAGATATGGGCGTTGAGCCGTTTTTGATCGCTTCCACCGTTAATATCATAATTGCGCAGCGTCTCGTGCGGCGTCTAACACCAGAGCACGAGCGATATCATCTTACCGCCGAGGAAGCAAAACATTTCGGGAGTAGCGCGTTTGACCAGGCGGAAATGCTGAAGATATTTCAATCGCGAAAAATTCCCGGTTCCGAAAAAGGATTTGCCGGTATCGAATTCGGTAAGCCAAAACCGACAGCTGAATCACCCGACGGGTATAAGGGCCGTCTCGGTATTTATGAAGTGTTGCCGGTCACCGAAACGATACGCCGCCTTATCGTTGAGAAAGTATCCACGGACGATATTCTCCGGCAGGCGAAATCGGAAGGAATGATAACTATGGTTGAAGACGGCATGGTCAAGGCTGCGCAGGGCTCAACGAGCGTTGAAGAGGTGTTGCGCGTTATCACCGAATAATTTTATGCCATTGTTTAAATATGTTGCTCGAAAACTGGATGGTGCGGCGGTAAAAGGCTCTCTTGAGGCCGCAGATAAGCATGTTCTTGCGCGGCTTCTGCGCGAAAAAAATCTGGTTCTTGTGTCCGCAGATCAGGAAGGCGAAAAAAGTACGCATCCCGGGACAATTGACCGTGTTATCAGTTCGTTTTTCGGCGTTCCGCTCGTTGAGAAAATGACTTTTATCCGATATCTCGCCGTTCTTATTTCGGCGGGCGTTGATATCAGCCGGGGTCTCACGATATTGGAACAGCAGGTGAAAAGCTCGATGTTCCGTTCGATCATACGCTCTGTGCATCAGGAGGTTGTGAAGGGGCGTACGCTCAATGAAGCAATGGCTATGCACCCGAAAGCATTTTCGGAACTTGTGGTGAACATGGTCGCGGTGGGCGAGGAATCCGGACGGCTTGTCGAATCTCTTGAGTTGGTGGCGAATCAGTTGGAGCGCGAACATGAACTTATCAGCAAGGTGCGCGGCGCATTGATTTATCCCGGGGTCGTTTTGACCGCCATGTTCATTATCGGAGTGGTCATCTTTATTTATGTCGTACCGACATTAAAATCGGTGTTCGGAGATATTAATGTTGCGTTGCCGCCCACAACACAATTCATTTTTTGGTTGAGCGATTTTCTTGTTCAAAAATGGTACATCGCCATTGCGCTTATTATAGCGATAAGCGTTTTTGTCCGTATTATTTGGACTATGCCGTCCAGCCGACGTCTTATCGATTTTGGCATGATGCAGGCGCCGTTATTCGGACCACTTATACGGAAGATAATCAGCGCCCGCATCGCGCGCACGCTGTCATCGCTTATTTCGTCCGGCGTGCCTATTTTACGGAGTATCGAAATAACATCCAGTCTCATGAGTAACAGCGCGTTCAAAAATTCTCTTTTGGACGCAATGAACCGCGTTCAGAAAGGCGAGTTGTTGAGCGCATCTCTCGGCGCATACACGAATGTATATCCCATCATGTTGGTGCAAATGATCGCTGTGGGGGAAGAAACAGGGCGCTTGGGCGAAATGCTGAACCGGACCGCGACGTTTTATGAAGGCGAAGTGGAAAATTCTCTTAAGAATTTGACGACCATTATTGAGCCCTTACTCATGTTGGTTATCGGTGGCGCCGTGGGGGTGTTTGCGGTTTCCATACTCGGTCCGATGTATACGCTTATTCAAAATCAGGTGTAGCGGGTATGAGACACACGCGCGCCGGAGTAACGGCAATCGAATTGCTGGTCGTGGTCAGTATCATTGCGGTGGTGGGAACCGCGATAGGGGTTTCGCTTGCGAAGCTCAAGAATGATACGCAGGTTGCCAGCGAGGCGCAGAATGTTTCGGTCGTTATCGCGGAGGCTCGGGCTAACGCCAGCGCCGGCAAGAATAATCTCTCCTGGGGCGTGCATTTGGGTACAACGGATTATGTTCTGTTCCGTGGCGCATCATACAATCCTTTGGATACAAGCAACAAAACATATGTTTTGGCCGGAGGAATTTCTTTCGGTACGATAGCCCTAAATGGCGGAGGAAGTGATGTTATATTTGCGCGTATCAACGGCGGAACGAATCAATATGGAACTTTGGAGGTGGTCGGGCAGGGGAGAGTAAGTACCGTTGCGGTTCAGGCGTCCGGAGAAACAGCGGTATCCGGAGTCTTACCGGCGCCGGGAGGAACGCGTGCCACCGACAGTCGGCATGCTCATTTCACGCTTCCCTGGTCTATACATAACGCGATCACCCTGACCGTAACGTTCCACGACCCGCCGAATCCGGATACGGTACAGAACATCGCGATGTCTTCATATTTTAATATCGACAACTCTGTTTTTGATTGGAGCAACCAGTATGTTGTTGGCGGAGAAACGCAAGCGGTGCGCATTCATACACATCTCATTGATCCGGGAGGCAACACAACAATTCTGTCGGTTCATCGCGATAAAATGGAGAACACAAAAGCGATGGATGTTTCCATAGACGCAACGCTGGTGGCGTCATATTCGGCGTCCGGAACCGTAACGCCGGGAGTGAACATAACGCATGCGAATCAATAATATGAGGCGCGCGCACAAACATAAAGGATTCGCGTTGGTTGAGGTGGTGGTTGCGCTTGGCATTGCCGCCACGTTCTTTTTTTCCATGATGCAGTTCGTGAATACAAGCGCGCGCGTTATGAGAAGTGAACGTTATGCGCGGGGCGCGGGGTTGCTTGCTGCGGAGGCTGAAGACGGTATTCGTTTTTTGCGTGATGCGGGATGGACATCAAACATTGTTCCTGTTCCGTCCGAGACAACATATTATATAACCCAGTCCGGTAACACAATGACGTTGAGTCCGTCGAATCCCGGGTTGCTTAATAATTTATACACACGAACTGTTGTGTTTCATCAGGTGTTGCGGGACGCGGGGGGAAATGTGGTTCAGGTCGGCGGCTCTGCGGACGCAAATTCGCGTCGCATTACCGTGGTTGTATCGTGGTCCGCATATAATGCACAGCAAAGCATCACCAGCGATTTTTATGTGAATAATACATTGCGCAATTGATCATGAAAAAAGAAGCCGGGACAACGCTCATTGAATTTGTCATCTACATAGGTATCGTGGCCATATTAAGCGCGACCTCGGTTGTGTTCTTGTCGGCTCTTATGCGGGGGTATGCCGTTGTGAGGGCCGAAAAGCAGTTGTCGCAGGATACGGCGGTTGTGTTCGAGCGTATGTTCAATGAGGCCAGGCACGCGCGGCTTATATATACGCCAACCTCGACATTCGGGACGTCCGCCAGTCAAGTGTCTTTTCGTACCAGCCTTAATCCTCCCACCGATGAAACATTTACGTATGTCGACTATTATGTAGATAACAGCGTTTTGTACGAGAAGCGGGAGGGGTTAAATCCTATCGCGCTTACCGGAGCCAATACGCGGGTCACTAATTTTAACGTTACGCGTCTGACGGCCGGTTCTGCAGAGGGCATTAGGGTCGCTTTGACGGTCGGAACACCGCTCACGTCCGGTCCGCTTTCAAGAAGTTTCTCGTGGACCGGAAGTACAACGTTGAGGGGTTATTAAAAATATGTTTTCTACTACAAAAAATAGAATAAGCAGACGAGGGGTTAGTTCCATCATTGTTATCCTCATGTCGCTTGCTATTACCATATTTATTGTGGGCAGTTTTACGTTCGTAGTAAGCAGGGAAGTTTCATCTGTCCGGTCCGTAAAGAATTCCACGGCCGCTTTGGCGGCTGCGGAATCGGGCATCGATGAGGTTGTTACCCGTATTCGTGCCGGAGGCACGCCTCCTTCTCCGCTTACTCTTGCGGTGGGCGCGGGAAGCGTTACCGTAACAACCGCTGTGAACGGAAATCAGCGTACGATTACCGCCGTCGGTGCTGCGGGCGATATTACACGCACACTTGAAGTTGTTATCGCAATGAATACAACCGACGCCGATTTCATATACGGAGTACAGGTCGGCGACGGGGGATTAACGATGGCGAACAACTCGACTATTAATGGAAGTGTGTATTCTGACGGTGATATTATCGGAGGGGTTCAGGATTCCCGCATTACGGGAGATGCGATCGTTGCCATTGGGGTTTCTCCGACGCCGGACCAGCAATGGACCGCGCAGAACACTGATTTTCTTGCCGGGACGGTTCTCGGGAGTATTGTGACGACCGTGGATTCTTCTGCGGATGTTGGCCAATACGGCTCGTTGGCTTTGGGTGCGGATGGCTTTGCCCGTATCGGCTATTACGATAATTCGAATAAAGATCTGAAATTCGCCCGCTGTACGAACGCGGATTGTTCGGCAAAGAATGTCACTACCGTGGATTCAAGCGGGGATGTTGGATATCGCTATACATCGATCGCGGTTGGAAGCGACGGGTTCGCGCGCATGTCATATTTTGATAATACCGGAAACGACCTGAAGTTCGTGCAGTGCACGAATGCGGATTGTACGACAAAAAGCGTCAGTACGGTAGATGCGGCAAGCGCGGGCGAATATTCCTCAATGGCGCTTGGTGCGGACGGTTTTGCGCGCATCAGCTACTATGATGGCGATCTTAAATTCGCGCGCTGTCTGAATGCGGCCTGTTCTTCCGTTAATGTCCGCGAACTTGATTCCGCCGGAGACACGGGGAAATATACGTCACTGGCTCTTGGCGCGGATGGTTTTGCCCGCATCAGCTATATCGATGAAACGAATAACGATCTTAAATTTATTCAGTGTGGGGACGATGATTGCACCGCCCCTGCCGTAACAACGGTTGATTCCGGCGGCATTATTAACCTGAACACGTCGGTGGCAATCGGTGGTGACGGTTTTGCGCGAATCAGTTATTTTGACGATTCGAATGACAATATGAAATTCGCCCGCTGTACGAACGCGGATTGTTCCGCGAAAAACATAGTAACGGTGGATTCTGTTGGCGATGTGGGGCGATATAATTCCGTTGCGCTTGGCGCGGACGGTTTTGCGCGAATCAGTTATTACGATGGAACGAACGGAGCCGTGAAATATGCGCAATGCACCGATGCCGATTGTTCGGCAAGTAATATTTCAACTCCCGATTCCGCCGGTGCGGGCGGCGATTATACGTTTATCCGCGTTTCGTCTTCGGATAATTTTGCAAGGATAATTTTTTATGACATCGATAACGGCGATTTGCGGTTCATAAAATGCGGAAGTGCCGCCTGCTCGCCGCCCGATTTTTCAGTAGACCTGGCGCAAAGTTTTGTTCCCGGCGTAACGAAGCGGGTTGTGAAAGCGGATATATATCTCAAGAAGGTTGGCAGTCCTGCCAACGCGACGGCACGCATAGTAACGGATAACGGCGGCGTTCCCAGCACAACAAGTGTTGCCAGCGGGACATTGAATGCCTCTCAGGTAACCGGTTCTTATGGTTGGCTTACGGTGAGTTTTTCGACTACTCCGTCACTCACCGCGGGTACGACGTATTGGTTGCTTATCGATGCGGTTTCCGACGCATCTAATTATTTGGTGTGGGGGGGAGATTCGCCCGGAGGATATGCGAGCGGGACAGGACAGAAAAGCGCCGACTGGTCACAGGGTACTTGGGCGGCTATCGGTGCCGATCTTGATTTTAAAGTATATATGGGCGGGACCGACCACCAACTGTATTCCGTCGATGTGGACGGGAATGCGAGCGCGCATATCATCGATTCTGCGGATATCGGCGGTAATGCAAATGCGTTCACGCTGGTAGATACCAATGTGGGAGGGAACGTTGTCGCAGATTCTATTTCCGGTTGCGCCATCGGTGGTAATGCTTCGTATAATACAAAAACAGATTGTACTGTCGGAGGCACACAGACAACGCCGACAACGCCACCCGACGACCCGCCGCACATCGCATTACCGATTTCCGCGGCGACACTCACTCAGTGGAAAACCGAAGCGGCAAACGGAGGGGCGTGCGTGCAGCCGCAATGCGACGCGCAGGGAAATTTGAATGTATCCGGTACGGTGAGTCTTGGTCCCAAGAAAATAACCGGCAATGTGACATTTTCCACCAACGCAACCCTCAACATTACCGGAAATATCTGGGTGGTGGGTTCCATTACGTTTGCGAACGGGTGCATTGTGCAACTTGATTCCGGATACGGTGCGAATTCCGGAGTACTGTTAAGCGACGGGGTAATTGATGTTGCCAATACGTGTACATTCCAAGGTTCCGGTCAGCCGGGAAGCTTCGTAATGCTGCTTACCGATAAAGTTGACCCCAACAATACGGTAATTTCTGTGGGGAATACCTCAACCGGCGTTATCTATTATGCGACGGACGGCCGTATAAATTTCTCGAATCAGGCTTCGGCACAGGAAGCAACGGGCTACGGAATGACGTTGGCTCAGGGAGTCATTATCAATTATGCGGCGGGGCTCGCAAATTCGCAGTTCTCATCCGGGCCGTCCGGAGGATGGTCCATCATCTCATGGAAGGAGTTATAATAAGGAAGTATTGATATGTTTAATTTTGTTTATCCTACGCTTGATTCATTCGGTTTGGATATATCCGACCACTCGGTGAAATTGGTAATGATACAGGGTATCGGGAAAAGGGGAGAGGCGGGACGGTTGGTTTCCTACAACACGTTCCCGTTTGAGGCCGGGCTCATGGAGGGCGGGCGCGTTATTAATAAAGAAAAACTTGCGTCGGCTATCCGTGAGGGCATCACAAAAGCGCGCGGTCAAACCATTAAAACGAATGCGGCGGTTATCGCATTGCCCGAAGAGCAATGCTTTGTGCGCGTTGTGCAATTGCCGCCTATGCCGGAGGCCGAGTTATTTGAGGCCGTTTCTTCGGAGACGGAGGGAAATATTCCCTTATCAATGGATGAAGTATATTTTGACTGGCAAATAATTACCCGGCCGGATACCGGCACGGGGAAGGGTGACGAGCATGTAAAACATTTCGATGTATTGGTGGCGGCAACGCCTAAAGAAGTAGTCGATGAGTATGAAGAGCTTTTAAAGACCGCCGGACTTCTTCCTGTTGTATTTGAGCCGGAATCTTTTGCCATAGCGCGCGCGGCATTGCGTTCCCGCATCAGTTACTCGCCCTTACTGCTCGTTGACCTGGGCGAAACGCACACAACGCTTACTATTGTTTCCGGAACGACCATTCGCGTAACGGCTTCCGTTGTTACGGCGGCCGGTTCGTTCACCGAACTTATCGCATCGGCATTTAAGGTTACGCATACCGAGGCCGAACAGAAAAAAAGAGAACACGGTATTTCGCAGGAGGGGGAGGGGTACAAGATCTTCAAGGTTCTCGAAGCGCCACTATCCGATCTTATCGAGCAGATACGGGGATATCTTTCTTTTTACGCATCGCATTCGTTTCACGAACATCAGGTATGGACGCTTGCGGTAAAAACTCCCGATAAAACAATGGGAACATTCGATTTTCGTCCCGTGTCGCGCGGAGAGATACTTGTGGGCCGCGACATCGACCCGTCGGTGGCATTGTCGAGCCACGTGGGAGCCGCGGGGATATCCCGCATTTTCCTGAGCGGAGGCGGCGCAAATCTTGCGGGGTTGCCGGAATATTTATCGGCCGCATTGAAGGTATCGGTCCAGCGGGCCGACCCGTTGGTGAATATAACGGCGGGCGTTGCCGCCGGGCATGCCACCGCGCCGTTTGACCCGCTTTCGTATACGACGGCCATCGGTCTTGGAATGAGGAAGTCAAAAACAGTTCTATGAAAAACGAGCGACTTATAAATCTCAATTCATTTACGGCCCAGGAAGAGCTGCGCTATGAGCTGCTTACGCGGTTCATGATCCGTTTTGCGGTCGCGGCGTTCATTATGTTGCTTGTTCCCATCGTATTTTTGAGCACAAGCGTGTTGTATTTGGAAAGCATTAAAGGAGGCGTTGCAAGCAACATTGAACAGGTGGAGCGTCTCAGCAGGGTGCGCGAGAGTGAGGAGGCGAAACAGCGTGTTAGTGCGGCAATAGCGTTCATACGGGCGGTTGCGGAAATAGCCGCAGATGATTTTCACTGGAGCGATATCGTGAAGGATATTTTTGCCGTATTGCCGCCGGATGTACGTCTTCTCGATATGTACGGGTCCGTGGCACAGAAAAATTTTTCAATGAAGGCGCTTGTTCCTCAGCGTGAGGGCGTTTTGAGCACAAAGGAAGCTCTTGAGAAGTTGCCGTTCGTTGCGCGCGTTGATTACCCGCGAACGTGCGTAATTCCGCAAAATTCCATTACGTGTCAATTTTCGGTCGTTTTGAAATAATTGTATGCTACTCGAGCGATTCAAATCATCACGGGAACGATTCCTTATAACCGCAATTATCGGCATCGGCGTTTTGGTATTGGTTATCGGTGGCGTTATTACACCGCTGTTTTTCCTGACGCATAAAGCATCACAGGAACTGAAAGACGTTATGCTTCAGCGGGCAACCGGCGAGGAGCGGTTCCATGCAAGCAGGGAAGTGGACCAGGAGGTGGCCCGCGTACAGAACGATCTGGACGGACTGCGTGCATCTTTTGTTGTCGAGGACCGGGAGCTTACAAAAACGCTTGGCGATATAGAAAATCTCGCTGGCGCCTACCACATTGTGCTGCGCACCGATCCGGCATTTTCCGGGGAGGCCGCCACGGGACTTACGTTGGGCGTTGAAGGTTCGTTCGGGGATATTGTGAATTTTATGCGCCGTCTTGAACAACTTCCGAAATTCAGCGCCATTGATGGTTTTAATCTTGCGGTGCAAAGCAGCGCTGTGCAGGACGCCACAACGCGTCTATTCGGTACCATATCGTTCAAATTATATCTGCCGCCCAAGGAAGAGGCGGTTTCATCGGAGATCGTATCGCAAGAAGAAGAATAAAAATATGCCTTCGTTCAAATCGGTAAAAAACATAAGTATATCACGGGAGGCGCTGGGGCAATTTTTCATTGCGCACGCGGGAGAGATCCTGATAGCGGGGTTCATAGCCCTTTTTGTTGCGGGTCTGTACGCATTTTGGCATTACGCATGGACGACATCCAATTATCAGCCGACCGTGGATGTGAAAACCCAGACCATTCCGGCCAAAAGCTTAAATGACGCAAAGACATATATTGAGCAGCGGCAAGCCGATTTCAATGCGGCGCTCCCGCCGTTTGATATTAGAAACCCGTTTGAGTAATATGGGTTTATAAGAATTATGTTGGACGATATTTTCCCGACAATTAATATTCTCGCGTGGCTCAAAGCGGAGGGGTTCACCCTTGCGGTTGATGTTGTTTTGCTCCTTATCGCATATAAGGTAACAACAATATTTGCCGCACACATCGTTCATATCGCGCTTCGCACGTTGGGCGAGGGGGTGCGGCAGAAAACCGAATCCCTGTTCACGCATATTTTTGTTCGTTTTGCGCGCGTCGGTTTTTTCATCATTGTTGCGTTGACCGTGTTGCCCCGCTTCGGGTTCGATATCGGCCCCATTCTTGCGGGCGCGGGTATTACCGGTCTTGCGATAGGGTTTGCGGCTCAGCTTCTGGTCCGTGATGTTATCTCGGGGATGGTATTGCTTGCGGAAAACCGTTTTCGCAAAGGCGATATGGTTGCCGTCGGCGGGGTTGAAGGCGTTATCGAAGATTTTGACCTTCGTGGAGTAACGCTGAGAAGCCAGACAGGCGAGCGTCATTTTGTGCCTTTCGGCGAAATACGCGTTATTACCCGCCACTGATATTGATAAGGCGGCGAACATGAGATAAGACAGAATAACCCTTGCCCCCGTAGTTCAATGGATAGAACCGCGGACTTCTAAGCCGCTGATGGGGGTTCGATTCCTCCCGGGGGCGCAAGTGTTTAAAAGTATTTTGAATTATTTTTGCCGCAAGGAAGCGAACCCGCGGGATGGGGTCGGGAAGGGACGATGGGGCCTTCCTGTGGAGGAAAATATTAAAAACCGGGAGGTTTTTAAGGAGCTCTCCGGAGCGACGGGTTCTGGCGAAGGGGATTCCTCCCGGGGGCGCTAAAACATAAATTATAAATCCATGGAACACGAATATCCTTTCAAAAGGTTTTCGGAATCGGAAACGGGTGAAGATATCGCGACCGAAGCCCAGCTTATCCTGTCTTTTCCGGAAGGTGCGCGGATAAACGATGAGACGCTTGCCATAATACGGCATCGCCTGGCAGACCGGTTGGAGGAGCAGTGGACAGATCCCAAAGAGCCTCTTCTTGCGGACGATTCCACAAAGATAGTGGAGGCGTTGCGCTCAGGGGGACGGGTGTCGGACAATGGCGAGGTCGGCAGGGTATTGTCCCAACTATTGCAGGATTACCGCTTAACTCCGGATGAGCGCGATGAAGCAAAGGCGCGCCTGTTCGAAGGGGAGAGCGAAAACGCATCAGCATAGTTTAATATTTTCATGCCACGAGAACAGTTCATGCCAAACCCCGAGAATGAGGAAGTTCCGCAGACCCCCGCGGGAGTGGGGGAGATACGGGAGGAATTTTTCCGTTCCGGCGGCAAGGGCGGGCAGAACGTGAACAAGGTTGAGACCGGCGTGCGTTTGCGCGCGACCATTACCGATCCGGAACTTCTTGCGCGCCTGCAGGAAATATATCCCGGCGGCGTCACCAAGAACGGAGAGTTTTTGGTGGAATCCACACAAGAGCGTACGCAGAATGATAATTTGCGCTTGGCGCAGGAGCGGTTGTTTGCGCGGCTTGAGGAAGCGCACCAGCGGGAAAAAGAACGTATCCCGACAAAAGTTCCGCGCTCGGCAAAGAATGCGCGCCTCAGCGAGAAGCGCAAACGCGCCGAAACAAAAGAGTTGCGCCGTAAAGACAACTGGTGATAGAGTGTGCGAAGGGGAAAACGCGAAAAAAAGAAACATGCAACATTTCCCTTCCCGTTTCATGGTGGGCATAGCTCAATGGTTAGAGCATCGGTCTGTGGCACCGAAGGCTGTGGGTTCGAGTCCCATTGCCCACCCATACAAAAATGCCTTATTGTGCAAAGCGTTTTATTTTTAGCTTTGAGGGGAGCGCGCACGCAATCCTTGTTTTATATAAAAATTTATATTATAACAGTGGCACGTTCTTGATAATGGAGAATGCGGACAATGAATCGGAAGAAACCGCGCGCGCCCGATACGTTTGTTCCACCGCGGGTTGAAATATCTGCGGATGGGATTGCGGCGTTCCACGACTATGACTGGTATTACCGTTTTATGCGCTCCTATCTGAGCGCACGGGAATCGGTATATCTCGTTCCATGTGCGGCGACGAAGCCGATCCATCGTTCGCCCGCGCACGTGAGGATTTATCAGCGTTTCGCGGAGTTCTACGGCGGGGACCGGGAAATACTGGTCGTATCCGAGCCGGTCGTGCTTATCCGTTACGGAGACCTCTCCGCGCTCGAAGATGCGTTCCGCTATGATTTTCCGCCGGGATTATTGAATGCGGAATCGCGGGCGTTGTTCGTTACGCGCTTGCGGGGGCTTCTCGCCGGGAAAGATGTGGCGGGTTGTTTGCCCGCACATCATCAATCTCTCGTGCGTGAAGCGATCGGCGACCGGTGGGAAAACCATTGGAAAAGCGGTCTCTATCAAATGATGAAATATGCCAAGTCGCTCTAAAAAAGAGCGGCTTTTATTTTTCAATGTGTTGTGTTGCCCGGAATATTGTATCTTTGCCGGCGCGGCGCTTATTTCGTGCCTCGGGCGACCCCATCGACACGGATATATTTCCGCGATATGCTCTTTGTGAGTTCTTTCAATCGCAAAAGGGTGGCGCTCGTGGCAACGTATGTTGAGCGGGAATTGCAGAAAGTTGGTATTTCTTTCGAGATCGTTTCCCGGGAAAACCGAACGCTTGTTCTGCGGCTTCCCCAAGGCCTTGTGTCGTTTGAGTGTCCGCACAACGAAAATTACGGATATTGCGACCCACCGCACCATATTGTTCTGGGGTGTCCCCTGCACAGTGAGGGCGAGAACTCCTCCTGGCCGGTTATCCATGCGATAGATGCCGCGCGCACAAATGGCGTACACGCCGCTCAGAGCGGGTTTCCCCGTTATCTCATGATAGTGGACGGGAAGCGCAGATGGCTGCCCTTGGGCGATGCCGGTGTCGTATACGATTCCGGATGGGTGAGTGTAAGCATTGGCGGAAAGGTTCTTGAAGCCGATGGCGTCGAGCGCGATATTACCGATGCCGAGCGGGGCCGCATTTCGGTTATCGCGGACGAGCATTCCGGGAATAAATAAAAAAATATATCCGTCCCCGTGGGACGGATTTTTTATACGGGCGTTTTTGTTCGGGAGCATCCTTTACCTTGCCTTTTTGCCGTAAAAAACGGTATGGTGCTTCAGAAGCTGTTGTTTGAAAAAACGATAAGGAGAAGAACAAATGGACATACAGAAGATACTTACGTCTCCTGCCGTTAGCGGTGCCATGATGCGGTATCTCCCGCCCTCATTTTTTGAGCGGATAGGGGAGAAGCGCGCTCTCAAGACGTTTCGGCGCGCGGCAAAAGAAGTGCCGGCCTACGCGATGTTCCTTGAGGAGCACGGCATTAACGCGGCCGATATCCGGACCCTGGATGATTTCCGAACACGTGTTCCCATAATGGATAAGGCGGCTTATTTGATGCGCTATCCGCTTGCGGATCGCGTGTCGGGCGGTTCATTCCGCGACCGAAGCTTTACGGTGTTTTCAAGTTCCGGTTCTTCCGGGCACGTAACATACTGGCCGCAGGAGAGCATTGAGCTTGAGCGCATGGTAGGTATTGTCGGCGGACTTATTGCCGACATGTTCCATTTGCGTTACAAGCACACGCTTGTGGTGAATACGCTTGCGCTTGGCATGTGGTCTGCGGGGCGTTCCGTACTGCGTCTTTTCGATGATGTGGCCGAGGACAAGAAACGCTACAAAGTTGTTTCCGTAACGCCCGGCTTGAATCTCGAAGACGCGTTGGGAGCCATACGCGACCTCGGACCTCTGTTTGAGCAGGTGCTTTTGTGCGGCTATCCGCCTTTCCTGAAGAAACTCATGGACGAGGGCGAACGCCGCGGTCTGGACTGGAAGCGCTACAATATAAGTTTTGTAATGGGTGGCGAACTCGTATCCGAATCACTCCGTGAAGATTTTGCGGAGAAAGCCGGTTTTTCGTTTGATGCCGGCAGTCTCGAGCGCGTGTGGTCGCTATATGCATCAAGCGACGGTATCGTGACGCCCGAAACCCGTCTGTCGATTGCTATCCGGCGCGTTGCGGCCGAAAATCCGCGTCTTGCCGAAGCGTTGTTCGGAACGGTTGCTCCGCTTCCGTCCCTGGTTCAGTGTGCACCCATGAACGCATATCTTGAGCCGCATGAAGACGGATTTCTTTTCACGCGTTGGTCAAGCGTGCCTGTTATACGTTATGATATACATGATCGCGGCGGAATTATTCCGTTTACGCGAGCGCTTGAAATTATCGGAGATTTCGGGCTTACCCCGAAAACTCTCGCTGATACATTCGGGTATGCGGATATGCCGTTGCAGCCTTTCCCGTTCTTGTATGTGTTCGGCAGGCAGGACGCCCTTAAAGTTGCGGGCGCAAATGTTTTTGTTGATCATGTTGCGGCCGCGCTTGAAGACGAGCGCATACGGGATTTGGTAACCGGGCTCTTCACGATGGAGAAGCGCGGTGCCGGTGAGGCCCACGGGCGTCTGGTTATCCGGGTTGAGATCCGCAAGGACTATGAGCCGGATACCGCCATGGAGACCCGCATTGGGCGTACGCTTGTTGATGCGCTTGCATCCATAAACTCGGAATTTCGTTCTGCCATAAGCGGGAATCCCGAAGAGGCAACCCCCGTTGTTGAATTGGTCCGCCAGGGTGATGACGTGTTCCTCGGAGGAAATATCAAAAACAAGTTTTTGATCGCGCAAAAATAATTACAACGTATGCAATTACACGAAATTATCGGCCTTGCGGCATCTTTTCTCCTTATCGCATTTGGCTTCTATGCTATAGCAAAATCGCCGCGACGTCTTTTTAACTGGGCGCTCGCGGCTTTTTCATTGGGCCAGGCGGGCTTCAACATCTCGTTGCTTATTTTGCCGCGCGTGCCGAATTTTTTCTTTTCTATCCTTCCGATAGGATTTTCTTTGGCGCTCATGGTTCCGGGTCTTTTGCTGTTTGTTGAACTTTTTCCGCCGGCGGTAAAACTTACCAGGCGGTTCTTTTTTATTTTTATTCCCGATCTTTTCTTTTTGTTATTGCTGCCCTTCGGGCTATTGTTCCGCACGGCGGTCATATCCGCCGAAGGCAATCCTGTGCGGACACCCGGCCCGCTTCTTCCCTTCGCGCTGACGTATGCGATATTCACGTTGGGATATGCGCTCAGCCACATGTTCCTGCGGTGGCATCGTGCCCGGGGCCTGCAGCGTCTCCGCATGACCCATATATTTTTCTGGATGGGAACTTTTTTGTTCACCATGATATTTATCGGTATTATTCTGCCCACATTCGGGTTTTACCAACTCAACGTATTTACTCCGTTGCTTTCAAGTCTTATTTTGATCGGTATATTATGGTCCGGTATACGCTCCCGCCTTGTTGATGTGCGAACGATAGCCGGGCGGGCAATAGAATCCGTTGTTATTTTTATCCTGTTGGGCGCTGTTGTTACCACACCGATCGCATTTATGCGATTTGCCATGTTGGGGTCATGGCCGGATTTTCCATTCCTGCTTGCGGCAACCATACTTGCTACTATTGTTTTTTTGATGCTCCGTCCGTTTGAGCGCTTTGTTTTCTACGGTGTTCAAAAACGCCTTTTCCCGCAGTTGATAGGCGCCGAAACCGCCATGGAAACGTTCCACGAAAGTGGTACGAGCGCCCGCACATATGAAGAATTGGGAAATGTATTATTGAAGACCATTCCGGGCGTTGTTCCCATTAACGAGGTTGCGATTTTATATCGGACGCCCCGGGGCGCGTGGGATACTATTGCGGTGAGGGGGTTTGAGCCCACCAGGCTTTCCGCGTTCCTTGCGGTTTTAAGGGAAAATCCGCTCTGGACGGAAACGCTTATTGCCGATGAGGAAAAAGTTCCGGTGCTCGGCGCTGCACTCAAGGAGTTGGAGGCCGGCGCCTATATTCCCGTGATAAAACAGGAGCAGTTGCTGGGGGCTCTGGTTCTTGGTCCGCAGCCGGCACTTGATGCGTACTCTAAAGAAGAGATCGAACTTCTTGAACTGCTTACCGATGATATCGCGACCGTGCTTGTTAATGTGAGGCTATGGGAAGAACAAGAACATCTTTTGTCCGATATCCAATACGCAGCGAAATTACAGAATGAATTTATTTCGGTCGTTTCCCATCAATTCCGTACGCCGCTCCTGACCATACGGTGGAATGCCGAGCTTTTGGCAGAATCGCTCAATCAAATAGCGGCGTCTCCCGAGCAGGAAATACGCGGAGATCAGCTGTTTTCCATAAACGCAAGCTCCCGATTTCTCAGCAGTGTTCTTGAGGATCTTTTTGACCTCATGGCGATAGAGAAAGGGAATTTCGTACTACAGAAACATCCCGAATCGTTCGCAGAAGTCATTGCCGAAGTCGTGAGGGATTATCGCCAATTCGCGACACTGAAAAATTGCGTATTGAATATCCGGCAAATAGGGGAGGAACCTCCCATGTTCGTGCTGGACAGACAGCGCATTCAGCGTGCGGCGGGTGCCATTATCCGTAACGCGATAGAGTACAGCCCGAAAGGCGGTACGGTTACGATCGTATTGAAGCCGGAGGGACGTGACGGAAAAGAAGGGATGATAATGACCGTAAAAGACGAGGGCGTGGGTATTGAGAAAAAAGAGCAGGCGCGTGTTTTTGAAAAATTTTTCCGCGGAGACTTGGCAAAAAATATTTCTCCCAACGGAACGGGACTTGCTCTCTATATCGCCAAATATATTTTAGAGGCGCATGGCGGAGCCGTGGGGTTCATGTCTGAAACCGGAAAAGGAACGACATTTTATCTTTTTATGCCGGCCGCGTAAGGACAGCGGTTACCGGCGTATATTCTTGCGTCCCGCAGTTTCGAACGCTACACTCAAGGCAGCACTTTTTATTCGTGAGGCTTGAGGAATGGACGCTACACGGCTACTGCGCGATGCGGTTATTGAGGTGCGAAAAGCGGTTGCGGGTGGGCGGGGCGGACCCGTGTATGCCACGGCGGGCGTCGCACAGTATAAGCTTGTTCAGCATTGGGACGGTGAGCTTGAGATACGTATTGAACGTCGAAAAACTACCGGCTGGAAACAAGCCGTCGTGTATACGTATGGTCCGCTCAATGATATGGCGGGTGCCGGGTGGTATGGAAGCGTCCAGACCAGAACGGCGCGCGGCGCATCCGGCAGAAAAAACTTCACGCCATCTGAGCGTCAAATGAAGCATTTGGCGTCCTTGATCAGACGCCTCGAGTGGAAGTAAAAACAGAACAGCTTTCTTTGAAGGGAGCTGTTTTTCATTTGACCCGGAGCGCAGACATGATACGCTTTTTGAAGCGTACAGTTCATTGTGAAAGGCGGCCGTTCGTGGAAATAAGTACCGTATTTTTTATTTGCTATGTCGTGGGGCTTTCCCTTGTTACCCGGAAGCGGGCGCAGTTGCGCGGGTGCGTTGTTTCATCGGCTCATCGCGCAAAACAGATAAAAATCTGGCTGTTGCTGTCGCTGTTGCTTGCCTGCGGGATGTTTGCGGTAATGCGAGGCGACTTTATTGCGTTTATTCTTTTATACGGGCTTTCCCTTATTACCACGTCGTTTGCGGTGACCGTTGGGATCCGCCTGCTTTGGAAATGGCAGGATCAGAAATAAAAAAACCGCCATGCGGATAGCGTGGCGGTATTTATATTCAGAGAGCAAAGAGCGGATTGTACGTTCTAAGTTTTCAACAAGCCGCGACAGAAGCCGCTGGCTTTTTGCACCAAAGCGTGGAGCATTGATGTGGATATTGGGGGCGAAATCCGAAGCGGTGAGCCGTCGGCCGAGGCGGACCTCAAGACATCCCACACAAAGCATGCCGTGGCCGCCGGGCATCACCGAGAGCCACAGGGGCGTTTTGAGGAAATAGAATTCGCCCAGCTTTCCGGTGTCGACCGAGCAGTCGGCGCAGAGAAACCTTCGGCGCGAGCGTTTTGCGCTCATGGCAGGGCCTCCAGGGATAGGGGAACATGTGCCGGTATTTAATCAAATTAAGCATGTGCGTGCAAGCGTTTCACGGTTGTCTTTGACGGGGCGTATATGCGATACTAAAAACGAATAGTTCTGTTTTAAGAAAGGGAGTAATATGGCAACCACGCCAATTCAGGTGACAGACGCAACGTTTGAGCAGGAAGTGCTGAAATCAAGCACGCCCGTTGTTGTCGATTTTTGGGCCGCCTGGTGCGGGCCGTGCCGTTTTATGGCGCCCGTTATCGAAGAGCTCGCTCAAGAATATGCGGGCAAGGTTACGTTTGCGAAGGTGAACGTCGATGAGAATATGACTACCGCTCAAACATACGGCGTCATGTCTATTCCGACATTCGGCGTCTTCAAGAACGGGGCCGAGGTTGGGCGCTTCATGGGCGCCATGTCCAAACAGGCCTTTAAGAAAAAGCTTGAAGAGTACATATAACGAGTGCGCGCCCCGGATATCCGGGGCGTTTTTTCTGTTTTATGGCGCATAGTATAATAAGCATCAGTATATGAACACTCTTTTTCTTGCAAAGGCTATTTATATCCTCGGGATTTTAAATATCGTCGGTCTTTTGCTGGTATTTTTCTCATGTCGTTGTTTGCCCGGAATGAGGTGGCTGAAGCCGTTGTGGGGCGCCGCATGGTATCGGGCATTTTACCGGCGTCATTGTTGGTACTGGTATTTCTTTTTTGTGTCGGTTTTCCTGCATGCCGTTCTTGCGATGTATCTGTACGGAAATCCGTTCACGAACTAGTTTTTGAGAGGCGTTTACAGCACGGTTCGCGTGGTGGTTTTTGGCATGTGAAGAAAGAGCTTTTTCATTTTCATGAAATGTTCATGTATGCGGAGTATACTGAAAATATATGAAAATACTTATTATTGAAGATGAGGAAAAACTCGCGGCCGGTATAAAACAAGGTCTCGAGAAAGAGGGCTTTACCGCCGATTACGTTTTAGACGGGGAAGCAGGGCTGAAGCGCATCCAGCTGTACCATAATGATTATGATCTTGTCATTCTTGACCTCATGTTGCCGGGGAAAGACGGGTTTGAGATATGCGAAGCGGTGCGAAAACAGGGATTGAAAATCCCCATACTTATATTGACGGCGCGCCAGGCAACCGCCGACAAAGTGATGCTTTTGAATCTCGGTGCGGATGATTATTTGATAAAACCATTCTCCTTTCCCGAGCTTACTGCGCGCGTACGAGCGCTTCTGCGGAGGCCGGAGCAGCTCATGCCGGTTGAGTTGCGTGTTGGTGATCTTTTGTTGAATACGGTCAGTCACGAAGTTACTCGAGCGGGAAACGTGATCACGTTATCGCTGAAAGAGTTCTCGCTGCTCGAGTATTTTATGCGCCATCCAAACCAGGTATTAAGTCGTGAAGAAATAGTCGATCATGTGTGGGATTTTGTGTCGGGCTCGTTGAGCAACGTGGTTGATGTGCATATCAAGAATCTGCGCAAGAAAATAGATGCTGATTATGAAAAAAAATTATTGGAAACTGTTCACGGCGTGGGCTACCGGATTAAGGCATGACGTTTTTTTCGTCATGCGGCTCAAGATGAGCGCGGTGTATGTGCTTATTGCCGCCGCGCTTCTTTTTACCGCCTGGTTTATTGACCAGCGGAACCATCATGAAGATATTGTCCGGGCCATATACGTATATGACAACGTTGTTTTGGAGGAACGTACCCGGGAATCGTTCCTGAACGCTCTTGGTAATTTTTACGACCATCCGGATACGCAATTCGCTGTTTTTTTGGTGGTGTGGGCGACCGGAGTCGGCAGCTATCTTCTTGCGGGACGGGCACTGCGTCCCATTCGCGACGCCATGGCTATGCAGGAGCGGTTTATCGCGGACGCATCGCATGAATTGCGCACGCCCCTTTCTGTCATGAAAACAAGTTCGGAGTTGGTGCTTATGGATGCGACTGCCGCCAGTAGGGAGGAAGCCATCAATTCCATTAAAAGCAATCTTGAGGAGGTTGACCGGATGTCGAATATTATCAATCGTCTTTTGGCCGTTGCGCAGATAGGCGTGAGCGGATCGCGTAATTCATATGAGCAGGTCAATTTGGCGGATGTCGTGCGTACAAGAACGGAGATACTTCAGGATGTTGCGCGCGGAAAGAATATTCTTTTTGGTACCGAGCTCGATGACGTATATATAAAAGGAAATAGAACGGCGCTTGAAGAGATGGTGGTGAACATCATTAAAAATGCCATTGTGTATACGGGTAAGGGCGGACGTATATTGGTTCGGGTGCATCGAATGAACGGAAAAGCAATTTTTTCGGTCGAAGATACCGGGGTTGGGATTTCTGATAAGGACATACGGCATATATTTGACCCGTTTTTCAAAGCGGATGTATCGCGGACAGAGCGGAAGAGCAGTTATGGTCTTGGACTCGCTATTGTAAAAGAAATTGTTACGCGGCACGGAGGAACTATCAGTGTTGAAAGTGAGATCGGGAAGGGAAGCATTTTCCGTATCGAGCTTCCGGTCGCGGGATAAACGCAACAATACATATTTTTTCACGGAACATTCATGCCCGCTGCGCAATAGTGGGGTTACGAGGTTGTGCGCGCATTGCGCGTTTACAAAATCAGTGTTCCTGCAGCATATACGAAAACGGTGCAGTGTGAACATCTTTTTCGTCCCGCAGTGATAGTTTTGTTCCACCACATTCATAAAGATTTCATTGCCGGGAGCGTATGCTGAAAAAAGAGGAGCAAAATGATTTTCGCGCATGCGCGCATACGGTTCTTTTATTTAAACATGGGCAAAAAAGCGAGGCGCAGCTTTAAGGCAGCAAGCTTGCAACACGTGTCGCCTCCAAAACGCCCAGTCATATCAGCAGAAACGAAGCAAACTGCTGAGATTAGTTCGTCACAATAACAAAAATAAACACGACTTTATGAGCACACATGACGAACAACCAGAAGGCGCCGCGATGGTGACCGTTCGCTATAAGATCCCTGGATAAGGTTTCTGGCGGAATTGGTTATCGCGGCGCATTTTGGTTGCTTCGTCGTCGGGAGCAACCGATATAAAAGAGAAAAACTGTTTCGTGGCCGCGAAACGGTTTTTCTATATTATTGTAAATTTAATTATTAAAAAATCCGCCCGCAAGATATTGCGGACGGGTATTTTTAGTTATGAGAGCCATATATACCAGAGACCAGATTCGCAGAGGGGGAGTGTTATGCGGCGCATATCGGCAAGTATATCAAGCCGTGTTTCGATGTTTCCCATGAGCGTCTGAAGGATCGAGGTGCGGCGCGTGAGTTGCACGAATGAATAATTGTCTGCGGTTGTTTTGGGATATTGTTCCTGAAGCTGGCGCAGAAGATCGTTCTTCGCCTGCTTCCACGAGCAGACCGCGTCTATGAGGCCGAGTTTGTGTGCCCGCTGGGCGCTGAAAATTTTGCCCGATTCGGTTTCGCTCCGGTTTTCTTCCGGGCGTTGCGGGCGACGTTTTTGTACGATCGATGTAAAGCTTTCCATGGCTGGCGCAACAATTTCCTGTTCAAGATATGCGCGCTCTTCCGCATCAAGGGCTCTATACATCGATCCGACTGCCTTGAATTTCCCGGTTGTGATGGGATCGAATTTAACTCCGATTTTTGCAAGACCCTCGGATATATCAAAGCGCGATAGAATAACGCCGATTGATCCAACAAGAGACCAGGGAGAGGCCCCGATGCGTTCTGCCGCCAAAGAGGCCATATATGCTCCGGATGCGCCCATGCCGTCGATGTGAGCGACAACAGGCATTTTTTCGCGGAGCGAAGAGAGGCTCTCATATATTGTTTCGCTTGCCGAAGCCATTCCTCCGGGGGAATTAATGCGGAGAAGAACGCCGCGCGCGAGCGGATCATTGCTGATGCACGAAACAAGGCGCTCAATGTGTTGGGCGTTCGTCTGTTTTGGGGTCTGGCGCGTCAGGGAGGGCGTTGAGGGCTCATCGGTGATGACCCCGGAAATCGGAATAAGGTAGATTCGATATTTGCCCATTCCCTCAACTGCGGAAAGTTCGAACGATTGTGTCACGATAAGGCTCCTTTTCAAAAACCCGTGTTTCTAGCTTAGGCAAGACCGGAGTTTTTCGCAATAGGCCGGATAGCCGTTCCCGTTTTGCGAAGCGGCCAGTTGGGGTATACTATACACAATTGGGTGAAGACCCAAGAATAAACATAAAAATAAATATAAATATGAAAATTGTTTTTCCCGCTATCGTAGTATTTTCACTTATCGCTTCCGGCGGTATGGCGCTGGCCCACGGAGAGGAGCATATGGGGTTTGGCGGCCCGCAAACACGCGCAATGCTGGAGCTTATGCATGAGCAGATGGATCATAATCGCAGCGCGGTATGCGAAGAGGCGAACGATTCGATATTTATTGAAAAAGGGGAGCATATGATGGAAACCATGATGACTACCGAGCAACACGAACGCCTTGAAGAGGAAATGGAACAAATTTCACCGGAATTTCATGACCGTATGCATACGCTAATGGGCATGTGGTCAACGGGGTGCGTAGGAGATGAGGTAATGCTTGGTTTGGCCGATCGATACGGTTATATGTCCCCAAATCAAAAAGAAGGCCGTCTCTCCGGTGATACGGGTCTGGCCTTTATTATTGGCGGTCTCATTGGCGGCGCTGCCGGTGCGGCATTTATGTCGCGTCGTAAATCGGGAAATGCGCCGGAGCAAAAGACAGAAGATAAAAAAGTGTAATGGAGGCACGCATGCGGGGTTTCAATATTTTTCGGGCTATCGTCATAGGATGCATGGTAATTGCGTCGCTTGCGGTGCTGAGTTTTGCGCCGACGTGTTTTGCCGTAAGTTGTGATGCCGAACCACAAAATGTGCTTGCGGCATATCTTGGAGAGTGGGGGGATACGCAGCATATGACAATTCCGCTTTTGGCGCTTTTGGCTGCGGCGTTGAGTTTTGTTTTATATTATGTTTTCTTCGGCGCATATACGGCATACAAAATGCGGTTTCGTTGGTATGCGGATCGCAGCAGACGACACGGTTTTGTGAGAGGTGAAGTGGCGCGAGCGCTGGCGGACGGTATTATTCGTATACAGTAGGTGAATAAAAATAAGAACGGGTATGTGCGATTTTTGCATACCCGTTTTTGTTGTGGCATTGTAGGAATATTAATAAGATTACATATATGAAAATATTACAAATAGCCATTGCGGCGGTTGCTGCCGGCGGGATCCTGTTTTCCGGATATCTTACGTATTTCAATTTGTTCGGGCCGGGGTGCGATGCGGCAGTTATTTCCTGTAGCGGCGGGGGAGCGGCCGTTCAGATATTCGGATTGCCCACATGCGTATACGGGCTCGTTATGTTCAGCGTGATTTTTCTTTTGGCTCTTGCGAGTATCGCAAAACCGAAAGAAGAGCGGTGGTATCGTGCATTGTTCGGTATTGCCGTTTTCGGATTCCTTTTCTCGGGATTCTTGTCTCTGTACGAATTGTTCATTGCGCTACCGCATCCCACATCACTTCCTGCCTGCGTGTACGGGCTTGCCATGTATACGGTTTTGGTTGGATTGAACATATATTTGTTCCGGAAGCGGGGTCAGTGGACGCGTCTTATGCGCGATATAAATCAATATGCGCGTAATAACGCGGTCTTTTTGATGTTTTCCGGAATAGTTTTTCTTCTGGGCTCGATAATTTTCGTTTCCGGAAGTCCGTCTATTTTTTCGAAACTGTCCACGGAAGAGAGCGCGCGTATCGGCGTCCTGGCGCAATGTCTTGGAGACAAAAACACTATTGTGTACGGAGCGTATTGGTGTCCGCATTGCCAGAATCAGAAAAAAGCATTCGGCGAACACTGGGGAAAAATACGATACGTTGAATGCTCACTTCCCGGGGGAACCGGCATGACCGATGAGTGCAAATCAGCCGGCATTAAGGGATATCCGACGTGGGTATTTGCTGACGGAAGCAGAATAGAAGGAGAAGCAAAATTTAAGGATTTGGCCGAACGCGCCGGATGCGCGTATGATGATGCGACGCAATAGGATAATTTTGGTTTTAGCGCTTTGCGGCGTTGTTGTGTCTTTGTACGCACTTTCCCTACATTATTCGGACGGGCCGTCGTTTTGCGATATCTCTGAGCGGTTTTCCTGCGAGGTGGTGAATAGGGGGCCGTGGTCCGAATTATCCGGTATTCCGGTTGCGCTCATGGGCGTTATCGGATATGCGGCCATTGCCATAATTGCAGGTGCGCGACATAAGAGGAAAGAAATTTTACTGATTGTTTTTGTTGCCGGCGGTCTTTTGTTTTCCGCTTATCTTACGTATCTTGAAGCGTTCGTGATACTTGCGTGGTGTCCTATTTGCTTAGGTTCGGCGGGTATCATGAGCGCACTTGGTATTGCGGTGGCGATGCCGTATGCGGCCGCAAAGCTCCGGAGGAAGGCGTAGCCGTGCGGATCGGGAAGATGAGAATGGGGTGTTTCGCATAACGACCATGCGAAACGCCTTTATTTCGTGGTATAATGGGACTATGGTAGAGCAAAATACGGCCCCACCGGCGGCAGAAAAACCCAAAGTACAGACAGTTAAACCGTCTTCTTTCATAAGGGCGGTATTTCTTTTGGGCGCCGCGGGGTTATTCGCTGTCGTTATTTTCGGGATAAAATGGATATTCTCGCAGCAAGGTATTCAGGACGCTTTGGCGCCCGACGGTTCCGTCGGCGGCCCGAGATTATCGCCGCTGTTCCTTCTGTTTGATTACGGCGTTGGCCTCACAATGATTTTTTTGCCGTGTACGCTTCCGCTTGCGTTCGTTATTGTTCCTTTGGCAATGGGGAAGGGATATGCCAAAGGGTTTGGTATTGCGCTTTCGTTCGGCATCGGAATCGCCATTACGCTGAGTTTTTATGGCGCGTTGTTGGGCGCATTCGGACAGGCGCTCGGGCTCGGTCGCGTTGAACTTGCGAAGAACATTCTCTATACCATTGCCGGGTTTATTGCGATATTTTTTGCGTTGGGGGAGATTGGGCTTACCAAAACCCGCATGCCCTCTTACAGCGGAAAGATACCTGATTTTATACAAAAACAGCAGGATTTTCTGAAAGCGGGATTGCTCGGATTATTTTTGGGGAATGTGGGAGTTGGGTGTCCCAACCCACTGTTCAATGCGGTCATTATTCCCAACATTCTTGCCACCGGAGATATTTTTCAGGGATGGCTGATCATGTTTATTCAGGCGCTGGGAAGATTCACGCCGCTCCTGCTTCTGGCCATGTTGGCAATTCTTGGCGTGAATGCGACCGCTTTTTTGGTACGGCGGCGGGCCGCCGTTGAAAGAGCGACAGGGTGGGCAACGGTTTTTGTCGGAGGATTCATGTTGACGCTTGGATTATTTACGCATGATTGGTATGTATATTCCGGAATCCACACATTTCTTGAACAGTTAACGCAAGAAGAAGCAATCACGAATTTGCTCGGCCAGCAAGTCGGAGTGCTCGGCCATGCGCATGAATTTCCGGCAGGCGTCGGGCTTCTCGGGCAACCGTTATCGTGGGGTTCGTGGTTCATGGTCGCCGTATGGATTATTCCGATGATGTGGTATTGGCGCGCAAAAAAGAAAGAAGCGGACAGTGCTCCGGAAGGAGAGCGGTTGGTTAAAAAAGCGGTGCTTCACTGGATCGGAGCCGTGGTTATTACCTTATCTGTATCTCTTGCGCTCGTATTCGGATATTTTTTGCCGAATCGTTTCGTTATGATGTCGATGGTGCCGCACGATGATGAAATGATGGAGGAAATGGAAGATGTCAGCGGTCCCGCCTGGATAGGCTATACGGCATCGTTAAGTGAGGGGCCCACGCCGAACTATGTTATCGAGCCTCAAAAAGAAACGTTTATAGCGGTCCGATTTTTTGATAAGAGCGAAGAGCCCCTGCAGGGCATTGAAATCGAGCATGAGCGGATCATGCATGTGCTTATTACAAAGGAAGATTTTTCGGTATTTGCTCATATCCATCCCGAAGATTTCGGGCCGATAATGCAGCAGAATATTGATGAAGCGACATTTGTTGTGAAATATACGTTTCCCAGCGAGGGCGTGTATAGGATCGCCGCCCAGGTTACCGCGGACGGGAATACTATTACAAAACAGTTTGACCGTCTTGTCGGAGAGTATCCGGGGCCGCCAAGCATTCAGAAGGATTTTACGAATGAAAAAACATTCGATGGATATACTGTTAAAATAATTCCCCGACCGGCTAAGGTTGTGGCGGGGAACGAGGCAACAATTATATATCACATGGAGAAGGACGGACAGCCGATATCCGACCTGAAGCCATATTTGGGAGCGGCTGCGCATTTTGCGATTTGGAATGCGGACTTAAGCGTTGAATCGTTTGCGCATCAGCACGGTACTGTTCCGGACAGCGACGTTTCTATGAATATGATCCCGTCGGCATATGCGCACGGTGAAGAAGATGAGATGGAGTCCGCAGCCGAGCACGATACGCCGCATGAGTTGCCGGCAGAATTCGGCCCCGATATAGTTCTTACGCATACGTTTCCGTATCCCGGTTTGTGGATCATATTCGGCCAGTTTGAGCATCAAGGAGAGGTTATAACCACCAAGTTTATGATCAAAGTATTCCCCGGCTCGGGGACGGGTTCGGCCGCCACACAAGGCCACGGGCATTAACATTAACCATAAAAATATGGCAGTAGTTAAAGAAAAATTCAACATAGGCGGCATGCATTGCGGAGCGTGTGCTGCCGGTATTCAAATGTTCTTAAGCAATACCGAGGGCGTTAAGAATATAGCCGTGAATTACGATACGAAGCTCGCGGATATAGAATATGATAGCGATGTTATAAACCAGCAGGCCGTTATGAAGGCTGTGGAGGAAGTGGGATATACGGCTCAGCCCGCGAAATAATTTTATTTACCGGCGTGAAAACAAAACCTCCGCACCATTTGGCGCGGAGGTTTTATATTGTCGAGCGGCTATTTTTTGTTTTGCGCGGGCAGATCGGTCCGGGCGAATGCCGGCTCTTTGTAACGCCTCAGGAGCAGCGAGTTCGTTACAACCGATACGGAGCTGAACGCCATGGCAAAACCCGCTATTTCCGGTCTCAGAGAGGTCTGCAGGAATGTCAGCAGAAAAGACCCGAGCCATGAGCCAAACACAGGAAGCATGCCGGCGGCGTTTGAGAGAGCAATAACCCACGATGAGGGGTCGATTCCTTTGCCGTCGACGGTGGTTATGAGTATGTGGAGGCCGCTGGCAACCGGAATGGCGACGATATTATAAATAAATGCCCAAAAGAAGTTTTCCCAGATTTTCCGCACGGTTCTTTTCGAGAGATCAATGGCCGTTACAACATCGCGCAAGTCGTCTTTAATAAGGATTATTTCTCCGGTCTCAACCGCAACGTCGGTGCCTGATCCGACCGCAATTCCCAGATTCGAGCGGGCGAGCGCGGGCGCATCATTAATGCCGTCGCCGACCATTGCGACTATTTTGCCTTTTTTCTGCAAGTCGGCGATGAGCGACTCTTTATTTTGGGGAAGGACTTTTGCAAAGTATGTATCGATACCTATTTGTTTTGATATCGCGGCGGCGGTTTTTTCGTTATCTCCCGTTATCATGATTATTTCTTTTTTCATTTTCTTGAGTTCCGCGATAGCTTCCTTTGCGAACGGCTTTAGCGTATCCGCAAGACCAAGGATGCCGATAAGCCGGGCATCATATGCGATATAGACTGCGGTTTTTGCTTCATCCTGGAGTTTTTCCGCATCTTCGATATGGGCCGCGATATTTATGTTATTTTCTGTCATGAATGTATCGTTTCCCACAAGTATCGTTTTTCCTTCTACGGTTGCCGTGATTCCTTTTCCGGATACGGCTTTAAAATCGGCCACCGCGGGGATGGTCATGTTTTCTGCCGCATGCACAACCGCTTTTGCCAGAGGGTGCTCGGAACCTTTTTCTGCCGCTGCGGCCAGACGGAGAACTTCTTCTTTCGACAGTCCGAATGCGATTGTGTCTGTCACTGCGGGCTCGCCTTTTGTGAGAGTTCCTGTTTTGTCGAACGCGATTGCGTTTATTCTGTGCGCTTTTTCAAGAGCCTCAGCGCCCTTTATAAGAATACCCGATTCTGCTCCTCGCGCGGTTCCCACCATAAGTGCGGTTGGGGTAGCGAGACCAAGCGCGCAGGGGCAGGAGACCACAAGAACGGCTATTGCGAAAAGAATAGCCGGTGTTGCGGGGAAGCCCATGACGAAGTACCAGAATGAGAATGTGATTATTGAGAAAATGATAACGCCGGGGACGAAGCGCTCAGAAATTTTATCCGCAACGTCTTGAATGGGGGCACGTGTAGCCTGCGCGGCCTCTACCAGACGGACTATTTGATAGAGTAGCGTATCTTTTCCTATTTTCGTTGCTTTGCACGTGAGAAGTCCATATGAGTTTACCGTAGCTCCGATAACGTCATCGCCCTGTTTTTTGTTTACGGGCATCGATTCGCCCGTAACAACTTTTTCGTCTATGGCCGATTCACCCGAAACAATAACGCCGTCAGTCGGCACCTTGGCGCCCGGTTTTACAATGAACGTGTCGTCGATCTTCAATTCGGCGAGTGGGATCTCAAGTTCTTTTCCGTCGCGAACAACCAAAGCTTTTTCGGGCGCCAGGTTCAGAAGTTTTCGTACCGCTTCGGAAACGCGGCCGCGGGAGACAGCCTCGAAATATCGTCCCAGAATAATGAACGACATAAGTGCGGCGCTTGATTCCCAGAAAGGATGGTCAAAACCCTGCCAGAATTGCCTCAGGAACGGGATGTCGGAGAACAGGAAACCGAACAGTGAAACAAAATATGCGGTACTTGTCCCCAAGACAACCAGAACGTCCATGGAGGCCGAACCCACACGCACTGCCGTGAAGGCATTTTTATAGAAAGGCCACCCGACAACGAATTGTATCGGGGTTGTCATGATCCAGTATATCCAGTTGAGATCAAGACGGGAGCCGGAACAATTCGGATCGAAAAGATTTCCTATGCCATCCTCAAGACATAATGCATGGATGTGCGTGAGGTTAAACATGTGCGTCGTCATGTAGAAGAGGATAATGGGGGACGCAAGCAGGAATGATATGATAGTTCTGTTCCGCAGGGAGCGAATGTTCGATTTTCGCTGTTTATCCGCTTGCTCCTCCTCATCTATGTCGGCATTTGGTAGAATAAGCGTATAGCCGATTTTTTTAAGGAGTTCTTCGATCTTATTCAATTGGACCTTGGACGGGTCGTATTCCATCGCAAGGCGTTCGGTGCCGTAATTGGCGCTTGCGGAAACGACACCCGGTAAACGGCCGAGAGTTTTGTTTATTAAAATTGCGCATGAGGCGCAATGCATCCCCTGGACTTTATAGTATATGTGTTCTGTGGCCATGATGTATTAATTAGTTATCTATATGAATAAATTTGCGTTAATGTTGATATTTTTCGGTTTTTTGATGGTCAACGGTTTTATTTATCAGAAGTTTTATCGGCCGGCGGAGCTGCAATCTTTTACTATTGATCCGAACCAGGAGCCGATTGTTATTGAAATGCATTCTCGTGAGAATAAATGGGAGTTTGAGCCGTCGCGAATTGAAGCAATGGTAGGGGACAGGGTTGTTCTTCGTATTTATAACGAGGATTCATTCGATCATGGTGTTGCATTTGAGACATTCGGTATCAATAAGCGCTTATTTCCGAAAGAATTCACAGATATTGAAATTTTAGCATCACGGCCCGGCGAGTATCCTTTTTACTGTTCTGTTCCCTGTGGCGAGGGGCATTATCGGCAGAAAGGCGTTTTGGTTATAAAACCAAAACCGGCCGAAGAGCCGGTTCAATAATTGTTGTTATGCTTGTGGAGGCGAAGCGGCATTTTTCCGTTTTGTAAGCCAGGCATCCACGCTGAGTGGTCCGGCTCCCAAAAACCATAACGCCATCGAGCCTCCTATGAGACCAAGGTCGCGATTAAGCGTTGCGTCCTGGCTTATTCCATATTTGAACACTATTGCGCTGAAAAATGAAGTTATGAGAAACGCACCGAGTACGCCGGTATATTTTATATAGGCACCCAAAAGAAACGATGTGCCCACCAGTAATTCGGTCACCCCAAGCGCGTAGTTGAGGGCAGCGGACGTTTCGAGGTTTATGCCGAGAAGAGCGATTATTTCTTGGCGGCCTTGGGCCGCCTCGCCCAGTTTGTTTGCGGCGAATAAAAGAAAAACAATTCCAATACCAAAACGGAGGAATAGAGGCGCAAACGACGCAAAGCGGGTACGAATGGTTTCGAGCATATGTTATTTTCCGCCGAGTTCCCGCAACTTTTTAATAAGGCCGTCGCGGTTCACTCCGCCGGTTGAGAATAATTGTCCGTTGATAAGTATTCCGGGGGCCGAAAAGATGCCAAAATCAACCACCATTTGCTGGCCTTGGGGCGTGGTTGCGTCTATGCGCTCAAGGGTTGCGGCCGGGAATTCTTTCTGGATATCGGGCCACATTTTCTCGAACTGGGCGCACGCCACACAACCGGGCACAAAAACGTCTTGGATAAGGATTTTTGCTTCATCGCTCATATTCTACATAGTATAGCATTTTATAAGCTTTTTTGCGGAGCATAAACGGTTTACAATAGATATATACGCGATAATCAACATATGGCATTCGGTTTTCTAAAAGGAATTGCGGCTTCAGGCCAAAAATACGACGGCCGTTTTGCCGTTGATCTTGCTAATTTTGTTGCAAGTATACCCGAGGCGCGTCAGGCGTTCCCGCAGCTTGCCGAGGAAGCCAAGGCGATTACAAGCATGCAGAACATGGAAGAGCGGGAAGTGTTTGCCGCAGAACAGTATCGGAAGATGGAAAATTTTTTGGTTGCAAATATGTCGCAGAAATATTCAGTCGCTGTTCTGCGCGAAATGGTGCGGCGGAAAATGCGCCCCGAGTTGGTGGGGGAGGGAGCGGCGTTATTGTTTTTGCCGGCCGATATGCGGGCCATCGCCTTATTCAGGATTTTTAATAACACATTCGCGTTTCGTGTATTCCAGTCGGTTGGTCAGGAGAACTTTATCGGTCTTTTGAAACGGCGTTTTACCGCGCAGAAACTTGCCGGTCCGTATATCGAGAAGGCCGCGATCTCATGGAAAGAGCTTAATGACCTCATTGCCGATATTCCGTCGGGTGAGCAATTCCGGTATTGCCAGGACAGTTTTTCTCATTTAACCGGATTTTTAATGACGATAATGAAAGAGCGTATTCAGGAAGCCCGCACGCAAATACTCATTGAGGACATATACAGGGATATCAAAACCAAGTATCGCTTTTTGGATGATACTGCGATCGTGCTTGCGACCGTACCGGACCAGAATATTTTGAAAGATGAGCGCGTGGGGATGCTCAGCAAAACGGAGCTTACCGAGCATGCGCGCATGCAAACAAAAAAGATAGAAGAAACGCTGGCGGAGCTTCAGCACGAGAAAGATCGTCTCACGCAGGCCCTTAAAGAGCTTGAAGAATCACAGGCGAAACTTAAAGCGCTCGATTATGCAAAAGGGCAATTTATTGATGTGGTATCGCATCAATTCCGTACGCCGCTCTCTACGATCCGGTGGAGTGCAGAAAATCTTCATGAGAGATATGGCGGAAAAATGGATGACGACAGCGGCCGGTTTTTGGATAATATACGCATGAAGACCATTTTCATCGTCAATATTCTCAATGACATGTTCGACGTTTTGGCGGTTGAGGGGGCGGATCTTCGTTTGCAGAAGAAACCGACACAAGTATGGGAACTTGTTGATGATCAGATAAAGGTCATGGAGGTTGAGGCGGCGCCGCGAGGTGTTAAGCTCATGTTTGAAAAATCGGAAGCCGCCATCAAAGAAGCGCTCGTCGATCAGGATACGATAAAGCGCGTTTTGGAGATCCTTTTGCGTAACGCCATAAATTACAGTCCGCAGAATGCCCAGGTATACGTTACGATGGGTCAGCAGATGAAAGACGGGAAGAATTACCTGTGGGTGGAGATAAAAGACACCGGTATTGGCATCGCGCCGGAAGATCTGCCCAAAATATTCACGAAGTTCTTTCGTGCGCAGAACGCAATACGCACGGTAGCCGATGGTGCCGGTTTGGGGCTATATTTGGTGCATAATATTATTGTTTTGCACGGGGGCGCTGTTGAGGTTTTTTCCGAGCTCGGGAAGGGCTCTGTATTCCGTTTCTATATTCCCTTGGAGGCCTAAGGGCGTATAAGCGAAAAGCGATGCGGTTTGCGCATCGCTTTTGTGTTTGCTACAAAAGGATTACTTATACGGTACATTGTCATGGGATCTTTGGAACATATCCCGGTTTCTTTGCTTGGAGAGGTGCTCATGGAGAGCGGTATGGACGGGCTTTCGTTGAAGAGAGCATTGCATAGTTCCGGCGTTTGCGTCGGAAAACCGGTGTCTGCAAGCGCTGTCGAATTTCACTACCAGGTACGACGCAGCGATCTTAATCAAAAAGGAACGCTGTATGGCGGCCGCATGATGTATTTACTTGATGATGTTGCCGCAGAGATCGCAGAGCGTCACGCTGGCGTGGTGTGCGCCACGCTATTGGTCGACAGCCTGAAATTTGTTGCTCCATCGCATCGGGACGATACGCTTTTGTTCCAAGGTTCCGTAAATCGTGTGTGGAATACCTCGCTTGAGGTCGGGATACGGGTTACCGCCCGGGCACCGGATTCGCTCGAGGAGCGGCATATTGTTTCCGCGTATCTCACGTTTGTTGCGGTAGATGCGTCCGGAAAACCAATCCATATTTGTCAGGCGCATCCGCTCACCGCGGAAGAGAAGCGAAGGTGGCGAGCGGCTCAGCGTCGGCGCAATTATAGGATTAAAACGGCAGTAAAAAAATAAACCGTCTCACTCGAGACGGTTTTTCTTTATGGTATGATAGTGTATGAATTATTATTTAAGATAAAATAGTATGAATGTTGAAACAAAATATGTTTGTACCGGCGAATGCGGAGGAAGCGTGAGCGAAGCGGAATATGCCGCCGGGAAAACAACCTGCGGGACCGCCACGTGTTCCCGGTTCGGACAGCCGTTTGAAAAGAAGACCCATTGTGTTGACTGCGGCGCCGAGATAAAAGACGGTGAGGCTCATCAGCACCAGGCGTAGAGGTGCGTCTCAAAGAGCAATAAAACAAAAGCGAATGAGGGGCCGGGCGTATTTATGCTGTGGAAAGCGGGAAGCCGGTTTCTTGCGCGCGGGCGTTGCGGTTGGTACACTTAGGGAGATATACAGTACTATTAATAATTATGTATGGAAGAAAATAATAAATCACAGCATTTTCCAAACAACCTTACGCTTCCGGGCGCGGTTTTTTTGAGTTCTTTAATGCTGTCAGTATCAATTTCAGGCGCGGTGTTATATGCCAACAGCGGGTTGCGTGCGAATCTTTACGGCTCCGGACCTTCGGGGCAGGGTCAGCCCGTACCAACCGCAGATGGTGAAGGACTTGCGGGCGATGCGGAAGTTTTTGCTGATGTCACTCTCGGCGACATTCCATATCTGGGCAGTGAAAATGCTCCGGTTGAAATTGTCGAGTTTGCCGATTTTCAGTGTCCGTTTTGCGGACGGTTTTACAGTGATGTTGAGATCAAGCTGGTGGAAGAGTACGTAAATACCGGGAAGGCAAAATTTGCATTCCGCGACTTTTCCTTTTTGGGAGACGAATCGTACTGGGCGGCGAATGCGGCACGATGCGCAAATGATCAGGGTAAGTTCTGGGATTTCCACGATTATCTTTATACGCACCAAAACGGAGAAAACCAGGGAGCGTTCTCAAAAGAGAATCTCAAGAAGTTCGGGCGCGAGATCGGGCTGAATACCGCTACGTTCAACGCATGTGTTGATGCGGACACGCATAAAGACGCGGTTGCCGCGGACACTGAAGCGGGACGAGCGGCCGGAGTGAACGGAACGCCGGCGACATTCATAAACGGAAAAATGATCGCAGGCGCTCAGAGTTACAGCGTATTTAAGGAAGCAATTGACGCTGCGCTGGGACTTTAAACACAAGTGAAACGAAAAACACCGCCCCTTCTTCGGGGCGGTGTTTTTAGTAATTCGGGTTCTGTTCCTCAAGTCCGTTTTCTTTGAGGAGCCGCCGGGCCGCCACGAATAGCAATGAAGACGAGCGATTGAGGAATGAAAGAAGGTTTGTGCCTGCCCCAGCGCTTTTTGCGGAACGCTCGGCTCGGCGCATAACGGCCCGCGCCAGATGGAGCGAGGTTGTGGCGGGGTTTCCGGTGGGAAGTATGAAAGAATGCAGTTCCGCAAGTCCGTTATCAAGATCCGCAATATGATGCTCGATTGCCGCAACGTGTTCTTTCGTTATGCGTTGGGGCGCTTGTGGTCCTCCGGAAAGTTCTGCTCCGGCGGAGAAAAGAGCGTTTTGCATGTATGAAATAGCGTTTCGCACAGCATCGTTGTCCGTAAGGGACGCAGCGAGGCCCAGAGCGGCATTTGCTTCATCCAGATCTCCCACGGCGCATATGCGGGCGTCGGTTTTTGGAACACGGACACCTCTCCAGAGATGTGTGGCGCCGTCATCGCCTTTTCCTGTGAATGCGCGGGCCATAATAATTACAATACTTTTTCTTTCGAAGAATCCCATTCGGCTACCCGCACGGTGATATCCTCGGAAATATTGTTGCGCAGAACCGTAAGAATGAGCGCCGAGCCGACCCGCGCGCGGAGAAGATGCGCACCAAACGGTTCCTGCTGGGTTATTTTTTTCCCGTTTACGGCAAGCAGAATATCTCCTTTGCGCAAACCTGCGGCATCTGCCGGACCGTCCGGTGCGATGGCGGGGTCTTTTTTGTTTTGACTCGAGATAAGGATGCCGTGCGCTGAGGATAAACCGAATTCTTTTTGCACCGCTTCGGTAATGGGAAGATATTTTATTCCCAGGTACGGTTTTCGGATGCGGCCGAACCGCTTTAATTCTTCGAGGTCTTTTTTGGCTATATCGATCGGTACCGCAAAGGAAAGATTTTGAGCGCCTATTATCATCGCAACGTTTATTCCCACAACTTCTCCTTCCGTATTAATAAGCGGTCCGCCGGAGTTGCCGGGGTTAATGGCGGCATCGGTTTGAATAAGTCCGAAAAGCTCTTCGGCATTTCCGGCATCATCCAATTGCGCCATGAGGGAACGGGATAATCCTGACACGATCCCGGCCGACGCCGTATTCGTGAATTGTCCGTATGCGTTTCCGATGGCAATAACGCTTTCGCCCAGCGAGAGGTGTTTCGCGCTTCCCAGCGGCGCTGTCGGCAGGTTTTCTGCCTGAATGTGTATAATGGCAAGGTCGCCGGTTGGGTCTTTCGCGATTATGCGGGCTTCAAATTTTCTCTCGTCCGTGAGCGTCACAAAATACTCCAACTCATCCGATACGACATGTTTGTTCGTGAGGATAAGACCGTCGGGTGAAACGATGAATCCCGAGCCGCCCGTTGCCTCCAAGTCGTTTTCATTCGGCGGGGGAGCGGATTGGTTGTTCAGCGCGTAGTGTTCCGGTGGGACGGAATGAGGTGCGGTGGTGATGGAAACTACCGCCGGCGCAACACGTTCAATGGCTTTTGTGAGAAGAGTTTTGACCATACACGTATTGTACCAGCGAGTGAATGTCACACAAAATACTTTTCTTTTGTCGGCCCTGTGGTATTTTGAATTCGTATTGCCCTCGTAGCTCAACGGATAGAGCAATCCCGTCCTAAGGGAGAGATAGGGGTTCAATTCCTCTCGAGGGCACATCCGCGTTTAAAACAGAAGTACAATAAACACGAAATATGGCAATAAAATTTACCGTTAAAAAATATATGGTCGGCGGGGTTCATGTGAACGTAGCCGAGGCGGGGAGGGGCGAAGCACTCGTTTTTATCCATGGGTGGAGTAATAACTGGCAGGGATGGACGCTGCTTGCGCAGGAGCTTGCGTCGTACTATTCCATATTTTTGCTTGATCTTCCCGGTTTCGGCGATTCCGACCGGTTGGCTGAATATTCCATCGATATTGAGGCGGATATCATAGCGCAGTTCATTGGGCGGTATGTTCCCCGTCCCAAGGCTATTATTGGAGCGTCGCTTGGAACTATTATTGCCGCCCACACGCTCGTCCGGTATCCGGAATTAAGCGATAAGCTTATTTTGCTCGGCGCAATTTTTAAGCAATTGAGTCTTAAAAAAGCGTCCCGTATTTATGAAATAATACTGCGCTTGTCGGGGAAATCCGCCATTACCAGGGAATTGCTTGCGTTGGGAGTAAAGAACACACTTACGGCATATACCGTCGAGCGGTTTTTGCATACATATAAATTTAATAAAAAACTTATCGATGCGTACGGTTTGCCGGGAAGAAAAAAGATCACCGGGAAGTCATACGTGCAATTGGGAATTTCTGCGCGGCAGTTTCGAATGGAGGATTTTCTGACCCTGACGACCGCAAGAACACTGCTTGTGTACGGGGAAAAAGAAAGATACGTCCGTCCTGTTGATGCGATAAAATTACTTACTGCCATTCAGAACCCCAACGTTGGGATGCGTATCATTGCGAAGGCGGGGCACAACCCCGCGTATGAGCAACCGGAACAAACAGCCTCCGTTATGCGCGATTTTCTTGAGGGTACAACAATAGAAAAGAGCCATTGAACGGGCGCTGTGTTTCGTGTAGACTCTGAAGCAAAATAAGCACGTTCTCACAGTGGAGGTCGGCAATAGATGAATTTTTTGGTGGTGGCGGCGCTTGTACTGAGTTTTGCGCTTGCCATAAGCGTGTGTTTGTTCGGCTTCGGGCTTATCGGTTTGGCGTTTGAGGTGCCACGGAAGGGCGGTAGCCGGGCATTCTTTGCCCGTATGCTCGGGTGGGGGTGCGCCATTTTTGTTTTCGTCATGTGCGTCGCATACGCAATAGGTGCGGCAAACGGGGCGAGAAACGATCCTGCTCCTCTTATTATCGCGTTGCTTGCCGGATGCGGCGCATATGTCGCGTTCCGGAAAGCGGGACAGTACGAAAAATAAAAAAACAACAAAGCTTCTTTCGGGAAGCTTTTTCTTTTCGATTGCGCCCGCGGAATAGTTGCTTTTTAAAAGAGGTGCGAATAAGATGGATAATGTTTAAAACCGGGCCCGTAGTATACCGGCAATACGCCTCCATGGCATGGAGGAATAAGGGGTTCGATTCCCCTCGGGTCCACTGTTATATATGCCACATTCTCCGGAACAACAGGGATTTATACCAGAAGATGCCCGTGAAAGAGAGCATCGTTTTTCTTCTACTCCCGAGGCTATGCAGAAGGGAGCCGAGCGCGTCGTTGATATGGCGACGAAATCGTTTCAGGTTGACGGACAGGAAAGAATAGAAGCGTTGCGGCAAGGGCGGCAGGAAAATCCGGACCAGCGTTTTGTGATAACGGGGTCGCATCTTTCGAACCTCGATGTTCCCGCGGCGGTGAAGGTTTTAGGCCGGGATTTTAATATGCAGGTTGCGCCGGAATCCGTATTGTTCGGTCTCACAGCACAGCAGATCGTAATGAATATCGCGGGGCGGGAAAATTTTACGCCATTGGAATATAAAAAACGGAAAGGCGGCGGTAAAATGGGCGTATTCAATCCGGACAATTTTGATGCGTTGGGTGAGACGATGGAGGAGGGGAGAACTCCGTGGATAGCAATTCATCCCATGACCACCGATGGCAAAATGAAGCACGCTCGCGTGGGTCCGGTTTTTCTTGCACAAAAGACAGGTTCGCGGGTAATTCCAACGGCTCTCGAGGTGCGCGGAGGAAGTATCAGTTTTGAGGGAATTGCGGAATTGGCGAAAGGATTCGCAAAGAAAGTTGATGCGACATATCATGTCGGCTCGCCTATTGAGCTTGAGCCGGTCGACATTGCTCCGCTTGAGGACGTATTGCGGAAACGCGAGCGCGGAGAAAAGATCACAAAAGAAGAGCTCGCGGCGTTCAAAGAAACGCACCGCCGTCTGCAGGAGCAGGCGGATAGAATAGGCGAGGCAATCGCGGCAATGTTGCCGGAGGAGCAGCGCGGCGTATATGCGAAAGAGGAAGCAACGGACGAGAATGTAAAATGACCAGAATATTGCAAAAAATAATGATGCCGATCTATGAGCTTGCGGCGCATCAGCGGGCGAATGAAATTGCGCAATTTGTAGAACCAAAAACGCGCATTTTGGATTTGGGCACCGGACACGGCGCCTTGGCGCACGTGTTAAAGAAAAAATTATCCGCCGATGTTGTGGGAATTGATGTTCGCGACGGGCGAAAATGGGATATAGATTTTCTTGTATTCGATGGCGAAAATCTTCCGTTCGGAGACAAATCGTTCGATTCAACGGTTATTGTGTTCGTATTGCATCACGCCTCGAACTTCAGGAAATTGCTGCATGAAGCGGCGCGGGTCACGCGCGGAGCCATCGTTATTTACGAAGATACTCCCGCAAATGCGTTCGAGCGGAAATTATGCGCGGCTCACGGCGCAAGTTTCAATAAGACCTTCGGTATTAAGAACGGCACGACATTTTTGTCGGAAGAGGAATGGTTGCGGGAATTCAATGCCGTGAATTTTTCTGTCGTCTCCAACAAATCCGCCGGACCGGCAAACCCAATATACATGACGCGCCGGCGGATGTTTGTAGTGACCCCGCGCGAATGAACATATGTCTCTTGCAATAGGTATCGTCGGCCTTCCCAATGCCGGAAAATCAACCCTGTTCCAGGCCCTGACGCGAAAGCAGGTGCTTATTGCGAATTATCCATTCGCGACAATAGACCCCAATAAGGGCATTGTTCCGGTCCCCGATGAGCGCTTGTGGAAATTATCCGATGTTTCAAGTTCGGAAAAAACAATTCCCGCGACCGTGGAATTTGTTGATATCGCGGGACTGGTCCGCGGTGCGGCGCAAGGGGAAGGCCTCGGTAACGCTTTTCTGGGACATATCCGCGAGGTGGACGCTATCGTGAATGTCGTTCGTGTATTTGCAGATCCCAACGTTTTGCATGTGCATGGAGCCGTAAGCCCCAAGGATGATATGGAAGTTATCGAGTACGAGCTTATTTTTGCGGATAAGGCAACGCTGGAAAAACGCCTCGATTCCGTCGTCCCAAAGGTGCGGGCCGGTTCCGGAGATGCCACAACAAAAGAATACGTTGCTTTGCTTGACCGCATACACGCGGCTTTTGCCTCCGGGAAACCGGCGCGTTCGGTGGAAATGACCGAAGAAGAGCGCGTGGCATTGCGCGACTTGAATTTGCTGACGTTAAAGCCGGTTATGTATGTTTTTAATGTCGATGAAGCTGCGGCGGACATATCCGCATATATCCCGTCCGGAAGCGTCGGGATAGCGGTGAATGCAAAGATAGAAGCGGAACTCGCGGACCTTTCGGAAGAAGAAGCGCGGCAATATTTGAAGGAATTGGGGATGAAAGAAAGCGGGTTGGACCAGCTTATCCGTGTTGGGTACTCGCTTCTTGGTCTTATAACTTTTTTTACGTCGGGGCCCAAAGAGACCCGCGCCTGGACCATTATGAAGGGGACAAAAGCGCCCAGCGCGGCCGGTGTTATCCATACGGATTTCGAGCGGGGATTTGTCCGCGCGGAAATCGGGAATTGGAAGGACTTCGTTGAACATGGCGGTGAGGCCGCATTAAAAACAAAAGGATTGTGGCGCGTTGAGGGAAAAGAATATATCATGCAGGACGGAGACGTTTGCTTTTTCCGTGTCGCGGTTTAATGGTATTGTGAATTCAAGGAAGGGTGGCTGAGTGGGCTCGAGCCAACTGCTTGGCTCGAGCGGGCAATTTAGCGAAGCGTCCCCGCTCTCGCGTGAAAATTGCCCGGGGAGCATATGGAATTGCGGCAAGCGGATAATTTAAAAAATAACAAGGAAGGGTGGCTGAGTGGTCGAAGGCGCCTGACTCGAAATCAGGTGTACCCTTTACCGGGTACCGTGGGTTCGAATCCCACCCCTTCCGCAGTTTAGTCGGAACGGCATGTATTATAATTTGGGTGGATTCGAAGGGCGCGAGTAGAAAGCGAGCGAATGCGCAGCTTTCTGTGTGTAGTGCCCGGGCTCTAAAGTCGGAGCGAGGAGGAATCCCACCCCTTTCGCAATACGGTGGAACAAAAAAGAAAGCATAAATTTGAAAAACGATAGGTAAACCGTTTTAAAATACAAAAAACGGTTTTTTGTTTTACGGCGTTGTTGCCCATATAAAGATTTGTTTGACGCCCCCGCGGATAGTTTGGTAGGCTTGAAGCACAAAGCGATCATTCACACGCAATATGATGTTTGGAGGAATACCATCATGCATCACGCACCGGTGAAGGCGCGGGCTCGTTACGAGCATGCAAAAGATGTCGTGAGCCGATGTATCGGTTCGCGTGGCGTATACGCGGGGACACGGCGGTACAAGTATCAGTACTGGACACGCGATTTTGTTCTTGCGGGCCTGAACGTGCTTGTTCAGCTCGGTCGGGCAGATGCGGCAAAAGCCCATTTGGCCGGCATTGCCGCGCGTCAGAAATCGTCGGGGAAAATCCCCATTATGTTTTTGCATAGCCGTCTTGGCTTCATGCGCATTCATTTTTGGGACCTGCTTACACACCCGTTGCGTTTTATTGAGCAGGTTAAGCTGTATGTGAAGAAAGGTCTTTGGAAAAAAGGCTTTTCCTTCGAGAACATTACGCCATGGAGCGCCGATACTGAGCCCCTGTTTATTATCGGGTGTTACCACTACGAAGCGTTGACGGGTGATACCGAATTCCTTGATGCTATGAAACCGCACATCAGGCGCGCGGCTGAATACGTCGAGCGGAATCTTATGCGGGATGACGGGCTCGTATACGGCGGCGATTGGCGCGACGTGATGGTTTACCTGGACGATACGGCGCTTCTTTCCGTGAACGCTCTCATGTACCGGGCATATGTGCTTATGCACGAGCGTGAGAAAGCGTATAAGCTTCTTAATGCAATTGAACGCGCATTTTGGAACGGCTCATATTATCGCGACCGTCTTGGCAGCGAAGATTTTGATACGTTTGGAGAATCGCTTGCGGTTCTTTTCTACATTGTTCCTGAGGCGCGGTACAAATCCGTTTGCGAAGCATATAAGACCGTCGCGTGTCAGTACGGGTTTAAGGTGAATAACAATTCATCTGAAAATACGGATATTCCAAAATCCGTTCAGGCATTCACCGATCAGTACGGAACCATCTGGCCGTTCATTACCGGATACGCCATTCTTGCGCTTATCTGTATGAGGCGCGGTTTGTGGAGTGCCGAAGCGCTTATCTGCTGGAATCACCTTAAAGGGTTTTATGAGTGGTACGACCCTGAAACCGGTGAGGGGTTGGGGGATCGCGAGCAGATGTGGAGCGCCGCGCTCTATATGCAGGTATACGATTCTCTAAAATCCCATGATTTTTTCAACATCGCAGTGCAATAAGTACCAACAACTCCTCTTCGCAAGAGGAGTTTTTCTTTTTTGGCACAAGGCTTTATTTTATAAGCGAAACGGGCTATGCTGAATCTGTAATTTTAACCCTATGAATGACTCTCTTTCATCGGTAATGCCCCTTGCGGCCGCCATTGTGGCGCTTATTTTTTCCTTTGGCTCGCTTGTCGTCGTGTTTATGCTGAAGCAGCGGTTCGATACGTTTTTCCATCTTGGGAAAGGGGATGGGCTCGAGGGTATTTTGGCAGACCAGAATAAACGAGTGCGCGAAATGACCGATGAGTTAAAAATGGTCCGCAATGATGTCGCCCGTCTTGATGTTATGGCTGAAACGAGCATACAAAAAGTTGGGTTGGTGCGTTTTAATCCTTTTGATGATACCGGTGGCGACCAGTCTTTCGCGCTTGCCCTTCTCGATTCCTCGGATAACGGCGTTATTGTTTCCAGTCTGTATTCCCGTGAGGGAACGCGGATATATGCCAAGTCCATTATACGGGGGGAGTCCAGGCACCACCTTACCGATGAAGAGCGTGAAGCGATACGGCGGGCAATTAAAAAAGAATGAGCATGGTAAAAAAAGAAATCGAAAAAACTGTACAAACCGGTATGCGACCACCCATCGTGGTCGTTTTGGGGCACGTTGACCACGGGAAAACAACCCTGCTTGATACCATACGGAAAACAAATGTTGTGGCAAAAGAATCCGGCGGTATCACGCAACACATAGGTGCGTATCAGGCGGAGCATGCGGGTAAGAAAATAACATTCATAGATACTCCGGGACATGAGGCATTCGGACAAATGCGTTCCCGTGGCGCAACGGTCGCGGATATTGCCGTCGTTGTTGTTGCGGCCGAAGAGGGAGTGAAGCCCCAGACCGAGGAGGCGCTGGCAATTGTTCAGCGTGCGGGCATACCGTATATTGTTGCGTTGAATAAAATCGATAAGCCGGGCGCCAATATCGAGAAAGTGAAACGGGAGCTTGCCGAAAAAGGAGTGTTGCTTGAGGGGTGGGGCGGCGACGTATCGAATATTTCCATATCCGCCAAACACGGAGACGGCATTTCAGACCTGCTCGATACCATCCTTCTGCTTGCTGAAATACACGAGCTGAAAGGCGATCCGGAGGCTCCCGCGAGCGGGGTTGTTATCGAGGCGCATAAAGATGCGAGGAAGGGTATTATTGTTACGCTTCTGGTGCGTGACGGCTCTTTGCACGTTGGCGATATCACAGTCGTTGGTTCTTCGTGGGGGCGCATACGGAGCATGGAAGATTTCATCGGGAAGGTAACAGAAAAAGCGGGGCCGTCTGTTCCCGTTGTCGTGTCCGGAATGTCCGAGGTTCCCGATGTGGGAGAGACGTTTACTGTTGTGCGCACGGATAGCGAGGCGAAGGAACTTGCCGGCAAAGAACAGGAGCGACGGAAATTTGCACAACGTATCGGCGGTGCGAATGTTGAAGTAACACGGAAGATAATCGTTCGAACGGATGTTGTCGGTTCTCTTGAAGCGATTGTCGGTTCGTTTGAAAAACTTTCATCCACTATTGTTGCCCTCGATATTGTGAGTGCCGCAACCGGGGCAATAGGGGAGAATGAGGTAAAAACAGCAGCAGCTTCCGGAGCGGTTATCATCGCATTTAAGGTAAAAGTTCCTCCGGCCATTCAGCAGCTCGCCGATCGCATGCAGGTTACTATTATTATGGCGGATATAATTTATGAATTAATAGATGCGGTGAGGGCGGATATGGAAGCCGCCGTGCCTCCGGAAATAATCCGAACTGACCTTGGAGCGGTGAAGATATTGGCGACGTTTAAGCAGGAGGGGGCAAAACAGATAATTGGCGGTGAAGTTACAAAAGGAATTATAAAACCAAAGACGCTTGTTGAGATCGAGCGGGCCGGACATCTTATGGGACACGGGAAACTCACGAGCGTTCAGATGAATAAAATTGAGGTTGACGAAGTCCCGCAAAATAAGCAGTGCGGTATGCAGATCGAGTTGAAAGGCATGAACGTTTTGCCGGGCGACGTGCTTAAGTGTTATACCGAGGAGAGGAAAATGAGGCCGTTGCTATAATATGGCGTCCGAAAAACGGATAATTCGTTTACAGGTCCGCATTAGGGAAGAGTTGGCGCAGATCATCGATAGGGAGATGGATTTTAAGCCGGGGGTGCTGGTGACCGTGACGCGCGCGGAAGTTTCGGAAGATCTTTTTGCGGGGCGCATATACGTAAGTGTATTTCCCGCGCAGGAAGGGGGGGACGTGATGAAAATGTTGGAGAAGAATATCTACGATATACAGCAGTTTTTCAACAAACGTATGGGCATCCGGCCCGTGCCTCGCCTTCGTTTTATATTGGATACGAGCGTGAAGGAGGCGGACGAGATTGAGCGCAGTCTTTACGAGCTGAAACAGAAAAGTTAAAAAGATGGTACATGGCGGCATGGTGAAGTAGCTAACACGGCGGTCTGCAAAACCGCTATTCGCGGGTGCAATTCCCGCTGCCGCCTCAAAATATGGTTGCGCGGTGATATGATAAGGGTGAGTGGCGGAATGGTATACGCGCACGACTTAAAATCGTGTCTCTTTACACGAGGTGTGGGTTCGACTCCCACCTCACCCACCACAAGGACGGACGGTAATATATGTACGCAATTTTTCAAATCCAACGTGCGAGTATCGCGGACCCACGGCACTTGCTTATTGAAGGGGAGGTACTTCGCGGAGAAATAGAACCGGGAGAGCGTTTTTTTCTGCGGCGGAAACGTTTTATTGTCGATAATATTTTAGTCGGCCATAAAACCGGAGTTCTCAAGGTCGGTCCCAGTTCCCGCTGTGTTCTTATTTTGCGCTCAACGGTTCCGGACTCCATTACGCCTGAGTTGGTGCGGTTTATTCACGGGCAGGTGATACAGGCGGTGTAACAGTTCCCGGCGCTTGATAATTTATAAGACGGATATTATTATTGGGAAAGCAAGAAATGCGGGTGTGGTATAGTGGCTATTACACGTCCTTGCCAAGGACGAGATGGCAGTTCGATTCTGCTCACCCGCTCTGCGAAAACAATAGACCCCTTCGGGTCTTTTTGTTTTTGCTTGGGTTGCGGGAGCAGAAGCGAACTGGGGAAAGGGGTTGGGGTCGAGCGGTGAAAAGTAAGCAAACTGCTTTGCTTGCGAGCCGCGAGACGGGTTGAGTATTGCGCGAAGCGCCACGAAACCCAGGGCACCTTTTCGATGGAGTTTTCCAGTGGCGGAATTATTCAAACCGATGGGTTTGAAGGAGCGACGAATTTATGAGGAGCGACCAGTTCTAGTTAATCCGATTTATAATCGGATTAACGGATTCTGTTCACACGCTCAGCGTAATTTCGCCTTAACATGTAAGGCGATTTTTTGTTACTCTTGAGCGAAATTGAACTGAATTGTGATAGAATAATATATATATGCGTATTTTTAGTAACAAATTATTTTTCCTGTTTATTCTGGCTATAGTATTGGCGGGCGCGTTTTACTGGTACGAATGGCGACCACATAATATTAAGATTCACTGTACTTATGCGGCTATAGAGAGATCCGGAGAAAAAGCTCAAGGCAAAAATTTTGAGACGGGAGTAGAAGTTTATGACTTCTATTATAAAAAATGTTTAAGAGAAAAAGGGTTATAAATTATATATTTATGTCAAAAATAAAAAAAATTCTTCATATTGCGATTCATAATATCGGCAATTTTAATAAATTATCTTTGCCGGTTACAATTCTATTGGCAAGCATTATTTTGGGAGGATTTTACTACGCTAGTGAATTTAATAAACAAAAATCAATTGAAAAACAGCAGCAGGTAAAAATACAGCAAGAACGGCAAGAAAAGCTAGCGAACGAGATCAAGGAACAGACAGAGAGAGAAGAAGCCGAACAGAATTTGACATCGTGCATAAATCAAGCCGAACAAAACTATTCTGATCAATGGTTTATAGAGTGTAAAAGTCAGGGCAAATTAACGAGCAGATGTATAGCGCTTCATGATATGACATTTGATGAATATGCGAAACAAAATAATATCCCGGAAGGTAATAGACTGGATGCCGTGCTCGACTTTTACAAGGAAAGAGATGATTGTTCTTGTCGTTTGCCGTTAGAAAATGCAGATAGAATAGATGCAAGCTTAGACGAAGATAAAGCCGAGTGTTTTAAGAAATATCCACAATAAAATGGATAATACAGCAAAAACAATCGAAGAAAGAAAGCAAGAAATTATACAAATGATGCTGGAGGGAGGCATTAGAGAAGAAAATCAAAGATACGGCGAATTTATTATCCAAACTAATAAAGTTCAATTTCATTTATCCGCGCTGGTCATACTTAGGTCTGGATACCCCGATAAGAAATTTCGAGACAGAGTCGAAGTGATGACATTTGGCGCTTTGATAAATTTGTATAATGTTTGCGCTGGTTCAGGAGAAGGCTTATTAATTAAAAGATTAAGAAGTTATAAGGATTGTCGCGACAGATTGGCGCATAAGATGTACGGTAAACACAAATTAACAAAAGCTGAATGCGAAAGGGCAATTGCTGAAGGCGAGCAACTAGCGAAAGCGCTAAAAAGTCTGGTTGCAAAGATAATGCCAGAATGGAATAGGCTCAATTAATATAAAAAATAAGCCCAGTTTGGACCACAAGCAATTCATTGACTGTTCATGGGGGGTTGTGTATACTATAAGTTGAAAGTCACCCGTGCCTACTTTTGTAGTGTGCGGGTTTTCGTTTTTTGAGGTATACTCTTTTTATGGAAAGAGTATATATTTTTATAGATTCGGGGAATTTTTATCATTTAGTGCTAAAAAAATTAAAATTGCACGAGGTAGATTTTGATTTTGATAGATTCGCAAAGTTTCTTGCGAACGGTAGATATATTATAGCGGACGGAAAAGGATATTACGTTGGTACAGTTCGAGAGAAGGGAGATGGACATGAGAGTAAGACAGCAATGGCAAATCAGACAAAGCTTTTTACCGAACTAGCAAAGGCAGGTAATTGGAATATTCAGACAAGTAAATTAAGAAGTAGAACAGAGAGAATCAAAATTGATGATAGAGTTAATAATTTTAAAGAAATTTTGAAAAAAGGCATTACTGAAATTGAGTATAACAGATCTCGAGAAAAGGGTATCGATGTTAAGATAGCAGTAGATTTGATGGGCGGTTCGATAGATAAGCAGTTTGATACGGCCATCTTAGTAAGTTCTGATACCGACCTTGTTCCCGCAATAGATTGGATTAGAGGGCGTAAACTCACGAGAATAGAATATGTTGGCTTTTCTATTCCCTTTACAAGCCCTATTACTGCTAGGGATGAAAGCACAAAACCCACCCAAGCTTTGATTTCCCATACGGATATTCAACGAGTGCTGGTTGAATCAGACATTCGACCATTTATAAAATAACCTAACTAATAGGGTAATAAGTTTGGCGCATAAATATATCCATTCTGTTGCTGAACAAGTAAGTTCTAACGTCATTCACTAACCCGCCCAAAGTAAAACAACCTTTACGATAAAGGCTGTTTTTGTTGATAGTTGATTAGAAATAAGTTAAGTTGTGAATAGAATAATATTTTTAAATACACCATGTTTAATCCGGAAAAATCGATATCGGAAGCGTCTGTGGAGGGCGGAGCAGATATCGCGGGCGGTGGTTACGAGAGGTATCAGGCGCTTGGCGGCATTATTAATGAGCAAGATTATGCCAGCGCGTTGGCTAGAGCAAAAGAGGCTGCGGCTGTGGATAAAACGCAAATGGCTCAGGTTGAAGTGATGGCGCGGGTTGCGGGAATTGAGCTTAAGACCGAAGGCGCAGTGGATCCGAGGGCGGTGCTTTATGGTATATTGCGGAGCGATAGGAACACATCCGGCGCAAAGTATCACCATAGTCAGATGGGTGACCAGCGCTTGTTCGTTGAGGCGCTTCGGATGTTGGGAGATGAAGAATCTCTAAAAAAGTTTATTGAATCGCATCCTCACATTTCTTTCGACTATAAAAAAGAATAAGGCGGTGGCGTGGCGGCGAGACAGGG
>Ga0080064_1000307_pt1 | contig 140954 bp, 128 predicted proteins | sample Subgrocontami54m_FD_69260 | JGI IMG/M metagenome (GOLD analysis project Ga0080064, IMG submission 69260) | Subsurface groundwater microbial communities from S. Glens Falls, New York, USA - GMW46 contaminated, 5.4 m (SPADES assembly) (version 2) ...
GCCACACTGGAACTGAGACACGGTCCAGACTCCTACGGGAGGCAGCAGTGGGGAATTTTGGACAATGGGGGCAACCCTGATCCAGCCATTCCGCGTGAGTGAAGAAGGCCTTCGGGTTGTAAAGCTCTTTCAGCAGGAACGAAACGGTAGGCTTTAATACGGTCTGCTAATGACGGTACCTGCAGAAGAAGCACCGGCTAACTACGTGCCAGCAGCCGCGGTAATACGTAGGGTGCGAGCGTTAATCGGAATTACTGGGCGTAAAGCGTGCGCAGGCGGCGACATAAGACAGATGTGAAATCCCCGGGCTCAACCTGGGAACTGCGTTTGTGACTGTGTTGCTAGAGTGTAGCAGAGGGGGGTGGAATTCCACGTGTAGCAGTGAAATGCGTAGAGATGTGGAGGAACACCGATGGCGAAGGCAGCCCCCTGGGTTAACACTGACGCTCATGCACGAAAGCGTGGGGAGCAAACAGGATTAGATACCCTGGTAGTCCACGCCCTAAACGATGCCAACTAGGTGTTGGGGGAGGAGACTTCCTTAGTACCGTAGCTAACGCGTGAAGTTGGCCGCCTGGGGAGTACGGTCGCAAGATTAAAACTCAAAGGAATTGACGGGGACCCGCACAAGCGGTGGATGATGTGGATTAATTCGATGCAACGCGAAAAACCTTACCTACCCTTGACATGTCCGGAATCCCGAAGAGATTTGGGAGTGCTCGAAAGAGAACCGGAACACAGGTGCTGCATGGCTGTCGTCAGCTCGTGTCGTGAGATGTTGGGTTAAGTCCCGCAACGAGCGCAACCCTTATCATTAGTTGCCATCATTCAGTTGGGCACTCTAATGAGACTGCCGGTGACAAACCGGAGGAAGGTGGGGATGACGTCAAGTCCTCATGGCCCTTATGGGTAGGGCTTCACACGTCATACAATGGTCGGTACAGAGGGTTGCCAACCCGCGAGGGGGAGCCAATCTCACAAAGCCGATCGTAGTCCGGATCGCAGTCTGCAACTCGACTGCGTGAAGTCGGAATCGCTAGTAATCGTGGATCAGCATGTCACGGTGAATACGTTCCCGGGTCTTGTACACACCGCCCGTCACACCATGGGAGTGGGTTCCACCAGAAGTAGGTAGTCTAACCGCAAGGAGGGCGCTTACCACGGTGGGGTTCATGACTGGGGTGAAGTCGTAACAAGGTAGCCGTAGGGGAACCTGCGGCTGGATCACCTCCTTTCTAGAGCAAAGGCTTGGTGAGCACCTACAACCTATCGGTTGTTTAAGCCAGACAGCGGGTCTGTAGCTCAGTTGGTTAGAGCACCGCCTTGATAAGGCGGGGGTCGTTGGTTCGAGCCCAACCAGACCCACCAGACAGCAAGCGGCAAGAGAGGCATACAGAGAAGCGATAGTCATGGTCTCTAACGGCTTTAGTGATCACGACGGGGGATTAGCTCAGCTGGGAGAGCACCTGCTTTGCAAGCAGGGGGTCGACGGTTCGATCCCGTCATCCTCCACCATCGCCTCTCAGCGGGGATTGTTCGTGTCAGGGCGTGTCAGGGCTAGTGAGGCTCCTTACTGTCCTTGGGTTGTTAAGTGATGTGCAATGAGTGAAGGTTAGTTGCTATTTAGCCCTCAGTCATTACTCATTATGTGAGTAAGCGGTTGTTTGATCTTTAAAAATTCGGAAGAAGTAAAAGTAAATGGATGTGTCGTCCTGGAAGGGATGGCACATGGGTTGTGATTGTATCTTCCTGTTCCCAATCCTTTGAACCGGCGTTGGGAGCGGAAAAAAAGAAGCATGTTGGTTACACCTGTAGTGAATGAATTCCGGGTTGATGGAGTTTACCGTTATAGGGTCAAGTGACTAAGTGCATGTGGTGGATGCCTTGGCGATTACAGGCGATGAAGGACGTGGTAGCCTGCGAAAAGCTTCGGGGAGCTGGCAAACAAGCTTTGATCCGGAGATGTCCGAATGGGGAAACCCACTCTGAAAGGAGTATCCCTGACTGAATACATAGGTCAGTGGAGGCGAACCCGGCGAACTGAAACATCTAAGTAGCCGGAGGAACAGAAATCAACCGAGATTCCCCAAGTAGTGGCGAGCGAACGGGGAGCAGCCTGCAAGAGATAACGCACTGGTTAGTGGAACAGTCTGGAAAGATTGGCCATAGTGGGTGATAGCCCCGTACGCGAAAACCAGAGCGCGAGACTAAGCTTGCGACAAGTAGGGCGGGACACGTGAAATCCTGTCTGAAGATGGGGGGACCATCCTCCAAGGCTAAATACTCGTAATCGACCGATAGTGAACTAGTACCGTGAGGGAAAGGCGAAAAGAACCCCGGGAGGGGAGTGAAATAGATCCTGAAACCGCATGCATACAAACAGTGGGAGCGGACTTGTTCCGTGACTGCGTACCTTTTGTATAATGGGTCAGCGACTTACGTTCTGTAGCAAGCTTAACCGAATAGGGGAGGCGTAGCGAAAGCGAGTCTGATAAGGGCGACATAGTTGCAGGGCGTAGACCCGAAACCAGATGATCTACCCATGGCCAGGATGAAGGTGCCGTAACAGGTACTGAAGGTCCGAACCCACTAATGTTGAAAAATTAGGGGATGAGCTGTGGGTAGGGGTGAAAGGCTAAACAAATCTGGAAATAGCTGGTTCTCCCCGAAAGCTATTTAGGTAGCGCCTCATGTATCACTGCCGGGGGTAGAGCACTGTAATGGTTGAAGGGGTCATTGCGATCTACTTCGCCATAGCAAACTCCGAATACCGGCAAGTGCGAGCATGGGAGACAGACGGTGGGTGCTAACGTCCATCGTCAAGAGGGAAACAACCCAGACCGCCAGCTAAGGTCCCCAAGTCATGGTTAAGTGGAAAACGAGGTGGGAAGGCATAGACAGTCAGGAAGTTGGCTTAGAAGCAGCCATCCTTCAAAGAAAGCGTAATAGCTCACTGATCGAGTCGTCCTGCGCGGAAGATGTAACGGGGCTCAAACCATGCACCGAAGCTGCGGATATCCGTAAGGATATGGTAGGGGAGCGTTCTGTAGGTCTGCGAAGGTGTGGTGTAAACCATGCTGGAGATATCAGAAGTGCGAATGCTGACATGAGTAGCGATAAAGGGTGTGAAAAGCACCCTCGCCGAAAGCCCAAGGTTTCCTGCGCAACGTTCATCGGCGCAGGGTGAGTCGGCCCCTAAGGCGAGGCCGAAAGGCGTAGTCGATGGAAAACGGGTCAATATTCCCGTACCGATCACAGATGCGATGGGGGGACGGAGAAGGTTAGCTCGGCCGGGTGTTGGACGTCCCGGTTTAAGCGTGTAGGCATGCTGTCTAGGCAAATCCGGACGGCTTAGCTGAGGCGTGATGACGAGGATCTTCGGATCTGAAGCGAGTGATACCCTGCTTCCAGGAAAAGCCTCTAAGCTTCAGTCTGTGAACGACCGTACCGCAAACCGACACAGGTGGGCAGGATGAAAATTCTAAGGCGCTTGAGAGAACTCAGGAGAAGGAACTCGGCAAATTGATACCGTAACTTCGGGAGAAGGTATGCCTCGGTAGCGTGTAGTCCCTTGCGGACGAAGCGCGATGAGGCCGCAGAGAATCGGTGGCTGCGACTGTTTAATAAAAACACAGCACTCTGCAAAGGCGAAAGCCGACGTATAGGGTGTGACGCCTGCCCGGTGCTGGAAGGTTAATTGATGGGGTGCAAGCTCTTGATCGAAGCCCCAGTAAACGGCGGCCGTAACTATAACGGTCCTAAGGTAGCGAAATTCCTTGTCGGGTAAGTTCCGACCTGCACGAATGGCGTAACGATGGCCACACTGTCTCCTCCTGAGACTCAGCGAAGTTGAAATGTTTGTGAAGATGCAATCTACCCGCGGCTAGACGGAAAGACCCCATGAACCTTTACTGTAGCTTTGCATTGGACTTTGACGGGACTTGTGTAGGATAGGTGGGAGGCATTGAGACGTGGTCGCCAGATCGCGTGGAGCCAACCTTGAAATACCACCCTGGTGTCGTTGAGGTTCTAACCTTGGTCCGTGAATCCGGATCGGGGACCGTGCATGGCAGGCAGTTTGACTGGGGCGGTCTCCTCCCAAAGAGTAACGGAGGAGTACGAAGGTCTTCTAAGCACGGTCGGACATCGTGCTCATAGTGCAATGGCAAAAGAAGGCTTGACTGCGAGACCAACATGTCGAGCAGGTGCGAAAGCAGGTCATAGTGATCCGGTGGTTCTGTATGGAAGGGCCATCGCTCAACGGATAAAAGGTACTCTGGGGATAACAGGCTGATTCCGCCCAAGAGTTCATATCGACGGCGGAGTTTGGCACCTCGATGTCGGCTCATCACATCCTGGGGCTGTAGTCGGTCCCAAGGGTATGGCTGTTCGCCATTTAAAGTGGTACGTGAGCTGGGTTTAAAACGTCGTGAGACAGTTTGGTCCCTATCTGCCGTGGGCGCTGGATATTTGAGGGGGCCTGCTCCTAGTACGAGAGGACCGGAGTGGACGAACCTCTGGTGTACCGGTTGTGACGCCAGTCGCATCGCCGGGTAGCTAAGTTCGGAAGAGATAACCGCTGAAAGCATCTAAGCGGGAAACTCGCCTCAAGATGAGATATCCCGGGGATTCGATCCCCCTGAAGGGTCGTCCAAGACCAGGACGTTGATAGGCAGGGTGTGGAAGCGCAGCAATGCGTTAAGCTAACCTGTACTAATTGCCCGTGAGGCTTGACCCTATAACAGTAAGCTTCAGCACTGTTAGCGTTTCTGCACATTGAACCGTGCGGAGTGTAGTCAACATCAGTCGTTACAATGACAACCCCATTCATGTGCATTCAGCTGTCTTGTGACTTGTGCAAGCTTTTACTTCTTTCGAATCATGTGCGCCGGACCGGCTATCTAGCCAATTCCCGCGCACCCCTTTTAAGTCTGGTGTCCATAGCGAGGTGGAACCACCCCTTCCCTTCCCGAACAGGACCGTGAAACGCCTCTGCGCCAATGATATTGCACTTCACCGTGCGAGAAAGTAGGTCAACGCCAGACTCCCCTTGTAAAACCCCCTCAAGCCCATAACTTGAGGGGGTTTTTTTATGTGCGAGTCGGGAGGCTTGTGCAGTTTCTGTTCCCATTTTAAAAAGAATTTCTGGTACAGGCGGATGATAAATACATTAAAAATGATGCTAGATTTGCTCTGGTTCCCTAGTATTTATTCGATATAACTCACTTATTTGAACTTTGGGTTTCATATTCCCGTGTCCTCACTTTCGCATTTATTATTACCGGCCATTTTAGGTTTTTTGTACCTGACACTATGGAGTGAAGCTAGCTCTGTAGCTGGTAAGGCCTTTTTTCTTGTCCATATTGGCTTATTTATACTTTGGCAGCCTTTTGTCGGAAAAAGTTATCGAATTTCATTTTTGACAGCAGTCCTTGGATTAGTCATTTTAGCGACAACGCTTGTTTGGCTTGATGGGTGGGTGCTTGTGTTATGGATCATTATTTTGATCTCAATCATAGGTGGCAAAGCTCCACTTTTCGGAGAGCAGAGATTACGTCTTGCAAATCTCTATTGCTTTTCATCTCTACTCGTCGCCCTACTTTTAATTGCGGTTCCGTCTGCCTTGCCGATTGCAAAGCTACCAGAGATGTTAGGGTGGCTTGGGCATGCCGGAACACTGGCACCTATATTTTTGATGCTTCCTTTGCTTAAACCGAGTGACCTGAATCGAGACGACAACGTAGTCGATTTCATCAACAGCCTCATCGTTATGTTGACTCTCGCTTTACTAGTGTTCGGCAGTTTAGTGTTAATGCTACTTGTGGGCAGTTCATATGTTAAAGCATTGCTTCAGTCGATTGTCATTATTGCTATTGTTCTGTTGATGCTAGGCTGGGCATGGAATCCCCGTGCAGGGTTTACAGGATTGGGAAACTTGTTTTCCCGGTATCTCATGTCGATTGGATTACCAATGGATCAGTGGCTAGCAATGCTGACTGATTTAGCTTTTCAAGAAGACAATCCTGAGATTTTTCTAGAAAAAGCATGTTGCAATATGGCGCAACATTTACCTTGGGTGCTTGGCATCACTTGGGAAACTGACAAGGGGTCGGGTCAGTATGGCATTACAAATGGCTACTGCTCTGTATTCAAATATGAAGAACTGACACTGCATCTTTATACCCAATATCAATTGACAACAACGCTGCATTTCCATTTCAATTTACCCACCCGGTTGCTCCTCAAGTTTTATAACGATAAAAAAAGAGATGCTGTTCTCAAAAAACTGTCGCACATGCAAGCGATACATGAGACGGGTGCAAGACTGACACATGATATTAAAAATATTTTACAAACGTTAAACGCGCTATGTGCTGCGGTGAATGAGCCACAGGCAACATCTTCTGAAGCTTATCAAGCGCTTTTACGCCGTCAATTGCCGGCTATATCAAATAGATTGGCGGAAACTATTGATAAGTTAAAGGCCCCACAAGAAAGTAAGAAAATAAAGTTGTCATCTGCCCAAGATTGGGTAAATAATTTCCAGCAAAGAGTCGTAGGAAACCATTGGATATCTATGGATGCATCAGCTGTGAATGGAGACTTGCCAGAAGATCTTTTTTCAACTGTAACTGAAAATTTAATACAGAACGCTGAGGATAAGCATCAACGAGAGCCAGGGCTATTGGTCACCGTACGAATCTCAACCAGTGATCAAGGTACGACACTTGAGCTAAGTGACAATGGGGCGAAAATTGAAGAGAAAATTCTAAAGGATTTGTTTGCTCGACCCGTTCCATCCAGCAAGGGATTGGGTATAGGCCTGATGCAGGCGGCTCAGTATGCCGAGACTATGGGTTACAAATTGACACTTGCAGAAAACCGAATGGGTCGCGTTGCTTTTCGTCTCGCACCAGCATCCGACTATCTGCATGTCCCTTAAAAATCCTGCAACACAAGTAATCGTGCTTTGGTGTTGCCGATGGAGAAGATGAGTTGGGTTATTGCTTATTCGTTAATGGTTTTTCGTCCTATTAGTCTATAGATATCAACAATTCCTTTTCCCTTAAGCGGGGTGCTTTGTGGGCCTTCAAATGCGAATGCTCTGGCTATTCTTCGATAGGTTGTCGCATCGCATTGAATCATGCCTGATAGTCCTTCAGCGGTTATGCGGCTAGCGATATTGACGGTATCACCCCAGAGGTCATAAATAAATTTCTTTTTCCCGACTACGCCAGCGATTAGGGGGCCTGTGCCAATACCAATTCGTATTCCAAGACCTAGTGGGTTAACGCCAAAGTTTTGGTTTAACGTAGCATTCATTTCAATGGCCATATCGGCGATTGCATGTGCGTAGTCTGGGCAATTGTTATCAAGGCCGCCAGCAATCATGTAAGCATCACCAATTGTTTTAATCTTTTCCAGGCCATATTTTTCTGCTAGCTCGTCGAAGGCAGAAAAAATTTGATTAAGCGTAGTAAATACTTGGTTAGGGGAAAGGCTTGCGGCAAGTTGAGTAAAATTGACAATATCAGCGAACATCACCGTGACATCTGCAAAACCATCGGCAATTGTTTGATTCGTGTTCTGTAAACGATGGGCTATAGGTGCTGGCAATATGTTCAACAACAGGTTTTCTGCTCGATCTTGTTGAACTAGTAGTTGCACACAGGTTTCTTCCAGTCTTTTTTGCATTTTGCGTTTTTCAAGTATGGAGTAACGCAATAACAAATAAATACTTGCTGCTACAGCAATAAAATTAATAGCGAAAAATACTAGGCTCGTGCGGATGGGGACGATGTCATTTTTAGCCGAGAAAATCGGATCGGCTAAATAGTAGTCCATCGCACCGGAAATTGCGGTTAAAGCGGCCCAGGCAATAAACCAGCCAATAGATTGATTCGCGCCAATACACAACAGCGCACCAATTGGCGCAATTAGCGCCCATAATATGATGCCGCTTGAGGAAATAAAGTTACCCATTGCCCACTGAGTAACAAATGGAAGAAAAAGAAAAATTCCCAACTGGGTCACACGGAAAAAATCGAAATTACGGCTCTTGATGTACAACAACATATTGCCTGTTAATATCAACTGAAACAGCAACGGCAATGTTGTCGAGAATGATTTTCCTAGCACTGAGTAAATTAGGGGCCACAACATTGCTGTGATGGTGAATAAGCCGGTAGCTAGCATCAATAACGACTTATTGAGGCGAACTTCATCATCATCATCCGAGTTGATGCCAGCATTGAGTAATTGGCTCACAAAGTGAGAAGAGCTAGAAGAAAGCTTTTCGGATGACATATAAGATAAATATCAAAGAGGCACTTAAGAGATAAGGAACAAAGAGGTAGGGAACGGTATCAACTCACTGCAGCCTAATCCGACAGCTAATCTGATTTGATTATATAGCCGCAGTTGCATTTCTCCTTGATCCTCAACTAAGAATGGTGTTCAATGAGTCATCATGGGTGATGAGTCAAAATATCAAATCGAGATAGTTGCTACCGCACATTATCTTGCCGAGCAATCGGATCCGGCAATCAGCCGCTATGTGTTTGCTTATGGCATCCGGGTACTTAACATTGGGAGTGTCGCGATACAACTTATTTCGCGGCACTGGATCATCACGGATTCAGAAGACCATGTACAGGAGATACGTGGCTTGGGTGTTGTTGGAAACCAGCCCATACTCAAACCTGGCGAAAGTTTTGAATATACCAGCGGATGTCAGCTTGCCACCCCGGTTGGCACAATGCGCGGAACTTATCAAATGATTGCAGGTGATGGGGTGCAATTTGAGGCACCTGTTGCTGAATTTTTACTGTCGATGCCCCGCACACTTCATTAGTGCTTTTCGCACCGAGCGGCTTTAGTGCGGTGAGTGCTGTTTTTTAACCGTTGGCATTGTATTTTTTGTATTCTCCACAGCCCGCGCGCACTGAGGAGCACAGCGAGTATTGCCCAGTAAATGAGAGGGTTGCTAATATCCGCTTTGACCATCCAAGTGTAGTGCAGCACGGCCAGAACGCCGCAGAGGTAAACCATGCGGTGCAGTTGTTGCCAGCGGCGTCCGCCAAGTTTGCGTATTGCTCGCGCATTGGATGTTACGGCCAAAGGTATCAGCAGGAGAAACGTTGCCATTCCCGCCGTGATGAATGGGCGTTTGAATATATCCTTGCCTATGGCTAACCAGTCAAAAAATTGGTCAAACCAAAGATAGGTTGTCAGGTGCAGACCGGCATAGAAAAAAGCAAACAGGCCCAGCATGCGCCGAATGATAAGAGGCCATGTCCAGCCGGTATAGTGTCGTAGCGGTGTGGCCGCTAGTGTAATCAGCAAAAAATTTAGCGTCCAGGTACCCAACCCGCGAGTGACCACTTCAATCGGATTTGCGCCGAGATTGTCTGTTTGAATTCCCCACGCATACCAGCCTAGCGGTATTAGGCTGGCAATAAAGACGAACAGCTTTAACCCATTCGGCTTCAACTCACGCGAATTCAAAAATATTTCCTCAAATCCAATCCGGTATACAGCTGAGCGACTTGATCTGCATAGCCATTGAAGAGCAAGGTTTTCCGTTTAAAAAACTCGCCAATGCGGCGCTCATTTGCTTGGCTCCAGCGCGGGTGATCTACAGCGGGATTTACGTTTGAATAAAAGCCATACTCGCTGGGGGATGATTTCATCCACGTTGTGCGCGGCTCTCTATCGGTGAAGCGAATTTTGACAACTGACTTCCCACTTTTGAAACCATATTTCCAAGGGACCACAAGCCGCAGTGGTGCACCATTCTGGTTTGGCAATATATCCCCATACAACCCTGCTGCCATAATCGTTAATGGATGCATGGCTTCGTCCAGACGCAAGCCTTCAGTATACGGCCAATCCAGAACACCACGGCGTATGCCAGGCATCGTATCGGGCTGCAATGCCGTGATGAACTCAACATACTTTGCGCTGCCCAAGGGTTCGGCTTGTCTCAGTAAGCTCGCTAACGGAAAGCCGAGCCAAGGGATTACCATACTCCACCCTTCAACGCAACGCAGGCGATAGATTCGCTCTTCCAAAGGGGCGAGTTTAAGAATGTCTTCCATACCCAGAGTTCTTGGTCTTTTTACCAAACCTTCGATAGAGACTGTCCACGGCTTGGTGCGTAGGGTGTGGGCATACTCTGCCGGGTCTTCTTTGGCTGTTCCAAACTCGTAAAAATTATTATAGCTCGTCACATTTTTTAGCGATGTGAGCGTTTCAGCCGTTGAAAAAACACTGGCTTTGCCGGGACCAAGTTTGGCTTGGGCTTCTGGAAGAAGCCCAGCAATGACTAGCCCGGCCGAGAGTTGTAAAAAATTGCGGCGACGCGTGTAAACCACCTGCGGAGTAATTTCAGAAGGCGGGATATGAGGTTTTTTTAAAATATGCATCAGAGTTATCTCCTTCAATGAATTGTTAGACTAAACAATAGACGCAAAGTCGATCGATGCCTTACAAATCAATTCTGATTGATACTGAGGCCGTTAATTGAGACGATACTTGAATCGTATTGCCGTCCCACCAGCGCCGACTTTTTGATTTGTGCCACTGGGCTGGCCCTCTCGAACAATGAGCAAGCTATAACTGCTTGACGTCGATAAGATCAGACCGCTAGAATACTTGATCTTTTTACTCAGTTATTTTGGAGTTTGCCATGGATACCCAGAAAAAAATTCACGAGCTTGTAACTAGCAGCCCTGTCGTACTGTTCATGAAAGGCACGCCGCAGTTTCCGCAGTGTGGATTTTCATCACGCGCCATACAAATTCTCAGCGCGTGTGGCGTGAAAAACTTGCTCACGGTGGACGTGCTAGCTGATCCAGAGATACGTCAAGGCGTCAAGGATTATGCGAATTGGCCGACGGTTCCGCAGTTGTACATCGCAGGTGAATTCATGGGCGGAAGCGACATCATGACTGAGATGTATGAAGCGGGTGATCTGCAGAAATGTATTGATCTTATTGCTGGCGCCCACTGACTGAATTCAGCGGGTTTTAACGTTTGCTAAAGCGATGCAAGCCGTTGGTTTGCATCCGCCAGGCGGCCGGCAATGACATCAAGAAACCCTTGATAAAAGTGCATTCGGCAGGCATTCGAGCTGTGCTGTAATGCTTGTGACGGGATGGTTACCACCCGGGCAGTGGTTGTGGCAACGACATCGGCACCGCGCTCATGGCGTCCTTTTTGAATGATCGCCATTTCGCCAAAGCATTCACCGGCATGCAGTGTGACTAGGTGCCGCTTGTTTTTTTCTACGCTCAGTTCGCCTTCCAGCAAAAACGCAAAAAAATCGCCGGACTCCCCCTCTTTCATGATGACAGTTCGTGGCGTAATCTCACTCCAGCGCGAAAGACGCACGACTTCCCAAATCTCGACCTCGGAGAACTCGGCAAAGAATGGCAGGGCGAGAAGCGTTTCAAATTTCGCGCTGTCGGGGAAAGAGGAATGCTCTATTGACAACTGCGTATTGCGGAATGATTGTGCAAGGTCATGGGAAAATTCTTCCCATGTTTGGTAGCGGGTTGCCAGTTCTTTTTGCATGGCACGCTTGATAACTGCTTCAAGGCCTGGCGGGATATCTACGCGAAACATGGAGGGCGGAGGGGGCTCGGTATTGCATATCTGGTAGATTATGCCGAAGTGGGAAGAAGCCTCAAAAGGAAGCCTCCCTGTGAGCAATTGGTACATCACGACACCTAATGAATAAATATCCGTCTGCTGGGTTAGTGGTTCATCGCGCAGTTGCTGTGGTGACATGTAAGCAGGTGAGCCGACGCCTGAAACCTGTGTTTGCTCGCCGCTGCTGATCAGCGCAGCACCAAAGTCAGAGATTTTGATGTCCCCAGTGGATTTAACAGCAGACGCAGCAGATGCATCGTCAGAGTCTCCCCCATTTTTTTGCACAAGCAGAATGTTGGCGGGCTTAATGTCGCGATGGGTAATGCCCGCGCGATGGGCGTAGTCGAGCGCACGTGTGCATTTGAAGATAATTTCTACTACGCGATCAATGGGTAATAAGTCGCTGGGTTTGCAAAATGTCTCTAATGTGCCGCCGGGCACGTATTCCATGACGATGAAACTTTGCTCTTCATCGAGTACCGCATCAAAAATCTGCACAATATGTGGGTGCTGGAGTCGGCCAGCCAGGGACGCTTCAGTCAGAAGCAATCGGCGATACTGTTGTCCTAGTTCTTTATCACGCAGTGCATCAGGGGAAATCAGCTTGATGGCAACCTCGCGTGAGGCAAAAGCGTCATAACCCAAATAAACAATAGAGGTTGCCCCTTCACCGAGTTTGCCGTGTATTTCGTACTTGCCAATGTGCTCAGGCTGTTTCATTGCCCTGGTTTTATTGCATTAAAGCAGGGTATGCGCGCGAGCAATGGCGGCACGCACTTGTGTTGGCGCTGTGCCGCCACGATGGTCGCGGGCTGCGAGCGAGCCGGCAACGGTCAAGACTTCAAATACGTCGGCATCGACAAGTGGCGAAAAGGAGCGTAATTCATCCAGGGTAAGCGCTGCCAGATCACAACTCCGGTTTTCACAGGCGCGCACTGCTCGGGCAACCGCTTCATGGGCATCCCGAAAGGGAAGCCCTTTCTTCACCAGATAATCGGCCAGGTCGGTTGCCGTTGCATAGCCTTGGCGAAGTGCCGCCGCCATGGCCTCGGATTTGACGCGAATGCCGGGTACCATTTCAGCGAAAATGCGCAGGGTATCAATGAGCGTATCGGTGGTGTCGAAGAGTGGCTCTTTGTCTTCCTGATTGTCTTTGTTGTATGCCAGCGGCTGCGCTTTCATGAGGGTGAGCAGCGCCATGAGATGGCCGTAGACGCGCCCTGTTTTCCCGCGTGCAAGCTCCGGCACATCCGGGTTTTTTTTCTGCGGCATGATGGAAGATCCAGTGCAAAAACGATCCGGCAGATCGATAAAGCCTACGCGCGGACTCATCCACAGCACAAGCTCTTCCGAGAGGCGCGAAATATGCGTCATCACGAGTGCGGCGGCCGCACAGAACTCAATCGCAAAGTCGCGATCAGAAACAGCATCCAGCGAATTTTCACAAATGCCTTCAAATCCGAGTTCCAGGGCCACAGTTTCACGACTGATAGGAAATGTCGTTCCTGCCAGCGCTGCGGCGCCTAGCGGCAGACGATTAACGCGGCGACGACAATCAGTGAAGCGCTCGCGGTCACGCTGGAACATTTCAAAATACGCCAGCAGATGATGCCCAAAAGTCACCGGTTGTGCGACTTGCAAGTGGGTAAAGCCTGGCAGTGGGGTATCGCTATGCGATTCGGCCAGCGTAAGCAGTGATTTTTGCAGTTCGCGCAACAAGTGATTAATATCATCAATCGCATCGCGTAGCCAAAGGCGAATATCGGTGGCGACTTGATCATTCCGTGAGCGGCCGGTATGGAGGCGCTTGCCTGCATCGCCGATGAGTGCGGTGAGGCGTTTCTCGATATTGAGATGAACGTCTTCATCGTCAAGATTCCAGTGAAATTGACCGCTATCGATTTCCTGACTGATCAATGCCATGCCACGCTCTATGGCAGCCAGATCGTCGGTTGTGATGATGCCTTGCTGCGACAACATGCGGGCATGCGCAAGCGAGCCGCGAATGTCCTGACGCCACATCCGGTTGTCAAAGAAAACCGAGGCGGTATAGCGTTTCACCAGATCAGAGACAGGCTCGGAAAAACGGCCAGACCAGGCTTTGTCGGTAATGGGTTGTGTTGGTTCTGTCATAATTAGCGTGAGGCTGTGTTGTGTACCGCGGTGCGCAAAAAATGCGCTGCGTGCAACTGAAATTTAAAGTTAAAAATCCATCGGGATACATGCGGAATACATACGGTAATACATGCCAAGTATAACGGGAAACCTTGTGACATCGGGCCTGCCGGACTTTCGCCAAGGCGCTTTGTGGCTGCGCACATTGCTCGTGGTGAATTTGGCCATGGCGTTGAGTGTTTTAGCGGCGAATCACGACTGGGCGCACGTGCTTGCAGGACTCGCTGAGATTGTAATTCTGCTCGAGCCTTTGCTGTTATTGAATCTTACGGTGCTCTCCCTGGTTTCTGAATGGGTGACACCCTTGCCCCGGCGCACCGGGCGAGGAGTAGCCCTGTTGCTGGTTTTATTGGTAACCGCCGCTGCGCATGGTTTTTTTGTAGCCATGCAGTGGACGCAGATCGGGTTGGGACGCATGGCGATGTGGTCAGTCATCACTACTTATTTGCTGCTAATCTGGTTCGATCTGGTGGCGCGTGCGCAATCACCGGCCTTGGCCGAGGCGCGGTTGATGGCGCTGACTGCGCGCATTCGTCCCCACTTCTTGTTCAATACGTTAAACGCGGTTCTTGGGGTGATGCGCTCAGACCCTAAGCGCGCTGAAAGTGCTTTAGAAGAGCTCTCTGATTTGTTTCGGGTATTGATGCGAGAAAACCGATCGCTGGTGCCTTTATCCGAAGAGATCGCGGTAGCGCGACAGTACCTTAATCTGGAGCGCCTGCGGCTGGGCGAGCGCATTCAAGTGCAGTGGGATATGGCCTCTTGTCCGCCTGACCCGCTGGTACCGCCACTCATGTTGCAGCCTTTGCTGGAGAATGCGGTTTATCATGGCATTGAGCCATCCACTCAACCGGGGAATATTTTGATTCGCTGTGAACAGGTAAATGACCGGATGTGCCTGGAGATTTCAAACACCTTATCGACAGACAGTCGCCACGTCCAGGGTAATCAAATGGCAATGGCTAACATTCGCGAACGCTTGCTGCTTTTTTTTGAACTCGAAGCCGTGATGACGACGGGAATCCGGGAAGGTCGTTTCCACGTATCGATTGAGTTTCCCTACCGGCCGCACGTTGCATGATGCGTGCGCCGTTACGTCTGCTACTGGTGGATGACGAAGCCCTCGCCCGTTCGCGGTTACGGGATTTGCTCGGCGATATTGCGGAGGAGGTTCCCACCACGGTAGTTGCCGAGGCGCATGATGGCCATAGTGCGTTAGCGTTAATACAAACGCATCCCTGCGATATTGCTTTGGTCGATATACGCATGCCTGGCATGGATGGCGTTGAGTTTGCGCGCCATCTTGCGCGCTGGCCCGCAGCGCCGGCTGTGATTTTTGTCACGGCATATGATCAATATGCGGTGAGTGCCTTTGAGCTGGCGGTCCTGGACTACCTTGTCAAGCCAGTGCGCGCAGCGCGCCTTGCGGTGGCTTTGCAGAAAGCAGCCCGGCATCCGGATGAAGCAGAACGTCTCGAAAAGTCGGCGCTGGCAACACGGCGGCATTTGTCCTGTTTCGAGCGTGGCCGCGTTTTGCTGGTACCCGTAACAGAAATTCTCTATTTAAAAGCTGAGCAGAAATACGTTACAGCGCGCACAGTTGAACGCGAGTATCTGCTTGAGGAATCCCTGGTCAAGCTGGAAGCTGAGTTTGTCCAGCGATTCTTGCGTGTCCATCGAAATTGCCTGATTGCGTCTGAGGCCGTGGTCGGGTTGGAGCGCGCTAGCACCGATGGCGAAAAAGACGATTCGTGGCAGGTGATGTTGTCTGGCATCAGTGAACGCCTGCCTGTCAGCCGCAGACAATGGTCTTTGGTAAAAAATCTGCTCAAAAATGGGGGCTAGTTTCGACCTATTTATCGCATGATAAGAAGGCCGGTTCCCCCCATGCTCGCTGCAATTTCGTTGACGTCTTCCTCTGTGCTGCCTAACATGACATATTTATTCGATAGCCTTGCCGTGAACTTTTCTACCTTGTACGCCCCGATCGATGCAGATATGCATGCCGTCGATCAAGTGATTCGCACTCGTTTGCATTCCGATGTTGTCTTGATACGGCAAGTTGCCGAGTACATTATTTCGGCAGGTGGCAAGCGCATGCGGCCTGCGCTGGTGTTGTTAGCAGCGCGTGCCTGTGGCTATTCTGGCACGGTGCATCACGAACTTGCTGCCGTGGTCGAGTTCATCCATACCGCCACCCTGCTGCATGACGATGTTGTCGACGAATCCTCGCTGCGCCGTGGCCGCGATACCGCCAATGCAGTTTTTGGCAGCGCTGCCAGTGTGTTGGTAGGCGATTTTCTTTACTCACGCTCTTTCCAGATGATGGTGGATGTGGGCGATATGCGGGTCATGCAAGTTCTCGCCAATGCGACCAATATTGTAGCAGAGGGCGAAGTGCTGCAATTGATGAACTGTGGCAACGCTGATCTTTCTGTAACCGACTATCTGCAAGTGATTCATTACAAAACGGCCAAGTTGTTTGAGGCGGCAGCGCGCTTGGGAGCCATCATTAGTCGTGTCGAACCCGCGCGGGAAAAAGCGTTAGCGGCTTATGGCATGCATATCGGTACGGCATTTCAATTGATTGACGACGTACTGGATTATTCCGGCAATGAGGCTGAAACCGGCAAGCATCTGGGTGACGACTTGGCGGAAGGTAAAACCACTTTGCCCCTGATTCATGCCATGTTAAACGGCACGGCAGCGCAAGCCGCATTAGTGCGGACAGCCATTGAAACGGCGAACAAGGAACTGTTTTCCGAAGTTCTATCCGCTGTGCGTTCGAGTGGCGCACTGGCGGCTGCTCGGCAACACGGAATTGCAGAAGCAGAAGCAGCGAAGGCGTCACTCGCGCTCTTGCCGGATTCAATATTCAAGCAAACGCTGATACAATTCGCCGACTTTGCCGTGCAAAGAGATTTTTAACGACGCAATGTTGGCAACGATGCTAGGCCCCACTGTTTTTCCGGCCATTTTTTCCCGGCATTGTTTGCACCAACGGTTGCAAAATGCGTTGCAAAGTCGTTCGTGCCATTTGCATTGCTTATTCTTATTAGTAGTACCCACTCACCGTCGGGGTGTAGCTCAGCCTGGTAGAGTACTGCGTTCGGGACGCAGGAGTCGGAGGTTCGAATCCTCTCACCCCGACCATCACCTTCACATATAGATAGGTGATCTTGTGGCAAAACTCTTTCTTTTAATAGCGTTCGTTGTTTTCGTTTATCTTCGTTTTGCCAGGAAGAAGCGACAACCACCCAGTGTTCAGTCACCCCATGCACCGCTCCCGGAAGGGATGATCCCTTGCGCCCATTGTGGAATTTACATCCCGCAATCCGAGGCGATTGTTGACCATCATGCGTCTGGCACCCATGCATTTTATTGTTGCACAGCCCATCGTCAGCTAGGGATGAGGAAATGATCAGGCGCAATCTGGCGACCGAGTTTAATCAAACGCCTGCTTCCTTTTGGCGCTCTTTGCTGTTTTTCTCCATCTACCGAGTGAGCCTTGCCCTGTTTTTTCTGGGGGCGGTAGTTATTTTTGGCGACACAGTGAGCTTGGGCGCTCAAAATTCTCATTTATTTCGCAACGTTGCCAGCGTCTATTTGCTGCTTTCTATGGCTTTTCTGGGGGCACAGTTATGGCAGAAACGTCACTTTGATATGCAGCTGACCGTCCATGTGGCAATTGATATTCTTGCCTTGACGCTCATGATGTTTGCCAGTGGCGGTCAAAAAAGCGGGATCGCAACGTTGTTGCTGGTTGTCGTTTCAGGTGCTGGACTGGTGGGTCAAGGGCGCATGGTTTTGTTTTATGCGGCGCTAGCCTCAGTTGCCGTATTGCTCGAAGAAGGTTGGTGGGCGTTGGTGATGGACAGCGAGTCCGCCGATTTTTTCAGTGCAGGCATTACCTGCGTGGCTTTTTTTGCGGCGGCAATGGCCGCCCGAATGCTGGCAAAACGCGTAGTGGCCAATGAATTCTTGGCGCTTGAGCGAGGTCAGCAACTCGATGCGCAATTGCGGATTAGCGAGCAAATTATTCGCGATATGGAAGGCGGTGTGTTGGTCGTTGATACCGCAGGGCAGGTGCATATGAGCAATCCGCAAGCGCAAATTTTGCTGGACATGCCGCTGCAAGATGGCCCGCAACCGCTGAGAGGATTGCTAGCGGAACGCTTTTTGGTTTGGCAAGCGCACCGCGTTGAAATAACAGAGATCCTTTTTTTTCAAGAAACAAATCGCCAGTTGCGGATACGCTACTTACCGCCTTCGAGCATGTTGGGAGATTCTTTACTTTATCTGGAAGACATGGCGCAGGTGCATTTCCAGTCGCAACAGCTAAAGCTCGCAGCGCTTGGTCGGTTGACGGCAAATATGGCGCATGAAATTCGTAATCCACTGGCGGCGATCAGTCATGCGTCAGAGCTCTTGGTCGAGGATGACAAGAATATTGTTCGGCAACGACTCGCCCGCATTATTCACGACAATACGTTGCGCCTTAATCGCCTGGTAACTGAAGTGCTGGAGGTTGGTCGCCAAGACCAGACATCTCCTGAGCTAATCGATTGGCCGAGATTTATTCAGAGCTTTATGGAAGAAATATTCCTGCATGACGCCTCGGCAACAAGCCGTATTCAAGTAACCCGGGCAGAAGGTCTGAAGGTGTGGTTTGATCGCGGACATCTGCATCGCGTGCTGTGGAATCTTCTGGTGAATGCATTGCGGCATGCCAGTGCTGCCGAAGGTGCGATCCGCATATCTGCAAAGAACATCAGCGCGAACAGCATTGAATTGCACATTAGTGATGACGGTAGCGGGATTGAGGAATCCTTGCGCACTCAAGTATTTGAACCTTTTTTTACGACGCATGGTACTGGAACGGGACTGGGGCTCTATATTGCACGAGAGTTATGCGAGGCAAACAAGGCGCGCCTGGAGCTATTGCCTAATTTATCGCCCAATAGTTCTGGCGCACATTTTCAAATGACGGTTGAGGGAGAACTATGTCTGTAAAAATGCAGCGTCGGCGGCGCGGAGAAGCCAACCGTATTTTGATCGTGGACGACGAGGCGCACATTCGTGAACTGCTTGATCTAACCTTCGTGCGGATGGGTCTTGAGGTGGATTGTGCGGGAACCCTCGCGGAAGCCCGTACCATGCTGGCAAATCATCGCTACCAATTGTGCTTGACTGATATGCGCTTACCCGATGGCACAGGGCTGGATTTGGTGTGTCATGTGAATGAGGCGATGCCCGACCTGCCGGTAGCCGTAGTAACCGCCTATGGCAGCACTGAAAATGCAGTCGCCGCATTAAAGGAGGGCGCGTTTGATTACGTTACCAAGCCTGTTTCCCTGGATCAATTGAGAAACCTGGTCAAACTGGCATTAGAGTTATCCGGGGCAGAGCCAGCGCATGGGGTAGGCGCTGAGGCGCGGCTGCTTGGCGATTCACCCACGATGCAGCAGGTACGTGCGCTCATTGAACGCGTTGCGCGTAGTCAGGCCCCCGTCCATATTACGGGCGAATCTGGTAGCGGCAAAGAATTAGCTGCGCAATTAATCCATCAGTTAGGTGCGCGGCGTGATCGTGTATTTGTGCCAGTCAATTGTGGTGCCATTCCGGAAAATCTGATGGAGAGCGAGTTCTTCGGTTACCGCCGGGGCGCATTTACCGGGGCGAATGAAGATCGGGATGGCTTTTTTCAGGCAGCCAACGGGGGAACCTTGTTTCTCGACGAAGTGGCTGATTTGTCTTTAGCCATGCAAGTAAAACTGTTACGAGTGATTCAGGAAAAGCGGGTGCGCAAAATAGGCGCGCCAACCGAAGATGATGTGGATGTGCGCGTAATCTGTGCGACGCACCAAGACATCAAGGTTCTGGTTGAGCAAGGGCGGTTTCGTCAGGATCTGTTTTACCGACTCAATGTGATTGAATTACGCATGCCCGCGTTGCGCGAGTGTCATGAAGACATTCCATTGCTGGCAACCCACATCCTTGATCGGTTAGCTCATGCAGCCGGTATCAGGCCACCCTTGCTTTCTCCTGCGGCAGTCAATGAATTACGCACACACCCGTTCCCCGGGAATGTGCGTGAGCTTGAAAACACTCTTGAGAGAGCATTGGCGTTGATGGAGGGCAGCTATATCGAAGTCGCAGATCTTGGTTTGTCATCGTCGCGATCTGAAAATGTATCGACAGCAGCCATCACGTTGCAGGACAAGCTGGACCAGGTTGAGCGCCAAATGATTTTGCATGCGCTTAAAGCCGCGCATAACAATCGTACAGCGGCGGCCCGTTTACTCGGCGTTACCTTCCGTTCGCTACGCTATCGGATGGCGCGTCTGGGCATGAACGAATGATTGCGTCAGCTGGCCCCGCAGCAAATGATGGGTGGTTGCCCGAAGCACGGCATATTGTTTCACCTAACTTTGATGAGCGCCCAGTAGCGAACGATATTTGTCTTGTCGTCATCCATGCCATCAGTTTGCCACCAGGGCTGTTTGGCGGGCAGGGCATTATTGATTTATTTACTAACCAGTTAAATCCGGAAGACCATCCTTATTACCGCGAAATATCTCATCTGCGGGTTTCTGCGCATTTTCTCATCCGGCGCAATGGCGAGTTAATTCAATTTGTATCGTTATTGAAACGTGCATGGCATGCAGGAGTTTCTGAATGGGCAGGCCGTGAGCGTTGCAATGATTTTTCAATCGGCATTGAACTTGAAGGTTGCGATGACCGCCCTTTTGAAAAATTCCAATATACAACCCTGAATGCCGTATTGGCAGATCTGCAAAAGCACCATTCTTTACAGGCCGTTGTTGCGCATAGTGAAATAGCTCCAGGACGCAAAACAGACCCCGGCCCTCTGTTTGACTGGGATAGCGTCATTTATCCTGCTGCGTAATTCAGATAAAAATTGACGGTATTTCGAGTTTTATCCGTACGATTCATGCTTTTCAAATCGCACGGATTAAGTGCCGCTTATGCCAAAGACATTTGGCCGTCGATGTCGATGCGTAAACTAAAACAAATTGATAGGCGGATAAACGGGCGGAATTCATTGTTTTCAAATGCATTAAAGGCATGGATAATCCACATCAACCCATTTGGGTTGTATTAAATAAAGAAGCGGCTCTTCCCTGTTAACTTGTTAAGGAGAATCACCATGGTTGTAAAGAAAAAAATAGCCACGGCACCGGCAGCGAAGAAGCCCGCTGCCAAACCAGCGGCGAAAAAAGTTGCTGCTAAAAAGCCGGTCGTAAAAAAAGTAGCTGCTGCCAAACCAGCGGCAAAGAAAAAAGTTGCTGCTAAAAAGCCGGTCGTAAAAAAAGCAACTGCCAAACCCGCAGTCAAAAAAGCAGCCGCCAAACCAGCAGCGAAAAAAGTGGCTGCTAAAAAACCCGTAGTGAAAAAAGCGGCTGCCAAAAAGCCAGTTGCCAAAAAAGCCGCTGCCAAAAAACCAGCTGCCAAAAAAGCGGTTGCTAAAAAACCGGTAGCCAAGAAGGTTGCTGCCAAAAAACCAGCTGCCAAAAAAGTGGCTGCTAAAAAACCAGCCGCAAAGCCAGCTGCAAAGAAGGTTATTGCTAAAAAGCCAGCAGCTGCAAAACCTGTTGTAAAAGCCGCCACAAAGCCATCCACCGCTGCAACACCCGGGATTAAGTCTTCACTTAACCCTGCGGCTGCCTGGCCTTTCCCTACAGGCTCACGCCCATAAGGAAAACGTCGGCAGGCGGTTACTGTATTTAAAAGTAGCCGTGTGTTGGGTTGAAATGCAAGCGCGCGCTGTTAATCAGTGCGCGCTTTTTCTTTTGCTAAAGGCATCGTTAAAACCGATGATTACTCAGTAGGATTTTAGTATCCCATAGCACGCTGCGAGATTCTGGGTGCGCTTAAGCTAAAGGTCGGCGCTGGTGATACGGCGGCTGTTGATTGGGCCGGTACGGTTTTAACGTAAAAAACTAATGTAAGCCCTTCTGGGCGCAATTAATTCCCCGATCGTTGCCGCAGTGGCTTCAAAATGTCCGTCAGCCCGTTATGGTCGATCTCATGCATCAAGGCGAGGAGCCGTCCAATCTCGCCTGGGGGGAAACCTTCACGGGCGAACCAGTTGAGGTAGTTCCCCGGTAGATCAGCGATGAGACGCCCCTTGTGCTTGCCAAAGGGCATCTCTCGCGTGAGCAGCAGTTCTAAGTCCTCGGGTTTCATCCTGGTCAGGTACCGATTACTTCACCTCGGTAACAAATTCCGCGCGGGGTTTCTTGAATTTTCCAAGTTGCTACTGCTGAGGCGGTTCGTCAGGGAGTACCTTTTTCATGTCCACTCGATACTCTTCCACAACGATGGCTTCGCCGTCGATTATCTGACCGTCTGGTTCTTGTCTTGGCACATTCGCCTGCATTGCCCGGCGCAACGCTCGTGTCTTCCACCAAAAATAGATCCAAACCCCCAGGCCAATAACGGCGATGACGGAAAGAATTAGCACCGAAAACATGAATCCCAGAAGCAGCAGGATCGCACCAGTAAGAAGGCCAAGAAGGTTTTTAAGCATGTTGGTTTTAGCGAATTTGGTTATTAACGCAGGCTGCTCACGTGGCCGACACCTGACTTAGCAGAATGCCAAAGCAAGCATTGCCGGGTCATCAAGCATGGTCAGCATGAAATAGATAGCAAACCGGTAGATCAACGGTACGAGGGATTCGACCAGTTGCCTGGCAAGTTCTGAAATGGGTTCGATCATCAGGTAGTTACGGTTTGACGTTATGCCTTCTTCACAAATTCCGATTTAAGCTGCATTGCGCCGATACCATCAATCTTACAGTCGATATCATGGTCACCGTCGACCAGGCGGATGTTCTTGACCTTCGTCCCTATCTTGACCATTGATGATGAACCTTTGATTTTCAGATCCTTGATTACCGACACGGTATCACCGTCCTGAAGCACGGCTCCGTAGGCATCGCAGACGACGCGCTGGTTATCGGTGCTCTCTGTTGCCTGCTTGGATTCCTGGGACCACTCATGGGCGCATTCCGGGCAGACGTACATATTTCCATCTTCGTAGGTGAATTCAGAACTGCATTGCGGGCACGAGGACAAGGGAACAACAGAGATTTACGTCAAGCAACGCTGGCGCAAAACCGCTACGCCGAACATGGTCCAAATGGCTCGATAAGCCCGCCATCTTAGACATGTCTAAGATGGTGTCTAATAAAGGCAACAAAAAGGCCACCCGAAGGCGGCCTAAGTGCTTGATTTATTGGCTCCTCGACCTGGGCTCGAACCAGGGACCTACGGATTAACAGTCCGGCGCTCTACCAACTGAGCTATCGAGGAATATGAAGACGCGAATTATAGTCACAGGGGCTAGCGCCTGCAATACCTTTCGCGGATTTACTTTTTACCGATGACGGATGCGATGGCGGTGGCTACGTAGTCGATATTTTTGGTGTTGAGTGCAGCCAGGCAAATGCGGCCGGTGCTTACGGCATAAATGCCGAACTCGGTTTTTAGTTGTTCAACTTGCGGGGCGGTCAGGCCCGTGTAGGAAAACATGCCGCGCTGTTTGACGACAAAAGAAAAATCCTGTGGTACGTTTTTTTCCTTGAGTTTTTCTACAAGCGAAATGCGCATGGCACGAATGCGTTCGCGCATGGTAGCGAGTTCAGCCTCCCATTGCTGGCGCAGGGCCGGGCTGGATAGCACGGCTGCAACAATGGCGCCACCATGGGTTGGCGGGTTGGAGTAGTTGGTACGGATAACGCGTTTGACTTGCGAGAGTACGCGCGCGGATTCTTCCTTGTTTTCTGTGACCAAAGTGAGCGCGCCAACCCGTTCGCCGTAGAGCGAGAAGGATTTTGAAAAGCTGCTGGACACTAGAAACTGAAGGCCGGATGCGGCAAACAAGTTCAGCGCAACGGCGTCTTCCGCGATGCCGTCGGCAAAGCCTTGATAAGCCATGTCGATAAACGCAATCAGATTTTTTTCGCGGATGATAGCGACAATTTTTTGCCATTGCTCGGCGCTGAGATCAGCGCCTGTCGGGTTGTGGCAGCAGGCATGCAGGACGATGATGGCGTTGGCTTCCAGTGCGGCAAGGTAGGCCGTCATGGCAGAAAAATTCACGCTCTGGGTGGCCGCATCGTAGTAGGGGTAGTTTTCTACGGTGAAGCCGGCGGATTCAAACAGGGCGCGATGATTTTCCCAGCTGGGGTCGCTGATATAGATTCTGGATGCAGGATAGAGTCGCTTGAGAAAATCTGCGCCCACTTTCAGGGCACCTGTGCCACCGAGTGCTTCAATGGTTACCGCACGGCTTTCTTCGAGCAGCGGAGAGTCTGCGCCGAAAATGAGATTTTGTACGCTTGTATTAAAGGCGCCCAGGCCTTCGATGGGCTGATAGCCGCGCGCCGGGGCGGCTTCCAGACGCGCTTTTTCGGCGGCTTTGACGGCTTCGAGCAAGGGGAGCTTGCCGTTATCGTTGTAATAAACGCCGACGCCTAAATTAACTTTATTGGGGTTGTTGTCTGCATTAAAGCCTTCAGTCAGGCCAAGAATGGGGTCGCGAGGGGCTAATTCAACCGCTGAAAAAATTGAGGTCATGGGATTCCAGAAAGTGGTGGTAAGAAAGTCAGATAAAAAAGTCGGCGCTGGTGAGACGGCGATTTGTTGACTGATTTGTCGATAAAGAGCGCGCAACGCGTAATAATACCCGATTGAGCTGAGTCTTTGAATGGTTTGACGCGCGAATGGGCGCCTGTTAAAGCATCAAAAAAACGATAAAACGAGGATATGCAGTGACGCAGGAAAATGATCAAAAAACAGATGTGGTGGTGTTTGAGGGCAGCCCTTTTCGCCTGCATCAACCTTTTTCACCAGCGGGCGATCAGCCCGCAGCGATTCGTCTGCTGACTGAAGGGATTAACGACGGATTGTCGTTTCAAACATTGCTTGGGGTGACAGGCTCTGGCAAGACCTACACCATGGCAAACGTGATTGCGCGGCTGGGGCGCCCGGCTTTGGTGCTGGCGCCGAATAAAACGCTGGCGGCGCAACTGTATTCCGAGTTTCGCGAGTTTTTCCCGGAAAATGCGGTGGAGTATTTCGTTTCTTATTATGACTATTATCAGCCCGAGGCCTACGTGCCTTCGCGCGATTTGTTTATCGAGAAAGACTCGGCGATTAATGAGCATATTGAGCAAATGCGCTTGTCGACCACCAAAAGTTTGCTGGAGCGACGCGATGTGGTTATCGTGTGCACGGTGTCGGCGATTTACGGCATTGGCGACCCGGTGGATTACCACAGCATGATTCTGCATTTGCGCCAAGGCGAGAAAATGGGGCAGCGCGATATCATTCAGCGGCTGGCTGAAATGCAGTACGAGCGCAATGAAGTTGATTTTCGGCGCGGCGTCTATCGTGTGCGGGGTGATGTGATTGATGTGTTCCCGGCTGAAAATGCGGAGAACGCGATACGCATTACTTTGTTTGATGACGACATTGAAACCTTGACACTGTTTGATCCTTTAACCGGGCAAACGAAGAAGAAGCTGAATCGGTTTACCGTGTTTCCTTCGAGCCACTATGTGACTCCGCGTGCCACGGTGTTGAAGGCCGTGGAAGCGATCAAGTCTGAACTGCGTGAGCGGGTGGATTTTTATACCCAGGAGCACAAGCTGGTTGAGTTGCAGCGGATTGAGCAGCGCACGCGGTTTGACCTGGAAATGCTCGATCAACTCGGTTTTTGCAAGGGAATTGAAAACTATTCGCGCCATTTATCCGGCCGCCAGCCAGGCGAGCCGCCACCGACGTTGTATGACTATCTGCCGAGCGATGCCATCATGTTTGTGGATGAATCGCATGTGGCCATTCCGCAAGTGGGTAGCATGTATAAAGGCGACCGCGCGCGCAAGGAAAACCTCGTGAGCTATGGGTTTCGTTTGCCGTCAGCGATGGATAATCGGCCATTGAAGTTCGAGGAGTTCGAGAAACTGATGCCGCAAACGGTGTTTGTTTCGGCCACGCCATCGGTCTATGAAGAGGCGCATCAAGGTCAGGTAGTTGAGCAGTTAGTGCGCCCCACGGGGCTGGTTGATCCGGTCCTGGAAGTTCGTCCGGCCACAACTCAGGTGGATGATCTGCTGGCGGAACTAAAAAAACGCATTGCCCTGGGCGAGCGGGTGCTGGTCACAACGTTGACCAAGCGGCTGTCGGAGCAGCTCACGGAATACTTGAGTGGCAATGGTATCAAGGTGCGTTACCTGCATTCGGATATTGATACGGTGGAACGTGTCGAAATTATTCGCGATCTGCGTCTGGGCGTATTCGATGTACTGATCGGCATCAATCTGCTGCGCGAGGGGCTGGATATTCCGGAAGTCTCGCTGGTGGCGATACTTGATGCCGACAAAGAGGGATTTTTACGCTCAACCCGTTCGTTAATCCAAACCATAGGCCGCGCGGCGCGGCATATCAATGGTACGGCGATTTTGTATGCGGATCGAATCACGGATTCGATGCAGCGCGCGATGGATGAAACGGAGCGCCGCCGCAACACACAGCTGGCGCACAACGCGGCGCATGGGGTTACCCCGCAGGGCGTGGTGAAGCGCATCAAGGACATCATTGAGGGGGCATATGATGCCGACTCGGCGGCACAGACGCGGCAAGCGGTACAAGAAGCGGCGCGCTTTGAAATGATGAGTGAAAAAGAGTTGGCCCAGCACATTAAAAAGCTGGAAAAAGCGATGCAGACGCACGCAAGAAATCTGGAGTTTGAGGCGGCTGCCGCTGCGCGGGATGAGCTTTTTCGCGTCAAGCGCTTGGCCTTTGGCGGTGAAGCGCACGATGCTGATGGCGATGCGGGTTGATGTGCGCTGAGATATGCCAAGTTCTGCCAAGCCCTATGCCTGTGCGTTGCGTGATTGACGTGCATTGTGTAGCATCCATGAGTCGAAAGTTCGGATGGGTAATGAGCTAAGCGATGCTTGGCGATCAGGCGAGATTCTCAGGCGAGACCCCGTGCGGGTCTATGCGATAACGAAATAAATGATGGAGTAGTCATGAGTGATACGAACGATAAGTTTGAATGGTCGGATTCATATTTGCTAGGGCATGGCCCGATGGACGAAACGCACAAAGAATTTGTGCTGTTGGTGAATGCGATGAAGCATGCCTCTGATGCTGATTTTTCTGCACGTCTTAATGATTTTGAAAAGCATGCCGTCAAACATTTTTCTCAAGAAGACGACTGGATGACATCAACCAGCTTCCCTTCGGCTGATTGTCATATTGAGGAGCATGGCAAAGTGCTCGCTTCAGTGCATGGCATACAAGCCATGGATGAAGAAAAGAAACTGAAGATTGGCCGTGGTCTGGTAACGGCACTGGAAGAATGGTTTCCCGGACATGCCGATTACCTGGATTCAGCCTTGGCAAAATGGATGGTCAAGCAGAGCTTTGGCGGCGAACGGGTTGCGCCCGTCGTATTCAAGCGTAATCCAAAGATGAGCGAAGCCGGCGTGGGTGTGCAGAGTAAAAATTCGTAAGATTGGTGTGGTGCGAGCGTGTTAGAAGTGTGCAATGAGGTGGGGTGACTATCGCTCGCAAAAGCTTTTTAAACTTGCGCTGCTACTCTCTGTTTTGTTGCACGGCATTGTGTTGTCCCTGCACATGGGGTCGCCTGGCTTAACAGCGCGATCGGCGAAAAATGCAGAAGATTCGCCTGCTGCACGGCTGGAGGCAACATTAGCGCCACAGAAAACTCCTCAGCTAACCCCGCCGCCTTTGGCCACACCTCAGCCTCGCGTCATAGCAAAGCGTCGTGACAAACGTCCACGGCAAACAAAAATACCCAGCGTGCCGCGAGAGTTAACGACCAACAGGTCGTGGACTATCGCTGAACGGGATGAGATGGATCAGTTTCTGAGTGAGCTGAAACCCGCTCCGCCGGTGCCAACCCCGCCACCAAAAACCGGTTTTGATTTATCGCGGCAAGCCCTTGCGATGGCAAAATCAGAAGGACATCGCTTGCAGAAGCAAGGCGAAGCGACCGAGGCTGAGGTGGCTGCGGCCGAATCTTCCGTCAATAGCAAGGCAGTTGAGCCATTTAGCTTGCAGATGTATTTTGATGCCTTTGTGCGCAAGCTCAATCAGAGTTCAGCATTCGTTAAAAATGATCCGCGCAGCAGAGGGTCACACAAAGCCTTGGTGCAGATTTTATTGAAGCCCGACGGTACGCTCAAGAGCTACCGGGTGCTGCGCGCGGCCGACCAGCAGGCGCAGATTGCTTACATAAAAAACGTGATTGATCTGGCGTCGCCATTCTCCCCTTTCCCGCGAGATATTCGTGCGGGGATGGATTCTTTTTCCGTGTTGATTTGTATTTTTCCCGCCCGTGAGGGAGAGAGCGGTGGCGGGTTTACACGCAGCTTTGGCGGCCGCGATTGTGATTGATGTTGCCGTTGAGTTGCTGTGCAAACGTGCCAAGCCACAAATAAGCGGAAAAAACCGCTTTACGCAGTTGCTGCGCAAAGCGGTTTAGTAAAGTCGGCGCTGGTGATACGGCGATCGGTATGGTGTTTCAGCGTCCGATGGCGCTATTTACACCGTCACCGTATCCGCTACTTCGCTGAATTCCTTGATCTGGTCAAAGTTCATGTAGCGATAGATGTCGGCGGCCTTGGCATTCACCGCGTGCACTTGCTCCATGTATTCGGCCACGGTCGGGATTTTGCCCATCAAGGCCGTGACTGCGGCCAACTCGGCGGAACTCAGATAGACGCGCGTTTCGATGCCCAGCCGATTCGGAAAGTTGCGCGTGGAGGTCGATACTGCCGTGCTGCCTTTTTTCATCTGGGCCTGGTTGCCCATGCACAGCGAGCAGCCCGGCATTTCCATGCGCGCACCGGATTTACCGAGGATGGCGTAGTAGCCTTCTTCGTTGAGAATCATGGCGTCCATCTTGGTGGGTGGTGCAATCCACAGGCGGGTGGGTATGTCCGTCTGACCTTCGAGCACTTTGCCGGCAGCGCGAAAATGGCCGATGTTGGTCATGCAGCTGCCGATGAAGACTTCGTCAATTTTCTCGCCAGCAACTTCAGACAATATCTTCACATCGTCCGGATCGTTCGGGCAGGCGAGGATGGGTTCCTTGATGTCGGCCAGATCAATTTCGATGATGGCTGCATATTCGGCGTCTGCATCGGGTTGCAGCAGGGTGCCGTTGGCGATCCACTCTTCCATGGCCTTGATGCGGCGACCAAGGGTGCGTTTGTCGGCGTAGCCTTCGGCGATCATCCACTTCATCAGCGTGATGTTCGAGCGCATGTATTCAATGATGGGTGCCTTGTCCAGACGCACGGAGCAGCCAGCGGCAGAGCGTTCGGCGGAGGCGTCAGTGAGCTCGAACGCTTGCTCCACTTTAAGATCAGGCAGGCCTTCGATTTCAAGAATGCGACCGGAGAAGACATTTTTCTTGCCTTGTTTTGCCACGGTGAGCAGACCCGCCTTGATAGCGTAGAGCGGAATCGCGTTGACCAGATCACGCAGCGTGATACCGGGTTGCATCGTGCCTTTAAAACGCACCAGTACCGATTCAGGCATGTCCAGCGGCATCACGCCGGTGGCCGCGGCGAAGGCTACCAGCCCGGAGCCCGCCGGGAAGGAAATGCCGATGGGGAAGCGGGTGTGGGAATCGCCGCCGGTGCCAACGGTATCGGGCAACAGAAAGCGGTTGAGCCAGGAGTGAATAATGCCATCGCCGGGTTTTAGCGAAATGCCGCCACGTGACGTGATGAAGCTGGGCAGGGTGCGGTGAGTCTTGACGTCGACCAGTTTGGGGTAAGCGGCGGTGTGGCAGAAGGACTGCATCACCAAATCGGCGGAGAAGCCAAGGCAGGCGAGGTCTTTGAGCTCATCGCGGGTCATCGGGCCGGTGGTGTCCTGGCTGCCGACAGACGTCATGCGTGGTTCGCAGTAGGTTCCCGGGCGGACACCTTTGCCTTCGGGAAAGCCGCAGGCGCGGCCAACGATTTTTTGCGCTTGCGAGAAACCCTTGCCGGTATCAACGGGCGGTTTGGGCAGGCGGAACAAGGTGGAGGCGGGCAGGCCAAGGAACTCGCGCGCCTTGGCGGTGAGGCCACGACCGATGATCAAATTGATGCGGCCACCAGCGCGTACTTCGTCGAGCAGCACTTCGGATTTGTAGTCGAATGTGGAAATGACGTTGCCGTTTTTCTCAATTTTTTTCTCATAAGGAAAAATGTCGATAACATCGCCCATGGCCATTTGTGTCACGTCACACTCGATAGGAAAAGCGCCCGCATCTTCTTGCGTATTAAAGAAAATCGGGGCGATTTTGCCGCCGAGGCAGAAGCCGCCAAAGCGCTTGTTCGGCACAAAGGGAATATCGTCGCCAGTCCACCAGGTGACCGAGTTGGTGGCGGACTTGCGCGAAGAGCCTGTACCAACCACATCCCCCACGTAGGCGACCGCGTGGCCTTTTTTCTTCAGGTCTTCAATCAGTGCCATCGGGCCGCGCTCGCCCGGTTGTTCTGGCGTGATGCCATCGCGTGCATTTTTCAGCATGGCCAGGCCATGCAATGGAATATCAGGGCGGCTCCAGGCGTCGGGCGCGGGCGAGAGATCATCGGTATTGGTTTCGCCCGTGACCTTGAAAACCGTGACGCTGATTTTTTTCGGCACATCGGGGCGTTGCGTAAACCATTCGCCATCGGCCCATGATTGCATGACAGCTTTGGCGTTTGTGCTGCCGGCCTTGGCTTTTTCGGCAACATCGTGGAAGGCGTCGAACATCAGCAGAGTTGATTTAAGTGCGGTCGCGGCGGTGGCGCCGACTTTGGCATCGTCCAGCGCGTCGATCAGTGGTTTGACGTTGTAACCGCCGACCATGGTACCGAGCAGTTCGGTGGCTTTTGTGCGTGAAATGAGTGTACATGCCGTCTCGCCAGCGCCGACTTTTGCAAGAAACTCCGCCTTGACTTTAGCTGCCTCATCAACGCCTGCCGGGACGCGGTGCGTGATCAAATCAAGCAACGTGGCTTCTTCGCCTTGGGGCGGGTTGAGTAACAGATCAATCAAGGCTTCGGTCTGCTGCTTGGTGAGCGGTAGCGGGGGAATGCCAAGTGCGGCGCGCTCGGCAACATGTTGGCGGTAGGCTTCAAGCATGGTGGTTTCCTTTTGTGCGATGGTGAGGTGAATAAAAAAGCGAATGCGTGAAAAACGGGATTGTTGTTTTAATGGGAAGGCTGGAAAAAATGCTGACAAGTTTCTGTTGTCATGGGCACACCCGTCGCGCGTGCGCGTTGCAGCAACTCCCAGTAATATCGGTAAGACGCACGGTCGTGTAGCGTGCCTTTCCATGAGATGGGCCCCCAGGCAGCGACTTGAGCCGCCAACAAGAGCTCTGCGGCCTCACTGACCGCAGCAAAGTCGGGGCGCATGGCTTCAATGATGGGTTGAATTTGCGCCGGGTGAATGCTCCACATGCGCAAAAAACCAAAGTCATTACGTGCGCGTTGTGCATCCTCGCGCACGACGTCAGTGTCACGCAGCTCGGTGGTGACGTTGTGCGTGGGCACAATGCCATTGGCTAATGCTGCTGCCGCAATTTCACACTTGGCGCGAACAATGAGCGGATGCGTAAATTGGCCGGGTGCGCGCATCGCGGTATCGGGAATCGCCCCGTGGTGTGCGCTTACGAAGTCCATGAGGCCGAAGTCGATGGACTCCACGTGAGGAAGGCGTGCGATTTGCCAGACTTCATGCAATGCGCCGGGCGTCTCGATAAGGATATGCACAGGAATTTCGCGGGTAATGGCGTGGCGTTGCTGCGCCAAGTCAATGGCTGCAATCTGCTGGGCAGCATCATTCGCGCAGTTTGGCTTGGGCAGCACGATGTAGGCTACCTGCTGCCCTGCGCGCTGGATGATGATGTCCAGATCATCCCGCCAATGCGGGTGGGTGATGTCATGGATGCGCACTCCTAGCCGTTCGTGGCGGTTGGCCGGGTCCAGCAACAGCGCACTGACCATCTCCGCATGTTCCCGTTCGTGGCCCGCTGCGGCACCATCTTCACAATCAGCCGTGATGTCAAAAACCGGCCCGAGCTCAGTCTGGAGTTGCAGTGCCTTGCGGATCATTTTTTCTGATCCGGCATAGTGTTCGCAGGCGGCAAGCACAGGGAAGGGGCGACTTCCCTGGTATAGAACTGCTGCGGGATGAAGGCGCTGACTCACGGGTACTGGCACGGGCTTTTTTTTCTGCTTCATCTCGTGTGTTTGCGGCAAGTTGCAACGCGTGTGCAATGCGCGCAATCAGCCCAGCAAGCTCGCAACACCAGCTTGCTCTTCTTGCAATTCGGCCAGCGTCTTATCCATCATGCTGCGTGAATAGTCGTCGATAGCGAGACCTTCCACGCGTTTGTACTGACCGTTTTCGCAGGTGACTGGCACGCCATAAATGATGTCTTGCGGAATGCCGTAGGAACCATCGGATGGAATACCCATGGTGACCCACTTGCCGTTGGTTCCCAAGGCCCAATCGTGCATGTGGTCAATGGCGGCATTCGCTGCAGAGGCGGCAGATGATGCGCCGCGTGCGGCAATGATCGCTGCACCGCGTTTGCCCACGGTGGGGATGTACTCGTTTTTGTACCAGGCATCATCATCAATGGCCGCCAATGCAGGCTGACCAGCGACGGTAGTAAACCGCAGATCAGGATACATGGTAGGCGAGTGATTACCCCACACGAGCATTTTTTCCACATCGGCAACCGCTTTGCCTGTGCGTGTGGCCAATTGCGAAATGGCACGGTTATGATCCAGGCGCAGCATGGCGGTGAAGTTTTGCTTCGGCAGGCTGGGGGCGGACTTCATCGCGATGTAAGCATTGGTGTTCGCCGGGTTACCCACCACCAGCACTTTCACATTGCGTGAGGCAACTTCATCGAGTGCTTTGCCTTGTTCGATGAAGATCTTGGCGTTTTCCATCAGCAGGTCTTTGCGTTCCATGCCGGGGCCACGCGGTTTGGCGCCGACCAATAAAGCGTAATCCACATCTTTAAATGCCACTTTGGGGTCATCCGTGCCGACCATGCCCACCAGGGTGGGGAAGGCACAATCATCGAGTTCCATCATCACGCCTTTGAGTGCTGCCTGGGCTTTTTCCATGGGCAGTTCAAGCATTTGCAGGATTACTGGCTGATCTTTGCCCAGCATCTCGCCTGCAGCAATGCGAAAGATCAGCGCGTAACCAATTTGTCCGGCAGCACCGGTGATTGCAATACGAACGGGGGGTTTGGTCATGATGAGAACTCCAAGAGGTAATAGAAAGAAAAATGAAAAAATGGAAGAAAAAAACAAGGAAGGGACAGCGTTGAATAAAATGAATATCAGTTGAATTTAAGTCTTGGTCTCTAAGTCAGGGTGATGGCGACCATGTACCATTTGCTTAGCGGTGGCATTTACAAGGATGCGCAAAAAAGCGCAAAAAGTGCTTTATCCCAATGTGCACTCCCAACGCTTTTCAAGCGTGAAATAGTAATTTGGATATGATACCTTGTCAATATTTATCATATATCTTATGTATGATATAAGATTAAGTCTGGACGTCGCTTGGAAAATATGTTCAAATCCATTTCATGAATAAAAGCGCCGTCCTGCCATCGCCGACTTTTAGCCCGCTTTATCGCCAGATAAAAGCGCTGCTGGTGCAGCAGCTCCAATCAGGTGAGTGGCACCCGGGTGAAGTGATTCCCAGCGAAAATGAGCTTGCAACGCGTTTCTCGGTAAGCCAGGGCACCGTGCGTAAAGCCGTTGATGAATTAGCCGCAGAACATTTGCTGGTGCGCCGTCAGGGCAAGGGTACGTTTGTCGCTAGCCACGATGACCCGCGCGCATTTTTTCGCTTTTTGCGCTTGATGCCAATCAATGGTGAGATACAGCAGGCCAAGAGCATTCCGCTGGAATGCTGGCGTGCGAAAGCAGGCCCGGAGGCCTCGCGCATGTTGGCGATCAAGATAGGTGACCCCATCACTGTATTGCGTCGCGTGCTGCAGTTTGCAGAAAAGCCGATTGTGGTGGATGAAATTTATTTGCCAGGTGCAATCTTCGGTGCCATAACTCTGGACATGCTGCGTGATTACCAGGGCTCGCTGTATAGTTTTTTTGAGGATCGCTTTGGTGTGCGCATGGTGCGTGCTGAGGAGCGTCTGCGTGCCGTGGCTGCCGACCGGTCGAGTGCCGAGTTGATTCATGTGGCAGAAGGTAGTCCGCTGTTATCAGTTGAGCGGCTAAGTTTTTCCTATGCCGACAAACCAGTGGAATGGCGGCGCGGGTTGTATTCCACGCAAGAGCATTGTTATTTCAATGAGCTTGGGTAGGTTAACGTAGCCAGGTAACTTGTTACCGGCAACAGTGTTCGTATTTAGAAAGGGGATAGCATCAAATGTCAGCGTTAAATGAACAGAAAAAACAACGTCCAAGGTTTTTGGATCTGACCGTCATACGTCTGCCACTGGCTGGCTATGCATCGATTCTTCATCGCGTGAGTGGTGCCGGGTTATTCTTAATGCTGCCATTGCTCATATGGCTGCTTGATTTATCCCTGAGTTCAACACCAGAACATCTTGTGCTGTTTGAAAGCATCACGAGGAGCGTTTTGGTCAAGCTTGTTCTGTTGGGCTTGATCTGGGCCTTCTTGCATCACTTCTGCATGGGTTTGCGCATTTTGCTGATTGATGTTCATGTTGGGGTAGAGAAGCAGCAAGCGCGGTCTTCCGCGATGGCTGTCATGGTGGTCAGCCTGTCATTGACGCTGGCATTTGGCCTCAAACTTTTTGGAGTTTATTGAGATGAGTCGTCTGGTCGTAGGGGCCCATTACGGGATAAAAGACTGGCTGGCGCAGCGTATTACCGCTGTGCTGATGGCAATTTATACCTTGGTTATTTTTGCAGCGGTTTTAGCGGGTGCGACTAGTTCGCATGATGCTTGGCGAGGTTTCATGGCACATGGTGCGGTGCGATCTGTCACCTTTTTGTTCATTATCAGCCTGGGCTACCATGCGTGGGTTGGCGTGCGTGATATCTGGATGGACTATATCAAGCCCACAAGCGTTCGCATTCTGTTGCATGTTTTGACATTGCTGGTTCTGATTGGTTATGTCGGTTGGGCAATTCAGATTATCTGGAGGTTGTAAGAGTGACTTATACCGTGCGTAAATTTGATGCTGTGGTGGTGGGTGCAGGTGGTGCCGGTCTGCGTGCTGCGCTGCAACTTTCCGAATCCGGCTTGAAGACAGCCGTGCTAACCAAAGTGTTTCCCACGCGCTCACACACAGTGGCTGCGCAAGGCGGGGTGGCGGCTTCTCTTGGCAATTCTGAAGAGGATAACTGGCACTGGCACATGTATGACACCATCAAAGGCTCTGACTGGCTGGGGGACCAGGATGCGATCGAGTTCATGTGTCGGCAGGCCAACCAGGCAGTGGTTGAGCTGGAGCACTACGGGATGCCATTTGATCGGGTCGATAATGGCAAAATTTATCAACGTCCGTTTGGTGGACACATGTCCAACTTTGGTGAAAAACCAGTGCGTCGATCATGTGCGGCTGCGGATCGTACGGGGCACGCGATGCTACATGCCCTGTATCAGCGGAATATCAAAGTAAATACGCAGTTTTTTGTCGAGTGGCAAGCGTTGGATCTGATTCGCGATGCGGATGGCGAAGTGTTAGGTGTTGTTGCGATGGATATGGAAACCAGTGAAGTGGTGGCCTTTCATGCAAAAGCAACTATTTTTGCCACGGGTGGCGCGGGTCGCGTTTACTACTCATCCACCAATGCTTTCATTAATACCGGCGATGGTCTGGGTATGGCGGCGCGGGCGGGCATTCCGCTGGAGGATATGGAATTCTGGCAATTTCATCCGACGGGAGTGGCCGGTGCGGGTGTGCTGATCACCGAAGGGGTGCGCGGCGAAGGTGGCATACTGCGTAATGCTGATGGTGAGCGATTTATGGAGCGCTACGCACCGAATGCTAAAGATCTGGCATCGCGCGATGTGGTTTCCCGCTCAATGCTGACCGAGATCAATGAAGGTCGTGGCGCGGGTCCGTACAAGGATTATGTGTACCTTGACCTGACTCATCTGGACCCCCAGGTTATTCTGAAGCGCTTGCCCAGCATCCATGAAATTGGTATTCAGTTTGCCGGCGTAGACTGCCTGAAAGAATATATTCCGGTTGTGCCCACGTGCCATTACCAGATGGGCGGCATTCCGACAAACCGCTTTGGTCAGGTTGTTGTGACAAAGGGCAATGATTTATCGTCTCCCGTGCCAGGCTTTTATGCGGCAGGCGAATGCGCCTGCGCCTCGGTGCATGGCGCTAACCGGTTAGGGACTAATTCATTGCTCGATTTACTGGTGTTCGGTAAATCATCAGGTGAAGCCGCGGTTGCCTCGATTCGAGAAAATGTTAAAGCGCACAAGCCATTACCTGTTGATGCGATTGAAAAGTCCTTGGCGCGTCTGGATCGGCTGAATACGCAAAAAGGCGGTTCTAATGTGCATGAAACGCGGGTGTTAATGCAGCGGACGATGCAAAAACATGCCGGGGTATTCCGCTTTAGCCAGTTGCTCAAAGAGGGCGTCGATAAAATTCTCGAAGTAGCTCAAGCGGTTGCACGCACAGAAATTCAGGATAAGTCCAAGGTGTTCAACACGGCACGCATTGAAGCACTCGAGCTGGATAACCTGATTGAAGTAGCCAAGGCCACCATGATTTCAGCGGAAGCACGCAAGGAGTCGCGCGGGGCTCATGTGCGTGACGATGCCCACGATACGCCTGAAACACCCGATGGCCGCGATGATCAAAACTGGTTGAAACATACCCTGTGGCATCGTGATGGTAATCGTCTTGATTACAAACCGGTACAAATGAAACCGCTTTCAGTCGCTACCATCGAACTGAAAAAGCGTACCTACTAAGAAGGATATAAGGATGACAACGCCTCTCGCAATGCGGACTTACCATTTTAAAATCTATCGTTACGATCCGGATAAAGACGCCAAGCCCTACATGCAGGATATCTCCGTCGTGTGCGATCCAATGGACAAAAAATTGCTTGATGCAATGGTCAAGCTAAAAGCCAAGGATGATTCATTGTCCTTTCGCCGTTCCTGTCGTGAAGGCGTTTGTGGGTCGGACGCCATGAATATCAATGGCAAAAATGGTCTGGCCTGCCTGACTGATCTGGCGGCTTTCCCCGAAGGTAAACCCATTGTGTTGCGCCCATTGCCAGGCTTGCCTGTAGTACGCGATTTAATCGTTGATATGACACAGTTCTTTAAGCAATATCTTTCGATCAAGCCGTACCTTGTCAATGATGACCCCTTGCCCGAGCGTGAACGGTTGCAGTCACCTGAAGACAGAGAAGAGCTTAACGGCCTTTACGAATGCATTATGTGCGCGTGTTGCACAACCGCATGCCCTTCGTTTTGGTGGAATCCGGACAAATTCGTTGGCCCGGCGGGTTTGCTTGCCGCTTATCGCTTTATTGCCGACACCCGAGATCAAGCGACGAATGAGCGGCTGGATAATCTGGAAGACCCTTATCGTCTGTTCAGGTGTCATACGATCATGAACTGCGTGGATGTTTGCCCTAAAGGATTGAATCCAACCAAAGCGATTGGCAAGATCAAAGAAATGCTGGTTCAGCGAGCCGTCTGATTTAAATTCATCATGCCTGAAGACCGTCATGTTCGCTTGGGAAGGCTGCGCTGGCAATGCCGGCGAGCCTTGTTGGAGCTGGATTTGCTGTTCGAGAGATTTTGGCAGCGGTATGGCGACACAATTGATCTGCAAGATGAAGCAGCACTGGGGCAGCTGTTAGCGCTGGACGATTATGACTTGTGGGCGTTGGTAAGCGGAACTCAAAAAATTGATGATCCGCAATTAATACAGATGATTGAGCGCATACGCAACGAATTTGTACCGCTTGATCATTAACGAATGAGTGACAATTTTTATTTCAACGCTACCACATAGGGGAACCGAGTATGAGTACAAACCGCATCGCAAATTTTTCTGTCGATAGCAAGAACGTTGAATTTCCAGTGATGTCTGGGACGCATGGCAATGATGTCATCGACATTCGGACTCTGGGAGCTAAAACAGGCTTGTTTACTTATGATCCCGGCTTTCTTTCCACCGCGAGTTGCCAATCGAAAGTGACTTACATTGATGGTGATAAAGGCGAGTTGCTTTACCGGGGTTATCCGATCGAGCAATTAGCCGGCGAGTGTAATTTTCTTGAGGTAGCTTATCTGCTGAAAAATGGCGAATTGCCAAATTTAGAGCAAAAAACAAAATTTGAAGGAACCATCAAAAATCACACGATGGTGCATGAACAGTTAGTCAAGTTTTATCAAGGCTTTCGGCGTGATGCGCATCCGATGGCCGTCATGGTTGGTGTAGTCGGTGCCTTGTCGGCCTTTTACCATGATGCACATGATTTTTCTGATGCAGAACATCGCAGTATTTCGTTTAACCGGCTAGTCGCCAAGATGCCAACGATCGTTGCCATGACTTACAAATACAGTATCGGTCAGCCATTCATGCATCCGCGCAATGATCTCGACTACACATCTAATTTCATGCAAATGATGTTCGGCACACCCGCCGAGGAATACAAGCCTAACCCGGTGTTAGTGCGCGCACTGGATGTTATTTTTACGCTGCATGCTGATCACGAACAAAATGCCTCTACCTCAACCGTGCGCTTGGCTGGCTCGTCGGGGGCGAATCCGTTTGCCTGTATTTCTGCCGGAATCGCTTGTCTTTGGGGTCCTGCACACGGGGGTGCCAATGAAGCTTGCCTGCAAATGCTGGAAGAAATTGGTGATGTTTCCCGTGTTGGTGAATATATTAAACGTGCCAAAGATAAATCAGATGGCTTTAAGCTGATGGGCTTTGGTCATCGCGTCTATAAAAACTTTGACCCACGTGCCAAGCTGATGAGTAAAGTATGTGCTGATGTTTTGAGCGAATTGGGCCTGGAGAACGACCGCTTGTTCAAGCTGGCTAAAGAGCTTGAAAGAATTGCGTTGGAAGACGACTATTTCATTGAAAAGAAACTTTATCCGAATGTTGATTTTTACTCAGGTATTGTGCAAAAAGCGCTGGGTATACCAACGTCCATGTTCACCTGCATTTTTGCCTTGGCGCGGACCGTTGGCTGGATGACTCAATGGGAAGAAATGATCACTGATCCTGAGTACAAAATCGGTCGTCCACGTCAGCTTTACACCGGAGCTGCTCGCCGTGATGTTATTGAGCTCGGCAAGCGTTGAACCATTGGATTAAAAAACAGTAATTCAAAGTAGCCCAATTTTTTACATAGACCAACGAATGATAAAGGTGATGCCATGATGAAGCAGATGCTGTCTAATTCTTATTTATTTGGCGCTAACACGCCTTATATCGAAGAGTTGTACGACGCTTACCTTGCTAACCCTGCATCGGTTGATCCTACATGGCGAGACTACTTCGACAAGCTGTCCATTCTGCCGGGTGCTGGCAACTATACCGGGCCGGATGTGGCGCATTATCCGGTCATTGCTTCGTTTGCCCAGCGTGCTAAAGAAGGCACGTTGCATTCACCAGCGCGCACAATTGCAACGGATGACAAGCAAGTAAAGGTGTTGCAACTGATCAATGCCTATCGTTTTCTGGGAAATCGATGGGCGCAAATTGATCCATTAAAACGAAGTGAACGCCCAGTCATTGCTGAGTTAGAACCTTCGCATTACGGCTTTACTGAGGCTGATTTAGGACAAAGCTTTCAAACAGGCTCATTCGCCGCTTTGCCAGACACCGCGACCTTGCGTGAGATTCTTGAGGCATTGCGTGAGACCTATTGTGGCACCATTGGCTCTGAATACATGTATATGGCGGATATCCAGCAAAAACGCTGGATACAAGCCAAGCTAGAACCGATCCGTGCAACGCCTTCGCATACAACAGAAGAAAAGAAGCGATTTCTTGAGCGGGTAACGGCAGCTGAGACGCTTGAGCGTTATTTACATACCCGCTATGTGGGACAAAAACGCTTTTCGCTCGAAGGTGGTGAATCGACCATTTTGGCAATGGATGAGTTGATTCGTGTGGGTGGTAGCCACGGTATTCAAGAAATTGTGATCGGCATGGCGCATCGTGGTCGCTTGAATGTATTGGTGAATACCTTGGGCAAGTCGCCAAAAATGCTGTTTGATGAGTTTGAGGGCAAGAAAGCGTCTGATCTTTCAGCAGGTGATGTTAAATACCACATGGGTTTTTCATCAGATCTTGCTACGCCGGGTGGCCCGGTTCACCTCACGCTCGCTTTTAATCCTTCCCATCTTGAAATTGTGAATCCAGTGGTTGAAGGTTCGGTGTATGCCCGCCAGCGGCATCGTGGCGATAGAACGGGATCGCAAGTGTTAGCGGTGCTGCTTCACGGCGATGCCGCTGTGGCAGGTCAAGGCGTGAATCAGGAAATATTGAATTTTTCTGCCACGCGCGGTTATGGTACGGGTGGCACCGTGCATATTGTGATCAATAACCAGATTGGGTTTACCACATCTGATATCCGTGATTATCGTTCCTCGCTGTACTGCACCGATATTTTCAAAATGATCGAGGCGCCCATTTTTCATGTCAACGGAGACGACCCAGAGGCTGTTGCCTTCGTCACCAAACTGGCCATGGAATACCGGCAAGAATTCAAGCGCGATGTCGTGATTGATCTGGTGTGTTTTCGCAAGCTTGGCCACAACGAGCAAGATGAGCCTATGGTCACGCAACCGCTGATGTACAAAAAAATCGGCCAGCACCCAGGGACGCGCCAGTTATATGCAGACAAACTGGTAGCACAAGGTATCTGCGCAGCCGGCGAGCCTGAGCAAGTAATTGCGGATTACCGCGCAGCCCTTGACCGGGGTGAGCTGCTTTACAACCCGGTGTTGGAAAATTACGCACACAAGTTTTTAATTGACTGGACGCCATTCATCGGTCAGCCCTATACCGATAAATGTAATACCGCTGTGCCGATAGCTGACTTGAAGAGTCTGGCCAAACAAATCTCGACCATCCCCGATAACTTCACGCTCCATTCACGCGTGCAAAAAATTATTGATGATCGCCGCTCGATGAGTGAAGGCAAGCTCCCGCTGGATTGGGGGATGGCTGAAAACCTGGCTTACGCTACGCTACTGGTACAAGGTTTTGGTGTACGCGTGTCTGGTGAAGATACCGGACGCGGTACTTTTTTCCATCGGCATGCCGTTTTGCACGACCAGAATCGTGAAAAATGGGACGATGGTAACTATATGCCATTGCAAAATCTGGGCAATAAACAAGCGCCGTTTGTGGTGATTGATTCGGTGTTATCAGAAGAAGGTGTCATGGCGTTTGATTACGGTTATTCGACCGCAGCGCCTAATGAGCTGGTTGTCTGGGAAGGTCAATTTGGCGACTTTGCCAATGGCGCGCAGGTCGTCATTGATCAGTTCATCTCCTCTGGCGAAGCCAAATGGGGGCGCTTGTCCGGGCTTACCCTGATGTTGCCTCACGGCTATGAAGGGCAAGGTCCGGAACACTCTTCTGCGCGGATCGAGCGATTCATGAGTTTGTCCGCAGAAAATAACTGGCAGGTATGCATCCCTACTACGCCCGCACAGATTTTCCATTTACTTCGCCGACAGATGTTACGCAAACTGCGGAAACCATTAATCATCATCACACCCAAATCGCTGCTGCGGCATAAGGATGCTGTGTCATCACTGAGTGAGCTTTCCAAAGGAAAATTCCAGACAGTGATTGGCGAAACCGATGAGCTGGACGCTAAAAAAGTGACGCGTGTTGTCATGTGTTCTGGCAAGATTTATTATGAATTGGTGGCGCATCGTCGCGAACAGAAAATTACGAACACCGCGATTATTCGGCTGGAGCAGCCCTATCCATTTCCGGAAGCCGAGCTTGATGCCGAGTTGGCGAAGTGGCCAAAAGCCAAAGAGGTGGTGTGGTGCCAGGAAGAGCCGCGCAACCAAGGCTGCTGGTACTGGCTGGCTTCGCGCCAGCATCTGGTGAATGCCATAGATCAGGCGGCCTTGTTTCTGGTGAGCCGTCCGGCCTCGGCGTCACCTGCGGCTGGCTACTACTCTAAGCACAACGCACAACAAAAAGCAGTTATTGAGGGCGCATTCGGCGTGCTCAAGGCACCGCAGTAATTCGTAATTCATTGGAACGAGTGAGGAATATATGCTGATCGAAGTCAAAGTCCCCCAGTTGTCTGAATCAGTCGCTGAGGCGACACTTTCTGCATGGCATGTCAAAGAAGGCGATGCCGTTGACCGCGATCAAAATCTGATCGATATAGAAACCGATAAAGTCGTGCTTGAGCTGCCAGCACCTTCAGCGGGTGTGATCGTCAAAATCATTAAACCCAATGGAGCAACGGTGGTTGCCGGCGAGGTCATTGCGCATCTTGATACCGAGGCTGCTTTGGCCGCTTCAGCAACTACAGCAACTGCGGGCGTATCAGCTGGAGCTTTCGTGTCCGCAGTGCAAACTGGCGCTGCCGTGGTTTCTGGCTTGGTCGGTTCAGTGGCTCCAGTTTCCGCAGCTCCAATCGCTATGCCTTCTGCACGCAAGATCATGGATGAAAAAGGCCTGACGGCGGCGGATGTCCAGGGCAGTGGGCGTGGCGGCCGTATCCTTAAAGAAGACGTCTCCGGTGCGCCAAAAGCTGCAGCAATCAGTGCTGCAGCCGTCTCCCAAGGGAACTTGTTACGCGGCGTCTCACCAGCGCCGACTTCTACCACACAGTCTTCCTTGCCGCAACCCTCCGTAGTGAATACAGATGCGATTACCGCGAATCGCTCCGAGCAACGTGTGCCGATGTCGCGTTTGCGCGTGCGGGTAGCTGAGCGGCTGCTTCAATCGCAAGCAACTAACGCTATTTTGACGACCTTTAATGAAGTCAACATGGCACCCGTGATGGAACTGCGTAAAAAATATCAGGAGAAATTCGAAAAAGAACATGGCGTCAAATTGGGCTTCATGTCATTTTTCGTTAAGGCGGTTGTAGCCGCACTGAAAAAATATCCCGTGATCAATGCCTCAGTCGATGGCAATGACATTGTCTATCACGGCTATTTTGATATCGGTATTGCCGTCGGTTCCCCTCGTGGTTTGGTCGTGCCGATTTTGCGTGATGCCGATCAAATGAGCCTGGCGCAAATTGAAAAGAAAATTGCTGAGTTTGGCCAGAAAGCCAAGGATGGAAAGCTTTCACTCGAAGAGTTAACTGGCGGCACGTTTACGATTTCCAATGGCGGCATTTTCGGGTCGATGCTTTCCACGCCGATCATCAATCCACCGCAATCCGCCATCCTGGGCGTTCATGCGACCAAAGACCGTGCAGTTGTTGAAAATGGTCAGGTTGTTGTTCGCCCGATGAATTATTTTGCCATGTCGTACGACCATCGCATCATTGATGGCCGTGAGGCCGTGCTCGGCTTGGTGACCATCAAGGAAGCACTGGAAGATCCTGCGCGTCTTTTGCTCGATATATGACTTTTAGCGCGAGTTGGCATTAAAGATTAGCGTTGAAAATTACTGATTTTGAAAGGTTGTCTCATGTTCAAACAATTTGATGTTGTCGTTATTGGGGGTGGGCCGGGTGGCTATGTGGCTGCTATTCGTGCCGCCCAGTTAGGGTTGTCTACGGCATGCATTGAATCCGAATCCTATGCCGACCCGAAAGGTGCGGTTCGGTTGGGCGGAACGTGCCTGAATGTGGGCTGCATTCCTTCCAAAGCACTATTGCAATCATCTGAATTGTTCGAGCAAGCAACCCATTCTTTCATCATGCATGGCATCTCTGCGAGCGATGTGAAAATGGATGTGGCCACCATGGTCAAGCGCAAAGATAACATTGTTGATCAGCTCACGAGTGGCATTAAGAGTTTGTTCAAGAAAAACAAAGTCACCTTGCTGGCGGGCCACGGAAAATTTGTCGGCCGCGAAAACGACCGCTGGCAAATCGATGTCAGCGGCGAAATAGTTGAAGCAACGCATGTCATTGTGGCAACTGGATCTCAGGCGCGCCACTTGCCAAATATTCCCGTGGATAACAAAATTGTTTGCGACAATGTGGGGGCGCTGTCTTTCGAGACCGCACCCAAACGACTAGGCGTTATCGGGGCAGGCGTCATTGGCTTGGAGTTGGGTTCTGTCTGGAAAAGGCTTGGTTCTGAAGTCACCATTCTTGAAGCGATGCCGGATTTTCTGGTGTCAGCCGATACGGCAGTTGCTAAAGAAGCATGGAAAACATTCACGCAAAAGCAGGGTTTAGCGATTCACCTGGGCGCGAAAATCACAAAAGTGGATGTCACCAAAAAAGGCGTCACTGTGGCTTATGAGCTAGGCGATGAATCACAAGTGCTGGAATGTGATCGACTCATTGTGTCTGTGGGGCGTATCCCGACAACTCACAGTATCGGTGCCGAAACCGTTGGTTTGGTGATGACGGAGCGTGGTTTTATTGCGGTTGATGCGCAGTGCCGCACCAATTTACCCAGCGTTTGGGCGGTAGGGGATGTCGTGCCAGGCCCCATGCTTGCCCACAAAAGCATGGAAGAAGGCGTGATGGTTGCTGAATGTATCGCTGGGCAAAAAGGTCATGTCAATTATGACGTTATCCCGTGGGTGATCTATACCCATCCGGAAATCGCCTGGGTTGGTAAAACAGAACAACAGTTGAAAAATGAAGGCACTGAATACCGTGTCGGACAGATTCCTTTTGCTGCCAATGGTCGCGCATTAGGGCAGGGGGACACCACCGGTTTTGTCAAAATGCTGGCATGCGCCAAAACGGATCGTGTTCTCGGCGTGCATGTTATCGGTAACAATGCATCAGAGTTGATTGCAGAGGCCGTAGTGGCGATGGAATTCAACGCATCTTCGGAAGATATTGCCCGCATTTGCCACGCACATCCCACCTTATCCGAAGCAATGCATGAGTCTGCATTGGCGGTTGATAAACGCGCACTGCATTTTTAGTCTTTGCCATTGCAGCACTTTGTTATGGTGTTTTGCGGCGGCTGGGTAGCGCTTCATTTTGATAGCAAGGCATGGGTTCGCCAGTGGCCAAGGCGCTTTTTATCGATGCTGTAATAATTCACCCCATGCCCTATCGAACTCTTAACGTTGTTAAAGACGGCGTGCGCAGAGCGTTCAGTGCAACGCTTGCCGAGCGCAACATTGTTGCCGATGCTGAACAACTAATTGCCGTGGAACGGCTGCAAGTGTTCTATGACGAATTGCTTGCCCTGAAAGCTGCGCGGCGTAATCGATTGCGCAAGTTCTTCATTCACCCTGAGCTACCCCGTGGGGTTTGGCTTTGGGGTGGAGTAGGTCGTGGTAAGAGCTTTCTCATGGATTGTTTTTTTGATGCCGTCCCTTATCAGAGAAAACGGCGTGTGCATTTTCATGCCTTCATGCGCGAGGTGCATCAAGCGCTCAAAGCGTACCACTTCGAAACAGATCCTCTGGCCAAAGTAGCCGCCGACATTGCACGAGATACTCGGTTGATGTGTTTTGATGAATTTCATGTGTCAGATATTGCCGATGCCATGATTCTTGGCCGCTTGATGAAAGCCCTGTTTGATGGTGGCGTTGTTTTTTGCATTACTTCCAATTACCCACCCGATGGCCTTTATCCGAATGGGTTGCAAAGACAAAATTTTTTACCGACGATACAGCTATTGAACCAGACGCTGGATGTGTTGAAAATTGATGCCGGCATAGATTACCGCCTGCGTACCTTAGAGCAGGCAGACATATTTTTAGTCGAGGATTTCGTATTAGCCACTAAATCTTTGCAGCAGATGTTTCGTCAGCTGGCGGGTGGCGAAGGATCCACGCAGGCCATCACCCTGGTGAATCGCGATTTACCTGTGGTGCGACGTGCCCAAGGCATCATCTGGTTTGATTTTGCGACACTCTGTGCAGGCCCGCGTTCGCAAAATGATTACCTGGCGTTAGCTGAGGAATATCACACTGTGATGTTATCTAACGTGCCAAAAATGACCCTTGATGATTCAAGTGCAGCGCGACGGTTTACCTGGCTGGTTGACGTGCTTTACGATCATCGGGTGAAGTTGATTATCAGCGCAGCATGCCCTGCCGAAGCGCTGTACATGCAAGGCCCGCAAATGATTGAATTTGCCCGCACGGTTAGCCGTTTGATTGAAATGCGCTCACACGAGTATTTGGCTAGTGCCCATAAATCAGCCGTCGCATTAACCCCGGATGAAAAAAGAACGACGTAAAAATAGTGCTTGATTTACTTGGCGAATGCTCGGTTAGAATAAGTCATACTTACCCGGAGGGCAAACCGAATGCTGCATGCTGGAGAAGCCGCGCCTGATTTCCTGTTGCCCGATGCGGACATGGCGTGGGTCGATTCTCGCTCGGTATATGGTCAGTACCATGCCGTGTTGTTTTTCTATCCTCGTGACAACACGCCTAACTGCATTATTGAAGCCGCTGATTTTTCAGATCACGAAAGTGAGTTTGCCAAGCTGGGCTGTAAAATATTCGGTGTTTCACGTGATGATTGCTATTCACACGCAAATTTTCGTGATCTACATGGCTTGTCTGTGCCTCTGCTTTCTGATGAAAAAGGCGAGGTATGTCGACAATTTGGTGTTAGCCAATACCGTGAGCATGACGGCCACAAGAAACTTTGTATCATTCGCTCTACGTTTATTATCGACAAAAACGGCATTGTTCAGCATGCACTTTACGATGTGCAGCCCAGAGGGCACGCCGCTACGGTTTATCAACTTGTTCAACGTTTAAATGGCAAAGGAAAGCATCATGCAAATCGCTAGAAACAGCGTCGTCACTCTTAAATATACGGTTAAAGATCCGGATGGCAATCTGATTGATGCGGGTAATGCGCCACTCGTCTATTTGCATGGTGGTTATGGCGGTATTTTTGATCGCATTGAAGAAGAAATTCAAGGCAAAGTCGCTGGTGACAGTATTGAAGTCAAACTGCAACCTGAAGACGCTTTTGGCGAATATGACGCTGAATTGATCATTATCGAGCCGCGCAACCTGTTTCCGGATAACATCGAAATGGGTACCCAGTTTGAACGTGGTGACGAAGATGAACGGTTATATACAATTACCGATATTACGGAAGATAAAGTTGTTGTCGACGGGAATCATCCGCTGGCCGGCATAGCGTTGATTTTTTCTTGCACGGTGACGGATGTCCGTGCTGCAACAGCGGAAGAAATCACCCATGGTCACGTTCACGGGGCGCACGGTCACCACCATTGATCCCCGAATACGACGCAGGGAATATTTCCTGAACGGAGATACGCCCCTTTTAGAACCGTGATGACTGCACTGAACTGGTCTGGTCAGCTGCTTTTCCCACTACCGATTTCATCTGCAGGAGCATCTCCGCCGAGTGCTTTATAGAGTTGGGCCGCAGCAGTGAGCATTGCGCTGCGCACCTGAATGGCGCTTTGTTGAGCTGTGAATGCATCGCGTTGCGCATCCAGCAACTCAAGGTAACTGGAAACCCCCGCGCGGTAGCGAGCATCGACAAGTTTTAAGCGTTCGGTTTGAGATTTTTCAGTAGCGTTCAGGGCGCTAAGTTGCTCACTCAGTTGATCACGCGCAGCCAAGGCATCGGCCACTTCGCGGAAGGCTTGCTGTATGGTTTTTTCATAATCAGCAACGGCGATGACTTTTCGTGCTTCTGTCAGGCTAACGTTGGCTTGTGTACGGCCGGAATCAAACAACGGTTGCACTAAGGATGGCGCAAAACTCCATGCGCCAGTGCCAGCGTCAAACAAGCCGGAGAGAGTTCGACTGGCCGTACCGAAAGCCAGGCTCAGTCCGATACGGGGAAAAAATGCGGCACGGGCGGCGCCGATATTGGCATTCGCCGCGAACAAGCGCTGCTCGGCTGAGCGGACATCCGGACGACGCAGCAAAGCCTCACTGGGTACTGACACCGGCAGCGCAGGCAATTCACCTTGATCGATCAGCGGACGACTTGGGGGCAAATCCCGCGTTACCGTGCCGACGAGTAAAGCCAGTGTATTGCTGGCGAGGCGTTGGCTACGCTCGAGATTGGCGAGTTCTGCACGGGCTGATTCATAGGCTGCGTCGGCTGCTAGAAAATCAAGATCACCCGCCAGCCCGACATCGCGCCGTTTGCCAATGAGTCGACGACTGTCTGCACGACTATCCATCGTGGCATGCGCTAAGAGACGCCGCTCATCGAGTTCTTGTAGTGAGTAATAAGCGTTGGCTACATCAGCGATCAAACTCAAGCGAAACGCCTCGCGGGCTTCGGCTGTCGCAAGGAAGTTCGCGCGTGCGGCTGCATCAAGATTTTTTACTCGCCCCCAGAAATCGAGTTCAAAGGCCGTCATGCCTAAATTAACATCATATCGACGGTTTGTTTGGGCCTGCAGGGTAGGGGACAACTGGCCAGGAATACGTGCAGCTGACTGTGCCGCGCCAAGATTCACTGTGGGCAAACGATCCGCATGCGTGATGCCATACAGTGCCTGCGCTTCTTCTACGCGAGCGATGGCAATGCGCATGTCACGGTTGTGTTCCAGTGCCGCTTCAATCAAGCGCTGCAAACGAGGATCAGTAAAAAAGCTACGCCAACTCACAAGTTGTACTGCTGTGGCGCCTGACGGTTCATGAGCCGCCGTATTCCCAGCGCCGACTTTTTCAGAGGACGGCCATTGTGCAGGTACCGGGAGTTCTGGCCGGTGATAGGCTGGCGCAAAAGAACAACCTGCGGAACAACCTGCGAGCGTGAGGGTGGCCACCCAAGCGCATAGTTTATGCATCATGTGGCTCCTTGTGGGTTAGTGTCTTCCCGGTGAAAATACGCCGTACGACTACGAAGAAAATAGGCACAAAGAAAACTGCAAAGAGGGTCGCAGCAAACATGCCACCAATTACGCCTGTGCCAATGGCATGGCGACTTTCAGCACCTGCACCGGTTGATATTGCGAGCGGGAAAACTCCTGCAATAAACGCAATGGAGGTCATCAAAATAGGCCGGAAGCGCAAGCGGCAAGCTTCGAGCGTGGCGTCAATCAACCCCATGCCATCATCTTGGAGCTTGCGTGCAAATTCGATAATGAGAATCGCGTTTTTGGATGAAAGACCAATAATCGCAATGAGCCCTACCTTGAAATAAACATCGTTAGGTAATCCTCGCAAGGTGACTGCGAGTACCGAGCCAAATATCCCGAGTGGCACTGCGAGCATGACAGCAAACGGGATTGACCAGCTTTCATAGAGCGCTGCAAGGCATAAAAAAACCGCCATCAATGAAACCGCGAATAGCAAAGGCGCTTGGGCACCCGCCAATTTTTCTTCAAATGCAATGCCGGACCATTCAAAGCCAATACCCGCGGGAAGCTTGGCTGCAATATTTTCCATGACGGAAAGTGCTTCACCGCTGCTCTGGCCAGGTGCAGAGCCGCCAGAGAGCTTCATCGCTGGCAAGCCATTAAACCGGTCAAGCTTGGGCGGCGCAACAATCCAGCGGGGCGTGACCAGTTCACTCAGCATGACCATGTCACCCTTATTGTTCCGTACCGGCAGGCTCAGGATCGTATCAACGGTCTTGCGCGTGTCGGCATCGGCTTGCATTTGCACGCGTAAGACACGGCCTTGCATAACAAAGTCATTGATATAGGCAACACCGAGGGCAGACTGCATGGTTTCATTCAGGTCCGTCATGCTAACGCCCAAAGTCTCTGTTTTTGTACGATCCACATCAAGAAAAAGTTGCGGCGCAGGTTCTTGGCCTTCGGGTCTTACCCCTGTCAAATGAGGATTCTGCGAAGCCATACCAAGCGCAATATTTCTGGCTTCCATTAACTTTTCGCGCCCAACGCCACCACGATCCTGTAAGCGGAAGTCAAATCCGCCGGCGGCAGCCAACTCAGGGATAGGTGGCGGATTGATGGTAAAAATCAGCGCTTGCTTGATTCTGAAAAATGCCATGTTAGCCTTGCGTATCAGTGCTTGCGCTGAACTATCACGCGAGCTTCGCTGATCCCAGTCTTTGAGTGTGATAAAGGCAAGCGCAGAGTTTTGGCCGCTGCCAGCAAATGAAAAACCAACCACGCCGACCACATGCGCAACTTCAGGTTGTTTCATGAAATACTGTTCAACGCTGGATAGGACGTCAACAGTTCGACTCGTCGTAGCCCCAGGAGGCAACTGGACAATGGTGACGAAATACCCTTGATCTTCTTCAGGAAGGAAGCTATCTGGCAAGCGACTAAACAGCCAACCGGCAGCGACAACGATGAGTGCGTACAGCATAAGGTAACGAGCCGTTTTTTTGACGAGCCGCGACACGCCCGATACATAACGTGTGGTGGTTCGGGTAAAAAAACGATTAAACCGCCCCAGAAAACCTCGCTCCATGACCGCAGCTTGGTTGGGATGTGCCTTGAGCAAAGTTGCACACAACGCGGGCGTCAGCGTCATGGCCATCAGTGCGGAAAACCCCATCGTTAAGACAAGAGTGACGGCAAACTGTCGATAGATGGCACCGGTTGAACCACCAAAAAAAGTCATCGGTAGAAATACAGCAGAAAGCACCACGGTAATTGCAATTACCGCGCTGGTAATTTGCCCCATGGCTTTTCTTGTTGCGTCGCGTGGCGCTAGATTTTCTGTAGTCATTAGCCGTTCGACATTTTCAACGACCACAATCGCGTCATCAACGACGATACCAATGGCCAGCACCATGGCAAAAAGGGTTAATACGTTAATTGAATAACCAAAGGCATACAGCCCCAACACGCCACCGAGAAGTGCAACAGGAACGACGATCGTCGGAATCAGCGTTGCGCGTAAGTTACCCATGAATAAATACATCACAAGAAACACGAGAAAAACAGCTTCGAACAACGTCGTCACCACTTCGCGTATCGAAATGGCAACGAATCGGGAGGTGTCATAAGGACTCAGCCAGTCAATCTTCCCCTTCGGGAAAAAGCGCGCGAGTTCTGTCATTTTGACCTTTGCTGCTTGCACGGTTTCCAGTGCATTGGCACCCGGGGATAAACGAATGGCAATGCCGGCATCAGCTTTACCATCGACTCTTGCCGATCGCGCATAGCTTTGCGCTGCCAGCTCAACCCGCGCAACATCTTTCAAGCGCAGGGTTGAACCATCCGGGTTGGTGCGTACAATAATGTTGCCAAATTCTTCGGGGGTAGCCAGACGGCCTCGTACCACAATAACCGCATTCAGTTCTTGCCCGGGCGCCGCTGGCAATTGACCCAGTTCGCCTGTGGCAATTTGTACATTCTGCGCGCGAACGGCACGGGTAATGTCGCCCGGAGTTAGGCGATAAGAAAACAGCTTGTCGGGTTTGAGCCAAATCCGCATGGAATACTCGGTACCAAACAGCAGGGCTTCGCCCACTCCGGGTACACGCCGTAGGGGTTCGAGCAGATTGGCTGACACATAGTTGCCAAGATCGGTCGAATCAAGACTGTTATCAGGTGAAATGATCGAAAAGAACATGACAAAGTTGCGCGCCGATTTAGTCACTGTCACGCCTAAACGACGCACATCATCAGGCAGCCGGGCTTCTACCCGCTTGATGCGGTTTTGTGCCTCTACAGAGGCATAGTTAAGGTCAGTTCCCGGGGAGAAGGTCAGAGTGACAGAGCCTGCGCCAACCTCAGAAGAAGACTCCATGTACAGCAGGTTTTCGATGCCGTTCATCTCCTGTTCAATCAGCGCAACGGCGGTTTCTTCGACAATTTGCGCGGAAGCACCAGGGTAATTGAGCGAGATGGTCAAGCCCGGGGGGGCTACGGCTGGGTATTGCGCCACAGGCAAGTTGCGCAGGGCGAGCGCTCCGCCAAGGCAGATGATGATGGCAATGACCCAGGCAAATACCGGACGATCGATGAAGAAACTAGGTAGCATGGATCAACCTGCTTTCTTGCCGCTAGGCATTTCAGATGGTGTTAGCTTGGCTGTACCCGGTGCTTGCCATGGTATTGCTTTGAAGGGAGCGCCCGGACGCAGTTTTTGAAAACCATTCAGGATGATTTTTTCGCCGCCTTTCAGGCCTTCGCTAATAATGAAATCGCCTTCAGCCATGCTGCCGGTTTTGACGGGTTGAGGCACTGCCTTACCATCTGACGTAAGGAGCAATACATACTGGCCTTGCGGCCCACTTTGCACAGCACGCTGCGGAACACGGATGACATTGTCTGCCACCGCCGAAGGAAAGCGAACCCGTGCAAACATGCCGGGTAGCAGCGTGCGATCTGGATTCGAAAATTGTGCCCGGACAGACACTGCGCCTGTGCTCGGATTGACAGCCAAATCAGAAAAAAGAATTTTTCCTGGTAGCGGATAAAGGCTGCCATCTTCAAGTAGGAGTTCGACCTTGGTCGATGCCGTACGTTTGAGTGTGCCGGACTTCACGGCCGCTTGCAGACGCAATAGTTCGCTGCCCGGTTGCGTGAACGTGACATAAATTGGGTCAATCTGTTCGATCGTGGCTAATGCTGTCGCTTCCCCACGGCCGACCAGCGCACCTTCTGTTACCAACGTACGTCCAATCCGCCCCGAAATGGGTGCGGGTACACGGGTATTTTCCATATCCAGCGCAGCACGTGCTAGTGTGGCTTGCGCCTGTTTGTAGCGGGCTTCAGCTGCATCCACTTCCTGCTGGCTGACGGCCTTGATTTCAACTAGCGGTTTATAGCGAGCCACGACTAGACGGGCTGCTTCCACATCAGCTTTTGCAGCATTAAGGGCGGCGGCATAGGTGCGTGGCTCAATCTGAAACAAAGTCGCGCCTTCTTTGACGTCAGAGCCTTCGGCAAACAACCTTTTTTCAACAATGCCTTCCACGCGTGCGCGCACCTGCGCTGTGCGCCAAGCCTCAAGTCGCCCTGGTAAATCCTGTGTCAGGGTAGCTGAACCCGGGGCGAGTGTAATGAACTCAACCTCCGCCGGTGGCATACCACCGCCCGGACCCCCGGCCGATGGGGGGGCGCCATTACCGGGTTTAGGCCCGCACCCGGTTAGACCGCTGAGTAAGCTAAAGAGCAAGATGGTGGTAGTTGAAACTTGGGTAATTCTCATGAGAACTTGTCCTTTGGTACGGGCGACAACATGGGGCAAATACGATTTTTGGTTATTCTTTAACGGCTTCCACTGGAATCGTTAGAGTGACTTCATCGCTGACATAGGGCGTGTGCTTGCCCATTGCAAAATCAGAACGTTTGATTTTGGTACTGGCATTGGCACCACAGGCTTCTTTTTTAAGTATCGGATGAGGCATGCAGTGAAATGAAGTGACATTCAGCTTTACCTTCTGGGTAATCCCTTTGATAGTGAGGTCTCCTGACACCGAGGTTAGTTTGTCGCCTTCAAACGTGAGCTGATCAGATTTGAAAGTGATGGTTGGGAATGTGGCTGTATCAAAAAAATCTGTGCCTTGGATGTGGGTGTCGAACAGGGCGTAGCCGGTATCTACTGATTTAGCATCGATGATCACATCAACACTGCCGGTTCCTGCGGCGCGATCCAGAGTGATTTTCCCCGTGGTTTTATTAAAACGCTGTACCTGAGTTGAATAGCCCAGATGACTGTATTCGAAACGAGGAAAGGTGTGCGAGCTTTCAATCACATAAGTTTCTGGCGCCGCGAACAAAGAGGAAGCAAAGCAACTAGCCAGTGCAAAAAAAGAAATTTTCTTCATCATGATGGTTCTCCTGAGTGGGGGGGAATAGATTATTTAGGATGCGTTGACAGTATGCGCAAGAGAATCCCGTCGCGATCAATAAAGTGATGTTTCAGCGCGGCCAAAATATGCAAAGAGACTAAGCCCAACAGCGTGAAATTCAATACTTCATGCACTTCCTGAAGTAAATCTCCTAACGCTTTGTCTTTGGCAACCAGGTCAGGTAGCGGAAAAATGCCGAACCAGACTGTTTGAAATCCCTTGGCAGAGCTCATGAGCCAGCCAGAAAGAGGAATGAGTAACAGGAGCAGGTACAGGGAATGATGCATGGCATGCGTGGCGATCTGCTGCCAACGAGGCAAAGAGGCTGGTAGCGCCGGTGGACGGTGCGAGGTACGCCACAGCACGCGCAAAGTGGCGAGCACCAGCACGGTGATGCCGATCCATTTATGGTAGCTGTACAGCCGAAGTTTAATGGGTGATAAGGGTAGCTCGTGCATGTATACGCCGAGGGGAAAGGCGGCAAAAATCAGCAGCGCCATAAGCCAGTGGAAGGCAATGGCTGTTCCCGTGTAGGTTGTTGAACTGGTCTGTCTCATAGGTTCCCTTCCTTATTTTTTTGAAGTTCAAACGCATGGCGTAAATTGCCCAGGACTTCTTCGACATGGCTGATTTCTTTCGCTTGGAGATGCGCGAAAGCTTGACCCATGTACGCCAAGTGTTCAGGAAATACCTTCTCAAATAGCTTTTGCCCTTTTTTCGTCAGCGTGATGATCTGACTACGGCCATCGAGGGTACTGGGTGTTCGTTTAACCAGGCCCTTGAGCTGCAGACGATCAACTACACCAGTCAGTGTGCCTTTGGTTATCCAGGTTTGCTCTACTAATTCTTTCGGTGTCATGCCTTGACCATTGCCCAATGTGACAAGGATGTCAAACTGGGAAATCGTCAGTCCTTGCTGGCAGATGTGCGCACTCGCATATCCTTCAAATGCTTGATAACAGTGGACGAGCTCCCTTAAGGTGGAGCGGAAGGTTGCCTGTGGCATACGCAAGAATTAAATAAATAATTAGTTCTAACAGGAACCAATATAGCAAGATGCTTAGTCTGCGTCAATAAAAATTGCTTATTCGCAAAGCACAGCCAAGTCAGAGGCAGAGATGTTACTCAGTGAATAGTTCAAACAATATGTTACGCAGCCATTGGCTTGCTGGATCACGGTGTGATCGGGCATGCCATAGCAGGTTGATATCTGTTGGAGGAAGCATGATTGGGTGGGGCACGTACACCAATCCAAATGGTTCACAAAGAATTTCAGCCAACTTATTTGGGATCGTTGCGATAAGATCAGTGTCGCGTAGCAAATAACCCGTGCTTAGGAAATGTGACACGCGCAATCTTATATTTCGCTGCGGTGCTTTGCTTGCCATGATTTTATCGAGTAGTTCGTAGTCGTTGCCTTCGGTGACGATGGTTAAGTGATCGGCAGTTTGAAATTCATTTATCCCGAAAGTATTGCTTGCCATGGGATGACCACGTCGAAAAGCACAAACATAATTCTGCTGGAACAGACGACGCTGAAAAAAGCCCGCCTGTAAGTGCGGTAGATGACCAAGGGCGAAGTCAATGTCGCCAGACTCTAAAGCGAGTTTAAGTGATTCTCCCGCACCGGCGCGGGTTGCCTGTAGCGTAACTCCAGGCGCTTCTTTAGCTAGCCGGTCCATTAGTTTAGGCATCAAGTAGCTTTCACCAATATCGAAGGCTGAGATCACAAATTTTCGTGAGCTTTTGGCCGGGTTAAAGCTCGTCAGGTGGCTGAGTGTTTCTTGAATAGTCGCTAATGCTTGTGCCAACGGCGCGGCTAATTCTTCTGCACAGAGCGTGGGGGCCATCCCTGCGGATGTGCGGACAAAAAGCTCGTCACCCGTCAGTTGTCGTAAGCGTTTAAGGGTGTTGCTCATCGCGGGTTGCGAGAGTCCTAGATTATCCGCTGCTCGCGAGACATTCCTGTCGATATACAGGCGGTGGAAGGCTACCAAAAGGTTAAGGTCGATCGAACGAAGTTTCATATTCTTTAGGGCGGCGCCGCTGGCTGCCATGTATTTGTTATGTGAATGGAAACTATTATATAGACAAGTTTTTTGGATGCCTTTAATATTGTATGCTTCGTTCCCAGTCTGTTTGAGCGTGGCTTGATCGGTCGGGGGTGTCAATGTTTAATTAAACCATCAGGAATTGATGTATGAATACTCGTGTAAAAGTTTGCAAGCTTGGAGATATTGCCCCAGGTGAAATGAAGCCTGTTGATGTGGCTGGCTTAAAGCCCATTGCCCTCTTTAATCTTGATGGAACGCACTATGCGACCAGTAATATCTGTACGCACAATATTGCTATGTTGACCGATGGTTATTTTGAAGGTGAAGTAGTCGAGTGTCCGCTGCATGGAGGAAGTTTCGATATAAAGACGGGTGAGCCACTGTCTTTCCCTTGCGAAATTGCACTACAAACCTACCCTGTCATTGTTGAGGGTGATGATGTTTATATTGAGGCGGAAGTTGGGGTGTGATCAGCAAGAAGGATTCGTTTTGTTGTTATAGTTGATATGGTTATGTGATACCTGAGCGTCTGGTTTAGCTACGCTATAAAAAATAAAAAAGTGTGGTTTTTTTCAAAATATTTTTGATTCCTTTCTCGGAGATTCTTCTTTATGAAGGTACTTGCATTTGAGCAGTTGGCTTACCGCCATTTCGCGTCGGATTATGCAAACAATTACGACTCGATAACCACTATGCCATATCACACATTGGTTGATCGCAAGCTCATGCATCAAGACCACATGCATTTTCTGGATGAAATGCTGCATGCAGCGCGTTCAGGTTTTGATGGTCTGGCCACAACAGAGCATGAGCAGGCAAGCTATGACATTCTGCCGAATCCAAACCTCCAAATGTCGGCGCTGGCTTATGCAACCCAGAGTGAAGGCTTGGACGTAGGTCTTGCCTGCGTTGGGCGCTCACTAGCGAAGTCGCGAGAGCCGCTCAGGATTGCCGCTGAATATGCGGTTTTGGATCAGATCAGTGCTGGCCGTTTAGTTGCGGGGTTCCCGATTGGTTTGAGTTATGACGTTAACCGCAATAATGGTATTCCGCCGATTGAGACCCGTGCGCGGTTCTATGAAAATCTTGAATTGATTAAAAAAGCCTGGGCCGCGAAGGAAGTTTTCGCATGGAATGGTAAATACAATAAATTTCCGGAGGTTAATACATGGCCGCGTCCATACCAGGACAAGCCGCCCATATGGACACCGGCAGTGGGTAACCCAGTCACCTTGGCGGGCATTATCGATAACGATGACGCTTTCCTGTACCTCAGCTGGTTTGGCCCTAAGCTTACCGGACAGCGGGTTTTTGACCGGTACTGGGATCTGGCTGAAGAGCGAGGCAAGGATCGCAACCCCTACCGGTTGGCATTTGTTCAAGCGGCATTTGTGGGTGAGACAGATGCAGAAGCTCATCGTGAATATGGCCCACATATTGAACAGGGCTATCGTACAGGCCTTGGCAGTATTCCCATGCAGTCATTGGGTTTGCCTGGCTATATTGACATTAAAGGAGTGGAATTCCTCATCAAAGACCCAGGCGATTTTGGCATTGTTCCGAAAATGCGCACTATCGAATACAAAGAGCTAGTCGATCAGCAGTGCGCTATTGTCGGTAGCCCGGAGACTGTAACTCAGCAACTGCTTGAAATGGTTAAAAATTTCCGTATCGGTCATCTGGTCATCATGGTTCATATTGGTTCTATGCCGCATGAGCTGGTAATGAAGAATATCGACATGCTTAGCAAGCATGTGCTGCCCCAATTGAAGGGTACGTGGGACGATGAAAATTGGGAAAATCGCTGGTGGCCAAGTGGCGCACGCTAACCCATATTAGGACTTTACGTAACTTTTCTACGTTTGTTTTATTGATAGGTTTAAAGAGTCGAGTCCCGATGCGCTGATGACGTGATTTACGTAGCGCACATAAAATCAGGAGAAATTTAATGTCTGCACAAGTAGTTATCAAAGGCCCGGAGCGTACAGAAGTTGTCAAGGCATGGAATGATCAGATCGATGTTCAAGTAAAAGTTGCTGGAAGCGGCCCCGCATTGGTTTACCTTCACCCTGCGGCCGGTTTGTACTGGGACCAGTTTCTCGACAAGCTGGCTGAAACCTATACGGTATATGCACCGGAAATGCCGGGTACCAGCTTTGGTGATCCGTATGCAATTCACAAGGTGGATACATTCCTCGATCTCGTCCTTATCTACGAGGAAGTTCTGCGCAAGCTGGGCCTCAAGCGTCCCGTAGCCATCGGCCAGTCTTTTGGTGGCATGCTGATGTGTGATCTGGCAGCTCATTTTCCGGATATTTTCAGCAAGATCATCCCGCTTGATCCCGCTGGCTTGTGGCGTGATGACATTCCGGTGCTGACTAACAAGCTCTATATTGATAAACCAGAAAATTTGCCGGGTTATCTATTTCTTGACCCGTCAATTCCTGCCGCACAGGCAATGTTTACGCCACCATCAGACCCAGAGATGATGGTCAAGCACATCGCGCATATGGTGTGGTCATTAGGTGCGGTGGCCAAGTTCATCTGGCCTTTCCCCGATCAAGGGTTGGCCAAGCGGATTCACCGGATTAATGCGCCTACGCTCATTATCTGGGGCAAGCAGGACAAACTCATCCCCGTGGCTTACGCTGAAGAATTTAAAAAGCGTATTGCGAATTCTCGCGTTGAGATCATCGATCAATCTGGCCATATTCCACAGATGGAGCAGCTGGATAAAACACTGGCCCTGGTTAAGGCATTTATTGCTAGCTAGGGCTCTGATTTATGGACAATAGTTTTTCGATCAAGATTGATGGCACAGGTGAAGAGTTTTCTGTTGCTAACGACACCCTTCTTGGCGCAGCTTTGCGCCAAGGGTTGGGCTTCCCGTACGAGTGCAATTCAGGCGGGTGTGGTAGCTGCATGTTTGAAGTGGTTTCTGGTGAAGTTAAAGAGCTATGGCCTGATGCCCCTGGACTTTCGGCGCGAGCTCGTGAGCGAGGTCGGCGGTTGGCCTGTCAGTGCGAGCCGGCCAGTGACTGCGTCATCAAAGTAAGACTGAAAAGTGACTATGTGCCATTGCATCGTCCGGCACGAGTGGCAGCCACTTTGGTTGAAGCACGTAAACTCACGCATGATTTAACCGAGTTTTGCTTCCAAACACCCGAGCCGGCAGGTTTTTTGCCAGGACAGTTCGCTTTGCTGCATCTGCCGAGTATTGAGGGCGCGCGTGCATACTCCATGTCCAATCTGCCTACAGATGGCGGCACCTGGAATTTCATTATCCGCCACGTACCCAAAGGTAGAGGTACTGCTGTGCTGTTTACTCAGCTTAAAACAGGCGATCAAATCGAAATTGATGGTCCGTACGGCTTGGCCTACCTTCGCCCTGAAAGCCCACGTGATATTGTTTGCATTGGTGGAGGGTCGGGTCTTTCGCCTATGGTCTCGATCGTGCGTGCTGCTGTGCGTGATCCTCGGTTAGCTGACAGAAAAATTACCTTTTTCTATGGTGCACGTACTCCGAATGATCTGTGCATCGAAGAGCTTCTGGCGCGTGATCCACTTATGGCGGAACGCGCAACCGTCATTCCCGCAATATCCACGCCCACCGAGGGTTGGCAAGGCGAACAAGGCTTCATTCACGAGGTCATGCAGAAAAAACTGGCTGCAGGCTTTGAAAATTACGAGTTTTATTGCTGTGGCCCCCCCCCCATGACAGACGCAATCCAGCGGCTATTGCTGCTGGATAAGCGAGTACCAGCGCAGCAATTGCATTTCGACCGTTTTTATTAAAATTCTTAAGGAGATTTACAGATGAGTAATACGTCTCGCGTGTTGTCTGTTAAAGACATTAATGGTGCCTGGGCAATTATGCCAACCCCAGCCAAGCCCGGTGCCGAGGACTGGCGCATGACGGATACCGTCGATCTGGACGAGGTGGCACGTGTTGCCGAAGAGCTGGTAAAGTCAGGTGTCAATGGTATTCTTTCATTGGGCACCTTCGGCGAAGGCGCTTCGCTCACATGGGAAGAAAAACGCAAAGTCATTGGTACGATGGTCGAGACCGTGCGAGGCCGTGTGCCTTACTTCTGCGGCACCACCACCACTAACACGCGCGACACGATTCAGCAAACCAAAGAAGCCTACGACATTGGCGCTGATGGCTCCATGCTGGGCTTGCCCATGTGGCAGATTTGCGATACCAAAAGTGCCGTACGCTTCTACCATGATGTCGCAGAAGCTGTGCCGGATATGTCGATCGCGGTTTATGCCAATCCCGAGGCCTTTAAATTTGATTTTCCACGGCCTTTCTGGGCGCAGGTCGCCGATATCCCGCAGGTGGTTACCTGCAAATATATCGGTGTTGCTACCCTTTATCTCGACCTGATGTTGACCAAAGGGAAAATCCGCTTCCTGCCGATCGATATGGACTATGTTCCGGCAGCAAGAATTGATCCGGAAAATATTACCGCCTTCTGGACGAGTGGCACAAACTGTGGCCCGCTGCCTGCGTTGCACCTGCGCGATGAAGTGATTAAAGCGAAGCAAACCGGTGACTGGACAAAAGCCACCGAGCTGCAGAATGCTATCCTTCACACGGCCCAAACACTAATGCCGAATGGGTCGTTCAAAGAGTTCTCCACGTATAACGTGCAGCTTGAAAAAGCACGTTTCAATGCGGGTGGATGGATGAATGCGGGTCCTGCGCGGCCACCGTACCGTTTTGATACCGTACCCGAAGCCTATCTTGAAGGTGCACGTCAGTCGGGTCAGCGCTGGGCAGAGCTACATAAAAAGCTCAGCCAGCAAGGTGGTTGATTAGTCATTCCCTGCTTTTTATCTGCCGCCCATATTTCAGCCCTTCCCTTAAGAGAGCGATTTCATGAAAAAACAGCTTGAATTCTTTTTTGATTTTATGAGCCCGTTTGCCTACTTGGCCGAGACTCAGCTTAGTGCATTAGTCGATCGCTTTGGGCTGGAAATAAGGTACGTCCCCCTTGATTTACCAGTGGCAAAATTAGCCGCAGGCAATACCGGTCCATCCAATCGTCAAGTTCCAGCAAAGCTGCGCTACCTGACGACTGATATGCAACGTTGGGCCAAACGCTACAATTTGCTGCCGCTTGTATTTCCAGAAAATTTTGCTTCTGAGCGAGCCAATCGTGGTTTGTTTTTTGCCATTGATAAAGGCCAGCAACGTGATTACGTTCACCAAATGTTCCAGGCTGTTTGGGGGCGGGGCGAAGATATGACTGATGAATCGGTGTTGCGTCGTGTTGCAGAGGGTCTAGGTTGGTCGGGCGATGAATTCCTGGCCTATACGATAGGGGAAGACTCTGCCCAGCGTTTTGCCGAGGCAAATAAAGAGACGCATGAAAGAGGGGTATTTGGCGTGCCAACCATGTTTATTGATGGAGAAATGTGGTGGGGGAATGACCGTCTCCAGTTTGTGGAAGAATATCTGGCATCGCATTCCAGGTAACTATTCTTGGCGTTGCGCAGATATTTTATTCAAATGGCTAAAAAACTGAGGAGTTACAACAATGATTGATGTCGCCAGTTTGGTTGATGTAAAAAACGGTACCCAAGCGAAGAGCATATTTTGGGACGAACAAATCTATCAACTTGAGCTAGAGCGTATTTTTGACCGCTGCTGGTTGTTTATTACACATGATAGTTTGATCCCTAATCCGGGTGATTTCACCACTGCCATCATGGGTGAAGATGAAGTCATTGTCGTTCGTCAAATGAATGGTGGCGTCAAAGCATTCCTCAATGTATGCGCTCACCGCGGCACGCGGGTTTGCTCAGCTGAAGCCGGCAATACCCGCGCATTTGTTTGTACTTACCATGGCTGGGCATATGGCTTGGACGGGACATTACAAGGGGTACCTTTTGAAAACGAATTTTATAAAGGGGTACTCGACAAATCGACTCACGGCTTGACCGAAATTCGTGCCGAAAATTATATGGGCTTTTGGTATGGGAACTTTGACCAGCAAGCGCCTAGCCTGTACGACTACCTTGGCGAATTCCGCTTCTATCTTGATGTCTGGATGGATTCAACGGGTGGCGCTGAACTCGTCGGTCCTCCATCGCGTAGCTTGCTGAAATGCAACTGGAAAACACCGGCAGAAAATTTTGTCGGTGATGCCTACCACGTCGGCTGGACCCATGCCGCCTCGTTAAGTGTGCTCGGAGGTGAGCTCTCCGCCATGTCTGGCAACAAAATGGTGCCGCCTGTCGGTGCTGGCGTTCAGATTACCACCCGTTTTGGCCACGGCCTCGGTATTCTTACCGATGCTGGTCCCGCCTTGCTCGGTGGTAAAGCGGGCGATATGGCACGCAAATGGTACGGTGAAAACCGCAAAAAAGTAGCAGAAAAAATGGGCAAGACGCGTGGCGGGTATTACGGCAGCCACTTCAATTCGACCGTATTCCCTAATAACTCCTATCTGTGGGGCACCAATACCTTCAAGGTATGGGCGCCACGCGGCCCGCATCACATTGAAGTATTTACCTGGGGTATTGTTGAAAAGAACATGCCCGATGAGTTGAAAGAAGCCATTCTGGACATGGCAACCCGCACCTTTGGCACGGCCGGCATGCTCGAGGGGGACGATGCCGACAACATGGAATCCATGACCCATCTCAACCGTGGGCGACAGATACGTAAAGGTCGGCTTAATGCGCAAATGGGTCTGGGGGACGATAAGGTGGATCAAGAAAGTGGCGCAATCATCGGCCCTTCAGCGGTGGGCGAAACATCCTATCGGGGGTACTACCGCGCCTATCGCGAATACCTGATGGCAAAAGACTGGGATGAATTGCTCAACAAAGATCCGGATGCGTGGAAGCGTGAGTTTTTAGGCCGGTAATAATTTTTATCAATCACTCAGCGCCAAAAAAAAGAAGGAGTTCGCATGGACGCATTAAAATCCGTAACGCATGATATTTACCATGAAATCGAGCAGACAATTTATCGCGAAGCGCGGTTGATTTGCGAAGAGAACCTGCGTGAATGGATTGACACCCTGATTGATAAAGACATTCTGTATCAAGCTGTCAATCGGCAGTTACGTTTTCGCAAGGACAATCGCTACACCGGCAAAGACAGCACCTATAGCCTGAACGAAAACTACTATTATCTTGAAATGCGCGTGAGACAAAGCGAATCCCCCATGCAATGGACGGCTGACCCGCGTGAAATTGTGCGGCACTTCATCAACAACATGGAAGTCTATGAAGGTGAAAAGCCAGGCGAATATCGCGTGTTTACCAACTGCCTGGTAGTGCGCAATCGCCGCATCTATGAAGAAATGACCTACAGTTACTCACGTAAAGACATCTGGCGTCGCGATGCCAACGGCCAGCTGCGATTGCTGCATCGGTTGTGCGACATTGATGAACGGTTTGTTACCGGTAAAAATCTCAACTTCATGCTGTAACATGTTGTAAATAAACAACACGGTTTAAAAAAGTTTGTTTTACTGACTTTTTTGATGTATTTTGCAATACACGATGATTTATTCATCATAGCAATGCAGAAGTAAGTATTAAAAAAAGAAAGCAGGAGAAAAGCAAGAGAAGCTTTTTGCTTTGTTGTTGATCTGGTTTGATGTTCAATTCATAGTAACAATACCGTTGTAACCAGGTTTGCACGCCGTTAGGTGCGACTAATTTTTAACCTCAGGAGGGGAAGTTAATGACTCAGAAACGACACGAAAAGTCGGCGCTGGTGACCCGGTGGCTGCGTGCCAGCCTCGTTCCATTGCTGTTGACCAGTTTCGGTATCCCGGCAGTGCATGCCGATGAATTGCCAACGCTGAATGATAGTGAAACCAAAATCTATTACGAAAACGATACCCGCATGCGTGGCAAGGATGCCACAGGCAATAGCGTGGGTCTGTCCAAGTTCCGCAACACACTGAAGGTTGAGCACAAGCGGGAGCTCGGCGATGGCTGGTCTTTCAAGGGCATCTTCCGCGGCACCTATGATGGTGTGTATGACCTGAATGATGAAGAATATGGCAAGAACGCCGGTGGCGCCATCAACATGGCAGAGTCCTCGGGTGTCAGCAATTTCTTTGGTGTACCAGGTTCAACGTCAACGACTGCACCCTATGGGTCGGCAGCGATCGCGATTCCTGCCAATGTTCCTGCGGGATCGTTTGGCTTGCCCCCATTTTACTTAGGGTTCACCGGGCAGCAAGACTCAACACCAGCAAGCAATCCGAACCAGGGCTTACAGCATCTCGGTCAGCGCTGGAACACGGCGTATCAAAACTCCAGCGGCTTTGGCCAGCTTGATCTGGCGGTTCCGGTGCGTCCGTGTGACGTGGATCGTCGGGGTTGTGCTGACTTTGGTGGCTATGGTGCGTTGACCAGTAATCAACTCAAAGCCCCTGAGTTCAATGGTCGCCTGGATTTCATCCGTGAGTTCTATGCGCAAAAAACCTGGAACCTGGATAATGGCCAGCAGTTCAACGTCAAAGTGGGTAAGCAACAGGTTGTCTGGGGTCGTAGCGACTTGTTCCGTGTGCTGGACGTGATCAATCCGATGGATTTTTCGCGCAACAACATCTACGACGAGTTTGAGGATATCCGCATCCCGATGTGGATTCTGCAAACCAACTACCGGATGGGCGGTAGTGATTCACTCTCTGAGCGCAACTTGCAAGTCGTGTGGAACTTCGATCAATTCCGGGCGAATAACCTTGGCCAGTGCGGAACATCAAATGCGGTACTGGATGCCAGCTGTTTCTTCCGTGCGCAAAAAAGCCTGTGGGATTATGGTGGCACGATTGGTAACCTCGCACCTGCTGCTGCACTCGGTTTATTCCCTGGCCCAAGCGCAAGCCCCATTGGCGGGGTGGCTGTGACTCTACCGAACCATTTTGCCGGTATTCGCAACGTCGAGCTACCAGACTGGAAACTTAAAAACACCCAGATTGGTACCCGGTTTGAGGGTGTCAGCAAGGATGGCACGATTGCTTTCTCGCTCAATGCGTTAGCTGGCCGTTCGCAAATGCCCAGCCTGCATGCTTTCCGTCCAGCGGCTTTAGCCTTCGATCTGGTTTATCCACGGATCAGCGTCCTTGGTGGTTCGATGGACTTCAATATCGAAGCCCTGAACACCACGGTTCGTCTGGAAGGTGCCTTAAGCCATGGCGAAGAGTTTGTTGATACGCTTGAAAGTGGTATGTATTCCAGGCACAAGGTATGGCGTAGCGTGATCGGTTTGGATCGTGCAAGCCAGATTGACTGGATCAACCCGGAACGTACCACATTGGTTTCTGCGCAATTCTTCTGGCAGCATATCAATGGCTTCCAGGAAACGAGCGTTCAGTCTGCCGTTGGTGGTAGCCCGGTGAGAGAGGGTACAGCGGGCTGGAAGGATAACCATCTCTTCACGTTGTTGATCAGTGCGCAATACATGCAAGACCGCTTGAACCCGCAATTGATCTTCGCACGTGATATTGAAGCTCGTGCCAACGTCATTCAGCCCCATGTCACTTTCCTCTACACCGATAAGCTGAAGTTCAAGGTCGGTGCCAACTACAAGTGGCAGACGGGTAATGAAGATCGCTATGTGATGGCGGATGGTCGTGGCACCACGGGTACGCTGGCACCCAATGGCGCGCCTATCCCCTTTGTAGATAGTGGCATGGGTGGTTTGGAGGCGCTTGGCCGCTTCAAGGCTGGTCTTATCGGCACTGCCGTTAAAGAAGACGAAATATTCTTCAACATGCAGTATCAGTTCTGATTTTTTAAAGGAAAACATGATGCTAAGAATGAAAAAACATGCAGCACCCCTCATTGCGGGTTTGGTGATGGGTGTCGTCGGTACCGCGTTTGCGGCAACCGATGCAGAAGTGGATGCCTTCTTCCGCCCCTACGCCAAGGGATTCCCCACGGCGCCGGGGGTCAAGGAAGGGGTAGTCATCGACAAAACCAATGCGGATCAGTTTAAAGACGTGTTGACGCCTCAGATTTACAACCAAATCAAGGCGGGAAACACCAGCATTCGCATTGGCAAGAACTATTCAAACCCAGCACCGGAAGCCTATGTGACCGCTTCTAAAAAGACCGCTGCGCAAGCCAAGGTGGCTTTTGGTCAGGGCAAGATTGAAGGTTACGCTGGTGGGATGCCTTTCCCCTACGAGCCGTCAGCGAGCGATCCAAACGCCGCTGAAAAGCTGGTATGGAACAACCGTTATGGTCTGGAAGTGCCGGATGACATCAACATTGACCCCTTTGTCTGGGAATATCGTGATGGCAACACTGGCAAAATCAACCGTACTGTTACTTTTGGCCCGGGAGCATTGTCCAACACGCAGTTTCGCACCATCAATGCGCCAGTCAACTTGGCAGGTTCAGATGAGTTTTATAACTACATCAACCTGGATGTGAAATCACCGCAGGATTTGAAGGATACGGCGGTGTTGTTCAAGCGCCGTGCAGATAGCTCGCGAGATGACGATGGTCAGCTCTATCTGGGCTTTCAGCGTCGTGCGCGCCGGCTATCTACGGCGGCCACCACGGATCCGTTTTTGGGTTCCAACATCATGATTGAAGAGTTCCGTGGTTTTAACGGCAAAGTGAATGACTTCACCTGGAAGTATCTGGGTACCAAGAATATTCTGGTGCCTTACTATTCACACCACGATGCCAAACTGCGGGACGACTACAAAACGGCGGATTGGCGCTTTCCAGCGTGGGGTGGCAAGGGCAGTTGCTGGGTAGAAGCTCCCTGGAGTCTGCGTAAGGTCTACATCGTTGATATGGTGCCTAAACGTGCAGACCACCCCGTAGGTCACCGCACGTTGTACTTTGATGCCGAATCTTTTCATGGCACCTTGAGCGAAGTGTATGACCGCAAGGGTGAGTTCTGGAAGCTCTGGATTCTGGGTATCGGTCATTCTTCCGGTCAGTTGCCCGCTGCCGCGAAAAAAGGCCGCTGGACGTGGGATTCCGCTTCCGCAATTGACGTTCAGGCGAACCAGTGTACCACGTTGAACTTCCGTGTTTCGCTGGATCCAATTCCGGTCAGCGTCTACACGATTGAATATATTCGTTCGCGTCAATAAACAGTTCGTTTAGACTACCCAGGCCGCTTGCATTATTGCAGGCTGTCTGGGTTTTTTTATTTCAAGGAGAAGAACATGGGTTGGTTAGAAAATGATGTGGCATTGATCAGCGGTGGTGGCTCCGGCTTGGGTCGTGCGCTGGTTGAACGGTTTATTCAAGAAGGCGCCCGCGTGGGCGTGATTGAGCGTGATGCAGCTAAAGTGCAAAAGCTCAGCCAGGATTTTGGTGATAAGGTCTGTGCAACGCAAGGCGATATCACTCTTTATGCTGATAATGAAAAAGCGGTGCAAGCGACCGTAGCCAGATTTGGCAAGATTGATACGTTTATTGCCAATGCAGGTATTTTTGACTTTTTCATGAAGCTCGCGCATACCGATGCTGAAAAAGTCGGGCCCGCCTTCGATGAGTTGATGGCGGTAAATGTGAAAGGCGGTATTTTGGGTGTAAAGGCAGCATTGCCCGAGCTGTTAAAGAGCCGTGGTAACGTGATTTTCACTATCTCCAATGCAGGTTTTTATCCCGATGGTGGCGGCGTGATCTACACTGCATCCAAACATGCCCTGGTTGGCGTAGTCAAACAACTCGCCTATGAGCTGGCGCCCAAAGTACGTGTGAATGGCGTTGCCCCTGGGGGCATGAAAACCGAGTTGGGTGGCCTAAAGGTGACAGGTACGGAGGGCACTAAACTGAATCAGCTGGATAATCTTGAAGACATGGTTAAACATATCACCCCGCTGCACGTTATGCCGTCGCCTGCGGATTATTGCGGGCCTTATGTGCTGCTGGCGTCGCGCGCGAATTCGTCAGTAACAACGGGTGCCTTTATCAATACGGATGGTGGTATCGGCATGCGCGGGTTTATGTCTACTGCCGGTGGCGATGATCTATAATTCATTGACAATAAAGATATAAAGCATGGATACCAAGCAATTTCGTAATGCGCTGGGCAGTTTTGCGACGGGTGTTACCATCATTACGACACGTGATGAAAAGGGCGGCGCGATTGGTGTAACCGCGAATAGTTTTAATTCACTCTCGCTTGACCCGCCGCTGGTGCTGTGGAGCATAGGGGTCAAGGCATTTAGTTACCCGGCGTTTGCTAAAGCCAAGCATTTTGCTGTGCATGTGTTGGCGGCAGGTCAGCAAGCTTTATCAGATCGCTTTGCACGACCTTCAACGGAAAAGTTCGATGGGATTGCATTCGAGCATGGGCTGGGCGAAGTACCTTTGTTTCCGGGATGCGCAGCAGTGTTTGAATGTTCAACAGAGCGCTGTGTTGAAGGTGGCGATCATGTCATAATGATCGGGCGTGTAGAGCACTTTAGTGTGGATGAGTTGGCATTACCACTGATATTTTATCGGGGGCGTTATGCCATACCCGAAGCGGAGGGGATTTTTTCACCACCCGCCAAGGTATAAGCTGCATCCGTTAAGCTTTGCGCAAAAAATATTGCCGAGTTAGTTTTATTAATCAAATCATATAACGAAGGAGATTCTCATGGGAGTTACCCGAATTGGTCACGTTTCTTTACGTGTGATGGATATCGCTGCCTCTGTTAACCACTATACGAAGGTGGTTGGCATGGATGTTACCCATCGTGATGCCGATGGCACAGCTTATTTGAAATGTTGGGATGAATGGGACAAGTATTCTGTCGTGCTCAAACCATCCGACCGCGCGCAGCTTGATCACATCGCCTACAAGGTTGAGAACGATGCTGATCTGGACGTGCTGGGCAAACGTGTGGCGGATGCAGGCGTTGCGGTGAGCAAACATGCAGCGGGCGAGCTCGCTTTTTGTGGCCGCTCGATCAGTTTTATGCTGCCTAGTGGACAGCGGATGTATCTTTTTGCACAGAAAGATTTCCTGGGCAAAGATGTGGGCGTAATGAACCCTGATCCATGGCCAGATTCAAAGCATGGCATTGGCGCGCATTGGCTGGATCACTGCCTGATTCTGGGCGAATTGAACCCGGAAAAAGGGATTAACCGTGTGGCTGACTGCCATGATTTTCTAAAAGGCACACTGGATTTTCGTCTGACCGAGCAAGCGATGGTCGGGCCGGGCCACAAAGTGATGGCAGCCGCCTTCATGACGCGCACCGTTAAGCCGCATGACATCGCGATTGTTGGTGCTCCGACTGCCGGCTTCCACCATTTGTCGTTCTTCCTTGATGGCTGGCATGACATTTTGCATGCAGGCGATATTCTGTCGAAGAATCGCGTCAAGATTGAGCTACTGCCCTCGCGCCATGGCATTACGCGTGGCGAGACCATTTACTTTTTTGACCCGAACGGCATCCGTAACGAAACCTTCGCCGGCATGGGCTATGCAGCACACCCCGATATGCCGGTGATCACCTGGGTGGAAGAAGAAATGGCACGCGGAATTTTTTACACCGCGCGTGAGTGGGTAGATTCTTTCTCCAACGTTTATACGCCGGTTTAAGTTCCCGTATCGCCAGCGCCGACTTTTCGTCAGGCGCAGGCTGACGCGTATTGCGCAGTACCAAGCAGCAACCTTATGGTTGCTGCTTTTTTTTTGCACTTCACTCATGGGAAGAAGCGTTGCCGGAAACTATAAATAAGCGACCACATATTTACTCTACAGAATTTATTACGTGAATGATGATTATTCCAATAAAGGTATGGTGTCAGGCTGTGGAGCGCTATACGATTGCGCTATAAAAAATAGCTTAAGTAGGTGGAAGGCCGGGCCGTTTTGGTTTTGCTTTGCTGCATTACATAAAGAGGAATCACATATATGACTTCGTTGAAGCCAAGCATTCCCCCGTTAGTGAAGAACGAGGGCGGGCAGGTTAGCCGCCAAATCTTTACTGACCCGGCACTGTACCGGGTCGAACTGGATCAGGTGTTTGGTCGTGCTTGGCTGTTTCTGGCGCACGATACCCAATTACCGAAGCCCGGGGATTTTCTCAACACGTTTATGGGTGAAGACCCTATTCTGGTGATCCGTCAGAATGATGGTTCGATCAAGGCGTTTCTGAATGCCTGTACGCATCGCGGCCCCTTGCTTTGCCAGGCCGAAGAAGGACGGGCAAAAACCTTTCAATGTACTTACCATGGCTGGGTCTTTGGCATCGATGGCAGTTTGATTGACGTGCGGCCGGAAGGTGAGGCTTCCTACGGTGCGCGCAAGGCTGAGTTTGGTCTGAAGTCAATCCGGATCGAATCCTACAAAGGCTTGTGGTTTGGTAATTTTGATGACGAGACAGCCTCTCTGAAGGATTTTCTGGGTGACTTTACTTGGTACCTGGACACCATTTTTGATCCGCTACCCACCGGGGTTGAGTTTGTCGGCGGCACCATGCGCCAGCGCCTGAAATGCAACTGGAAGCTTGCGGCAGAAAATATCGTCGCTGATACTTATCATGTGTTTGCTGCCCATGCCGTGGCGGCCGGAGTGAATATGAGTCGGGCAACGATGCGCTTGCCCGTGGGTATTGAGCCGGGCGGGCCGCCGGGCATCTCGGCGACGGTGTCGGGGCATGGCTGGAATGCGCATAGCGATGGCTATGGCTCGTATGCCCTGTTCCGTGACCCAAAACAGTGGATGGCTTATGTGGATCGTCAGCGTCCTCGCTACATTGAGCGACTGGGGGCGGAACGGGCGCAGTTCATTGGTTCCTCGATCGACGGCGGGGTGTTCCCGAATTTTCTTTTCGTGCCGGGCTTCACTTACCGTCAGATTCATCCCAAAGGTCCGGATGAATGTGAAATTTGGATGTGGACGGTGGTCGACAAAGAATTGCCCGATAAGCTAAAGCAGGAAATGGTGCGCTTTAATGCGCGGATGCTGGGCACTTCCGGCATGTTCGAAATGGATGATTGCGCGAACATGGAACGGATCACGATGACCTTGCATGGCACAGTGGGTCGTAACCAGTATTCGGATTACACCATGGGGCAGGGAATGGAAGCGCGCCATGAGATTTACCCCGGATTGGTGGAGCGGCGCATTTCCGACAACGGCTTTCGTGGCTACTACCGCCGCTGGGCCGAATACATGCAGGCGAATTCGGCGAAGGACATTCCGCCCACCGAAAATTTGCGTCACAAGGAGCGCTCCCATGGCTGATCAGGCACTGAAGATGGCAACGCCGGAAATACATTTAGCCTTTCACTATCTCCTGGCAAAAGAAGCCCGGATGCTTGATGAATATTGTTATACCGAATGGATGGAACTGATCGCCCCGGAGATTCATTATTCGATTCCGGCGCGGCGCAGTCACCACATACGCGATCATCGGGAAAAGGATGCTCGAAAATTCGATACGGACCACTATGACGATGACCATGAGTCGCTGCTGTTGCGCACCATGCGCCTCGCGAATCCGGCGGGTGTGTCGAGTAACGACCCGCGGCCGCGTGAGATTCGGGCGATATCGAATATCGAAGTGTTTGCCCAGGAGATGCCGGAGACTTACCGTGTGAATTCAGTCATCCAGTTGGTACGTAACCGCTTGCTCGATGATGATTCCGGTATCGTTGGACGGCGTGAAGATATTTGGCGCGGCAGCGTTGCGACGGGGTTCCTGCTGGTGCGCCGTACGGTGTGGATTTCACAAAACACGATTTTGATGCCCAATATGGCCAGCATTCTCTGATTGCAAGGACACTTATTTTATGGAACGTTTGAATTTTGATTGTGATGTGTTGGTGGTGGGCGGGGGTATCGGCGGGGCGCGGGCAGCGTTGCGCGCTAAAGAACTCGGGTCCAAGGTCATTCTGGTAGAAAAAGCGGTGATCGCACGCGCCGGCCCGATGACCTACGTCCATAGCCAATTTGCCCCCTACAAGCGGGTCGAAGGGGAAGAGATGAAGGACTGGATCAACGAGTTCGCCGTGGGTGCGAATTATCTCGCCGATCAGGATTGGGTTGCCCAGTATGTGCGGGAGAGTTATGACCGGGTACAGGAGCAGATTGACTGGGGTGTGCCTTATTCACGGCAGCCGGATGGCGCGCTGAAATACGTCAAGGTACGCGGCCACAAGTTGGGTACCACACTCGGGGTCGACGGTCGGGTGTGCATGGAAATTCTGCGCAAGCGGCTAAAGGTCGCAGGCGTTACGATCATTGAAAAAGTGGCAGTGGTTGATTTGCTCACCAGCGATGGCAAGCGTCCCACGCAGGGGAGCATTTCGGGTGCGATCGGGGTGGAGGTGCGCACCGGCCAGGTGCATGTGTTCCGTGCCAAGAATGTTATTCTCAATGTGGGCCCGTTTTACCCGAAGATTCATTACGCGTTTGCCGACCATTGCACTGGCGAAGGACACGCTGCTGCCTGGCGCGCAGGGGCTGATTTCGCCGGCATGGAGTTTGCGCAGTTCGCCGCCTGGAGTTACTTCAACAAGCAGTTTTTCACCCCGGGTCAGGCGAAGATTCAGGGGGTGGGCGCACATTTCATCAACAAGGCAGGTGAGCGATTCATGTCAAAGTATGACCCGATCTGGGCTGAACAGTCGGGTTTGTTCCAGATTGCGCGAGCCATCATCACCGAAAACATTGAAGGCCGTGGGCCTTGCTATCTCGATCTGCGCCATGTGCCGCAGGAAGATATCGAGTTGCTCTACGAAGTCAGCCCGACGGTGAAGCGGGCGTTCAATGAATTTGGCATTGACCCCCGCAAGGATATTCTTGAGCTGGGGCCTTTTGTGGTGATCGGTACGATGAGCGGCAGCGGTCCGCATATCGACTTGAATGGCGCGACCAATATCCCTGGCTTGTATGGTGCAGGCTATGGCACGTCCTGCCCGCATCTGATGTCGGGTATCAGTGGCAGTGGCATATCCAGTTGGTCTGCAGTGGCTGGCTATCGGGCCGGCGAACATGCCGCGCAGCGGGTGAGCGCGGTTGATCTTGCGCCGTTGTTTGAGGATCAAGTGAAAGAAACCCTGGACTGGTATTTTGCACCGATGCGCAAGGTCAGGCAGGTCAGGCCATCAGAAGTCTGGATGGAAATCGGCAGGATTTCATCCGACCCGGGTTTTGCTCTGTTCAAAACAGAAGCCCGGATACAGGCTGCGATCGAAAAATTCGAAGCCATTCGCGAGACCATGATTCCGAAAATATATGCGCCGGATTTTCATGAACTTGAGAAAGCCAGCGAAGTTAGAAATTATCTCGACATGGCCATTCTGGCCTGTAAGGCGATGGTAGAACGGCGCGAGAGTCGCGGCGAGTTGTTCCGCGTTGATTATCCGTACATGGATAACGACAACTGGCTCAAGTGGCTGCTGGTTCGGCGTGGTGCTGATGCACGCGGCGAGCCCGAGTTCCGCACCGTCGATTTGGACTACACCCGCTGGCCTGTCCAGCCACCCCGCGGCAAGACGCCCAGCCCATATACCGTACCTGGACGATTTGCTCTAGGGAGTGCGCAATGATTGAACATATTGATCTCGTGGCCTGTGATGGCTGCAATGTCTGCATCGACAGTTGTCCGACCGATGTGTTGCGCATGGTCGAAGTGGCAGCGCCCTGGGAAGAAAAAGGCTGGAAGGCTGTGGTGATGTATACCAATGAGTGTCATTCCTGTCGTCTGTGTGCGATTGACTGTCATGTCGATGCGATTCGCGTGACCCATGAGCTGCACATCCCGCCGCCGTTTATTAACTTTACCGAATTGACCGATAAGAAATAAAGGGAGGGACATCGCATGCTGATTGTGGCTGGTAATAAAGGGGTTTTCAGCTTGGCTGACGATGGCCGCACCGGTCCGTCATTTTTTGCAGGTGAGCAGGTTTTTGCGCTGGCAGCGCATGGCCAGCGCGTTGCGGTAGCCATTCTGAAAAAAGGGGTCAGACTCAGTGAAGATGGCGGGGTCTCCTGGCGGGATATTTCAGCGGGATTGCCCTATCTAGATGTGCGATCGCTCGCTTTTGATCCCCATCAGCCCGAACGTCTCTATGCCGGCACGGAGCCCCCGGCGATCGCATGTCATCGTGGTGCTGAATGGTCGCTTTGTGGCAATCTGATGGCGCTACCTGAATCTAAAGACTGGTCGTTCCCCGTGCGTCCTGGTATTCCCCATGTACGGTCGATCACCGTCAGTCCGGTGGACTCCCACGTGATTTACGCAGCGATTGAAGTGGGTTCGTTTCTCATCAGCCGCGATACAGGCATGACCTGGTCAGTTGCAGAAGGCATTGGCCATGATCTGCATCGGACCATTATTCATCCAGCAAAACCGGATCGCTTGCTGGTTGCCACGGGGATGGATACCGGTGCTTACCGCGGTGGTAAAGGGGTTTATCGTAGCGAAGATGGGGGAAGTACCTGGTCAAGCGCAAATGAGGGGTTAGGCCATCGCCTGTACGCAGAAGATGCCATTGCCTTTCATCCGCAAGATCCGGCCACCGCATTTCTTGCGGCGGCAGATGGTATTCCGCCGCATTGGGCTTCGATCATTGGCTTGGCAACCGGTGTCATGAGTGGCAATGTTTACTTTTTATCTCCGTCAAAATTTCGCCGTCGCAAAGGTGCAGATATTGCCATTTATCGAACACGCGATGTCGGAAAAAACTGGGCGCTTGTGCCCGATATCAATCAGCAGGGTCTGTTCGATATGGTCTGGGCGCTGGAGTCCGGTTATGCCGATGATGGTTCGCCTGCCGTTTATTTCGCAACAACGGGAGGAGAGGTGCGTGCGTCTTATGATGGTGGCGATACCTGGCGTGTCATTGCAAAGGAGATGGGGGCGATTACGCATCTGCATCCACTTCACTAACTAGGGGAGAGGTCGATGTCAACTGATTATGAAAATGTTCGCCACGCGATAGCTCAGCGTTTTCTGAATTCGAGTGATATTCCGAAAGAAGTTTTTTCGGATCCGGATGTCTATCAAGAAGAGCTCAAGCGTTTCTTTTATGGCCGTTATTGGCATCCTGTGGCGCATCGCGCGGAATTGCCTCAGCCGGATAGCTTCAAGACGGCTTGGCTTGGTGAAGTGCCACTGCTGGTAACCCGTTCAGCGCAGATCGATGAGATCCGTGTGCTGGTCAATGCTTGCGCACACCGCGGCGCGCTGCTTGAGCAACGCACCTGGGGCGAAGCAAAGGAATTTGAATGTTCTTATCATCGCTGGTTGTTTGATGCGCAGGGCCAGTTTCTTGGTGCGCCAGGCCGGAAAGAATTTCGCCCCGACTTTCGGGAGGAAAATTACAGCTTGCGTCGTTTGCGTGTTTCAGAGCATGCGGGCTTAATTTTCGTCACGCTTGATGAGAGCACTCCCAGTTTGGCCGAATTTCTTGGTGATGCCCTGGCGCCGCTTTCTGATTCCCTGCTGGATGATGGCAAACTCACCCTGCTGGGCTACCAGCGTGTGATTTATCAGGCGAACTGGAAGGCTTATATTGATAACGATCCTTACCATGCTCCGTTACTGCATAAGGCGTTCCATATGCTGGGATGGCAAGGCGCTGCAGGCCAGCTTGTTTCCACCCGGCCTTATGGTCATCTATGTATTTTGTACGCAGTCAAAAAATATCAAGACAATGGCTATTTGGCGGACCCCAGCGTTGTTGAATTCCGGGGAACAGATGATCGAGCGCGCGTGATTGCCTTACGCCCAGTCACCGGCATTACGAAACATGTGGATACGATCAATGTACGCTTTGCGCGCCCTTTGGGTCCCGGCCGGACTGAGGTCTGGTACGCTTTTTTCGGACATGCGAGTGACACGGCAGCGTTCGCTATGCATCGTGTCCGTCAATCGTCTAACCTGCTCGGACCGAGTGGATTCATCAGCATTGAGGACGCAGCCATTTATAACCGGCTGCAAGCGACTGCACGCGATGGCGGTTATCAACGCTTTGTGAAAGGGGTAGGCAAACCGCGCGCTGACTGGACGCAGAATGATGAAGTCTCGAATACTGATTGGTGGGGCCATTATCGCGAAGTGATGGGTTTTGCTGAAGATGGTTTCAGCCAGAAAAATGAAAGGGATTGAGATGCCGATAGATATCACCGATCGCTTGGCCATTAGTGATCTGCTCGCGGTATATGGCGATGTGCTGGATGCTGGTCAATATAATGAATGGCCTGGCTTGTTTGCAGAAGAGTGTGTTTATACGGTATATGACGCCGCAGATGCGGAACGCGGGCTGTCGATCGGCTATATGCTGGATGACTGTCGCGCCCGTGTGCTTGATCGGGTCAAGTTTGTTACAGAGGTATGGCGGGGAACGGTTGAGCCTTACCGCACGCGGCATGTCACACAACTCGTCCGCATAAACCCTGCGGGTGCTGGCCGCTACACTGTGCGCAGCAATTTCATGGTGTCTTATACACAGCCCGATGGTACCTGTGGTTTGCTGGTGGCCGGTCGTGCGCAAGACGTGGTTCAGGTCAGTGCCGGTCGTGCGCAATTTGTTGAACGCAAGCTTTATCTGGATGGTACCCCCGCACGTTACCTTGTTTATCCGTTATAGACAGAAAGGATCCGCCTCATGCTAGCCGCTGTATTAAAAGGACCTCGTGATCTGGAGTTGCAAGAGGTAACACAGCCCAAGCCAGGGCCTGGCGAGGTATTGCTTGAAGTCGGGTTTACCGGCATTTGCGGAACCGATCTGCACGAATTTTTAAGGCCGACGTTTTCTAACCCGCCGGTGGTGCTTGGACACGAAACATCCGGCACGATTGTTGAACTGGGCGCAGAGGTGCGTTCGCGTAAAGTGGGTGAGCGGGTGACGGTGATTCCGATGGATTTTTGCGGGCAGTGCTATTACTGCCATCGTGCCATGTATCATCTGTGCGATCGGCCCGGCTGGGTTGGTTTCACGCGCAGTGGTGCATTCGCTCGCTATGTTACGGTGCCCGCGCGCCTGGCGATTCCCTTGCCCGAAAATGTGCCTCTGGAAATCGGTGCCTTGACTGAGCATTTCACGGTGGCGTTTCATGCCATGCATCGCGCAGATTTGCGCATTGGTGAACGGGTGCTGGTGCTCGGCGCAGGGCCGGTTGGTCTGGCTGTGCTGCAATGCGCTTCGGCTTCGGGCGCGGGTTCGATTGTGGCGGTAGAGCCAAGTCCCTTGCGTGCGCAACGTGCGACAGATCTCGGGGCGACAAGCGTTGTGGATCCTGCCGCAGCCGAAAGCCTGAAAGATCTGACACAGGGCGTGGGATTCGATGTCGTGTTCGATGCGGCAGGCACGGATGGCGCATTGCAGCTGGGGTTTAACCATCTACGCAAAGGCGGACGCTATATGTCGATGTGCCCCTGGGAGAAGTCTCCCGCAATCGACATGAACCGCGCATTGCTTAGTGAGCACGATGTGCGGTTTGTGTTCGGCTACGATATGTTCAACGATTTTCGCGGTGTGCTCGATCTGGTCTCGCGTGGGGTACTAGAAGCGGGACGTCAGATTACCTCCCGCATTGCCCTGAAAAATATTCTCGCTGACGGTATGCTTCCCTTGGTGAAAAGCCGCGATAAGCAGATCAAAGTGATGGTTGATTTAGGGCAGTAAGCTGCATTCAGTACCCCCTGGCAAATTGAATTTCAGAGGTTAGGATATCGCAGGTTAAGACAAGGTGATGTGTTTTTTTTAACGGTATCATGGTTGCTTTTACCGTATCACCAGCACCGACTTTTTAATAAATTTCATGAGAGGATAAAAATGAGCAAGCCATGTTTTGTGAATCAACCCATCATCGATTGGGCAGCCGCTAATGACGCGGTAAAGGCGGCGATTGAAAAAGCCGTCGCCATGGGTTTGCGTGTGAATGCCGCGGTTGTGGATCGTGGCGGCTTGCTGGTTGCTTTTTTGCGTATGCCAGGGGCACCATTGCATTCAATAGATATTGCAATAGATAAAGCGTACACCGCAGCGGGTTTTGGCATGCCGACAGGCATGTGGCATGAGGCACTTAAAGCGCACTCCGAGGCAGTGCAGCAGGGCGTGCCGCTACGTCCACGTTTTACTGCCTTCGGTGGTGGCTTGCCGATTATTATCGATGGCCAAATAATCGGCGGTATTGGCGTGTCTGGCGCACTAGAAAATGAAGATACAGAATGCGCCCGGGCAGGCCTTAAGGCATTGGGTCTGGCAGGCTGATTTTCTGCCCGATTTTTGGCCTATTGTGCCAATGGTTTCTCCAAGGAGGCAGTGCATGGTTGATTTCAGTACGTTAATCAATACAAAAGACGGGATTCAAAGTCGGCGGATTTTTCACGATCAAGCGATTTATGATCTGGAAATGGAGCGCATTTTTGCGCGCTGCTGGTTGTTTCTGACGCACGAGAGCTTGATACCCAATACGGGGGACTTCATCACAACCAAGATGGGTCAGGACAATGTCATCGTCGTGCGCCAGCAGAACGGCAAGGTGCGGGCGTTTGTCAATTCATGCTCGCATCGTGGTGCCCGGGTTTGCGCGGCCGAAGCGGGCAATACGCGCAGCTTTGTGTGCAGCTACCACGGCTGGGCGTATGGCATTGATGGTTCGCTGCAAGGCGTGCCGCTAGAAAAAGAGGTTTATAACAACCAGCTCGATAAATCATCTCATGGCCTCGTAGAGGTGGCGCTGGTAGATAGTTTTTGCGGTTTTATCTATGGCTGCTTTGATCCGCAGGCACCTTCGCTACGCGAATATCTCGGTGAAGCTGCCTGGTATCTTGAAGCCTGGATGGACGCACCGGGAGGCACTGAATTGATTGGCCCGCCTAGCCGCTCGATGCTGTATTGCAACTGGAAAACGCCGGGCGAAAACTTTATTGGTGATATGTATCACGTGGGCTGGACACATGCCTCATCAACACAGGTGCTGTTTTCCCAATCGCCGCTGATGGCGTTGCAAGGCAATGCGTCGCTGCCCGCGCCGGCAGAAGTCATGGGGATGCATTTTACGAGCCGAGGCGGGCATGGTGCGGCGATTACTTATGGTGGTCGCGGTGGTATTTATGCTACCGCGCGTGAAAACGAGATGTTGCTGGCGTGGCTTGCTGCACAGACGCCCAAAGTGGCAGAGCGGCTAGGCGAGGTGCGTGCCAAGTTTTACAACTCTGCCTGGGATGGCACGATCTTCCCCAACAATTCATTTCTTGTCGGCCCCAATACCTTCAAGGTTTGGTTGCCACGCGGCCCGGGCGCGATTGAAGCCTTGACGTGGACATGGGTCGAAAAAGATATGCCCAAAGAGTTGAAGCGGATTATCGCCAGAAACATGAACCAGACATTCGGCACGGCGGGCATGCTCGAATCTGAGGATGCCGATAATATGGAGTCGATGACTCAGTCTAATGATGGCCTGGTGACGCGCCGTGGAACACTCAATGCTCAAATGGGCCTGGGTCGTGAACGGGAAGATGTGGTGATGCCCGGTGTCGTGAGTGATGCGATGATCAATGAGCTATCTCACCGCGGGTTCTATCGTTATTACCAGGAAATGCTGGTGGCCGAAAGTTGGGATGAGCTGCGTGCTAATTCATCAAAGTGGAAAAAAGCCCATCTTGAGCGTTAGTTGGGTGCTGTAATTCAAGCCGAAAAAAAGGAGTGGATTTTGACAAAGCATAATAATGAGCGAGAAGTCACTCGTGAAGTACGGGATGAGATTGAACGGTTTCTGTTTCGCGAAGCGCGGCTGATTGATTCTGAACAAGAGCGTGAGTGGCTGGAAACGATGGTTGATACCGAGATTACATATCAGGTCTTTAGCCGTCAGTTGCGTTATCGCAAAGACACGCGAGGCAGTGGCGACAAAGAAGTGTATTTCTTTGACGATAACTATGCCGATCTTGCACACCGAGTTGAATTGTGCGAGACGGGTATGCAGTGGGTTGCCGACCCACCCAATCGGCTGCGACGCATTGTCGGCAACATTGAAGGGTTTGAAGGTGAGCGGGCAGGCGAGTATCGGGTCTATTCAAACTGCATGGTCACGCGTAATCGGATGGTCTATGAGCAGATGAGCTATGCCTATGGCCGAGAAGATATCCTGCGGCGTGGTGTGGATGGACGATTAAAGCTATTGCAGCGTGTGGTCGATTTTGAAGAGCGGTTTGTTCGCGGAAAAAATTTGTTGTTTATCCTGTAAAAACCAAGAAAAAAGGAGAAGAAGGTGGATTATCTGAAATATTTGCTGCCATCGGCTGTGCTGACCCTAACCGGAATCGGTGTGCTGGCCGGCGGGGTGTGGGTATGGATGGGGTTGGCGTTGTTTGCGGTGATGGCTATTCCCGACATATTGATGGACTTTGATTTTTCTGTGCGTCGAATGTCAACGCCTGGTGCGCTTTTTATGCTTTTTTTCCAGATCGTGCCGATTGCCTTTCTTTGGGTAGCCTACTGGATTTTCGTGAGCCGGCATCCGGGTGTGGTCGAAATCATCGGCGCGATAACGTCAATGGCTATCATTACGGCGGCCGTTGGTTTGCCTATCGGCCATGAAATGTTTCATCGGTCAGAGCCGGTTTCGCGTTTTCTTGGCGGGGTACTTTCCAACCTGTTCCTGACCAGCTACATCGAACTGGAACATAACAAGAATCATCATGTCGAAACCTCATCGGCGCTGGATGTCGATACCCCGCGGCGGGGGGAGGCAGTTTATCCGTTTATCTTGCGCCTGTTTATTTTCATTCATACCAACAGCTTTGCGCAGGAACGTCGGCGGATGGAGGGATATGGCAAGTCGGTCTGGTTTTCGTTCAGCTCCCGGGTGTTCTGGCAATGGGTCGGTGCGGTATCGCTATTGGGTGTGTTTTATTTCGCTGATGGCTGGCGCGGTGTGTTGATCGCTGCCCTGACAGCCTTGCTGGGTAGCGCCATTGTGACGATCTTCAGTTATGTGCAACATTACGGGCTGCAACGCGTGCCCGGTACGCCGATTGAAAAGCGCCATGCGTTGAACCACACACGGCCTGTTTCTCGGGTGCTCACGTTTGAAATTGTCACCCATTCGCAACACCATATTGATCCAACCACGCCTTACTGGAAATTGCCCGCCTTTAAAGATGCACCGTTGGTGGGTAGTGCGATAGGATATTTTTTCCTTTCGCTAGCCCCCCCCGCTGTGGCACCGTGTCATGCGGCGCCATCTCGCCCGGTGGGATAGTGAATTTGCCAGTCCGGCAGAAAAAGAACTGGCGAAGAAAGCCAATATCGACGCAGGTTGGGTGGCGTAAAAAGTCGGTGCTGGGGAGACGGTAACCGAGCTCATTGCAAGTGTCCCTAACCATTCTCCAACTAACCCCCTGAGAGGAGACACACCATGAACGCCCCTTTATCTGCCGACGCACTCAAGCAAGACAAACTGCGTCAGTTACTCAGTGATCTGGAAAACCGGGTTGTTGTCAATGGCCCGGGTGATATCGCGCTTGGCGCACGTAACATCTACACGGACCCGGCGCTGTTCGAGCTGGAGCTGGAACACCTGATTGAAGGCGGCTGGGTCTATGCGGCGCATGAAAGCCAGCTCCCCAACCCCAACGACTACTTCACCATCAACGTGGGTCGGCAACCCGTCGTCCTGACCCGCGACGCAGACGGCAAGATTCACGGCTTTCTCAATGTGTGCGCCCACCGTGGCGCCAAACTCGTCCGCCACACCAAAGGCAACCAGAAAGTGCACCTGTGCATGTTTCACGGCTGGTGTTACAACTCGAAAGGCGAACTCATCAACGTCACCGACGAAGCCGACGGTGGCTACCCCCCCGGCTTCGATCGCAAACACCTGGGCCTGACCCCGGTGGCTAAACTGGAAAGCTACCGCGGCTTTATCTGGGTCAGTCTCAACCCTGACGTGCCGCCGTTAAAGGAATACCTCAACGGCTCGACCACGTTTATTGACCTGCTGGTCGATCAATCGCCGACGGGCGAACTTGAAGTGCTGCCCGGCGAGACGACCTACGTCTACCATGGCAACTGGAAATTGCAGGCCGAGAATGGCCTGGATGGCTATCATCTGCCCACTACCCATGCCAATTATTTCATGACGGTGGGCCGACGTGCCAAAGGGCTTTCGGGCAACACGACCAAGACCGTCAATCCTGGCGGCATCATGAATGGGAGTGGTTTTTTTGCTTTCAAGCATGGCCACGGGGTGATCTATTTTAATTATCCGAATCCTCAGGTCAGGCCGGGTTATGAGTTACTTGAAGGGCACCTTGAGCGCCACGGTACCCTGCGTACGCAGTGGATGATCGAAAAAACACGCAATTTGCTGATTATGCCCAATGTGTTCCTGATGGATCAGGCCAGTACCCAGATTCGTGTTTTTCGTCCGCTGGCAGTGGATCGTACAGAAGTAACAACATATTGTATTGCGCCCAAAGGGGAAAGCCTGACAAGCCGCGAGCATCGGTTGCGGCAGTATGAAGATTTTTTCAATGCCAGTGGCATGGCCACGCCCGACGATATTGCCGAGTTTCGCAATTGCCAGATTGGTTATCAGGCTAAAGCGGCACCCTGGAGTGAGTTTTCTCGAGGACGTTCGCGCTGGCTTAAAGGGACGAATGAGCAAGGCACTCAGTTGGGTATAGATGCGCAAATGAGCAGTACGCATGGTGCGGATGAGGGCTTGTACGTCAATATCCTCGAAGAGTGGGCGCGGCGCATGCAATACATTGTGAAAAATGAGATCGAAAGATCGGCCTGAAAGGGCTAAGGTATTTGCATGCATTACTTCAAGCAACAGCGTCTAGTCCACTGGGTTCAGTTGCTTTTTTGACCACCCTGGGTGCTCTGCCTGCCGCGCATGAACTCTCGCATCGTAAAAACCGGATGGCCCAGTTGTGTGCGCGGATTTATTCGACAATCTTGGGTTTGCCCATGCATGACATTTACCATATTCATGGCCATCACATTGAGGTGGGAACTGTGCAGGATCACGATACCCCAAGGCGAGGGCAGACGGTTTACAGCTTTGTTTATCCCTCTCTTTATAAAAGTCTGCGAACGGACGTAGGCATCGAGCGCGCACGACTCGCCAAATTGGGACACCGTATTTTGTAGTGGCGTGGTCGAATTTTTGAATCATTCTGGATGCCTACCGTCTGGTTCAGTGGGTTTATCTATTCTGCCGGTCTGCGCGGAATACCCTATTTCTTCATGATATGGCTTTTGGTCTGGTTGATTTTTGGCGGATTTAACTACACTCAGCCACTATGACTTGATACGCAAACCGGGCACAGCGATTGCGCCGAGGCATTCCTGGAATCATCGCAAGGCTTTTAGTCGTGCCATGACCTTGAAATTTCAAATCATTCGGAACACCATCTTGATCCGGATAAAAGGTATGAATACTTGCAGTCTGCCCCCGATGTACTGCAGATGCGCAGTATTGTGCTTTGTTTTGCTGCCTCATTCGTGCCTTTTGTCTGGGAGAACTGGATCGTTAAACTACGGTTGAAACATCGGGATTTGAATGCAGAGCCAGAAGAGCAGGTGCTTGCTGTGGCTGAAAATAGGCGCGCCGGTTGGCAATAAGTTATACTTTGTCGAATTAAAAGAGTCATATTGCGCACTGCCAGTGACCGTATCACGGCTTTTGAACTAACCCCCTGAGAGGAGACACACCATGAACGCCCCTTTATCTGCCGACGCACTCAAGCAAGACAAACTGCGTCAGTTACTCAGTGATCTGGAAAACCGGGTTGTTGTCAATGGCCCGGGTGATATCGCGCTTGGCGCACGTAACATCTACACGGACCCGGCGCTGTTCGAGCTGGAGCTGGAACACCTGATTGAAGGCGGCTGGGTCTATGCGGCGCATGAAAGCCAGCTCCCCAACCCCAACGACTACTTCACCATCAACGTGGGTCGGCAACCCGTCGTCCTGACCCGCGACGCAGACGGCAAGATTCACGGCTTTCTCAATGTGTGCGCCCACCGTGGCGCCAAACTCGTCCGCCACACCAAAGGCAACCAGAAAGTGCACCTGTGCATGTTTCACGGCTGGTGTTACAACTCGAAAGGCGAACTCATCAACGTCACCGACGAAGCCGACGGTGGCTACCCCCCGGGCTTCGATCGCAAACACCTGGGCCTGACCCCGGTCGCCCAACTGGAAAGCTACCGCGGCTTTATCTGGGTCAGTCTCAACCCTGACGTGCCGCCGTTAAAGGAATACCTCAACGGCTCGACCACCTTTATTGACCTGCTGGTCGACCAATCGCCGACGGGCGAACTTGAAGTGCTGCCCGGTGAGACGACCTACGTCTACCATGGCAACTGGAAGCTGCAGGCCGAGAATGGCCTGGATGGCTATCACGTCAAAGCGACTCACGGCAATTATCTGATGACGGTGGGACGGCGCGCCAAGGGCCAGTCTTCAACGGAAACCAAGACCTACGATATCTCGAAACTGGATAAAGGGGCGAGTGGCTTTTACGCCTTTGATCAAGGGCATGCGGTGCTGTACGCGGTCTATCCAAACTATCAGGATCGGCCAAACTTCGAGTTTCGCGACAGCTACTTTGAGAAACATGGAGCAGCCCGTGCGGTATGGATGACTGAGCGGCTACGCAACCTCATGCTTATGCCCAATGTTTTCATCATGGACCAAATGAGTACGCAGATACGTGTCTTCCGCCCGTTGTCGGTAGATCGCACAGAAGTCATTACTTACTGCGTTGCCTCGAAGGGGGAGAGTGCAAAAGCCCGCGAAAGCCGACTGCGGCAGTATGAAGATTTTTTCAATGCCAGTGGCATGGCCACGCCAGACGATCTGGCAGAGTTCCGCAATTGCCAGATTGGCTTTCAAGCCAAGGCGGTGCCTTTCAGTGATATTTCGCGGGGCCAGGTACGCTGGGAGCGGGGTGTCAACGCCTTGGGCCAGGAAATTGGTATTCAGGCGCGTATGAGTAGCACCAATGTCTCGGACGAAGGCATCTATGTCAGCATTCTCGAAGAGTGGTCGCGGCGTATGCAAGAAATCATACAAAAAGAACTGCAAAGGAGTGGGAAATGAATGTTGTTAATGAACATCCGCATCACACGGTAACCATGGCGGCTTGGCATTCAGTGGTGCGTTTTCTGGGGCAAGAAGCCAAACTGCTGGATGATAAAGATTGGGATGCGTGGCTGGCTTTGTATTCCCCTGACGTCGCCTACTGGGTTCCTGCATGGGATAGTGATGGCACACTGGTTACCGATCCAACGAAACATGTTTCGTTGATCTACTACAAAAACCGTGGTGGTTTGGAGGATCGTGTTTTTCGCATTCGCACGGAGCGTTCTGCTTCCAGCACGCCGCTGGCACGGACCAGCCACCAGTGTCAGCTGATCGATCTCAGCGAGCCAGGCGATGTCGTGTTGGCACGTACCAACTGGGTAGTGCATACCGTCACCGAGCATGCGGTACGTAGCTATTTCGGCACGGCGCATTACACCCTCAAGCCACATAACGACAGCTGGCTGATCCATGCCAAGAAAACCATTGTCCTCAACGACCGCATCGATCAGGTTCTCGATGTGTTTCACATTTAATCGGCGGTATTGATGACTACGACTCAACAAGAACGCCCCGCTGTCGGTATTGTTATTGGTGACCCCGCTGGTATTGGTCCTGAGGTTATTGCCAAGGCGTGGCTAACGGGGCAACTTCACGCGGCATGCCGCCCAGTTTTAGTTGGCAGCGCGGCAGCCATGGAGCGGGCCCTGGGATTTATTGGCAAAACTGCCACAATCAATGTGCTAACCAACCCTGCGACGGTGCCTGCGGGCATCGTTGATCGGGTGGATACGCTGGATATTCTTGATACGGGCCGCATGAATGGTGAGGCACTGCCTTTGGGCGAAGATACTGTCGTGGGTGGGCGCGTTAGTGCAGAATGGCTTGACGAAGCGGATCAGTTGGCGCGTAGCGGACAGTTTGCGGCAACTGTTATGGGCCCCATTAGCACCGGCTCGATGAAGATGGCTGGCACGCTCGATAAGGTCATTAGCGTGACACCCGGTGAGAGCTATCTGCTTCTAGTTTCCGGGCCTTTGCGTGTAGCGCATTTGACCGATCACATGGCGCTACGGGATGTGTGCGACATCATTAGCCAGGATCTGGTGGCGTTAACCCTGCGCAAGCTGGATGCGGTCATGCGTGAATGGGGAATTCCCAAACCGCGCATTGTCGTTGCTGGGTTAAATCCCCATGCCATGGGCCGTGAAGATAGCGAACAGATCGCCCCAGCCGTTGCCCAGGTAAGGGCTGAGGGTATAGATGTCACAGGGCCTATGAGTCCTGATACGGTGTTCCGTCAATGTATTGAGGGACGGTTTGATATTGTGCTGGCCATGTATCACGACCAGGGACATATCGCGATCAAAACCTGGGGATTTTCAGGCAACAGCGCCATCATTCTTGGCCCACCTTATACGCATCTGTCGGTTGCGCATGGCACGGCTTTCGACATTGTGGGCAAGAATATTGCTGATTACACCATGATGCAAAGTGCGATTATCACAGGGGCTTATTTGGCAGCGGGCCGAGGTTTTCCATCAGAGAAGTAGTCCCGAAGGCGGGAGGGGATAGCCAGCAATAGTTGGTATTGTTTTTTTAAATCGCGGTGTTGTCTAGGCTGCTGGTAGACGGCTAACTCTAGAGCAGAATAAAAGGTTGATGAAATGCTAAGTTTTTTCAAGAGAAAGCCCAAGGGCCCGGCGATGGTGCGCGTCCAGCCGTTGGGGGTGGAAGTTGAGGTTCCCCAGGGTCAGAGCATGCTGCAGGCAGTGTTGGAAGCGGGTTACGATTTTCCGCATAGCTGCAAGGTGGGAACCTGCATGTCGTGCCGCTGTCGTTTGATTTCAGGCAAGGTGAATGCGATTCGTGATTTTTCGTATGTGCTGAGTGGCGAAGAGTTACGTGCGGGTTATATCCTCGCTTGCCAGGCAAAAGTACCGGCGGGAACGCAAGTCGTTGTCGAGATGGAAATTGACGTCAATCGTCCGCATCATGAAGTCGTGACGGCTTCTGGTGTCATTGCCTCCCAACAAACCCTAACCCACGATATCGTTGAGTTAAAAATTGATCTTGACCTTGCGGGCAGTGCGATTAATTATGCTGCGGGGCAGTATGCCAGTCTGCGTCGAGCGGGGTCAGATCGCGACCGCGAGTATTCTTTTGCAACAGCACCAGTCGTTGGCGGTGCGCGGCAACTGACTTTTTTCATTCGTCATGTTCCGGGTGGGGCATTCACCGACTGGTTGTTTGCTGAATCACGTGTTGGCCAGCCGTTGGAAGTTAGCGGCCCAGGGGGCGATTTCTGGTTGCGTCCTGACGATGCGCCGCTCGTGTTTATTGCCGGGGGGAGCGGCTTGGCGCCGATTCTTTCCATTCTTGAAGCGGCGCTGCAAGAAGGTATTACGCGGGACGCACTGTTTCTGTTTGGCGCACGCGCGCAACGCGACCTTTATCAAATTGAGGCGATTCAACAAATCGCCTCACAATGGAGAGGCAATTTCAAGTTTGTCCCTGTCTTATCTGATGAGCCAGCGGACAGTGATTGGCGGGGCTGTCGTGGGCTCGTGACCGAATACTTGGTACCTGCGCAAGTGCCAGAGTTAGGTGCGCGGCATGCTTACCTTTGCGGCCCGCCGCGAATGATTGACGCCGCAATGACGCAGCTTTATGCTGCGGGGATTCCGGAAGCGCATATCCACTATGATAAATTTCTGGATGCGAGCAGCTTGCAAGCGTAGAGCGGATTTGTATAGAGTGCCATTTTTGCGAACGATGATAATGGCATCAGAATGCCAAACGCATCAATGATTATAAAAATTCTGTAACGTGAGGAGATGTGATGAAAAATACTAAGCATTTATTACGTGCCACCTTGCTGGCGGCTGGTTTGTTGGGCAGTATGGTGATGAGCGCGCCATTATTTGCTGCAACCGCAGGGGTTGATGATGCGATGTTGCGAAATGATGCGAAATCGACCGAAGATGTGCTGACCTATGGCATGGGTTATGACCAGAAACGGTATAGCCCACTGGCAAAGATCAACCGCAAAACAGTTAGCAAGCTGGTTCCGGTGTGGAACTTGAGCCTGGATCACTCAGCCAATGCTTCAGTACAACCTCTCGTTGTTAATGGCATGATGTATGTCACAACACATACAGCGACAGTCGCCATTGATGCGCTGACAGGGCACCAGAAATGGAAGACACCCGTAAGTTTGCCGCAGGATGTGTATGCGTCACTTTGCTGTGGCGCGCAGTCGCGTGGCGCGGCGGTGTATGGCGACAAATTGTTCCGCACCACGGTGGATGCTCGCGTCATGGCGCTGGATATCAAGACGGGCAAACTGTTGTGGGAAACCAAACTGGCTGACTATAAGGAAGGTTATGCATTTGTATTAGCGCCACTGGTGGCTAATGGTGTGGTAATGGTGGGTAATTCGGGCGGCGAGTTTGGTACCCGTGGCTTTCTTGAAGGGTTGGATCCGCAAACCGGAAAGTCTCTTTGGCATGTCTGGACGGTTCCCGCGCCCAATGAAAAACATGGTGATACCTGGGCAGAAGGGGTTTATCTCAAGGGTGGTGCACCTACCTGGATCACTGGCAGCTACGACCCAGAGCTTGATCTAGTCTATTGGGGCACAGGTAACGGCGGGCCGTGGAATGCAAATGCTCGTGGTGTCGGCAAAGACAATCTTTACTCTTGCTCGGTGCTGGCGATACGGCCAAAAACAGGCGAACTTGTTTGGTATTATCAATTCACACCCAATGATGCCTACGACTATGACGGCGTCAATGAATTGGTGCAGTCAGAGCTCAAGATTGATGGCCAGATGCGTAAAGTCATCATGCAGGCGAACCGCAATGGGTATTTTTATGTGATTGACCGTACCAATGGCCAGTTGCTACGTGCTAACCAGTTTGCCAAAAAATTAAATTGGGCAAACGGGATAGACATGAAAACGGGTCGCCCGATTGAGTCAGAAATGACTAAAAAAGTGAAGGCGTCCCTGGAGTCCGAGGAGTTCTATGAAGTCTGGCCCGGCGCTTTTGGCGCCAAAAATTGGGCACCGATGGCGTTTGACCCGAAGCGTAATCTGGCTTACGTTAACACCGTCAATATGGGCATGCGTTTTAAAACGACGAAGCCCGAGTACCGTCGTGGCACATGGTATCTGGGCATTGAGATGGGGGGCTTTCCTGCACCTGAAGATGGCAAGCGCGGTGCGTTACGCGCACTGGATCCGCTGACCGGAAAACCCAAGTGGTCGATTGAACTGGATACTCCGTATCTCAGTGGCGTCTTGGCAACGGCGGGCGACCTTGTTTTTGTTGGCGCGATGACAGGTGAATTCCTCGCACTGGATAGTGATACCGGTAAGAAGCTCTGGAGTTTTCAGACCGGATCGGGCATCACCAGCTTGCCGATTACCTGGGAGCGTAATGGTGAGCAATACATTACGGTAGTCAGCGGCTCGGCTAATTTGTATCAAGCAATTTCGGCTGATCCTAACCTGGCGAATGTGCCTCCTGGCTCATCGGTTTGGACTTTCAAGTTGAGTAAGTGATGCTAAATATTCTTTTCCATTTCAAGAATGCCTTGCGTGGTTTTGCGCTGAGCGCACTATTGTTAGCTGGTGGCTGTGCGCACGAGGTGACCCCGGTTTTAACTCAGACTGAGGATGGGGTTGCCGAAGTTGCAACTGAGGTCGTGACTCCAGCTGCCACTATAGCGCAGCAAACGCCAAGCCAGCAGTCAGCTGTAGCTACGCCGATTGCAGAAGCGATCGCAGCACCTACTTCGGCAGCGACTCCAGATGCAATAAAGCAGGGCAAGCGAGTGTATGCCAGTGCTTGTGCGCGTTGTCACGGGGTAAATCTGGTTAATACCGGCGCCTCGACATTTGATTTGCGCACATTTCCGCGTGATCAAAAGCCCCGGTTTGTGCAGTCGGTTTTACATGGTAAGGGCGCAATGCCCGCATGGGAAGGCAGTGTTACGCCGGAAGAAGTTGAGGCTTTGTGGGCTTACATTAGCGCGCGTTAGAACTTCTGAGCCATCAGAAATCAAGAAGAGGCATGGGCTGGTTAGCTGATGCCTCTTTTTTCATCCTGTAATTCATTTCGATACTAATTTAAATTTCTCTCTATGAAAGCTAAAAAAATCGGTGCTGGTGATACGGTGCCCAACGTGATTTGTCATGTTGTCTGACCTACTCCTCTCGCTTGAGCGTGGCGTTGCACCGCTGATCGCCCTGATTGCGCTTGGGTTTGTCTGGCGCATAAAAACACCGGCTGGTTTAAATGTCGTTGATACACGACGCACCATCAATGCGCTAGTGCTCTATCTTTTCTATCCGGGGATTGCTTACGACGTGATCAGCCGGGTCAATTTTGGGCCGGAGGTTTTTTTGGTTCCCGCATCGATCTGGTTCGGTTTGCTTGCAGCCATGGGGCTGGGCTGGCTGGTTTTTGCCCGACCGCGTACTGTGTGGGGAATATCCGCCCCTGCAGTAGGCGCTTTACTAATTGGCTGCTCTTTCGGCAATATTCTCTCGATGGGTATCGCTGTGTTGCAATCGCTATTTGGGCCAGAAGCGGCACGCTATCCAATCTATGCCGATGTTATCGGCATATCGGTTCTGTACTGGACTCTCGGCGCTGGCGTGGCGGCCGTTATGGGGACAAAAGAACAGTCATTTCGGCTGGGCGCATTTGCCATGACCCTATTCAAAATGCCGCCTGTCTGGGCATTTTTTGCCGGACTGACTGTTAATCTGTTGGCCATCCCCATGCCGCAATGGGTGAGTACCACAGCGCATCTACTGGGGCAGGCCGTTGTTCCCTCCATGCTGCTTACTGTCGGCATGTCTATATCACTCGAAACCGTCAAGCGCTCGCCGCGCATGATCCTTGCCGCGAGTGCCATCAAGCTCATTGTGATGCCGGCTTTGGTTGCGGCTGTTGTGCTACCGCTATTTGGCATGACCGAGGTGACTCAAGTCATGATCTTGCTGGCCGGCATGCCGACGATGATGGCCACTGTGCTGTTGTCCGAACGATTCGGTCTGGATACAGAAATACTCGCTGCGGTGATGGTGGTCTCCACCCTGGGCTTTTTCTTTACATTGCCGCTGATGGTAGCCTTGCTACTGTAAAAATTCAGGTATCAGTGGATAACGACACCCCAAGGCGCTTCACCTACAGGTATCGTCACAACGGTTTGATGGGTTTCCGCATGGATGACAGATACGCTGTTAGAGCGACCATTCGCCACATAAACCCGGTTTCCGTCCGGTGTGACGGCTAGTCCCCAGGGACGATTGCCGACCGGGATCGTGGCGGTAATTTGCTGGCTGGCTACATCAATCGCAGAAACCGACGCGTCACGACCATTGGAAATAAATACCTGTTTGCCATTCGGTGCAGCGGCCACGCCATTGGCAAAATTCCCGGCTTTGATTGTTTTAACTACCGCTTGCGTTGCCATGTCGATGACATACACCACGCCAGGTAGCTCACAAGCGACATAGGCCTGGCTGCCGCTGGGTAGAAAACCGATACCGCGCGGCCGCGCGCCGACAGTGATGGATTTGATTTGCTGACGAGCTGCTACATCGATCACATCAACACTATCCGCTTCTTCGGCGCTCACCAATAACCAGCGCCCATCAGGGCTGAATTCCGCGTGTTCCGGGTTTTTACCAGCGGTCTTGATTGAAAAATCGAGGCGCTGTGCGGCCGTATCAATAAACGCCACGCTGTTGGTTAATTCAATGGCCGCGACCACCCAGCGCCCATCCGGCGAAATGCTCACGCCTTCTGGGGATTCCCCCAGGGGAATACGCATGGCAATTTTTTGGCTGGCTAGATCAATCACCACTAGCCCATTGGCACTGCGGTCGCTGACATACAGCAACTTGCCATCCTGCGAAACCACAATTCCGCGCGGTGCACCGCCGGTGGTGATCGTATCGACAACTTTCTGTGTCGACGTATCTATAATCGAAATGGAACCGGATTTTTCATTCGGAATATAAGCGAATGGGGCAGCATGCACTGGCGTAATGAACAGCCCCGCGATGATCAGTAGGAGGGTATATGGCAAGGCGGTAATTTTCATGGCGTGAAATTTGAACGTGGCGGCAAAAAGGTGGTGGCGAAGAGTCGTAATACACAACGTTGCATCCTATCATGTGCCCATGTGTCGATCAGGCATTTTTTCTTTTGAGTCATATTGGATTTATGCACCATTATTTTTCGTTCTACTGCCAGCAACTGCGCGTGATGCTTTTTGTGCTGATGGCCTTTGCGGGGTGTGAGGCGACTCCAGCTGGGGCGGAAGAAAAAAATCAACCGGACACCGTCTTGCGCTTGCCAGCCATTGAAGTGATCGGCGTCTCACCGGTGAAGGGCCTGGATCAACCGAAGCGTGAAATTTCGTCCAGCGTCCAGTCGATCGATCAGCGTGCAGTGCGCGAGAGTGGTGCTGCTTCGCTGCCTGAATTAATGAATGCACGACTCAATGGCGTGACCGTGAATGAAATTCAGGGCAACCCGTTCCAAGTCGATGTGAATTATCGTGGATTCACCGTGAGCCCCTTGCTCGGCACGCCGCAAGGCCTGTCGGTATATCAGGATGGCGTGCGTGTTAATGAGCCGTTTGGCGAGAGTGTCAATTGGGATTTGATTCCGCGCCAGGCCATTGCCAGCATCGATCTGATTCCCGGCTCGAACCCGCTGTTTGGCTTGAATACGCTGGGTGGCGCGTTGTCGATTCATACCAAGAGCGGGCTGGATGCGGCAGGCAGTAACGTGGAGACTGAAGCAGGAAGCTTCGGTCGCCGTACCGCCAGCGCCGACTTTTCAGGCAAGCCCGGAGCAGAAAATAATCTCGGTGTGTTTTTCGCCGCCTCGACGTTCCGCGAGGAGGGCTGGCGCGATTTCTCGCCTTCGAGAGTGGATCAGTTTTTCGGCAAGCTCTCGCACTATAACGGCCCGCTGGAGATGGATCTGGCCTGGACGCATGCGGATACCGATCTCACCGGTAATGGCCTCTTGCCCGACGCGATGTTGCAGGCACGGCATGAAGGTGTTTTCACGAAACCGGACCGGACGCAAAACCGCCTCGATCTCCTGAGCCTCAATACCGCTTACTGGCTCGATGACAATGCGCGTCTGTCGGCTACGCTCTACCACCGGCAAAACCGGACGCAGACTTTGAATGGCGACATCAATAATGATTTTGAGGACGGGCTACATGATATGGCCACAGGGGGTGATGGTTTGAATATCGACACCGCCGCCAACAATCGCACGCGCAGCACGCAAATGAGCCGGGGCGGTGCGCTGCAATGGTCGCGGCTGGATAATGACAACAACAATCACGTCGCTTTCGGTATCACCTATGACGCCAGCCACACCACTTTTACTCAGACTACGGCGCTCGGTGTTTTCGATGCTCAGCGCGGTGTCACCAATGCCACAGGCGAGGTGCTGGATAATCAGCTGATTGGCACGACGCGTAGCGGCAGCCTGTTTGCTACCGATACCTGGAAGCCGATACGAGAAATTGCCATGACCATTTCGCTACGCTACAACCACACGCAGGTGGCGACGCACGATCAAGGCCCCAGTGCGCCCGCATTGGACGGTGATTTCACCTATACCAAACTTAATCCGGCGCTTGGCTTCACGTGGCAACTTGATCCAGCGATCACCGCATTTGCCAGTGCGGGACAGGGTAATCGCGCGCCCAGCCCAATCGAGCTGGGCTGTGCCGACTCGGCCAATCCTTGTTCGTTGCCGAATGCGATGCAATCCGATCCCTACCTCAAGCAAGTAGTGACGCGTACGTTAGAGGCGGGCTTGCGCGGGCAGAGCGACGCGCTGAAATGGAATGCGGCAGCGTTCACAGCTGAGAATCACGACGATATTCTCTTTGTAGGTACATCCACCAGCCAGGGCTATTTCACTAATTTCGGCCGCACGCGCCGTAGCGGCGTGCAACTTGATTTGTCGGCACAACACGGTGCTCTGGACTGGCGCGTCGGTTATAGCTATGTCAACGTAACTTACCGATCCTCAGCATGTTTGCTCTCGCCGAATAACAGCGCGCGTGGGCTGGATACACAATGTGCGGCAGATGAAATCCGTGTCCAGTCGGGCAATCGTTTGCCCGGCATTCCATTGCATAGCCTGAAGCTGAGCGCAGATTACGTTTTCAATGATCGCTGGCGGCTTACTGCGGATGCCATGGGATATTCGCGGCAATATGTGCGCGGCAATGAAAACAATGCGCATCAGGCAGGCGGTGCATTTTTCGGTAGCGGCGAGGCCAAGGGCTATGCTGTGCTCAATCTCGGTGTCCGCATGAGACTTGAGCATGACTGGGAGCTGTTTGGCCGGGTGAATAATATTTTCGCCCGGCATTACGCGAGCGCCGGGGCGCTAGGGCAAAATCCTTTCGATGCGGCGGGCGTGTTCCAGACCCATTCTGGTCAATGGCAGCATGAAACTTTTTACGCACCGGGCGTCCCGAGAGCGGTATATTTCGGCTTTCGTTCAACCTTCAGGTAATCCCAATGAAAAGTCCCAGAATCTTGAAAATGCTTTTGCAAGCCAGCGCATTATTCACCATTGCGACGACAGTCTATGCAGAAACCTATACGGTGGATAGCCGCCATACTTTCCCGGTGTTTGAGGTGGAACATTTTAATTTCACCATTCAGCGCGGGCGTTTCAACAAGACGACAGGCATGATCAATTATGATCAGGCTAATCCGAAGCAACGCAAAGTATCTGCAAATATTGTCATTGATACCACCTCGGTGGATATGGGGCTGGAGGACTGGAACAAGCACATGCGCGGCGAGAATTTCTTGAATACCGATAAATTTCCCACCATGCGCTTCGTGATTCCCGAGTTTCAGCTACCTGTCGAAGCTAAAGTCTATTTCATTCCTGGTGAGCTGACCCTGCTGGGCGTGACCAAACCTGTCACGCTGGCGGTGATGATCAGTTGCGGCAAACATCCCATGCTGCCGCGCGAGGTATGCGGCGCAAATATTGAAGCCACTATCAAGCGCTCTGACTTTGGCATGAACTATGGGTTGCCGGGCATAGGTGATGAAGTTAACATCATCGCCCCGGTCGAGGCAATCAAAGTGGTTCAAGATACCAAAGGCAAGGCCTGAATCTCCCAGACTGACACTATCAAAAAGAATACGCGGCAGAAACTCCGGCGAGCCAGTTGCGTCCCGGGGCGGGCTCAAAGTAGCGTGCATTGCCTTCATTCACGATCACCGAGCCAGCGTATTTTTTGTCCGAGAGGTTATCGATACGGAGAAATTCCTTGAGCTTCCAGCCGAGAGTTTTCTGCTCAAAGCCGAGACGCAGGTTGCCGATTGTGTAGGCAGCGGCGGCATCGGAGTTTTCGTCATTCACATACACCCGGCCGACATGCCGCATTTCGAGGGCGCTGGCAAAACCGCTTGCCGGATGCCTCCAGGAAAGTTCGCCATAGATCGACGTTGCCGGAATTCCCGGCATGCGATTGTCGGCGGGAATCGTGACTGAAGTCGCTAGCGTACAACCGGCAATCCGACAGGAGCGAAAGTCTTCTGAGTATCTGGCGTTCAGGAACGTGTAGCTGCCCGCCACGGCGAAATTGTTTTCCAGGTCACTTTCCAGGCTCAACTCGAATCCTTTGCGATGCGTGCCATCGACGTTCTGGAATGTGGCGCGTCCGCCGGTATTGCTTGCGGTGACGATTTCATTGCGGGTCTCGATAAGGAACACAGCGGCATTCAGGCGCGTGCTTTGGCCGAGCAGCATTTTTGTACCGATTTCAAAGTGATCGCTCTTGGCGGGTTTAAGCGCCAGATTGAGCCCGGTGGTCCCATCCGGACGGTAAGAGAGCTCATTCATCGTCGGTGTCTCAAAGCCCTGCCCGTAAGAAGCATAGACATTCAACGCCGGATTTGCCCGCCAGGTAAGACCGAGCACCGGTGTGGTCGCAGAAAAATCGGTAGAGCCGCTGTCGTCGCCATTGCCAGCGACGATGTATTTGTCATGTGACTTCACTTTGACCTGGCTGTTGCGCAGACCGGCCAGCAGCAGCCAGTGCTCGGACGGCTCCCACTGCAGTTGCGCATATTGATCAAAGTTGAAAATGCGGTTGTCTTCATTACGCCGCAAGGCGCCCATGATACCAATCGCGCTCGGCGTGGCAGGTGCACCCAGAAAATTACGAAAGCCCTTGCGTGCTTCATCGAGATTATCGTAGTTGATGCCAACGGTTGCCGTCAGTGGCACATCGGCCAACTCACCCCGATGCGTCCAGTGGGCATCAACGCCCCAGTAGTCACGCACCAGATCAATTACGCCACCGGGGTGGGTCACGGGCGCTTGTGCCGTGGAGAGAATCGACTGGAACTGCGTGGTATCGCGTTGGCCGCGATACACCATCAGATGCGCCGTTTCGCCAGCGCCGACTTTTCGCTCGTAAGCTATGCCCAGCTGTTGCTGGGCGACGTTCTTGCGCGTGTTGTAGAGCAGTGCATTGGTGCCAGCCTGTTTCGGATCAGCCTCGAATTGCGCGCGGGTTAGCCCCAGTGGGTCATCGGCATTGGGCATATCGACGGCATTGACGACCAGGGTTAGTTTTGAGTCGGCATCCAGCTTCCATTTGAATTTGCTGTTGAACGTGTCGCGTTTAGCCGCACTGTGGTCGCGGTAGCCATCGGTACGAAACGATGTGATGTCGGCCACATAATTCAGCGTGCCGGTGTCGCCGGATAGCTTTGTGTCCATGCGCTGTGTACCGTAGCTGCCGAAGGTAACGCCAGGCGAGATCACCGTACCGGGTGCGCCATCTTCGGTGAATAGTGAAATCACCCCGCCGGACGAGTTACCGTAGAGCGAGGAAAATGGCCCGCGCATGACTTCGATGCGAGCGGCGGAACCGAGATCGAAGTGCGAAACTTGGCCTTGACCGTCAGGCATCGTTGCGGGTATGCCATCGCTATACAGGCGCAGACCGCGTACGCCGAAGGTGGAGCGTGCACCAAAGCCACGCGATGAAATCTGTAAATCCTGCGCATAGTTTTGCCGGTTCTGCGCGACGATGCCAGGGATGCGAGCAAGCGATTCGGACAGGTTGATCTGCAACTGGCTATTTTGTAATTGCGTTTGATTGACACTATCGATAGCGATTGGCAAATCAAAGGCGGATTGCTCAAACCGCGTGGCAGAAACGACAATGGTATCGGCTGTTAATGGTTTGGCCAGGGAGGGAGGCTGAGATTCAGCCAGGGACTCGGCCCGAGCGGGGTAAGGCAGGATAATCGTGGTTATTGATAACGTGACCGATAAGGTCATCGCAAAACGAGACGAGGTTGACATGGATGGATATGGGAAATAAGACAGTCCGCTATTGTCGGTGAAAATCGCCCCGAGGACATCGCGCATCGGGGCGGGTAGAAAAAATGCGCTAAGATGCGCAGGTGTAGCGTACGACAGTCGATTGCCGGGGGTGCGATTTTTACACCTGACCCTTGGTGATAATCAGGGAACACGTAGTCTTTGCATGGCGACATGCCAGAGCACGCCAATGCCGAAAGCGCGAGCGCGGGTAGATTGACTGACCTGGGCTTCTGCAAAATTAATAGAGTACGGAGTCCGGAGGTAAGCCCAGCAGGTTACGACCATAGTTGCGCATCGCGGTTTCAAAATTCAGCGCAATATGCTGCCCCATCATGTACATATCGCGATAAAAGCGTTGCATTGGCTCGTGTTCAAAGCTGGCGCCTGCGCCAGCAAAATCCATCAATTGCTGGCTGGCTTCGCGCGAGCGTTTGGAAATAATCGAGCGCCAGGCAAACAGGCGCATGCGATCGCTTTCATTTAGCGTTGCTTGCCCCGCTGCGCAGGCATCCAGCTCGGCGGCGTAGCGCTTGAGCAAGCCGTCGGCCATGTCTATCTCTACCGTGGTTTCGGCCAGCGTCGTTTGCGACAGGGCGAACTCAGCCTGGCGCTGCCCTGAAAACACCGGGATGCGCGAAGCTGCACGGGTACGAAATCGGTGCAACATGCCCTGGGCACCGCCCAAACCGGGCGCCACCAGCGCCAAGGCCAATGCTGGAACAAAGGGAATCTGAAACAGCCCGCCGGGATTGACGGCTTGTCCCGGGTACTCGTTGGTTTGCATGCCGCGCCCCAGGCGAAAGACACGGTGGTAAGGAACAAAGGCTTCCGTTGCTTCGACGCTGACCGAACTCGACCCCCGCAATCCCATGGTGTACCAGTCGTCAATAACGGTGTAGCTGTCTTTGGGCAAAAACAGCATCATATATTCAGGTTCTGCACCCGCTTCATAAGGGGCAATAGCACCTACAGCAACCCAGCTGGCGAAGGGTGTTCCCGAGAGCCAGCTCCAGCGTCCGGACAGGCGCAGCCCGCCGGGTACGGGCTGCGCTTTACCTGCGGGCATGAATGAATCCGTAAAAATGGTTTCGGGATTTTTACCCCACAATTCATCCTGTAATTCCGGGCTGACCAAACCGCCCCAGTAGTGATGAATGCTGAGTATTCCGGAGACCCAGGCGGTGGATAGGTCGAAGCTGCCCAGGTGTCTGATGACTTGGGCATAATCCGAAAAACTGGTCTCATAGCCGCCGAAACGGGCTGGCTGGAGCATGTTGACCAGACCAGATTCAAGCAAGGCATGTGCAACCTCAGGGTGCAGCTGGCGAGCTGCTTCGGTTTGAGCGGCATACTTTTCGCCCAGCGCACCAAGGTGGCTGGCCGTGGCCAGAAGTTGATCCAGCGAGGGAGAGGCGGAAGTTGCGGAAATTGCCATGGTTGTCCTAAAAATAATTTTAAAAGTGATAGGGCGTAAATACGTAAGTAAGTTTTGGTGTTGGCATCCTTGCGTATAGGCTAAAAAATAAATGCAGGCATAAAGTACAGGACGATTATAATTAGATTAATGACTTAAAAGTAACTAATCTGGATGGTATGGATACAGTGTTTAGTTTTTTGCCGATGTTTTAGGTATTCCGAATTAGAATCAATCCAAGAGCTATTCACGGAGGATGTATGAAAGTTATAGGTGAGTATGGCCGTTACCTGATGGCGTCCTTCATGGTGTTGCTGGGAATGGCAGGTATGGCTCACGGCGGTTTTGCCGTGTGGCTTGGACTAGCGACTTTTTTTGTGCTGGCCGCGCTTGATTTGCTTTCCAACAAGGATGTGTCCGTGCGCGGTGGTGCCGGCAAGTGGTTTTATGATGGCGTTTTATATCTGCCGCTGGTGTTGCTTTATGGCCTCTGGATTCTGTTTGCGCAACGCATTGCGGAAGGCCATCTGGGACTGTTTAACGCGCTTGGTGCCATCATTTCCGTGTCGTTTTTAACCGCGCTTGCCGGATTGCCAACGGCCCATGAACTCATGCATCGCAAGCATCCGCTGGAGATTTTGGGTTCCAGCCTTTACTTAACGCTGTTTGCGTTGCCCATGAATGATTTATACCATGTGCATGGACATCATCCTTTTGTTGGCACCCTGGAAGATAGTGATACACCACGCCGAGGGCAAACGGTGTACGGTTTTGTCTATTCTTCACTCTTTCACGGCACTGTGACTGCATATGGCCTTGAAAAAGCACGACTCGCCAAGCAGGGCCACGGGCCACTCTGGTGGAAAGGCCGTGTAACGCTTGCATTGCTTTGTGTCGCTGCATGGGTGTCGCTGTTCTGTTTCATTGCCGGGCCAATGGGCATTGTATATTTGCTGGCAACATTGGCCGTCTCGTTTATCATCATCGGTGGGTTTAACTATACCCAGCACTATGGCATCGTGCGCGCGCCAGGCACGCTGCTGTTACCGCACCACTCATGGAATCATCTGAATACCTTCAGCCGCGCGATCACTTTCGAGATTTCCAATCACTCGGAACATCACCTTGATCCGGATAAAGCCTATGAGTTGCTGAAAACGTATCCAGAAGCCCCGCAAATGCCCAGCATTATTATTTGCTTTCTGGCCTCGTTCATTCCGCCGTTGTGGGAAAAGCGGATTGCCAAACCTTTATTAACGCACTGGGATGCGCATTACGCTAGCCCGGCAGAGCAGCGTCTGGCGATGGAAGAAAACGCACGTGCTGGTTGGCCGATCTGGGTTAATTCCTCCGCCGCTTAACAGAGCGGTTTTAAGCGTATTCGTTTGGATCAGGGTCGAGTATTTGCTCAATGGCTCGGATGCCATCCTTCACCAGCAGCTTGCGTTTTTTCATCCGTCGAATCATGAGCTCATCCTCAGGCGGGTGAGTTGCTATTCTGCGGATGGCCTCATCAAGCTGTTGGTGTTCCGCGCGTAATGCATCAAGCCGTGCGCGCAAAGTTTTTGCGGCGTCTGCGTCTTCCGGTGTATCCGGGGTTGCCATCTAATCTACGAGCCCATTTTCCAGGCCATAACGAATGATCTCAGCGGTACTTTTAAGGCCCATTTTTTCAAGTAGTCGCGCGCGGTACGTGCTGACGGTCGCAACGCCCAGGTTGAGATTCTCAGCGATCTGCGTCAGCGTGTTACCCGTTGATATCATCACCAGTACCTGATATTCGCGATCAGTAATGCGTTCATGCGGCAGTTTATCGGTGTCGTCCGAGAGTGCTTCAATCAACTGTTGGGCAACGGCCGCGCTGACATATTTTTTGCCACCAGCCACTTGGCGAATGGCGGTGACCAGTTGCTCTGGTGCGCTCTGTTTGGTGAGGTAGCCTGCAGCGCCCGCCTTGAGCGCGCGCACGGCATATTGTTCTTCAGGATGCATGCTGAGAATAAGAATAGGCAGCCGCGGAAACTCTTTTTTCAGCTGCTTGAGGGTATCAATGCCATTGCGATTGGGCATGGAGACATCCAGCAAAAACACATCCCACGGCTGCTGACGGGCAAGCTGCAACGCATCAGCGCCATCATCGGCTTCACCGGTGACAACCAGATCATCGGTTTCTGAAAGAATCTGCTTGAGACCCTGGCGCACAATGGCATGGTCATCTGCGATGAGGACATGAATTTTGTTAAGCATGGTCAAAATAACGCGCGTTGCGCTTCTTCATCGGCTGGTGGCTCGAGGTCAGTGTGTTCTGGCACGCGTAAGGTCATATGGGTTCCTCCTTGCTCTGCTGCAACTATCACAAAAGACCCCGCGAGGCTGGATACTCGCTCACGAATGCCGCGTAATCCAAAGGACTTGGGCTTTTGCATATCGGCTTCTGAAATACCACGGCCATTATCGCTGACTTCCAGCACGATGTTACCGTGTTCGCGGTGCAAACGTATAAAGACCTGCGAAGCATTGGCGTGTTTAGCAATATTGGTCAGGGCTTCTTGTGCAATACGGAATAATGCCAGTGATGTCGCCAGCGTAGGCTCAGAAATTTCTTCGTCGGACTGCACATGGCAAGGAATGTTGAACCGCTGGGTGAAGTCTTCGGCCTGACATTCAATTGCGGCAGGCAAGCCAAATTCTTTGAGAATACCGGGGCGCAGTTCGCGCGCCACGCGGCTGGCCGTGCCCATTGCTTGATCTAGCAGGCCTTCAATTGAATACGCCTTGTCACGCAGATTTTCGGCAGTATCCGGCAGCTTGCTGGCCAACAGCGCAACTTCAATTTTGAGTCGCACCAGAATAGAGCCAAGCTCGTCGTGAATATCGCGTGAGATGCGTTCACGCTCCTCCTCTTTGATGGCTTCAAGGTGGGACGACAGCTCGGCAAGTTGTTGCCGCGATTTGCGCAGCTGCGCTTCGCTTTCCTTACTCTGCGTGATATTGGTCGCAATGCCTCGCCATTCGACCGTGTCGCCATCCAGGCGATGCGGCATGGAGCGCAGGTTAATCCATTTGTGCCGTGTACGTCCGCGGGTGCGGCCTTCCCAGTTGAGCAAGGTGCCGTTGGAGGCCGAGTCTTGCAAGGCGCGATGCAAGCTTTTCTTTTCTTCGGCATCGAAGGCATCGAATAGCCGTGAAGCCGAAGCCAGCAAATCGTGAGGGGTGACACCAAAGAGTTTTTGGCAGCCTTCGCTGGCGTAAAGAAAGCGATAGTCATCCCCTGTTTTCTGCCGAAGATGAAACAGCATGCCAGGTAAATTAGACGCCAGGCCGCGAAAGCGGGCCTCACTTTCTTTCAGGTTTTCTAACGCGATACGGTGGTCGGCACGATGACGCGCTTCACGCACTTCCCGCGTGATAGCCAGCACCAGGCGATCGAGCTGATGGCTATCAACCACATCACGAACGCCGTCGCGCAAGGCTTGCTGTGTATCGGATGAGGTCACCGGGTGGGTGAGCAAAATCAACGGTAAATCAAGTGCGAATTGTTCGATTCGATTGAGCACGTCGGCGAGTGGCAGCGGCACCTGGTCAGGCATGTAGATGACTGCATCCCATGGTTTCTGTGTTAACGCATCATGCAAGTGGCTAAGCGAGGCTACAGGATGCAGAACAACCGATGTTCCTGATGTGCTAAATATCAGGTGCAATTGCGCAGCTGAATTATCTGTCGCGGAGATCAATAACAGCTGCAACGCCTGTGTCGCGTCCGGCGTGCCATTCGCGGCAGCCTTCTGTAAGGTATCTGAAAGCGTTTCAGCAGGGATAGGCAGGGCAGGCATCAAACCGGGTTTCAAATACGAAGAGGGCTTCAAGTTTATAGCGATTCTCACCAATAGCTACGCTATAATTTGCGCCATGCCGGCATAGCTCAGCTTGGTAGAGCAACCGCCTTGTAAGCGGTAGGTCGTCTGTTCAATTCAGACTGTCGGCACCAGATTTAACAAGGGTTTTAAGGAAATTAACGAAACTCTTAAGTAGTGTAAAAGTATTAATATAACCAAAATGTAACTGGTTTGAGATGCTGTTACGATTGCCGTTTGCAAGGTCAAAATGTGATGCTCTGCACCACAAGTCATAATGAACTTGCAGCGTGGAAAAGGACACATGCGGATCGCTGTGGCAGTATCTCCACAGATAGTCTCCATCAACCCGCAGACTTCATTTGGCCAGCCCATCCTTTGTTTCCGTGCCGCGTCGATCATAGCTTGCGCTGTAGCGACCAGAAGTCCACCGCGTTCAATAGGTGCCAAGGACAAATGTCTTGATTTATCGCGCGCCATTGTTTCGCAGACGCTGCAATGCACGATAGACCGTGCGACGTGAGACTTTCATCTCGTGGGAAATATCTTCAATATTGCGGCCGTTGAACTTTTCCGCGATGCGTGTGGGGAGGGCCTCGTCGCGTTTCAGAATGTACGCCCGCTCGCCAGCGAATTCGTAACGGATCTGACGCTCAATTTCCATGGCGGACGATGCACTCAGTGTGGGACACGCTTCCACGAGCAGTTCAAAAATTCGCGTGACAATATCGCCACTCATGTAGATCGTTCTTTGATTCGCTGCATTAGGTCGCTGTGCCGCGAGGTGTAGTCGCGTGCGCCGGCGGCGGATACGCCCGGCGCGGCTTTGGCGGGCGATATAGACGCGGGCACTGCGACGATCGCGTCATCAGCGCTCCCTTCAGGTAGCGCGGGCAGAACTACCTGCACAGCGGGGGCATTAGCGTCAAAAAGACTGTGCTGCCTGATCCTCTCTTCAAAATTATCCCACCAGGCAGGCCGTTGGATATTCAATCGCAGGGCATGCACAAGCCATATTGCATACACCGTGCAATCCAGCGCCTCGTTTCGGCGGTCGGTGCGTTTTTTCCACTGGCGGCGCCTGGGGTTCTGGCGCATGGGTATTTTGATTTCCGAGAGCAACTGTTCGTAGAAATCAGGCCGGACGGTTTCATACCAGTGCATGCGATGCGGACCGTCCCCCGTCAAGCGCACGCGGCCGCCTTCCTGCGCCCATCCGAGAATGCTGTCTTTCGCCTTGGCGGTACCTACGATTTGCACTTGAACGCCATACTTCGCCGATTTGCGGCCAGACCAATGCGGATCGATTGATTTCTGCTGCGGCGCGCGCCATATTTCTGCCTTTCCTTCGCTATCGGATGCGCCCTTGATGGCGTAGACGGGGCGGCCTGGTTTGGTGCGGCTGCGCACGTAGTCATACACGGCAGCGCTGGTTTGCCCATCGGACGAGTCAAGGGCAACGCCGGCGATGGGTAACGCGGCGCCGCTGGGGTGCCGCACAGTGTTTTCCAGTAGTTGATCGAGGTCTATCCATGCGCCGGAAAAAGGGACAATAGTCTGTCCGTGCAGCTCGCCCCAGAAAGCCAGCCACATCTCTTCGCGGCGACCGATCACCCAGCATGTGACAGCCAGGCGGTCATGCTGCACGTCGACAGTCAGCACCGGGATCAGGCCACCATCGGGAACACTCCACTCCGCATAGGATTCAGCGCGTGCGCGCAACTCGTCTTCTTCGGGGAGTTCTCCGCGATATTCCCATGCTAGTCCCAGCGTGGAATTCCAGAAGGCGATCATCTCACTGTTGTCACCTTCGTCTTGCTTGTGTTTCGCTTCGAGGTATTTGCGCGCCAATACCGGGATGCGTGAGCCCTCGAAGGTTGACAGCAATTCATTGACCAAGAAGCCCACGGTGGCAGTAACTGGTGCAGTGGCCTCGAAATGACCGCGCCGGATGGCATCGTGTCTTTCTTCTTCTGACCATGCTGTGCCGCAGGCCGGGCAGGTGTAGAAAGCATCTTCCCAGCGGGCTGTGCCGTAGATTTCACGACGAGGATGGTCGGCTGTCTCGGGGATCACGATGCGTTCCCAATCGGGGATATGCTCTTCGTTGCAATGTGGACACGGAATGAGGTATTTGCGCTGATCGCTGGCGAGAATTTCGGCCTCAATGCTGCTCGCATTTTTGGCAGTCGGTGTGCCGCCGATAAGAATGAGGTGGTCGGGGTAAGCCTTCGCGCGTTCTTCCGCCAGCTTGATGGCATCACCCTGGCCGCGAACATTGGTACTGGCGTCGTCTGGCTCCTCCACAATCACCACCCGCGCGCTGGTGGATTTCACATCCGAAGGGCTGTTGCTACCGACCAGCTTGATGAGGCCGCCAGGGTAGTGCTTGCGTGTTTGGCTGTTGCCGGCGGCACGACTTTTGAGGCTGATCCGCTCCGCCAGTGGTTTGGTAGCTCGCACCATCGGATCGAACTTTTCTGCCGCGAAATCCTTGGCGCTTTTTTCACGCGGAAAGACGGCGATCTGTACACTCGGACGCTGGTGGGCGTGGTAGCCCATGACATTGCAGACAACGCCGACGGTGTATCCAAGCTGCGCCGATTTCTGTACTACCACCTTGCGCACTGTGGGGTCGGAACAGGCGCGCAGGATTTCGCGCAGCACGGGTGTGTGATCGAGTGTATAGGGCCCAGGCATCGGTGACTCTTCGGACGAGAGCTCGCGATACCGTTCGGCCCATTGATCGATGGTTAGGCGTGGCGGAGGGGCGAAGTCCAACCAGACGCGTGCTATGAGCGTGGACAGAGTAGCATCCGCCCAATCGGCAGCAGGCTGTTCCGTCAAGTCAAACAGCGAGTCCATGCGCCTCCTGGCCGCTATTTTCCGTGCCAACCTGCTGCCAGCGTGCGAGCTTTGTCAGTGCTTCATCGAATAGCTCGCGCAGCAGGTTTTCACGCGCGCCGCGATCCAACCCCTCCAACTGCGTCGCAATGCGGAACGGCTCGTTGCGGATACGCTCGCGCGCTGAGACAATAGCGGCACGCATGGCGGGCTCCACGGTAGCTGTATCGATCAACTTGCCGCGCTGGTGCGCCAGCTTCATTTCCAGATCGTCGCCCTGCAGGCGCGCAAGCCGATCCTTCGGATTTTCTCCCTGCACTTTGCGGACTTCACGCTCCACCAGCCAGCGGATGCAGGCGGCGCTATCGTATTCACCTGGTATCCCAGGGCCGCCATGGACGGCCACGGGCATGCCTGCCGCCTGCCATTCGGTGATGGTCCGGGCCGACACTCCGAATATTCCCGCTATCTCAGTCTGGCCGATGATGCGCATAGTATGTGGTACCTGTCGATGGATTGATGGTGGATGCTGCTTAACGAAGACTAACTCATTGATAGAACTAAAGAAAAACTGCGGCGAGAATGACCCGTGCGGGGATGAGCCGGGAAGTACCTTTTCACTTGGCTGACCTCATGGCTTCGGCGAAGGCGAGGGCGAACTGACGGTCCCACTCGCGCCGCACCACGGCGGTGGCAGCCTCGTAAAACTTGAAGCGTGGCTGGTAGCGTGCTGGGGTGTCCTCAAACATGATCACAGGGATCAGCTTGCCGGGCGAGCCTGGCACGCGCCGCCAGATACCCATCGGAGCCTTCTCCCAGCCACGCCCGGTAGGTTTGCCGTAGAGAAGTTGGAGAGCTGCCGCACCCTTTCGTCGATCGCCGACACCGATCTTTTTCCCGATGGCCTTCGACAATTGCCCCGACTGTGCCGCCACTTTGAGCTTGTCGATCATGCCCTTCGGGATGTTCCCAAAGCTGTTGAGTTCGATATTCCCCGGCAGCTTGATACCGCGCGCGGTCGGTGTGCGGGTGCCACCCGCAATCTGATACTGCAGGTATGACGCCTGGCGATCCATGAACCCGACAACGGCGGTAAGATCACTGGGGCTCGCTGCTTTCACGAACAGGCCACGCTTGGTGAATGGTGTAGGGCGATCAAGTTCCTGATCCATTACCGTCGGCATCGCATCTTTTACGGCCTTCGCCGTTCGTGTCAGCGCAACGGCAGTGGCAAAGCGCGTCTGCTTCTCCATGTTTGCAATGGTCCGCTTGATCTCATCAAGGCCGGGCATCTTCACTTCGATTTTAAGCATGCCACGTCTCTCAGTGAAGTTGATCGGAGGCGTCCGGCATGGCGTCCAGATCAAACTGGAATGCAGGTCCAGCATCACCCATTAGCGCATCGGCAAGCGCAACGGATAGCACTGTCACCTGCCACTCGGACAGCATGGGAATCATTTCCACCAATGCGCTGCGATGTGTCTCCGCGTTTGTGAATTGGGCGATCCGGTTGCACAAGACGGACAAATTCCGAAAGCGTTGCATCTCTTCATTTCCGGCTGACACGAAGGCGTTGAGGCTAACCTCCAAGGGTGTATGGGTCGTTTCATCATCATCGCGTGCCTGGTCGATGGCCGCGATTGCTTTCTGACAGGCGCTACGAAATTGATCCGAAAGCGTCGCATCGTTGAGATAGTTGAGCAGGTTCGCCCGCAGGGTGGGCAGGTCTTCACTGGTAATGGTGTCGGGCTCGCGGTGGGTGATATTCATTTCAGTTTCCCTCAAGGTTGATTGCTGGCGCTGGGAAGAACCAGCTGGCACACATAGCCCAGTTCGGCAGCCATCGCAAACAGAACGCGGTGATACCCGGACAACAGCTGCATGCTGACGGCTTCGGCGAGGGTGATGTCTTCGCGCCGGTCGTTCGGGTTGAGCTTGGCCCGAAGTGCGGCAATGGACAGCCCTATGCGCGGTGCAAGGGCAGCAACGCCGCCGGGGTAGCTGAGGCCAACAGCCAAGGCTGCATAGATCACGTTCATATCGCTTAACTCCTGGTTAAAAGTTCTACGCCGTCCGACCTTGATTCAAGGTTGGGCGGAAGGTCGGACGGCGGAAACCCGCACCAGTCCTTACTCTGTCTTACCTCCTTACCTTGTCTAACGTAAAGGCATGTGCGCGCCCGCGCGTGCGGGTGCGTGCCCGCGCCCCTGTGTGTACGTGTGGGAAAAGGTCGGACGAGGTAGGGAGGTCGGACGAATGCCCTATCCATGCGGGTCTGCGCCGTCCTACCTTTTCCGGTTCGTCCTACCTTAGGTAGGACAGCCGATCCCTGGTCAGAGCGGAACATCGCTATCTCCTTGCCAATCTACTGCCGGCGCTGGTTGATTCCAGCCTGCCGGCTGCACGTAGTAGTACTCACGGTCACCACCGGTCTCGCGGCGCTTGATCCAGCCCAGACGCTTCATGGCGATGCCGACGCGCGTACTCATCTGTCGCGTCGAATCGATCTTGCCCGGCTCGATCTTCAGGCAGTCGGTAATGATCTCTGTCGCCGACGCGCGTGCCGAGGTGCGGCTGCGCAACCAGCGCGCGATCAGCGATTGCCATGGGTCGTTAATCTCCCGATCCGCCTGCTCGGGCTCGAACAGGCGCTGCTGCTCATCGCGCGAAGGATGCCAACGTTCTCCACGCTTATAGAGTGCCACGGCCTCGGCGAAGAGTTGATCACGGGCAGCAGCCAGTCCATCAAGATTGATTGGCTCTACCTCCTCAACACGCAAGGGCCAATAGCGGGTATTGCCCGTGGGATCTTTGAAATATTCATCCTGATTGGTGGTACCAACGAAGACGGTTTGCCGTGCCCAGTCACGCGGCGCACGCTCGTAGGGTGCGCGAAAGCGATCCACCTGACTGCTGACGAATGCCTTTGTGCGCGTCGATTCAGCGCGATTGAGGCCGTCCAGTTCGGCGATCTCGTGCAACCAGCAACCTTGTATCGTCTGATAGGTATCCTTGTTGTTGAGATCGAGGGTTGTGTCACCAAACCACTCGCCACCAAGGATGCGCAACGCAGACGATTTGCCTTTGAATTGCGCGCCCTCCAGGATTGGCATGAAGCGCATCTGGCAGCCTGGTTGATAAATACGGGCCACCATGCCGATCAGAAACAGACGTCCGGCCAACATGGCGTATTCGGTCGCACGCACGCCAAGGTAGTCGGCCAGCCAGTTGGCGGTGCGATTCTGCCCGTCCCATATCAGCGCGTCGAGATAATTGTGCACTGGATGAAAGCGGTATTCCGTCGCCACCCAAGTCACAGCAGCGGACAGGTTCTCCTGACTGCGGACCAGCAAACGTTCCTGCTGTGCCAGCCAGAGGCCCAGGCGCAGATCATCTTCATGCGCCCATTCCGTGCCGGGCACAAAATTGGTGGCACGATCCCAAGGTGCCGGCTGGCGCTTGACGATGCGCCGGGCGAACTCATCAAGCCACAACAAGCCTGCCCAAGTCGGATGATGACGCAGGATCAGATAGACGTTTTCACGGCAATCAATCAACCGGTCGTCTTTCCGTAGCAGCTGCCGTCGCCAATCCTCCGGGCCGGCGCCAGCCAGTTCAGGGGTATGGTTGCCTTCCAATGCCTGCGCAGCGATCTCCGGCAGGCGCATGCTGCTGATGAAGGCTCTCAGAGTATCGGCATCCATGCCCTCACTGCAGGCGTCGGCGATGTCCCAACCGTCAGGCTTTTCACCAGGCGCAGGAATCTTCACAATGCGCACGCGACCGCCCAAGCGCAAGATTTCACCGGCCGCCCATTCCATGGCCTTGATGCCGGGTTGTTCAGCCTCGGGCAACAGGGGTTTTGCTGCCTGTTCGGCTGTCAGCACCTCTTTACTTGGCAATGGCATCTTTTTCGGCCTTGGTGAGCGGTACGCGTTTAGCATCAGCATCGGGCCAGGCGATTACCTTGCGGCCTGCCAGCGGGTGCCAATCCACTTTCTTGACTGACTTGCCGCCACCGGGCCACGAAACCACTGCGTATTCAGGCAGCAGCGCAGCACCGGCATCGGCGCATTTCTCGCCCTCAACCAACAACACCGTGGCATCCGGCTTCGCGGCGAGGCGGTCGAGCCCATACAGTGGGCGCGGTTCAGGGAAGGCCATCCAGCGCCATTCTTCGACACGGGTCTTATCGTTCCGTGCAAAAACCAGCGGCAGGATTTCCTTACCGCCAGTTGAATTTTTGAAGCGATAGACGTAGCCCAGCGCCTTGCCATCGGCATCGCGATAGCACCAGGCCTGTTCGGGTAGTCCGCGCTTTAGGTGCGCCTTGGGCGGCTCGTCCGCATGATCGGGCACGGGCAGGATCGGCGCCCAGGGGCAGGAATCCTCATCGGCGTCCTTACCCATTGACGGCTTCCGCGTGGGCGACGCTTGACCGGCCTGCGGGACGGGCAGAGCATCACCACCCAGGGCGACCACTGCATCATGGAAGCTGATTCCCAAGTACTCTCTCAGAAAAGCAATGGCATCACCATGCGCACCGCATCCAAAGCAGTGATAAAAGCCCTTCACGGGCGTGACCTTGAATGACGGCGTACTTTCCGTGTGAAATGGGCAGCAAGTCTCATACTCTGCACCGCTCTTGGTGAGGGGCACATAGCGACCAATGACGTCGGCGATACTGACCGTCGCCAACAGCGCAGCGGTATCCACCTTTGGCAAGTTGCTGCGCTCAGTCATTGATCGCCGTCCCGCCAGCGCCGACTTTTTCACGCTGCTGATTGCTTTGCAACATCACCGGCATAAAGTTCCACGGAAGCTCTGCCAACAACTCGATGTGACGCGGCAACACAGGTGGCAGAACCGATATCACGTCAGCGTGATTAATGCACCCCTCGGTGCGGAGCTTCTCGGCTAAGGTTTGCACGGCGGGCCAGTGGCGTTGAAGAATGCCACGGGCCAGATGCTGGGCCGCGACGATAGGCGCAGGGTGGTCATCATTAAACTGCTCACGCAGAAGCGCGGCGGCACCTTGATGATCAGGATCAGTCAATGACAGGTAGCCCTCTATGCAGTGGCCATGCAGTAGAAGCTCCGCTTGCATGCCTGCATAGGAGCCAGAGGCAAAGAGAACGGCGGTCTGTTTCCAGATCAGTGACGTTTCGCCAAAATTAATTGGCGGATGCTGCCGCTGCGCGGCGGCGGCCCGGTCGAACCTCATCTCGCCGCCACCGTCGGCCCAGACTTCCGCACCGGCCACGGGCAACCCCATTAGGGCAAAAACCACCGCATGGCCGGCCTCGTGATAGGCCAGTGTGGTGACATTGCGTTCATGGGCGGGCGGCGGCATCACCGGCCAGAAACGGTGCCATCGGGAACTTTCCGATGCACCGTCAGATGTGGTTGCGCTGAGAACACTCACGCCGTTACCAATTCCGTTGCCGATGCGGCGCCAGGGGTCGGTAGTTGATGCTTGGCTTTGAACTCTTCCAGCGCGGCGAGGTGTTCATTCATCGCCGGTGGCGTGAATACCCCTGACAACATCTCAGACCACCGATCTTCAATAAATAAATCGGGCCGCAAGTTGCCGGAGAGAACGATACCCGCATGGATTTCAAGCAGCTTCTGACGCAGCTTGGCATCGCCACCGATCGGCTTGGTGAGCGCTCCGGTTGTATCCATGCAAAAAAGATTCAGCGCTTGATCAAGCTCTGCTTTCGCATCGGCGATTTCACCCACCATGCTGCCGCCGGTGTCTCGTACCGCCTCGATCTGCAGGGAGAGCTTGCGAAAATGATCACGCAATTGCGTGTCGTGCTCTTCAGCGCGAGCAACATCCTGCGGTGTCGCGATGCCGCGCAGCTCCGAAGCGCGGACATGCTTCAGCTGGCTGGATGCCTTTTCGATTTCAGCGGTCAGCGTATTCAGCTCGGTGGCCATCACTGGCAATCGATCATTGACGTGGCGATGTTGTTTGATCAAGTCGCTGTAATGGCGATTTGCGGCGAGTAGGGCTGCATGTTTCGAGTTCATATAAATGCCTCTTGGTTGAGTGGGAAAAGGTGCAGGCTTGGTCGTTGAACCTATTGTGGCGAGGAGCTCGCGAGCTCCTTCCGCGCCCGCTGATCGGCAAGGCGATGCAACTTCTTGAGTTTTTTCGCCGCCCATCGTTGTTGGGCACGATTGCCTGTGGCGAGGATGTCTTCCAGCGCCACAGGGCGAGTTGTTGCCGTGATATTCTCGGACATGCCGCCCATGCCGCCGGGATGGTTGCGGTAGTTGCTCATCACGCCAGCACCTGAATTGAGGGCCAGGCTAGGCGGCCGCTGGCAAGCCTGAGTGGACGCACCCCGAAATAGGACTGCGTCTGACACAGCCGCTTGCGGACAGTTTGATCCTTGACCTGGTTGAGGGCAGCGAATTCGCTAGTGCTCAGCGGATAGATTTCGGCGGCTGGCGCTGATGCGGCGGCGTTTTGCAAATGCCCGCCTTGTGGATGCGCAGATACAGGAGTGCGCTGCGTGTCACTCTGTATTGCGTTTCGATCGATGTTCATCCGACACCCCGTTAATCAATTGATTAGATATGGGTGTTTTACGGATGAATTGCGACTAACGCATTCTCAAATAATCCCTATTTCTTGAACTCCGTATATTGCCTAAGGATTTGTGATCTAGAGTGCCCGCGCGGCACCTTGCCGCCATGCCCATCTTTTCGAAATTCAATTGTGGCCCGTATGGCTGCATCCAGTGGTGAAAAATCGCCCCGGAGTCCCGAATTACTTTGACCTTGTCTAGCAAGAAAGTGAGCAACGGGGTCCGCGTTTCCCTTTGCCCATAGGTAGTCTACGCACGATGCTTTTGGCTGCCCACGCCCGCGCTTACCAAAAAACGCGTCATCTAGCGATTTACCGGCGGTGCTGCGGAAATTAGTGAACGCGTCGTTGATTGCCTTGAGAAACGCCATTGGTGGCACTTTCCCCGCCGTAACAAAGTCATCAACCCGGGCGAAGATAACCCCCCAAGCGATCCGGTCGTTGTTTTCCACAGCATACGAAACCATAATATCGACACACTTTCCCGGGTCGGCAGCCCGTGCACGCAATCGGTTATGTTTGGTACGTAGGTATGCTATCTGCGGTGCTGTTACTCCGGCTTTTTTTAACTCGCGGATATTGGCAAATGTAGTAGCGCGTGTGGATTTCTCTGATTGGCTCATTGCGAGCATAAGCGCATCGTGTGCAAACCAGAAGTCATCCGGTGTAGTCATAACAAGTCCAGTCAGAAAACGACAACTACGATAGCGCCCGCATGACCGCCTTGTGATCCTTGGCGATCACATTCAGCAACACCAGCGCCGGGCCACCGGGGGCGCGATCACCGCGCTCCCAATGCCGCAACGTGGCCACGGAAAATCCGAAGCGAGCGGCGAACGCCTCCTGCGTCATGCCGACGCGCTGCCGCAGCTCCTTCACATCGACCGACTCGGGACGATAGACGAGAACGCCCGTACGCTTGTCGCCGCGCGCGTGCGCTATCGCCTCGGTCAGCCCTTGCTTGATACTCTCGAATGCCTTGCTCATGTTTCAATCCTCCAACCATGTCGATACCAGGATATCTACCAGACTCGCCAGATCGTTGCGCTCTGCCTTGCTGATATTCGCCCGCTCGCTCTTCGCGAACAGGGTCAGCAGATAAAGCGGCATCGCCTCGCTGTGGACGTAGTAGATCACTCTCACACCACCGCTTTTCCCTCGACCTCCGCGTGCCCAGCGTAGCTTGCGAACACCTTTAGTGCTTTCGATCAGATCGCCAGCCCTTGGATGCGCCGCGAGGTAGGAAATCAGATCGCGGCGCTCCTCGGACGATAGCAGCTTGTCCGCCAGGCGAATGTATTCCGGGGTTTCGGCGACGGTAATGAGCATGATAGCGACTAATCCATTGGATTACAATAACGAAACAATGTCATCACATCGCCGCCAACATCTGGTGCCGACTGATCTGGCCATGCTCGCACATAGCGCCAAGACGTAGCGCCTTGGAATCGTTATTCAGCAACCGCGTCGCATAGCGCAGAAACTTGTTTCTTTCCCACGCTGTCATCTTGTGCCATGCGTGAATAAGTTTGATTTCCCCTTCCGGCATTCCAGCGATCAGGGCGTGTCGATCGGGCTTGTCCGGGCCCAACTGAAATTCGCGGCCGGCGAGCCACTCGAAGTCGACATCCAGACCATCGCATAGCCGATTGAATATCCCTGGCCTCGGTTGTCGGCGGCCCTGTAGCCAGCTCCTTGCGGTACGTATTTGCACGTCAGCAGCCTTCGCCAGATGCCGCTCCTGAGCCTCTGGCGATGCCACCCCATCGAAGCGCAACGCCGCCTGAAGTCTCTCGAACAGCCCAGGGTAATCCTCGTGCGGGCTCATTGCCTGTACAGATATCGCCTGCTCCTGTTCGGCAGCACTCATGATTTCACCCCATTCGCTTCGATCAGCGTCAAGAAATCATCTGCGTCCGCAGCAGCTTGTAAGGCAAGCTTCCTGGATATGCCAGCAAAGGCAATCGGGTCTCCGGTATCCTTCATCTGGGCGATGGCGATAGCATCCAGTTCCTCGAACGTCGTGCGGATGCTGCGCAGATAGGTTGCTACCTCTTCGAGAGTAACTGGCCCGACTTGCCCTTCGCCGTCTGTCCCGCCGGAAGTGTTCATGTTGTTGATATGCTCACTCATGGCCGCCTCTTCCGATCCTGCCTGTGCGGAGAGCCACTCATTGTCAGCAAAATTTCCGAGACCGAGACCGCCCTCCATTTTGATAATGCAGGAATCAATAATCAGGTGCGTGCGCTCGCACAGGCCTGCAACCGCAACGCAGGCAGCATCTCTGGTAGCGTCAGTTTCGGCGTGGATAGTGATGGTTCGCATCGCCCGCAGCATGTTCGCCACGGCATCGAGTTTTCCGCAAATCTGATCTGCGACGTCGGCAGGAATAGAATTACAAATAGCCATGATTGCATCTCCTTTGTAGGTGCTTCTTGGTCAGGCGGGTTTGGTGCTTGTATCACCTTGCCCGCCGCTTTCCCGACGATAGCCCGCGTCGGGTGCGGGTGAAAACTATGCTGCCATATTCAACGGCTCGATCTTTGCTACTTCTCGTCTCAGCGCCTTTTTGGCCTGCGCCAACTCATAATTCGCCTGCATATGCAGCCAGGATTCTGCGCTACCGCCGAGAGCGGCAACGAGCCGCACCGCCATGTCTGCGCTGATGCCGCATCTGCCATTCAGTACGCGCGAGAGCGCTACACGAGTGACGCCGATCCGCGCAGCAAAGTCTGTAACGGTGATACCGGTATCAGTGAAAACACCGTCCCGCAGGACTTCGCCGGGGTGGGGATGGTTATACATTCTGGTCATGAAGTGAGTCCTCTCTCTTTTAGTGGTAGTCCTGATAATCAACCAGAACCGCATCGCCATTGTCAAAAGTGAAGGTCATACGCCAGTTGCCATTGACCCACACCGCCCAGTGATCCTTTAGCTTTCCTTCAAGCGGGTGCAGTTTCCAGCCGGGAAGCCCCATGTCCGCAGGTGCCTTGGCCGAATTCAACATGGCCAGTTGCAGCCGCAGGCGCTTGGCGTGTGTCGGTTGAATACCAGCCTTGCTTCCTTCAAAGAAGAATACTTCCAGCCCTTTGTGTTTGAAATGCTTGATCACGTTATTAATGTATAGCGTATATTTACGCTTGTCAATTTATTTATAGGGAATTTATTTTGATGAGAGCTTAAGCCACAGCATGCAGGCCGGATTTCTTCGGCTTAAACTCAATGCCAGCCTGGGACAGAATCCATTCCTCGATCTTGGTGTGCCACATGCGCAGCAGATCGAGCGGCCGCCGCCGATAGTGCTTCTCTGCCAAGGCGCTGGGCTTGTGGCCTTGTATCTGTGCCACGATGCCGACCGGAACCTCAACCCATTCAGCTAATGTCCCGAATGACCGGCGCAGGCCGTGCAAGGAGATATGCGGCAGGCCAGCAGCAGTCAGCGCCTTGACATGAGCTATTCGCGGTTCGGTGATGTGCCATCCATTCTTGCGCCCGCTTCCATCCGGTGCAGTGGTATGGCTGGTGGTCGAGAACACCCATTCATTACGGCGCGGTAGCGCCGACAGCAAACTCGAAACGTAGGGCGTTAGCGGGATGGTGCGCTCGCCGTCAACTTTGTCACGGATGGTCATACCGTTCCATTGGAAATCGACATCTTCCCATTTCAGCAGTGCCAGCTCCTCGCGACGCGAGCCGATCAACAGCAGCGTCTGCAGGTAGGCGCTGATTACAGGATTGCCAATTATTCTCACGGTTTCAAACCACGGTCGCAACTGCTCGCATTGCAAACAGTCGCCTTCCTTGGTGCCAACCTTCGGCACCATTTCCTTGATTTTCTTGGTGCGGCAGACCGTGCCGTCGACAAAGGCATAGTCCTTCGATTCAGCGCACCAGGTCATGAATGTTTTCAGTGCTCGATAAGCTTGCGCTGCCAATGTTGGCGCCCGCGCGGATTCCTTCTTCAGCCAGGCGGCAATAGCGTCGGCATCCAGTTCGGAGAGCGGTATATTCATCAGCGGGTAGAGCACACCGGGCCGGGTGAATTCGCCCTGTCCCGTGCGGCGTCCACGCGTGATCTTTTTACCGCCGGCATCGATAAACTTCAGGTGGTGCCCCAGATGCTTCTCGCCCCAGCGGGGCTTTCGATTCTCGATATACGCCTCGAAGGCATCCAGCACTGTGCCCTTGACTCGGGCTTCATCAATGCGCCTTTGCTCCAGCGCCTTGATGGTATCCCGTTTGACCTCACGCGGATCGATGCCTTTGTCGACCATTACATGGAAGTCCCGCGCCCGGACACGCGCTTGGTCAATGTCCCACTTGAGCACATCGCCAATGGTGATACGTACCGCATTGCCAGCCAATTTCGACTGCCAGATAAATGCCTTCTTGTCAGACCCGGCAACGGCGCGAATGGCAAGCCCCTTGACCTCGGAATCCCACAGGAAAGCCTGCCCTTTTTTAGACGAAAACCCGGCGATTCTCCCAGCGGTAAGTCTCACTCTGGCCATACGGATCAGCCTCCTGGTTACAGTGGTTATATCTTTCCATGACAGTTTCAGACTTGGCGTAAGGTTAATATGTAACCTTCTATGTAACTCAATTCTAGAATATGGATCAACACAACGCAACACTAATATTTTTATAAATGCCAATCATTAAATTGATTTTTAACATATTTTTTAATTCATTGGATTATTTACGTTGATCTGAATTGATCTAGATAAACGTTTTTATCCGCCTTGTAAGCGGTAGGTCGTCTGTTCGATTCAGACTGTCGGCACCAAAAAATCGCTTCATCTAAAACACTATCTATTCATCTTATCCAAGGCCACTTTTAAGTGGCCTTTTGTTTTGGGTGCAGCGCATCACAGCGCTCTTTCCAGAAGCAACTTGAACGCTGCGCGGCGCAGTGCCAGCACCGAGTTTTTGCTAATGAGGGAAAGTTCATTAATACGTTTAAACCATGTATATTACTCAAATTCACAGTCCGCAATGGGTGCGTTCGGGCGGCTTTTTAGTGATCAATGGCGCCTAAATTAATATCTACACAAGGAGACAATCGTGGTTGCATTAACCGAAGAATCGACGAGTAAATTCGCAACGATTAACGAAGAAGGTCTGAGTAACTTCAAAATTCACTACAACGAAGCCGGACAGGGTGAAACCATCGTGATGCTCCACGGCGGTGGCCCAGGTGCCAGCGGCTGGAGCAATTACTACAAAAACATTGATGCTTTTGTCGATGCCGGTTATCACGTCATCCTGATGGATTGCCCCGGCTTTAACAAGTCAGCCGAGAGTGTTCCCGAAGTTCAGCGCGGCTTATTCAATGCGCGCGCTGTCAAAGGGTTGCTGGATGTTTTGAAGATCAAGAAAACACATTTGATTGGCAACTCCATGGGCGGGGCCACATCACTGAATTTTGCCGTTGAGTTTCCGGACCGTTTGGACAAAATGATTCTGATGGGGCCGGGCGGCATGGGGCCGAGCATTGTTCAGCCGAACCCGCAAGAGGGCATCAAGAAGATGTTCAAGTTGTATCACGCGCCGACCTACGAGAACTACGTGGATATGCTTGATGTGTTTGTATTTGATCCGTCCGGCATTACTGAAGAATTACGCCAAAGACGCTGGGCAAACATCCAGGGAAATCTTCAGCATCTGAAAAATTTTGTCGCCAGCGCACAGAAAGTGCCCTTGTCCACGTGGGACATCAGCCACCGCTTGGGCGCAGTGAAAGCAAAAACGCTGATCACTTGGGGCCGTGATGATCGCTTCGTGCCGATTGATCTTGGCTTGCGTTTGATCAACATCATTCCTGATGCGCAAATGCATATTTTTTCTCGCTGCGGTCATTGGGCACAATGGGAGCATGCGGATGAATTCAACCGCTTGGTGCTGGCGTTCCTGAAAAACTGATACAGACCGCGAAGCTTGAGCTTCGCAAGGTTTGTCGAAAGCTGGAAACATCTGCGGCGAGGAATTCCTCGCCGCAATGGGTTAACGGTTGTCAGCCACGCGTATTGGCGTTGGGCAGCGTGGCCAGATTGGCCAGCTCAATTTTCACCGGTGGCTGCCAGCCTTTCTTGCGATGCTCTGCCACAACGGTGGTGAACACGCCGCCACGCACATAAAATCGCGCGGTAAGACGCATATAGCGAGGCTTCACAGCGCTGGCCAGATCATCCAGAATGCGGTTGGTGACATCTTCATGAAAATGGCCTTCGTCACGAAAGCTCCACATGTAAAGCTTCAGGCTTTTTAATTCCACACAGACTTTATCGGCAATGTAATCCAGCGTTAGGGTGGCAAAATCCGGCTGGCCGGTTTTTGGGCACAGGCAGGTGAATTCCGGGATTTCCATGTGAATCTGGTAATCGCGGTGCGCTGCTGGATTGGGAAAGGTTTCAAGCGTTTTCGAGGGTTGGCTGGTTATCTGTTTGGCTGCTTGTTTGTTCATTGGGTCAGTCACTGAGAAGAGAGATGGGAATGATTATAATGGGGCGGCCTTCAACCCTTCTTTTTCCGGTTTATACCTTGTGCGTTTAATCAAGCTGAAAATTGCGGGCTTCAAATCGTTCGTCGAGCCGACCATCGTGCTTTTTCCCAGCCAGTTAGCGGGTGTGGTGGGGCCTAACGGCTGTGGCAAATCAAATATTATCGATGCGGTGCGCTGGGTGCTGGGCGAATCCAAGGCGTCCGAGCTGCGCGGCGAATCGATTCAGGATGTGATTTTTAAAGGCTCAGGCAATCGCAAACCCGTGAGCCGTGCCAGTGTTGAGTTGTTTTTCGACAATGGACAGGGGCGCGCGGCCGGTCAGTGGTCCCAGTATGCCGAGATTACTGTCAAGCGTGTGCTGGATCGCGAAGGGAATTCGAGTTACTACATCAATAATCTGCACGTGCGTCGGCGCGACGTGATTGATCTTTTCCTGGGCACGGGCCTGGGACCGCGTGCTTATGCCATCATTGGCCAGGGCATGATCTCGCGTATCGTCGAAGCGAAACCCGATGAGCTGCGTTTCTTTCTGGAAGAAGCAGCGGGTGTTACCAAGTACAAGGAACGGCGCAAGGAAACCGAGCACCGGCTGGAAGATGCACGGGAAAACATTGCGCGCGTGAATGACATCTGCAATGAACTGGAAGCCCAGGTCACACACTTGCAAGCGCAGGCGGAAGTTGCCAAGCAGTATCGCGCCTTGCATGAGCAGGTTTCGATTAAACAATCGGTGCTGTGGCTGAAAAAACGCAACGATGCGCGCACGGATGCGGTGCAATTGGCACGGCAGGTAATGGAAGCATCGATGCAGGTGGACGCCGAAACTGCCAAATTGCGCGAGGTAGAAGCGCATGTCGAACATGCGCGCGAGGCGCATTTCACCGCCTCGGACGCGCTGCATGCAACGCAGGCCGAGATGTATGTCGTCAACGGTGAAGTGAGCCGCCTGGAAGCGGAATTAACTCATGTGCGTGACGCGCGCACGCGTCTGGAATCGCGATTAACGCAATTGGCAAGTGAAGATGACCATTGGGCGGCACAGAATACCCAGTTGTCAGAAGACCAAGCGCGTTGGCAGATGTTGCTGGACAATGCGCGCAATCGCTCAGCCAGCGCCACTCGCCAGCATGCAGAGGCTGCCCAGCGTTTGTCCGGCATGGAAGAGGCGGTGCGGCTGGCGGGCAGTGAAGTGGCCGCAGCACGGCGGGAGCAGAATCAAAGCGAGCAGACGTTGCGGCTGGCAGAAGCCGATCGCGGCCACGCACAACGTGCGTTAGAAAGTCTTGCCCAGCGGCATGCCCGGTTAGAGCAGGATCGCCTTGCCCTGGGCGCGCCTGATCCGTTGCTGCCGGCGTCAGCCCAAGAACATGAAATGCACAGTGAAGCCGCTGTCGCGGCAGCGCAGGCGCAACTTGCGCTCGCCCAAGCTGCCGTACCTGCGGCTGAATCCGAGGTGCGTAGCGCACGCGAGACCTTGCAGGCAGCGCATCGTCGCCTGACGGAAACCCGTGCGCAACATGGTGCCCTGGAGCAATTGCAAGCCAAAGTGGCGCCCAGCGGTGAAATTGGCACGTGGCTTAAAGCGCGCGGCTTGTCTGACGCCAAGCCCTTGTGGCAATCGATCCAGGTGAATGCCGGATGGGAAACCGCAGTTGAAGCGGTGCTGCGCGAGCGTTTTTCGGCGCTGGTGGCTGATGCCGCGATCTTGCGCGCTGCCCTGACCGCCCCGCCACCCGCGATTTTGACCCTGGCGCTGGCTAACCCGGTTGCGCGACATTCCGCCACATTGGCGAGCGATACTTTGCGTGCGCAAGTGCAGTGCGCTGATCCACGATGGGCTGCCGTGCTCGATGAGTGGCTGGCGAATGTGGTCATTGCCGATGATCTATCCGCCAAGTTGTCGTTGGGCCAGGAACCAGAGATTACCGGAATGTATGTTTCGCGCGCTGGCCATACTCTGACCTCCTGCGGTGTCACGCTGTACGCGCCCGATGCAAAAACCCATGGCGTGATCGAGCGACAGCGCGAGATTGATGAGTTGGCTGGATTGATCATTACGCACAGTGCGGCAGAACAATCCGCGCGTGAGGCGCAACAAGCCGCTGAACAAAATTTGACGACATTGCAAACCCGATTGACCACCGCCCGTTGGACGGTGCAAGAGGCGCAACAAGCGTTTCATGCGGCGCAAGTGGATGCGCTTAAATTGACCCAGGCGCAGGCGCGGTTTGAGGAGCGCTCCACGCAAATCGATCGTGATCTCGCTGAGTTGTCGCGCCAAAATGCGGCAGAGCAGGCGCGTGCCGAACGTGCCGAGCTGGAAGCCAGACAACAACGCGAAAAGCTCGCCGATAGCCGGCAGCAACTCGACCAATTGTTTGAATCGCAACGCCAAAAAGAAACAGCGCTGCGTGAAGCGCGTCAGCTGGAAACACAGCTTGCGCGCGAAGTACAAGAGGCTGGCTTTTCCGAGCGCGAATGCCTTTCCAAGTTGGAAGACAATGCGCGTGCAGCCACCACTACTGCCAGCCAGCTGGCGCGCATTGCCACGGAAACTACCGCCGCGCGTACCGAAGTTGCCAGTATCAGTGACCAGGTTCTGCAAGAGCAATTGCACCGCGCGCTGGACGACCGGCGCGCCAAAGAGTCGGCGCTGGTAGAACGGCGAAATGCGCTGGAATTTGCCGCTGCCGAGTTACGCAGTCTGGACGAACGTCGCTTGAAGCTGGAGCAAGACATTGCCCCATTACATGAGCGGATCAATCAGCTCAAGATGAAAGCGCAAGCCGCACAAATGAGCGAAGCGCAATTTCAGGAGCGGCTGACGGAGATTAATTTACTCACCGAAGCCGATGAGGCGCCCTTTGCTGAAGCGCTCGCCGCTCAGCCGAAAGACAGTGTTTTACAAAGCGAGATCATGCGACTGAACCATGAGATCGAAGTGCTGGGTCCGGTGAATCTGGCTGCACTGGATGAGCTAACGGCGGCAACTGAACGCAAAGGGTATCTGGATGAGCAATCAGTTGATCTGGGCAAAGCCATCAACACCCTGGAAGATGCGATCCGGCGGATCGACCGCGACACGCGTGAGCAATTACAGGAAACCTATAACACCGTTAATTCACACTTTGGTCAACTCTTCCCGCAACTGTTTGGCGGCGGCGAAGCGCGCCTTATTCTTACGGGCGATGAAATTCTGGATTCAGGTATTCAGATCATGGCGCAACCGCCAGGCAAGAAAAATTCAACCATCCATCTGCTCTCAGGCGGCGAAAAAGCATTGACCGCCATTGCGCTGGTGTTTGCCATGTTCCAGCTCAACCCGGCACCTTTCTGTATGCTGGACGAAGTGGATGCGCCACTGGATGATTCAAATACCGTACGGTTTTGTGACATGGTGAAACGCATGTCGGTGCAAACCCAGTTTATTTTTATTTCGCACAACAAGATCGCGATGGAAATGGCGCAGCAATTGATTGGCGTTACCATGCAGGAGCAAGGAGTTTCGCGCGTGGTGGAAGTCGATATTGGCGAAGCATTGCGGCTCGCTGAAGAACAAAAGGTGGCGTAAAAATGGCTTTGAGCGATTTGCAAATTGTTTTGATTGGCGCCGGAGCAACTGCCGTGGCAGGCGTCTGGGCTTACAACCTGTGGCAAGAGAGAAAGCTCCACCGCGTGAGCAAAACATTCTTTACCCATCCGCAGGACGATACGTTGATTAATCCGTTAATCAATCCGTCAGCCGCCGAACGATCGCCTGATGATGAAGAAACGCATGACCTGGCAGATATAACGGAACGCAAGGAGCCTACTTTTTCAGCATTTCATGACGATGCTGTGGCTGTTATCGAGCAATCTAGAGGAAATTCGGCAGATGAATTTTCTGAACAAATCCATTACTCATCGGCTGGAAAAATTGCAGAAGAATTTCCGGCAGAGTTAAGCGATGAATCACCGCAGGCATCAATACCAGAGCCAGATGCTTTACCCTCAGAACGGGCGGATACCTTAACTCACTGTGTGCTGCGGTTCAAAACGACTGAATCCGTTTCCGCCGCGACGCTTTGGATGTTGCAATCGGACTGGGCTACGCAATTGGGTAAGCCGCTGTGCTGGCTGGCTTACGATGACCCTACCACCAGCTGGCTAGCGATTAATGAAAACGCAACCGGTTGGCATATGCATTGGGCCGCAGCATTGCAACTCGCTGATCGACGGGGCGCTGCTTCCGAGGGTACTTTGGCGCATTTTTTTGATGGCATGCAACAGTTGGCACATCACGTAGGCGCTGAATTGCCTTTGCCTGATTTGACCCTCGTCGCCGCGCATGCAGCAGCACTGGATACTTTTTGTGCCAATGTGGATATTCAGTTCAAAGTGCATATTGTTGAATCCGCCGGTGGTGTTTTTAGTGGGACCAAGTTGCGTGGCGTGGCTGAAGCTGCTGGCATGCTGCTCGAAGACGATGGCTATTTTCATGCCCGTGATATCGCAGGTGAAGAATTATTCACATTGATGAATTTGGGTAGCGAAGCCTTTACTCTTGATAATTTGCGCTCGCTGGCCACGCACGGTTTATCTTTGAGTCTGGATGTGCCGCGCGTGAGCGATGGGCTGGCTACCTTTGCCCGCATGTTGGCCGTGAGCCAGCAACTGGCACGGGCACTGGGTGGGGTGCTGGTGGATGCGCAGCGTGTGCCGTTGACGGATGTCATGACATCGGCGATTCGCGCCAAGATTACAGAATTGCAACAAACCATGCGTGAGGCAGATATTGCGCCGGGAAGCCCTCGTGCTCTGCGCTTGTTTTCCTGATGTCTGATTCGCCCCTTGTTGAGCAAGCCAAAGACTTGCGTGCCGCGCTTTTGCACCATGACTATCTTTATTACGTGCTTGATGCACCCACGGTGCCGGATGCTGAATATGACCGTTTATTTCGCCAGCTACAGGTATTGGAAGCCGAGCATCCCGAGCTGCAGACGCCCGACTCACCCACACAGCGCATCGGCGGCAGACCCTTGCCGGCATTTGGTCAGGTGAATCACGCCGTGCCCATGCTCTCGCTGAACAATGCGTTCAGCCTGGATGAAGTGACGGCTTTCGATCGGCGCTGTCGTGAAGGGTTGGATGAAACAGCGATTGATTATGCTTGCGAGCCGAAATTCGATGGGCTGGCGATCAGTCTGCGCTATGAAAATGGTCTATTCGTGCAGGGCGCGACACGCGGTGATGGCACAGCAGGCGAGGACGTCACGCAGAATCTGCGGACCGTACGCAACATTCCGCTGCGCCTGATGGGCAAGGATATTCCCCCTCGGCTCGATGTGCGTGGCGAGGTGCTGATGTTGCGTGCCGATTTTGCCCAGCTCAATGTACGCCAGCGCGCGCGCGGCGAAAAGGAATTCGTCAATCCACGCAACGCGGCGGCTGGCAGCCTGCGTCAGCTTGATGCCAAAATTACCGCGCAGCGGCCTTTGCAGTTTTTCGCTTACGGTGTGGTGGATGTCACTGCCGTATCACCAGCGCCGACTTTTCATAGCGAGATGATGAATCGCCTGGCGAGCTGGGGTTTCACGGTAGCTGCCGAGCGCGCGGTGATGCGAGGCGCGGCAGGGCTCGCGGCGTATTACGCAGAAATGGCTGCAGCACGAATGCAGCTGCCTTACGATATTGATGGCGTGGTGTACAAGGTGAATGATCTGGATGATCAGGCGCAGCTTGGTTTTGTCTCGCGCGCGCCACGCTTTGCCATCGCGCATAAGTTCCCTGCGCAAGAGGCGCTGACCACGGTGGAAGCGATCGAAGTGCAAGTAGGCCGTACGGGTGCGTTAACGCCTGTAGCGCGTCTGGCAGCGGTCTTCGTCGGTGGCGTCACGGTCACTAACGCCACCTTGCATAACGAGGCCGAAGCGCAGCGCAAGGATGTGCGTGTGGGCGATACCGTCAGCGTACGCCGTGCAGGCGATGTGATTCCGGAAGTGGTGGCCGTCATCCTCGAAAAACGGCCCACGCTCAGCGAGCACGGGGATGCGCCATTGCATCCGCCATTTGCTCTGCCCAAGCACTGCCCGGTATGTGGCTCTGCCGTGGAAAAACTCGAAGACGAGGCGATTGCCCGCTGCATCGGCGGCTTGTTCTGCCCGGCCCAGCGTAAACAGGCTTTGCGGCATTTCGCCAGCCGCCGTGCGATGGATATTGACGGATTGGGCGAAAAAATCGTCGAGCAGCTGGTGGATAACGCCATTGTCAAAACGCCCGCTGATCTATACAAAATGGGTTTGACTAGCCTGGCCAATCTGCAACGCATGGCTGAAAAATCAGCCACCAACATTCTGGTCGCCATTGAGAAAAGCAAGCACACTACGCTGGCGCGCTTTATTTTTGCGCTGGGCATACGTAATGTGGGTGAAGCAACCGCAAAAGATTTGTCACGTTACTTTGGTAATTTGGATGCCTTGATGCGCGCGAGTGAAGACCAATTGCAACAGGTGCCCGATGTGGGGCCGGTAGTAGCGGTTTCGATTGCGCATTTTTTTGCCGAGCGGCACAACATCGAAGTTATTGAACAATTGCGTGCTGCGGGCGTGCAATGGCTGGAAGGCGAGCCCATGGCCTTGACAGTTGCCCCACTGGTAGGAAAAGCCTTTGTGCTGACAGGCGCATTGCCGACACTCTCGCGTGAGACCGCCAAAGAAATGATTGAAGCACAAGGCGGCAAAGTGACAGGTTCCGTTTCCAGCAAAACAGATTATGTCGTGGCAGGTGAAGACGCGGGTTCAAAACTCGTCAAGGCACAAGAATTAGGTATCACTCTGCTAAATGAAAACCAATTAAAGGAGCTGTTAGCGCAATGACCCATCCCAAGAAAAAAATCACCAAGGCGGTTTTCCCCGTAGCCGGTATGGGCACCCGTTTTTTGCCGGCTACCAAAGCCAGCCCTAAAGAGATGATGCCGATTGTTGATAAGCCGCTGATTCAATATGCCGTGGAAGAAGCCGTTGCTGCCGGTATTACGGACATGATTTTTGTGACCGGTCGCTCCAAGCGGTCGATTGAAGACCATTTTGACAAAGCCTACGAGCTGGAAAGCGAGCTCGAGCGCAAGGGTAAAACCGAGCTGCTCGAGTTTGTGCGCAATTTATTGCCCAAAGACATCAATTGCATTTATCTGCGCCAACCGGAACCCCTGGGTTTGGGCCATGCGGTGTTGTGCGCGCATCCCGTCGTGGGTGATGAACCTTTTGCCGTGCTGTTGGCGGACGATCTGCTCGACGGTGAGCCACCGGTCATGAAACAGATGGTCGACACTTACAACTACTACAAAACCTCGGTCATTGGCGTGCAGGATGTGCCGCGTGCGGACACCAAAAGCTACGGCATCGTTGATGCAAAACCGCTGACCGAGCAGGTCGAGCAGATTTTGCGCATTGTTGAAAAACCTTCGCCGGAAGAGGCGCCATCGACGCTGGCCGTGGTCGGTCGCTACATCCTTACCCCACGCATTTTTCATCACTTGATGCGCATTGGCAAAGGCTCGGGTGGCGAGATCCAGCTCACGGACGGCATTGCGGCGTTGCTCGCAGAAGAGCAGGTTTTAGCTTACCGTTATCAGGGCAAGCGCTATGACTGTGGTTCGAAAATCGGCTATCTGGAGGCCACTATTGCTTTTGCCTTGCGTCATCCGGATGTCGGCACAGAATTCGCCGAGCTGCTCAAGTCGATGAAATGAGCCCTGCGGAAGCGCAAAAAATCCTGGCTGAGGCCGACCTCATCTGTTCGGCAGAAAAGTCGGCGCTGGCGGTACGGCGCATTGCTGCTGCAATTTGCACACGGCTGGCCAACAGCAATCCGCTGGTGTTAGCCGTGATGGGAGGGGCTGTGGTGTTCACTGGCCAGCTTTTGCCGCTGCTGCCTTTTCCGCTGGATTTTGATTATCTGCAAGTGAGCCGCTACCGCGATAGCACCACGGGCGGGCAGCTGTCTTGGGTGGTTGAGCCAAAAAGTGCGGTCTCCGGGCGCTGCGTGTTGGTGGTGGATGACATTCTCGACGAAGGGATTACGCTCGCCGAGATTCGCCAGCGGCTATTTGCACAAGGTGCGGCCGAAGTGCTCACGGCGGTTTTTGCCGACAAGCAAAGTGAGTGCAGCAAGCCAGTCACCGCTGACTTTGTGGGTATTACCGTGCCGGATCGCTATGTGTTCGGCTTTGGCATGGACATCCAAGGCGCATGGCGCAACTTGCCTGCGGTGTATGCGCTCAAGCGCGAGTGATTGCCTTGGCGTGTTTTTATAAAGGTAAAGGCGCGACGCAGTGGCTTAATAGTGTAGTGGCAGATTGATGATGCCACTATGCCGCGTAATTAGGATGACAAGTGGGTTGATTAAACCTGTACCTTACGCCAGGCCACCATGCCGGTCAGAATGATAATGGCGTGAATGACCAGGGTTGTTACGCCCATCCACAACGCTTCGTGGCTATAGGTAATACTGTAGATATCCCAAATGCCATCAACTATTTCGGTGACGATCGTTACCGGAATGATGGCGAGATATTTTGCCGGATTGCGTGCGCCCCACAGCGCAACCACGCCAATGGCGGCGAGCTGAATTCCTACGATGACCCATGCCTCGGTCAGCAAGCGGAACACCGGTTCCGCTTCGTAAAGCGTAATGCCAGGGTACATCTTTGGCAGTGTCGGACCAAATACAGAAGGCCAAGTTAGCACGGCATTGAAGACATACCAAAGTCCAAGAGCAATAAGCCAGTTGCGGGTGTATTTCATTATTATCTCCTCAATTTTCTGGTTACTCAGTCAAAAGACTGAGTTTGATTTATACCTCAAAATTAAAGGGGTGCCTGCTTTTTCCCGACTGGTACAGCTTGTTTGGTCGCAAGGGCCATAACCCGATCGGGTTGCGTCATTACTCAATCCAGCACAGGCGAGAGCAGCCCATCAGCGAACTTGGGCTCGAATCAGGTGAATTTCGGCAGCATCACCTGGTTGCTGTCGGCCACGCTCATTAACAGCTCTGCCGGGGTTGGGAACCTTGTTAGCAGTCTTTGACAGTGCCCTCCTTAATCCTGGCTAATTGGACACGAGCTTGGTGCAGAAGCTCATTTAGCTCCCTTACTTTGGGATATGAATCTCCATGAGTTTCATCGGCAAGCCTGCGACCCATCTCCTGGACAACACGGAGCAGGTCAGATAATTCATCAATCGTTTCCCGTCTTTCGCCATCTCTTGTTTCGTCTAGCATAGTGATCACCTTTTACTGGATAAGAGGCGTGCCGCCTGTTTTTCGACTTCTGTAACCCAGTGAGAACCATTGCCTGTTTTCTTCCAGACGAGCGGTCTGACGAATGGGTGTATAAGAAGCAGAGGGTCCTTGATGTAATTTTTTCATAATGCGTATGCTCCATCGTTTCGCACTCGTTACGATGGTACTCCGCTAAGAGGTTTCCGTCTGTACTTAGTCCAGCACATGCGAGATCAGCCCATCAGCGAGCTTGGGCTCGAACCAAGTGGATTTGGGAGGCATGATCTGGTTGCTGTCGGCCACGCTCATTAACTGCTGCATGCTGGTTGGAAACAGGGCGAAAGCGGCGGCCATTTCGCCGGAGTCAACCCGCTTTTCCAGCTCAGGGAGCCCGCGAATGCCGCCGACAAAGTCGATGCGTTTATCGCGGCGTAAATCGGTGATGCCGAGTAAGGGGGCGAGCAGATGGTCCGATAGTAATGAAACATCCAGACGGGCGACCGGGTCGTTGGGAATAAAGCCGGCTTTGATCGTGAGCCGATACCATACGCCGTGCGATTCTCCAAGTTCTCCACCAAGATACATGCCGAACTCGCCAAGGTGCGCGGGTGTGACGCGCGTTGGCGATTTTTCAACGGTAAAGGCTGTTTGGCACCGTGCCACCAGCGCCGACTTTTCGAGGCCATTTAAATCTTTAACCACGCGGTTGTAATCCAGAATTTTCATCTGGTGATGCGGAAAGATGACCGCCAGAAAGTAGTCCGAGGCGAGCGCAAAGCCATCCTGCCGACGCGCGGCAGCAACGCGTGAGGCGGCTGCAGAACGGTGGTGCCCGTCGGCAATATAAAGTGCTTCCATTGCGTCGAAGGTGCGCGTGAGTGCATCGATGGTGGTTGAATCGCGCACCACCCAGATTTCATGGCGTATGCCATCCTCAGCGGTGACATCTGACTCTGGCACGCCTTGAGCTGCGTTGGCAATCAGCGCATCCGCTTGAGATGACGCCGGATAGACCAGCAACACGGGGCCGGTTTGTGCATTTAAGGCTTCAATCTGGCGCACGCGATCATCTTCTTTATCCAGCCGGGTGAACTCATGTTTGCGAATGCGGTTGCTGTTGTAGTCGGCCACGCTCGCAGAGGCTACCAAGCCGGTTTGTACATGCTGGCCCATGGTCAAGCGATAGATGTAATAACAGGGTGCATCGTCACGCAGCAGCACGCCAGCGCCAAGCATCTTGAGCAGATTGCTCGCGGCCATGGCATATACCTCTGGTGAATAAGGATCGGTGTCTGCGGGTAGATCAATCTCGGGTTTGGAGATATGCAGGAAGGACCAGGGCTTGCCTGCAGCACGCTGGCGTGCCTCGTCGCTTGAGAGTACGTCGTAGGGCGGGGCAGCAATTTCAGCCGCACGACCGGGGGCAGGCCGCAGGCCGCGCAATGGGGCTACTAGATGCGGGTTGATCAAGGAGGGAGTGAAGGGCATGGTCTAAAGGCTCAGAATTCGAGAGAGTTGATTTTTCAGTTAATTGGTAAGTTTCGCAAATAATTGATATAGCGCGGAAGCTCGTTCTTGCAATGTGGTGGTACTTTTTTGCCACGAGAATCTGTCCTGGCCCGCGAGTTTGATCGTGCGTTCCGTTTGAATCAGCTGAATGATTTTTGCCGGGTCAATTGGCGGGTTGGGAACGAATTGCAATTGTATCGCGGCAGGGCCGGCATCCACTTTCTTGATCCCCAGTACGCGCGCAGCCAGTCGAATGCGATGGGTTTCCAGCAGCGCGAGGGACTGGTTAGGCAAGGTACCATAGCGGTCGATGAGCTCCTCTTGCAACAAGCTCAACTCATCGTCGTTTTCGCAATTGGCCAGACGCTTATAAAGCATTAATCGTTCGTGCACGTCCGGGCAATAATCCTGAGTGAGCAGGGCAGGGATGTGCAAATTGATTTCAGCGGTGAGTGCTAGCGGCAAGGTCAAATCAGGAATATCCTTGCCTGCTTTCAAGGCGGCGACAGCGGCATTGAGCATGTTGGTGTACATCGCAAAACCAATTTCGTGAATCTCGCCGCTTTGGTTTTCGCCCAGCACTTCGCCCGCGCCGCGAATTTCCAGATCATGCATGGCGAGAAAAAAGCCCGAGCCGAGCTCTTCCATGGCTTGAATGGCATCCAGCCGACGTTGCGCCTGCGGGCTGGGTTTGGCGTCTTCGTGCGTGAGCAGGTAGGCGTAAGCCTGATGGTGCGAGCGGCCTACACGACCACGCAGTTGGTGGAGTTGCGCCAGGCCAAATTTATCGGCGCGATTGATGATGATGGTGTTGGCATGCGGGTTGTCGATGCCGGTTTCAATGATGGTCGAACACAACAGCAGGTTGTGTTTTTGCTGCGTGAATTCACGCATCACGCGCTCGAGCTCTCGCTCGGGCAACTGGCCGTGGCCGATCACAATACGTGCTTCAGGCAACAGGGTTTGCAAGCGGTCGCGCATGTTTTCAATGGTGTCAACTTCATTGTGCAAAAAGTACACTTGGCCGCCGCGTTTGAATTCACGTAGGGCAGCCTCGCGTATCTGGCCGGTGGACCATCTGCTGACAAAAGTTTTAATCGCCAGGCGTTTTTGCGGTGGCGTGGCGATCACGGAAAAATCGCGCAGGCCATCGAGCGATAAGCCGAGCGTGCGCGGAATGGGCGTGGCGGTCAGGGTGAGTACATCCACTTGTGCACGGAGTGCCTTGAGCGATTCTTTTTGGCGCACGCCAAAGCGATGCTCTTCATCAATGATGATGAGGCCGAGGCGGGCGAAGGTGACATCTTTTTGCAGCAGGCGATGGGTGCCGATGAGAATATCAATCTTGCCTTGCGCCACCAGTTCAACAGATTCGGCTTGCTCTTTGGCATTCTTGAAGCGGGAAATTTCAGCAACCTTGACGGGCAAACTGGCAAAGCGGTCTGCGAAATTTTGGTAATGCTGTTCGGCCAGGAGCGTGGTTGGGCAAAGTACAGCGACTTGCTTGCCGTCAGCTACGGCAACAAACGCGGCGCGTAGGGCAACTTCGGTTTTGCCAAAGCCGACATCGCCACAAACCAGACGATCCATCGGTTTTCCCGATGTCATATCGCTAATCACCGCCTGAATAGCGGTTAGCTGATCAGGTGTTTCTTCAAACCCGAAGCCATCGGCGAAGCTTTCCATCTCGTGTGCGTCAAAGGTAAAGCGATGCCCTTCGCGAGCGGCACGCTGGGCATAGAGATGCAATAGCTCGACCGCAGTGTCGCGCACTTGTTCGGCAGCCTTTTTCTTGGCTTTTTCCCATTGCCCCGAGCCTAGCGTATGCAGGTGGACAGATTCCGGGTCTGCTCCGCTGTAGCGCGTAATGACATGCAATTGGGCAACAGGTACATACAGCTTGGCACTATCGGCATATTCAAGATGCAAAAACTCGGTGTTGCCCTCACCTAAATCCATGTGTACCAGGCCAAGATAACGGCCGATGCCATGCTGCTCATGCACCACCGGGTCGCCAAGGGTGAGCTCGGATAAGTCACGCAGCCAGCCTTCCAGATTAGCGCGTCGCGTTTCGCTGCGACGACTGCGTGGCCGTGCTGTGGCGGCATACAGTTCGTTTTCGGTGATGAGCGCAATGCCGTCGAGCAAAAAGCCACCCGATAATGGCCCCACGCACAACATGAGGGGGTGATCGCTGCATAAAAATTCGGCAAAGTCAGTGCATGGGGTGACGTTTAAATGATGTGTGGATAGATAATCATGCAGGGTTTCACGGCGACCCGGGGATTCAGCTAGCAGCAGCACGCGGCGCGGATGGCTGGTGAGAAAGTGGCGCACGTGAGCCAGGGGATCATCCGCTTTGCGTTCAACGGCGAGTGGTGGCAGCGCGTGACTTGTACTTGGCGCCGAATCCCGAGAGTACTTTCCAGAAACGGACTCAAGGCTTTGCGGCGTATCACCAGCGCCGACTTTTTGTTCTATTTTCAGCGCCCATTGCGGCCAGGCGTTAGCCGCAATAAAAAATTCTTCGTCGCGTAAAAATAACTGTTGCGGGGGTAACACCGGGCGACTGCGGTCACCCCCCAGCATTTTGTAGCGCCCGGCAGTATCGATCCAGAATTCGGCAATGGCTCCGGCGACATCACCATGCAAAATCAGCTGCGCCTCGGTGGGCAGATAGTCGAACAAGGTAGCCGTGGCATCAAAAAACAGCGGTAGATAGTATTCAATGCCCGCTGGCAAAATACCGTTCGAGACATCTTTATACAGGCTGATGCGCGAAGCATCGCCTTCAAAATTTTCGCGGAAGCGCTGGCGAAAGATGGTGCGGCCAGCATCTCCTGCGGGAAATTCCCGTGCGGGCAGCAGGCGAATTTCAGGGACGGAATATAAGGTGCGCTGTGAATCAACGTCAAAGCTGCGCAAGGTGTCGATTTCATCATCGAACAATTCGATGCGATAAGGTAGCGGCGTGCCCATCGGGAACAGATCGATCAATCCGCCGCGCACGCTGTATTCGCCGGCCGCGACCACTTGCGTGACATGCTGGTAGCCGGCCAGGGTGAGTTGGGCGCGGAGTTTGTCAATATCCAGCCGCTCGCCTTTTTTCATGAAAAAAGTATGTCCGGCTAAAAACGACGGCGGGGCCAGCCGCGAGATTGCGGTGGATGCGGCGGTAATGAGTACATCGCATTCGTTGCGCGAGACGGCATGCAACGTGGCCAGACGTTCCGAGACTAAATCCTGGTGCGGCGAAAAATGGTCATACGGCAGGGTTTCCCAATCCGGTAAAAGATGGGCGCGCAGTTGCGGTGCAAACCACGCAATTTCTTCAACCAGCCGTTGTGCTTCCAGGGGGCTCGCCGTGATAATCGTCAGCAGATGCCCCGGGCGGGCAAGCTGGGTCATGGCGAGGGCATCGATCGATGCAGAAAACGACGGCAAATCGAGACGTTGGCCGGGTTTTGGTTGTGCAGGCAGTGATAGCAGAGAATTCAAGGCGAAGACCATCAGACAGCACAGGAAGCGGAAAAGCGCGGAATTATACGCACCGCCTGGCAGCCGTTGCGAGTGCAGAAAAGACTGTGGTGACTAAATGGGCATCATGCGGGCATCAACCAATGGACAACAGGCTGATGATCAATCCGATGGCAACGGCCAGCATGCCGAACAAGGTGCGGCGAGCCAGTGCGCTGCCTCCCAGCACCACAATGAGCCCACTTTTGAATACCAGGTTGGATAGCAAGGCCAACGTGATTGTGGTCACTGCCTGATCTGTGCTGAGTTGTGCCGCACCAAACAGGCGCAGCGCCGAGAGCGTGATGGCATCCACATCGGTTAACCCGGAAATCAAGGCCAGCAGGTACAGGCCCTGGTTGCCGGCAATATCCTTTAACCAGGCAGACAGCACGAGGATCAGGGCATAGAGCGTGCCAAAAGTCAGAGCTGTTTTGATTTCCGTCGGGTTGTTGATTTCCGGCATCGGCAACACCTCGTTGCCGTTGCGGTGTTGTTGCCAGACCCACAATGCCGCCAGTAATCCCAGCAAGAGACCGCTACCCAGCACACGCGCCAGCGGGGCAATGAGGGGTGGTGCGATGAGAGCGGCCACAAAACCGATGCGCACCATCACTACCAGTGAGGCTAGCAGCACAATTACCCCGGCAACGGGCACCAGTGCTGTTTTTTGGCGGGCATGGCGAGAGAAAATAATCGTTGTGGCAGTGGAAGAAACCAACCCGCCAAAAATCCCCAGTAATATGGCACCATGACGTGTGCCGACTAAACGCAGCGCGGTGTATCCGGCCAGTGAGACGCCAGAAATGAGCACTACCATCCACCAGATATGGTGTGGATTGAGGGCGAGGTAAGGGCCAAAATCCTGGTTGGGCAGGAGGGGTAAGATTACCAGCGACAACACGCCAAACTGCAACATGGACAAAATATCCGTAGATGTCAGGCGCTGCGTCATGTCATGTAACTGGTGTTTGAAATACAGTAGTACTGTAGTGATGATGCCCAGCATGACGGCGAGTGATGTATGGCCGTACCAAACAATGGCACCTAATGCGTAGCACACCAGCAATGCGACTATCGAGGTGGTGCCAGGGTCGCCGTTCTCCAGTGGATCCGTGGCGAGTGCTGTAATCATCATGGCTGCCACACTGATGAATCCAGCCGCCAGAATCCAGCTATTGCCAGTGGTCTGTGTTAGCAGCGCGGCCAGACAACCCAGCAGGCAAACCAGGGCAAAAGTGCGCACGCCCGCTTTGATGTCGGGTTGGCGCTCCCGTTCGAGGCCGATGAGCAGGCCAATCCCCAGGCTGGTGGCAAAGGCTTGCAACATGGCGAAGTCTGGCTCTGAGGGAGGCATGGTGTGTATGTTTTTACCCGCGAAGTTACCTGCTGAGTGTGAACTTTTGGCGATTTAAGTCCGACGATTATTGACCATCAGTCAAGAAGGGAATAGAGTACAAAGAAGTCTACTTCGTTAGTTTTTTGGGTCGCAGGCTGAAAACAGCCGCAGCTTGAGATACTACTAAACGAGGTACCAGATAATAAATAAAATCAATCAATAACAAAATAAAATTAATAAATAAAATCAATAACAAAATAAAATCAATCAATAACACAAGGAGAGCACGTGACCATCAGTAATGAAAATGCAGGCCGTTTTGCCGGCAAGGTAGCGGTTATTACCGGAGCGGCGCAGGGTATCGGTTTTGCTGCCGCGCAGCGCATGGGGCGGGAGGGGTGCCGTATCGTCATCGCCGACTTTTCAGCAGGGCCTGCAGCGGAAGCCGTAGCAGTGCTCAAGGCTGAAGGCATTGAGGCGATTGCTGCGGTGGGTGACTTGAGTGTGTATGCCCAGGCCGATGCAGCCATGCAACAAGCGAAACAGGCTTTTGGGGCGATTCACATCCTGGTCAATAACGTTGGTGGCACCATCTGGATGAAGCCCTTCTGGCATTACACCGAGGATGAAATTCGCACGGAAGTTGATCGTTCATTCTGGCCCACAATGTGGTGCGCACGCGCCGTTATTCCTGTCATGCGTGAAACGGGTGGCGCGATTGTCAATGTCAGCTCGAACGCAGTCGAAGGTGAATATCGAATTCCGTATTCGGCGTCCAAAGGCGCGGTGGAAGCATTGACCACCGCACTGGCGGTTGAAGTCGCTGGTTTTGGCATTCGCGTGAATTGCATCGCCCCGGGTGGCACGTCGGCACCGCAGCGCAAGACGCAACGTAACGTGAAACCTGTCACTGCGCAGGATCAACAGTGGCAAGAGCAATTCATGATGTTGTTAAAGGATGAGGAACTGCTTACTCCATGGTCTACTGCAGAACAACAAGCGGGAGTGATCACCTTTTTAGCATCGGATGATGCAGCGCATATCACCGGTGAAATTATTCACACCGGCCGTCGCGGCAAGCGCATTTTTGACAAGCTGGGGTTCATTCCCTGAACCAATGCGAGTTGATAAGTTTGATATATAAAAGGAGCTGGCATGAATGATCTGGATGGATTGATAGACCAAAAATCAGGCGCGCAGCGGCGACTGATTTACTCTGATCAAGCGATTTACGAGCAGGAGATGGAACATATTTTTGGTCGATGCTGGCTGTTTCTGGCGCACGAATCACAGATTCCGAACCCCGGTGATTTTTTTCGCACCTACATGGGTGAAGACGATGTGCTGGTGATTCGCCAGGAAGATCGTACCATCAAGGCTTTTCTCAATAGTTGTACGCACCGTGGCAACCGGCTTGTGCGTGCAGATCGCGGCAATGCCCGCGCCTTTGCCTGCAACTACCACGGTTGGGCTTTTGGCATTGATGGCAGCCTGGCCACTGTGCCGCTCGAGCGCGAAGTGTATTTCAACGAAATTGACAAAGACCAGTTTCGTTTGGTGCCGGTTGACAATGTCGCCTCATATCGCGGACTGATTTTTGGCTGCTTTGACAAAGACGCCCCCTCGCTGGAAGATTACCTGGGCGATATGCGCTGGTATCTGGATACTGCATTGGATGCCATGCCCGAAGGCACGGAGTTGATTGGTGCCACGCAAAAGGTCGTGCTGCATACCAACTGGAAGCTGCCTGTCGAGAACGTCTGCGGTGATGGCTATCATTTAGGCTGGTCGCACGCCGGTGCCATGAAAGCCACTCAAAGTGGTGACCTTTCTGGGTTTACCGTGGGTAATACCGGTGTGGATCTGGAAGGTGGCATGTCTGTAGCAGGCTTGAATGGTAATTCGGTGCTGGCTTCGCTCGATGGTGTCTCAGGCTATGCATTTTACCCCGAGCCGGCCCTGGCACTGAAATATCTGACCGAGAATCGTGCCAAAGTCGTTGCCCGTCTTGGCAAGTTCCGTGGCGAAAAGCTGTGGGGTTCGCAACTGAATCTGACCATTTTTCCCAGTTTGCAGTTTTTGCCCGGGCTTAACTGGTTCCGCGTGTATCACCCCAAAGGCCCTGGCCAAATTGAAATGTGGACCTGGGCGATTGTCGAAAAAGCCATGCCGGACGAATTAAAGCAGCAGATTCTCGATAACGTCCTGCTGACCTTTGGCCCCGCAGGCCTGTTTGATAATGACGATGGCGACAACCTGGCCTCATGTACTTCGCAATCCCGTGGCTGGCGCACACGCCAGATGCCGGTGTATACCAACATGGCCTTGGGCCGCTCAGGCCAGCGTGCCGGACTACCGGGTGATATTGCTTCTGGCATCGTGAGCGAACACAACCAGCGCTATTTTTATCGCCGCTGGCAAGAACACATGCAGGCCAAGGATTGGTCTGAAGTGCCCCAGTACAACCTGAACCCCCTGGAGGCGAAAGATGAACAGCGCACTGTCCAAACCGCTTGAAGTGCCGGTGATGCTGGCCGTGGATAAACACCTCGTCATCCAGCAGCAGCTGTTTTATGAAGCGCGGTTGCTGGATGACGAACGTTTTAACGAATGGCTGGCCTTGCTCGAAGACGATGTCCGTTACCGCATGCCGGTGACTGAGCGGCGGTTTCGTAAAGACCGTAGTGCGCCATTGGCGTTTGGTGCGGGTTATATTTTTGATGACACCAAAGCCCGCTTGGCCATGCGTGTTGGGCGTTTGCAGTCCGGGCTGGTGTGGGCGGAAGATCCGCGCAACAACGTACGTCGCATCATCAGCAATGTTGAAATCTGGCAAGGCGCAGAAGCCAATGAAGCAGAGGTGTATTCCGTAGTAACCATTCATCGCAGTCGGATTGATGGTGAAGAAAAACGCTTTGTGGCGGGGCGTCGAGATGTGTGGCGTGAAACTGCGCAAGGCTGGCGACTCGCATTGCGTGAGCTGAAGCTCGACAATGCCATGGTTTTGGATAGCAACATGAACACATTTTTTTAATCAGGAGACATTCATATGTCAGCACATTCAACACACGCCTACACAGGCGAGGCGCCGAAAGTATGGCCTGCGAAGGTCAATCAGATTCCCAAGGAAATTTTTGGCGACGCAGCCATTTTTGAAGAAGAACTCAAGAAGATTTTTTATGGCGACACGTGGCATGTGGTTGGCCACACCGCCGAAGTCCCTAACATTGGCGACTTCAAGACCTTTGATCTGGGCCGAGTGCCGCTCTTGATTGCCCGCGGCAAGGATAACCAGGTCCGGGTATTTTTCAACAGCTGCACCCACCGCGGCAACCAACTGGAAACCTCCGTCAGCGGCAACCGCAAGGAGTTTGAGTGCCCGTATCACCGGTGGCTGTTCTCTTTAGAGGGCACGCTGGCCGCCTGCCCGGGATCCAAGGAATTCGCGCCGGATTTCAAGCAGGAGAACTTTGGTCTGGTCGAGGTTAAAACCGATCAGTATCTTGGACTGATCCTGGTCACGATGGGGAAGAACACCCCCCCGCTGAAAGAGTGGCTGGGAGAATCTGCGCTACCCACCCTGACTGCATTACTCGGTGGTGATGGCCGTCTCAAGCTGCTGGGCTACCAGAAAGTGCGCTATGCCTCGAACTGGAAAGGCTACAACGATAACGATGGCTATCATGCCCCGTTGTTGCACACCGGGTTTCGCCTGCTGAACTGGCAGGGTGGCAAGGGCTTTCAGCGCATGACTGAGAATGGTCATGTTATTTTTGAAGCCGAATTAAAGCCTGCGACCGGCAACGGGTTCCTGAAGGATCCTTCGCTGATCGCGTTCAAAGGCAGTAACCCTGAACGAGGCTCAGTCATCACGCAGCTATTTCCGATGACAGTCATGACCAAGCACATGGACGTGATCAACCTGCGGTTTGCCATTGCGCGTAGCCATGACACGACGGAGGTGCACTATGCCTATTTTGCGCATGAGGACGACAGTGAGGAATTAGTGCAGCACCGCATCCGCCAGTCGTCCAACCTGCTGGGCCCCTGCGGCATGGTGAGCATGGAAGATGCCGCCATCTTCCAGCGCATCCATATCGGTAACCAAACCCCCGGCTTTGCTGAATTCCAGAAAGGCGTGACCAGCCTGACGGAAATCCCGACGGACGTGAAGCAGAACGATGAGACCGGCAATTTACCGCGCTGGGAACACTACCGCAAAGTGATGGGTTTCAAACGGGAGGGAGAGCAATGAGCCAGGCAGTGACCGCCGCACATACCAGCGCCATAGACGCGCTTCACACGGTCTATGTCGCCGCATTAGACCAAGGCGACATGGCCGCCTGGGCCGCCACCTTTGCTGTGGCCCCCGAGACAAGCTATTTCTGCATTTCAGCAGAAAACGACCGTCGTGGTTTGCCGTTGGCCCTGATGTACGACGACTGTCGCGGTCGGATTGATGATCGCGTCTCGTTTGTCACCAAAGTCTGGGCAGGCACCTATCAACCCTATCGCACGCGTCACTTCATCCAGCGCCTGAGCTGTGAGTCAGCAGGCAATAACCAATACCGTGTGACCTCCGGCTTCATGATCATGATGACCCCTGAAGGCGGTGCCACCACGATCCTCACCAGCGGCGAATACCGTGACCTGATCGAGCTACAGGGTGAGGGTGACAAAGTCCGCGCCGTGTTCCGCGAACGGCGTGCCGTGTATGACGCCGATGTGCTGCCACGCTATATCGTGTTTCCGTTTTGAGGAGAAGAAAATGAGTCCGGTTTCTGAGGCGCTATCGAGTACATCCACTACAGATAAAGCAGCAAAGGCGCTGTTACCTTTGGATGATTTTACCTGGAATAGCTGGTCAGCCATAGAGACGCAGTGGCGGGTTGAACGATTGCTCAGCCGCTATGTGGCGTGCATTGATGAGGATGACCTGGAAAATTGGCCAGAATTTTTCACGTTGGATGCGTGCCGTTACGAGATCATCACTCGCGAAAACGTGGAGCGTGGCATGCCACTGGCGCTGATGTTTTGCACCAGCCGCGGCATGCTGGTTGATCGCATCGTTTCACTGCGTGAAGCCAATATCTACCCGCAGCGCTGGTACCGGCATATCATTTCAAATGTGTTGATTCAGTCGGCTGATGCAGAATGCCTGCAAGTGCAGAGCAACTACGTCGTTTTACAAACTCGTCGTAATGGTCAGACAGATATTTTCAGTGCCGGCAAGTATCTTGATCGCATTGTACTGAACAAGGGCGAGCTTAAATTTTCTGAAAAACGGGTTGTGGTCGATACGCATCGTGTCGATACGCTGCTCGTTGCCCCCATCTGAAGGAGGATGACATCATGAACGCACCCATGGAAAGTTTCGAGCAGCGTTGGACATCCAGTCCGGAAGGTTTTCGCGTCCCGTATGAAGTGTTTACTGATCGCGCCTATTATGACAAAGAGCAGGAACATATTTTCCGGGGAGAAACTTGGTCCTTTGTGGGACTAGAAGCCGAGCTACCCAACAAGGGCGACTTTAAATCCACCGCGATTGGGGACACACCCGTCATTGTGACGCGTGACCAAGCCGACCAGATTCGTGTATTCAAAAATCGCTGTGCGCATCGCGGGGCACTTTTAGTGCGTGAGCCGCGTGGTAACGTGAAATCATTTGACTGCGTGTATCACCAGTGGTCGTTTGATCTCACTGGTGCGCTGCGTGGCGTGCCCATGCGGCGAGGTGTGCGTGGACAGGGAGGTATGCCGCCTGAGTTTGACATGGCGAACTTTGGTCTGGATGCGCTGCGCGTTGAATCGCTCAATGGCGTTATTTTTGCCAGTTTTTCGAGCACGGTTGAGCCGCTACTTGATTATCTCGGTGAAGAGGTTGTCGATACGATCCAGCGAATTTTCAATCGCCCGATTCGGATCATGGGTGATCAGCGTCAGTATGTTCACGGCAACTGGAAGCTCTACGCTGAAAATACGCGGGACCCCTATCACGGCAGTTTGCTGCATCTGTTTCACAACACCTTTGGCCTTTATCGCGCAACGCAAGCCGGTGTATCGCACATGGACGCTTCAAAGCGCCATTCGATTCTGAAAGTTGTCGCAACAGCCACACCGGCAAGCGAAAGCGAAAATAAAGAAGTTTATAAAGATGTACGGTCTTACAACACCGATTTTCACTTGCAAGACCCAAGCATTCTTGCGGGCAGAAAAGAATTTGATGACGGTTCAACGCTCATCATCAATGCCATTTTTCCGAATCTGCTCTTGCAACAGATTGCCAACACTTTAGCTGTGCGCCAATCGGTGACTTATGCGCCGGACGCTTTTGAAATTGTCTGGACACTCTTTGGTTACGAAGATGATGATGAAGAAATGCAGATGATCCGCATGAAGCAGTCCAACCTGATCGGGCCAGCCGGTTTGATTTCTATGGAAGATGGCGAAGCGGTCGAGATCGTGCAGGAGGCCGTGGTGCGGGATGGCAAGAAAACGTCACTGCTTGCCATGGGCGGCGGGCGCGCCGAGAATGTTGAACACATGATTACCGAAGCCCCGATTATTGGGTTTTGGGAAAATTATTGCCGCTATCTGGGCATCACGCAAGTTAGAGTGGCATAGTAACTTAATACAACATACAAAGTCGGCGCTGATGAGACGCCCCGCAGGGAGTGCCCTCGGGGTGTGGTGTTTACGATTTAGCTGACATTCAAAGATCAGCAACGTAAAAAAATAAACACTTAAGAGAAGAGGAGTGGATGACAATGTCAAAGTATCAGGCGGGAACCTACACAGGCGAGGCGCCGAAAGTATGGCCTGCGAAGGTCAATCAGATTCCCAAGGAAATTTTTGGCGACGCAGCCATTTTTGAAGAAGAACTCAAGAAGATTTTTTATGGCGACACGTG
>Ga0080064_1000310_pt1 | contig 140528 bp, 138 predicted proteins | sample Subgrocontami54m_FD_69260 | JGI IMG/M metagenome (GOLD analysis project Ga0080064, IMG submission 69260) | Subsurface groundwater microbial communities from S. Glens Falls, New York, USA - GMW46 contaminated, 5.4 m (SPADES assembly) (version 2) ...
ATTGTGTGCTGAAGAAATATTTGCAATACTACAATTATCAGAGGTTGCATATGGGCATATCATTGCAGGTGCCCATGCAATTGGTCGGAAAACGATTCCAAGCTATTGGTTAGAAGACGATAATTCCAAGCTCAAATAATGTCCGATTTAATTGAAATTTCTTTAAAAATCTCTAAAATAAACCCCGTGGGATTAAAAGAAGATTATCTGAAAGAACTCCAAAAAAGGGCCGGTGAATCCAGGGTTTACAGCAAACACCAGCTTGTCGGGCTTGAAATAGCCGAGTTTCTCAAGGACGAAAAGCATAAGTCCCTGTATATAAAACTGGCAAAAGAGAACAATCCCGAAAAACTTCTCGGCATAGCCAAAGAAATATCTCAGAACAAAAACATAAAAAATAAGGGGGCTTATTTCATGACAGTGGTTAAACTTACAAAAGCGCGGAATAATGCTAAAATGAGAAATTATAAATAATAAAAACGCACACAATAACATCCTTACAAACTGGAGTTTGTAAGGATGTTTGTAAGACGATAATTTATGAAGTTCAATCATAAATAATGCAATATGGATATGGATAAAATCGTAACAATAGGAAATAAGAAGGATGAAAAATTTCTGCGGAACAAAACGCGGGAATTTGATTTCAAAAAATTCAGCCGCAAGGAAATAAACGACTTGGTCAACAGGATGAGAAAAATGATGAAACTGGCCCGTGGTATAGGTTTAAGCGCAAACCAAATCGGCCTGAACATGAAATTCTTTGTGGCTCAGATACAAAAAAACGGCAAGGAAGGCAATTCGATGTCGTTATCTGCGGGAGAACAAAAATTCTACGCCATTTTCAATCCGGAAATCATAAAATTTTCAAAAGAGAAAACTTTACTTGAAGAAGGATGCTTGAGCGTGCCCAATACCTATGCGGACGTTGAGCGTCCTGAAAAAGTTACGCTCGTCGGCTTTGACAAAAACGGCAAGAAAATAAAAATAAAGACTTGGGGCCTTTTGGCAAAAATTTTCCAGCACGAAACGGACCACTTGAACGGAAAGATTATCTTGGACAGAGCCAGCAGGGTTTATAAAATTCCTTCATCGGAACGCCTCCAGGAGCGGGCCAAAGACATTGAAAACGGCGATTAAGAAAATTTAAATGAAATTTGTATTTTTCGGCACTCCTGAATTCGCTTCAATAGTTCTTGCAAAATTGATTGCCGCCGGTTTCGTTCCGGAAATGGTTGTCTGCAATCCCGACCGCCCTGTCGGCAGAAAAAAAGTAATCACTCCCCCGCCGGTGAAGAAAAGTATCATGAATCAAGTGTCAAGTGTCAAGGACAAGATAAAAATCTTACAACCCGAAAATATTTCTGAATTAAAAAAACTTGATTACTTGACACCTGATACTTGCGACTTATTTATCGTCGCCGCTTACGCCAAAATATTGCCCAAGGAAATAGTTGATATCCCCCGTTTTGGAACAATCGGTGTTCATCCATCACTTTTGCCTAAATACCGCGGAGCATCACCCATCCAAGGCGCTATCTTAGCGGGCGAAAAAGAAACCGGCGTAACGTTATATTTGCTGGATGAGAAGATGGACCGCGGGAAAATAGTATCAAGTATCAAGTATCAAGTATCAAGTAACGATACATATAAAACGTTAGAGAAAAAATTGGCCGAACTCGGCGGAGATTTATTGGCTGAAACATTATTGAAATTTCTGAACGGCGAAATAACGCCAAAAACACAGAATGAATCGGAGGCGACTTACACTAAAAAATTCTCAATCGAAGACGCTTTTGTCGATGAAAAAACATTGGGGGAAGCGACTGGCGGCAAAAATCCTGAAACCGCTAGTGCAATTTATCGCAAGATACTGGCACTCACACCCGAACCGGGTGTTTGGACCCTTCGATCCCTCGACACTGCTCGGGACAAACAGCAAAGAGTAAAACTTCTTGAAGCAGAATTACGAGACGGCAAGCTTGTTTTGAAGGTAATTCAAAACGAAGGACAGAAACTGATTAAGATTTGATAATCTCTTCGCGGATTATCAAACGCGCTTATACATGTAGTCGTTATCGATGTATTTCCCGCGATGAAGAACGCTTTTGGGCAATGAGCCGAATTTTTTGAATCCAAACTTCTTGTAAAGGTTCATGGCGGCAGGGTTGTTTGCGAATACGTTTAGGGTCACGATTTTCAATCCTTTTAAATTCCGACCCGCTTCCTCAAGCGCGAGTTTCATCAATAGCTTACCTATGCCTTCGCCGCGAAATTTTTTAGCAACGGCGATGTGAAATGAACCTTGCAAATTGATTGCGTCGCTCTCTTGGTCAATGGCGGCATTGGCGATAAGTTCTTTGTCTGCAAAGGCCGATAGCATAACCGTCCGTTTCTTTTTGACGTTTTGAATTGCATCTCCCAGCCATTTTTTTTCTTCCTGAATGGAAAATTTATGCCCTTGGCTTAATATAAAAGTGCGCTCACTTGAGAGCGCATTGATATATCTTAGAAAAGCAGGTGCATCACTCAATTTGGGATAGCGTATAACTATCGGTGTGCCTTTGCGTGTGGCTCCTTGATAGACCAATGTTTCAGGTTTCATGTGATTTAACTATAGCAAGATATAAAATATGGCGCAAAATGGCTTACTATAGTAGTATAAACTTGAAAAATTGCGGGGTGGACAAAGGGCGTGATAGAATACTTTCTATAAATTGCGGGGTGATGCAATCGGTAACACGTCTGCCGGCGCGCCTGTCCCGCACAAAGCTCCGGGCTCGTCTAATGGTAGGACAGCGGCCTTTGAAGCCGTTAATTTACGTTCGAATCGTAGGCCCGGAGCTTTGTGCGGGAGAGCAAAAATTCCAGGTTCGATCCCTGGCCCCGCAGCACTTAGTTTTTCTTCGACACGGTTCTTTTTCCTATCGTGATACTTTTGCTTTTTGTGTTTTCTGCCGCCCTTACCAGCATGCTAATATTCGGCCGTCCTGTGCTTTGGTATTTAGATGGCAAAAAGAAAGAAGCTATTTCTTTGTTAACGCACACATTGGTAATCTTTCTGATAATTACTGCCGCTCTGCTCGCGCTGTATCTCGCGGTATAGACGGTATGAAGAAAAAACGCCGATAAATTTAGGCGTTTTTTCTTTTGTTATTTTCCCAGTCCCCTATTCCAAAATCTTTCTAGCGGCTAAGCGTTCTCAAGAGCTGTTCAAGCACTGCTTGTATATTGGCTAGAATAGATTTTGTTTGAATAAGACTTGTCGGAGGAGTGGTCGAACTGGGCATTTGGCAAGTGGAGCCATTCCATAAACCGCCGGCTTGCGCGCATCCGGTCGCGGGGTCTGTGACACTGGGCGGTGAAGTCACGCAACTTGTTCCATTCCAGTACTGGCCGGATGGACAATCAGTGGGGGAAGTCGCTACGCAGGCGCCATTGTTCCAGTATTGACCAGAGGGGCACGTTGTTGTCGTGCTTGAAACGCACGATGTTCCATTCCAGTACTGGCCGGATGGACATGCCGTAGGGCCACCAGACGATGTGCATGATGAACCGTTCCAATATTGTCCGGAAGGACATGTCGTTGAACCGGAGGCGACACACGACGAACCATTCCAGTACTGGCCGGATGAACAACTTGGAGGAGGCGTTCCGGTGGCACAGGCGCCATTGCTCCAGTATTGGCCGGCAGGACAACCGCCAGAAGAGATACTGCTTCCGGGGCAGCCGCTAATCGAAGTAGTTGAACACTGGACTATCGAACCGCCTTGATAGTACGCGGTCATAGCGCCATTGAACGGAGTAGTGCCGTTCATATAATGACATCCATCGCCCAAAGCGCTAACTTCCGCGCTCGTGCACTGACTTCCGGTTCCGCCCGAAGGATATGTTGAGGTAACGCAACTTGTTCCGTTCCAGTATTGGCCCGAAGAGCATGTTGTTGAACCTGATGAAACGCACGCCGAACCGTTCCAATATTGGCCGGCTGTGCAAGCAGACGTGTTGTCGGCGCCGCCCGAACATCCTGACGTTGTCACAGTATCTCCCTCTTTGGCTGATTTACTCATTGGGCCGTCGCAGAAAACTTGGCGGCCTGAAGAATCGGTATACATTGAATGACATCCTGAACCCAGAAGACCTGTCAAAGAAGCTGAACATTGGCTATAGCCAGCATTTCCTCCGGCTGACGTACCGGTACCGGCACTACCTGTAACACACGCCGAACCGTTCCAGTATTGGCCGGCGGAACAACTCGCGGCTTGGCGGCATTTGTCCGGATTTGGCATGCCGAAATCAGAACTTGCGTAATCACCGGCGCTCGGCATCCAGATGCTGGGACTTGGCTGAACATTGACACAGGCCTGCTTCAATTGTTCGATTCTTGCCGTGTCGGCATCATTCCTGATTTGAGAACTTAAACCAAGAGAGTTCCATGTCATTTGACGCTGGCCGGATGCTTGGCCACTGGTAATACATGATGAGCCGTTCCAGTATTGGCCGGCGGAACAACTTTGTGACGACGGTTGATTTAAATTGCTTGTTGAACCTCTTACGCCTTGGCATTCCGATGTATTGTATTCGGCATTCGCTGTGTCGTTGCAATTTGTCCGAGGCATACAGGTATTTGTGGAAACCTTCATATACTCACGTGACCAATCACACTGCGCTGATGGACCAGTGTATGGCTGAGGATATGGCTGAGGATATGGCTGAGGATATGGCTGAGGATATGGAGGTTGAGTCGTTCCGGTTTCCGGTTCACATTTATAGTACGTTCCGCATTCTGGAGAGCTGAAGGAAACAACTCTCCTCTCTCCTGTCCGACAACTTGATACAGTAGGCAAGGCCGGACAAATTCTTGAAGTTGGTTGTTGGCCGGGTTGAACATTGGTCGGAGAAGGCGGATTTGTTGTAACCTGTTGAGGAAGATATGATTGGCTCGTAGGTTGCTGGCCGGGATACTGTCCCTGATATTGCCCTTGCGGATATTGTCCTTGAGGTTGTCCTTGGAATTGGCCTGGATATGAACCAGCCGACGTCGGCGGAGCGCAAAGTGTTTTGGCTTTCACAAAGTCGCCCGATTGAATCGCGGCGAAACATTCAGGGCTTGGACCGCCAAAATTACCGCCGCCAAATCCCGACTGACCGGACTGGCCGGGCGGCGGCCCGAACCCAGGACCTGGCTGGGTGAATCCCGGAGTTTGTCCCGGAGGAACCTGTCCCTGATTAGGCCCTTGAAATTGTCCCTGCTGACCCTGATTACCCGGTGCTCCCTGACCTTGTTGCTGGCCTTGCTGTTGCTGGCCTTGCTGCGATGGCTGACCTTGTTGAGATCCATAGGGCGCGTAGAAAGAAGGGTTTTCGAGACGCTGATTGTATTCTTGGAAACGGGATACCGCTTCATTGCCGCTGAATACTCCCTGCTTGGCACCGAAAGAAATACACTCCAATCCATGTGCGGCATCGGAACAATACTTGAAACACTCGTCTGCAGATTTACAGCCGCCGGGCCCGCCCTGTTGTGACTGGAATGTTTTTTGAATATCGGCTCGTTTATCTTCGAATTTTTGGCTATCGGAAATATTTTTCTTTATGTCGTTCACTATGCTTTGAACTGCCGGCGATGTCTTGACAAGCTCTTCAAGCTTAGGGAGAGCGCTTTTCGAACCCTCGAAACATTTCTGGCCGATTTGTGAGTTAGAACTGCCCTGTTGACATTGGCTTGGGTCAAAACCAATTTCTGTTTTCATAATCTCCCCTACTTGCTGAAAGGCGGCAAAATCGCTTTTATTCTGTTGAGGAATGTATTGTTCACATCCTTGAGGGTTGGTACGACACTGATTCAAATCCGCATTACCTTGACCTTGAATTGACTGCATAAATTTAAGCCCATCTTGAACTTCGACATCTGTCGCAAAGCCGTTTTTCACGGCAAATTGTCCGCATGCCCTGGCAAGATTGATATTTCTTGTGCTAAACGCCCGGTCGCATTCGCTTCTAATCGCGTCTTTGCCGGTAACGGTTTTCCCGTCGGGAGTTGTAAGCGTAAAACTGTCGCTCACATTCCGATATTTATTTTCTACCGAAGTTACTTGTTGCCGCGCTTGAGTCAACATCTTTACTCCTTCGCTGCCAAAGAAACGCGAAGCAATTTCATCGCATGTCGCGGGCGATCCTGGACGCAGACAAATGACGCCAAGTTCTTCGGCGTTTTTCGCGCCAAGCTGGCTATATTCGCCCTTCGCGATTGCTTCATTGAGTTTTAAAGTTGAATCGTTGCTGGCTGACGCTTCAATTCTTTTATCCGAAATATATGTTTTTACCGTGTCTTTCTGCTCGGCAAGATTTTTTGTGGCATTCAAGCAGGCAACGAGTTGTTCTCGCGTAAGAGAATCGGCAGATTGTCTGCAAATACTTAAATCAACCCCTTGTTTTTTTACTTCTTTCACAATCGTGTCCGCCGCGGTTACTTCTTGGCTTGTAACACTCAACTGTTTCGCCAAGCTCGGTTGCTTTTCAATTAAGTCCTTGGCGATTTTTACGATTGTTTCTTCAAAATTTCCCTCGGTCACCGATGCAAGCTTTGAGAGCACTTCTTGCCTGAATGTGCTTGCCAGCTTTTTTATTTCCGGGTTTTTGTCGTAAATCTTATAACGCTCGGCGATTTCAATACCCTTGGTTAAATTTCCATTAAACGCCGTCTCGCACGCCGCTTTTGTGTTGCAACCTAATTCTTGGGCAACCGGAAGCAAATCTTTAGGGATATCGCTTGCTGCCGTTTGCGCGAAAACCGCCGCGGCCATAAAAAGCCCTGTGGCAAGAAAAAAAAATTGCAACACCTTCGCGTTCAATTTATGGTGAGCATAGTCGAACCATGAAAATGTTCTGGTCATATTATTCAGAGAACGGGTTGAGTTTTTGAGCGGCCTTCTCAAACGGATTTACTGTTACGCCTTCAAGCGGATTGGTAGCTTGAAAAGGGTTTGCTGCCTTTGCGGCTTCATCTGTGGCCTTTTTGGCAAGTTCCTGTTGCGTCGCTTTCGTATCAGCGACCGCTTTTGCGTACCCATTACTGTATCCTCCGCTGTATCCTCCCTGCCAGGCGAGATACCCCGCCAGCGCCGCTACTACGACTGCTCCTAATACTGTGTACTGAACTTCTTTCGACATATTTTTTTATTTAAATTTAACGCGACTTTTTAATTTTTAATAAATCCTATTACACACTATATATAATAGTAACATTTAAGAGATTCCCCTTTTTTGCTCCATTTTGTGGATAACTTTAATTGACCATTCTGAAGAGGGCCAAAAGCTGATGAATGCTCAAAAACCTCGAAAATCAAGTGTTTTTACCCAATCAACAATTTAACAGCCAATGGTCAATAGTTGTCAGTTAACATACCTACGCCCTGTCCGCCAGAAATCCTTCTACCTGAAGGTCAACCATTGTCTTGTAAGTAGAGCAAGTTTTCACGAGTTTTTCGTGCGGACCTTGGCCGATTATTTTTCCCTTTTCCAGAACAATTATTGAATCGGCATGCCGCACCGTAGAAAGACGGTGAGCAATGACAAGCGTTGTTCTTCCCTTCATCAGCGTGTTGATTCCCTGCTGAACTTTGCGCTCGGTGATACTGTCCAAAGCGCTGGTTGGCTCGTCCAGAACGACTACGCGCGGATTTTTGAGAATCGCCCTGGCAATGGCGATGCGCTGCTTTTCTCCGCCGGAAAGCCGGACTCCCCTTTCACCAATAAGTGTGTCGTAGCCCTCGGGCATTTTCTCAATAAATTCGTGCGCGTGCACCTGCTTGGCGGCATTGATTATTCTTTCCATGGTCGCAGAAGGGTCGCTGTAAGCGATGTTCGCGGCAACTGTTTCGTTGTACATCGCATTCTCCTGCAAAACCGCTCCGACGTATTTTTTGATTTCTTCAAGGTCAAATTTTTTGAGGTCTGTTCCATCAATCGCAATCGTTCCCTTTTTCGGGTCTACGAGGCGGGTCATAAGCATCATAATGGTCGTCTTGCCGGAACCCGAATGCCCGACAAGCGCCACGGTCTGTCCCGCTTTTATTTCAAAAGAAACGTCGCGTAGTCCGAACACGCTTCGTGGTGATTTTGCTTGCCCTGAGCGTGCCGAACGGGTGGAACCACCCTTATCATTTCCGTAAGAAAATGAAACGTGGTCAAAAAAGATTTTTCCTTTTATTCCGGAAACTCTTTCCGGTTTGAAGGGTTGGCTGATTTCGTCTTTTTGCGAAATAAGGCCAAGCAGCCGCTCAATGTGCTGGGCGCGCCGAGTGTATTGCGGAAGTATGTCGCCGAGCAAATGAAGTGGAGTCAGAATTTCGTTTAAAAGTCCCATGAACATGAAAAGTGTTCCGAGCGTTATGGAACCGCTTTGCACGAAAAAAATTCCAGTTCCCAAAACGAGGAAACGCGCGAAAGCATCCGGGTTGAGCATTTCCGCCAAACGCCATTTTTTGTTTAGGGCCAGCTGGGCTTCTACCGCGCGGTCGCCGTATGCTTTGTGCCGTTCAACAAAAATATCTTCGTGAGGATTAAGTTTGTACGTCACAATGTTTGAAACCTGGTCGGCAAGATGCTCGTGTTTCTCCTCCCATAATTTATTAACTCTTTTTTGTTCGTCCTCGTATTTTTTTACGTGCCTGATAATGAACCAAAGCGTCGGCGGAATAACCGAAACCGCAATGAGCGTCATCTGCCAACTGACGAAAAAGGCGATAACAAGCATTCCGGCAAACCCGAGAATCGCGGAAGAAAAACGCCCGAGCCACCAGTTTGTCATTTCCCAAGTGCTGACATCTGCATCGTCCACTATTTTAGCGTGCCGGCTTGAATGCTGTGTCGCGTGCTTCGCGTAATCCATCTGCAAAAGGCGGCGATATCCGTTCAAATGGACCTCTTGAGAACTGCGGTTACCTATGTACCACACAAGGAAAGACGCTTGCGCGTTGGTAATATTCAGTATAACGGCCAAAATAAACCACACCGCCAGGGCGATGAAGAGCGTCTGTACCTGCGATGAAACGAAAATTTTGTCTATCAGGCCATCGGCTAGTGTATCAACAACCACCTTGTATAAGTATGGCTCGGTAAGGCGCGCCGCGACGCTTACGAGAAGTAAAACGCCGAGCAAAATCATTTGCTTCCTTTGTTTCAGAGCAAGCGATAATATGTATTTAAGATAATTGGGCATTTTATTTTGTCATGCGAAAACTCTTTTTGACGGACCGATTTGCTATAATGAGAACATAAGGTCAAAGTGAAAACAAATAATTCATGGTTCGACCCATTCGACAAGCTCCCAGCCTTCGCAAAATGCTACGGCGGGCATAGCATGGCAAGTAAGCTCACCATAAAATGACTAAAAAGAATTGGTTAATTGTTTTCGGCACAGCAGTCGTTCTGTCTGTCGGCTACATGGTTTACGGAAATCAGCCACAGAAGCCCGCCGGCTCTTCCGGAAATCAGCGAACGCAGCAAACAGCAGCGACTGTAGCAGCCGCATCCCAGACGGCAGGTTTCTTTATCGACTCGTCTTATGTAATACTGGTAACCTACAATGACAACGGATTTTCTCCTGCCAATGTTTCCATACCTAAAGGCGGCACGGTTATTTTCAGGAATTATTCCTCCAAAAAACTGCGTGTGGCTTCAAACCCGCATCCTTCCCACGACGGCTATCCAGTCAAAAACGGATGCGTGGAGAGCACTTTCGATTCCTGTAGCGATATTCCTCCGAAAATTTCCTGGTCGTTTACTTTTGACTCGCCCGGTGTTTGGAGTTATCACAACCATCTGAATCCGAGCCAGAGCGGCATAATAACCGTTCAATAGAAAAAGTTCCAATTCATCTTTAAAAAATATGCATCCACACTGTTATGCTATAGCATAACAGTGGTCAATTAGTAATTTAATATAAAACAAATAATGAAAGAAACTATCCACGGACATTCCATTGACGGAGATCCAGCCGGCCTTAACTATCTCGAAACACTGAAATTAGAAGAACTTAAAACTTTAGTCAATGAAGCTAAATCTAAAGGCAAGTCCGGTTTCAAATACAGCGACAGGCATTACGGAATATTCCATACATCTTCCGGAACTTATGTCGTAGCCAGAGTGGAAAGCGACAGCAGTTGGCTCTAAATCCGTTCTTGTCTGGGTCTCACTCCACACATAAGCAAGTTATGTGTGGGATTCACTCTGGGCGGGTTTTGCTATAAACTGAGGGCAAGATATGGCAAGCCAGACAACCATAAAAAGAAGCCCGATTGTCCTGATTCGCACCCTTATTATTATTGAGGCGCTGGCTTTTGTCGCCTACTTAGCCGCGGCGCAACTCGGCAATTATAAATACGAGCTTTATACGAAATTAGAGTTTCTTTCACAGCTCATTTCTTATCAGACCGCCAAGTTTCTTTTGCTTTCGGGAGCCCAATTGGCCATAACGGTTTACGCCTTTCTCCGCTGGTACTATGAAAGCTATATCATCCTGCCCGGAGCCATTTCGCACAAATGGGGCGTCTTTTTCAAAAAAGAAACAACTATTCCACTTCAGAAATCCATGACTTTGACGCTTTCATCCGGACCGCTCGGAAAACGGCTTCACTACGGCTCCATTCATATTGATAACGGCGCTCCGCATAATTCGCTTACGCTGGGAGATATCCAGCGTCCCCACGAACAGCGGAGAACGATAGAAAGATTCGCTGAGCCGCAAAGCAAATATTTGAGCGAAGAACCGGATGTGTTAAAACTGATACTTGAAGAAGAACATGAGCATCTTGAATTCAAATCAACTCTTCGTTTTGATGAAAGGCAAAAAGCAATCAGCCGTGAAATGGAGAAAGCCGTTATGAAAACCGTGGCGGCCTTTCTGAATTCCAAGGGCGGTATTCTTGTCATAGGGATAAACGACGGCCAGGAAATCACAGGTCTGAAAAACGATTATGAAACATTGACTCGGAAGGACAGCGACGGATTTGAAAACCATTTCACGCAAATTTTTAATAAAATGCTCGGGCCGGAATTCCGCCATCTTGTGAGATTGAAATTCCAGCCGGTGAACGGCCACGATATCTGCCTTGTCCAGGTTGGCGCGAGCGCCAGGCCGGTTTATCTGAAAATAGACAGTAGCGAGCATTTTTACGTGCGTACCGGAAACGTCACCACTCCCCTGAAACTCAGCGAAGTCGAATCTTATTCGCGCTCCCGATGGCCGCGGCGCGCGAATGTTTCCTGAATAAAAAATAGGCCGGACACGTGGTTAGCGTCAAGCCTATTTGAGGTTTTCCCCGCAGTTCAGGGAGGTTGGTCAGAATGCCCGAAGGAAATTAGCTCCCGTTGCCGAACCGTAGCGCGGATTCGGTTCCGCGGTTCTGTTCAGAAGGCACCGTACTCTTCCAAGGGAAGAATTGATGCACGGCACCCTGGGTTCGCCGCGGCCGTTCAGATGCTTATTGCCCGGGCAGTTTATGCCGAGTTGGTCTTCGCCTCCGTTCAGCCGTCCCTTGTGCGAAACAAGGGCAGCCAAAGTCAGATAGAGATCGAAACCGAACTCAACCAAGGGCATTTTTTCAATGGAACCTGCCGGCGATTCTCCCCTGTAGAAAAACCCGAGCTGGGCCGGAATCACCCAGAAGTCGCCGCTTTGGCATTCATCGAAAACCTTCAGCGCTTCCCAGGTGCGTTCCGATTGTTCCAGCTTGCCCAGAGGATAACCCTCGAGAAACGTCTTTGGGTCAACCTCAACGGCGCGGGCCATGAAAATCGTCGCCTGTGGCAGCGATCCGGCTATTGCGCGCCATTTCGGAACAACGAACCAATTGTCCAATTCCGCCTTGTCTTCGGGACGCTGCGGAATATCGGCAAACAAGTCCAGATTGTTGAGAAGCGGTTCGGCGTCCAGCTTCTTGGAAATCAGTTTCTGAAAATCGGCGATTTGGCTTTCGATTGACCTGCGGACATATGTCCGGGGGTACCTCAATGCCGGCGGTTTTCCTATTACCATGATTCTTTCTCCTATTCTGTTGTTAATGTTCGGCTGTTAAAACAAAATGAGCTCTCCGTTGAGAGCTCGTTTTTGATATCGTTGGCGTTCGTTCCTTTACAATAGCAAAAATGAACTCTCAATGGAGCCCGTAAAGAAAAAGAAACTAAAATAGCTTGAACCGACTTTCTGCATGCTTTTATATTATTCTATCTCCTTAATCGTTGTCAACCCAGAAAAGAAAAACACCCTGAAATTAAAACTTATTCAAAAATCCGCCTATCAATGAACCTGCCAGGATTGCTAGGCCTCCGATAACACACATGCGCAAACCTCCGCGCAAAATGCCTAAATGAGCGAATCTGCCTACAGTGGCGCCGAGTAGAAACAAGGCACAAAGCGAAAGCGTTATAGAAATCCATAAAGCGGAAAATAGCGGAAAAATCATATAAGGAAAAAGCGGCACGAAACCCGAGATGAAATACGACGAAAACATTATTGCGCCATCAATTGCATTTTGCGCGTAAGAAGCCCTGGCCCGGGTTGCGTATTCATCCGCCGAGTCCTCGGAAAGAAATGTTCCGACTGCCATTGAGAAGGCCTCTACGAATATCAGAACCGCGCCGGTCAAAAGAATCATGCGTGGCGAAATGTTCGTAACGGCAACGCCGGAAAGCAATCCCACGGTTGAAACCAGGCTGTCTTCAACACCGAAAACAAAGTTTCTTAAACGGGAAGTTGATATTTCTCGGCTTGACCCCATATGGAAATTGTATTTACAGTTCCAGATAAACCGGATAAAAAATCAGTTTTTGAGATAGCGCCTGACGGCTATGAAACTTGAAAGAGACCCTATGACGACGGCGAACAGAATCTGGTATGACGTCAATTTCAAAATGTTGGCCATAAAATAACCGAAAACATTGAGCCCAGGCACGAATGAAGCGACATACGGCGAAACCGAATAAGCCATAGGTATGGAAATTATGACGCTCAAAATCGCGGCCGCCACTCCGCCCATTATTCCCTCTACAACGAACGGCCCACGCACTAGGCCATTGGAAGCTCCCACGGCGCGCATTATGCCAATTTCGTCACGGCCTGAGTAAATGGCTAGGCGTATTGTATTGAAAACAACCAGTCCCGCGATAATGGCCATGGCTATGGTCAGAATGAATCCTCCGCGCGCGACATTCTGCACGATAGCGCCCAATCTGTCTATAGCCACCTGGTTCTTGGCATAACTGACGCTGTCAACGAGTTGCTTCAAATCGGGTGCGTTGAAATATTCGGCGATAATTGCGTATTGTTTTGATTCTTTTGCTTTTATGTTGAGCGAGGCCTCGAGTGGATTACTATTGAGCTCGTTGATGGCCTGTACGATGGTCTGGTCGTCGCTGTGCTTGGCCTTGAAAATTTCCAGCGCCTTGTCGCTTGAAATGTATTCCACGTTCTTAACCTCGGCCATATTCTCAAGCGAGGTTTTGATGTTCAGTATTTCGTCCTCTGGAGCGTTGGTTTTGAAATAGACGCTGATGTCTATTTTGTCCTGAATGGAAGCCACTGCCTGGTCGGTGATATAACCGAAAATCATCAAGCCCATGGAAACAAGCAGCGCCAAAACCATGATGGCGACCGTCGTAACGGATAGCCATCCGTTCCTCCAGAAATTTTTCACCCCGAATTGTATTATCCTTGAAATGACGGTGAACATGATTACATTATAATATCTAATTTCTAATTGACCTAATTTCTAATTAATAACTAGTGACAGAATGTCTAATTAATAATTTTTTGTAATTTGGTTATTGGGATTTGTTTAGAAATTAGAAATTCGGATTTAGAAATTTCAAACAAGTATGTATTTCCCCTTCTCTTCGTCCCTGATGACCTTTCCCCTGTCCAGCGTTATGACCCTTTTCTCCAGGCCATTGATTATCTCTCTGTCGTGAGTGGCGAGAATCAGAGTCGTGCCGAGTTCGTTGATTTTTTTGAGAAGGTTGATAATTTCCGATGTGTGAAAAGGGTCAAGGTTTCCGGTCGGCTCGTCGGCGATGATGACTTCCGGACGGTTGACCATGGCGCGGGCTATGGCAACTCTCTGCTGTTCTCCTCCGGAAAGCTCGTGCGGAAAATTCTTGAATTTGTCACTCAACCCGACCATCTCCAGAACCTGCGGCACCATTTCCTTTATTTCGCTCTGCGGCTGGCCTGCGGCTTCCATGGCAAAAGCCACGTTCTCAAAAGCGTTCTTGTTGGGCAAAAGGCGGAAATCCTGGAAAACGACTCCAATGTGCCTTCTGAAAGGCGGCAATTCGTGGTCGTTCAGCTTGCTGACTTCGTACTGGCCGAAAAATACACGCCCTCTGGTCGGCTTGTCTTCTCCTATTAGAAGTTTGACAACCGTGGATTTGCCTGCGCCGGAACGCCCAACCAGCGAAACGAATTCGCCCGGGTTTATCCTGAAATTGACGTCTTCCAGGGCCGTCCCGTGGTTGTTGTAAAGTTTAAATACCGATTGGAAAGCAATCATGGATTGAAGTAGTTGGTAATTAGTAGCTCGTAGTTGGGATATCTACCAAATACTACCTACTAACTACTTGCCCAATAATTCTACCTCAGATTCGATGAAAATATCAATATCGCCGTTCAGCACATTTTCCACCTGCGTTGTCTCAACCTCCGTCCTGTGGTCTTTGACGAGCTTGTAGGGATTCAAAACATAAGAACGAATCTGACTGCCCCATTCCGGCTTCACGTTCACGTGTAGATGAGCCAGTTCTTCCACTTTGTGTTTTTCCATCAACTGGACGAGCTTGCCCTTCAATAAACTTAACGCCTTCTGGCGGTTCTGCTCCTGCGAGCGTTCGGCGCGCGAACCAGCGGCAAGCCCCGTCGGGATGTGGACGATTCTCACCGCCGTTTCCACTTTGTTCACATTCTGCCCGCCCGGTCCTCCGGCGCGCGAGAATTCCAGTTTCAAATCGTTTTCCGGAATTTCTATTTTTGATTCGTCCACTACGGGAAGCACGGGAACGACTTCAACCAAAGCGAAAGATGTGTGTCTTAATTGTTTCGCCGAAAAAGGCGATACGCGGACCAGGCGGTGGACGCCGTATTCGCCTTTGAGATATCCGAAAGCGTAGTCCCCTTTTATTTCCAAAGTTCTGCGATTTGGCGTGTCGTCCAGAACGGTCATTTTCCATCCGCGCCTTGTCGCATAATTTTTGTACATATCAAAAAGCATCAGTGACCAGTCGCCTGCGTCTTCACCTCCGGCTCCGGGATAAACCGAGATCACCGCCGGTGATTTGTCGTATTTTCCCTTGAAAAGTTCTTCCAGTTCCAGCTGGCGAAATTTTCTTTTTATTTCATAAAAAAGGTCTTCATTAAAAAAATTTTCGAGTGTTTCGAGTCCGTTTTCTATTTCGAGATATTTCTTCGTGATACTATCCAGCTCGCCGAATGTTTTTATTTTCTCGTCGGCGGTTTTTCTGTCCGACCAAAAATCTTGGCTGGACATTTCGGCTTCAATCTCATTTTTCAGTTTTTCCTTTCCGGCGACGTCAAAGACGGCCGCCCAGGCGGCCAATTTCTGTTTTAAGTTCCTGCAATTCTTGCTTGAGGTCCATGGGGAGATTATAGGGAAATTTTGTTATTCTTCAAATCTCTAAATCTTTTTTATTTCTACCTCTAATTTTTTCATCTCAAACTTAACTATGAATTCATCAAAGAAGCCATTTTGACCTAAAATACCATGTGCTACTTTTGGCGGTATATCTGGTGAAAATCCACACCAAGCTTTCATGGGCCACCCTCCTATATACAGAGTTACATCATGAAAATAAGCAGTGAATTTACCGCCACCAATTCCGCCAAATGTATCTATTGCTCCTTTCTGAACATCTATACCGATAATTCCACCAAGAGCTTCGGGAAATATATTCCAATCTGCGCCTGAGTCTATTAATGCCTCATAGCCAACTTTCTTCCCATTATATTCAATTGTTACGGGAATTATCGGCCTATAAATTTTCGTTCGCTTAGGGAAAGCAACACTATGGTTTGCGGGTAGTTGCTTATATGGAAACTTCATACCCGCCATACCTTCAAATCAAAACGACCCTCCTACAAATGAATTAGGTTCTAATGGAACATTAAGCATAATCGGAACTTTAATTCCTTTCTTAATTGCTTCTTCGTATGCTTCTTTCGCATTCTCTGAAGAAGAAATTACCGTTTTTTCATCTTTGTCCAAAGCAACCCACAAACCCTTATATTTCTTAAATATATTGGTCCAATTTATAGTGTTTTTCATACTTTTATTACATTATGCTTACGTGAGCATATTATACACTATATATTAGTATAATTGTTGCTATTTACGCAAATGCGACTCTTATTTGCTATCCTGGTATAGTTGCCTTTTACTAAGGCCCAAATAGTCACAAAAAATCAATGCTTTATTCAACTGGGTGGGCCAGGAAGGACTCGAACCTTCGATCCTCAAGGTATAAGCTTGATGCTTTAGCCACTAAGCTACTGGCCCATTATTTGTTTGTTAAATATATATCCGCCGCCTTCAATCCTCAAGGTATATGAAATACTTCGTATTTCATCAATTAGTTCACTCGGAGAAAATAAAAGCGGTTGGCGCTTTTACACTCTCCTCGTTCCTAATTGTAAGCTCATGCTCCATGCCCCGTAGCGAGCTTCGCTCTGCTACTGGGGTGCCGTTGAGCTATACGCCCTTCACTACCGGTAGTTAGTAATTTGTAGTTAGTATTTAGTAGGTTAAACGCACCTAAAAACCTACCAGCTACAACCTACCAGCTACTTATTTACACGGTTATCGGCTTTATTTTAAATGGTTTTAGCAAATTGTAAAATTCGTCACCTTCAAGCGTCTCTTTTTCCACGAGGGTTTCGGCAATTTTTTGAAGAGCTTTTTTGTTGGAAAGCAGAACCTTCTGGGCAACGGCGTAAGCGCGGTCAATGAACACCCTGGTTTCTTCGTCTATTTTCTCGGCCATTTTTTCCGAATAATTTTTTTCAGTTGTCATTTCTCTTCCCAAAAAAATAAGTCCCTGGGTTTTGCCGAAAGTCATCGGGCCGAGTTTTTCGCTCATTCCGTATCTGGTAACCATGTGGCGGGCGAGTTCCGAAGCGTGTTCAAGGTCGTTTGATGCGCCGGTGGAAACATCGCCGAAAGTCATTTTTTCCGAAACGAATCCTCCCATCATCATCGCCAGGTCGTTCAAGAACTGCGTCTTGGTGCGGAGATTTTCTTCTTCAAGCGGAAGTTTCATCGTGTATCCGCCGGCCATTCCCCGGCTGATGATGGAGATTTTCTGCACCGGGTCGGAGCCCTTTATTGAAGCCGCAACAAGCGCGTGTCCGCCTTCGTGATAAGCGGTGATTTTCTTTTCGTTTTCCGTAATGACGCGGTTTTTTCTTTCAGGCCCGAGCATAACTTTCTCAATGGCCTCCTGAAGCTCTTCCTGCCCTACGGCTTTCTTGTTGGCGCGCGCGGCGAGAATAGCGCCTTCGTTCATCAGGTTCGCGAGGTCTGCTCCAGAAAATCCCGGCGTCCTGACGGCCAATTTTCTCAAATCAACATCTTTGCCGAGCGTTTTGCCCTTGCTGTGAATTTTCAAAATCTCTTCACGGTCTTTTATATCGGGCAAGTCCAGAACAACCCTGCGGTCAAACCTGCCCGGACGCAAAAGCGCCGGGTCAAGAATATCGGGCCGGTTGGTGGCGGCAAGAATAATAACCCTCGTGTCGCGCTCAAACCCGTCCAATTCCACCAGAATCTGGTTAAGTGTCTGTTCGCGTTCATCGTTGCCTCCGCCAAGCCCGGCTCCGCGCTGGCGTCCGACTGCGTCAATTTCATCAATGAAAAGAATGGACGGAGCCGCTTTTTTGGCGGTTGCGAAAGCGTCTCGCGTGCGCGAGGCACCGACGCCGACGAACATTTCCACGAACTCCGAAGCGGAAATATTAAAGAAGGGCACATTGCTCTCGCCGGCAACGGCGCGCGCCATCAATGTCTTGCCCGTGCCCGGCTGTCCCATCAAAAGAACTCCGCGCGGAATTCTCGCTCCCAAATCCCAAAACTTTTTCGGGTCTTTGAGGAACTGGACGATTTCAAGAAGTTCTTCTTTGGCTTCTTTAAGTCCCGCTACATCTTTGAATGTCACTTTTTCTTTCCCTCCCAGCCCCGAAAGGCGGAGATTGGAACGCCCGAAACTGAACGCCTGATTAACGCCCGTTTTCGCTTGCCGGAGCATAAACCAGAAAATAGCGCCGATAATCAAAATAGGCAAAAGAGTCGGAATGAGAATCATAGCCCAGTAGTTAAAACCGGACTGGCTTTCCACGGCGAGCTTTACTTTCTGCAAGGCCTCGGAATTTACATTAAGGTTCTTGAGCGATTGTGTCAGGCCTGTTTCTGCTTCCTTTTTGGAAACAGCGGAGGTGCCGTCGGCGAGTTTTATTTTGAGTTCTTCTCCGTTGATGCCGATTTCGGTTACCTGCCCGGCGTTAATCTTGTCGGTCAGCTGACTCAAGCTCAATTCCTGCGGCTTGGTCGTTGTCCCGGAAAACTCCGAGAATATCATTGAAATGAGAATAAGCGTCAGAACCCCCCAGAGGATGTTTTTTGAAAAATTATTCATAATTGCTTAATTGCTACAGGTAAAGTGTATTCTACCTGCTGGCGAAAAGAGTGTCAAAGAAAACGCCCTCGCCAAAAAAATATTAGCGAGGGTCGTGTGAATGTTGCTTGCTGGATTTGCGGAGTCGCCAAGCCTTTTGTCAGACAGTAGGCGTAAGTCCAATATCTTCCAGCCAGTCGTAGATGACACGGCGGTAGATGTAGCCAACCACCAGAAAAAACGCCTGGACAAGAAGAACGCTTGCCCCTTCTTTCAGGCAGACGATTCCGGCGCCGGCTGCCGTGATAAGGCACGCTTCAGCCAAAATGAAAAACGGCATTGGCAGGGAGCATACTTTGCTTTCCGACTTCCATGGGAGGCCGAGAAGCAATGAAAGGCCGGTAAACCACTCAATCTCCAAGGATTCGTCCCAGTTCACAAAAAAATACAACGATAGGGCGGAAACCATCAAGGAGATGGCTTGAATAAAACTCATGTCTATTTTCCCCCTTTCAAGTTGCTATTTGCTGTTCTCGGCCGCAGGTCTGCGGCAAGGCATATCTTGCGATAACGGTAAAACAATACAATTTTTTGCCACCTAAGTCAAAACAAACATGTTTTTGCTGCACGGTAAAAAGTGTTAAATTAAATTCGATGCCGTCTGAAAGAAGAAACTGCCAGAACTGTCTGGCTACGCCAGATCCCGCGTAGCGGGACAAACAACATTATGGAAAATTCTGAAACTAAAATTTGTCAGAATTGTCCCGATTTTGTCCCTGAGTTTTCTTGCCCTGAGTATGTCGAATTGGTCGAAGGGCTACAAAATCGTGGATCCCGCGCAGCGGGATAAGAACATGAATAAAGAATTACGAATCTGTCAAAATTGTAAACAAAATTTCGCAATAGAACCGGAAGATTTTGAGTTCTATAAAAAGATAGACGTTCCGCCGCCGACATTCTGCCCCGGCTGCCGCCTGCAGAGAAGAATGACATTAAGAAACGAGCGAGCGCTTTATTTCGTAAATTGCGGCCTTTGCGGTAAAAAAACTATTTCCGTTTATAGTCCCGATGCCCCATTTCCGGTTTACGACTATAATTGCTGGCTGTCGGACAATTGGGACAGATTTTCATACGGCAGAGAATATGATTTTTCACGACCATTCTTGGAACAATTCAAAGAACTGTCACGTAAGGTGCCTCGCTACGCCACGCTAAACATGCAATCAACCAATTGCGATACATGCTCGTTAGTTTACAGTTCTAAAAATTGTTACTTAAGCTTGGTTAACGCGAGTGAGGATTGTTCCTATGTTCACGGGTTCAAATTAAGAAATTCTTTGGACATATACTGGGGACTTAATTTGGATTTGTCTTACGAATGCGTGGACTCTTCCGACAGCAACACCGTTTTCTTCTCGCAATACGCCGACAATTGCTCTTTTTCCGCTTTTCTCTACGACTGCAGAAATCTCCAGAATTGTTTCGGCTGCGTCGGACTTAGAAACAAATCTTATTACATATTCAACAAACCCTATTCCAAAGAAGATTACATAGAAAAACTTAAAGAATACGATTTAGGCAGTTATGGAACGCTCTTGAAAATCAAAGAGGAATTCAAACGGATGAAAATGCTTTATCCGCGCCGTTTCGCGCATATTGTCCAGTCGCAAAATGTTACTGGAAATAACATCCGCGAGACAAAAAATTGCCAGTTTTGCTTTGACACGACAGGTGGGGCAGAAAACGGAAAATACCTTGCCATAGCCGGCATGAACCTCAAAGACAGCTATGATTCTTATGATATCGGGACTAATTCGCAATTAATATACGAAGGAGTGGATGTCGGTTTGGATTCAAGTAATATATTGTTTTCATCAATGGTGTGGGAAAGTATTGATGCGCAATATTCCAAAGATTGCTCCGGATGCTCTAATATTTTCGGCTGCATCGGCCTGCGGAATAAAAAATACTGCATATTGAACAAGCAGTATTCTGAAGAAGAATATAAAGAATTGCTGCCGCGTATTATCAAATATATGGATGATATGCCGTATACCGACAAAAAAAGCAGGGTTTACAAATACGGCGAATTTTTTCCGCCAGAACTTTCGCCGTTCGCCTATAACGAAACAATAGCCCAGGAATTTTTCCCGCTCACAAAAGAAGAAGCGATTGGAAAAGGATATTCATGGAAAGACCCCGAACCCAGAAACTACCAGATAACTATTCAGGCCGAGACACTCCCCGACCACATCAAGGAAGCAGACGATTCAATATTGAAAGAAGTCATCGGCTGCCTGCACGGACAGAAATGTAGTCACGGATGCACGCTGGCGTTTAATATCCAGCCGGGTGAATTGGAATTTTATAGAAGAATGAACATTGCTTTGCCCCGCCTCTGCCCGAATTGCAGACATCACGCGCGAATTGAACAAAGAACACCATACAAACTTTGGCGGAGAAAATGTCAGTGCGCCGGTTCAAAATCTGAAAGAGAGGTTTACAGAAATCAAATAGCTCATTCCCACGGCAGCGAACATTGCCTGAATGAATTTGAAACATCATACGCGCCAGATAGGCCGGAAATTGTTTACTGCGAATCCTGCTATCTTAGCGAAGTTGTATAGTTCTGCGCCTTTTTTGCGAAAAACCGCAGAAAATTGCGATTTTATGATATAATTTGTGTAAATGCGCGAAGACATCTTTATAGTGAGTCGCACCGAACTATCCCGGATAGAAAAATATGTCAGGGCTGCCAATTATCTTTCGGCGGCGCAAATTTATCTCGGAGATAATTTTCTACTCAAAGAACCGCTCAAACCGGAACACATCAAGCCGCGTCTGCTCGGCCATTGGGGAACCTGCCCTGGTTCTAATTTCATATACGCCAATCTCCAGAATCTGATTTCAAAGCACAAAGCAGAGATGCTTTTCATAATGGGTCCGGGACACGGTTTCCCTTCGGTGCAGGCAAATCTTTTTATTGAAGGAACACTCGGAAAATATTATCCGGAGGCGACAGAGAACGAGAAAGGTATCGGTTATATCGCGAGTAAATTTAGCTGGCCATACGGATTCCCCAGCCACTCAAACCCTGGCGCGCCCGGCGTGATTCTTGAAGGAGGCGAGCTCGGCTATTCCCTTTCAACCGCTTACGGCGCGGCCTTGGATAATCCCGACTTGATTGTCGCAACGGTTGTCGGCGACGGCGAAGCCGAGACCGGCCCGACGGCCACGGCCTGGCATTTGAACAAATTCGTAAATCCCGCCGAGAGCGGAGCCGTCCTGCCCGTTCTTCATCTGAACGGCTACAAGATTTCCGGACCGACAATTTTCGGACGGATGACAAATAAAGAACTTAAGTCCCTTTTTTACGGATACGGCTATTCGCCGTTCATAGTTGAAGGCAGAGACATTTACAGAAAAATGGCTGATGTGATGGAGAAGTGCTACGAAGAAATCCGCGCCATACAGGAAAAATATCGCGACTTGCCCGCCGTAGCCTCGGCGAAGGCGGGGCGGAAAAAAATAGAAAGTCCCCGCTTCCCCATGATTATTTTGAAAACGCCGAAAGGATGGACTGGAATTAAAAAACTGCACGGACAAAAAATAGAAGGCAATTGTCTTTCGCACCAGGTCGTGGCCCCAGAAGCGAAAACCAGCAAGGTTGAATTAAAAGCTCTTGAGAAATGGCTCCGTTCGTATAAGTTCAACGAACTTTTTTCAGCCGACACTGGATTTATAAAAGAAATAAAAGAACTTGTTCTCTCGGCGGAATTGAGAATGGGAGACAGCAAACACGCCCACGGAGGCCCGGAAATCACCAAGAAACTGGACTTGCCGGATATATTGCCTTTTACCGAAGACGGCCCGCCGGGCACCATCGGCTCAAGCAGTATGCGTCGCGCTGGCGCGTATCTTAAAGAAGTAATCGCGAGAAACAAAAATAATTTCCGCCTGATGTCGCCTGACGAAACATATTCCAACAAGCTGGACGAGGTCTTCAAGGAAACGGCGCGCGCATTCATGTGGCCCATCAAAAAATGGGATAAGGATTTGAAGCAAAAAGGACGCGTCATTGAAATGCTTTCCGAACACTCTCTCCAGGGAATAACGCAGGGATATGTGCTTACCGGTAGGCACGCCATATTCGCCTCTTACGAAGCATTCATTCAGGTTGTCACTAGTATGGTTGACCAATATGCCAAATTTATGAAAGTGGCACGCGAAATTTCCTGGCGCGGCGAAGTGCCTTCTTTAAATTACATTCTTACTTCTTCGGGATGGCGACAGGAGCATAACGGATTCTCGCACCAGAACCCTGGCTTCATTGACAACATTCTTCAAAAGCACGGCTGTTTCATACATGTTTATTTCCCGCCGGACGGTAATTCAACTCTCGTTGTTCTTAAAAAAGTTCTTGAATCAAGAAATGAGATAAACTTGATTGTCGCCGGAAAGACGCTTGAACCGCGCTGGCTGACACCGGAACTCGCCGGACGGGCGCTTGAGCGCGGGCTGATGGTCTGGGATTTCGCCAGCGACGATAATCCGGATATCGTGCTTTGCGGGACCGGCGATTATCTGACCAAAGAAGCGCTCGCGGCCATTGACATCGCCAAACGCGAACATACGTCTATCCGCATACGTTTCGTAAATATAATCGAATTGTCTTCTCTCGGTTTGGGCAACGCCGAATGCCGCGTGCCGCTTCACGATTTTGAGGATTATTTCACAAAGGATAAGCCGGTCATTTTTAACTTCCACGGCTATCCGGAAACGCTCAAGCAGGTTCTTTTTGACCACATTCACGAAGGAGATGGTAATAGATTTTCGGTTCACGGCTATATGGAAAACGGCTCGACGACCACGCCGTTTGATATGCAGGTCAGGAACGGAACAAGTCGCTGGCATCTGGTAAAGGAAATTTTCCAGACGCTCGGCAAAAGAGGTGTAATCTCGCCGAATCTGGTTGAAAAGATAGTTTCAAAATACGACGACAAGCTTAAGGCCCACCGCGCCTACATTGAAAAACACGGAGTCGACCCGGAAGAAATAGAAAATTGGCAATGGAAAGCACGGAGTTAAAAGTTTGTAAAGTTCGTAAAGTCATAAAGTTGAAAATTATAAATTTTATAAAATAAAAACCAGAATTATAGGTGTTATGATGCATCATAACACCTATAATCAGGTCAAAAAAATCAAAATGGATAAAAATATTTTAACGATAAACCCTGGTAGTTCATCCAAAAAATACGCGCTTTTTACCGGCGGCACGCGTCTCTTTATGGCGCATTTTGAAAAAACCGAATCCGGATTCGCCGTGACTTATGAAGGAAACGAGCCGGCAACAATAGACGAAGTATTTTATAATAACGCCCTTTCTCAAGTAATTACTTACGCCAAAGAAAAACATAACGCCGAAATAAACATGGTTGGAATACGCGTTGTAGCCATCGGAAAAGAATTCGGAAGGCACGCGATTATAGACGCCAAGTATCTTGAAAATCTTTCTAAAGAAGCCGAACGCGACCCGGCTCATACGCCAATGGTTGTCGCAGAGCTTGCCGAATTGAATCGCCTATTGCCCGGAATACCGGTTGTGGCCGCCTCGGACAGCGCTTTTCATTCAACGATGCCCGCAATCGCCCGCCGATACGCCATTCCATCGCAGAATGGAATTGAACGCGCCGGTTTTCACGGACTTTCAGTCGCTTCCGCTGTCTCGCAATTGGAAAAACTGCTCGGAAAAATTCCCGAACGCGCCATCGTCTGCCATATGGGAAGCGGAGTCAGTATAACCGCGCTTTTGAACGGAAAAAGTATTGAAACATCAATGGGTTATTCTCCTTTGAGCGGAGTCCCCATGAGCACCCGTTCCGGCGATATAGACCCGGAAGCAATTCTACGCCTGACTGAGGGAAGCGACATCAAAAGCGTCCGCAATATGCTTTATTCTGAAAGCGGGCTTCTTGCATTGAGCGGGAAATCGGGAGATATGCGTGTTCTTCTTGAAGCCGAAAAGAACGGCGACGAAAATTCGCGTCTCGCTATTGATAGTTTTGCTTATCGCATAAAACTTTTAATCGGGGCTTATATCGCTACGCTAGGCGGACTGGATGCTTTGGTTTTTTCAGGCACGATGGGAATCCGTTCCGCTCCGGTGCGCAACCGCGTCACGCAAGGACTTTCTCATCTCGGAATTATTATTGATTCCGGCTTAAACGAAAAAGCCGCTTCGGGAAGCGACATTTCGGACGCTAAAAGCCCGGTTAGGATATTCGTATTGAAAACCGACGAGGAAGAGGAGATTAAGAAGGCAGTAAAGGAAATTATATAAATTGCTTGAATTATTGTGCCCTGCCGCTGGCGGTATTGAAAAAACTCCCGATTCGGACAATAATTAACCGCGACAATCTTTGCGTCGGTGGCGGAGCGGCCAATCGCATCAGACTGTAAATCTGACGCCCCATGGGCTACGCAGGTTCGAATCCTGCCCGACGCACCAAATAAAATTAAAGTATGATAACGTAGATAAGACCTCTAAGTGAGATCAGCTTTCTTATCAGACGATGCTTCTTCAGTTTTTTCCTCGTTTGTTTCAGCTAAATCCTTGAAATCTATCTTTGGCTTGCCGTTGCCGTTCGGCGAGACCCTTTTGAGCTTGTCATTGATGAAATTGTCCACTTTCATCAAAACGACTTTCGTTCTCCTAAGCGACTTTGTAAGAAAATTATTGAAAGCGGCATCTATTTTTTCCGGGATCTCGGAGGAAGACAGACGATCTAAAAAGTTCTGTTTGCCGGAGGCCTCTTCGCCGACGCGCGGCAAAGAACGGGCCACGAGATAGAGCATCGTCCCGAGAGACGCCATAAGAACTGTTGTGAGAATGAATTGAAGCATGATTTTGGAATTTCTAATGACTAATTTTTAATTTCTAATCAATAACCAATGACAAAATGAATAAAAATTTAGATATTAAACCAATTAGAAATTGGGATTTGATTAGTAATTAGGTCAATTAGGAATTAGATATTCCGGATTACAACTCCAGGCGCGAAAATGTTTTTACTTGTATGTTTTCGCCAACTTGGGCGATGGTCAGTTTTATTATTTCGTCTACCGTCCTAGACTCGTCTTTAATGTACGGCTGTTTCAGAAGTTCTTCAACATTGGCCGGACCGGCAGCCGCTATCTGCATGGCGAGGTCCTTGGCAAGCTTCTTGAATGGTTCAGAACGGACCACGAAATCGGTTTCGGCGCGGACATCAAGGATTACGCCGATTCTTTCGTTGTGCACATACGATTGTATCAAACCGGCTCCGGCTTCCCTGCCAGCTCTTTTTTCCACCTTAGCGAGTCCGCGTTCGTGAATCAGCTTGATGGCTGCGTCAAAATCACCTTTGCTGTCGGCAATCGCCTGCTTGCATTCCATGACACCCGCTCCCGTAACATCGCGAAGTTTTTTTATGTCGTCTACGGCTGCCATAGTTTTGTTTTGGGGTTACTAATTTACAAATTTTTACGAATGTACGAATATTTTATTCTAACGATGGGCTTAAAATTAATCAATAGGTTTCTGCCTAATTCGTATATCTGTACTTATTCGTAAATTCGTAACCTTTTAATTTTATTTAACTTCGACTTCTTCCTTGGGCTGAACCGGGACTGCTATCTTGCCTTCCTTTATTGCCTCTTTCATTTTATCAAGAAACCAATCAATACTCATTCTCGCCTTGGTGTTTCCGACAACAGGATAACTGACAATCTCGGGATCAAGGTCGGTGTTCACATAAGCCACAACCGGAATTCCGGCAATCTTGGCTTCTTTGACCGCAGTCATGTGTGGATTCGGGTCAATGACAAGAAGGATGCCGGGGACTGCCGCGTAATTTGCGAGTCCGCCGAAAAGTTCTTCAAGACGGCGCATCTCCTTTTCAAAACCGAGCCGTTCTTTTTTGGTGTACTTATCAACCAAAGCGCCGCTGCTCAATTCCGATTTAAGTTTTTTGTAATATTCTATCCTCTTGGAAAGAACTTTGAAATTCGTTATGAGCCCGCCGAGCCAGCGCACGGCGACGTACGGCAAATCAAGTTCTTTGGCGAATTCGGTTACGGAGTCGGCTGCCTGCGGCTGTGTTCCGACAATCATGAGGGTTCCCCCGTTCCTCATTTTTTCCTTGATGAAAGCGGACGATTTTTCAATGCCCTCGGTCGTCTTCTGGAGATTGATTATCTCAACTTCGTTCCTAGTCGTAAGAATATAAGGCCTCATCCGCGGATGGGTCTTGTTCTTTTTCCTGCCAAGAAAAACACCGGCGTCTGTCAGTTCTTTAAATGCTCCTTCCGGGAAAAGGTCGGTTAGATTGTCTTGTTTTGTTTCTTCCATATCTTTACGAAATACGAATTTTTACGAATGTACGAATATTTAAAAATGATTTAAAAACAACCAATTCGTACATTGGTACGATTTCGTATTTAGTAAATAAGTGTAGGCGATAGCGTCTTTTTTTGCAAATTTTTGAGTTTTACGAAATAAGACAATAAAAATGCCCCCGTTGCGAACCGAAGGGGCGAAGACGCTGAAATTTGAATGGGGTGAAAATCGAAGTACTTAGAGTCTCACTTGTCTTGCTTGATTAAAGTAAGTTTTTTCTCTCGACGCCAACTTTTGATTTCGGACTCTCGTTTTAATGCTCCGCTTCTTGTACTAAATTGTTCAGTGTATAAAACCTTCTTTACCTTTTTAGATTTGGTATATGCTCCTCCCTTACCCAAATTGTGTTCTTTGAATCGGCGTTGAATATCAGTCGTAATACCGGTATACAATGTTTTATCTCCGCATTCAATTAAATAAACATAGTACATGATAAAAATTTAAGAGCACTTCGTGCGACAAAATCTAATTGCTGCCGGGCTTGGATTCGAACCAAGGTGACATGATTCAGAGTCATGTATCCTACCGCTAGATGACCCGGCAATTAATTCTCATTTCAAGCCGAGGGATGACCCGGCAATTTGAAAAACAACCTGCCTGCCGGCAGGCAGGAAAAACTATATCTTAAAACTGGTAAATTTTCAATCAGAACTTGTTTTCTTTTCCAAGTCCAGGCAAACCGAATTTGCGAAAATTTATTTTTCGTTTATCGCGTCAGCGACGGCCTCAGTCACTCCTTTCTCAAAAACGCTCGGCAAAATATTTTCGGCATTCGGCTCTTTTACCAGAGAAGCTATATTTCCGGCTGCTTTCAAAAACATTTCTTCGGTAAACTGTTTTATGTTGTTGTCCAAAGCGCCCCTGAAAATACCGGGGAAGGCGAGAACGTTATTGACTTGATTCGGAAAATCGGAGCGGCCGGTGGCCACTATAAAAGCTCCAGCTCTTTTGGCGGCATCAGGCATTATTTCCGGAACGGGATTGGCCATGGCGAAAATAATGGACTTCCTGTTCATTGAACGCGCCATTTCTTCCGTCAAGACACCCGCCTTGCTGACGCCGATGAAAATGTCAGCTCCGGCTATAATGTCAGACAGAGCTCCGGGAACATTGCGCGGATTGGTGGATATGCTTAATTCTTTTTTTTCATTTATTAAATTTGCCCGTCCTTCGTTGAGCGTTCCCTGACTGTCGCAAACAATGATATCTTTGAAACCATAATTCAAAAGTATTTTGGTGACGGCCACGCCGGCGGCTCCCGCCCCACTGACAACGACTTTGGCTTCTTCCTTGTTCAATCCGGCAAGCTTGATGGCGTTAATAAGTCCGGCGAGAACTACCACGGCCGTGCCATGCTGGTCGTCATGCATCACCGGTATCGAAAGTTCCCGACGCAACCGACGCTCTATTTCAAAACAGCGCGGTGCCGAGATATCCTCAAGATTGATTCCTCCGAAAACCGGCGCGATGTATTTAACCGTCTTTATTATTTCTTCGGTGTCCTGCGTGTCGAGGCAAATCGGAAATCCGTCTATGTTGGCGAATCTTTTGAAAAGCGCCGCCTTGCCCTCCATTACCGGAATGGCCGCTTCCGGACCGAGATTTCCCAAACCCAGAATAGCCGAACCGTCCGAAACTATGGCCACTGAATTTCCTTTGAGAGTCAGTTCGCGCGCCAGTTCTTTGTTCTTTCCTATTTCGGAACTGACATAACCGACCCCCGGCGTGTAAGCAAGTGAAAGATCGTTTTTGTTTTCAATAGAAACTTTACTTTTTATTTCAATCTTGCCACGGTTCTTGCGGTGCAGTTCAAGTGCGTCTTTGTTGATGTTGTCCATTTTACCGGTTTTTATTTTGCTGAGTCAAAATATTTCTGGACAGCGTCCCAGTCGACAACATGCCACCAGTTTTCAATGTATTCGGGACGGCGGTTCTGGTATTTAAGATAATAGGCGTGTTCCCAAATGTCGAGAGTTAAAATCGGCGACTGTCCGTTCATTATGGGATTGATGTGGTCTTTCGTTCCGGTAATTATCGTTTTTTTATCTTTGTCTAAAGCGAGCCATACCCAACCGCTTCCGAAAAATCCTGCCGCTTCGTTTGAGAATTTTTCTTTGAAAGCATCGAATGTTCCAAAAGAAGCGTTGATTGATTCTGCCAATGTTCCGTTTGGCTGATTCCCTCCGTTCTTTTTCATCACCGTCCAGAAAAAGGAATGATTGAGATGTCCTCCGCCGTTGTTCCTGACCGTCGTTCGGATGTCTTCCGGAACGCTCTCGATGGACAAAAGAAGTTCTTCGACTGTTTTATCCCCCAACTCCGGGTGCTTTTCGATGGCGGTATTCAGTTTGTCCACGTAGGTCTTGTGATGTTTGGAGTGATGAATTTCCATCGTCTTCTCGTCTATGTACGGCTCTAGGTCTCCGTAGCCGTAAGAAAGGTCTGGTAATTTATGCATTTTTTTATTTTAATGTAGGTAATTTCAAGAACCGCCAGAGTGTTTATCACCAAAAGCAGCAAATTATTGTCAGATGAATAACCGCACCGACCGCGGTCGGTGCGGCCTGCCTGCCGGCAGGCAGGCAGGTTGCGGGGAAAATATAAATAATTTAACATTTTAAAATTTTATCGAACCGGTAATTCTTGCCGGACTATTTTCCGAGCCAGCCACGTGGATTGGAAGAGGCGTAATCGGAAATGTAGTTATAGGCCCTCGCAAAAGCCCAGCCGACCAAAAAACACAATATTGACTGCTCGATGATAATTATTATCAGGCCTAAAAACGAGTAGGAAAAGATCGGGAAGAACCCGCCCAGCGCGGAGACGATGACATATCCGGACCCGGTGACGAGAGAAAAACCCATTACTATTATCCAAAACGCGGCGCCGACCACAGCCGAAGCGAAACCGAAAACTTTAGGATTAAGCATATTTATAAGTAAATCGTTGAACGACCTTTCTTCTGCCGATTAACTGTTACGGATATTATATCACAATCGCTGTTGGATATCAGTGATTTCGTCCAGGCGCTTGGCCCGTCCGACGCCTATGTCGCCGATTTTGGTGCGCCTTAATTCCACTAGCATCGCCGGAAGGCCGAGCCGTCTTCCGAGTTCTTCTCCCACGGCGCGGGCGTAAGTTCCCTTTTCACAATCCATTTCAACGCGCAGAACGGTTTCAACGCCGTCATTGATGATACCGAGAAGTTCCAACCGGAAAATTTTCGTTTTCCTGAATTTCTGCTCTATTTTTATTCCGCGCCGCGCGTATTTATAAAGTGGGATGCCTTTGTGTTTGACTGCCGAGTACTGCGGTATAGGCAGTTCAAGTTCGCCCTCCATTTCCTTCAGTACTTTTTTAACTTTTTCCTTATTCTCTAATTCGCGCGAATTAGAGAAGGTAATCTTTTCTTCTTTAATAATTTTTCCTTCCGGGTCGCCCGTGTCCGTTTGTTTTCCCAAAAGCACATCCATGACATAGGTCTTCGGCAGAATTTCAAACTCTTTCAGCTTTTTTGTCCCGGCGCCGATTCCGACTATCAAAAGGCCTGTGGCGAATGGGTCAAGAGTGCCGGCGTGGCCTATGCGCTTGATTCCGAGCTTCCGCCGCAAAGCGGCAATCACGTCAAACGAAGTTATGCCTTTTGGTTTGTCAATAAATATTATTTCTTCGGTTTTTTCCATTGTGTTCGGCGCTGGCGTCCGGGCAGTAATCCACATCCCCCGCAGACCTGTTCTGGTATAATATAGCGGAGGATTCAATTTACCTCAATTAGTTAGTTAACAGAAAACGGTTGTGTGAGGCGGCCGTTTTTTGTTTTTAAATTTTAACTATCCCGATTCAAAATAACTACTATGTCGTTGACATGCTTTCACAAGCGTTGTAAACATAACCCAAGCATCATTAACAACCAAATAAGGAAAGGGAAATCATGACACAATTGTTCAGCGGAGAAATGAAGATTATGAGGACCACGGCTATCGTTGCAACAGAAACGGAATTCAGCTGCGTGCGTTGCGGCGCGGTTTCGGAAGAAAGGCCGAGAAGAGTCCTTCGCTTCATGCGCCAGGCGAAAAGCGGCAAACTCGCCTACAGTTCCATTGATCCGACACAATGGCCTTTGTCGCCGATCGGCACGACGCAAGCAAGAGCGGTGGCAAGCGATCTGGCCGCTTCAAGAGAAGGAAAGAAAATCCGCGTGATCGTGACGTCGCCGCACAAGGGGGCAACCAGCACAGCATTGATTTTCGCGAACTACCTCAGAATCTCCACAGTCGCCCGCAGCAAACGTCTCGTAGAGCGGGACATGTCTAACGATTTACGGGATAAGCTCGACGAGGCGTATTTCGAGAGGATCATGCGCTTGGATTATTGTCCTCAGGGGTTGTCGCCCCTCGAGGAGTTTGAAATGGAGACGAAGTACTTGCTTTCAGATTGCGCAACCAATCCTCGGATTGGATCGGACACGCTATTTGTTACTCATACGCTCCGGATTGCAACTCTATTCAAGATTATCAAGGGTTGGACTCCGAAAATGATGGCTAACTGGAGACCTCCAAACAACTGCGGAATGCTCGTTTTCGGCATAGGCAGCTCCTGCGAGGAATGTAACGGCTTGATGTATGAGGCCGCGTAATCCACGCAAACGCCCCGTTAACGCCATGAAAGACAAAGCCCCGGGTGAAACCGTGGGCTTTTTTTATTAAAAATATCTTATGTAAAAAAACGAGGCGGCTCGTTGGTTATTCACCAACAAAGTCGCCTATTTGTTCAGCGCGCAATCGCACCGAGTTTTACTACCGCCGCCTGCCGAAACCGGCGCGCAAAAAGGAGTGCTGTGCCGGCTCAAATAGCGAATCTTCATCCGCAGGATGTTCCTGACGGTTTCGCCGCTGGACGACAGTCAAGGACCTTCCTTGGGCTTGACGGAGTTCTGTTTCGTCCAAGTCCGTTTTCATTTTTTTTCCTTCGTCCTTAATCGCCATCACCGGTCTCCGATGTAATCGCCGCAATTCGGGCAATGTGCGCCGTGCAACCAGGGACGATAATCGGAATGAGCGCATTCCTCCCTGCTCTTACGGCGAGTTTGAATAACCGCTGGCCCGTTAACTTGGGGCAGCGACCTGAACAAATCTCCTGCTCGGCGAAGACTATCCGCCGGTATTCTGTGGTGATTCATGCTTGGTCTCCCGTTGGTTATGACAAGTTGCAAAATCAATATTAATCCGTTTCAGAAAAAATTCAAACACCAGGCCCTTGTGTAAATCTCACTTTATTTCAACAATTTTCTTTCTTGAAGATGCTCCGGAAATTATTCTGACCGCCGATTAGACCCCATCTCTAAAGTATGCTTCAAGCCGCGTTCTTAGGTATTTTATCGTTTCCACAAGGCGCGATGAGGGAGGTGTATTGGACATACTCCGACCGAGTCGCAACGCAGTGGAATAATAAAATAACAAGAACCCTTCGGGATACGGCCAATTTCATCTGTCACTTTGTCGCTCCTCCTCAATGTATCCCGATACATTTTCGTCGTCGCTTCTTGTGCCAGCTGAAATTGGCCAGTATCGCGGCAGAAGATACTTTAGAGATGGGGTCTAGGAACGCCGAAAAGCTTGGCTATTTTTCTGATAACTTCTTCGTTTGCTTTTCCCTTTTCCGGCGAGGCCTTAACGCCGACAATTATTTTGTTTCCGTTGACTTCAATAAAATCTTTTTTCAGTTTCACGCTGACGCTGTATCTCATTGCATTCAGGGTATAACGCCAAATTAAAAAATAAAAACGCCGCGCTTGCGCATCGGCGTTATCAGATTCCCTTTCCGGAGTTCGGTTTATTGTCCTGCCATTGCCGGTTTCTTTATCTGGCGTTCGGTGACGAGCGGGCTCTTGATATCCAGTATTTCCGAACCGACCCAGAAAATTTCGACGACGGGCCTGTTCTGGCCTTTATCAAAAATTACCGCGTAGCCGTCTTTCCCGTTCATAGCCCATTCCCTTGAACGAAGCGCTCGCCTAACTTTCGACGTCATTTCTTCGCTGTCGCGAAATGCCGCGGTATTTCCGTAGTAATGAGCGGTCCCATTGTTATACCGCACAATGATAACCGCCTTGTCGGCAAACGGCGATAATTTCTTGAATTCTTCAAAGTTTGGTTCTCCGCGCATCTCAAAAAGAAATTTCGCCCACATTTGCTTGTCGCCGACCCAAAGCAGACGCGGCTCTTTGTTCATCGCCAAAAAAAGGCGGATGGCCCTTGCCGAGGACATATCCAGAAAGCCTCCGGGAAGCATCATGTCAATAATGATTTTCCTGCTTTTTGGATTTCCCTTACGCAGATATTCCCAGATACGCTGGACAAGCCGGTCGTATTGCTCATTGCCGGTGAATTGAAGCCTGGTTTGCTGAAACATGGCTATCTCCTTGCGAGTTAAGATACGACCTATATATTAAATTTTCCGAATGACGGGGTCAACCCACTGCGGCGTATCAGATATTTATTCCGAAAACGTTCTTGGCGAGAATGCCTATTCCGTAGGTGACGCCTACCGCTACGGCGATAATGACAATGTTTGTTGTTATTCTGCGGATAACGCTTATCCCAGATATGAAGGCGAGAAAATAAGAAATTAAAATAACCACTGCTAGCGCCGCCACGACGGAAAACCAGACATTTTGCGCGCCGAAAAAAACCGGCAATATCGGGACGGCCGCGCCGAAAAAATACGACATACCAACCACGATTGCCGAAAATAACGGGGACGACATAGGGGCCTCTCCAGCTTCTTCTTTCAAAAAAACCTTGCGCCTTGCGGCGATGTTTTCTATCTCGTATTCCGAACTGATAGCGGCGAAAGCGGCGGCGGCCATTGAAATTGAGCCGGCGACCGCGACGGTAAATCCGGCAATGAGAACCGCGGAAGCGGTCTGGAAAACGGCGAAAAATCCGCTGACCGCGCCGATTATTTCAACCAGGCCGTCGTTGAACCCCAGAAAAATATTACGTATGCGTTCCGGGTGTATTTTTCTGCTGGAAGCCATGGAAACAATTTCGTCCTCGTGCTTAAACTCATCGGTTAAAATCCCGCGCACGGCTTCTCCAAGCGGGTCGTTTTTATAGATTTCCCAGACAGACAAATAATTTCTGATGCCGTGTATCTCAATGGCTTCAATGATGAGATGTACCCCCATTTCTCCAAAAATCCGGCAAAAAAGAACGAAGTTGAAAAGTTTTACACGGCGCAGAAAATTTAACTTGTCCAGTTTGATGCCGAAAAAATCCTGCCAGAATTTGGCGTGGCTTGTTTCAACCACAATCAAATTTTCCAGCATTTGCGCTGTGTCTCCTTGTGACAGCGGAAGAAGCCGTTTATAAAGCGCCAGGTCAAAAACCTCGTTAAGAACAAGGTTTCTGGCCAGCTCCGGCGGAATAGATATATTGTTTTTGTTTTCCATTATTTTGATGATACAACGGCGAAATCGGGTCGGCAAGATAAAAAAGCGGCCGTAGGTTTCCCAAACGGCCGGCAGAGGTGGATGGCGAATCTCCCCGCAAAAACTTCAGAAGCGCCAGGTTGCGAACACGACCCAGGCGGCGATTATACCTTTGCCGTCTTTTTCCCCTTTATTCGGAACTGGTCCGATATTAAGGGTCCAGGAACTTTCCGTGAACATAAACACCGGAATTAGTCCGAACATCTGGATTTTTTTATTGTTTTTGTTCCGGTATTCAACAAGTGGAACTTCTGCGCCGGCTGAAACCAGAACATCTCCGATCCTGAAAACCGGCCAGACGATTCCCGGGCCGATGGCCAGCGTCCGCTTGCGGAAACTGTTCTGAAAGATGAAATTGGCGTCGAGAAAAAGCTGTCCTCCGAGAAAATTCTCCTCAAAGTGATAACGGAGTCCGACTCCAGGATTGACGCTGTTGAGCTTGTTATTCTTGTCGTCCGGGTGATACGCGAAACCCCAGACGTTGACGCCCCAGTGGCTCGGCTTATCCGCCCAGACAACGCTATCCGGGCGCTTCTGTGCATTAGCCGTCATGCTTGTCGCAAGACCAAGACAAAGCAAAACTGCAAATAAAACAACTGCCGCCTTATTCATTTTCTCGCTCCTAGGTTGTACTTCGGGTAAAAAACGGGATATGAACTTTTAAAACAACTACGAAACGATTTGTTATTTTTACTACTTAAGGAAAGTAAAGTCAAAAAAATAAACCGCCTTAAAAATACGGTATTTTTATAAACTGCTTGCTGAAAACGCTTATTTCTCCTTGGGATTCAAAAATTTTTCAAGATAACTGAGCAATATGACAACTGCAATGGTTATGACGATTGCGTATAAAAATTTGGCCAGAATCGTTGTCTGCGAAAAAGGGAAAAGATATTCAATAAGGCCTTTAATAGCATCATTCCAGGCCAAGCCGGCTACCAGACCGAACCCGGCGCCGATATAGCCCATTGTTCTCATTTTGATTTCGCTTTTGATGTCGTTCATGTTGGTTAGTTATTTAAATTATAATGCGGTTTTATAAATTTTATCAACAATGATTACTAAGGGAAATAAAAGGCGCTATCACGCGTGATAGTATTGATTATTTTATATACACAAGGTGCATTTAAAATAGTGTTGTGCTATAGCACAACACTATGACGCATCATAGTGTTTGGAATATGCGAATTGCGAATTTGGATATGTCTGATTAATTTTTATATTTTCCCCGCAAGAATACCACTCCGATCGCGGTCGGAGGGGATGAATTGCGGCGCGGAAAATATAAACCCCGCCCGCGGGCGGGGTGAATAACCGCAACCCTTGAGCGGTGGATACTGTACCGCTCTGCGGTGCGGTTATTCATTTAATTTTGGGATTTTAATGCTTTATAAAAATGAAACGAGGACAAAACCTTGTGGGGTCTTGTCCTCGTGGACTACTGCGCTTACGCGCCCTTACTTGGCCTCAAGCATCCGTCAGGACGCCGTTAGCCGCCTGGTCAGGAGCCGATGCCGGCACCAAGATTGGCCTTGGCCAGCGTCGGCAGGAGTTGCGCGAATGCGACTTCGGCGTCGGCGGTGAACATGGAGATCTTGCCACCGTTGCCGAGCTGCAGCGTGACAGTGGATTTGCCGCCCGCGGTATCGATCTTGGATTTCACGCTGTGGACTTCCTGGCCGCCGCTCGCCATGCCGCTGTGCACCGTCAGGCCGTTGGCGTCGATGGTCAGCTTGTCGTGCGGAACCACGTTCAAGGCAATCACGCTGATGCCGCGCTTTTCCGTTGCCAGGCCGGCCGCGATCAGTGCGCCAAACAGAATGGTTTGCTTCCCGATATTGCTTTTCGTATTCATGTTGCGACTTCTCCTTTGAAATTGACAAACTGCGTAACCCGCCTCCTCTCGAAGACGAGATAAAAATGCCAGCCCGGATGAGCCGACAAGGACAAATTCTACTCCTGTCTAGAAATTTGTCAATCCCCCACATAAATTCTTATGTGGGGGATCAATCCCCTTCGACCACGGTCGGGGGGGTAAACCTATTCCCACCACTCCCGTCGCCTGACAGGCCTCTCCACCGCTGGCACCCGCCGATAGCTCGATTCCAGTTCAATCGCATAACGAACCTTGATGTCCTCCATCTCGAGAGTCCGTCGCTGAACCAGCTGCGAAACGCTGATTCCTGCTCTATGCGCGCTGATGAAAAGCTCATGTCTTTTTTCCCAGCACCGAGCGCGTTTCTTCGGCGCGCTGCGTGCTTGGCCTGAATGCGCCCGCCCTCGATGCCGCCGGTCATTTCTGGGCTTGTCCTTCGAAAATCTGTGTGTTTGGTGCCTCACGGCTCTTTCTCCTTTTCAGTTGACAACACGGAAACGAATGTCTCCGGACGGTGTTTATATTAATTTCAGCCGGCTTGATAGTCAATAAGTAGCAAGGGCGATGCACTTGCATCGCCCTTTGGGTTCTGGACAAAATTTGTCCGGGAAAATTGCTAAATGCTTCCGGCGTTTTCAGGAACTCGGCATGGCTGCGATACAGCCCCTGCAGGTCGCGACTTTGGGATTGGTCTTGGGCGTCCACGTGTGACCAAGCATCCACTTCGTTACGGGTGCTCCGCCTTTGAAGCCGCAAAATGCGCCTTCCAACCCTTTGTCGTCTTTCACGACATGGCACACCGGCTCTAGTACCGACTCGCTTCGAACAGCTGCTGACGCATTCATAAGCAAATTCTCCCCGTAATAACTTCAATTGGTAAGGTGTCCGGATAAAGCTAATCTTTCCGAACGCTGATAATAAAATAATATCCACATGGGAATATAGTCAAATCAACAGCCCGAGCCGATTTTGAAAACCAATGTGGATAACCTTCTTTGAAATTGGAAGTCCGGGCACCGCTTGTGGCAATGTCCGGACTTTTTGCGGGCTGGGCCTATTAGTTAGCCCTGCCTGGCGTGAAACAGATGTGTTTCCTCTCCAGTTGGAAGAGATGCTCCGATCGTTCGTGCGGATGCACGTCGAGCTTCTTGATGAGCCCTGCTTTCAACATGGCTTCCTCCGCGGCGACTTCACGGGTATCGCCACGCCCTATGCTTCCGTCCTCCAAACGGACGGTGAAACGCGGCGAACGGCCTGGAGAATCGGTCAATGTCGCACCAACGGGCAAAACTTCCATTATGTCGCTCATGGTTACCTCCAGGTAGCGAACGGGTTGTGATCGGCGATGAGAACCATAGCCGTGATGAGAACGAAGGTCGCTATGGCTATCAAGGCCGCAATAATTCTATTCTTGCAAGCCGGTATCACAAAATTTACCGCAGTCGCGCTTTCACTGCTGCAAAGCACCGCGAGCAAAGCGATGATAATCGTCACTGCAAGCGATTTCTCGAGCATGATTCTTACCTCCTCCTAATTATCAAGTTGATAAAAATACTATACTACAAAGCCGTATTTTAGCAAAAATCTGCAACGCCTGTTTAAAACAAAAACGTCCCTCCACTAGCGAGCGGAGGGACGTTTTCAATAACAAACAAGTTTACATCTGGCTGCCGCAAGCCCTGCAGTTGCCCTTGTGCGTGGCAACTTCATAAATCGCGGCAAGGCCAACAAGCACGTATACCACCTGTTCAAGTGATGGAATGGTTCCGAAAAGCATGTTTACGAGATTCCATCCGAACGCGTAGAGAAGCCAGTTCAATCCGCCGACTATCAGAAGGATAACAGAAACAATATGAAGATATTTCATGAATATAATTCTTAAAATATGATCGACCTTTCTTGCCTTTATTATACCAAACTGGCTGTTGCCGTTTACGGGGCGCTGATCAAAACAAAAACCCCGCTAATAGCGGGGTTTTTGTTTAAATTACCAACGGTTTCTGCTGCCTCCACCTCCGCCATCCCTGTCGCCTCTCGGTTCCATCGGCTTAGCTTCATTGACGGTAAGTTTCCTTCCATCAACTTCTTTGCCGTTGAACATCTCGATAGCTTTCTGGGCTTCCTCTTCAGTCGACATTTCGACGAAGCCAAAACCCTTGGAACGGCCGGACATCCGGTCGATAATAACAGCGGCTGAAGCAACGGTGCCGGCCTCAACAAAGAGGTCCTGCAACGTCTGCTGCGTCATCCCGTAGGATAAGTTGCCGACGTATAATTTTTTAGCCATTATTTTAATTTTACCATCACACCAAAATTTTGGTGTGGCGGTTTACTTTCATGTAAGCGACCCATCTCTTACCCTGCTCTTACGTAGATGCCGCTTATAGCCGCACAACCTCAAGCCCAAGTAGAACCTTACAAGTAGTAAGAGCATAACATATACCATACAGGAAAGCAAATGGCCTGTTGTTTATGGCTTATAGCTTTTGTTTTATCTCCCAAAATCGCCATTTAATGCCGAACTTGGGAGAGCCGGTCTGATTGGATTATCTCCTTAATCAGACCGGGGTTACTTGGAATCTGCTGCACGAGGGTCGTCTTAGTCCAACGAAGTTCTCGCAGGGACGGACTCTCCGTAAAGCGCCACTTTTCGTGGCTTGCCCGGCCACCAGTTCTCCGTCGAACCATCTAGTCCGACGATCTTCGTCACGCCAGGAATTCTTCGACAGGCATCCTCGAAATCGAACTTGAATGCCATTTTGACGGCCTCGCGGGTTACCGAATCGAAATGCCCAGTGGGTGGCAGGCCCAAATCTTCCTGGACATTTGCAACTGCACCTGCGGTTACCGTATTGTATTCCCCGAATACGACGGCACCGTTAATAGCGCGTGCCCCGTAAAAGAGCGACTGCAGCGGAATAAGGTGTGGACCCGCCGATCCCACGCATATATCAGGCATAGCCATAATGGCCGCCTCCTTTATTTCAAATTGCACTTCAGTCAAAGCCCATGCGTTTCAAGGGCACCCTTAAAAGCTATAGCAATATAACGCCTTGAAATTGTTTTGGCAAGTATAACGCCTCTCGCTATTTCTGACTGAGAGTGTCATGCAAACCCCGTTTAAAAATTCAGTCCCATCAACGCCTGATTTACGGCGCTTATAAGAATTTGCGCGGTCCATATCGTAAAAACAATAGAAATTATCGTAAGGATGATTGCCGCATAACCGATTTTCTTCTGCGTATTGCCGCCGTACTTCAGATATTTGTACGCGTACCATAATCCGAACGGAGGAATGAATAAGCTGATGAAATAAACGACGATTTGCGCACTGATTGATAAGGATGGCGGGGGGTCCTTAAATTTTTTTCCGCAGCTCGGACAAAAATTAAAATCAGGAGAAATTGGCGATTTGCAAACAGGGCAGAGTGTATCCATGTTTTTATAATATCATTAATTACTGATTTCTATTATTCGGTATTCCTTGGTCTCTCTCGCTCCGCCCCGCAGTGAGCTTGTCGAACCTGCGGTCTGCGGATTGATCGCAACTATATCGCCCTTTCTGTGATTTATAAGGGCGGCACCGAGCGGCGACTTATGCGAAATTCTTCCGGCTGACGGATCGGCTTCGTGCGGACCGAGTATCTGGTATGTTTTCTTTATCTTGTTGATTTCCAGCACAACCGTGGAACCCAATTGCACTGTGCCAGATATATTTCGGCCCGGTTCTATTATCACCGCCCGCCTTATCTGGCTTTCAATTCTTAAAATCCTCCCTTGCGCCCGCCGAAGAGTTGATTTCGCTTCTTTGTATTCGGCATTATCCGACCGATCGCCGTAAGCAGCCGTCCGCTGGGTTTCGTCAATAAGTGCCGGCATTTCTTCTTTGAGGCGCGCAAGCTGTTCTTTCAAGCGCCTAAATCCTTCCTCAGTCAAATGAATAGGCCCACCTTGTCGGCGCATAATCTCCTCGGCTTTGCCTTTGGATAGTTGCGTCATTTTATCATCGACTGCCGTTACCTTCCGGCAACTGGGAGTATCAATTTATCGGCAACGCTGAACTGGTCAACCGCGTATTGGTATTGCGTTCCTATCCAGATGCCGAAAAAGAGAACTGTGATAAAAAGAATCACAGCCGCCAGCTTGGAATACCAAGTTACCTTGTTCCATTCAATATGAAATTTAATGCGAGGTTTTTTATGGATGCTCATTTTGCCATTTCTTTTTTATTCCGTTACTACTGCATTGCGCACAACCCCTGCTTCGGCCTGCCAGCAGATTTCCACACGCTCCGCATTCTTTATTTTCATCGGCTTCCACTTTTACCTCGACTATTTCCGGCTTTTTTATTCCTGGCTCTTCAAAATTAAATTCTCGCTGTTCTGGGCTGTTTTCCATAGTTCCATTATAGCACGGCTGTCCATAATTTTTCTTGCTTGAAAACATCGTTAATTTGGGCTATATTGCTTTCAATGAAAATTGAATCAGCCGAACGGGCACAGCCCGAAGAACAAGAACGTAGCCAGGAAGAAATTGAACGGATAAACGAAGCCAAGGTACGCCTCCAGGCCATTATAGACAAAGCCGCTACAACTGCGGATAGGGCGGTTGATAATAAATTCATTCCGGAATTGGTCGGTGCGCGTCTTCGTAAGTTTTTGGAGAAAACCGCAAAAGAAGCGAATGATGTTGATAATTCGGAAAACGGCACGGATATAATTGTTGCCTATATAGAAGATCTCTGCGAGAAAGTAAAACTGCCTGGAGATATCAGAATGGAAAAGGATGGGAAATTTATCCTCCAACAGCTTGAGGAGATGGAACAAAGAGTTTATCAAGAGACAACCGGCGACATAGACAGCCAGATTCAAAACCGCAAACAAAAAAGGAAAGGGGGGTTTCTCCGTCTGTAAAATAGAAACAACATCCTTACAAACTCCAGTTTGTAAGGATGTTGTTTAGTGCCGTCGGTAGATGATTTCTTTTATGCGCTCAACTTCATCTTTGACTGTCTCGCCGTCATATTCTCCGCCGTGGGCGGCCGTGCCTTCATAAGAGGGCTTTTTCTGGTCCAGATGGACGCTGAAGCTAAGGATATCTTTGGCTTCTTTAAGGTAAATATGAAATCGCGGATAATCGTGCCCGGCCAACGGCCTGACGCAATTCAATTCCCCTTCCTGAGTGTATTTCAGGGGCTTGTACCCGATTTCGCGCATCAAGCTGGGTATGTTGTAGTTGAGGTTATTGAGCTTGAAAACCATTTAAAAAAAATTATTTAACCGAGAATTATTATTTTGTATTTAACTATCGCAACACTAATTATCGTTCTACAAACATCCTTACAAACTCCAGTTTGTAAGGATGTTATTGTGTGCGTTGAAATGATTTGAGGAAGCCGACGAATGTTTTTCCGTATGGCGACAAAGTATGTTCCACGAATTTGCCTCGGTATTTTTTATTAACGAGCCCCGCTTGATAGAGCCGTCTTGTGTGCTCGCCCAGAGTTTTCTCGTTTGCCCCAAGTTCATTGACTATATCCTCAAGAGTTATCGCGTCGCGCTCCGCAATCAAAAGCAATATCTCAATGCGATAATGATTCGCCATTCCCTTAAGATGCCGTTCCATTTGTTTGGCCGTCTTAACCTTCGTCATACTTTAATTATACAATATTCACTCCCAATAACATCCTTACATACTCCAGTTTGTAAGGATGTTATTTCCGTCCTGGCGATGTTCTAGAAAGTTCCCTTGCCGGAGAGAGACCGCCGAATCTTCTGACAGCGCGCCACACTCCGGCAACGCAGATGCGGATATTTGAAACAATGGCGTTTTCTGTAAGCCGGATTATGTACCAACCATGTCGTCGCAAAAATATGTCTTTATCTCTATCCCGCCCTTGCTGATATGTGGTGCTATTATGTTCGATCACCTGAGTAAAATAAAACGGACCCGATTAATGACCTGTTTTGTTTTTGGCTCCACACTGTGAACAATGTTAGAACCATTATACGGCGACAAAATGAGTATATCTACATACCAGATTTGAGAACTTACGCCAACGTATAAACTTACCCAACTCTAGAGCCACAACACCTTATGAGCAGTTTTCGACCTATAGCCAATGACGGTTTTAATACGCTATAAGTTGTATTATCGATATGATAGTATTATTAATATGATAGTTTTATTAATTAATTGTTAGTTTAATCATGAAAAGATCTAATTTAATAGTAGCGGCCTCAGTAATTATTTTATTCATTTTGTTGGGCGCGATTTATTGGTATGTGCGATCCGGAAAAGTTGTAACTGAAACACCCAATGAAGAAGTTGCGCCGTCAGTTTCCACCAATCCTTTAGATAATAAACCTAATATTAATCCGGTTGATCAAACCAATCCGTTTACAAATATTAAAACTAACCCTTTTGAGTAAATCATATGAAAAAATATTTTTTAAGTTTTTCTATTATAATTTCAGCCGTGATTTTCTCATTTGTTATAACGAACACTACAGCCGCCCAGAATAGCACTTCCTCTGACGATTTTTCCAATTTAACGTATCCGATCACAGAATTGGGTGGCTGCAAAGACCGAAACGCTTGTAAGATTTATTGCGATAATTCTGCCAACACTGCCGCTTGCATAAACTACGCCGAGCAAAAAAATCTTTTATCTCAAGAAGATTTGAAGGTCGCCAAGAGTTTCATAGCAGGCGGATCTAAGGGCCCCGGAAGTTGTACCGGCAAAAAAGAATGCCAGGCTTATTGTGAAGACAAAAATCATATAGACGAATGCGTTTCTTACGCGGAAGATAAAGGATTGATGTCGGGACAAGAATTGCAAAAAGCCAAAAAAGTCCAGGCTGCAATCAAAAAAGGCGTGAAGTTTCCTTCCTGTAATACTAAAAAGGAATGTGATGCGTACTGTGAAGATTCCGGCCATATGGAGGAATGCATTACGTTTGCCCAAGAAGCGGGACTTCTGAGCAATGAGGAATTACAGAATACCCAGAAAGTTTTGACTGCGGTAAAACAAGGAGTTAAACCGCCAGCGTGTAAAGGTAAAGATGCCTGTGATATTTATTGCGCCGAAGTCAGCCATGCCGATGAGTGTGTCAATTTCGCCGTAGCGGCTGGAATCGTGACGGGAGATGAAGCGAGAATAATTAAAGAAACCGGCGGCAAAGGACCGGGGGGCTGTAAAAATAAAAGCGAGTGCAATTCCTACTGCAGTAACGATGCCAACAGAGAATCTTGCATGGCGTTTGCCACAGCACACAACATACCGCAACCGCAACAACCGGGACAACCAGGTCAAGGTGGTGGTAGCGGTCCAAATCAGAGTCAAGGTTTTAATCCGGGCTCCGGTCAGGGAGGAAGCGGACAGAATAATCCTAATCCAGTAAAGTGTATTGAAGATTGTGAGAATGTTGGAAACACTTGTATAAGTCAAGTGGATAATGGACAGAAGCAAGTTTGCGAGGATAATAACAGGAATTGTAACGAAAACTGTAATAAGAATGTATGTCAGGATGTAGATGGGGTTCCTCGTAGTGTTACGGCATGCAATTCATGTTTTACACAATGTGTTGCGTCGGGGATGCCGTGTTGGAACAATGCTGTAGCAATTGATTCTGCTTGCAGAACCACAAAGGACCAGTGTGTAACTGCGTGCCAAAAATCATCCAAGCCCACTAAGTCAACTCAACCCGGACAACCCCCGCAACAACCCGGTCAACCTGGTCAGCCACCCCAACAGCCGTCTCAGCCCAACCAACCGCCACAGTCGCCGGGTCAACTAGGGCAGAATCAACCGACGCTTTCTCAGACGGGCCCCGGTGGATGTAAAACTGTTGAAGAATGTCAGGTATATTGCCAATCGCATCCTGAAGCTAAAGCAGAGTGTCAGCAATTTAAGCAAAGTCAAAAGCAAGGACAATCCGGGCAGAATCAACCGACGCAAGGACTGAATAATCAAAAACCCGCTCCACCCACCCAGCCAACTCCGCCACAGCAGCCCAGTCCGCCTTCCGGACCAAATTGAAATAAACGAGAGATTCTAATTTCCACGAAGGATTAAACCAAAAAGCCAGTTTTATCTGGCTTTTTGAAACTGCTCTGAAGGTAGGCTCTCCCGATTTCTCAGCTTTGCAAAAGCTACGGAAATCGCAGTCCATGCGGTGGATCGCTTCTCGACAAACAGATAGGGATCGCTTCTAGCCCTACTGGACTCGAAACCTCTGCCTCCTCTCGGAGGCGACGGCCTCCGGTTCGATCCATCTACTCCAGAAAAATCGCAAACCAAAAACACCCATAAAGGGTGTCTTGGTTTGCGAGCTCGCCCTGCTCAACGATTTTCGAACTTTTGACTGGGCGGAGGAATACAAACCTGTCCCGTAGCGAACTTGTTCTGCTACTGGGATATCCTACAGTGGTTTTAGACCAGATTCACCCCGTTAGATATGAAATTATCTAACGGGGTGAAAGGATTGCTGGCCAAGTACGAAAACCTGTAACCCCTGACCTGCCTGCCGGCAGGTTTCCCAGGTGCCTGCCCGTCCGTAGCCTCGTGCGAAGGCGGGGTTGCCCTTGCCTGCCCCGTAGTGACGGCGTTTACCCCGTAGACAGCTTGCTGTTCTTCGGGGCTCTACTACTGGGGTGGCTCGCCCCGTTAGATATAAATTATCTAACGGGGCGAGCCATGCCCCCACACCTATGCATAGGTGTGGGGGTGAATGCCGAGAGTAAGAGCTTTGCACCAATTGAGATACTGACGAGCCGTAAACCCCCACACCAAAGTTTTTGGTGTGGGGGTAAAACCAAATTTGAGAGCGTGCCTGCCCGTCCGAAGCTTTCTTGTCCGCCATAGCTTTAGCGACGGTGGAAGCGTAGGCGGGGGACGACCTGCCTGCCGGCAGGCAGGTTTGCTTAACTTCGCCAATGTTAAGCAAAATATGCCGAGTTATAATTGCTTAACTAGATTTAATTCAGCGACCAAATTGCGTAGTTTAGATACATCGCAAAACTTACCCAAAGAATGTAGGGTACCAGAAGCCACGCGGCTGGTTTGGAGATTTTTGCAAAGGTGATGATCGTGGCGAGGATGGCAAGCCAGAGGAATATGATCTCCACAAGCGCACCACCGGGACTGTGTAGTCCGAAAAAGATAATTGACCAAAGGGTATTGAGCACCAGCTGAATACCGAACAATATTAACGCAAGCCTAATCCCTTTCTTTTTATCCTCCGTAGCTTGCTTGTCCGCCATAGCTTCAGCGTCGGCGGGAGCGTAGGAGGACCAGACTATAAACGCCGCGATGCCCATAAGAGCAAAGAGTGTCGTCCAGACCGGTCCGAATACCCACGCTGGAGGATTAAGAGCCGGTTTGACGATCCCGACGTACCAGCCAGCGATGGACGGTGTCGTAAACACCGAACCGATGATGCCGGCCAGCTCGGAGACTACAATAGCGATGATGAGTTTGAATGTGTTATTGATTTTCATCCCGTTAGAGAAAGGAAGCGCTTTAAACGATTTTTTAAATATCTTTTACCCATCCCTGATTTTAAATACTTCTCGCGGGCAAAGGCATCGTTTTTATTAGCGCACGCTTCATAATAAATTAGGTTAAAAGAACCACGACCTTTTGTAGAAGGTACTAATCCATCGTTGTGTTGTTTAAAGCGCTTCCGCAAATCATCGGTACAACCAGTATACCAGCGATTATCTTTATTACTTTGCAAGAGATATGTATACCACATAAATTTTTCTCTAACGGGATTCATAGTTATTTCTTAGTTTTATTATGCCTGCCCCGTAGTGAGCTTTGCTCTACTACTGGGGATGCTCTAATAATTTCTCGGCCGGGGAGATACCGCCAAGTACCTCGTGCGGAAAGTAATTCCAGGCATCAGTTACCAGTTCGAGAACGTTGCTCAACCCCGTTAGATTGTTCGCTGTATCTAATGGGGTCAATTCCGAAGCGTTTCCCCGCCTGCGCCGAGGCTTCGGCGGGCAGGCGCCACGACCTGCCCCGTAGTGAACGCCCTGCGTTCTACTACTGGGGTCAAACATAGCTACAACTTCACCCCGTTGGATGACATCATATCCAATGGGGTAAATCATGTCGTCATTATCCTCCTCGTTGTAAATAACGTCTTTAACATCCTGCAAAGTAAATTGCTCCTTGCCCCGTCGTAGCCTTGGCGAAGTCGGGTCGGTCTCCTTGAGCATCTCCACAATTTCATCCTCTATTTCCTTCCTGCGTACTAATATATTTTCCAGATTATCTATTTGCATAAAATTCAAATGTTAAGCTCCTGCCCCGCCCCGTTAGAAGCGGCACGCTTTCTAATGGGGTCAATCTCTTTCCGCCGTTCTAAAATTTGTTGTTTTGATTCTATTTGCATATTTAAAAGGGAATGTCTTCAGGATCAATAGTTTCCTCCACAACTTGCTTTTTGGGCTCTTGTTTTTTCATATCTCTTTCTTTATCCCCCCAACCTTGTTTTAAAGTATCTTTCTGTTTCCTTGTCGACAAAGTAGACGTAACACCCCTTTGTGCCTCGCGTCATCAATGCTCTATACGTATTTTTGATAATCGCATCTAGCCTTTTTTGCGTTCCTTCAGGATTTTCTTTTACTAATTTCTTCCATCCATGAATCGATTTATCGGTGCTAGCCCTTGCTTCTGGGATAGTGACAACTTTATTATCGCGAACAATCAAATCCGGCCCGACAATTACACCGACATAATCAACCTCTAGTCCTTGGCAGGTATGAATACAGCCCACCTCAGTAACCGAACTCGGCTGAATAATCCATGCTTGCCCATCCTTATCTAAATTCCATGTTGCTTTATAGTCACCGATCTGGATATCTTTGAGTTCTGGTCTTTTCTTACTTATCCATTTCCAACAATATCCAGCAACCATACGAGCTTTATTTTTCGACTTATTTTTTTCGATAATCTCCTCGTGAAGCTCTCTAGGATTATTAAAAATCTTGAAATCGTAGTCTTTGTTGTTAAAAAAGTCATTTGCTGTGTCATGTATCTGGAGAGTATTATCAAGCCATGCGAGATAACCATCAGAACCATTACACCTAAACTGAGATTCTAATTCTAGTTCAGTAGCCACAGCGCCAAGTTCTTTTGTATATCTTCTTATTTCCTCTTTGTCACCAATGTCCTTCAGGGTCACTTTCTGATCTTCGTCAACAAAAAATACGCTGAACTTTGATGATTTTATAATTTCCTTTACTTGGTTTTCGCCGAGATGACTAAAAATTCCAGACTTTGCATTCAATCGATGCGCCTCATCAACAATTAAAGCGTCATAAAGATTCGAATCTAATTTATGGAATGACCCAGAGCCACTGAACATATTTGAAATATGCGACTTTTTAAACGATCCCGTGAGCTTTGCTTCATATACTTCACGTGGCGCTGAATTACGAGTGATGTATTGAGTAACGAGTTCTTTCTTTGTTAACTCTACTAATAGGTTGATAGCAACAACAGTTTTTCCGGTTCCCGGGCCTCCTTGAACAATAAGCACATTTTTATTTGATACTGATGATTCACGTGCAAGTTTCAGTGCAGTCTCAAAAACAATTTTTTGATCATCTATCATCACAAATTCACTATTACCAGACAACATTGAGCTTAATTGATCAGCAAGATTTTTTGATGGTCGAATTCTGCCCTGATCGATACGGTACATTATTTTGCTTTCATCACCGTATCTTACATGACTCTTTATAAACTCCCGGAGCTTGAGCGCATCGTCTCTTAAAAATAATGGAGCGTAGTCGATGTATTCTTTATAAAAAATATTCGAAATAACATCGTCCATCTCGTAATTATGAAGATACGCACAAGGAAAAAGCTGAATTTTCTCTTCTTCCACAGTCTGGTTGTAGTCCTCTAAAAGTCTTTTATACGACCAAGCCTGATAAGAAGGGTGCGGTGTCTCTTTTTCACCATACCTAAAACGTGTTGTTACAATTGCATCTTTTTCTGTAATCCCCGCCGTTTGCCATTGTTTTAGTTCAATAATTATCACCGACTCCTCCTTTACAGAAGAAAGACCAGTTATAATAAAATCTATTCTTTTTGATGAACGTGGAATATGGTATTCAATAGAAATACCTGCGTCTCCGGGGATCGAATCATCGTTTAAAACCCTATACATATATCCTAAAGAATTTTCCCAAGAGTCAGTCTCAGCAACACCAACATTTCTTCCTGTTGCATCGAAAAATCTGTCTGAAATTATATTCCTGATATTATTTGACATAATATCGCCCTGGAATTTTGATTTTGTATTGGAATATACGATCATATAATTACTGAAGTAACAGTTGTTGCTGAAAGCTAAAGCTTTCGGTGCTAGATACAATGAAGTGATCTCTAATCTCAATTCCCAAAGTTCTACCCGTCTCTACTAGCCGACGTGTTATATCTCGGTCTTCGCTGGAAGGCTCGACGGACCCGGATGGATGATTGTGGGCAATGATAACACTAGCAGATCGTAATGAAACTGCGGGTTCAAAAACTTCACGAGGGTGAACGAGCGCAGCATTCAGGATCCCCACTGAAATAATCCGGTCCTCAATTAAACGACCCTGTGAATCTAGATAAAGCGCTACGAAATGCTCTCTATTTTCGTTTCCTAGCCACTTCTGTAAATAATCAACGACTGCCTGCGGTGATTTCAGGTCTAATTTTTCCGAAATACGTTCTTTTGCCAATCGTACAGAAATTGCCTGAAAGAGCTTAATCCCGAAAGAATTCGATGGACCTATACCTTTAACTCGCTGAAGTTCCGTGACCGAGGCATCAAATACTCCCCGTAACCCCTTGAATTCCTTGATAGCATCTTTGGCCATAGGCTTACAATCTTTCATTGGGGTACCCAGGGTCAAAAGCATTTCCACAATCTCATAATCATGGAATCCATCCAGACCAGACTGCAAAAAACGATCACGCAGTCTCTTTCTATGTCCTGCACCCTTATGTTCAGTTTTAGTATGGCCAGACGTATTCATAATTTTGTATATTTCGTATGTCTTCCTTTGGATTTCTCAACTGGATACTTTTCTTCATTCTTTTTTATCTTTTCTTCTAAAGCATTCAAAATATCAATATTTAGATCGGCACTCATCAAAAGTACCCAATACAAAACATCAGCTAATTCTTCACCAATATCGGACTTATTCGTTACTATATATTTTTCCATCTCCTCCTTGCTCTTCCATTGAAAATGCTCCATGACTTCGGCGGCCTCAAGAACCAGCGAGAGAGCAACGTCTTTTGGATTATGAAACTGCTTCCAGTCTCGCGCATTTCGGAAAGCAATAATTCGTTTTATTAATTCATTTAAATCTTTCATACATTTATTTTAATCACCTTACGGTCTTCCTCTTTGCCACCAATCCGGACTTTTCTATAGCTCGTTGAACGGCCTTGTCCGATACGCTCAATCTTTTTTAATCGCATCAATTTATCGATTGCCTGCCTGACAGTCGGATAAGCGACCTTCGTCTGTTCGGAAATCTCGCGCGGTGTGGAACTTTCAACTTTTTGGAGATAATCCCAAACAGCAAGCTGTTTTTGCGTAAGCAATCGTTCAATGTTTTCTTTAAAAATAGAATTAAGAATTGAGAGGTTGACAACTTGTTCAACATCTTTGTTGGAAACTTTAACCCCAGCAAGTCGCAATGAAGATCCTGTGCTTTCAATAAGCGTTCGGCGTTTTGCATCCTCCAGCACTCGCGCCATTGATCGTCGGCCTAAAGTTGTCTTTTTGTTGTTATTTGCCATATATTTAATCCGATATATCAACTATAGCGGATTGTAACGAATAAATCAAGCCTCTGCATTTTACTATATCAGCGTAGTGATATAGAGGATCAAGAGAGGCATTTTGTCCCTAAAATAAAGGCTCTTTCGGGGTATTTACTAAATAGGTTTCGGCTTTCCTTTTATTTTCGAACCCGACGATAAATGGCAAGAAAATCGAGATTTCATACCAGAAAGCCTTCAAAATGGTTTCTAACCGAGTAATGGAGATGCTGGGAGAAAATACAGACGAAAATACAACATTCGAACCGCCAAAAGAGCCCGTCAATAAAGGAAAAACACCAGCTTTCGCTGATGTTCATCCTATCTGGCTCCGGAGGTAGGGATCGAACCTACGACATCCTCCTTAACAGGGAGGCGTTCTACCACTGAACTACTCCGGAATATTATTATGTTAAACTTTTTAGAAATTCTTTTCCATAGCCGGATTTTAATCTTTTTTCTTCCTTCCTTGCACCTAACCTACTCCCAATTTTTTTACTATAGATTACCAACCATGGCCGATACGGTTTTGTTGATTTCGTGTCTCCGCGGTTATGTTGTAGCAATCTTTTATTCGGATTTTTGCTTATCCCTACGTAAATTCGAGAGTCAACCTCACTCTCAATCGCATATACAAAATATTCGTCCATAACCTTAGCTTCTAGAGGCGTTCCCTGCCTGCCGGCAGGCAGGTACCACTGAACTACTCCGGAATACTGTAATATATTAAGGCCTTCCGGTTTTATTTTCAACCCGAACAAAAAATCCCCGCCTCACGCTGGGGATTTCATGCTTCAATAAATATATTCTACATACAGCGGGAAAATCCGTCCTTCGGTAAAACTCAGGACGGATTATCTATTTACATGCACCTTGAAAATCCGCAGCTACGACAGCTCAGGCATCCTTCGCTGACTATCAGCGAGGCGCCACAGTCGGGACATCCCGGCATCATGCCGTAATCGGCCAACGATTTCTTGGAAATTGCGGCTTCCACGCTGCCGGCAAAAGCATTGATGGCGGCGGCCTCTTTTTCCTCTATCTCAACTTTATCGGCGGCTCCCTGTTCGGTAAGCAAAGGATTGTGATGATAGCCGTTGGCGCGCACATGGTCTTCAAGAATCTGTCCGATGGCGTCAGGCAATGAGAGAACTGTTCCCTTGTCGGTGAGCATCGGCATAGGTCCGCGAATACCTTTAAGGTTATCGATTATTTCTTCAAGCTTCACTCCGGCACGGAGCGCAACAGAAATCAAACGGCAAATGCCTTCGCTCTGCTCCTGGAAAAATCCTCCGCTCTTTCCGATAACCGCGAATACTTCAAAGGGCGCGCCGTTCTCATCGTTGTTAACCGTCACATAAAGTTTTCCGTAGCCGGTTTTTATTCTATATGTCTTGCCGACAAGAATTTCCGGGCGCTTCCTGGCCTCAATCCTGTTTTTATCCATGGAAAGATTGAGATGTGTTTCTTCTTTTTCTTTTTTGATTCCGCCGAGTCCGATGGAACTCGGGGCCTTGAGATTTTCTCCGGTGCCGATGTTAAGTATTTGCACTTCGCGGCTGCCGTCGCGGTAAACGGTGCAGGCCTTGCACTTCATCTTCCAGGCCATGATGAATCCGTTCAGGACATCTTCTTTGGTGGCGCTGTTTGGGAAGTTTATGGTCTTTGAAATTGAATTGTCCACGTTCTTCTGGAAAGCGGCTTGCATTTTGATGTGGTCCTCGCCGGAAATGTCCATGGTTACCACGAAAGTTCTCTTGAAGCTCTCCTGGAGCCCTGGTATTCCCTGGATGCTGCCGGTCTTTATTATTTCTTCTTTTATCTCTTTTATCTTGTCCTCGCTGAAATTGTATCCGGCCAGCGCCTTTTCAAAATAGGAGTTGATGTATTGGTACTTGTGCCCGTCTTTGTCCTGTTTGATGAAAGAAAGAGCGAAGTTCGGCTCAACGCCTGAAGACGCGTCCAGCATCATTGAGATGGAACCGGTCGGGGCTACGGTTGTCAGGGCCGCATTCCTTCTTTTGGCCTCTTTTTTCTTGGCGGAAACGCTCATATTCCAGTTTCCGAAAGCGCCTTTTTCCTTGGCCAATTCCCTGGACATTTCGTGGGCCGAGTCGGTTATGGTCTTCATCACTTTCTCGCCGAGCTTCTGGCCTTCCTGTGAGTCGTATGCGATGCCGAGCTGGTAAAGCATATCCGCGAAACCCATTATGCCGAGACCGATGCGGCGGTTCTTCCTGGCGAGCTCGGTAACCTGAGCGACGGGAAAATCAAAAAGATCAATGACGTTGTCCATTAGGCGCGTAGAAATTTTTGTGACGCGGCGCAGGCGGGCCCAATCAACTTTTCCGTCTTTAATGAATTGCGCGAGATTGATGGAGCCGAGATTGCAGTTGTCATAGTGGTGGAGGAACTGCTCGCCGCACGGATTGGAGCAATCAATCGCGCCGAGTCCCGGCAACGGGTTGGTGCGGTTCACTTCGTCTATGAAAACTATTCCCGGTTCGCCGTTCAGCCAGGCATGGTCTACAAGTTCGTCAAAAAGTTCCTTGACGGTTATGTTCATCTCTTCAACGCCTATGACCGAATTGCTCGGAGCGCGCAAAACTTTTCTCGGCTTCATTTTCTGCCCATTCCATTCGCAGAGCCACTGTTCGTTCGGGCTCTCAACAAGCTGTTTCATAAACTCGTCGGTGACTTTAATGGAGATGTTGAAGTTTCTTATTTCTCCTTCAACTTTCTTGCAGCGGATGAAATCCAGAATATCCGGGTGGGTTACCTCCATCATGGCCATGTTGGCGCCATGTCTCCCCTGCTGTTTTATTATTCCGAAAGCGGTGTCATAAATTCTTAAAAAGGCGACTGGGCCGGAAGAAACTCCGCGCGATTTTTTAGTCACGGAAAAAGCGGGACGCAAATGCGAAAAATCAAAGCCGAGACCGGAACCGGCCTGCTGAAGAAGCGCCGCGTCTTTCAATGTCTGGAAAATGCTTTCCATGGAATCCAGCACCGGAAGAACTATGCAGTTCGCTATGAGCGGAGTGGAGCTGCCGCCGTTGGTCAAAGTCCTGCCGGCCGGAGTGTATTCTTTTCTGGAAAGGATTTCCCAGAAGTCCTTTTCAACTTTCTCCTTAAATTTGTTGTCGTGGCCGTAATTTTTTTCAACTTCGGAAAGCGCGTGCGCAACGCGATGAAACATATCTGACGGCGTTTCCTGTTCGCCGTTTTCATGGGTAACAAGATACCTTTTTTTCATCATACGGAGCGCGTTTTCCGAAAATGAAGCGTTGACCTTTTCTTTTTCCGATTTTGCGAGCCAGTCGTGGTTCAAAGAGCTTTTTGCCTGTTGCGTTTTTTTCATTTTTTTCTTTGCGGCTTTTCTGTTTTTTGCCTGTGTTTTTATTTTGACCTTGTTCGCGACGCGAATGCGATAACCAACGCTAGTTCAGTCGCCAAACAATTTTCGCTCTATGTCATGACATAAACAACCCCCGCCTTATCCCCAAAAAGTCATAGAAAGACACTTTTGAAATTCTTTGGCAAATTCTTTGAGAGCCGGGGAAATTTTTTGATAATTTTCAGGGCTTCCTGCCCCATCATCCTTCACCTTTCGACCGACCGACTATCTCCGTCAGGCCTAAAACATCTTCCGGAGGGTAAAAATACCCCGGAAGTGTCGCGGAAAATATTTTTCAAGATTCTTGCACAAGAAACGGCTGGAACCTGACAATTGACAGAAACTTCCTCCAAAAAGTTGTTTCAACCGATTGTAGAATTCATAATATATGTATACCCCGTAAGAAATAGTGAGAAAATATAAAATATTTTCGAGCTATGGCGTAAAACATCAAAATTATCACTTATTTTATATTTTAATGTTAAAATCGATATTCACGGAAAATATTTAATTTCCTACGGGGTATAGTGGAAAATAAATTTTACGTGGAATAAAATGAATCTAATAAAGGCCTTGTTTTAAAAGATAAAACGCCCAATAAATGAAAAAATCGAGCCGTAAAAAGCTTTGTTTCTTCGCCAACGGAGATAGCGAGAACTGTTTTCGCGCCAATTTAAGAAATGGTTTTTCGGAATTGGCTCTGCTTATATTTACGGCCGTGTTTATAACCGCTTCCGTCGCCTTTGTCTCGGTGAAATTCTCGCCGAAAAACGATTCCGGAGAGGGATTTATCGAGCGGATATCGGGAGCAGTCCTAAAAACTTTCGGAAATGTTTTTTCGTCATCAGAAGAAAAACCGGCGCTTGAAATAGACCTCGGCAAAAACGAAAATGCTGCTGAAAAAATTCCGGTTCCCGTTCCTGAAAAAATCGCGGATGTAAAAATAAAAAATACGGCTTCGGAAAATCCTCCGACTCTGGCTCCGGCCACTGCTCCGGAAAATTTACCTGCTAGTTCTTCTTCTCTGGAAAAAGAACTGATTAAAAAAATCGGCGATTGCGATTTTTCCAGAACCGGAACTCCGAACCATCAAATAATTTTCAGCGAAGTGAACTGGATGGGAAGCAAAGACAACGCGAGCGACGAGTGGATTGAAATTAAAAATAATTCAGGCAGTGACATTTCGCTTTACGGCTGGCAAATCTTATCGGCCGACAAAAACATAAAAATAATTTTCGCCGGCGAAAATAAAATTCCTGCCGGTGGACTTTATCTTCTTGAAAGAACCGATGACAATTCAGCCACGGGCGTTACGGCCGACGCGATTTATTCCGGAACTCTTTCAAACAGCGGCGCCGCAATGAAAATTTTCAGCGATGACTGCTCCGTATCCGATGAGATAGACGCTTCAAAAGGATGGCCGGCCGGAGACAGCGCCGCCAGAAAAACAATGGAAAGAAGCGTTCTTGATTTCAGCTGGCACACCAGCGCCGCCGACGGCGGCACGCCAAAAAGAGAAAATACCGCCGCGTTTTCCAGAAAAGAGCCGGAGATAAGTTTAGCTCAGCCCGGAAGCGCGCAAAATAATGGAGGCACGAACTCTTCAACGGAAAACCAGCCCGCTTCTTCAAGCCAATCAAATTCACAAAACACGCAGACACAAAACCAAGGTGGCGTTCATATATTAATAGCGGAAGTGCAAATAACGGGCGGAAGCGGGAAAACAACGAATGATTTTATAAAGATCTTCAATCCCTCCTCGTCGCCGTTTAATCTTAAGGGATATCGCTTGGTAAGGCGGTCAGCAAGCAGTACAAGCGATACATCGCTAAAGTCGTGGATTTCAGACGTTTTCATTCCAGTTAACGGCCTTTATACATGGGCAAATTCTTCATTCGTCGAACTTGCGCCGCCACCCAACGCAACAACAAGCGGCAGCATTGCGGCGATGAGCAGTATTGCCATACGCCAGGGACCGGAAGACACCGGGACAATTATTGATGCTGTCGCCTGGGGTGTGGGACATTTAAATCCCCTCGTGGAAAGTTTTGCCTATACGAATAATCCCGGAGCGAACCAAATTCTTTCCAGAAAATCTGCAAATGGAACTTTGCAGGATACAGACAATAACCAAAATGATTTTTACATAAAATAAAACAGAAGAAAACAACCGGCACTACTACATGTAGTAGTGCCGGTTGTTGCGTAACGACGATTATAACGATGACAATTTTCAGTTATCCTTTTTCGGCGCGCTCTGCGTATTCTCCCGTATCTGTGTTGATGCGTATCATGTCTCCGATGTTTATAAAAAGAGGCGCGGATATTTTGGCTCCGGTTTCAAGCGTTACGATTTTCGTGCCGCCCTGCGCTGTGTTGCCCTTTATGGAAGGCGGAGCTTCGGTGACTTTCAAATCCATTTTTATCGGCGCTATTATTTTTATAACTTTATCTTTGAAGGTGACTGAATTTATCACCGTGTTAGGTTTCAAGAAGTCAGCCGACGCGCCAATGGTTTCTTTTGGAAGCGCGAAGCGGTTTTTCGGATTGCCTTCATCGTGGAACCAATATTCCCCGCGGTTCTGATAAATGAATACCGCCGTTTTCTTTTCAAGTTCCGCTTCTTCAAGCTTGTCGCTCGGCTGAAAATTCCTGTCTAGAACTTTCCCTGTAATAAGATTTCTTATTTTCGCCTGAACAACGGCTTTTCTCTGCTGCATGCGCAAAAAATTGGATTCCAAAACCTCGTAGGGCTGGTTCTCCATAGAAAAAATTATTCCTTTTTTGAGTTCGGTGTATGAAAGCATTTGAGTAGTCGCTTGTTACGAATAATGGATAGCGAATTATGAATAATGGTCTAATGAGAAACCGCTCCGACCGCGGTCGGAGCGGTTCCCTTTAAAAAACTTATTAAACGTTCTCTGTCCTGTGCTCGTCGCTTCCTCCGCGGAAACGGGTGGAACCTTCCGGCTCTTCTATCTTGAGATTGACTCGGGCGTTGTTTTTGACGCCTACTATTCTCAAGAGAGAGCGGATGGCTTTGGCAGTCGCTCCCTGACGGCCGACAACCTGTCCCATATCCTGAGCGTTAACCCTTAAGGAAAGAAGAACTCCCATCTCATCAACCTTGCGGTCGACTTTGACGTCTTCTGGGTGGTCTACGAGCGCTTTGGTAACATATTCTAGAAATTCCTGATCGTTCTGCATTTCTGTATTAATACTGTGTTTTCTCGATTTCTATCGACCTTTTCCGTGTTAATGAAATTTCATTTCATCAATTGGTTCGCTCGTCGAAAATTCGTTTTATATTAAATTTTCTTCTTGCTGCCAATTGTCGAACGGTGCTTACTGACTTTGAAAGATTATAACTATATATAGGAGGCGGTCAATACGCGATTTAAGCGGTTTGCTCGGGTGCGGCGGTTTGTTCTGAAGCAATTACTACCTGTTCGTGAGCGGCTGTCGCTGTAGCTTCTATTGGCTTTTCTTCGGCCGCCTGCATACCGGCAGGCAAGGCTTCCTCGACTGGTTTCGTTTCTGCTTTCTTTATGGATATCTTTATTTTTTCTCCGCCGAGAATCCCCTGCTTGACGAGAAGATTGTGGACGGTGTCAGTCGGCTTGGCTCCCTCTCCGAGCCAGTGGCGGATTCTTTCCTGTTTTACTCCAAACGCCTTGGTGAACGGATTGTAAGAACCCAAATCCTCCACCGGCGGTCCGCCGAGTTTTGAACGTCTTTCAGAAACAACCACCCGATAACTCGGCTGGTGCCTCTTTCCAATGCGATTTAATCTGATTACTAACATATCTTAAAGTCAGATTAATATAACGCAAAGCTTCTGATTTTGCAAACCAGGCAGTGAAAATGCGACTGCCCCGCCTTCGGCGGGGGGAATACAAAAAATGGTCGCATTTCTACTGCCTGGCAAATATGTGCGGTTTTTTATCGGTCGTCGAGTATATTTATGGCTCTTTTTATGGCCACGAAGCCGTAAGCCCACAAAAGAGGCAACCAGACGGGCATAGTGCCGAATAAACTGTTCCTTTGGAATGTTTCGACGTCTGTTTTTATAAAAAGGTACTCCGAAGCGAGCATTATGAAAAATCCGAAAATGAAAATCAAAATATCGTTTTTTTCAATTTTGACGTAAAAGGCCGCGCCGATTATCAAAATATAAACCAAAAGAAGATTGTAATCGTTCGGCACTAACGGTATCAGCCCGACCATTATCAATATCGGAAGGGCGTTAAGAAATATGTGGGATGTTTTTTTCATTTATAGACGAGATAGTATGTGGGCCGAGATACTCTTAATGCCTTTTATTACTTTTGTCCCCAATCAATAAGCTCCGTGAATCTCAAATAGAATCCGAATGGATCAACCATTCGAAAATCTTTCCATTTGTGTCCGTGATCTTCCAGCTCTTTAAGTTCACGGACGACGTAATCCTTAAGGTGTGTAGACGCTGCTCTGTATATTTCTTCTACATTGCCAGTTGTAACAGTTACCTCTGTCGCGTATCCCCGCTTAGTTTCTCTAGGAAATTGTTTAAAAAAAGACTGATTGTATACCCTTTCGTCACCGCCATAAAAGTTTAGCATTGTGCTTCCTAACACATCTTCGCGAGTCATGGTTAGATAGCCGAGTTCCTTTACGTTTATTTTATCATCCATGCTTACCTCAAAACCAAGTTTTGCGTAAAAACTTTTTACAATATCCAAATCGGGCACGTGTAACTCAATGATTAAATTATTCCTTATTGGAGTTTTTATGATGATAGAAAAGTTATTTGTCCCTCGACTCGCTCGGGACACTTGAAAATCTAAACTTATTCTTCATTAAGATTTTCTAAGTGCGGGAGCTGAGGGAATTGAACCCCCGACCGCGGTTTTGGAGACCGCTATTATACCACTTAACTAAGCTCCCTTTCTGAAAATAAGAATAACCTAGTTGCCGAATTACTCAATAACCAGGACCTACTTCCCCGTTATCCTTGTTTCCTTGTGTACGGTTGACTTGCGGCACTTGCGACAATGCTTTTTCAATTCTATTTTGCGCTCAACGGCTTTCTTGTTTTTGCGCGTGTAATAATTGCGCATTCCGCAAACGGAGCATTTCATGCCTATTAAATTGTCCGAGTATTTTGACTTAGCCATGTTAGATTTTGTCCGAGCGAAGCGAGGCTACAAAATCTTACACCCCGCCAACGGCGTGGGTCAATCTTTTATAAGCTTTTTAAACGCTTCCCCTGACTTGTAGTTCTTTATTTGCCTTTCTCTTTTCCGCGCTTCTTCATAAAGATAATACTCTTCTGTTTTTATAATTTCAAGGGGTATGTGTTTTAGCAACGATTTGGTTCTCCCAGAATTATGGTATTTTAATCTTTCTTCAAGATTATTAGTGTATCCGATATAATACTTTCCCGTCTTCTTAGATTTCAAGATATAAACGTAATACATGTTAGATTTTGTCCGAGCGTAGCGAGATTACAAAATGTTACACCCCGCCGCAGGCGCGGGTAGTTTCTTTCGCCCCGCATTTTGCGGGGCACGTTAGAAAATCTTGGCGAAGAATGAGCTTAGATTTTCGTTACGCCCCGCCGATGGCGGGGCACTGAATTTTTCAGCCAATCGCTATGCTCTTGGGAAAAATTCGTGAGCCGATGCGCGGATTCGAACCGCGGACCTACTCCTTCATTACTACCTCTACTTAACCTAATAACACGTATAAGAGGATTAGACTGTATCTTAAGCATATTACGGCTCAAGCCGTAACTTAGCTTCCCTTGTCAGTCGTTCGGGCCTTCGATTGCGTTCAGGCCACGGTCTCAACCTCGTGCAGGTCTTTAACCGTAATTCAGGATTCACTTCGACGTTTCCATCGAAATGGGCAGAAGATTCTACCATGGAGTTGCTCTACCAACTGAGCTACATCGGCACTTCTTCGCTCTGGCATACCGCCAGAGCTTCGAAGCGCAAGCAAAGATAAAATAATCTCTCTTGCCCTTCCGAAGCTCGGACATTAGGACGAGCGGAGGAGGGAGCTACATCGGCAACGATATAAAATTAACCCTTAAGGAAATATTTTTCAAGCGCTTTGAAGTAATCGTCCCTTTCGTCGTCCTTCAGTTCTTTGTAGCTGTTTTTATCAACCCAGCGATAAGCATTATGTTCGTGGCTTAGTTTTACATCCCCCGAAACATATTTACATTTGAAAAAGACTAGGTAAACCTTTTTGCCGAAATTCCTGTGTTCAGGGTCGTTAAACTCAAAATAGCCGGTAGAAAAAGATTCGCCGATCTCTATCTCCAATCCGGTTTCTTCCCTGACTTCTCTTTTCAGTTCCTCGATAAAATTCGTTTCACCTTCCTTTATTTTTCCGCCGGGCATATCAAGCCCGAGCAACGGGTCAGTCAAAATCAAAACTTCGCCGTCTTTGTCTATGACCGCTTTCTGCCCTACGCAAAATAATCCGTCTTGTGCCATTTTGAGCCACCTCGCGGATTCGAACCGCGGACCTTCACTTTACAAAAGTGTTGCTCTGCCAGCTGAGCTAAGGTGGCACTACTTCGCTCCGATTTTACATCGGAGCTTCGAAGCGCAAGTTGTAATGAAAATACTACTACTTGCCCATCCGAAGCTCAAATATAATTTGAGCGTAGGAGGGAGCTAAGGTGGCACTACTTCGCTCCGATTTTACATCGGAGCTTCGAAGCGCAAGTTGTAATGAAAATACTACTACTTGCCCATCCGAAGCTCAAATATAATTTGAGCGTAGGAGGGAGCTAAGGTGGCACTACTTCGCTCCGATTTTACATCGGAGCTTCCCTCTTTCGCTAAAGCTCCAGAGGGCAAGCGGAAGGGAGTCCGCCGTGCCCTCCGAAAGTTTACTGAAGGAGGGAAGCTCAAATATAATTTGAGCGTAGGAGGGAGCTAAGGTGGCTTGCTGCTTGAAAAATTTACCAAAAATACAGATAAAAGTAAATTGCGGACTTAACTGACTTCCTGCTAAAATAGCTTGAGATTGCCACGCTCCTGCTGGAGCTCGCAATGACAGGAAATTTCTATGCCAAAATTTACTCATTTACACACGCATTCACACTATTCCCTCCTTGACGGGCTGACCAAAATAGACGAATTGGTCAGGCGCGTAAAAGAACTCGGGATGGATTCGGTTGCCGTTACCGACCACGGCACGCTTTATTCCGCGGTGGAGTTTTACAAGAAAGCCAAAGCGGCGGGCATCAAGCCGATTCTCGGCGTGGAAACATATGTTGCCCCGCGCGACCGCTTCAGCAGAGAACCGAACGAAAAATATTATCATCTGATACTTCTCGCTCAAAACAATACCGGTTGGAAAAACCTTATCAAGCTCGTTACCAAGGCGCACCTCGAAGGATTTTATTACAAGCCGCGCGTGGACAAGGACTTGCTGCGCGAACATCACGAGGGGCTTATCGCCCTTTCGGCCTGTTACTCGGGAGAACTTGCGCGTTCCATTTTAAACAACGGGGACCCTGAAAAAGTCATAGAAGAATACAAAGAAATTTTCGGCCCGGAAAATTACTACATAGAAATAGGGCATCACGCCAATTTTAATCCGGCCTGGCACGAAAAGGTCTGGAACAAACTCATAGAACTGAGCAAAAAAACAAACACTCCCCTGGTTGCCACGCAGGACAGCCACTATCTGAAGCCGGAAGACGCCGAATACCACGACATACTTCTCGCCGTACAGACAGGCAACAAGATACAGGACGAAAACCGGATGACGATGAAGTCGGATGATTACTCTGTCACTTCGCCGGAACAAATGGCCGAAATTTTCAAAGATATTCCCGAAGCAGTTGAGGAATCGGCAAGGATAGCAGGAAAATGCAACGTTGAACTGGAACTTAATAAAATCCTTTTGCCGAACTTCCCTATCCCGAGCGGACAGTCGGCCAACGATTATTTAAGCGAACTCGTCAACAAAAAAATCGGGGAGAGATATTCGGAAAAAGAACAAACAAAAGAATTGAAAGAACGGCTGGAATACGAGCTTGGGGTCATCACCAAAACCGGCTTCGCCGACTACTTCCTTATCGTCCAGGACCTTATTTCCTGGGCAAAAACGCACGGCATAATGGTAGGGCCAGGCAGAGGTTCGGCAGCCGGCAGTTTAATCTCATATATATTGGATATAACTGACGTAGACCCCATCAAATACGAACTTATTTTTGAACGTTTCCTGAATCCGGAAAGGATACAGATGCCTGATATTGATATTGACTTTGCCGACAAGCGCCGGGATGAAGTGCTTGCTTACGCGCGCCAGAAATACGGCGAAGACCGCGTGGCCCAGATAATCACTTTCGGAACGATGGCCGCGCGTGCCGCCATACGCGACGCCGGCCGGGCCATGGGCGTTTCTTACGGGTTCTGTGACCAGATAGCCAAACTCATTCCTTTTAATCCTACGCAGGGAATGAAGGAAGGATGGCTCGCAAAATGCCTGGAGAATGTTGAAGACCTGAAAAATATTTACAAGGAAAACGAAGATGCCAAAAAACTGATTGACGCCGCCATGCATCTTGAAGGTGTGGCGCGCCACGCTTCCGTCCATGCCTGCGGCACCGTTATCTCCAAAGACCCGCTGACCGACAATGTTCCGCTCCAGTTCGCGCCGCAAGACAAAGACATAATCATCACGCAATTTGAGATGCACAGCATTGAAGACCTCGGCCTTCTTAAAATAGATTTACTCGGACTGAAGAATCTGACTATAATAGAAGAGACCATTCGCCTCATCAAAGAACTTCGCGACGAAGACATAAAAATTTCCGAACTGCCGCTGGACGATAAAAAGACATTCGAACTTTTGCAGAAGCCGGATACTACCGGCGTATTCCAGCTTGAAGGCGACGGCATGCGCCACTACCTGAAAGATCTGGTGCCGACCGAGTTTGAGGACATTGTAGCCATGATATCGCTTTATCGTCCGGGAACATTGGAAACCGGAATGGTCCCCCGCTATATAAACAGGAAACACAAAAAAGAAAATGTAACTTATCTTCATCCGAAGCTTGAAACGATTCTCAAAAAAACATACGGCATCATGCTTTATCAGGAACAGCTGATGCAGGTTGCGCGGGAACTGGCCGGTTTCACTTTTTCGGAAGCCGACACTCTGCGAAAAGCCGTCGGCAAGAAAATAAAATCGCTTCTTCTTGAGCAGGAAGAAAAAATGGTAAGCGGAATGATAAAGAATGGCATCGACAAATCCAAAGCCAAGGAAATCTGGAAATGGTTCGAACCGTTCGCCCGCTACGGATTCAACCGCAGCCACGCCGTCTGCTACGCCCTCATCGGCTACCGCACCGCTTATCTCAAAGCCCACTACCCCGAAGAATTCATGGCTTCGCTTTTCAACGCGGAAATGAACGACATTGACCGGATTGCGCTCCTTTTCAACGAAGCTAAACAAAAAGGAATCCATGTAATGCCACCGGATGTCAATAAAAGCTCCGTCAGTTTTTCTCCGGACGGGAACAAAACCATACGTTTCGGCCTGCTTGCGGTAAAAAACGTCGGCGAAGCCATTGTTCAGGCGATAATCGACGACAGAATGAATCGCGGAGAATTCAAGGACTTCAACGATTTCTTGAACCGCATACAGCACAAGGACCTTAATAAAAAATCGCTTGAAAGTTTGGTTAAAAGCGGAGCATTTGATTCGCTGGGGATAGAAAGGAAACAGGCGCTGGAAAACGTAGATGAAGTCCTCCGCTTCAATGCGCTGGTCAAAAAAGGAAGTCAGCAAACCGGCCAGTCGCTTTTCGGCAACACGCCGGTCAGCTTGTCTTTCAAATTCACGAAGCATGTTGAACCGGCGACTGTCGTTGAAAAGCTCGGATGGGAAAAAGAACTTCTCGGCTTTTATCTTTCCGACCACCCGCTCAATTCGTTCAAGGAAAGAATAGAAAAGTTGAAACTCATGAAAATAGAAGAGGCCCGCTCCAAAGATCAAAAAGACCAGGTTGTGAAAGTCGCCGGGACGATTTCAGAAATAAGAAAAATACTGACCAAGAACGGCCAGCCGATGCTCTTCGTAAAGATTGAGGATTTCTCCCAAGAACCGCTTGAGCTGATAGTTTTCAACGACACTTTGGAAAAAACTATGGATATCTGGCAAATGAACAATATCGTCGCCGTAAAAGGAAAAATGTCCTGGCGGAACGGCGAACCGAATATGGTTTGCGAGAAGGCGATTAAACTTTAAGATAACTTTTGCTTAGTTAGTTTCAAAACAAGGGTTACTGCTCCATAAGAAGCATAACGGTTATATTCAGATGAATTTATTCGAGCTACCTCCTCAGGAATCCCCGGCTCTTCAACTGCGACAATAGTAAAACCAGCTTTAATCACGGCATTAAGATAATCGGCTGTTGTTTTATGAAATAAGAAAATAGGTATCCCTCCTGGAATAGTATGTTCTCGAATGCCGCGTTTTTGATATGTAGACATATCGGAACCGTTCACTCGCATAGGATGTCCGACAATAATTAAAAAATTGCCTCCGTGCTTTAAGGATACGTAACAATGATTTAATGTTTCCGCGAGTGCTTCCAAGGATAGATATTCTAAAACACGAATCGCAAGAACAATATCAAATGTATTTTGTGGAAGTACTATTAATGCAATATCGGATTCAATGAATTTCGCTTTTGGATGTTTATCTCTCGCAATCTTCAAAAGTTCGGAACTGATATCAACCCCTGTCACATTGTTTTCGTCTGCGCCCCGCTCGCAGAGGTAATCAATAACCTTTCCTGAGCCACAACCAATATCAAGAATCTTAATATCCTTATCTATTGTCTGAAGGTTTGAGTCAAGAGCAGGTTTGTCTAGAAAATTCCAAGGAATAGCTTTTTGGGAACCTTCTGTATATTTTGATGCGTTTTCATCATAGATATCTGCTGTTTGATCAGGATTATAGTCTTCTTGCTGCATGAGGGAATTATACAATTTTTTCGCTTCCGTTGATTATTGAGTTGTGATATTTTTCCGGCTCACGAGCCGAGATTGTTTCTATTTCTAGCGGCCAGTTGAAATCGGATAGCGAATTCTCCAAACTCTTTTTTAAATTCTTCTGGTCATAGCCGACGGCAACGACATCGGGACGCAGTTTTTTAACTATATCCCAGGAGCCCATTTCAAAATCTCCAACGACAGCGCCGTCAACATCGTCCTGCATTTCAATGTGAGCTATTCTTTCGGCAATGTTCCTGTTCGGACGCCTGCCCTTAAGAATCTTTACAACTTCGTCGGGAGCAACAACTGCGGTAAGATGTCCGCCAAATTCTTTGGCTTCCCTGAAAAAATGGCTGTGTCCTTCGTGGATACCGTCGAACACGCCGAAAACCATTACTTTTCTCATAAAATTTTAATTTCTAATATCTAAATCCTAAACAATATTTAAATCTTAAAATTACAAATTTTTTGGAACATTGGAATTTATAATTTGTTTAGAATTTAGGATTTATAATTTCGGATTTTCCTTGTTGGGCCTCATCAGCGGAAAAATTACCGCTTCCCTGACGGGCTTGTCCATAATTACAGCAAATAGCCGTTCTGAAAGGCCGAAGCCGGCTGCAGGTGGCATTCCGTATTCAAGCGCCTCCAAAAAGTCCTCGTCCAACATCATGGCTTCAGTGTCGCCCTCGGCTCGCAGTTTTGTTTGTTCTTCAAAACGCACCCTCTGGTCCAATGGGTCATTTAGTTCTGACCATCCATTTCCAAGTTCCGTGCCACAGGCGATAACTTGCATGCGTTCTGTTATCTCTGGATTGTCCTGTGAGGATTTCGCGAGCGGTGAAACCACTTTAGGATGATTAATTAAAAAACAGGGTTGTATTAACTTGGGCCGTACAGTTTTTTTATAAATCAAATCTATCAGCCGTCCCTTGCCCAAATTTCTTCCCGGCTGGAGGCCCAGAGAAACGGCTTTTTTGAAAAGCTCTTCGCGCGAAGCCGAAACTGGATTAAGCTTGTTGAATTTTTCAAAAACTTTAACGTATTCAACTTTTTCCCATTTCTTGCCCCAGTCAATTTTTTGCCCCTGGAAAGTCGTCTTGAGCCCACCAGTTGTTTTTTTGATGGCGTCTTTATACATTTTTTCAACCAGCTTCATGAGGTCGTTGTAATCGTGGTAAGCCCAGTAGAATTCCAGTTGCGTGTAATCCTGGAGGTGTTCGCGGTCAATCCCCTCGTTCCTGAATACACGGCCAATTTCAAAGACCTTTTCGTATCCGGCAACCAGAAGTTTTTTGAGGGGCAACTCAAGCGAAATGCGGAGATAAAAATCCACGTCCAGCGCGTTATGATGCGTCTTGAATGGTTCGGCTTCAGCTCCTCCGGGAAGCGCCTCAAGTACCGGTGTTTCCGTTTCTAGAAATCCCTCTTTCAAAAGAAAATTACGGAACGATTGCCAGAAAACACTTTTCTTTTTGAAAAGTTCTTTAGTTTCGGTATTCATGATGATATCGAGATAGCGCTTCCTTAGACGGATTTCGGTTTCTTCAATGCCGTACCAGTCGCCTGGTAAAGGCCTTACCGATTTCACAATGATATTAAGTTCTTTGACGTCCAAACTTTCCTGTCCTTTTTGTGTCTTGAAAAGCGGGCCACCAACCGACAAAAAATCGCCACGGTCCAAAGTTTCTTTGAAAGTGGAAAAATTCTTCAAAGTATTCTTTTTGAGAACAAGCTGTATTTTGCCGCTTTCGTCGGCAATGTCGGCGAAAATCACCCCTCCCTGGTCGCGCCGGCTCAAAAGCCGTCCAACTACGAAAACTTTCTTGCGTGATTTTTCCAGCGTCTTTCCGCCCGAGGCGGATCCGCCTTTGGCGGAGAATTTCTTTAACGCTTCGCCGATGGAAATGGTGCGCTTAACCGATGCCGGATAAGGGTTTATTCCGGCTTCCTTGAGACGGGAAAGTTTTTTGAGCCGTTCCTGAATGATGTCTTCAAGCATTTAGGTTTTACGAAATACGAATTTGTACTAATATACGAATATTTTAACTCAATTTCTCAATGCGTTTTTCAGTGCAATCATTCGTATATTCGTATTGTTTCGTACTTCGTAAATTAGCGGTTACTCAATCTTCATTATCTGATAGTCGGCCTGACCGCCGGGTGTCTTCACGGTAACGCTCTCGCCGACTTTCTTGTCGAGAAAGGTGCGGCCGAGGGGAGATTCGTTTGAGATCTTTCCTTCTTCCGGCTTGGCTTCATTGGAACCGACTATACGGTAAGCATAGGTTTGGCCGTTCTTTTTGACGGTAACCGTGGAGCCGATAAAAACGCTGTCGGTGCCCGCCGATTTTTCGTTCTTTATGAGAACAACCTTTTTGAGGACGTCTTCAAGCTCGGAAATTCGTGTTTCAACGCGGCTCTGCTCTTCGCGAGCTTCGCTGTATTCCGAATTCTCGGAAAGGTCCCCGAATTCCTTGGCCTGCTTGAGACGGTCGGCTACCTCAAGCCGCTTCTGGCTCTTGAGCGTTTCGAGTTCCTGTTTCAGTTCTTCGGCACGTTCTTTTGTAAGATAGTATTTGTCCATAACTTTGATAAATTATAAATTCCAAATCTGAAATCCGAAACAATATCTAAATTTGAAATTTCAAACGTGTTTGGGATTTGATTATTGGGATTTGTTTAGGATTTAGTGCTTATGATTTCGCACTTTCTTCATAGGCGCCGGTTATTATCCACCAGCGAATCTTAACGTTTTCCACGAAAGTTTTCAAGTAAGCAGAGAGTTTTACGTGGGACTTGGCGTCATTTACCCAATGAACGGGAATTTCTTTTATTTTGTATCCGAAGTGTCTGGCCAGCGCCAAGGCCTCAATATCAAATCCCCAGCCGTTGATTTTGGAAATTGCGAAAATTTTTTCAGCGGCTCTTTCGCTGAATGCCTTGAAACCGCACTGCGTGTCCCAAATTCCTGGGACATTAAGTATTTGAATTTGTATGTTGCCAAATTTGCCGAGAATTTGCTTGTAGAACGGCTGCGCCGGCTCAAGCTTGCTTCCCCTGGCAGCGCGCGAACCGATGACGACATCATAAACCCCCACACCAAAATCTTTGGTGTGGGGGTAAATTTCGCCTTCTTTGCCTGGTCCGCCCGAGGCGGATAAATACGGAATCATTTTGTCGAAGTGATCTATGGAAACGGAATTGTCCGCGTCTGTGAAAAGGCGGTACTCCCCTTTGGCAAGAAGCATACCCTGTTTTACGACACCGCCCTTACCCTGATTGGCTTTGTTATCTATGAGCTTGAGATTCTTAACGGCTTCGGCCATGCTTTTTACTATTTCCGCCGTGTTGTCGGTGGAGCCGTCATTAACTACGATTATTTCGTAGGAATATTTCACCTTACTTAGGCGCTTGTCCATATCCACCAGCGTCAGCGGCAAGCGCTCCGATTCGTTATAGGCGGGAATTATTATCGAGAGGAAAGGTTTTAACATTTACTTGAATTATGAATAATGAATTAAGAATTATAGGGTGACTATATCACGATTTTTCCTTTATTCATACTTCAAAATTTGGTCAGCACCACTGGACCTTTCTCGGTTATGGCCACCGTATTTTCAAAATGCGCCGACATTGAGCCGTCGGCCATTGTAAAGCTGTCATCTTTGTTCTGTATGACTTTTCCGCTTCCGACAGCGACCATCGGCTCAATGGCGATGACCATTCCCGCAACAAGTTTCTCGCCCTCTCCTTTTTTACCGAAATTATAAACATGCGGCTCTTCATGGAGCTCGCGCCCGATGCCGTGCCCGGTCAGAAGGTCAACTATGGAAAATCCGTTTGATTTGACATGATGCTCTATTGCATAGCCGATATCGCCGAGAGTATTGCCGGGACGCGCTTCTTTTATGCCGAGCTCCATGGCTTTCTTTGTCGTTTCTATAAGTTTCCTGTTTTTGATGCCGATGCCGCCGATGCCGACGGTTACGGCCGCATCAACGTAAAATTTTTTATGTATCAGTCCAAGGTCTATTTTGACGATGTCGCCCTCTTTTATCGCGTAGCCAGATGGAATTCCGTGCACGACATTTTCGTTGACTGAAATGCAGACGGTTGCAGGATAGCCCTTTTTCGTCCCGCGCGAACGGTAGTCCAAAAATGCCGGCTTGCATCCGGCTTCCCTTATCATCTTGTAAGCGATCTCATCCAGCTCTTTCGTTTTCATTCCGGCACTGGCTGTCTTGGTCAGAAAATTAAGCACATTGGCGAGCATCCGGCCGGCTTCGGCCATTATTTCAATTTCTTTGTTTGTTTTTAAAATAGCCATTTATTTTCTTGAAAACTTTAAACGGCGCCGGACGGCCGTCTATTTTTATCGTTTTATATCCCCGTTTTTTAATCACGTCGAAAATCGGTTTGGTGCGGTTTTTGTATTCTTCGTGCCGGATTTTTATCGAAGCCGGATTATCCAAGCTCCGCTTATAAAGTGCACCGGCGCAAATCGGACAGAACTTCGGCTTTGTGGAAGGATAGTAGCTGGTCAAAAGAGGGGCTCCGCAAAAACCGCAGACGAAGCGCTTGGAATTTCTTCTGATTGATTCGGCAAGCGGTACATCCATAAAGAAAGGGTATATATTCTTTTTGCCGTAGAGTTTTTCGAGAAGTGGCAGAAGCTTTTCCGCCTCGTAGACCGTCCGCGGAGAACCTGCAAAAACGACTCCCCATCCAGCGCCAGCGATGCGGGCAAGATCTTTTTTGATGACGTCAACGACAAAACTAGGCGTTACCAGGCGTCCGCTGTCGAAATTCTTTTTTTCCTCGGCTATGATTTTATTGTTTCTGTTGACCGGATCATGAAACGCCGCTTCAAGCCTTTTGCCGGTATCGAAATTTATGATTCCCAGTTTGTCCGCCAAAAAATTGGCTTGGGTTGTTTTTCCGCTCCCGGGGACTCCCGTCAAAAGAATTGCTATTTTGGTCATTTGAACGACATCATCATATCACCTTTCCTGATTTTATTCCACGCCGCCGAACAAAAAACCGCAGGACTGTTAAGTTTCCCGCGGCAATTCGTTACTGTTCGGGGAAAATTTATCCGAGCCAGTTGCGCGTTTCGTACCACCTCCGGCAAAGAGGCAAATTGGAACACCAGTTTTCAAGACCAAAAACGCGTCCGGCGCGGAAAGCGCCAACTATAAGAACCGCGAGCGCCTCAAGAATGTGCGAATCAACAATGAAAGAATGAGTGTCGGGATAGAGGCCTAAATTAAACGGAAAATACCCGGAAAGCGAAGTCATAGTTCCTTCCGGCAAAGAACCGAGTGTCGGGAAATAATAAAGCATCAGAAGTCCGGCTCCGACGACTGAACTCAAGCGGGTAAAAATCCCGAGAATAAGCGAGATGCCCACGAGAGTCAACCCCCATTCGTTAAGAAAGTTGATTACCGGAAGAACCTGCGGATTCAAAAACAAGTCGTAGAAACCTCCGAATGTCTTCGCGCCCTTGAGGTACCCTGCGGCTGACCATTCTGGATTCATAACTTTGGTTATGCCTGCGTAAAAAAACATCCAGCCAAGCGCTATTCTTGAAGCCGCTAATGCTATTTTCTGAAATTTAGTCATTTGTTTTTATTTCGATTATTTTTACAATCAAGAATTTCCGACCTTTTTGTTCTTTTTCAATTTTTTGGCATGGAAAAAAGACAGAACAGCCAGCAAAAAAAGTATGACTGAGCAGAACGCCGAAATCATGCAGTAAAAGCATATTGCTTTTACTATAAAAAGCTGGAGTGAAACGAACCAGAGAGAGGCGAGAAAACCGACTGACGACGCCAAAAGAGCCAATCTGAAAAGCTTATGCGAATTTCCAAACAGAAAAAAAAGAGCAGCCGAGAAAACAAAAAGATAATAGAGAACGCCGATGAGCGCTATGGGAATTCCAAAAACCTCCGAATACGGGCCAGAAAGAATCTTGTCGCATCCGGAAACAACTATGCAGGTTACTTGTCCTCCGGAATAATGCTCGAATGTCAAATAAAGCGCGTCTATGAAACCTACGAAGCCAAGCGTGGCCGAAAGCCAAGCCACTCGTCCGGCCATATTGGATTCCCAGAAACCGCTTTCAGAATTCAAAAAATTATTCATGATATGAAACTTCGTTATTGTTTTTAATTCCAGATTATGTTTATTCTGCCGGTGTTTTTTGGCAATCCGGTCAGCCAGAATGGCCAGAGAGAAATCTTGGCACTAGCCAGATCCGGCAACCCCAGCAACGTTCTTCTGGCTTCATCCAATGACTTCCCCGCAATCTTGGATTTAAGCTCGTTTTTGGAAAATTTCGGTTCAATAACTCCGTCAACGACAAGCAAAAAAGTCATTTGGCCGGCGGTAAAATCGGTCTTGATGTTCTTGTAATCTATTTTAAGGTCGGTGAAGTTCATATCCGGATAATCTTTTTGCATCAGGCTCGAGATAAGCAATTTCAGATCTTCATCCCTGAAGCCGACCGCCCGGAAAGAGGCCTCGCCGAAAATACTGAAATTACCGTCGGCATTGGCGGTTTTTCCCGGAACGAGCTTGGTTATAGTCACCACGGAAGCGCCGTCAAGTATATTGAAGCCCCGCGGCCGGCTATTAAGAAATCCGCTCTGGAGGGTGTCTGTGAGTCCCTGGCTTGTTTTTTCCTTGGCGGAAATTATGTCCTGGTCTGTGGGAATTTTGGTTTGCCCTACCGCGCCGCCGCTGGCCGGCTGCGGCATCGTTGCGTAAAAACCCTGGTAGCGGGGCGTACCCTTGAAACCGGGTATGGTCATTTTATCCAAAGGGCCGATATTGTATTCTGCGCCGGGCTTGTCGGCCGTGATCGAGGCCACGATGCTCGAGGGAATTATTTTTCCGTCTTTCGATGAAGCTCCCGGGACGGTCACCGAACTGTCCAGGCGGAAAATTTTTCCATCCGGCGCCGCAAAACGCGTCGTGGCCACCAACCTCTGGTTGGAAGAATTATAGACGTTGTAAATGATTATCCTTGCCGAGGCCTTTTGGGAAACATCGGAGGTTCCCGATACCGGGAAAATCCGGCTGGTGTTCTTTTGTTGTTTAAAAATTTCGGCCGGCAAATAATTTTTAGAGACATCTACTTGCAAAAAGGTCTTGCTGGCGATAACGATTCCCTGGTATTTCCACGGAACTTTTTTGAAATTCAGCGATATTTCGGCCCTGCCCCAGAAAACTCCGGTCGCCCAGCAGATTGCGATTCCAAAAACAAGAATTCCGGCAATGTAGATAAAAAATTTGCGTCGCCTGTGATGATGGACTTTCTTTTTGTGGCTTTCGGGTGGCGGCGGTTCGCCAATTTCGGCGGCGAACTGTTTCTTTTCTTCGGATTCTTCTTCCGCCTTGCTCCAGAAAGATCCGAATGGTTTTTTTGTTTCTATTTTTATATGCCTGGACGGCTTTTCTTCGCGCCCCTCTTCTTCCTTTTCGGCAGCGCTCCGCTTCACCGGCACTATGTCAGATATTAGTCGGCCTTCCACTTTTTTGGCCGGAGTCCGCCCGGCGGACATGTTCGCTCTTTCGGCCATTTCCGAGATCTCCGCGTCCCGTGAATCTATCATTACCTTTTTTCCGGCGGCTTCGGCTTCTCTTTTTATAAGCTCGAAGTCGGAGAATGATCCTTTCAAAATGGAATTCCGGGAAACAGAAAGGGTGATTTCATTTTCGCCGCTTTCAAGTATCTTTTCGACTATGTGCGGCACGGAGTCCTTTTTTGTTATTGATATCTTTTTCATATTTACGAAATACTAATCTAGTACTAATGTACGAATTATTTAATATTTACAATTCTTTTGAAATGAACATTCTCTGGCGCGAAGTAAGCCAAAATGCCAAGCTTAAGTTTATTAACAATGAGATAATTGTACAATTGGTCTATATGCGATTTGTGAAAATAATTTCCTCTTTTTATTTCAAGCACTACTTTGTTATCAATTAAAAAGTCAAGATAATTCTTGCCGACATTAACTTCTCCAAATACCACCGGGGAATAAACTTGTTCTTTAAACGGCAGGTTGCTGTTCTTGAAAGAAATTGCCAGAGCTTTCTGATAAACGCTTTCCTTGTGACCATAACCCAGCTTATTGTAAACATCAAAAGCAACTCCGATGATTTGATAAGATAACTCTGGATAAATCAAATCTTCTCTTTTAATGGTTTTCCCTTCTGTTATTTTCATAAATTAGTATATTCGTAGAGTTTCGTATTTCGTAAATTTATACAGCCGAACCAAGCCAGTGAAGTCTTCTCTTCAGCCAGCCGTTTATTTCATTATCGCTATTATCATAATAAAATTCCAGGAAAGGCGCGAGTGTCCGAAAAGCCTCCGGGCTTGAAAGCAATCCGTCCAATTTGGCGCTGAACCCGGATTTGCCGAGAAAATTTTCTAAGGGTGGCTCGTAAAACAGACCCCGACCAAGCAGATTTAGGGAAATGTCTCCAGTAAAGCAGATTTTCGGAGCGGTTTTTATTTTTTTGACGCGTTCGCCAAGATCCCTGGCATTTTTTAAAAGAACTTTGCTCAAATACTTGTCCATAAGTGGAGAAACGCCCTCTTTGAGATAATAATAGTAGACGCTCTTGGCGGCATTTTCTTCCAGATTCCAGCGGCGGCCGATTTCAGAGACAAGTCCGCCGGTTGACCATTTTAATTCGCGGCGCGAATAAGGAACTCCGGGAACATATCCTGGATAAAAATAGCTCTTATCCGCGCCGAGCGACAAAAAATCCGCCCTTTTTTCACCCAATCTTTTTACCGCCTCCGATTGGGCCTGTCCTTTTTCGGTCAAAAAGAAATCCGTCTTGTTTATCGCCGTCTTTACTCTATTGTAGGTCATGCGCGCCGAAAAGGTCATCTCCATCAGGGCTTTTATTTCCCTAGGGCTGAATCCGAGCGGGTTTATGACTTTGTGGCCATCCACTTCAAAACCGGAAATATTGCTATCGGCCAGAATGGTATCCAGTTCATCCGCCTCCAGAACTAGACTCGCTTCGCGGCGATAGTGGTTAAAAACTTTTCCTATGGCTTGAGCCAGAAGATTTTCTAATTCCACGCGTTCCAGGGCGCCGGCGCTGCTTTCCCTGCCGATTGAAAGAGGAACGAAAATTTTTACGGCCAGCTCCGGGTCGCAGGCGACTATTGTTTTATTAAAAAGAGGCATGGACGGCCAGCGCCTTGAAGAACGTCTTTCTATATTCTCCCAGAATTTTTCTTTTTTTATCCTTTTTTGGCTGTCCAAGCTTATCAAAAGGCCGCTTATTTTTTCCGGCGATACGTCGAGCAGCAAAAATTTTTCCTTTCGTTTGAATAAGTTAAACACTATACTATATTTTACTATGAATTATGAGAAATGAATAATGAATAATTTACGATTTTATCCAGGTGGTATATAAACTAAATAGCCCCTTCTGGCTGATTCACTTAACCGTTTTTGTGGCCGGTCCAGTCACCGAACTGGAAAGGTACGCATTAAAGGAGACGATTGTGACACCAGCACCAAGGTTTGAAAATTTGATTAAAATCGAATCACCCCGGAATGTAATTTTCTCTCCGGTGAACGCGGAGGATGTCCGCATCAGGAAGGTTTTTACAAACCACCGATGTGATATTTTCAAGGTGTTTCCACATAAATTTCCGGAAGGCGAAACGGAAACTAGTGACTATGCGGACTACTGGTCTCTGATAAATCCAGGGCCCGGATGTCTGGTGATGGCCGAAATTGACCGCCTTGGCCCCGAAATCAAAATGCTCTTTACGCCGGGCCGCATGGTAAATACTGGCTATGCCGCCTTTATTTTCGATGGGAAATCATGGGAACATTGGCGGTCTCCCCGCGATGTTGAAGTATACTGGGATTTAACCGATGGACTTCAGGTCGCAATCAAGGGGCTTCGGTGTACGGAACTTGTTCGAGTGAACAGCCGCGGGCACCGCCACGAGCTGATTACTTTCGAGCACGCCTTGGATTACTGCGTGGGTAAACGGTCGCTCGCGGATATTCTCGCATTGGTGGAAGCGGAAGAACGTCTTCGTCTCTACAAGGAGCGTGAAGTGATTTACAAGAATCTCCTTGTGCTGGTGCGCAAGTTCAAAGGAGCCGTCCGTTCAAAGACAGCTGCCGAAATTGAGGACCTACTTATGGAGCTTGTAGGAGAAAAGCTCCCGTTCTAAGAAAAACAATACGACCTCACGGAAAGACCTCTACAGGTATACTTCTCGTGAGGTCTTTTCGTTTTTATAACCCCTTTTTTACCTTGTCACACTACAAATGTCTGCTTTCCCGCAGGATAGCGCTACTACGCGTAGTAGCATTGAGAATTATTTGGGTTGGCAAATTATTTTAACATCTTTTCCTAATCATGATTCACAATCTCGATTCATTGTTAACGGTCCGTAGTTAAATTACGGTTCAACTGCGCCGCGGATTCTGCGGAGTCCGCTACCGACAGCTTCTTCTTTTATTATTTTGAAAACGCCTATTTCTCCGGTATGCGCCACGTGCGGGCCTCCGCAGAATTCCTTGCTCCAGGCGGATTCCAGATTTTTTCCGATAAAGTAAACATTAACCGGGTCGGGATATTTTTCTTTGAAGAAATAAAGCGCTCCGGTTTTTTCCGCTTCCGATTTCGGCAAAACAACTTTTTGCATCGGCAAGTCCTCTTTTATTTTGGCGTTGACTTTGTCTTCTACCGCTTTTATTTCTTCCGGCGTCATCTTACGTGAAAAAGCGAAGTCAAAACGGGTACGCTCAACTGTTATGTCGGAGCCCATTTGCTTCACTTCCGGGCCGAGAACCTCGCGAAGCGCCTGCTGGAGCATATGAGTGGCCGTGTGCAATCGTGTTACCTTTTTCAGCTCTTCCTCATTGGCTGCTTTCAGTTCGCCGTTAAGAATAAGTCCGTGCCCGCCGAATTTTTTCTCGGCTCCGGCGCGAGAGATTTCTTGATGTTTTTTCATTTCTGCTTCAAATTCTGCTTTGTTTATCTTTATTCCTTGTTCCTGGGCAAGTTCAAAAGCCATCTCGTATGGGAACCCATATGTGGAAAAAAGAGTAAAGGCATCTTGTCCAGAAATTTTTTCTTTCCCAGACAATCTTTTGAATTCTTTTAGCCCTGTATCCAGTGAATATTCAAATTTATTAATCTCATCAATGATATGAGTAGGAATACTGATAATACGTTCATAGAATTCTGGATATGCTTTTTCGTATATTTTTCCTAAAGTATCAATAGCGTAGATAAATCTTAGATTTTTCTCTTCAGGATGACCACCGCGACCAAAAAGGTCGAAGTAGTGAAACGCCATCCGGCGAAGAAGTCGGCGCAACACATATCCCTGTCCCTTATTGGAAGGCCGAACTCCATCTGCAATGAGAAATGCTGACGCGCGAAGATGGTCTAAAATAATTCTCTCTTTCCGAAGATTAATTTCTTTCGGTTCGGGCAGTGTTTTTTTCATTTCCGCAAATACATCAATTTTGAAAACATCTGGAGCGTCGTTTGAAGCCGCCGCTATTCTCTCTAGTCCGCCTCCAAAATCCACATTTTTCTGTTCTAATTTATCGAATCCGCCGTCCTCGTTTTTGACGTATTCCATAAAAACGGAGTTACCGATTTCCATAAAGCGCCCGCAGTCGCAGTTGGGATGGCAGTTTTTGCCGAATTTTTTGTCGTGCGGAACATTTTCAAATTCGTAGAAGATTTCAGAGTCGGGGCCTCCCGGCTCGCGGGCGGGCATCTTTTCAGGCCTTCCAACTCGGCTCCACCAGTTTTTGCCGGAATCGTAATAAAAAATCCTGCCGCCTTGCATTCCGAGTTCTCCCCCGCGTTCTTCTGTAAGGAGTTCTACATCTTTCGCGTCAATTCCTTTTCCGGTAAAAAGTTTTTTCCAGATTTCAACCGATTCATCGTCGCGAGGTATGCCGTTTTCTTCATCGCCGGCGAAAACAGTAACGTAAAGCTTTTCCGGCTTAAGCCCTATCTCGTTAGTCAAAAACTCAAAAATCCACGGAAGCTGTTCTTCCTTGAAATAGTCGCCAAGCGACCAGTTGCCGAGCATTTCAAAGAAAGTAGTGTGGCGATTGTCGCCGATTTCTTCTATGTCCTCTGCGCGGAAACATTTTTGCGAATTAACTAAACGTTTGCCGAGTGGATGTTCTTTCCCCAAAAAATACGGGAGGAGCGGCTGCATCCCGGAACCTGTAAAAAGAGTGGTTATGTCTTTTTCTGGTATGAGCGACGCCGACGGAATCACTGCGTGCCCCCGTTCGGCAAAAAATTCAAGATACTTTTTGCGGATATCCTCTAAAGACATAAAATATTAAACGAGATTTTCGAAACCTTCAAGCGCTTTTGTTTTGCCGTGCTCGCGTATTTTTTCAAGCGCTTTGGCTTCAATCTGCCTGATGCGCTCGCGGGTAACGCCGAAAACCTTGCCGACTTCCTCCAAAGTGTGGGTCACGCCGTCGTCCAGGCCGAAACGCATTTTAAGAATCTCGCGCTCGCGCTCGGTCAGATCAATAATTATTTCGTCTATCAAATCGCGGATGAGCGCCTGGGCGGCCTGCTGAACCGGCGTTACGTTCTTTTCGTCAGGAATGAAATCGGAAAGCGTGGAGTCCTCTTCATCGCCGACCGGCTGTTCAATTGAAAGCACTTCCTGTGAAATTTTTTGTATCTGCCTGACTTTTTCCACTTCAAGTCCCATTTCGGCGGCGACTTCCTCGGCCAGCGGATCGCGCCCGAGTTCCTGAATTAACTGACGGCGCATCTGGGCATATTTAGAAATCGTTTCAACCATATGAACCGGGATTCTGATGGTGCGCGACTGGTCGGCAAGCGCGCGGGTGATTGCCTGCCTTATCCACCAGGTTGCGTAAGTGGAAAATTTGAAGCCCTTGCGGTAATCAAATTTTTCCACGGCGCGCGACAAGCCGATGTTCCCTTCCTGTATTAAATCCAGAAGAGTCAGATTTGGTGTACGGTTGGCGTAGCGTTTGGCTATGGAAACCACCAGCCGGAGATTGGCCTTCATCAATCTCTGGCGCGCCTCTTCGTCGCCTTTCAATATCTTTTTGGCCAGGTCTTTTTCTTCGTCTTTGGTGAGAAGCGCAGTTCTGCCGATTTCCTTAAGATAAACCTGGACAGCGTCGGGCGTGCCGCGTTCAAATTCAAGCGCTTTTTCAAGTTCGGCGCTACCGATATCGTCTTTAGAGGAAAGGTCTATAAGCCCGCCGGTTTCTATCACTTTTACGTTAGCTTTATCGAGCTGGTCGTAAATGTCGTTTAAAATCGTGACATCGTCTTCTATTTTGGGGAAGAAATAGAGTATTTCGTTGTCCGTAACAAAACCCCTCGGCTTGCCGCGCGCTATAAGCTCTGCCAGCGCCGATTGGCTAAACCTTGGAGCCTTCTTCTTAGAGGTTTTTTTTAACGGGGTCTTCTTGCCTTTTTTCTTGGCCTTGGGATGATGTTTTTTTCGGACGGCCTTGGTCTTGGGCTTCTGTTTGAGCTTTTTCTTTTTCGTTTTTTTCATAGATATATTAAATGCCGGATAAGCCTTATTTTAATTGAAAAATCTCATTTAAGCAAAACATTGAGCATCGCTCGAGTTTTTAAGTTTATTAACAACTTACGCGATCGCGTAAGTTGTTAACATTTGTAGACAGCCTGGAAAATCGGACTTTCATCGTATGGAACGCAGCTATAAATTCGGCAAATTGTCTAATTCCTGCATGGCTTTCTCGAGCAACTTCTGGTCGCCGGATTGTTCAGCCCGACCTATCATGGAGACGAGTTCATGCCTTTTTTCCTTCAAATATTCCTTATAGAGTTCCAGTTTAAGCGTTTCGAATTCTTCCGCGCCGGCTTCCCTTTGCTGGAAAATTACTATATTCAATAATTCGTCTGTAAGAGGGTCTTCAGAGCGCCTCTTACCGCTTTCAAGTATTGAAAATATCTCACGGTAATTGCCCGGCAGATGTGAAAAGAACTTTTCGCCCGCGCCGAAATCCCCTTTCTGCAAAATCCAGGCCAGACAACGCTGTGAAAGCATTTCCCATCTTGAAAATTTCCTCGCTTCGACAACCTGAGCTGTGGACTCTTCAGTTTGGGATATTTTTTTCGCTACTGGCGCTCTTTCCATTTCTTCTGATAGTGTCAGCTCGCCGACACCGGTTCTTTTAGAAAGTTCCTTCAGCCAGAAGGACTTAAGAACCGGGCTTCCGATATTCCTTATTTTTTCAAGAACCATTTTCAGGTTTTTGAAGCTGTCGCGGTCGCGCATATTCACATTGCCTTCCGGCAGATATTTTTCAAAATAAAATTCTGCTGCCGGTTTGGCGTTTTCTATGACTTCAAAGAAATACTTTTTGTCCGAAAGCACCGCGTCTGCCGGGTCTTTATAATCGCGGAACATAGCCACTTTCACGCCGAAGTCGGCGGCTTCGGCAAGGTCTATGGCGCGCTCGCCCGCTTCCCTGCCAGCATCATCGTTGTCAAAGCTTATGACCAGCTGGTCAGCCAGCCGCCTGATGGCGTGAAGATGGTCTCCGGTCAGCGCCGTGCCTGAACTGGCCACGACATTCTTTAATCCCGCCTGCCAGCTCATCAAAAAGTCCATCTGCCCCTCCACGAGAAATGCGTGCTTCATGTCGCGTATGAAATTTTTGCTTTTCCAGAATCCGTAAAGTAGTTTTGATTTGGCGAAAATTGGTGTCTCCGGGCTGTTGACGTATTTGCCCATTTTGCCGTCGTCGAACTGCGGCATAATTCTGCCCGTGAAGCCGACTGTCTTGCCAAGATGATTATGTATAGGAAACATGAGCCGTCCGCGGAATCTGTCGAACTGTAGACCGCGTTCGGTCTTGAAGGAAAGACCTGCTCGCAAAATATCGTCCGGGTGGAAACCGGAATTAATAAGATAAAGGACGAGCGCTTCCGAACCGGCCGGAGCGAAGCCGATTTCAAATTCATCCGTTGTTTCTTTCAATAGACCGCGGCTCGCTATGTAATCCTTTGCGATTTTTGAATTTTCCAGTTCCCTTTTGAAAAAGTCCTTGGCCTTTTCGTTTATATCGTAAAGAAGCCCGAGGTGCTTGTATTCGGCAGGGCTAACGCGCTTCAGTTCAATGCCGGCTTTGTCGGCGAGAATCTTGAGCGCTTCGCCGAATTCCACATTTTCATACTTCATCACAAATCCGAAAATGTCGCCCCCTATATTACAGCCGAAACAGTGCCATCCCTGCCGTTCCGGAGAAACCATAAAAGAAGGTGTTTTTTCGCGATGGAATGGGCAAAGCCCTTTGAAATTTTTGCCGGATGGATTTAGCTGGAGATAACCTTTCAAAAACTCAACCACATCGAGCCGTTCTTTAATTATGTCTACGGGAGTGTTGGCCATTTGGTGCAATTGTAAACCCCGCAACCGCAATTTTCCAGTGGCGGTATTTTCTATATTATATTGTTAGTTTTTTTGTCTGTAGCTTAAAAAGCTACAGACAAAAAAATAATGGTAATAAATAAGGTCGGTAAAATAAAAAACGCACGGTCGCAAGGGGTTACCCTGCGAACGTGCGCGTGTAATTCATCAGTCGCCCGGAGATGAGACATCCATCAACCAGGTCCACCCGGCTTCTAGCCTTTGTCGGTTGATGCATTCTTCCCGATAGGCCCGGGCACGCCTATTTATCGCGTGCATTAGTTCCTCGGGGCCTTCAATGACTGCAACCCCGTGATCGTAGTAGGGATACTTCCGGGTAAAGGGAGTATCCTTTTCCGATTGAAACTCGATGAGTTTGGCTGGGTATCCGTAATACCTTCCGGTTTCGACGAGCTCGGAAAAATTGTTTCTCGTCCGACCGTTGATGTAAATTTTCATTTTGTATCTCCATTTGATTAAAGGTCCCCTACAACATCAGGGTCGAGTATGGAGATGCGATTCACGGTGCAGATTTGTGGTCTGCCAATCGCTAGCAACGGCGGCCTTCGTCCCTGTGATATCCTGGGTGGGCCTCCGCCTCGTTTTTTAGGCCTACCATTTCGTCGTCCGACAATTTCTTGTCGAACAACATGAATTCGATTACGTCTCCGTACCGGAGACGTATCTCATTTCTTGTTGCACCGGCCAGCCGATCCTCCACGGCCGATGGAATGCAATTACGAAAAATCGGGATGCTCAGTGCGTCGGCGCTGAGTCCACCGAACAAAGTCCGATATCCTCGTTCCGTAATTTCTCCCCCTACAGTTTCCACACATGATGCCATGGTTGTCTCCTAAAATTGATTGAATAATCTTCCGCACAACTTCTGCGTCAATTTAGGATAATCTTATTTCCCCGCACGACTTCTGCGTCGATTTTCAAAGATTAGCCAATAAAACCAGCCAATCAACTGTTCTAAGTTAAGCACAAAAGTAAAGGTTTGTCAACCCCGAACTGTACCCTTAAAATTCCTTGATTTTTAAGGGTTATTGGGCTGTTTCTTCCAAAAAGGATTTATTTCGGTTAAAATTTATCCATTGAGATTGTCATGGCTACGCCAGATCTCGCGTAGCGACGACTTCACCTTTGGCTCGCAATGACAGGGTACAGGGCTTAGATTGCCATGCGCCCTACGAGTGCTCGCAATGACAGGGTTGAGATTCCTCGCTAACGCTCGGAATGACAGTGGGTCAATGCTCGAAATGACGATATAAACAAAATGTCCCAAATACTTAAAGTTGAAAATCTTACCGTCGACTTGGACGGCGTGACGATAATAGAGAACCTCAATTTCGAACTCCAGAATGGCGACAATATGGCCGTCATCGGGCCGAACGGTTCCGGGAAAACGGTTCTTCTGAAAACGCTCCTCGGCATTTTCCCACACAACGGGAAAATAGAATGGGCCGAAAACACAAAACTCGGCTATGTGCCTCAAAAAATAGACGCAGACCGCCATCTGCCAATTGACCTTGAGAATCTTCTGTCCGCCAAAGCCAACATCTTGGGCCTTAAAAAACCGGACGCAGAATTGGTTATAGAAGAAACAAAAATAACTGAAAAAATACTTAAAACCCCAATTGGCCATCTTTCCGGCGGACAATTTCAGCGTGCCTTGATTGCTTTCGCGCTTCTCGGACGGCCGAACGTAATTCTTCTGGACGAACCGACTGCGAGCATTGACCAGCTCGGGGAGGAACAGATTTACGAACTGATACACGAACTTCAGGAAAAATATGGCATTACTATAATCCTTGTTTCACATGACTTAGCTATTGTTTACAAATACGCCACCAAAGTCCTGTGCCTAAACAAAACCGGATTGTGTTTCGGCCCGCCGGAATCCACTCTGACGCCGGAGATTTTCAAAAAACTTTACGGGGAAGAGCATAAATACGTCCATCACATGCACCATGCTGATAAAAATTACGAACCTTAATATCGAAATCTGAAACAATATTAAATATTCAAATTACAAATGTTTGAATATTTATAAAATTGTAATTTGTTTAAAATTTAGAATTTGTGATTTATTATTTCAAAAGAGATGCTTAATGAAACTTATTCAATAATTTTGGCGATACTCGCAGCCGGGACAGCGGGTCTAGTGGGCGCCTTCGCGCTGATGAAAAGAACCATTCTCGCCGGCGACGTCATGTCGCATGTGGCAATCCCCGGCCTGGGCCTGGCGATTATTTTTCATTTCAATCCGCTTATCGGCGGCGCTTTGACTCTTTTTATCGGCTCTTTGATTATTTCTCAGCTTGAACGCAGAACCACCATTTCTTCAGAAGCGGCCATCGGCGTAATTTTTGCCAGTTCGGTGGCTCTCGGCGTTCTCCTTATCAATTCCGAAGAAGAATTGATAGACGCGCTTTTCGGCGGTTTCGGAAATTTGTCCCAAGGCGAGTTCCTGTTCGGCGTGGCCGCGAGCATATTCGTGGCGCTGGCGCTCTGGGCTTTGAGAAACAAGCTTATAATAAGTTTTTTCTCGGGAGAGCTTGCCGCTTCCACGGGCATAAGCATCGGCTGGCTGAATTTCTGGTTCCTGCTTCTTTTCTCGCTTGCCATTCTTTCCGGCCTGCGGTTTTTGGGGGCGCTCCTGGCCGGCGCGCTTATAATTGTGCCAGCTTCGGCAGCCAGGCAACTTACACACAGTTTGGGCTCGTTTCTTTTATGCTCGGCCTTTCTTTCAATTTTATCGATGGCGATTGGGCTGGTTATTTCTCATAATTACGGACTCGAACTTGGCCCTACGGTTATCGTGGTCGCCGCAGTGATTTTCGGCCTTAGTTTATTCAAAACAAAAAATTGAAAAAGTAGCGAAGCCGATTGTGATATTATTTCAATAGGCTGTCTTTTCCAATTTGTAGCTGATTCAGATGCAACTATTCAGGAATAATTTTTTTTATGGCGAGTCGGGTCGAACCACTTCGGCGCCGGTGTTGATTCTGGCCGTCGTAGTCGCCGCCACTTTCATGTTGATGCTTTGGGCGTCATTCGGCGATTCGGCCACTATGGACGAACTGGCGCATATTCCGGCGGGATACAGCTATCTCAATAACCTTGACTACCGCCTGAATCCCGAACACCCGCCTCTCATTAAAGCCCTGGCTGGGTTTCCGCTCGCTTTTTTGGACCTTTATTTTCCAACAGACAATCCGGCCTGGTCCAAAGACGTGAACGGCCAGTGGGACATGGGCAAGGATTTTCTTTACGGCTCGGGAAACGACGCCAATTACATAGTCCGCTCGGCGAGAATTCTTCCGATAATCCTGACCCTTTTTCTGATAATACTGATTTACGCCTGGGCGGCCGAACTCCTGGGCAGATGGTGGGGGCTGATGCCGGCGATTCTTTTCGGGCTTTCTCCGACGGTCCTTGCGCACGGGCATTATGTGACCACGGACATCGGCGCAACTTTCGGAATAGTTCTTGCAACATACTTTTTCATAAAATTCGCGATGGCGCCTTCGCGCTGGCGGTTATTCGCGGCCGGGCTCGCTTTCGGAGTCGCTCAATTGATGAAATTTTCGGCGATACTTATTATTCCGTATTTCATCATTCTTGTATTCTTCCTCTTTGTGTCAAGTATCGCCCATGACTGGAAAACAACGGAAATCGGAGCGAGACCTAAAAGATTTTCCGTCAGGGCTTGGCACCACGCAAAGTCACTCATAATAATTTTCCTGATTGGATATGCTGTCGTGGTTTATCCGGCATACGCCCTTTTCACGTTCAACTATCCTGCGCAAAAACAAACGTCTGATACGGAATTCACTTTGAATTCTTTCGCCGGCGGACCGACTCCCACGGGACAAATCTGCAAGCCGGCACGTTGTCTGGCCGACTTCGACATCTGGATGTCAAAAAACAGTATAACCAAACCGTTCGCCGAATATTTCCTCGGCGTTTTGATGGTCGTCCAGCGCTCGTCCGGAGGCAACACCAATTATTTTCTCGGCCAGGTATCCTCCGCCGGTTCCGCTTCTTATTTCCCCCTTGTTTATATTTTCAAGGAAACTCTGCCGGTGCTCCTTATTATTCTTATGGGAATCCTGATAGGCCTGATGGGAATATTCGAAAAATTCAGGGAAAAAATAACCGGCGCCGTCAAATATTTTTTCACGAAATATCTGGTCACGAGCTTCGCCGAATTCTCCATGCTTGTTTTTGTGGTTTTTTACTGGGCTTACAGCATGAAAAGCCCCCTCAATATCGGAATACGCCATCTTCTGCCCACTTTCCCGTTCATTTATATACTGGCAACAAGCGCCTGGGAAAAAATGTTTAATTCTTTCAGTCCGTCCGGCAAACCTGTTTCTATCCGAGAAAAAATAAAATTTTACGTGGAACGGAAAGTTAATCTCCTTCTCAAAGCGTTTTTGTTCGTCCTGCTGGCATGGTCTGTGTTTGAAACGGGAGCCAACGGGCCTTATTTCTTATCGTATTTCAACCAGCTCGGCGGAGGCATTTACGGCGGCTATAAAATTGTCACCGACTCGAACTATGACTGGGGGCAGGATTTGCTGCGGCTTCAGAATTTCGTAGCGGAACATCCGGAAATAAAAAAGATAGGCGTGGATTACTTCGGTGGAGGCAATCCCGGTTACTACCTGTCGCCAAAAGAAGTCAATTGGTCTTCCTCAAAAGGAAATCCCGCCGACAAAGGTATTTACTGGCTGGCGGTTTCGGTAAATACGCTCCAAAACGCCATGCAGCCGCTTGCTCCTGGCCAAAATCGGAATCCGGATGATGAATACAGCTGGCTTGTTTCAGCGCATCCACGCGACGCTGACTCTGGCAATCTGCCGAAACCGGATTACAAAGCCGGAACTTCGATATTTATTTACAAATTGTAAATAAATTGCACTTATTGCGTAGCGTTATAATATATAAAAATGAGTATTGAGAATTGGCAAAACGTAGATAAGTCTCAAAATAGTGAAGTGCTACCCAGAAATGTAGAGATTGTCGAAAATCCTGAGGGCAGATATAGAATCGTCTATAGCACTCACAATGTCGAACAAGTGACAAAAGAACTTGGTCCAAATTATGCCGGCGTAGTTCTAGAAACCACTTCGTCGGCCGATGAACAACAGACAGCGCTAGATAGAAATACTATCAATGTACAATACAGAAAAGTCATTAATGATATTAGGCAAAAAGGAAAACCTATTTTCATTGTTGATATCGATTCGTTTTCGGAACCAGCTATGTATCATTTTGGAGTACCAATAACCGAGGTTGCAGCAGTCGGCGGTGCACTATTATTGAAAAATAAAAATTTGGGCGACCAAAAAATAACACGTAGGGATTTTCTCAAAAAAGGAGTGAAAGCCGCGATATTTGGTTATGTAGGAACAGATATGCTTGCAGGATTTTTAAGTTCTTCAAAAGATAATCCAGAAATTGCCAAGAAAGCCCTCTATTTACGTGAAAATATCAATCCAAAATATATGTATTTATTGGCGCTCAGAAATCTTATTGTGGCAGAAAAAATGACGAAGATTTCAATGGAGAACAAAGAGCAGTTTGACGGAGGGGACCTTGTCGCTGTATATGGTAAACAACATTCAGATTTGGCACCAGTTTTAAAAATGACTCATGAAGAGCGCATGAAAGAACTAAAAAGAATTTTAGGGATTCTTCCTCGCCCATTTACGCAACCAAAAGACCTCGCAAGAGTGTTGCGTTTTGACTTTGATGCAGAACAAAGGAAATGGAAAATGCAAGAATCTATAGACGAAGATATTATGAAAGCAGCGTTTTAATCGTTGATAAAATCAGAATTTATATTTAATAATCTCGAGGCGCTGTGATATATCACAGCGCCTGGGGTGTAATTGATTAATTGGTTATGGTTCGTTGTTTGTTCGTTGTTTAAAGTTCGTCGTTCGCCGTTGACGGCATGTGTTCCTTGAGTTTCTTGAAATAACTTTTCAAAAGCGAGTGAACGAGAATTCCGCCAAGTATTCCAACAACGGCTCCGGCAACGATATCGAGTGGCCAGTGAACTCCAGTGAAAACCCTCGCGAAAGAAACAAGAAGAGAAAGAATGAAATACCAGATGCCCCAGCGTTTGTCATAAAAATAAATAATTGTTGCCAGCGCGAAAAAGAAAGCGGCATGGCCGGAAGGAATCGAGCTCCCGCTTTCGGAAATCAGCGACTGGAAATTCATGGTTTCAAATGGTCTCGGCGAATAATAAAAGAATCTGATGATTTCGGTTATAATTCCCCTGCTTAAAATCAAAGCTATGGCGGCTTCGGTCAGAAAAAATATTTTCTTCCTTAAACCTGCCTGCTGGAAAACAGCCAGCCAAAGAAAAACGAGAAACATCAAATATGGCAGGTATTGTGCAGTGAAAATTCCGGCTGCGTCAATCAAATAACCCCGGCCACTCATGTCGTGGATAAGATTGAACAACGAAAGGTTGAGGCCGTCCATAGTAACTGAATAGTGAAGTATGAATAATGAATGATGGATTTAAATTTTATTTTCCGCTTTTGCCATCATTCATAATTCTTTATTCATAATTCATGGTTAGTGGTTATTTTCGCGTGAACGCCAAAAGACCGATAAATCTGGCCCTCTTTATGGCTTCGGAAAGTTTTCTCTGATGCTTGGCGCAAACGCCTGTGTGCCTGGGGTCTATTATTTTTGACTGGCTGGAAACAAACTTCTTTAGAAGTTCGGTTTCCTTGTAGTCGATTTCCTTCATATTCTGCGAGCAAAAAAAGCACTGTTGGGGCATGTTGATAAATTATAAATTCTAATATCGAAATCCGAAACAAATTCCAAATTCTCAAATTTCAAAGTGTTTGAAACATTGTGATTTGTTATTTGTTTGGGATTTAGAATTTGTGATTTGTTATTTTAATTTAGAATGGCAGGTCTTCGGCTTTTATTTCTTCGTTATCATCTATGTCTATTACGGGAATTTCTGATTCCTGTTTTTGGCTTTCCGACGCTTCTGGCTGAGACTGCTTCACGAAACCGCCCTCTCCGGGACGACTTGGACGCGGACCGAGCTGCATGCGTTCACATGTTATTTCGGTCTTCCAGTGCTTTACACCTTGTTTGTCGTCCCAATTGCGCGTCTGCAGACGACCCTCAATGAATATTGAACTGCCTTTGGTCAAAAACTGTTTTACAATTTCCGCCTGGCGTCCCCAGATTATGACGCTGTGAAACTCGGCTTGTTCCTGCCGCTTGCCTGTTTTGTCGGCCCAAGTCCGATTGGTGGCTACCCTGACTTCCATGACCGATTGCCCACTAGGCGTTGTTCTAAGTTCCGGGTCGGCAGTAAGATTGCCGATGATGAATACTTTGTTGAGATTCATAGTTTTTTATAATTTCTAATTTTTAATTGACCTAATTTCTAATCAATACCCAATTAACTTAAATGTCTAAACCTTTATTTATTAAATTTTTTGTCATTGGGATTTGATTAGGAATTAGAAATTAGAGCTTAGGAATTTTATTGTAATATTTCTTTAAGCTGCTTTTCGAGGGCCTCGTTGCTGAGGTGCGGGACTTGTTTCCTTTCGGCTGCCGGAACGGTCGACGCAGTTCTTTTCCTGGGTACGTATTGCCTTTTTTCTTTTGATTTACTGAAAGGCGGAGTAACTATCAAAAATCTGAGAACTATCGGCTGGACACGCAATTGTTTCTCAATTTGAGAGATTTCTTTCGGATCAATGTTAAAATGGAAAAAACCGAAATAGGCCTCTGTTTTCTTTTCTATGGGATAAGAGAGAGGAATTCTGGTAAGCGGGCTTTCGGAAATGATTTCGGCGCCGACTTGCTTCAATGCTCCAGTTAAACGTCCGGCATCCTCTTCGGCCACCGCGACGAAAGACATTTCATATGCTTTTTTGTCGTTTGATTCTTCCATTTATTTGGTAATCAAAGGGTAATTTATTTTTAGATGGGGGTCAACCCCCCACACCATAACGGCAAGTTGCGCAAGGTCGCAAAACTTAATGCTTGCCGTTTGGTGTGGGGATTAATTTCGGGCCGTTATTCTTCAACTGCCTTATCGGCAACCGCAACAGATACTTCTTCCTGCACAGAAACCGTTTCAGTTTTCTTGCTCCTATCGCCAGTTGGTATCAAACGCCCAATAATCACGTTTTCCTTGAGTCCACGGAGTGGGTCAATACGTCCTTCGAGCGATGCCTGCACCAGCACTCTGGAAGTATCCTGGAAAGATGCAGCCGAAAGGAAGCTTTCTGTTGAGAGCGCAACTCTGGTTATTCCAAGAAGAAGCTGCTGTGCGCGGGCCGGCTGTTTGCCTTTGCGTTTCAATTCGCGGTTTATTTCAAGGAATCTTGATTTGTCTATAACTTCTCCGATAACGAAGTCATGGGCGTCTCCGGTTTCTTTTATCCTCAGCTTCGAAAACATCTGTCTGACCATGACTTCAATGTGTTTATTGTTTATGGAAGCGCCTTCGGCGGAATATATCTTCTGAACTTCGTTAATGATATAGCGGGCGACTTCTTTGCTGCCTTTGTATTCCAGAAGTTCCTGGAGATCGATATGCCCTTCTGACAACTGCTGCCCGGCAACGACTTCGTCTCCAACTTCCGCAAAAATAAGGGCGGCGCGTGAAACCGAATAATCAACTGATTTCTTGTCGTTTTTCTTTTTCTTGACTCCGCGCTTTTCCCTGCTTGTGATGGTAATTATCTTTAGTGCCCCTTTCTGTTCTATCTTTTCCACTATTCCGTCCACTGAAGCGAGTATCGCCTTGCCTTTCGGCGGGCGGGCTTCAAAAAGCTCTTCAACGCGCGGCAAACCGTGGGTGATGTCAAGACCGGCTGCACCTCCGACATGGAAAGTACGAAGGGTAAGCTGTGTTCCCGGTTCTCCGATGGACTGGGCAGCAATGATGCCTATGGCCTCTCCACCCTTAATCGGTTCGTTCCTGCTGAGATCAAGACCGTAGCAACGGCGGCAGAATCCGTAAAGCGATTTGCAGGCAATCGGCGAACGTAATTTCACGGACTCTATTTTTGATTCCTGGATGAAAGGAATGTGTTTCTTTTCTATTATCTCGCCGGAGCGGACTATTATCTTGTTGCCCGATTTCACGTCTTCGGCGGCTGTTCTAGAAAAAAGAAGTGTTTCGAGCGACTGGCCGATATCTTTTGAATCCTTGATGAAAACCTCAATGCTTTCGGTCGTGCGGCAGTCATCTTCCTTGATGGTGAGTTCCTGCGAAACATCGACGAGACGCCTGGTGAGATAACCGGCCTGGGCGGTCTTAAGAGCTGTGTCAGTCATACCCTTCCTGGCACCCCTGGTCGAAATGAAATATTCGAGAACGCTGAATCCTTCCTTGAAGGAAGATTTTATCGGCAGTTCGAGTGTTTCGCCTTGAGGGTTCTGTACCAGGCCTTTCATACCCATCATCTGAATTGGCTGGGCCCATGAACCTCTGGCGCCCGAGTCAATTATCTGGTGTATCGGATTGTTCGGCGTGAAAGACGATGCAACGTATTTTGTCACTTCTATCTTTGCATTTTCCCAGATACCAATGATTCTCGCTTTTCTTTCAGCGTCGGTAAGAAGCCCTTCGTGATACTGTTCACGGATAACATTGGCTTGCACTTCGGCATTGGCGAGAATTCCTTTCTTTTCTTTGGGGATGACGAGATCGGCCATGGCCCAGGTTATTCCAGACCTGGTAGCGGTTTTGAAACCGAGATCTTTTATCCTGACAAGAATCTCGGTGGCTTTTTCGATGCCAAGGTGACTGACAAGTGTTTCAATAAACCTTGAAAGTTTTCTTTTGTTGAAAGTGTCTTTGGCTTTGAAAATTTCTGGAACGTCGCCGAGAATCTCATTAAAGATTGCTAAGCCGAGAGTCATTTTATCATTGCCTATGCGGACAGGAGCATGGAGTGAAACGGCTCCGTTTTCGTAAGCCATAAGAGCTTCGTCCATGCCTTCGAAGTTCTTGCCGCTGCCTTTGGCCTCAGGATTGATTTTGGTCAGGTAATAAATTCCGAGAACGATATCGTTGGTCGGAAGAGCTACGAGATCGCCGGTGGCCGGCTTAAGAATGTTTTTGTGCGAAGACATTATTTCCGCTGCTTCCTTTTGGGCTTCCACGGAAAGCGGAAGGTGTACGGCCATTTGGTCACCGTCAAAGTCAGCATTGAAAGCAACACAGACGAGCGGCGGAAGCTTAATGGCCAGGCCTTCCACAAGAACCGGCCTGAATGCCTGAATACCGAGGCGGTGCAAAGTCGGAGCGCGGTTTAAAAGAACGCGGCGGTCTTTGATGATTTCTTCGAGTATCGCATAAATTTCGTCGCCGGCTTGTTCAATTAGGCGGTTGGCGTTCCTGATGGTGTGCGCCATTCCTCTCTTGATTATTTCGTGGATGACAAACGGGCGGAAAAGCTCAAGAGCCATTTTCTTCGGCAAACCGCATTCGTCAAGATCGAGTTCCGGTCCGACGACAATGACGGAACGTCCCGAGTAGTCGACGCGCTTTCCGAGAAGGTTCTGCCTGAACCTGCCCTGTTTTCCTTTGAGCATGTCGGCTAGTGAACGGAGCGGACGGCGCTGCGCGGACATTTGTTGGGTGCCGAACCTGGTCGAGTTGTCGATAAGGGCGTCTACGGATTCCTGAAGCATTCTTTTCTCGTTCTTGACGATAACCTCGGGCGCCTTTATTTCAAGAAGTCGTTTCAATCTGTTGTTTCTGTTTATAACGCGGCGATAAAGATCATTAAGGTCGGAAGTGGCGTATCTCCCTCCATCCAGAGCAACCATCGGACGGAGATCCGGCGGCAAAACTGGAAGAGAAGTCAAAATCAGCCATTCGGGGCGAATATTGTTCTTGAGCATCGAGCGAAAAAGTTTGAGGCGCCTGAAGGTCTTGCTGTCGGCTGCGGTCTTCGCCGCAGTTTTCTTTTTGGAGAATTCAAGGCCTTTTTCCATTTTGTGGATTTCGTTCTTGAGGTCCATATTCTGAAGAATCTTTCTGACGGCTTCGGCTCCGCTGCCCGCGGTGAAAATGTTCGCGAAATTTCTGCTCAGATTGAAATACTCTGTTTCACTCAGAACCAATCCTGGCCTGAGGTTGAGAAGAATGGATTTCACGTTGCTGGCTGCAGATTCGAGATCGTCGGAGGCCTTTTTCACGGCTTTTTTGGTGGCTACCGCTTTTACGGTTTTCATTTTTCCCTTAAGCTCGCGTCCCACATCGGCCAAAGCAACTTTTCTGTTTTCTTCGTCAACTTCTGTAACGACATAATCAACGTAATAAATAACGCGCTCAAGCTTGGACGATGAAACGTCCAAAAGCAAACTAAGGCGCGAAGGAATAGCCTTGAAGAACCAGATGTGCGCCACTGGAGCGGCGAGAGCGATATGGCCGAGGCGTTCGCGCCTCACCGAAGCGCGCGTGACTTCCACCCCGCAGCGGTCGCAAGTGACTCCCTTGTATCTTATCCTGCGGTACTTTCCGCAGTAGCATTCGTAGTCCTTGACCGGCCCGAATATCCTTTCGGAAAAAAGTCCGTCTTTTTCGGGACGCTGGGTGCGGTAGTTGATGGTCTCCGGCTTGGTAACTTCTCCATGGGACCATTTTTCCGTAATGTCCTCGGGCGAAGCCGGCTTTATTCTGAGCGCCTTGAAATCGTCGCGGTGAGTGGTTTCCGATTCGTAAATCGGCTCAATGTTCATTGAAAGCGCCTTAAGCTCGCTCAAAAGAACATTGAAGGTCGCCGGAATGTTCGGTTCTTTAATTGTTTCTCCGCGGATTATGGATTCATAAGCCGCCGAACGCCCCATGACGTCGTCGGATTTGATAGTCAGCATTTCCTGCAATGTGTGCCGAGCGCCGTATCCTTCCAAAGCCCAGACCTCCATTTCGCCGAACCTTTGTCCGCCGAACTGCGCCTTGCCTCCGAGTGGCTGCTGGGTAATGAGCGAGTAAGGACCGATGGAACGCATATGCACTTTGTCTTCAACCAAGTGGTTGAGCTTCATCATATATATGGTGCCGACCGTCACTTTCTGGTCAAAGGCGTCGCCGGTCTGTCCATTGTAGAGAGTCACTTTGCCGTCTTCCGGCAATCCGGCTTTTTTAAGCTCGGCTCTGATTTCTTCCTCGTTAGCCGAGTCCAGTCCCGGAGTTATGGCACGGTAGCCGAGCTTTGAAGCGGCCCAGCCGAGATGGGTCTCCAAAATCTGTCCGAGATTCATTCTGGAAACGACACCGAGAGGATTCAGAATTATGTCTACGGGCGTGCCATCCTCAAGGTAAGGCATGTCTTCCGTGGGTCTGACCTGCGAGATAACGCCTTTGTTACCGTGACGTCCGGCCAGCTTGTCTCCAGCCTGAACTTTCCTAAGGTGGGCGATTTCAACTTGGATGCGCTTGATTACGCCGACTTCAAGCTTGTCGCCCTGGTCGCGCGAGAATATTTTGATGCCGACAACGCGCCCGCGTTTGCCGTGCGGCATGGTCAGCGAAGTATCTTTGACATCCCTGGCTTTCTCTCCGAAAATCGCGCGTAGCAATCTTTCTTCGGCAGTCAATTCGGTTTCTCCCTTCGGGGAAATTTTTCCGACAAGTATGTCGCCGGCTTTGACTTCGGCGCCGATGCGGACGATTCCCTCTTCATCGAGGTTCTTCAGTTTTTCTTCAGCGACATTCGGCAAATCAGGAGTCGTTATTTCCGGTCCGAGTTTTGTGTCGCGCACATCGCAGTAAAAATCTTCAACGTGGATTGAAGTGAACAAATCGTCGCGGGCCACGCGTTCCGAAAGAATGATGGCGTCTTCAAAGTTGGCTCCTTCCCAGGACATGAAGGCCACGGTTAGGTTCTGCCCGAGTGACAGAATTCCGTTTTGGGTCGAAGGGCCGTCAATGAGAACGTCTCCTTTTTTGACCGCCTGGCCCATGGAAATCAATGGTTTTTGCGAAATACAGGTGTATTGGTTTGAACGCTTGAATTTGGTCAGTCTGTAAATTTTCTTCTCCTTGGCGTACTGAACCGTGACAGAGCTGGCGTCAATAGCCAAGATTTTGCCGTCAGATTCGGCTCGGATTACATATCCGGAATCGCCGGCCATTTTCTCTTCCTGCCCAGTCATTACGTGCGGCGCCACCGGCTTGATGGAAGGAACAGCCTGCCTTTGCATGTTCGAACCCATGAGAGCGCGGGAAGCGTCGGTGTGCTGAAGGAAAGGAATCAGAGAGGCTGCGATACTGACGAACTGATGCGGCGCGACTTCCATAAGGTCTATTTCGTCTACCGGATAAGTGCCAACTTCGCCGGCAAAACGCGCTTCAAGTATTTCGCCAATGAGTTTGTCGCCGGCGCGAGTAACCGCGGCGTGGACTATTTTGTGCTTTTCTTCCTCAAGCGCGTCGAGCCAGATTATTTCGTTTGAAACTTTTCCGTTTTTGACTTTGGCGTAAGGTGTCACCAAAAAACCGAAATCGTTTATGCGCGCGAATCCGGCCAAATAACTTATGAGGCCGATGTTTGTTCCTTCGGGAGTGAGAATTGGACAGATCCTTCCGTAGTAGGAGTGATGAACGTCGCGAACTTCAAAACCGGCGTGCTCCTTGCGGAGGCCTCCGGGACCGAGCGCTGAAAGACGCCTCTTGTGTTCAAGTTCGGCCAGAGGATTAACTTGGTCCATGAATTGCGAAAGTTGTGAGGAGGCGAAAAATTCCTTGACGACTGCGTTTATCGGACGGAAGTTTATGAGCTGGGCTGGCGACAAAGTATCTCTGTCGAGTGTGGACATTCTGTCTTGTATGATTCTCCTTAAACGGGCCAGGCCGACGCGGAGGCGTCCCTGGAGAAGTTCTCCGACTGATTTCAGGCGGCGGTTGCCGAGATGGTCGATGTCATCCGGCTTTGATCCGGGAGTATTGTTAAGGCGGATTATTTCCCTGACGATGGCGATTAGGTCGTCAAGATCGAGCAAGCGGTTGTCCTTCGCCTTTTTTATTTCAAGGCGCTGGTTCAGCTTGAATCTGCCAACCGGAGAAATGTCGTAGCGTTCAAAGCGCTGGAATATGGAATCAACGAGGTTTTTGGCGGTCGCCGGAGTGGCCGGATCTCCCGGGCGGAGACGGCGATAGATTTCTATATAAGAATCGTCCAGGTTTTTGGCCGTGTCTTTCTTGAGTGTAATTTCAATGTGCTTTATGGGCCCGCGGTCGATGTCTTGGAATTTTGATTTAATTAGTTCGTCGGTGGCGCCGAAAACGCGCAAAAGGTCGGTCACCGGGACCTTCCTGTTTCTGTCTATTTTGACACTGATAACCCCGTCGGGGTCGGTCTCGAATTCAAGCCAGGCGCCGCGGTTTGGAATAACTTTGGCTCCAAAGAGCTCTTTGCCGTGCCACAAAGCAGCCGTGAAATAAACTCCGGAAGACCTGATAATTTGGGAAACAACGACTCTCTCAACGCCGTTTATGATGAATGTTCCTTTGTTGGTCATGGCCGGAAAATCACCGAAGTATATTTCCTGCGCCATGGACTGGCCTGTTTTTTTATTCTCAAGACGTACTTTTATGTAAAGAGGGATTTCGTAAGTGGCATCTTTGTAAACAATAGTGGCCTCGTCGTATTTTGGTTTGTCGAAACGAAAATCCTCGAAATAAAGTTCGAGTTCTTTTCCAGTGTGGTCGCGAATCGGAGAAACCTCTTCGAGAATCTCTTTCATGCCGTCTCTCAGGAACCACTGATATGATTTCAGCTGGATTTCATTCAGGTCGTAAGGAGTCACGAGCGACTTGAATTTTGAAAAATCCTTGAGAGGAAGAATTTTGGACATTTATTAAAATTTTTTAATTATTTATTTTTAAAAATATTCCACAAAAAAATCCTGATAAAAAAGCTTTCTTGGGGCAGGGAAAGCCGTTCGCGATACGCGTATTACGGGAAAACGAAAAAAAACAAGCCGTGGAACTGTTTGGCTTGAAAGTTAGATTAATGGATATTTTATACTGGCAAAGGTAAGTTGTCAAATTTAAAAAAATGGCCTCACACCATTGTCCGGTGTGAAGCCACACAGGGTCGAGATTTCGACCCAGCTAGTTGCCGTTTGCCGGCATACCGAGTCCTCGCTGGAACTCGATGTATTGCGTAATGATGGTAATCGCCGGCGTGCAACCGCCAGCGATACGTGTACTCTTTTGTTTTTGTTATTTTCAGTTAGCCCTTGCCGCCCTAGCCGTAAAACCAGGAAGTAGATATGTATCCGGCGGCGATAGCGGCATTGACTCCGCCGACAAGGGTGATTTGCTCCCCGACCCCCATCAGAGTCATTGTGCCGTAGTTCGTATCGCAAAGCAGATTGTCCCCGTCAATCCGCATTGCGTTTGGAGTGACCTCCGGGAAAAAAGTTGATATGTCCAGCTTGTCTCCCTCCAAGAAAGACAGGTCGCCGAGATAGGTGTATTCGGCGATTGAGTGGTTCTCCTTCGGAACGATGGTGAAATTGTCTGAACCAGGGCCGCCATATGCTGCGTCCCCGGAACCAACGTAGATGGTATCGTTGCCGAAACCTCCGTCAAGGAAGTTGTACCCACTTGCTCCCCACACGATATCGTTTCCCGCGCCAGCATGGATGGTATCGTATCCGGCGCCACCAAGAATCAGGTCGTTTCCGCCTCCGCTGAAAACGGTATTCCTGCCGTTCCCGTCGTTGCCCCCATCACCGAGGAAGACGTTGAAATCGCCGCCGCCTATACAGATGACAGTGGTATTCTGGTCGCCGGTGGTAACGGTAGTACTGCGACCAGGTAGGGCGAAAGCGACAGCGATAAGCCCGCTCGTATTGCCGTAGAAATATCCCAGTCCTTGAATCGATGCTCCTTGATTCATTTCTATCTCCTTACAAGCGATAGCCATATTCCACGCGAATTGCGTGGACTTCTGACTGGTGTTTCAAAACTTGAGTCCTCTCACGCCTTTATTACGGGTAAAGAGAGTCTTAGTTGCTGTAGGCTATTATATATAATATATGAATTTTGTCAATACATTGCGACGCGCCCGAACTGGGGTTTTTACCTCAAATAAATCCGCCTGTTGGCCGACTGTTCGTCCAGTGTTTTCGCGAAAATGGTCTTCCCAGTTTTGGGGTCGCTAAGATAAAACCAGTAGGGCGACGGCTGTGAATTCATAACGGCGTTTATGGCTGACACGTTCGGGCTACCTATGGGCCCCGGCGGCAAACCGATATGAAGATAGGTATTGTATGGTGATTCTATTTTGAAATCTTCTGGAGAGAGCGGATAACAGTTGAATTGTCCGTTTATAACTTTTTTTAGATAGCAGATGGTTGCATCAACATCAAGCTTCATCCCGGTCGAAAGCCGTTTTTTCAAAATGCCGGCGACTATCCTTGAATCATTTTCATCGGAAACTTCTCTCTGAACCAAAGAAGCTAGAATCAGATTTTTTTTGTAATTGGCAGGGTCCTGATTAAGCGCTGGTTCCGCCTTGACGTAGAAATTTTTCAGGAATTTATCGGTTATCGCTTTAACGGTTGAGTGTTCTGAAAATTTGTACGTGTCGGGATAAAGTTTTCCTTCAGTGTCGTTTTTCATGGCGAAAGAAACAAGGAAACCGGCGGGCAGAACTTTTTTCCTGCTCAATAAAATATCAATGTCGTAAACCGACGCTCCATCCAGAATCATAACTTCGATTTCTCCGGACGATTCGGTCAGAAGACCGACTATCTCGGGAGTGCTGAAACCGCCGGAAATCTCGTAAATACCCGGCTTTATTCGGCTGGCCGAACCGGTGGTGATTGAATATATTTTAAAAGCCGTCTTGGAACGTATAAGTTTTTGGGCATTAAGTCGATTGGCTATGGCTAAGAATCCTTCGCCGCTGGAAATTTCGAATATTTTCGTGGGGTCTCCGGACGAAGCGGGACGCAAATTCCAAAAAAACAAAAAGGAGAGCAGAAGAACGGCTGCCAGAAAATAAAAAATGAATAACCGCACCGCTCGCGGTGCGGTATCGCGGTTATTCACCCTGCCATCGGCGGGGTTTATTAAATCCAACACCGCCTTCATCCCCGCCGCAGGCGGCGGGGTATTCGGCGGGGATTTAATAAATTTGTTTTCCAAAAATTTCCGCGCTTCATTCATCCCGTTAGAGACAGACCGCCTTGGGCGGTTGTAAATCAGCGATTTTTATAAATAACGACTTTTGATATGAAATTTTGAACATATTTTTATAAATCATGAAATAGTTGTCTCTAACGGGATTCACCCCGTTAGAAGCAGATCGCGATCGATGTGAGCTTGTAAAACTATTTATAGTAATGATTAATAATATACTGAACAACATCATATTATTGAATAATGCGATCGCGGCTTCTAACGGGGTTCAATTCCGACAATGATAGCTATAAGGAAAAAACTAGTCAAAATGCTTGAACCGCCGTAACTCAAAAAAGGAAACGGTATCCCGACAACTGGAACCAAACCGAGAGCCGAACCAGCGTTCATGAAAAACTGCGTTCCGAAAACTATAGCCGCGCCGAGACAAATGAATTTTTCAAAATTCCTGGCAGCCAATAAACCAGTTTTAAGTATGCCGAGTATCAGCGCAAGGAATGAACCTATGGCTAATATTCCCCCGGCCATTCCCCACTCTTCTATAAGCGCCGCCAGAATAAAATCGTTGCCGGGGTCGGTCAGGAAACCGAGCTGGGTCTGCGAGCCCTGGCCGTAGCCCTTGCCCCACATCCCCGCTGAACCAATGGCTACCTTGGATTGGATAATGCTGTAGTTCGCGCCCAATACGTTTTTCTCCGGATAAAAGAAATGGACAACGCGGAGCTTCTGAAAATCCTTAAACCCCCAGTTCCACATTAAAAACACGGCTACTATAAATACGGCCAAAGCCGTAAAAATTTTATCCCTTGGCAGTCCGCTCAAAAGAAGAAATCCGAACCAGATTCCAAAAAGCACAGCCGCGGAACCGAAAGCCGGCTGGATTGCGGTCAAAAACGCCGGGACTATGAAAAAAGAAAATGACGTCAGGATTGTTTTCCAGCGCGCCACCGATAAATGCCTCCTGCTGAAATATTCGGCATAAAGAAGTATCAGGGCTATCTTGGCGAGTTCTGCCGGCTGAAAGCCGAAAGGTCCCAAAAACAGCCAGCTTTTTACGTTCCTTATTTCGGGCCCCATAACCAAAACAAGCAGAAGAAAAAAAATGGACAACACATAAAAACCGATTATAAACGAGCGGTAGCTCAAAACCGCCTGCCAGTCCAGCTTCCGGAACAAAAAAACAAAGACAATGCCTAGAACAATGAATCCGGCCTGTTTATAAAAAAATTTATCTGAAATACTCGACAAAACAGTCAAGCCGGAAAGAAGGATGATGGAAAGAGGCAGGAAAAGATTTTTTACCTGCGGAGCGCCGATTATGTTCAAAATTGGTCGCATATTTCTATTCGTTCCAAATCAGTTCCCATATAAATAAATCTGCGTTCTGGATGTATCAATATTGTTTAGTGCCGGATGAAAGACCGAAAAAGAATACTGCTGCCCCAGAGCAACATCGTCTACCTCGCTGCCGGATATTCCGGCCGGACCGAGCCTGCTGTAAAAGACGACGAGAATTGTCACTTTCTTTATGGAAACAGTACTATTATTAATGAAATTGCCCGTGGCAGTCAGCCCTTTTGATGAGCTGGCGGTATTCAAACTTTGCTTGGCCAATTGCTGCTGGCCAAACAATGACTTTGGAATCCATTTTGTTTCGCCGACACGAAAACCGACAGTAACGATTTTGTAAGCATCCGGAAAATTGAGATTAAACTCGGCGATATATTTTATTTCCGAAGCGTAAACGAAAGAATTTCCGTAACGTTCGTAGAGAATATTTCCCTTGTTGTCGTAAAAAGAAAATTTATACGGCATGTCCTGCGCCGCGAAATCTGCGTTCTTGTTCTGCACTTCGGCCATCACGCTGATGCTCGACGTAGCAGGATGGAAAATCTGCGCCTGTCCGCTGGTTTCAATTTCGCTCAGATTGGCCGGGAGGCAGAATTTTGCGCAAACGCCCCCGCAGTCAATTCTCTGCTCGTTCTGGTCCTGAACGTTGTTGAAACAGCTCGGCGCCGGCTTGATGTAAAGGGAATAAAAACCGAAAACAATACCGCCGAAAACAGCGATATAAAAAAGTCCGTAGGCGAGTTGTTTGAAAGTTCGCATTGTTTATATTATATAACAATTTCGAAAGGGTCTGAAATAAAAAAGTTGCGGGCAATGGTTGTACATTGCCCGCGAGCGTAGTAGTGGACGCGCGAACGCGCAAGGAGAAGCTGGATTACAAGCAACCGCCCGGAAGGTATTTACGGGCGAAGACGAATTCCCATTCCCTGTTGAATTCTTGGGATGCGTCGACTATCTCCAATTTCCCCCGGTTTAAAGCAACAAGCACTGGGTACTTGTTCAACGCGGCTGGCTCGTGGGCAAAGACCAGCTTTTCTTCAGAACGTGGAGAAATTGAATGTGCCCAAACAAAGGCATCCTCGTACACGAGCGGCACGAGATACCAAAGCTTGGCAAATTCTATCGCTTGCTGAAGTGAAACCTTCCACGGGAAACTGACAGTTTCTGCAAGGACAATCTTCCGTCCTCGATATGGAAAATTCTTATCGTTTATCATTTTCCTGTAGGTGGGGTGGCATGGAACATCCTTCGTGAGCTCGCTTATCGTCTCGGGATGCGCGAGTGTTAGTATGGCATCCGGCTCCGGGTTTTCTACGCCGAGAAACCGCTGAAATGTCTTTCGAGCGATGCGCACTTGCCCGTTTTCGGTTAGGCCGGCCTTGAAAAGGTCGGCGAGCATTCCCGACTTCAAAAGATGAAAGGCGCTCCGCTCGGACAACTTCGTGCCCACGGCTATATTTCCAATCTGAACCACTTGTTGGGGGGTTGCGTAATTCATACGATTCCCTTCCTGTAAAAAGCTTCGCCTTTGTATCCGCAAGATTGCGAAATAGGGCTCGGCCGAACTGGTTATAAACTAACGGTTCCCTTGATTAAGGTCAAGGAACTACATAATAAAAATCGCCAGAACTTTTGTATGTTCCCGTTTTGTGCGAATCTTTGATTCGCAGACAAAACGTCATAGCTTCGCTAGATCTCGCGTAGCGATGACAATCCCGCCAACGGCGGGACCGGCATATTCTACCTGCCTGCCGGCAGGCAGGCTTTTCCAAAACCCGAAGGCTTAAGCCCCCATACCTATGCATAGGTATGGGGGTAAATATCACCCTTCGACTCGCTACGTTCGCTCAGGGCAAGTCGTGTAAAAATTTTCTGCAATGATATCCCGGCAAATCCTACTTTCCCAAAACCCGGAGGCTTAAGTATCATCGGAGCATTACGCTTTCACTTCCCAGTTCGGAATGGGATGGGGTGGGACACATAATGCTAAATTACCGAGAAATCGCTGAAGAAAATTTTTAGTGCGGGGTTCGGCTTGCCCGCCGAAGCTTTCTTGTCCGCAGTAGCTTTAGCGAAGGTGGAAGCGAAGGCGAGAATGGGAACCCTCCTTCGCTCTTCGAGCTACGAAGGGCAAGGGGGTGGAACACACACGAATAAAACACCGGCAGACAAAAAATCTGGCGTGCAAAAGTCGAAAAGTTTATAAAGTTGAAAGTTATAAAGTGTTTGGACTTTATGAACATTACGAACTTTTTACTTTATGAACTACGTTTTTAAGTCAGCATTGGGATAATCAGCATGTTTAACGCCCCGCCGCAGGCGGGACAAAAAAGCATTAACGGTTATTAGTATTCCTTGGCTCAAACCATTGCTGGCCTTACACCTAGAACCTATCAACGTGGTAATCTTCCACGAAACCTTGCCAATGCGCAGCATTGGCCCACTAATCAACACGAATATAAGCTCGCTTTGCGAGCCACGCTAATTAACACGAAATTTATTATAAAGATTTTTCGTGTCTATTAGTGTAGCGCGGAAGCGCATATATTAGTGGTAATTCGTGGGTCAGTGCCACGCACTGACGATACCTTATCTCGGGGTAGGCTTCGCGCTTAGATGCTTTCAGCGCTTATCCCTTCCGAACATAGCTACCCGGCGCTTCATTTGGTAACAAAGCCGGTACACCAGAGGTCCGTTCAGCCAAGTCCTCTCGTCACGTATTCCCCTATCACTAGGAGCGCAGACTATATCTTCACCCTTTTCATTTCTGAAAGTGGGGTGTCGGCGTATTAACTCCGCCTAAAGCGGAATTCCGTCCTGATATAAAATCAGGAACAAGTCGTTACGGGGTCAAACCTAAAATTAAAGACGTGGAAGTTCTGGAAACACACGTGGTGGTTCCATCACACGAATGGATGTCTGCATCCAATTAATCGCACACCATGAAAGAAAGAAAAATATAATCAGAATGCCCAACTTAAACCAGTTTTCTTTTATCCAATTTTTCATTTTTTTAATTTTTAGATTGACTTCCCACGGTATTGTCTTTTCTGATTTCGGTCCTCAAGCATGCCCCGTCAAATCTCGAAGAGATTCTTCGGGGTAAATTGTACCAAATTGCAAGGACTTACAGCAATTATGGTTATCCCTGCCTGACGGTAGGCAGGAACGAACCGGAATATTCAAGATTCCACCGTTATTAGCCAAATTGTCATCGCGGATTACTCCGCGAAGTAGCAAAATTTTACTAAGGCCAACTCCCCTCAAGTATCAACGCCTGCAGCAGATAGAGACCGACCTGTCTCACGCAAAATTTCAACTATTACTAATTGTTTGGACTATACCACCTTCTCCTCGTGGAGAAGACCGACGTGTTAGCATCTGCCTTGGGCAGACACTCCGACCATTTCTGATCAAGTCTCTACGGGGTTAATGTATGCCGTTTTCGTTTCTTTGAATAATTAAGTGTGCGAAAACGTTCTATCAATTCAGCCAACACTAAAAAGTCATTTTTATCTTTAATTCTCGCTTTAGCATTGAGAATTTGGATCATAAGATCCGCCTGTTCTTTTTTAAGAATCAGGAAAGGTTTTACGCATTCAAGAAATGTTCGAATTGCTTCTTGTCTGCCGATAGTATATTCGAGAATGCCATCTTTGCGTTCACGAATATATCCAATATTAATCAGAGAACAAATTTGTTCGAATTTCTTGCGATCTTTGGATGATTGGAAAAGCACTATGTACGGCGCTATTTGAAATCCATAACGGTATTCCGTATTTGGTTTCATACGCACGTAAATACTGCCATCTCCATCCAAAAATCCAGCGATATAAGCTTTCTGTGTTGATGAAAGATTTTTCATACACAACTTCCCTCGGTATTATCCTAACATACGACAGGTTGTCATGCTAGGACTTCACCGATATGAGTCAGTTTGTTCGATCCGCATCACTGCGGAAAGCCGCCGTGTTTGATGCCTTGTCCCGCCGTAGCCATTTCTGGCATAGGCGGATCCTCGGTTCAGTTGTATTGACGGTCTGAACCCAGCTCACGTGCCCTTTTAATTGGCGAACAGCCAAACGCTTGGGAGCTTCTACACCCCCGCGCTAGGGCGAGCCGACATCGAGGTGCCGAGCTTCGCCGTCGCTATGGACGCTCGGGCGAAACTAGCCTGTTATCCCCGGAGTAGCTTTTATCCGATGTCTCCCACCTTTCTATAAAGAATGGTCGGGTCACTAAGTTCTGCTTTCGCATCTGCGTGACTTGTATGTCTTGCAGTTAAGCCGGCTTTTGCCTTTACGCGTCCAGTCCGGTTTCCATCCGGACTAAGCCGACCTTAATAAACTCCTCCGTTACTCTTTAGGAGGACAACGCCCCATTGAAACTGCCTGTCAAGCACTGTCCCCTGCCGTTTTTTCCGGCAAGGTTAGAATTTAAAATCTTAAAAATGGATGTTTCATTGTCGCCTCCACACCTCCCGAAAGAGATGCTTCAAAGGCTCTCCACTACGCTACGTATTAAGACCTTAAAGCCAATACCAAACTGCAGTAAAGCTTCCGGGGTCTTTTCGTCCCGCTGCAGGTATCCAGCGTCTTCACTGGAATCGCATTTTCACCGAGCTTGCCGCCGAGACAGTTTCCCAGTCGTTACACCTTTCGTGCGCTTCGGAACTTACCCGAAAAGGAATTGCGCTCTTCACTTCCTTTATGCGAAGGACTATATCTTCATCCTATTTCTAGGAGCACGACGTATAGTCTCTTGGAGTCGTGTAGGATCATTCACGCGTTACCGCATGATGAGGTAGCTATTGCACGTTCTACTTATAATCGTTCCAATCCTCGCACGAACCTTGAAAACAAGATTCGGGCGACCTTAGAACGATTATAGTTATCGCTGACATTGACGAGGGCTTGAACCAGTCAGCATGTGCTGCGCGCAAGTCAAAAAGTTTATAAAGTTGAAAGTTATAAAGTTTTCTTACTTTATTAACTTTACGGACTTTTTACTTTATGAACTGTGTGCAACACACACCGCCAGTCTTGACCTTCTCGCATCGGTCAGGTGTCACCCCCTATACATCCTCTTGCGAGTTAGCAGGGAGCTGTGTTTTTGGTAAACAGTCGCCAGGAAGACTTTCGCTGCGGCCCATGCATCGCGCGAAAGCGCGATGCAAGTATCAAGTGTCAAGTATCACGTATCAAGTTTTTAAATTCCTGACACATGACACCCGATACCTGACACTGCATCGCACCTTTGTGCGATGCACGGGCAGGCCTTATCGCTAACTTACGGCCGCTTTTTTGCCTAGTTCCTTGGCGGCAAATCACTCGTTCCCCTTGGGCTACTCGCCCTATCCACCTGTGTCGGTTTACGGTACGGATTCTATATATTTAATCTTAGAAGTTTTTCTTGGAGGTCCGCTCGATGAACGTTCGCCGGAAAACCGGCAATTGCCTTTTTACTGGGATTCGCAATTAAATGCAGCGCTCCGGATTTCCCAAGAGCACACCCTCGCGCAAGGACGCCAAACCAATAAGGCGTTCCATCTACTGAACCCCGTCCCTCCATCGAAATATATAGAAGTGACGGAATATTAACCGTCTGTCCATCGGCTGCGGTTTTCACCATCGCCTTAGGGCCGACTAACCCGTGGTTGATTGCCAGTGCCACGGAAACCTTGGATTTTCGGGGTCCCAATTTCTCATTAGGATTGTGGTTACTCATTCCAACATTCTCTCTTCCCGCCGCTCCACCGCCCCTCGCGGGTACAGCTTCGACGCAACGGGAATGCTCTCCTACCACGCCAGCGCTCTGCGCTGGAAATTCGAAATCACAAATTTGAAATTCGAAACAAGATTTAATTTTTCAAATTACAAATTCCAAAAGTTTGGAATATTTTAATTTGAGATTTGTTTAGAATTTAGTGCTTGAAATTTCGTGCTTCCCAGTGCAAAGCACTGGCATTCATATCTTCGGCAGTATGCTTAGCCCCGATACATTTTCGGCGCCACTCGCCATCCACCGCCGCTCTTGCGAGCTTTGGCGGACAAGTCGAATAGTGAGTTGTTACACACTCTTTAAAGGATGGCTACCTCTAAGCCAACCTCCTATCTGTCTACGGCGCGTGACTACCTTCTACACTTAGCATACATTTAGGGGCCTTAGATGATGATTTGGGCTGTTTCCCTTTTGACCACGGAGCTTAGCCCCCGCAGTCTAACTGTATGTGACCACGTTTCCGCCATTCGGAGTTTGATTGAGCGGCTGAGCTTTCGCCCTTTACCGCTCATCCAGTAGCTCTACCTGCAGAACGCTACACACACGCTAGTCCTAAAACTATTTCGGAGAGAACCAGCTATTACCAAATTCGATTAGCTTTTCACTCCTTACCTCAGCTCATCCGAAGATTTTGAACAATCAACCGGTTCGGACCTCCTCCCGCATTTCTGCGGGATTCATCCTGGCCAAGGCAAGCTCATCTGGCTTCGGGTCTATGATGCACTGCTTTCAGCGCGCAGCGCTGGAAGCACGAAATCACAAATACGAAATCCGAAACAAATTTTAATATTCAAATCTCAAACGTTTATGCGTTTGGAATTTGTAATTTCGAATTTGTTTAGAATTTAGTGCTTGGAATTTCGAATTTCCAGTGCTACGCACTGATACGCCCTATTAAGACTCGGTTTCCCTGCGCGTACACCCCTTTGGGGCTTACACAGGCAATGCACCATAAGTCGTTGGATCATTCTTCAATAGGCACAGCGTCACCGCTGCGCAGCAGCGGAAGCACGAAATCACAAATCATAAATCTGAAACAAATTTTAATATTCAAATTTCAAACGTTTAATTGTTTGGAATTTACAATTTCTAATTTGTTTAGAATTTAGTGCTTGTAATTTCGAATTTCCGATGCTACGCATCGGCCCCGCTTCCTTGTAGGCGAATGGTTTCAGGTTCTATTTCAACGGCCTCACCGGCCTGCTTTTCACCTTTCCCTCACGGTACTTGTTCACTATCGATCATCAAAAGTATTTAGCCTTACGAGACAGTACTCGCAAATTCATTCGAGGTATTCTGGCCTCGAATTACTGAAGGTAAATTCCGACGCCCTTGCGGGGTCGGAATCCCGACTTTTACGTCGGGAGAAACTAAGAAGGCTATTCGTTTTCGCCTACGGGGCTCTCACCCTCTTTGGCATCACTTTCCAGAAAATTTCGGCTAACAAATAACTTTGTAACTTCTCCACCTCAAAGTATCAAGTGTCAGGTATCAAGTATCAAGAAAAATCCTGACACATGACCCATGACACATGACACCTTAAGAGCGTTTCTCCCTTATTACCCCAGCGCACCGCGCTAAAGCGCGTCGCGCAGAATTATGAAGTATGAATAATGAATTAAGGGTTTTTAAATTCCGTAATTCATAATTCTTTATTCATTATTCTGCATCGCACCTTAGTGCGATGCACTGGTTTCGGCTCTTCCCGTTTCGCTCGCCGCTACTCAGGGAATAACAATTTGTTTTTCTTTCCTCCGCCTACTGAGATGTTTCACTTCAGCGGGTTTGCTCTCATATATCAAGTATATGAGCAACTTAGGTTTGCTAAGTTAGGTTTCCCCATTCGGAAATCTCCGGATCATCGGTTGCTACGCACCTCCCCGAAGCGTATCGCCGCTACGCCGCGTCCTTCGTCGCCTTTTGATGTCTAGGCATCCTCCATTCGCCCTTAATATGCTCATCGTCCGCCATTGGCGGATCGTTAAACATGCCAATTATCCCAATGCTGACTTACACCAGCGCACAGCGCTGGAAGCACGAAATAACAAATCAGAAATCTGAAACAAATTTTAATATTCAAATCTCAAAAGTTTTTACACTTGAAATTTATAAATTGGAATTTGTTTGGAATTTAGATTTTGGAATTTCGAATTTCCAGTGCTATGCACTGGCATCCCTGCTCATCGTTAGAAATTGGATGCAATTCCGGCGGGACGCCAAAATTACAAAACATACGATGCAGGACATCTTGTATTTATTTACGCAACAATGAATGCGAGCACTTTCAATCAGGTTCTGCGCAACTCGCTTTTTGATGCGGAAATTTGATTATCAAAAGACGTTCATCCATCCGCTTCTCCGCAAAATAAAAAACCGCTTGGGAGCGGTTTCGAACACGACAAAACGCCGGTTCTTAGCCGCTACTTTTTTGGGTTAATTTCTTGCTGTTCATCACGTAGGTAATATGATAATCGTTCTGGAAATAGTGTCAATACCCCACATAAATTCTTATGTGGGGTATCAAGAGCCCTTGAAAACAAAAGCACCCTTTGTCCTTCCGGACTTGAGTGCTTTTGCAATAAACGCTTTAAAACGTTTAGCGAGAACCGGTCGATTCTCTTAGCTTGTTGAGAAGAGTGCTGGCGTAATCTTTTCCGCCGAGACCGAAAGCGAGACCACCGGCCAAAGCCATCATGGCCACAAATCCTGTTATGACTGTGTTGATGACGCCTACGGCGACATTCAATTCAACCAATGCAGTCAGAAGACCGAAGACGGTTATTGACCACCAGGCCAAAGAACCAAGGAAGTTGGCCGCGTGCAATTTCGCGCTCATGACCGAAGCCGACGCCAATCTCCTCACGAAATTGGCGAGAACAACTGTAGCGAGCATTATGAGGACGGCTATCGCCACGTTCGGAATGTAGAATAAAACATCCCTGAGGAACGAGGAGAAAGCGAAGAGCCCCAAAACGTCGGAAGCAGCGAGAAGGAATGCGATGGTCACGAACCAGTAAACTATCTGTCCTACAAACCTTGCGCCATTGAGACGCATGCCGCCCCTTTCGAAATAAGGAGCTAGGCCAAGCTTGTTGAGTAGAGAATCAAGCTTGAGGACTTCGAGAACTTTCTGGACCACAAGCGTGCCGAGGACATACGCGACAATCAGGCCGACGATAATCATGACGAGCGCGCCGATTAAACTCGGCAATACGCCAACCACGCCAATCCACAGCCCCTGAAGCGAAGCCACGACGATATCTGTCCAATTTTGAGCTACCATTTAATAAATATTATTTGTGATTTTCCGACCTTTTCTAGACCTTATCTATTGCTGGTTCAATTATACCAAATCAGCCAGATTTCCAAGCATGGCCTCTGTGGAAAAAATAAAGGCGGTTTTGGGCGGTTTTACCTACCAAAACACCCTTCTTCGTGCCGCTTGTAACGGCACTTCGAAAGGGTTGTTCACATTTTTATATTTGATTAAATTGAGAACAAAAAAGGGGCGCCACAATTATTATTATAATTATGTGGTCACCCCGTTCGGAGCTATGCTTCGCTCCAGTTTACTTCGGATTTAGAACGGATACTTCCCGGCACGTTGCAAAGCGGCATTCAGGCCATCGCAAGCAGCTTTCGCCGCGTTAGCGGCTGCAAGTTGGAAATTTATCGGGTCGCAAGCGAACGGACCTTTCTGCCATGCTGCGATGATTCCGCGTGCATCGTTAATGACTGCACCGAAACCGTCATCGTTGAAGAGTGTGGCACACTCATCGTCAGAAGCCCCTTGTCCGCCATGGCCCGGTCCCAGGAACACTGCCTTGGGTAGAATCTTGCGCATCGCCGGAACGTCGTCTTTTTTTGTTGCACCCATAACGACGCCGAGATTGCGATAGCCATTCTCGCCCTCGGTCCCTTCGCCCCATAATGCGACATAGTGAGCGAGTCGTTCCCAGACCGTCAGGCCGTTGTCCGTGACCAGTTGTTCGATAACGGAATTTGGCTTGAAGGATGTCTTATCTACGACGAACGCCCCTGTGCCATGTTTCTTCATCTCCGTGACGAAGCGCGGAACACAATCCTCGCCAATCCAGCCGCCGATGGTAAGCGCGTCCATTTGTCCCGGCGATCGCACAGTCGTTCCGTCGAAAAATGGAACTTCGCCGAGATGCACCTGCGCATAGGCGTCTGCTGTATCGCCACCGTCTTGCCGCTTCCCGTCCTTGATACGGACAAGCCCATAAGAAGCCGCGTAATGGTTTGTTTCTTCAAGTGTCCGCCAGCCGGTATGTTGAAATTCATAGAAGCCGGCCTGCGGCATGGCGGCCGACGCATACGGTGCAATGGCATCGATAATGGCCACGTTGAAAAAGCTATAGATGGCCGCCAACGCTTCCCATGTCTTGCCGTGTAGTTTTACCATCATCTCGATGATGTGCGGCGGCATGAACTTCAATTGCGGGTCGAGGCCGACGCACAGCACGCTTTTCTTCGCAAACATCGCTGCCTGCAAGTTGTCGACGAACGTTTTCATGGCTTTTCCTTTCATTATCAGATTTTTACTTCTCAAATAGCGTCGCCAAAAACTATCTTTGGCTTGAAAAGACATTATCGGAAAGCTGGATAAAAAGCAATGAAATACCACGCCAAACAAAAACCCCGCTTTGGAGCGGGAGTTTTGTTAGTTTACCATTAGTTCTATTCTGTCTCTTTCGGCAACCAATCTAACTATGTTGTTTCGTATGGGTTCGCTGTCGCCTGCTTCTTGTAGTTTTCTTAAATCGGCGATTAGCTTTTTTACTTTGGGCAACAGAGCAACTTGGGCATCCTTCGCGCCCTCGTGTGATTTAAGCACTTCCAACTCATTAACGAGAGATTCGCTTTCATGAACTGGGTCTCCCTCCATTTCTTCCATAGGTACAACTGTATTTTCGGGTATGTTTTTTAAGAAATCTTTAAATTCTTCCATATGTTTTTATTATACAAAAATGCTTCAAAAAATCAACCCCGTTAGAGGCCGCCCTCGCCAGTGGGCGAGTGCTACGGGCACCTAGGGGCGTCCTGCCTCTAACGGGGTCAATGCCCTGCGCCAGATATTACTACGGATACAATTCCCTGTTTTTGAAAGGTATAAGCGCCAGTACGACGGCTTCAAAATAGAATTTCGTTCTGTCTATAACGTCGCCGGTTAAAATGCCTACGGCGCCGTTTTTCTGCTTGGAATTCGTCTTATCAAAAACCACGTCGTTGGCTTCTCCAAGTTCCATTCCCTGTTTTATCAGTTCGGCTATTTTCGGAGGCAGAAAAAAAGTTCCTGTTCTGCCCTTGCCCAATTTCCCGTCTTTGCCTTTGACCACAACCCAGGAAAAGGATTCTGTATCTGAATTTTTTTCTTCCACCCCCACACCAAACGGTAAGTTGCGCAATTTCTGGGATTTAATGCTTGCCGTTATGGTGTGGGGGTCAACTCCGCCCTCTATGCCGACCCAGAAATCCCCGTCGGCCATGTTTGAAGCGTTTTCGGCGCGATTAAGAGCTCCTTGAAAAATTTCCGAATCGCTTTTGGGCTGGTCGCTGACTCCCGACGATGCCGAGACACCTTCTGTTTCAAATGTCTCATCCGGAAACATCTTTCCGAAAGCCGCGGCGACTGCGTTTATTTTAACCGGATTTGTTGATGCGATTATTATTTTTTTCATACGTCTATATTAGCAAACAACCCAAACGAATAAAAACAATTAAAAATTAAAAAAGTGCCGATAAAACACCAGGCACAATGCTATAGCATAGTGCCATAAAAAGTGTCCTGGGCCATGAGAATGAAAATGTGTATGCGCATTTTTGACGAAAACTCCGTAGAAAATTTTTTCGTAGAAACGTGGCTTATTTATCGCTATCAGCAGATATATCTTGTATCTCTTTAGCAATAACATCCTCCGCCTTCGTCAGCCCTTTTTTAAATTCCTCAAGAAATAAAACTTCTTCTTTTGTAAGTTTCCTCTTTGACCGCAATACTTTCAAAAGCGCTATGTGGGCGTCAATATCGTTGCGAAGCCTGTTAAACGATTTTTCGAGAGCCCTTTCCGCCTCATAGCCCTCCCGGCGCAAATGGCGGACTTTTTTAGAATTGCGCCGAGATATGAATAGCCACGCGCCGATAAGGCAGGCAAGTACAATAAACAAAATTATTATAGCGGACGCATAATCGAAAAAGAATGTTCCGACTGACAAAAGAAACTGCGATTTAACTACGATGGTATAGGCCTCTGTCTCATTGCTTTTGGCGCCGCGCGAATCAGTTACGGACACGGTGAACGTATATATCCCCGGCTCAAGGCGCTTTGTGACAATAATAGAAAAATCACCGAGTGTGTTGCTACGCGAATTTTCCTGGGATATAAGCATTTCTCCCTGTCTTATGGAAACAGATATGTCCGAATTTTGATATGTTATACCGCGAATATTCACAAGATCATTGAATAAGATTTCTTTCGGATAACTGATGATTATGGGTTCTTCAATTTTTTCAATTGTGTAATTCGCCAACGCGCTCGCGCTGTTTCCAGCCTTGTCAATCGCAATAACAGTAACCTTATAAGTTCCCGGCGGCTGCGGAGGCAGCGGATAAGGATTTAAGTTCGTGGACGATATGCGGCCTATGTCATTTTTCCCCACTTTCACGTCGTAATGGCTTATTCCGGACATTGCATCCTCCGTGTTAAAAATGATGACTGGCTGTGGCTCGAAGCTGCTGGCTCCATGCGGAAATGTAATAGAAAAATTTTTAGGAGGAGTCATGTCAATATTCACGCCGTAATGCGCCACGCCGCTCCACCCGGCCGCCGTCCTAATTTGCAAATGAAAATAGTATTTGCCGTCTGAAAGCCCGCTAATTTTTTTTCTGGAAATCAGTTCTGCTTCTCGCGCATTAGGCGCGCTCTTCAAAATCCCGTTAATCAGTGTTCGAACTTCGCGCGCATCGCTCGGAAGATTCCACGAAAATTCCGGGTTGTTATCGGCATACCACGCAGCTTGATCTGGATGAGTTGTGGAAACAATCATCGGCGCGTTATCTTCGGGAATGTTTTCTGTCGATGGCGCAACAGGAACGGGCTTTTCTCTTATGTTAACGACCGCAACGCGAAGCCCGGTTAAAATATTCGTGCCGGATCCGTCATTTGCCAATACAGAGCCCGTGGAAAAACTTAAATTCGCTTGGCCGACTGCTTTTGCCCTGAAAGTAATGCTAATAATTTTACCGCTTGCTCCGATAAATCCGGGATTCATTACAATCCCTTCAAAATTTACAGTGCCGGCGCTGTTTGAAAACGAAGGTTCTTGTGCCCATAAAGAAATTATTGATCCTGTTTTCGATATGGAAACAACTTCGAGCTTGTCCCACGGAAAGGAAACTACGCCGGATGCGGCGTTCATCGCCATATCCGGACTTCCTACATACACACCAATGGCAAATGTACTGCCTACGACGTAAGAATCAGACGTTTGAGAGAAAGAAAGCGTCGCGGCATCTGCCGATAAAGGCGCGAACCACAACAGCAAAAAAGATATGACTATCGTATAAATTTTTGCCATGGTATTTTTAAGAAAAACCGGAAAACAAATATTATTAAAAGTATACCAAGAAATAAATAAAAATTATACCATCCGAATCGCTTTTGCGGTCCTATAACTGCAATTCTTTCATTGCCGGCCATATCGATAGCTTTGACGTATACTTTGCTTGAAAGCGTCTGGTCGTTCAGCCGTTCCGGCGAACGCGCCGGCCTCCACTGCAAACGAGAAAAATCCACATATGTTGAGCGCGTTTCCGCTATCTCGTAACGCGAAAGACCACTTTCGTGGTCTGTCGCGTTAAAAACGGCGAAATGGTCGCCGTTAAACAAATTATCGCTGCGTGAAATTATGGGCGTGAAAGGTTCCGGAGGAATCGTGTCTCTAAATATATCGGTTTGCTCGCCTTTGGATATATCCGACTCTCCTATGTTCAATAGAAACGGCATTTTTTTCACGTCCGCAGCGGATCCCAGGCCGTCATTAAGCAAAACCTCCGTCGAAGAAGAAATATATATCTGATAATTTCCTGCGTTGCGCGCCATCAAAACGAAAGTAAGTATTTTGCCGCTTTCTTTCGAATCTGCCGGCTCGGGCCACCCGCTCGGAATTATCCCTGCAAAAGAAATTTTTTTGTTATTCAGAATCGGCGCTTCCAGCCAAACAGGCACGATTGAAGATCCGTATCGTATGCCGAGCACATTGAGGCCATCCGGAATAATAATTTCTCCTTCAAGAGCGTTTATATTGTAGCCGTCCGGAGCAATTAACAGATTAATTTCCACGGAATCGCCTGCACGAGGCGATAAAAAGCTTGTATCAAAATCGAAAGACGCAGCGATAGCAGAAAATGGAAAAACAACGGCGCTTAGCGAAATTAAGAAAAAGTATTGCATATTAGCGGTTCCCCAGGTAGTGAAAGTTTGGCTTAATTTTTCGACTTTCATAAAAATATTCTTTATCGTCAGCCGAACTTCTACTACCTGGTCCAATAAAAAGCCATTATACTGAAATCCACAAGCGTTATCGCGCCGTCTCCATTGATGTCAACGCTCGTCGGAGGATTCAATCTTTTATACCAATAAGCAGCAATTGAAAAATCCACAATGTTTACTTTTCCGTCTCTGTTAATATCGCCTCGTTTGAATGCCGTTGCCGGGGTACTGGTACTTGTAACAACTGGAAGTGAAATTCCGCCGCCACCACCGCCACTGCCGCCACTGCCACTGGGAGGAGGCGCCGGCGCGGACGAAGAATTTCCCATAAGCGTAAAATTGCTTAGGTGATTTACGGAAACACGAACCCGATTTTCATTGGAGAATACCGTACTCCCGTTTATGGCTGTCCACGACGAGTCATTCCAATAATAAGGTTTGAGCGTGTTTTCGTCTATACCGTATATTTCGCTGTCCAGATAAAAGAAATCGAATGTAATATCTTGGGGGAAATTTCCGACCTGGCTACCGTCAACCACGCGGGATAAATTAATATCATATACCTTGCCTACTACCGATTTGCCGCTTGGAGGAGAAGAGGCAGGAGTAAAATCCTGTTTTTGAAAAGAACTGATTTCTAGGCGGAAATCATCGGAGGAGGTGGCAAAGCCGATGGGCCAGTTTACCGTAAGTTTTGTCCCGTCAGGATTAAGAAGAGTCGTAGTTGTCGCAGTAACTGGAGTAAATAAAAATTCGGAGCTCGCAATAGGTTTTATTAGTCCGCCCACTTGCACGGGTATAATAATCGCAATCATCGCTTGGGCTTGATCAATGACACCGCCGAAAGCGTTTTGTGTCTCAAATGCTATACGATACGATCCGACGCCTGAAGGATTTTTAATCTGTTGACTACCCGCTACTCCAAAAGTCGCATTGGTCCCAATTTTTACCGTAACAACACTTCCTACGGTTATGGCATCAGTATCATTCAAAGTAAAAGTAATTTTCCCTCCAGTACCGCTCGTGATAGAAACGCCAATAGCGCTACCGCTTCCCGAGCCCGCGGCGTCTGCGAGCGTAAGATTTACCCCATCGTCAAACAAGTCGAGGTCATTCATCCCAAGTCCCGCAGGTATGGTAAACACTCCTGCCTGCGGGGTTATAATTATTTTTCCGGAGGCAGGAATTATATTGGTAACCGTAAATTTAACAGTATGATCCGCGCTAACCCCTGGACGTGAATTAGAAACAGTGTCGCTTACGAAAGTAAGATTTGCCGCCCCTGCTGCCCAAGGCAGCACACTAATAGCCACTAATATAAACACTAAAAGCCACAAAAATTTTAGTGGTCCTTCGTGCCTATATCTGTGGTACTCTGTGTCTATCAAATTAGTGGTCCTTAGTGTTTGTATTCGTGGTGCTTAGTGTCTCCGACGATAATCAAGATAAAAATTCACCAGTACCAAAACCAAAAGCACCCCTCCGCCGAGAGAGAAATATAAAACGGTTTTATCTTTCTTTTCTTCTTCGCGAAGCGCTATCTCTTTTTTTTGAAGTTCTTGCTCTTTTACTGAAAGCGTTGACTCTTTCTCGCTCAACCGCTGGGCAAGCGTATTAAATGGATTGGAGGGAATACTTACGGTTACTCCGATCTGGGCGAGGTAATATTTCGCGAGAGTAAGAGTGTCTGCTTTATACACATCTTCCAGTACAACCGAACCTGCCACGGTTAAAAAAAGCAAGAAGAGTATCAATAATAAAGTAGTGGTCCTGGACATATCTTTAATATTACACTAAAGATTACCAATGTTAACACTGAGCACCACTAAGTTATTTTTAGTGGTCTTTAGTGCCTGCCCCGTAGGGTCACGACTCGCCCCGTAGCTCGACGAAGGCGATGGTATGGGGAGCGACTCCTTCGGGGTTTGTATTCGTGGTTATTAGTGTGTTCAACTTTGTTGAACTAGGCGAAGAGAAAGAAAAGTATTAGCAAAAAAACAAGAGTGGAGATAAGCGAAAGCGCGGTGATGAGGATAAGTTTAGAAGGCAAGGCCGATTTTCCCCGTTGATCCAACCGTACTGATTCTACCGCGCGGGAGGAAGCATCTGCCGAGTTACGCGTCATCTCCTGAATCTGGCGCAATCTTTTCCGAATGTGAAGTTTGACGAAGACCACGATTGCTAAAAGTATCCCGAGTATACCTCCGACGATCGGGAGAATAATATTTAAGGGCAAAACCCAAAACGACAGCGTATCAGAAATTGTCTTTCTTCCGTCCGCGCCATAGACCAAACTCATCACCACTTGATATCTGCCAAAGACAAGTCCCTCTCCTTGCCACGAGGTCTCAAACGGCCGAATTGTTTTGGGGAAAATTCCCGCGCCTTCGTCATTAACACGAAGAGTCGCTACCTTTTTGCCAAAAAAATCAGTTATTTCCAACGGGCCTCTCGGTCGTATAAGAACATTGCCAGCATTTTCCACCCGAGTTATAAATTTCACTTCAGGTTTGCTGTATATGGTCTTGTCTGTGCGAAATTCTCGAATCTGCGCTTCTTCTATCACCTCTCCGGAAATCCGCAAATTAATAATAGTCCCTACCTGAAATCCAACTCCCACTCCGGTTTCTTTAGGACGCGGCGGAGCGAAAGAAACAAAGATGCCTCCGAAGTGTCCGCCCGGACTCGCGTTACCAGGTACTACAATAGAGAAAGGAATTTCTTTAGTCGCTTTGCCGGGAATCGTAACTGAATCCTGCGCGAGTTTAACCCATGAACTTATCTCGTATCCTGTTTCTTCCTGCTCCGCGGCAAAAATAGGTTCACCCCGCTCTGTTAGTCCATTGATGTTTCGCTTTACTATATAAAAGGTCTTTGTCTCGGAATCTAAATTGGTGACGCGGAGTATTGAAGAAAAAACCTGGCCTGGGTCAACTCGTTCTTCAATAAGCGAGGGTTGGATTCTGACACCAGTTGCTTCTTGCGCCCCTACTGCTAAAGGCAATGACGCGAAGCCAATAATGAGCATAACGGCGAAACGAACGTTAAATTTATATTTTTTATTCATAGTACAATTCTATCAAAAACAAAAACCCTCCGCAAGTGCCGCCATAGCGGCACACTAATAGCCACTAATATAAAAACGAAACACCACTAAATTTAGTGGTACTTCGCGTTACTATTCGTGGTACTTCGTGTCTTTCTTTAGAAGGTCGGCGTAGCAATATAGGTCAGAGATTGCGTGTAATCAGTGCCTGCTTCCTGCAAAGCATTGATCTGAATCTTGAATCCTATCTTGGTTGCTCCTTTGTCAGCCGTGGTGCCGTCTGCGGGACCTGTGTGGTAGAAAACCGCAATCGGTGTTGTTGATGTACCAATAGCGTCATACAGCGCCGCACCGAAGGTGTCGCCCCCGGAGAGTGATGTATCTTCACTGGTAATGCCCTCGTGGCCGTAGGTGGCTTCTGAATCCAGGGTTCCTAACGGAGACGTCCAAGTTGCGGCAGCGCCATTGGTTCCATCCTTGAAGATGTCAATGTCTGCTCCGGTAGAGCTTAAAAGATTCTGGTCCTGAAAGACCGTAACTGTAAAGCCGTTTGTGGCGTTCGTGGTTACAGCCAAGCTCTGACTCGCCAGTTTAGGGATACCGGGAACAAGCGTGCCCCAAGGGATAGTAGTGGCAGTGGTGGTTACGGTTGTTGTCGCTGTCGCTTCGTTGCCGCTGACTTGACCAGCCGATACCGCGCTAATAACAAAGGTAAGAGTCGTATCAACCGAAGCGGTTACCACAACGTCGTCAATTATGGCAACTCGCGTGTCTCCTTTATCGGTCATTGTGCTACCAGAAAGACTGATGACATAGGAGGCCGCAACTCCAGGATTGGTAACTCTGCTACCGCCTATGTTGACTGTTTTTGCGCCCGGACTAACATTGTCACCGGCGCAAACTGTAAGGGTTAAGTTCTCATTCGGCGCGCTCGTATCGAATGTCACTGTTACCTCGTCAGTGCCAGCGGCGCAAGCAGTCACCACCGTCATACCGGTCGCCGTAACATCTGTCGTGGTCGCGCTCGCGGAGATGGCAAACAGATCTCCCGTCGGGTCAAACCGAAATTCCATCGTTTGTCCGGCGGTTGACGTAGTTACCAGAGTGAATGCAAAAGCATGATCCGCGGTAACGCTCAAATCCGAATCAGTAATGGTGTCTTTAAAACTCGTTACGGTTGCCGCATGGGCGTATTTAATCCAAAAAGGCAAGCCCGTGCCCCATACAAGCACGCTGGCGATTAAGACAATAGCAAGTGTTATGTGAGAATTTCGATCAAAAATTAATGATTTATTCATGTGTTTTAATTTTCTTGATTTTGTTGAGTTTTCGACCTTTCAATTTAAGAACAACCCAAACAATCGTGAGTATTGCTTGAATCGTATGCTTAAAATTATGTTGGCATTACACTAAATTCGCAAGGAGAACAAAAGATTCGCGCTGTTCTCTGTAGTATACGGACTATCTACTACAAGAATTCTTGCTTTTTAGGAACAACTTTGCCGTTCTCTTTAGGAGAGAGGGTGTATCTTGAAAGAATTTAGATTTATGCTATGCTTCTTTATGAGAAAAAAGTTATCCACAACCATATATACTATCTATAGAATTACGAGATGTCATTGCGAGGAGAGAGACCCCCCCTTCGCCCGTCATTGCGAGCGACCACAAAAACAACGTATTGGAAGTTGAACTTCCTAAGGAAATTCAACTTCATAAAATTGAAAATGTGAGATTGTCATGGCTACGCCAGATCTCGCATAGCGATGACTTCGCCTTCGGCTCGCAATGACAAAATACGCATTCCGTAATTCAAGGATACACTAGGTATAAATAAAAATCGGCAAAAAAATGATTCCTGTTAATAAATAAAGAGGATATCTTGGAAGAATTTTACTATGATATCCAAGAGGAAAATAATCATTCACAAACATATTAATATGAAGAAAAATCAACAAAAGTCGATTCCGGCAGAAATGAAGCAACTTGCTGCGTGCCTTACGCGACTAAGAAAGGAACGCGGCTTTTCAATCCGCGAGGCCGCTCGTCAGGCCGGCTGCGCCGCAAGCTATATCTCTAAACTGGAAGGCGGGAATACATTTGCCGCCATCGGTCTTGATACACTCACGGGTCTCGCTAAGGCCTACACCACCCCGCTCCTCTTAATTTTGAAAGAGGCGGGATATGTTGAGGGGGACGAACACAAACTTCCGGACTTGCCGCAGTACCTACGATTAAAGTATCGCCTTTCTCATCAGGCAATCCGAGACATGGAAATGGCAAAAGAAATCGTTGACCGCAAGTATGGCAACGGGTCTGCGGAAGAATTACGAACCAATCCTAAGGAGTAATACTTTCTAAAACGATAGGATCTTCTCCTATTATTTCTCGGCTTCGCGGATTATTTCCTCCGATGAAATATTTATTTTTTCTCCACTCTCACTATGCACGATAATATCAAAACTTCTTGCCGGAATGCGCACCTTACCCATGTAAAATAATACCGCCACGAAAACTAGGGTAAGGAACACGAGAAAATAAAAGAATTTTTGATAAATTTTCAAAAACCGGAAAAGGTCAACACTAAATTTTGGAGGCCTAGGAACCGGATATTCAGCTTTCAGGGTCCTTCTTTTTACTATATCTCTTAAATCAAGTACGCCCTCGCGGATCGGCTCTATGAAAGTTTGAACTGGGACTTTGGTTTCCGGTATCCGAGCCCCAAATCTTTCCTGATAAATCGCGAGAGATCTTCTGATGTAGGCGCGAATCGCCAAGGTCATAATCAAAATAAACAAGGCAAGTCCTCCCAAAATCCCGGCCACTGGCGCCAAGGGCACAACCAAAAAATATGTTGTTGCCGAGATATTCTGACGCGCCTCCTTTCCGTAAGCGAGCGTTGCTACCGCCTTGTAGCGTCCTACCTCAAACGGATTCGCTTCTCCATGCCATTCAAACTCAAACTTACGGACGCTTTTGGGCAAAACATTGCCAAAATTGGTTTTCTGGTTGATAAAAATTTTCCCGCGCTCCTTTCCCCACATATTATAGATGGTAATGTCGCCTTGCGGCTGGAGATGCACATTTCCTTTATTTTCAAAACGAAGCGTAAAAGCAACTTCGGGTTTTTGGTAAAATGTCCGTTCAGAAAAAAATTCGCGCATATCTCCGTCTTCCACTACATCGCCTTTGATGCTAACGAATAGAAGCGATGATACAAAACTTGAAACTTGAATAGATGCGCCCTCAACCGCTTCTCGCGGCGGCTGGGTTCCAACAAGAATCGCGGCATAATGCCCGCCAGGCGGCGCATTGCCAGGAATCTGGACAGAGAAAGGAATTTCAACGCTTTTTTCTCGCGGCACGACAAACGGGCCCGGCTCAACTTCAATCCATCCTGCTAAGGTAGTAGAAGCCGCCTCGGGATCGTTCTTAACTAATGGAGTAAATTTGCCCTGACCAACTTCTCCGCTAGCTTCAAAGTTCATAGTGGACGCGTAAAGCGTTAAATCATAAGGATTGGTATTAACCACTTTAAGAGAACTTGCCCAAAATTCTCCTGGGCCGATATTCAGTTGGAATAGAGGAGGGGTAACGGTAAGGACGAGTTTTTCCGCCGCTTTTGTTGCCAATGGCAACACACTAATAACCACTAATATGAACACTAATAGCCGCGAAACTCTTGGCCCTGAAATTTGACGGCGTTTAGTGCTGATATTAGTGGTACTTAATATCTTCATGGTGTTTAGTGTCTTTTAAATTTTTTATCATTGGTATAAATTATGCGCTTCATATAAAGGCGTGCCGAACCGAAATTGATAAAATACCCAAGCTCATATTCACTATTCCGCAAATAGTCATAAAGCTGATCTATAAGTTTTCTTGAGGTAATCTCCAGAGCTTTTAATTCAACAATGACTTTGTTGTCAACTATAAAATCCGGCCGGTATGAACCGATGATATTTCCTGTTTTTGGTGAATAAATATGTATTGATTTTTCTTTATCGAATAGAATGCTTCTTGATTTTAATTCTTCGGCAAAAGCATTCTGATAAATACTTTCTTTGTGTCCTGGACCAAAATTTTTTCGTATCTCGATGGCAGCCCCCTGTATTTGATAAGACATATCTTTATATAATAATACGTGGTGCTTGATATTAATATTCGTGGTCATTCGTGTTTATATTCGTGGTACTTGGTGTTTTTCCTCAAATCAATTACCTTTTTATATCTGTGTTTATCAGTGTTTTCATCTGTGTAAATCCGTGTTGCCGCCAGGCGCTTATGGAGCAAAACAATTAAAGCAATAGCAAAAATTAAGAAACCCACGAAAATAACTGCGATTTGCTTCCACGGTATTATCCAGAAAAATACCGTATCCTGCAGGGTCTTGCCCCCGGCTCCGTATTCAAGGTCCAGTACCGCTTTATACTTGCCAAAACCGCCTCCAACACCCAAGGCGCTTGCTACATTGGCGAGCATCGAAAACGAAGATGACTTTTCCGGCCCGCTCCAATTACTCGCAAACTTTTTATTTTCCCCCGTGGCAATTAAAGATGGGTTCTCATCTGTGTTCATCCGTGTGTCATTTATAGGAATCGAGGCAACCTCCCGTCCTCGCCGGTCATATATTCTAATCTCGCCCGAAGGCGCAACAAGCCGATTACCCACATTCTCCAATTCGTATGAAAATGACACAGGAAAACCCGAAAAAAATATCTTATCGGAGATAAAACTTTTGAGCTGTAATCGTTCCCTGATGTCTTCCAGCACCTCAAGATTTACCCCAACACTTATACCATAAGTGTTGGGGTTTACGCTCACACTAGACGCGCCAACAATCTTTTTTTCAGCATCATCGCGGGTGGATGCCTCCGCCAAACTAATCATGGCATGATACATCCCTGCTTTGGCGCGAAGATTCACTTCAATATTAAAATCAATATTTTTTTTCTCACCCGGCAAAAGTTCAATCGCTCCGCGCGGAAAGAGAATCCAATTAGCAAGCGATGATGATTGATCCGCGCGCGAGGGATCTAAAAATTCCTGCTTCCCTTCCTGTATCGCGATATTATTCACGAACGCGTACACATTAAGTTTGCTTGCGGTATTGTTGGTTAAAGTCAGGGATTCTTTAAGAATGTCCCTTGCTTTTGCTTTTTCATCTATTACCACAGGAGTTACCGTAAGCGATGCCGCGCTTGCCATCAATGGCAAAAGCAGAAAAACGCTGATACCAAGCAGAACAACGCAGATAAGTATCTTGCACGCTTGCCACCAGTGAGGCAGGTATCTAGTATCTTGTATCTTGTATCTTGTATTCATTTTCTATCAGTTTTTGGTGCGCTTTTTCCTCTATTTTTTTATCCACGCTTACTGAAAAAATATAAAAGAGAACGAACGAAAATCCTATTGAGAATAGTATCACTATATAAAGTGCCGTAGTTAATAGCCGCGCGAATTTCACCTCTAGCATTATTCGACTCCAAAATTCCCGCGCTTGAACAAGCATTCTTTCCTTCCGGTCAAGAACGTACTCCACATTTTTATCCTTCCCCATATAATTCCGTATTGCTTCCTCGGTAGTCATCCAGGCCACCGTGCAATATACCTGTTTACCTGGCAGTTTCCCCTTGCGAATTAATTGACCAACATAATCTGGGGCGTAGCCCGTAATTTTTGCCGCCTCCTTAAGGGTAATATATTTTTCTTTCTCGTGTTTATCTGTGTTCATATCTATAATTTATAAGCACTAAATCACAAATTCCAAATTACAAACAATATCCAAATTCAAATTACCAAAATTCTAAACAGGTTTTGAATTTTGAATTTGAGTCATTAGAATTTGTTTGTAATTTGGTGCTTGTGATTTGTGATTTATTTAAGATTGCGGTAAAGATATTTCTCAACTCTCCTGCTTCTTTGATAAGCCGAATGCGTTCTTCTTCTAACTTCTCTCCCTCTCCGACCTCGCACAGGCGTAACCACAAACAACTTTCTTTGGTTTCTTTTCTGCAAATTTTGATTCGCATCACAAAATCTTTCTTACTCAACGCCTCATTCGCCTCGATATAGTTTGCGGCCTGCGAGCCAGACGATCTTATGAGCTGTTTTCCGTATTCAAAATTCGCTGTTGTTCTCGGCAACTTTTTTATAAAATCTCTGCAACTCTCCGCAAACCGCGCTGTTCGTTCTTCCAAGTCATATTGTTTTGAATTTTGAATTTGGGTCATTAGAATTTGTTTGTAATTTGTGGTTTGTAATTTGTGGTTTGTAATTTGTTTGTAATTTGGTGCTTATTTGTCATTTGGTGCTTGTGATTTGGAATTTAGAAAGTAGGAACAACAATGTATACCACCCCGCTCGAATAATCCCCTGCCGGCTGCTGGTTGGTGATTTTGGTTCTATACACTATATCGGTTGCTTCGCTCGTTACTGGAACGGAGCTGAAGGCGGTCTCCTCGGCGCTTGTGGTAAATTGCGCGTAGGTGTCATTGGGAGAAAACCGGGTAGAGCCGCCGGCCAGTGTATCGTCGCCGGCATGATACCCATAGCACCCCGTTGAAGTAGCGGCACACCCCGTAGCAAAGCTTACTGGACTGGCGTTTGTTCCTGTGACTGGGTCAATAGCTGTTGCCCCATACGAAGAGTGTAAAAATCCTTGGCGCTGAAAAACGAAAATTTGATACCCCTCCGTGGCATTGGTGGAAACCGTGAGCCGTTGCGCGGCAGTAGTGGTGGCATTAAAGCCAAGCGTGCCAAAGGGAATACCGGTAGAAGTGGTTGTAGTATTAGTAGTAATGCCTTCGGTTACCGTGCCCGCGTTAAGTCCGTCTATTGTAAAAGTAAGTCCCGCCCCTTCAGTTGATAAACTTGGAAATGTTTCGCCGGTATTTAAGGGAACGGCCTTGCTACTCGTCACATCAAACGCTCGGAAAAAATAAGTGGCATTGGCGCGGGCGCCAGCATGTTTGATGGTAAATTCAAACTCGGTCGCCGCGTCCTTTTTGTGATTGAAAGTAGATGTACTGACGCCAGATTCGTTATGCGTACCACAACCATTGCCCACGCCGCCGGAACAGGCATCGGCATCGGTTAAAACTTTTGTAGTTATTACCCCGTTGTCTGCCCCCCGCCATCAGCATAGCACCAGAGAGAGTTGCCGACACAAGAACTGGTCGCGACGACCGTGTTCACGCCTTGCGAAAAATCAGAAAATTCCGAGAACTGAATTTTGTATTTTATATCTTTACCTCCAATGCTTACGGTTTCCTTTACAGTAAGACGTAGCTTAATGATATTTTGATTGACGATATTGGCGGGCGCGACATTTTCCGCGGCAAGCGCGGTAACCGGTGTCTCATTGGTCTCGTCGTCATACCATCTCCAGTTTTGTGATTTAGGAGTAAACTCATCAAAATAAAGAAATCCGGAGCGGACAATAAAATTGGTGCTGGTTGATTCTCCGGTTGTCATCTGACTCCCGGCATTAAAACTCTCAAAATTCGTAGAAGTGGAGCGGCCTCCAAAATCATCTATCACCGGCGCGCGCAAAGTAAAATTCGTACTTGTGGCATCCTCTGCCACTGCTAAGAACGGCAGCAGCGCCAAACTGACGCTAAATATGATTATTTTATTTATCCACAGTTTGGCTATTGGCCCAGTTAGAAATCTAAAACTACCAAAAAGATTGGATTTTTGCCTAAAATCTTGGTTATTTCTATTTTTTTGAGTTATCCACATAAAATTTCTAACGTGGTTGACATAGATTGTGAGTTTGCTATATTGATTAGTGTCAAACCTCTCCCTGCTTCGGCGGGGGGATTTTTTTATTTATAGTAAGAAATCTGATCTTTAAGCTTCTTGAGATTGATGTATTTTGCTCGATCCAATAACTCTTTGGCAACATGGCCTTTTGTAGACATAACTAATACTCTCTTATGTTGAGTTTTTACTGCATCAAGCAATGGTCCAAAGTCGCTATCTCCAGACATCAAAATTAAAGAATCAAAATTATTGATATTCCCAAGAACATCAATGGTGAGCTCTACGTCAAGATTGCCTTTCCATTCGTAAGCACTCTTGGAAACCTTAATTCTTTTCACCTCTTTTGCTTTTACGATGTACCCAAAATGTTCAAGCTTTTTGAGAAAGGAATTTTGTTTATGATTCTCTCCGACGCGACCGGTATAAAAATAAATCGCTCGTAGATCGCATTCTCGCTCAAAATATTCCTTAAGCTTTTTATAATCCACTCGCCAACGCAAAGTTTGCTGCGAATAGAGAATATTAGCAGCATCAACAAAAACGTATACCCTGCCTATAATAAATTTACTGATCATATAATTTCGCTTCTATATAATCTGTGTTGATATGTGTTCATATTTGCGTGAATCCGTGTGTCTCATATTATTTTCTGCGTCTTTCCGCTTGATATCCGCGTTGTTCTGCTTCTCATTGCTGTTCTGCTTCTCATTATTGATTGCCGATATTCAGTGGCGCAACCTCAATAATTTTATTCTGCGTAGGACTATATAGTATTGCCTTTCTTGCGCCGGTATAAATCAATACCTTATCGCCATTTTTTGCATTCGCGAAAAACGACTGGTCTTTTAACTTCTCTTTGTCCGTAACCGTGGCTATAGTCGGCTGTTCGCCTTCGGGCAAAATTATAAGCGCGCCAACCCGCGATACCATGCGCTCAATTTCCTGTTGAGTTATTTTTTGAGGATCGCTTGACTTGACGGTTTGGAAGTAAAAATAAATTGCAACGCCGATCGCGCCAAGAACTATAACGGCGGATAATTTCGAGTAAATCTTAAAGTGCCTCTTACCTTTGGGCTTAGGGGATAAGTTATTGACTATTTCTTCTAATTCTTCGGTTTCTTCTGATTCTTCCGTTTCTTTGGTTCTTTGTTTTTGTTGTTTTAGATTAATTGGATCTTGCATGTTTTTTGTTTACTGATGAATATTTACCTCGTTAGAAGCCACGACAGCGTATTGCTATCTGCTTCTAATGATATTAGTGCAACTTGGTTTCGACGAACATTGGGTTTAATGACACGTGTGGTTTCTAATGGGGTTTGTTTTCTTTTCGACCTTTTCTATTTTAACATCTTTGATTTTTATTCTGTGGGAGCTACATTACTTGACGTCTCGTTGGTAATTGGCGACGCATCTATTGTAGCTCGTTCTGTCAGCGGCAACTGTATATTTGTCTCTTCCGACTTGGTTTGGGATATTTCCGGTACCACCAATTCGGGCAAAGTTGCTGATGACGTTTGCATTACGGAAATAACATCTGTGATGGTTGCTACAGTGGTTGTACTCGTTGCATTAGGAATGGTTGATGTTGTAAGTTCCGAGGAAGTTGAATGTTTCAAACCAAGAGAGTTGTCAATGATTGGAGTTGTTGTTGAAGCTTGGGTGGGTACATTTGCCGGTGGCAAGGTTGATAGTACCGGTTCCGGTTCAACCGTGCGTGAAGTGAATTCTTTTGAGTCCTTAATCGCAATGGCTACCCAGTTGAGCGTAATGTCCGTAGGCGCTTTCTTGTTCAGAAGAATACTAAACCCTTGTACAGTTTTCTTGGTTACTACGAAACTGGTATTTTCAGTAAATACTTTTTCAATTTCTGCCTCATCAGTAGTACTTGTTCCGGTAAAAGCGATGGACGCGGTAATAATCGGCTTTTCAATATATTCTCGGTCAAAAGCGATGTCAACGATACGAGCACCCTTTTTAATCAGCGCACTGCCGCCGGTATCCGAAGTAAAGTACGGGCGCCCGAAGAAAAACGAATCACTCAGAATATTGATTGTGGTGCTCGCGCTTCCAAGGGACGCAACTTCAAGACCAGCGGCGAATTTAGCATGTCCAGAAACATCCAAAGCTCCAATGGTTACTTTCTCTGCAATAAGTTCGCCAGCGAAGAAAGCATTTCCATAAGTATCAAAGCTTACCACGATATCAGTTGTGGTTGCTTGCCCCGTGCCTGCCGGCAGGCAAGCGTTGGATGCGCAGTTTTCTGACGACGTGGAGGTTGCGACGCTAGATGAAGATGTAGAAGATGCTGTTTCCACTGTGGATGAAACATCCGCAAACATCATACTCGTACTCGCCACTTGGCTTGATGCTTGCCCCGTTAGTCCTTCGACAAGCTCAGGATCTAATGGGGTTGCAACTGTCGTAGAAGCGAGAGTAACTACCGAAGGCCCGCCTACCTGCGCCGCGCGCGCGGCAGGCACGCCTCGAATAACGAGTTTCCCGTCAATCAAACTCATCGAAAGTCCACCTGTACCCGAAATTGCCTCTGTAGTGAGCGACTTCGTAACTACGCGCTCGCTGCGCACTTCGAGCCCTTCGACCGATTGCGCCCGCACGAGCGTCGCTACGATTTCGGGACTCAATACTTGAGAAACAGCGCTTAACTTGTCTGTGAATATTTCCGATTGCGATGATACACCCTGTTCGCGCTCTTTTTTCAACTCGGCAAGAAACGCAAGAACTTCATCATTATGATTTTGCGGAGCTACTCCATCAACTGGTTCGCCTGAGTCCTTCGACGCTGAAGTCCTAAGGACTGAAGGACTCACCGCGGGAAGCTCACCTTGGGCAACTTCGGAACCCGAAATCTCAAGACCCACATCTGCAGCCAGCTTGGCGCGCTTTGTTTCCTTCGCCGCCTTCCACTCGCCTAGGGCTAGGTCCACCGATTGTCCGCCATAATCAATAAGATTAACGAACATCATAATCGTCCCGCACTTCCGGCCCGGAATAATGAATTCACTAGTGGGACATTCTTCTAATTTCTCCACATTAAGCGACTCGAGCGCTTTGCCTATCACTCTCCCCGCGAGCCGCGCTTTCATGGCATGCCCCGGCACGCTCGCCGCAGAAAGAGAATCACCCGTCCGAATCATCCCGTTTTCGGTAGACACCTTGACCGGGACACGACCGATGAGCGCTATGGGGTACGAATCTTTCGTGTACGCACCGGCGACAAATCCGGGGTCGGTAGAAACAACGCCAAGAACATCTGGCTGGTACTGATACAGCGCCTTTTTTACTCCGTGATTATTCTGCGGGTCAATAGAGACCACTTCGCCTTTTTGCAATTCTTCTTGCGACGTATAACGCTCCGCCAAGTCGGCACCCGATGTGTTTATGGTACCCCCTATTTGCGTATAGACGTCCCCTGCTGAACTCACTCTAAATATAGAGAGTCCGTCTGACTGAAGGTCAATAACGTCCTTATCCTTGGTTACTTTATACTCGTACAATGTCGGGGTATCTATTTTTCTCTGCGCGTAAGAAAATGAAGCGCCGCTGTTGTACCATGTGTCTGTGTAAAGGCGGTCGTAGGAAGGAAACTTTCGATTAAAGTTGAAGTTTATCTGCAACCACGTATCGGACCCTCCGGGATTAATGAGTCCTCCGGATTTTGCGATTTCGCGCGAGCTGGCGGTCTGAAGTCCTGCCTGTGTGGTCGCTGTCATTACTTCCGCTGAAATACCAGTAAATGTGTTGGCTCGCCAGGCGAGGGTTGAGTCGGTGCCAAGCTGTGTCCCAAGATTAAATTGTTCGGTTTTGTAAACTCCCTTATCAACCCACCCGGCGTCATATTCATTCACCACAGTGCCGGCATTACCGATGATGGTTACTATTTTACCGTTATCTTTCTGGAAAGAAATTGACCCCGCGCCGGCGGCAGTTACGAGCGTCGGCCCGGCGATGAAGACACCGATTTGACCCATCACCTCGGTACCAGCAACGCCGAGAGCCTTCTCTCGGTAAATAGATGTCGAGTTCAATGCGGTAGTGCCTCCATGAACAATAAGCCATGTGCCATCAGGACGAGGAATGGCGTGCGCTCCGCGTTGAGCGGCGGCCGAGAGGACGGGACCAACGGCCATTCTGTTTTCTACAGGATTGTAGAGTGTTGTTGCGGTGAGAGCGGCACAGGTGGTAGCAGTAGCGCCACCGCGCACAATGACCCATAGCCCATCATTTCTTTGGAACGCAAACGCACCCGGTCCGGTACCAAGCATGGTTGGTGCGTTGATAGCGTTAAATGTCATTGTGTACGGGTTAAAGATGTTCGTAACAACGCTAAGCACTGCACAGTTCGTAGTGACTACGCCGGGAATGAACAAGAATGTGCCGTCAGGTCGCGGGATGACGACCGACCCTTGGCCGACTACGGTAGAGGGTGCAGGACCGCCGATCATTATGTTTTGTATCGGGTCATAAATAGAAGTGGTACTAAGATAGTTGCCGTGGATGATGAGCACTCTGCCGTTGGGGAGCGGGATTACCTGCGCGCCGTCGCCAGCAAGACCAGTGAGTACTGGCCCCGCGGTAAATGTGTTTGCTACCGGGTCAAAAATGCTTGTTACGTTGGTGTTATTTCCGAGGACAATCAAAAACTTTCCGTCGGGGCGTTTGAACGCAAGCGCGCCGAGGCCCGTGCCTGCCGCGGGTGTTGTGCCCAGCGCCGTAAATGTGCGCAGTTCCGGATTATAGAGTTGGGCATTGGCCGTCGCCGTGTTGCCCGAAATAACCACGAATTTGCCGTCTGGGCGCTTCATCGCAATCGTTCCGCTCGCCGCCGTAGTCGTTAAAGCGGAGTTTGAATTGAACGCGCCGTTATAAATACCTCCGGAACCTGTGACCGTTCCGACCGTAGACCCATATCCCACTCCCGCCTCAAGCGCGATGCCGAGATTTTTGTCCTTATTGTTGGCGATGTTAATTGATACCGGGCCGGAGGTTGCGTTGCTGTCGCCAAAATCAAACTGCGTACGATGAAGCGCGAGTCCATTGGCCACGCCAACATCGTAAAGTGCCGGGTCTTTGTTGGTGCGGCGGTAGCGCGTCTGACTTGTTTTTCTGATGCCCCATTCCTGGTCAAAAAATTTTGGAAGGTCTCTCTTGAATGTAACGCGGAACTGAATTCTGTTGTCGGTCGTTGAGGCGAGTCTAATAAGGTCGCCGCTTTTTGCAGCGACCGCGTAGGTACCCGTCGTGCAAGCCGCCGGGCTCGTAACCGTGCGTTCCTCCACCACTAGAGTCCCTTCGGCGTTTGCATTCCAATTGATGACCGAGTTCGCGTTTATGTTGGCGCTGTCGATACACTCTGTTTCGTAGTAGGCGCTTTGCACGCCGGTTCCTGTCGAGTTGCCTCCCATCACAAATTGCATATCATAATAATCAACCGCGGTACCGTTTCCTTTGAGAATCGCGTACCTCCCGTCTGGCTTCATAAAGGCGGTAATACCGACTCCCGCGCCTCCGGTAGATAGCGCTGGCGCGTTGGTCGTCACGAATTGGCTACCCGCGGCTGCTCCCGGTTTTACGACATTGGTGGTAACGACTGTGGCGCCGCCGATAATAAGGAGGTAGTTGCCATCTTGCCGCCAGATTACTTGAGCTCCTTCACCGAGGGCGGTAGAGGGGCCGTTGCCAGCGCCACTCTGCGAAGTGAATGTTCCGTTTGGAGATGCGGTTGTTCCTTGCGGATTGTAAATAGCAGCAGTGGTAGTTGCTCCCGGGATAACCAGATATTGTCCGTCTTGCCTCCTAATTGATACCGCGCCAATCGCAATCGTCGGAGCATTGGTGATTGTAACATCGGTCATAGTACCGATGGTTGTTACTCCGGTCCCTGAATTGAGCGGGTTGTATATCGCCGTACTTGTACCGTTTCCCTTAAAAATCAAGAATGTTCCATCGTCTCTTGCTAGAGCGTGAGAGCCTGCGCCGAATGTGCCAGTCCCAAGAGGCGGTCCGACGGTAACAACATCTGACGTGGGATTATATATGCTCGTAGCCGCAAGTCCTCCGCACATAATCAAATAATTTCCTCCTGGAAGTAATATGGCGTTTGTTCCTGTTGTCGCCGCTCCGCCCGCGCACACAGCGTTTCCGGCAGTAGAAGCCGTAATGCCATACGGGTCATAGATGGTAGCAAGACCGGCAGAACCATTTCCGCTTATTACCTTATAGCGTCCGTCGGGGCGCCTGAGCGCGATTGCTCCGGCTCCGGCGGCATTCGTGAGTGCTGTCGGAGCGGCAGACATAGTGCCAGTGGCTGAGCCGTCCCAAATAGAAATACTTGTTGAGGCGCCGCCGTGTATAATAATGTATTTGCCGTCATCGCGAAGAATAACTTGGCCTCCGAGACCCATTGCCGCCGCCGTGGTAACAGCGGGCGAGGACGAAGTGATGGTTCCTTCGAGCGTAATTGTTCCGTCACTAATATTGAGGAGGTCATTCGTCGACGTAACGTTCTGGAAAGTAGAGCCCGTAACGGAAAAATCCTGGGTTCGCGTCGCGCCCGTAGTCGTTTTGATAATATCTGTCGTCGCGGCAAAGATAGAGAGTCCGCCGTTGTTGGCCACCTTAAATACATCCACTCCGCTTTTTTGCAGTTGGATTAAATTATTACTGGTAACGGTGTTGTCCGCGACCCCCGTAGCGAAAGACACACAAGTTGAACATGCAGCTCCGGCTGAGGCGATTGTGTATGTCCCGTCAGTAGAAGTAGTGATAGTAACATTGGTTCCTTGTTGAAAGTTTATGGTAGAGGTCGTGACGAATCCTCCTCCATTGGCGCGAAAAGTGACCGCGCCGCCGGGGGGGGTTGAAGTGGCAATTATCTTTCCATTGGCGTCAGTAGCCAGGAAAGTGTTGGTGATGCCGGTTAGGATTGTCGATGAATTGAACGTGGAGGTGGCAGTCCAGGAAACGGAACTTGCGGCGGTTACAAAACCAGAGTTGTTGTTCCACTGCGATATAGAGGTGGTAGTGAAGTTTGCCGTTCCAAGTCCCGTTGAAGTCGTGAGATACAGTCCGTTGTTAGCCCACTGTGAAATAGCCGAAGAAGCGAAGTTGGCGACCACCAGTCCCGTTGAAGTTGTAAGGTAGAGACCGTTGTTAGCCCATTGACCAACGCTTGTAGTGGTGAAGTTGGCGCTGCCGAGTCCGGTGGAGGTTGAGATAAACGCCGTGCTGTTGAAAGCATTTGTTCCAAGAGCCGTTGTGGTTGCCGTGCCGCCGTTTGCGGCTGGCAATATTCCTGTGTTCCATTGGGATATTGAAGATGTGGTGAAGTTAACGATGCCAAGTCCTGTCGAAGTAGTAAGATACACTCCATTATTAGTCCACTGGGATATAGCGGAGGTTGAGTGATTTGCCGCTGTCAGTCCGGTGGAAGTGGTAAGGTAGAGGCCGTTGTTAGCCCATTGACCGACGGAAGTTGTCGCGAAGTTGATTGAACCCAATCCGGTGCTGGTCGTCAGGTATAAACCGTTGTTAGCCCATTGTTCTACCGAAGTCGATGCGAAATTGGCTGTTGTCAGTCCGGTTGAAGTGGTTATGTAGCCGGGGTTCGTCCATGTGAGAGTGTTGCCCAAAAAGGAAAGGCCTACTCCGCTGAAAGTAGTAGTTGCAAGCTTGCCGGTCGTGTCCGCGGAGAGAAGAGTGTTGGTGGCATTAGAGAAGATGGTGGAACTGCTGAAGGTTGCCGCGCCGGTTGTGTTCAATGTCGCTACTTGAAGGTTGCCGGTGCCTGTGGCGTTGGTAAAAGTAAGCCCTTGTAGGGAAGAAACGCCAGATGAAATCGTAAGCCCTCCTGCTCCCTGCAAAAGTCCCGAGCTTGAGTTGATGCCAACTGCCGTAAGTCCGCCCGCGATAGTAAGAGCGCCCGTCGAAGTAAGTTTATTTAAAACGCTAAAAAATTGTATATCGCCCGTGCCAGTTCCGCCTTGCAAAGTAAGAGTGTTGGTGCTCGTAGCATTTAATTGCGGGTTAATTCCTCCTAAAATTAAATTGCCGGCGGTCAGGGCAGTAATTTGACTGCCGGTTGCGGATTGAGCCGCGTGGAAACCATCCACGGTGTCGGAATTGATTGTATAGCCCGAGGCCAATATCCTCTGCCTCGGCCCGAGATTTTCATAGGACTCATCTCCGTCAGTACAGCTTGCTCCAACTTTGTTTGCCACATCTGTGTTGAGAAAGACCGCATCATTGTCCTGAAAATTATAATCGAGCGTATCTCCGCCGGCAGAAGTATCACCAACTCCCGCGTTAAAAATTCCGTTCTTTACGATGATGCTCATTCCTGTTGACGTGGCAGTCGGCCAGAGTTTTGTGTCTGGCCCGCCCACAGTTGCGTCGTCATAGATAGAAAACTTAAAACAAAAAGCTGTTCCTGCGCCACCAAGCAAATTTCCACTCGCATCAAGAAGCCGCCCCTGATAATTTAAAATTTTTGGCACCCCTGCTACAGCTTGCGCTTCTTGCGCAAGCACACTAAAGACCACTAATATTAACACTAAAAGTCGCAAAAAAATAGATTCGCGGTGCTTCGTGTGTATATTCGCGGTACCTAGTGTATTTCATATTTTTCATAATTTTTTCTGCGTCTCTCTGCTTGATATCAGCGTTGATCGGCTTCTACGCTAAATAACAAAAAACGGGAACTTGGGGGCCCCCGTTTTTGACATAATCAATCGCAAGCATATGCGCATACTTACGGTTGATACGACTTTCACCTTTGTTTTTTTGTTTTAGTCCCGATGATGGCGATTACCACAAATCACGACCATCGAGATTTATACTTAAATTCTACTTGTTTGCGATATACTGTCAAGAAAAAATGGCATCTTGTCGCTATGTCATTTTTTCCTTATTTTAAGCCATTTTTTGCCTATATCGACCCCCGAGATTTATCCCCTGTGGATAACTTTTAATGAAACTGGATATTCCTATAGGAAGCATTTTGGGAAGTATCTTGCGGTAGCGTTTATTATCTGTCCACAGAATACCCAGCCACTTGCTCGCCTCGCTGTGGCTTCGGCGAAGCGGGCGGCTGAGATGAATGTGGTTACGGATAATAAACCGAGCACATAGCGTCTATGTGCTCGGTGAATAACCGCAACCCTTGGGCGGCGGATACCTGCCTGCCTGCGCAAGCCGGCAGGCAGGCCGCGCCGCTTCTGCGGCGCGGTTATTCATTTTGACCGGATTTTTGGAAGCGATTACTATTTTTTCCATAGTTTTATTCTAGTATTAAAAATTCAGAGATAATTTCATCAGCTTTTTCTAATACTTGTTTTTTGGATAAATTAGAAACATCTATGATGTGAGCCGCGTAGCGTTTTGTTGGTTCGGCAAATTTCCTATGCATAGGAAGTAAAACTTTTTCCTCGTACTCGGGATACTTAAAATGAACGCGGCGTTCCCATCTGGTTTTGTTGTCAACGTCAAGCCAAATTGAAGTGGTCAAGAATTTTCTGACTTGCTCACTAAAAAGCACAAGGTAGCCCTCGATAAGCATTATTGGTTTTGGCTGAAACTCAATTGGAATCCTTTTGTCTGTTTTTTTGTAGTCGGGATTAAGCCGTTCGTCTTTCGTATTGATAACAGCCGATTTTCCTTGTGAGAGTTCGGCCAAGTCACTTGCGAGTTTATCGATGAATAATGCATCGGGATGATCCCAATTTGTATGCCCCTCTAATTTTGGAACTTGAGCTGATGGCTTAAAGTAATCATCAAGCTGTATCAAGCCGATTTTGTCTGGGTATTTATCTACGAGCGCAGTGCAAAGTGTGGATTTTCCCGCTCCCGTTCCTCCAGCGATTCCAATAAAAATTGGCTTCATAATTCAATTTTATCATTCTGGACTATCTTTCCGTAGAAATCCGTTCTTTGTCCGGTCTGGTCGCTTATGCCCAAACTCAAGTAACTGCCGTCTTCGGCTTTGTAATCCCAGAATGCTTCGCTGTCGCCTTTTCTAAAAATTTCTTCTCCTTCTATTTCTTCGGCAACGGCATGGGCATTGTACAAAAACTTGAATTTTTTGCCTTCAAAATCTATTTCATCCGGAAACGGCTGTTGAAAATTCGTTTTCGCTTCTTTAACCAAAAGGAACATATTTTCGTTCAAATCGTCGGCAAAAACATAGCCGTCGCTTAAATAACATTTAATGTAGAAACTGCCATCGTCAAACCTGAATTTGACCACTTCTTTGACGGTAAAATCTCTGCCGTCCGCAGATAGTTTTACATTCGGCTTTATTTTTGAGCGGAATTCGGAAACGTGCATGGTAGAATTAATAATTCTATAGTGTTCTTATTGTCCTTTTTCTTACATTATAATACTCGGAAATGAAAAGCGCGCAGATGATAAGCATCCCTCCGAAAACCATTGGCAAGGTAGCTCTTTCCGCCCCGATAGTCCAGGCCGCAATGCCTCCTATGAGGGGTTCGAGCATACTATAGAAAGTTATCTTTATCTCGTCCGCATACTTTTCCGCCCACTGAAGCAATAAAAACGGTATAACGGAAAAGAATATAGTCAGATAAATGAACGGTATCCAGGAACCGTCAGGGGTCTGAAGCCCGAGCGGCGTTTTCGTAACCAAACTCGCAAGAAGCGATATTACGCCCGCGATAAGGAATTGCTGAAAACAAAGAACTGTCATATCGTTCTTTTTTTCTTTTTCAAAGTGATCCAAGAAAACCATATAAAAAAGGCAGCCGATAGCGGCAATGACCATCCAGATATCTCCTTCATTAAAATTCTGAATGCCTCCAGTCAAAAGATGCGTTCCCCAAAAAGCGATTGCCAAAGCGATAAACGTAAACAATCTTACTTTATGTTTATAAAGCACCCATTCCAAAAACGGTATTAAAAGAATTCCGAGAGATGTGATGAAAGCCGTATTGGCGGCAGTCGTTTTTGAAAGCCCGATAGTTTGTGAAACTTCAAGAACAAAGAGCATAATTCCTATTAGAATGCCTTCACGCCAACGAAATGAAAATTTTTTGCCCCTTAATAAAACGACAATTAAAAAGAAAAAAGCCATTACCAGAAAAGTGTACGCCGTGAAAGTAATCGGACTGAGAACTTTCAGATATTCTTTTTGAAAAACAAAGCTGATTCCCCACAGGAATGAAACTAAAAATAAAGCGGTTCGCGGAAACATGTTTTTATGTGGACCTTGGGGAGAATCGAACTCCCGCCTGCGCAACCCGCCCCGTTAGATATTTTTTGTGGTGTTTGTTTGAAAAAGTCAGAACCCATTTTGCGGAGAACCCCCAATGAGGAAGCCAGCCCCGCCACCGCTCGCTCTGCTCGCCACACCACAGAAAAATACTCTTTGCTCTTTTCATTTTGCGCGCGCCGGATTTTTCTTTCTCTTAATGAAAAGAGTATTTTTCTGCGGTGTCTTGCTTTGAAAAGCAAGGTGGCGGGACTGGCCTCTGTTTTTTGCAAGAACACGGCGGAATTCCCCCCACACCCCCCTTCCGCCATGCCCTCGCTTGGGGAACGGAAATTTGCGGCGACGAAATTCTTGTCCTTGCCCCACCCTCCCAGTGCGCGGACAAGATTAGGGAACTCCCTTGTGCTAAAATTTAACATATGATAAGCTCTTTACAAATGCTTGACTCTCGTGTAAGGATAGCATATATACAATAATAGTATCAAACCTATGGATAAGCAAGACCCAAAAAACGAACATCCGCGAGATCGCTTCAAGCGACTTGCCACCGCTCGGACAAATATAGTCCTAAAACGCCTGAAGGTTTTGGGGAATTGTTCTAATCGGAATATCTACGAATACGACGAACAGGATATTGATAAGATCTTTTCCGAGATTGAGCGGAAGGTTAAGGAATCTAAGGCAAAATTCCATTTCCCCAAAAAACGAGAATTCAAACTATAATTTATGTCTACCAAAAAATTATTATATGAGTTTGCACCAACTGGTGGCGGAGACGAAACTGGTTTTAATGATGCCGTCACCACAATGTTTGAAGGAAATACAGCATATTTCCTAGCAAGGGAATCACTTCAAAATATCATAGACGCTGCAGATAAATATCCAGCAAAAGCCGTTTTTGAAATGTTCCCAATCAAAGCGAACCAATTACCAGAAGTCGAACGATTAAAAGAAATTTTTAAAGCTTGTAAGGAGTATAAATCACACGAAAAAGAAACCGTTCGCTTTTTTTCGAAAGCATTGGAAGTAGTTACCGAAAATAAAAATATAAATATTCTCAGAATTGGCGACTTCAATACCAGAGGATTAACTGGTGATGACAGGGACCAAAAAGGTAATTATTACAGTTTAATGAAAGCCGTCGGCTCATCTTCGAAAAGTGAGGGTCAAGGCGGATCTTTCGGTTTAGGAAAAGGTTCTTACTTTGCCGCTTCGTTGTTCAGAATGATGTTTGTTTCTAGTATCTATGATAAGAATAAACCGATTTTTCAGGGGAAACTTCGTTTGATCAGTCACCTAAAAGACGGAGAGCCTATGCAAGGTAACGGATCTTTCGGCTTGGCAAAACAGAAACCCGTACGGGATTTAAATAATATTCCCGATTTATTTTCTAGAAAAGAACAGGGAACGGATTTTTTCATTGTGGGATTTGAAGGTGCAGAAAACTGGCAAGACCATATTTCAAAGTCGGTACTCAATTATTTTTGGAACGCTATATTAAAAGGATTATTAGAGGTAAAAGTTAATGACTTAAATATAACCAAAACAAATATTGGAGAGTTAATGCTGAAATATTTCTCAGAAGAACAGCGTGATACAAACGATAACCCAAACCCCCTCCCATATTTTAATGCTTATAATAAAAGCAAGGAAAGCGGACATTTTTTTGAAGAAGATCTACCATTTCTCGGTAAATGCCAACTATACATTCTTCCATCTGATATATACCCTAGTCGGGTAAGTTACATTCGGAGTTCGGGTATGGTAATTCAAAAAAAGCCACATCAATGCATGAAATCATATGCCGGGGTTTTTATTTGTGATAATAAAAAAGGAAATGCGCTGTTAAGAGAAATGGAAAATCCTTCTCATGACAAGTGGAGTAAGGATTTTGCAAAACAAGATGGAAAAGTACGGGAAGATGCCAAGTCTGCCGAGAGCGCGTTGAAAGATTTTGTACACGGGTCTTTGCGTAAACTATCTGAAACAGACGAGGCAAAATCGCTTTATATTCCAGGTCTTGAAAAATACCTGTATCTTCCAGGTGATCAAAACCCTGAAAGATTGTCCAGTGGCAGTATTTTGGAAACGAGCGGGTATAGCGACGAAGAAACTGGAAGCGAAGTGGGTGATGAGAAAGACGAACCAATCGAAGCTAAGGTTCCGAACATCTTGCCTGTCATAAAAAAGCAGACGACCATCGATCCGGAAGATACTGGTGTAGAACCGATAGATACGGTTGTGAGCGGAACGGGAAGCGGAGGAACATCGGGTAAGCTTATTAAAAAGTTGCCAGTTGGTGGGAATAAAAAAATAAAGGCAATTGAGAATATCAAATATAGAACATTTGCTGTTAAAAACAAAGAAGGCAAAGAAGAACATGTCATAATAGTTCGAGGTCCAAAAGAAATTTCTTGCGCACTAGATTTTCAAGCGGGCACAGACGACTCATTTGATACCTTGAAAATAATTAAGGCAACTGATGAAAAAGGTGTTTCATATCCTGTTAATGAAGGTCGTATTACGAATCTGAATTTCAACTCTGACGGAATAATAAAACTGAATGTAAAATTTGATACGGAAGAACGATACGCCCTTAAAATTAGTGCTTATCAATTATGAAAATAGAAAATCTTTCATTTCCACATCCAGTTTTAGGATCAAGCGATGATATTTCGGGAAATTATAGTACCCAAATTTCTGTTCATCTTGGTCGTAATGAAATAGGGTTGTCGATTATACACGAACTAAATCAGATAACATTAGAGAAGTTGATTGAACGAAAAGAAGCCGTCTTCCTTACAGAAGTACACTGCGCTCAGACATTGTTTAGAGTCTCTTATATTTCTCATGATGAACAGCAAACTATTGTATTTCCAGCTTCTGATTTACGTGACAAAGTTGATTTAAATTTTTACATAGTCGCTATTAAGGATTTGAAGGAATATAAAGTTGATGGTGCAAACGCAGATTATACTGGTTTTAGTTTTGAAATCTCGCAAGGAGACATTTTAGCTTATGGTGGATACTCAATGTTTTGGGCAGGTAAACGTTGGGAAGCGCAAAAATCAGTATCTAATCTTATGGAGGTACAACCATATGAACTTGTAAGTGGGCCAATGAAATTCCTCATTACTGGCGACAAAATAATTATTAAACTATCAAGGAGTGATTATGGGCAATATCAGAAAGTGGTTAGGTCTGAGCAGTTTGCTCCCATATTTCACTCAACCATAGTCCTTCCCGCTTTAATGTTTACTATCTCGCAGATGATACAAAACAGTGAACTGTACGAAAATTATTCATGGTATCAAATATTAAATTTCCGCAGACAGAGCGAAGAAAGAATAAATAAGATACCGTGGGAGATGGAGAATGTTCCAGAGATCGCCCAAGCAATACTTGATAATCCGGTTGAACGGACTTTTTGGGGAATATGGAAAATAATCAATAACTTTTTAGCGATTAACGAAGAGGATTAAAAAAACACCATGGAATTTCAAAAAATATTCAAAAGTGAATTTATAAACGGACTAATTTCAAAGCTATCAAGAAATGAGAGCACTGGTTTATATTTGAAAGAGAATTTTTCGTTTCTAGATTCTGCTATTTTACCAAATCTAAGAATTCCAGCTTCTGCTAGAATTAAATTATTACTACCAGACAGTAAGAGCAACTACGATTTTGAAAACTCGGTTTTACTGTTCGATGAATATAAATCTCTGACCCCTACAGAATCAACTGATGGCAGATTGTGGACATATCTCGCCCATGTGGATTTTTGGGAGTATATGCAAAAAAGATGGCCAATAGAAAATAAATCGGAAGACAAAAGAGGCGAATTTATCTTGGAACATTGGTTTTTAAATCCTCCTAACGCAGTCAACTTAACTCGTCGGCATGGAATTTCTACTCTTTGGTGGGGTGCATATATGACTTACGATTCAGAAAGAGAAAACCCATTCGAGCTTACCAAAGAACTATTTTCAATGTTGGATTATGCAAGTACTTTGATATCGGGTAGTCAAGGACGTAACAAAAACTTTACACATGCGATATTAGAATTTGTTATAGAAAATAAAAAACTTTTCAGTAACTATAAAGAAGCTCGTGTCAGGTTACTGATGAGAAAGGTTAATTATTCAGGAGGTTATAAAATTTTGCCAAGTTTATCTAAAATTGAAATTAAAAAAATATGCGACACTTATAAGAATGATCTTGAAAAAGTGCTTGGCTAGGAAGATAGAGTCTTTTTTAATTTTTTTGCGATTGCTCGTATGACTGGAACGGATACAGAATTTCCAAATTGTTTATAGGCCTGTGTTGTAGAAACTGGGATTTCGAACCAATCAGGGAAGCCTTGCAATCTTGCGCACTCTCTCTCGGTAAGTTTTCTTATACCCCATTTGTTTTTTTGAACTGGTCTATCTTTAATCAAATTTCTTTCACGTCCCATACTACCGCAAACAAGCGTGTTCGACACGCCTTCTGGACTTATAATTTCACAACCGAAACCGCTACCTTTTTCCGTATGTCTTTGTTTATGAGCCAGTAGGCCCTCGTAATATCTTTGAGATAAATAATACTTTTCTGGTACTTTTTTTTCTAAAACATTTTTCAATTTATTATCATTCGAACTCTTTTCTAACTTTGGAAATTCAAAATTCTGTCGGTTGTTTTTTATTCCGACAATGTAAATTCTTTCTCGGTGTTGTGGCACGCCAAAATCTTTTGAATCCAGAATTTTTTCAACAACCGTATAACCATCGCCAGCTTTTTCAAGCTCTGATTTAATGAGAGCATAAGTTTCTCCTTTGTTGTGCCGAAACAGATGCCTTACATTTTCTAAAACAAAAGCTTTAGGTTTTCTTACATTTAAAAATTTAACAACCTCATTGAACAACTTACCTCTGGGATCGTTCAATCCGTCGCGTTTCCCGATCATTGAAAATGGTTGACAAGGAAATCCGCCAAGAAGAACATCGAATTCTGGAATTGTTAACGGGTCAACTTCCCGAATATCTTTTTCATCGATTTCTCCGAAATTTGTTCTATATGTAATGCAAGCGTTTTTATCAATATCATTAGAATAGACAATTTTAAACCCAGCTTGTTCAAAACCCAGTCGCATGCCCCCAATACCAGCAAAGAGGTCTATCGCCATTATTTTTTTCTTTTTAATTTGCGATCGTCCCGCACTGCGAAAAGACCCCTTCTCGCGAGGTTTCAATGTTGTGAACGCTCTGATGATGGTTGCAGTAGCTGGCATAGGTTTGATAAACTAATTATACCGCTTTGTGAACTTTAGGGCAAAGAAAGTTCACAACTTGTCGCCGCAAATTTCCGTTCCCCAAGCGAGGGCATGGCGGAAGGGGGGTGTGGGGGGAATTCCGCCGTGTTCTTGCAAAAAACAGAGGCCAGTCCCGCCACCTTGCTTTTC